>Ga0209777_10000002_pt1 | contig 654664 bp, 602 predicted proteins | sample FrelakmetHBP12HB_FD_187147 | JGI IMG/M metagenome (GOLD analysis project Ga0209777, IMG submission 187147) | Freshwater lake sediment microbial communities from the University of Notre Dame, USA, for methane emissions studies -HBP12 HB (SPAdes)... | ecosystem: Environmental > Aquatic >...
CCGATCTTGGTAATTGCGGCGGCCTCCAATAATGGCTTGGGAGTGGCGGGAACTAACTGGAAAGCGAGAATTCTGCCACTGAAAGCCCTTTATCCTTCAACCTATGGAGCGGCCGGCAACACCTCCGATATCGCCGCCGCGATTAGGGAAGCGCCGGATCGAGGGGCGCAAATTATTAATATGAGCTTTGGCATTAGCAAAGCGGATATCGATTTTCTGGGAACCAACGACGACGTGATTCTCCAGGATGCGGTCAACGTGGCGTTTAATAAAGGGGCGGTTCTGATCGCGGCCGCGGGCAATGAGGGAGTTGAAGATAAAAATTATCCGGGAGCCTGCAACCATGTGCTGGCGGTGGGAGCGACAGATAGTAATGATAAACGATCGATTTGGAATTCGCAGGAATCTTCCAATTACGGAAACTGGGTAAGTGTTTCTGCTCCTGGTACCTCCATATATACGACATTATGGGGAGGGGGTTATAGTAGCAGCACTGATACGGCAAATGGCACTTCATTTGCGGCTCCTTTTACCGTAGGAGTTGCCGCTTTAATCAAAGCGGTGGCGCCCAGTTTTTCCAATCAGCAGATCATGGACCGTCTTAAAGCCACCACCGATAATATCGATGCGCTAAATCCGGGCTACACGGGTAAGCTTGGGACAGGGAGGATCAATGCGCTTAAAGCAGTGGGCGCCATCGCTAAAATCGATTCCCCCCTAACCAACGCTTACCTGAAGGGGAGGGTGGACTTTTCTGGGACAGCGAACGGTTTAAATTTTACCCAATATATCCTGGAAGCCCTGCAAAATGGGAATCTCATCGCTACCATCGAAGCTAAAAATGCCGAAGTCACCGGTGGCTACCTTGGAAGCTGGGATACCACTAATTTTGGCGGGACTTATACGATCCGTCTTAGATCATTTTCAAATGATATGACGGATGAGACCGAGATTTCAATTAATATTGATAATTCTATCCCCCAGGCGGTCATTACAGCCCCTGCCAACGGAGTGACGGTTGAAGGGAGGGTTAACATTTTGGGCACGGCCAAAGATGCCGATTTTTTTGATAGCTTTACGCTGGAATATGCCAAGGCCAGCACCCCTGCAGTCTTTAACAAAATTCTAGATGCTTATACGGCGATCGACAATGCCTCTCTGGGAGCCTGGGATACCACCGGAATAGACGGGCCATATACCTTGCGCCTGAGAGTTACGGACAAGGTAGGAAATAGTTCGAGTGAAAGTATCAGTCTGAATATTAAAACGGTTTCTTCTCCCACCCGGGAGATCGAACCACAAGCCGGATTGCCTTTGTCCTATGCCCTGCCTAATCCCTTTAGCCGTTCGGGCAGTGGCGCTACCGGCGCCACCAGCTTTAATTATTTTCTAGCGGGGAATTTTGTTACCACCATTTATCTTTTTGATCTGACGGGCAACCTGATCTGGCAAAGAAATTACCCGGCGGGTGACAACGGAGGGAAGTACGGTAATAATAATCCTCCCTGGGATGGGAAAAACCTTTATGGGGCGAATGTTGTGAATGGGGTCTATCTTTACCAGATTGTTGCCGGCGGAAAAGTTATCGGTCGTGGTAAAATTATCGTCTTAAATTAGAAATTTAGGGTCCCCTCAAAGCTGAGCAGCGTGGCTTTAAAATTATCTTGAGCATTGTCTAGATTCGCAAAATCAACCGTTTTCAGAGAAGCTAAAAACACGAAATTGTTTACTACGAGATTATTCAGGGGGATCGTAATATTTATCCCATAAGTTTGCGTGGTTTTTTCCAAATTAAGGGGAACGAGTGTCCCGCTCTGGATTTCTCCGCCGTTTCTTTCATAATTCCTTTCATAAATCAAAGCCCCCCAGCTAAATACCTGGTAGGATAACTTGGCATCCAGATTGGTCTTCTTCTTTTGCTGGCCGCTGAGGCTGGGATTTAGATCATGAACCACTTTAGTTATTTTTTCGGTAAAGCTGCCATTGATGACCAGCGGAGTGGTGGGGGTTAAGGTTAGGCCCAGATTTACAATTTGATTAACCGTTTCCAGGTCGATTTGGTTGGCAGCAATCGGATGGTCGTTTTTATTCCGGTAATTTTCAAGCGCAAAACCAAAACTTAAAGGAGCGATACTGATCGGCACGAGATTAACAGTATAATTCTGAGAAAAAGAGTTGGTCTGCGTTGCTACTTCAACCGTGACCCCGGAGGGACCGGTTTGGGTATTATCGGAAAGAGTGAAAGCGGAAGTTAACTTGAAACGATCAAAGCTGAAAGGAGTGTAATTAAAAGCATAGGCATTGCTTTTACCGCTGGTACGATTGATCAATCCGCTATCCGGGATGGATTCACTTTGTGTCCCGCTCCAGCCGGTGCTAATCCAGCTCGCCGGGGTGAGTTTCAGGTCTGCAGAGGTTTTTTCGTTTTTTGGGTTAGTCCCGCCCACCACCAGAGTGGTCGATTCCTGTCGGTTATGATCCAGAGAGCTGCTCAGCAGGGAAGAGGGGGCAAGGTCGGTGTGGAAAGTTTCGTTATGCGTTACCACGGTTTCCTGGGTGGACAAAAAATTTCTGGCCAGAGTTGATTCTTCATGATTGAGCGAACTATAGCGGGCGGTCCAGCTTTGAATAAATTTAATAAAATTGAGATTGGCGGTAGCCGTATAAGCGGTGTCAACCGAACGCGAATGGGAGATAACGGCTTCTGAGGTGCCTTCGGCGCTGCTGGATTTAAGGGCAACCGTCAGCGGTTCGCTGGCCTGGTAATCATAACCGAAAGAGAGTCGGTCAGCAAAAGCCAGGCTGCCATTAGCGTGTCCAAAATAAAATTTGGTATCGGAGTAAGCACTGGAATCACGGAAATAGTCATTGACGGTCCGGGTTTGGCTCAAATCATATTTTTGGGTAAGGGTTAAAATCCCTTTTTTCCAATCGGCCGGGGTCAGACTCATGGAATACGATTCCTGGGAAGTTTCGCTATTGTGGGCCTGGCTGCCGGGCAAGGGATCATCGAGCGTGCGAAAGTTTCTATACCCCAGATCTATTTTTAGTAAACCTTTCGGGGTAACGCTGAAGGCCGCCGCATTATCATAGCTGCGCAGAAAGGAATCACGATAGCTACCAATCGGGTTGTCATTTTCTTTATAGGAATAGCTAGCCGAGAGAGCATTAAAATTTGGAATATAATTTAGATTATATTCTCGATAGGCAGCCCCTAACCCGATCACGGTGCCCCCCAGGGGAGTAAAATCATAATCTATTTTTTTGGTCACCCCACTGATATTCAAGGTGTCATTGAATAGTTTTCCCTGGGCCCCAATCCGATAGGCGTAACCTGTTTTTGGCTTTACTTCGGCTTGCGCGCCGCTGGTCGACTGATAATCGTAGTCCGCCCGAATGGCATCCAGGGTAGTGGGAGTAATATAGTAAAAGGTTAACGAGCCGGGAACGGTGTAACTGATAAAATAATCCAGGTCTCGGTTCAATAAGCGATCGTTAACATAGACCTTTTCGCTCCCTTCTATGATATCAGCGGGCGAACTGAGGCTATAATTTTTCCCTCCGTTCCCGGGGGTGATTTTGGTATTGGGCGTTCTGACAATGAAGCGATCAACATCGCTCTGTGCGTAAGCGGTATCCACTTTAAAGAGCTCTCCGATTTTAAAACTTCCATCAAACCCCAGTACCGATTGCGAAAGATCTTTGCTGGAAAATCCCGACGGAGGCACGTATTGGTAAACGATTTGGAAATTTTTAGTAGAAAGCAAAGGTTTGTTAAATAGGACGTAAGGATTATCTGCCTGATAATTAATGCTGTAACCGGTATCGCCGGCATTGGATTCAAAACTCGAGTTTCGAATATAATTGGTGGTGATGCTTGAACCCTGATCCCAGACCTGAACCGTTTCTGTCCCCGGTGCCAGATTGCGCACGTTCCTTAAAAAGAAGGGCCCGCGAGTGCCGTCACCCGAGCCGGAGTAGCGGCCAACGATAACCTTATAGTAATTATAGGTGACCGTAATTTCACTGGTGGCCGAAATAAGATTTGGATCTAAAAATTTTATGGTCCCGGTTTGATAACCATTACTGGGGTCATAACGGTCGTTGATGTAACCCAGGGCCGCTTCGGGTGTAGAACGATAATACCCGGTAGTGGGATCCAGATAGGTAGCGGGGAAAGAATAGTCAACCTCGGGGGTTAAGAGCCGACCATCTATCTTTACGCTAATACTGTAGGTGGCTTCGCTGCTGGGAACGACCGGTCGATTCTGGAGATAAATATGATATTTATTATTGATAATGGTTTGACCGGTTGCGGCTTCAATCCCGGTGGTAGTGTTTCCAGTTTGACCGGCCTTGGAAGATACCCGCAGGTAGGTCATTCCCATATTTATCTGTTTCGGAAAGATAGAGGGGGATATAACGGGAGGTGCCATTAGGTTATAACGATAACGGGCCTTGATCTGTGAAGTTGGTCCGACGGTGATATTAAAAGTGACCTGGCCTTTCTCATAATTAATGGAGTAATCCAAGTTTCTAACAAAGAGTTTCCCGTCAACCTCGATTCTTTCACTGTCCGGCACAATTTTGGCATGGCTTAGTTGATAAGGCCCAAAACTACCGATGCCGGGAAGCGACACACTTTCCGCAGAAGTTTGGTAATATTTATATTCTATTACCAGCGCTTCTTGGCTACCGGGCATAAAACGCGTTAGGAGCTTTATCATACCGTCGGTATAACGGATAGAATAATCCTCATTTTTTTTCAACTCATTTCCCATGAAGGTAAGTTTTTCGCTGAACATCACCAGGGGGGTATTTTTTAATTGGTATTCACCGTAGGATTCTCCTTCTGCTACTTCGGGCTCGAGCGAACCGGTGGAGGGAAAAGTTTCACGGGCGTTACTGGTGACCGGCGCTTCTTTGGGAAGCGGTTTGCCAAACGTCTCGGGATCTATGGTGAAACGGGATTGAAAGCCAAGGAAATCGGGCTTGGAGAGGGTTGGGAAGAAAAGATCGATAATATTAGTATATTCAAAAGTGTATTTAAATTGATCGACACTGGTAAGAATGCGATTAAAGGTGATTTTTCCCTCAAAATAATCAATGGTGTAGTCCGTATTTCGCGTGAGGCGTATGCCATTCAACTCTACCGATTCCGAACCTTCCACAATTGAGCCGTGTCCGAGATTATAGGGGCCGCGGGTATTATTGCCCTGCTGGGTAGTTAGGCTCTGGGTCTGACTTTTCAGCTTGGAGGAGGGGACCGCCGTAATATCATACCAGCTGTTTTTAGCGGTAAGCATGACCCCATTTAAATATTTGGAAGTGGTAGCAAATTCATTGCCCGAGAAATTAGCGTTAAAATCTCCAAAGGTCAATTCGTTATCCTTATATTTGACTTTTACATCATAACGTTCCGGTGTTTCCGGCTGCTGTTCCAGGTCATAGGAGACCGACAGGTCTTCAGAGAGCTGGCCTAAAATGCGAAGCTGTAGCCTTTCTTGCTCCGGGCCACCGCTATAATTTGGGACGTAGCTGAGCAGCGATAGGCCGTTGAAATAATTGCGGCTCGGATCAACCTCGGCTTTTTTATATTCCCATTTTTTATAGCCGGAGATATCAATTTGAGGATATTCGGCGGGAGAAGGAGAGGGGATTAATAACCAGATAACTGCTGCCGATAATATTAATTTAAAAAGGGACCATTTATTCATCAAGGCTGATATTTAGTTGCGATTAAAGTCGCGTTGTGGCCGCCAAAGCCAAAGGAATTGGACATGGCGATCGTAACGGACTTTTTCCTAGCTTGATTCGGTACATAGTCAAGGTCACATTCCGGATCAGGTGTTTCATAATTGATGGTAGGGGGGATAATTCCCTCGGTTAAAGTTTTAACCGTAGCAATGAACTCAACCGCTCCGGAGGCTCCCAACAGATGGCCGATCATGGATTTATTAGAGCTGATAGCTAATTGATGAGCGTGGTCACCAAAAGTATTTTTGATGGCCAGGGTCTCAAATTTATCATTGAGTTCGGTGGAGGTCCCGTGGGCATTTATATATTCAATTTTTCCCGGAGAAAGCCCCGCATCTTTAAGGGCCGCCCGCATCGAGCGTACCGCGCCTTCACCGCCGGGGGCAGGGGCGGTGATGTGATAGGCGTCTCCGCTCATGCCGTAACCAATGATCTCGGCGTAAATATTCGCACCGCGATTTTGCGCTCGTTCCAGTTCTTCCAAGATCACAGTGCCGGCGCCTTCGCCGATGACGAAGCCGTCACGGTTTTTATCAAAGGGTCGACTGCCGTTATTGGTTAAGGCGCGCGCGGCGCAAAAGGAACCAACCCCCAGGGGGGTGATGCACGCTTCGGTTCCGCCGGCGATCATGGCTTGTGCGTAACCGTGCTGAATAAGGCGGAAGGCTTCTCCGATAGAATGGGAACCACTGGCACAGGCGGTTACTACGCATAAATTTGGACCCTTGGCCCCAAGCAAAATGGAAACATACCCTGCTGCCATATCGGCGATCATATAGGGTACGGTAAAGGGACTCATCTTATCCGGACCTTTTTCAAGCAAAATTTTGCATTGTTCCTCCAGCATCTGGAGACCGCCAATGCCCGAACCGATGAGGACGCCAATCTCAGCGGCATTATCGGAATTAATGGTAAGTGCGGCATCTTTTGCGGCCAGCTGAGAAGCGGCGACCGCAAACTGGATAAAACGGACGAGACGGCGCGCTTCTTTCTTGTCAAGGTAGTCGCCGGGATTGAAATCTTTTACTTCCGCCGCAATTTGGCTGGAATAAGCTGTGGCATCAAAATGGGTGATGGGACCAACCCCACTTTTTCCCGCGATCAGGTTTTGCCAGAAGGTTTCTTTTCCGATGCCAATGGGTGTGACCACCCCCAGACCGGTTACCACCACTCTCTTTAGCAATCCGGAACCTCCTCTGCTTCTTTTACTAATTCTTCCATAATTTTAGCAGCGGGTCGGATGGAACGATCTTTTATTTTCCAAACATTTTCTCCGGAGAAAACGACCCCGTGATCTATATCCCCCTGCTGAGAATTGACCAGCGCCTGGATGATACAGTATTCTAAGGAGCAATGCTTAAGACAAAAATCACAGCCCATGGGAGTAGGGGCGTTTTTGGCCAGGATTTTTTCGACAAAGGGGGTTTTAATCGCCCGTCCCGGCATCCCCACCGGAGAAGAAATTACGACCACGTCTTCTTTGGTAGCGGTTTGATAACGTTTTTTGTAAGGAAGGGCGGCATTGCATTCTTCGGAAAGGACAAAGCGGGTCGCGATCTGCACCCCATCTGCTCCCAGCTTGAACATTTCCACGATCTCTTTCCCATCGGTAATCCCCCCGGCGGCGATGACCGGAATCTTTACCGCACTTCGAATCTCCGGGAAAATTTCACGGAGGGGACGATCGGTGCCGAGATGACCGCCGGCCTCTTTCCCCTCCACCACCACTGCCGCCGCGCCACACTTTTCGGAGGTGATAGCCAGGCGGGAGCTTGAAACCACAGGAACGATCGGGGTTTTACTCTCTTGTCCAATTTTAAAAATATCTCGGGAAAAACCAGCCCCCGTGATAATGAGGTCGATTTTTTCCTGGATAGCGGTTTTGACAATTCCCCAGAATTCCCGGGCAGCAAACATAATGTTGATTCCAACAATCCCGCCATTGGCTTTTTCCCGTGCCAGCTTAATTTCAGAAGCAAGCTCACTAAAGGTCATGCCTGAGGCACCTATGATCCCAATGCCTCCGGCCGCAGCTACCGCTCCGGCCAATGCGCCGGTAGATATCCTTACCGCCATCCCCCCTTGAATGATAGGGATTCTGGCAACCTTGTTATCAATTTTTAATTCGGGTAGCTGCATTATTTTTTTCCGTGCGATAAAATATAGCTAACGGTATCACCGATGGTCTTGATCTTTTCTGCGTCTTCGTCCGGGATCTCAATCGAAAAAGCTTCCTCCAGCGCCATGACCAGCTCTACCGTATCCAGGGAATCGGCGCCCAGGTCATCAACAAAAGAAGCTTCCCGTGTGACCTCAGAATCGGAAACACCCAATTGCTCAACCACCACTTTCTTAACATCTTCAAATATTTTCTGTTCTTCCATTTTTCACCTCCTTTATTAACTATACATTCCGCCGTTAACGTTAATTACCTGTCCGGTGATATAGTCGGCTTCGCCGCTGGCCAGGAAGAGCGCCGCGCTGGCCACATCTTCCGGTTGCCCCAGCCGTCCCAGTGGAATCAATTCAAACAATTTCTTTCGGGCATCTTCGGTCAGCTTATCGGTCATCGCCGTCTGGATAAAACCCGGAGCGATGGCATTAACGGTAATATTCCGGGAGGCTAATTCCCGGGATAAAGTTTTTGTCAGTCCCAGCACCCCCGCTTTGGAAGCCGAATAATTAGCCTGGCCCGGATTTCCCATTTCACCCACCACCGAAGAAATATTGATTATTTTACCGTAGCTTTGACGCAGCATCAACATCCCAACCACTTTTGAAACCAAAAATACTCCGGTCAGGTTAACATTGATCACCGCTTCCCAATCTTCCTTCTTCATTCTGACGAAGAGCCCGTCCTTGGTAATGCCGGCGTTATTAACGAGTATATCAATTCTTTTAAAAATTTCAACCGCCTGTTTAATCCCGGCTTCGACCTCGGCCTGGTCGGTTACGTTTACTTTAAGCGCCAGTGCTTTTACCCCGAGGGCTTCGATTTCTTTGGCGCTCTGAGTGGCCAGGTCAAGATTGATGTCGGTGAGAATGATGTGCGCTCCTTCTTTGGCCATGGCTACCGCAATCGCCTTGCCGATACCCTGGGCAGCGCCGGTGACCAAGGCCACTTTGTCTTTTAATCTCATGCCATTACCTCCGTATAACTTTTGGTTTCAACGTTTCTTTCAATCGTCTTGACCAAGCCGGCCAGGACTTTTCCCGGGCCGACCTCGATAAAGGTGCTGTAATTTTCCGCCACCAATTTTTTTACGGATTCTTCCCAGCGTACCGGACTGGTTACCTGTCGGATAAGGAGTTCTTTTATCTCGGAGCCGCGGGTTACAAAGTCGGCGGTAACGTTTGCTACCACCGGAATTTGCGGGTCGTTAAAATTAATTTTATCCAGTTCAGCTTTTAATTTGTCCGCTGCCGGCTGCATCAGAGGGCAGTGGAAGGGAGCCGAAACCTGCAGCGGGACAATCCTTTTGGCGCCGGCGCTTTTCAGCTTTTCGCCGGCCAACTCCACCTTTTCTTTATTCCCGGAGATCACAATTTGACCAGCCGTATTATAGTTGGCCGGCCAAACCTCCCCCACCTGGAGACAGATCTCTTCGATGATCTTTTTTTCTGAACCCAGGATCGCCATCATTGAACCCGTTCCCAGAGGGACCGCTTCCTGCATGAATTTGCCGCGCAGGTGAACAATCTTAACCGCATCGGTAAAGAGGATTGCGCCGGCTGCCACTAAAGCGGAATATTCGCCCAGGCTATGACCGGCTACCGCCGAGGGTAAGGGGAAACCCCTGCTCTTCAACAGTTCATAAACCGCAATGCTGACGGTTAAGATCGCCGGCTGGGTGATTTCGGTCCTTTTTAGTTCTTCTTCTGGCCCCGCAAAGCAGAGCTGTTTCAGGTCGAAGCCCAGGACGGCGTTAGCCTGGTCCAGATATTTTTCTGCTAAATCTTTTCCCATCCCTACGAACTGTGATCCCTGCCCGGGAAAAATAAAAGCCGTTTTCATTTTAGCCTCTCAGCTCTTTCAATTTCTTGGTCAGCAGCGGAACATAGTCAAAGAGATCGCCGACAATGCCGTAGGTGGCAACTTTAAAAATCGGCGCATCCGGATCTTTATTGATCGCTACAATCGTGTCAGAATTTTGCATGCCCACCAGATGTTGGATTTTACCCGAGATGCCACAAGCAATATACAACTTGGGGGCCACCGTTTTACCGGTTTGTCCTACCTGATGATGCGGCGAAATCCAGCCGGCATCCACGGTCGCGCGCGAGGCGCCAACCGCACCCCCGATCACCCCGGCCAGTTCCTCAATCAATTTAAAGTTCTTGGCTTCACCCAATCCCCTGCCGCCGGATACGACAATCTCGGCCTCCGCCAGATTGATCTTTACCGATTCATCTTTAACGATTTCAAGCAGTTTCAAGGTTAAATCTTCTTCAGAAATAACCGGTTTAAATTTGATTAGCTGGCCCTGCGCCCCTTCTTTTTTAGGAGATTTCCTAAAAACCTTAGGTCGGACCGTAGCCATCTGGGGACGATTATTGGGAGAAATAATCGTAGCCATGATGTTGCCGCCAAAAGCGGGACGAGTTTGTTGTAAAATTTTCTTTTCGGGATCAATGGAGAGGCCGGTGCAATCAGCGGTGAGGCCGGCCCCCACGCGAATCGCCAGTCTGGCTGCCAGATCTCGCCCGGTGGTAGTGGCGCCCAGCAAAAAGATCTCCGGCTTATGGGTGCGGATCAGCTCGGTTAAGGCGCGTGAATAGGGCAGGGTTCTATAATGTTTGAGTTCGGGGTGAGTGACCAGGTAAACCTTATCCGCGCCGTAAGCGAAGAGCTGGGCCACTTCCTCTTCGATTTTCTCGCTGCCGCAGAGAACTGCTGCCAGTTCGGTTTTCAGGTCAGCGGCTAATTTTCTGCCTTCACCCAACAGTTCATAGGCCACGTTTTGAACTTTTTCCTCCCGCTGTTCGGCAAACACCCAAACCCCTTTAAAATGGCTGACATCCATGCTGGATTCTTTTTCCAGTTCAATTTCGATGGCAGCAAATTTGCAGGATTCAATACAGGCCTTGCAAAGGGTGCAGGCATCGAGGTCGATAACCGCGATTTTTTTAGATTTGCCGGGGGCATCGGTGGGACGATCAACCATGGTGATGGCGTTAAAAGGGCAGGCCTTTACACACAGCGTGCAGCCGGTGCATTTATCTAAAATAACTTTGATGCTCATCAGACGATCTTCCTCTCTCTTAATTTGCTGATTAGGTTATCCGCGATAGCTGCCGTTTCGCCCTGTAAAATTTCTCCGCCGCCTTTGGGGGGAGGGGTAAAAATTCTAACCACCTGGGTGGGGGATCCCTTCAGCCCAAGATTTTTAATGTCCGCCGCAATCGCTTCCGCGTTCAGGGTCTTGATTTCGGTTTTTTTGGCTTTCATCAGGCCTTTGAGGGAAGGCATGCGCGGTTCGTTAATTTGTTTTACGACGCTAACCACCGCGGGCAAGGGGGCCTCAACTACTTCATTAACTTCTTCCAAGAGTCTTTCAACCCGGGCTTGTTTATCTTTGATTTCGATTTTTACCGCAAAGGTAATTTGTGGAAGGTTCAGCCATTCCGCGATGCCCGGCCCAACCTGGCCGGTATCACCGTCAATCGCCTGTTTGCCGCAAAGGATAAGGTCAAAATTCCCCAGCTTTTTTATCGTCTGGGCAAGCGTGTAAGAAGTGGCCCAGGTGTCAGATCCGGCAAAGGCGCGGTCGGAGACCAGCACCACTTCATCCACCCCCATGGCAATGGCGGTGCGCAACGCCTCGCTGGCTTGAGGCGGCCCCATGGTGATGACCGTCACTTTCCCTCCGTGCTGCTCTTTTAATTGCAGGGCGGTCTCGATCGCATTCTCATCAAAGGGATTGATAATCGATGGTACTCCTTCGCGGACCAGGGTATTGGTTTCGGGGTTGATCTTAACTTCGGTAGTATCCGGGACCTGTTTTATACAAACAATCAGGTCCATCACTTTTTTCCTGCGCTTTCTTTGATGAGGGCCAGGGCGATCTGATTCCGCTGAATCTGATTAGTCCCTTCATAAATTTGGGTGATTTTAGCGTCGCGCATCATCTTCTCTACCGGGTATTCTTTCATGTAGCCATAGCCACCCAGGACTTGGACGGCATCGACCGTAATTCTCATCGCGGTGTCAGAGGCAAAGAGTTTGGCTTGAGAGGCGGCCAAGGTGAACTCTTTATGTCCGGCATCTATCATCCGGGCAGTAGAGTAAACCAGGGCCCGGGCAGCTTCGAGCTGCGTGGACATATCGGCCAGTATGTGCTGTACCGCCTGGATCGAGGCAATGGGCTTTCCGAATTGTTTTCTTTCGCGTGCATAACGGAGCGCTTCATCCAGCGCTCCCTGTGCAATCCCCACTGCCTGCGCGCCGATTCCCGGTCGTGTCATATCCAGGGTTTGCATGGCGACAATAAAACCCATGCCTTCTTTGCCTAAAAGTTGGCTCTTGTGAATTTTACAATCCTGAAAAACCAACTCCCGGGTGGCGGAACAGCGAATGCCCATTTTGTTTTCTTTTTTACCGAAACCAAATCCAGGGGTCCCTTTTTCCAAAATAAAAGCGGAGGCTCCCCGCGCGCCTTTCTTACGATCGGTCATAGCGATGATCGTATAAACTTCCGCCTCTCCGCCGTTGGTGATCCACTGTTTGGTCCCATTTAAAATGTAATAATCCCCTTCTTTTATGGCGGTAGTTTCGATCCCGGCGGCATCCGAGCCGGCATTGGCTTCGGTTAATCCAAACGCCGCCAATTTTTTCCCCGAGGCAATCTCCGGCATATATTTCTTTTTTTGTTCTTCGGTACCAAAGAGAAGGATCGGAACTGAACCGAGGCCGGAAGCGGCAAAGGTTACGCCCACTCCTCCGCATACCCGGCTGATTTCTTCGGTTACCAGGCAGAAATTCATCACACTGGGACCAGTCCCACCGTATGCTTCCGCTATGTAAACGCCGCAAAGATCAGCCGCCGCAAAAGCGCGCATGGCCTCCCAGGGAAATTCACCCGTTTCATCCCATTCGGCCCGCTTGGGAAGGACCTTTTCTCTGGCCACTTTCCTGGCCAGGTCTCTGACCATTTGTTGTTCTTCGGTTAAAAGGTAATCAAGCATGCTCTTATTCCCCCCATCTAATAATGTTAGCCCCGGCGGTTAATCCGGCGCCGAACCCCGAAACGATAACGATATCGTTCTTTTTTATCCGGCCATCAGCCACCGCTTCGTCTAAAGCTATGGGGATGGATGCGGCCGAGGTGTTTCCGTATTTGTGGAGATTAACATAAACTTTTTCTTTTGGCAACCCCATTTTTTTGGTAACATGGTCGATAATACGCATGTTCGCCTGATGCGGGATCAGCAGCGCGACATCTTCCAATTTCAACTTGGCTCTTTTTAGCACCTGTTTGATGGATTCCTCCAGTGCGCGTACAGCAAAGCGAAAAACTTCTTTCCCATCCATGCGGATAAATCTTCCTCTTTTCATTTCGGGGTCACGAGAACCGCCCCCGGGCATGATTAAATAATGACCATGATGCCCCTCGGCCATTAACCAGCTTGCCAGAACACCGCTCCCGTCTTTGGAAGCAGTCAGCACCACCGCTCCTGCTCCATCGCCAAAGAGGATGCAGGTGCTGCGATCTTTCCAGTCTAAATATTTGGTCAGGGTATCGGCTCCCACTACCAGGACCTTCTGGTAATTACCATTTTCGATAAAAGCCGCGGCCATGCTAAGGGCGTGATTAAAACCGGAGCAGGCGGCGGAAACATCAAAGGCGGCGGCATTGGGTGCCTTCAGGCGATGCTGCAGAATGCAAGCTACCGAAGGGAAAAGCCAGTCGGGCGAGGTAGTGGCCACCATGATCAGATCAATTTCTTCCGCGGCAACTTTCGCCGAGCTGAGCGCTCTTTCGGCGGCGATAAAGGCGAGATCAGAGGTGGCGGTTCCCTCATCCGCGACCCTCCTTTCCCGAATCCCGGTCCGGCTGGTGATCCATTCATCCGAGGTCTCAACCATCTTAGAGAGTTCTTCGTTAGTTAGGACCTTGGGGGGAAGGCAGGAGCCCACGCCGATCACTTTAGCTCTCATCGGTTTTCTCCCATTTTGGAAATAAAACCGACCAGGTTTTCTTTTACCGCCTCGGCGGTTTCACGGATGGCGCTTTTTATAGCGGGAGCGTGGGCGCGACCATGGGCTTTATAAACGATTCCCTGGATACCCAGGAAAGGGGCGGCCCCATAATCATCATAGGTTACGGTTTTTTTAAACTTATTGAAAGAAGAGGAAAGGAAAAACCAGCCGAGTTTAGCGGTGATCGCTCTTTCAAATTCGCTTTTTAAAAGATTAAAAACCGCTTCCCCCAGGCTTTCGGCAAATTTGAGGATCAGGTTGCCGATGAAGCCGTCGCAGACCACCACATCCGCGGCGCCGCTGAGAATTTCTTTTGATTCAACATTGCCAATAAAATTGATGGGGGATTGCTTTAAGAGAGGGTAGCTTTCCCGTACCAGTTTATTTCCTTTTAGCTTTTCCTCCCCAATATTCAGTAGGCCGACCCGGGGATGGTGAACATGAAAGACATGCTCGGCATAGAGACTTCCCATTTCAGCGAACTGCATAAGAAAATGGGATGTGCAATCGACATTCGCTCCGGCATCTAGCAAGAGCACCTTTCCGGTGGGAAGCGGGAGTTCGGTGGCAATGGCAGGGCGCTGCACCCCTTTGATGATGCCTAAGGTAAAGATGGCCGAGGCCATCAGGGCGCCGGTGTTCCCCGCCGATACGACGGCATCCGCTTTACCTTCTTTCACCAGGGAAACCGCCACATTGATCGAAGAGTCTTTCTTTTGTCTGACGGCCTGGACCGGAGGTTCATCCATGGCAATCGTTTCGGAGGCGGGAACAAAGGGTAATTTGAGCTTTAACTTCTTAAGCGTTTCGTTTAATACTTCAGCCTTACCCACCAAAATGACCTCAACCGGAAGCTCCCGGTTGGCCAGCAAGGCACCCTTTATCATTTCCTCGGGGGCATAATCTCCCCCCATGGCATCCAGGGCAATGCGGATCATTTACTCTTTTTCTCTTTTTTGACCTTAATCTTAATGACCGATCGTCCCTTGTAATTGCCGCAGGAGGGGCAGGCGTGGTGGGGTTGGATGGGGGCGCCGCAATTTGAACAGCGGCTCAGATTGATCCCGGCTAGCCTGTAATTTGAAAACCTCCTTTTACCGGAGCGGATATTGGAATGTCTTTTCTTTGGAACAGGCATCGTTATTCTCCTTTCAAACCTTCACAGTCTGGCCGGCATAAATTTTTAATGGGTATGGCCAGCATCAGGTTTTGTCTTATGATCTCCGAAATATCGATCGATTTATCTTTTTCAATGGGATAAATAAAATCCGCATTGTGCAATTCTCCTTCCCCCTTTTTTTTGAGGGGGATTCCGGTTGCATTTCTATCAAATTCTTCGTCCAGCTTGACCCTCAACGGAAGGTTAACCTTTTTAAGGCAGCGGGAGCATTCCACCTCTGCCTGAGTCTCGATGGTTCCCTTCGCCAGGACCGAATCGCCGGTATTGATTAAATGTAAATTCAATTTAACCGGTTGGGCCAGGATCAGGTTGCCTTCCGGATCACTGATCGTCTGTCCTTCGATAGTAGAATCGACCTCGGCCTCATTCCCCACCTCGCGCAGCAGTTCCGTCAGGTCAATTTTCACAACAATTGAATATTATACTGGAATAATGGGGAAGCGTCAATTTAAGTAGGGACTGTTAACAACCGCGACGTTCAGTCGCAGGTTGCTATCCCCGCATCAACGATGCTAATACCACCGCAGATGCGTAATCTTTTTCATGACTAAGGGAAAGGCTAAAAAAAATTGCTCGGAAACGTGTTTTTTTAATTTCAACCGAAGGAATTTTGCCGTTTCTGAGGATTTCGATCTCCTTCCAATTTAACCCCAAAGGTCTTTTGAATAATTGTTGCAGGGCTTTGAAGACGGCTTCTTTAGCTGCCCAGGTGGTGGCGTAGCGGGCAAGAGGATGGGCTTTATACTCCTCAATCTGCTTGATCTCGGTCTGCGTGAAGACCCTCTGGCGGAATCCGGCGGTTAAACTTTTCTTAAATTCAGGAAGGTAGACCAGGTCATTGCCGATGGCGATTTTCATGGAACGATTTCCTTGCTCCGATACTGGCTGCTTTCAAAATATTCTTTCTCCATATTAACCAAGATCTTAAATATTTGCTCTGCAATAACTTTATTCGCTCTCAAACCGCTATATTCGGTTTTTGGACTGACTGGCTCGCCGATCACAACATCAATTTTCTTGAATAAGCGGGGGAACTTTACTCCAATGGGTAAAACATTTTCCGTCCCTCTTAAATAAATGGGAAGAATGGAGCAATGTGGGACTTTTTTATAAATCCTTCCGATCCCGGTAGTATAATTCCCTATTCTTCCGGTGCGGCTTCTGGTCCCTTCCGGGAATATATATACAGACTCGCCCTTTTTTAAAACCTCCACCACCTTTTCCAGGGCCGCTGCCACCTCTCTCGGTCTACTGCCTCTCACGATCGGGATGCTCCGGCTCAACCAGACAAGCACGGCTTGCAAACCGCGAAAATAATTAGTCGCTTCGGGCACATGCCAGGTTAGTAACCAGTGTTTCCAAATAAATTGTGGGAAAGCGATGGCATAAACGGGGAACCAGGAATCGATCAGGGTCAGGTGATTGCTGACCAGGATAAAGGGTGGTTTTAATCCCTTAAGATTTTCTTTATGAAAGACGCGAACCGAGAAAAACCTCATCAACAACCAAAAGATAGGGGCTTCGATCAGGACAACAAAGATCCAGGAGAGATAGGATTGCAGTCGCAGCAGGCCGACTTGGGTGCGTCTCATCCTTTTTCGATGATCATGGCGGCATTGGTGCTGCCAAAACCAAAATTAAGGCAAAGGGCAGTTTTAAAATCACCCCTGACCTTCTTGCGAGGTATAAGATGACTCACAAACTCAAGCTCGGGATCCAGCGGTTCGCAGTTTACGTTAGGAACCACATAGCCTTTTTGCAGCATATCGATGGCAGTGATTAACTCTACCGACCCGGCCGCTCCGAGCATATGCCCAAAAAGTGCCTTGGGTGCGGTGAGATAGTATCCTTCGGTTCCGAAAGTTTCGGTTACCGATTTAACTTCCAGCACATCTCCGGTGGGGGTAGCGGTACCGTGGAGCTTAATGATATCCGGTTTCCAACCCTTTTTGAATTTGCTTTCCCAATCAGGATGGCCATCCGCCAAGACACCTCTCATACAGCGAAGCTGACCTTCCCGGTTGGGAGCAACCATATCGCCGCTTCCGTCACAGCCACTATAATAACCCCGGATGATGGCCAACGGTTTAATGCCTCTTGCAAGAGCGCTTTGTAATTCTTCTAAAACCACAATGCCGGCGCCAGCGCCAATCACAAAACCATCTCTTTTGCTGGAGAGGGAATGCGATCCGGTTGGTGAGAGCACCATCATGGCGTCAAAACCGGAAGCTGCTACCCAACAATTGGTCTCAGCACCGCCGCACACCACTCTTTTCTGATAACCATGTTTGATCATGCGATAGGCGTAGCCGATGTTACCCAGGCCGGTGCTACAAGCGGAACTCAATGATTCTCCAATGCCTTGAGTTTTTAGGAAAACCGAAGTATTTGCTGAACAGGTAGAAGCCATAACGCTGTCTACTTTATGGCTGCCTACATTTCTTGGTCTTGGGGCTAACGCCTTCCAGCCCTTTTCTTTTGAAAAGATTACTCTTTTATCTGCTACTTGATTTCCTAAATCGACCGCCTCATTTAAACCTCCTATTCCACAGCCGATAATAATTCCAGTGTCTGGATTTTGTAGTAGATCGTTATTAAGATTTGCTTGTTTTATTGCTTGGGCGGTAGCGGCTAATGTATAGCGAGCAGTATCATCGCAGCTCAGCAGCATCTGGGAAGTAATACCAAATGTTTGATAGTCTATTTTTGATTCGTCCGGATAGCTGGCGATTCTTGACCTGAAATTGAGCTGTTCATGGAGGGGGACAGTTTTATACCCAATCTTCCCTTCCTGTAAACTTTGAGAAAAGGTTTCGAGGTCAAATCCCAGGGAGGTTATTACGCCGGCGCCAACGATGGCAACTTCGTTCATCAGATGGCTCCGGTCTAGGGATTTTTGGACGTGATCAGGTCGATAACCGATTTTACGGTTAATTCTTGCAGGGCGTCGATTTCCTCGTCTTCGAAAGAAACCCCCCACTTTTTTTCGATTTCGAGTACAACATTTATGACATCGGTAGATTTAACCCCGAGATCTTTTACTAGATCAGTAGTTTCAGTGGCGGAGTTAAGCTTTTCTTTTTCAACTCCAATAAAGGGCACCAAAATTTCTTTTAACCCGGCTAGAAGTTCATTCCTCTGCATTTTATATCCTCCTTAGACTTTTATTCTTTGTCCGACAAGACTTTTATGAGTACAGACAATTTTCTTTTTCCCATTAACTAACTTGTAGCTCTCACCCCCTGTCTCAAACCTACCAAACCGGTAAAAATTTTTATAACATTCGATATAGATCGTTTCTTTGGGCCTTACAATTTCTAAAAACTCAACTTTCCCTATCCGCACAAAGACCGACAACATACTTTCCTTAACCTTAGATAAAGGTATATTATCATTTTTTGCAATATTATAAATACAAACCAGACTGGCGACCTGTGCCATCGCTTCAATCAGGATCACGCCCGGGACAATCGGATTCCCGGGTAGGTGGCCCTTAAAGAACCACTCGTCTTCTTTAAAGGTGTATTTTGCCAGGCAGCGATGTTCATCCAATGCCAGTATTTCCTCTACAAATAAAAAGGGCGGTTGCTGTGGAAGCACGCTTTTAGGGGTATCTTCTAAGATAATTTCTGTAATTTCTTCCATTTTATGTCCCAAATTGCCTTGATTTTTGGCCAACTAAGCTTGAATTTTTACAAACGATTTGCTTCTCTCCATTAACCAGTTTGTAAATCTCTCCTTCACCTTCAATCCGATAGAAACGGGAAAATTTCATCTTTACGTCTATATAAATAGTCTCTTTTGGCTTTACCATTCCTAAAAAGTCAAAATCACTAATGTGACTGAAAACAATCAGGCCTTTTTCTTTAACTTTTTCAAGGGGTATATTTTCCTTTTTTCCGACAATATAAATGCCAATGCTAACGACAATTTGCCCCAGGGCCTCAATTAAAATGACTCCAGGAACAATCGGGTTTCCGGGAAAATGGCCCTTAAAGAACCATTCGTCTTCCTTAAAAGTATATTTTGCTAAGCAATGCTTTTCATCTAACTCTAAGTATTCATCTACGAACAGAAACGGCGGTTTCTGCGGTAGAATGTCTATCGGTTTAGGAAACACGTCGTTCATTATAAGCTAACCAAATTAATAAATCAACCGTCTATAGAATATTATCGTTAAAACCGGAAAAAGATTTCATTTTTAAAGGTTTTAGGCTACTTTATTAAGCAGCATCGATCCCCAGGATAGCCCCGCACCAACCACCGTGACCAGCACCTTTTGGCCGGGTTTTATCTTATCCCAGTTTTCAGCCAATACCGAAGCCGAGCCCGCTGCTCCCGTGTTCCCATACTGAACAATGTTTTGCAGCAACTGCTCCCGTTTAAGCCCTAGATTATCGGTTACGGAATTCATCATCGTCAGGTTCGCCTGGTGCAGGATTAAATAATCAACATCTTGCGGGCGCAGACTGTTACGATTCAATAGTTCCTGTGAGGCTTTGATCCCGTAGCGAACGGCAAAATTTTGCACCTTATGTCCCTCCTGGAAAATATAGCCGCAGTCCGGAATAATCACTGAATAGGCGCCCGAGGACTTCGAGTCAATAAACACGTCCCTTACTTCGAATCCAGACGGTTCATTTGAGAAGATGCCAGCAACGGCGGCGTCTCCAAAAAGTACAGCCGTGGCACGATCTTTATAATCAACGTAGCTAGTAAGGGCCTCAGAAATAATGAACAATACTTTTTTATAGCCGGTTGCCAACAATCCCTGGATTACTTTGGAACCATAAATGAAACCACTACAGGCGGATTTAATATCAAAGCAGGGCACATCGTCAATCCCCAGCTCCTTGGCGATTAAGTTGGCAGTTGAGGGCGTATGCCATTGGGTGGCAGAAGCGGCCAAGATGATGCAATCTAAATCTTTAAGCACTTCCGGAGGTAGTTGCTTAACTGCGTTTACTGCCATAAAGATGGTGGGCTGTTTATCTTCGCATCTTCTGCGCTCTTTTATCCCTACTCGGGAGGTGATCCATTCATCATTGGTGTCTAAAATAGATTCAAAGTATTTATTATCTAAAACCTTATCCGGGAAATAACTGGTTAAGGAATTAATATACATTAAAACCCATCACCGCCAACATATTTAAGATAATATTGATGACTGGCTTCAATATCTTCTAAGGCATTCTTTTTTATTTTTTCCCAATCGGGCCGGTAAAAAGAGGACCGCTCTAATTCTCCTTCTTTATACCATCCCATGCGCGCGTCACGGAGTTTATAAATAGGGGTGGCTTCATCATCGCGAAAATAATCTATGTCACTAATTATCATGGGATTTGGATTATGGATCACACGTTTTATTTCGACTCGATAGGTGGTTTTTTTAACACTGGTTAATACCTGGCCAGTATATTGGATTGATCCGCTCAAGGCCCGCGGTACCCCAGGCGTTTCCTGGAGCAACATGGCAATCGCTAGTGTCTGATAGCATCCGTCCAGGCCAATAACTCCGGGCATAACCGGGTCGCCAAAGAAGTGACAATAGAAAAACCAATCTTCCTGGGTTATATCCTTTTCGGCGCGCATATAACCCTTGCCATACTTGCCGGCACCTTTATCAAGGTTACACCAGACGCGGTCGACCATCTTCATGGGTTTGGCCGGCAGACGCGACACCCATTTTGGAGAAAGATGGTGCTTTTCCATAACCTTTTTTTGGAGAGGATGCTCGCCGAGCACCATCAAATTAATTTCGTCATCATTAAAATATATTTCTGGCAAGTTGATCTCCTTACTGGGTTATTTCTCTGCCTTCGATCATGGATTGAACTTCACGCACACCTTCATAAATATCAATGATATGTGCGTCCCGGGCTAACTTTGATATTTCATATTCCTTGGTAAATCCATAGCCGCCGTGCAAATGGAGCCCCTCATTCGAGTTGAAGGCCGCCGCCTCAGCCGCCATATTTTTTGCTAGCGAGGCAAAAACACTTTTATCCTTTTCTTTGTCCATAAGCTTCCAGGCTGCTTGCAGGGTCATAAGGTAAGAAGTCTTCATTTTATTAAACATCTTCACCAAGGTTTCCCGCACAACCGGCAGATCACAAATTCTGTTTCCAAATTGTACCCTGGCCTTTGTATAATTTAAGGTTAAATCATATGCTTTTCTAGCAATTCCACAACCGATTGCCGCAATCATCGGCCGAGTAAAATCAAGCACATCTATTAAATATTTAAAACCAAGCCGACGGTCTCCGATGATCTGCGATGGCTCAACCACCACTTCTTCAAAGGTGATGGACGCTGTATTTGATAGGTGCTGCCCGAGTTTTTCTTCCGGTTTGCCGATTTCTATCTTACCCTCCGCAGGTTTGCGCGGTATTATTACACAGGTTAAAAACAATGATTTAGGAGTATTTAATTTGCAGAAAACTGTGAATTGGTCGGCGTAAGTGGCATTGGTGATAAATTGCTTGCTTCCATTTAATACAAAGTTGCTGTCACTTCTCTTCTTTAAACAGCTGCTCATAGCCGAATTGTCCGATCCTGCTTCTGCCTCGGTTAAACAAAAACTCGCCATCAAGGGTTTTTCGGTAAAAGGCCTTAAATATTTATCTTTTTGCTCTTTCGTACCGTGTAGTGCAATGACCGTGTTGGCCAAATCGTTTGCGGTAATGGAAGTCGTAATCCCAGAACAACCATAGGCGAGTTCTTCCACGATGAGCGCAATGGAGACCGGGTCAATCCCACTCCCCCCAGCTTCTTCAGGGATGCAAAGATTCATCAGTCCAGCTTCCCAGGCTTTCCTCATAATTTCCTTAGGAAATTCACCCTTAGAATCCAATTCCAAGATTCTGGGATTGATTTCTTTTTTTGCAAAATCCTGGGCCAGTTTTTGGAACATCTGTTGGTCCTCGTCTAATGCAAACTCCATAATTTCTCCCCTTTATTTAATTTCTATCCTTCTTCGAATTTATCAGAAGAACGAAAAGGTAAAAACCGATTATATTTGATAAGCTTTCTGCTTGTCAAGCGACCCCGATCACAATCCTAACTTTCTGGATATAACCAGACGCTGGATTTCAGAGGTCCCTTCACCGATTTCACAGAGCTTGACGTCCCGGAAATACCTTTCCACGGGAAAGTGTTTGGTATAGCCGTAGCCGCCATGGATCTGGATGGCTTTGGTAGTGGCGCGCATCCCGACTTCGGAAGCATAGAGTTTGGCCATGGAGGCTTCTTTACCGTATTCTTTACCCTGATCGCGCAGACTGGCGGCCCGATAAACGAGCAGACGCGCGGCTTCGATTTCAGTCGCCATATCCGCCAGCATAAAAGCGATTGCCTGAAACTTACTGATCGATTGTCCAAACTGAATCCTTTCTTTGGCGTATTTTATGCTATCTTCTAGAGCTGCTTCGGCAATGCCCAGCGCCATGGCTCCGATGCCAATCCGCCCAATATCTAAAATCTTCATCGTTTCGGTAAATCCGGCACTAAGCTTGCCCAGGAGATTTTCTTTTGGAATGCGACAATTGTCAAAGAAGATTTCTGAAGTAACCGATCCTCTCAACCCCAATTTATCCTCCTTTGCCCCCATTACCATTCCCGGTGTACCTTTTTCTACAATAAAGGCGCTGATGCCTTTTGTTCCCTTCGTCGGATCAGTCTTTGCCATAACGGTAAAGGTATCGGCCACGTGACCGTTGGTAGTAAAAACCTTACTGCCATTTAAAACCCATTGATTGCCCTCCAGCACGGCTTTGGTTTGGAGACCTCCCGCATCCGAGCCGGCATTAGGTTCGGTCAGTGACCAGGCGCCAATTTTTTCTCCCTTGGCTAAAGGAACCACATATTTCTTCTTTTGCTCTTCAGTGCCAAAATAAAAAAGATGATTGGTCCCCAGCAGGTTATGCGCGGCCATGGTGATGCCGGTTGAGCCGCAAGCCTTGGAAACTTCCTCAATTGCGATGGCGCAGCTCACCATGTCCAATCCGGCGCCGCCGTATTCCTGCGGAATGAGGATTCCCAGCAAGCCCATTTTTGCCATTTCTTTGACGCTTTCCCAGGGAAATTCTCCCGTTTTATCGATTTCTTGCGCGCGCGGTTTGACTTTCTTCTGCGCAAAGTTCCTGACCAGTTCCTGAATTGCCAGTTGATCTTCCGTTAACTCAAAACCCATCTTTTTCCTCCTTACTTTTATAAGGCGTCGATAGATATACGCACACTTTGCATTTTATCGAAAATAGTGATTAATATCAACTTTAAGCATTATTCTATTCTTATCCAGCAATGGATAAATAACAAATCACAAATAACAAATTACAAACAATACCAAAATTACAATCACCAAAATAATAAACCTTTAGAATTTGATGCTTTGGGATTGTTTGTCGTTTGGTGCTTGTAATTTGGGATTTACCACAAAGTATTTAATGAGGAAAATGTAGGGCAACGGCTTGTCCGTTGCCGGTATGATAAAAGCAAGGGATAAACCCTTGTCCTACATTAATATTATAATTTATAACGCTGACCTGTGGGATCTATTTCGTTGATGGTCTTTAGCTCTTTTTCTCCCGGCGGAACGGTTTCTTCTACCTCTGCCGGAATTTGGATCGGGAAACCGGTATTTTTCACCACTGCTTCTGCTTTTACCCCCGGATGTAGTGAAAGGAGCCTGGCCGAAGCGGCGGATAAGCTCAAAATTCCCAGATTGGTTATCACCCGCGTTTCTTCCGTTGCATGGCTGGTGATAAAATCAACTTTTGGAACAAAGGTGCGTGAATTATGTTTTAGTGTAAAGATAATCGACTTGCGCACCAAACTTCTGAGAGTGGTTGAGCCAGCTGGGCCGGGAAATTTAACTTTTGGCTTTCGATAATCGCCAATACACGTTAAATTCACATTCCCAGATTGATCAATTTGTCCCGCCGAAAAAAACATTATGTCGAGCATCCCTTTTTGCGCCAGGTCCCAGCTTTGTGCCAGTTCCATAAATGAATTTCTCTCCTTCAAAACGGAACTGCTTTCTGAAGAAGGGGGGAAGGGGGGGTGAATTACCGGATCTACCGCTCCGATACAATTAAAGTAGGTGAGGTTGGGCGCCCACAACCTGCGAGCAAGTTGAATGGCCAGCATGGGAAGCGGGGAGGCGACTCCGGTCAGGACCTTATCGCCCTCTTTTATTTCCCGGGCCAAACAGGTAATAATTAAATCAACTTCTTTCATACTTTTAGATATTCTTTAAGCTTATCCCAATCACAATCGTAATGTGGAAAACAGCTGCAGGGAGCGGCTCCGCCCGGAGCCGAGACTAAGTATTTAATATAATAGTAGGGAAGGTTTGAGTTAATCAACGGATTTTCCAGAATTTCCTCTACCGTCACGATCACTCTTTTTGCCGCCTGTGCCAGGAGCAGATCGATCTGCGGATCAAAAACCTGGACGTTGCCTTTCTGGTCCGCTATCTGAGCATGGATAAAGGCAAAATCAGGTTGAATGGTGGGAACGACGGCGATTTCTTGATTACCAAAAGGATCTTTTATCATTTTTGCCTGCATGAACTTAAAATGATCGCTTTTTTCCAGTTGCGGGGCGGGCATAAAAGGCACTCCCATGGCACCGGCGCGCAATCCCTGCACAATCGCATAAGCATCTACTTCTTCCCATTCAATCTCACCAGTTTCAATTGCCTTCCGCCAGTGCGGAGAGATCACAAATTGATCGGGTAGATTAAAGCCATTGAAACTAAACTTGGCTGATTTAACCAGGCCTTCGCGTATCAACATGTCCAGCGGGAGGGGATTGGGCAAACTGATAACGTTTAAATTCTTTTTTTTCTGGCGGATTAATTCTTCGACGATTTTTATCGGTGCGCGGTTGAGCTGGAATCCGCCAAAGGCAATGGTTGATCCATCCTTTACGCTGGAGATCGCTTCTTCTAAGCCAACCACTTTTGGCACTTAAATTCTCACCTGACGATCCAGCGCTTTTAATTCTCCCTCTGGATCAATTTTTTGCAAGATCTCTAACTCTTCTTTGGTGGGCAGCGGAGTCACAGGGGGATTTTGCGGAAGATCTATGCTAAAACCCGTTTTTTCAACGATTTCTTTTAAGCTGACCCCGGGATGAATGGATTTTAATCGCATTTTCCCCTGCGGATTAAAATCAAAAATCCCCAGCGGGGTTAGGCACCATTTTGGCCCACCTTGGCCCTTGTCATGGCCGACAACGGAAACAAAATCCACTTTTTCGACGAAGCGCTTCTTAGAATGTTCAAAGCTGAAGATATAACATTTATCTACCAGCGCGGCAATAGAGCTGGTCCCAATACTGCCTGGCCCTCTGACTTTCATTTTGCCCTTTTCACCTTTAATCCCGATCAAATTCGTATTCCCGTATTGGTCAATCTGCATGCCGCCGACAAAAAAGACGTTACAAAAACGACAGGGGTTGGAGCGATTGCCCAGCGTAAGCATTAGATCGTGAGATTCAACTTTTTCCACCAGCCAGGGGGTGCGGGTAAATTTTTTATCCGTCCAGGCGGGGGGATTTAATTCGATGCCTCTTTCGATCCGTAAACCATGGCGGATTTGTAGCCCCGGCGCGTAAAGCGCTTGCGCGATCGCCGCCGCCGCCAGACCGACCTGGGCATAGAGACCGAAGGCAACCTGATCCGCATTGCTCAAATCCCGGGCAATGATACAGGCCATTAATTCGGAGACACTGTAATCGCTTGGCATATAAGTTTAGTAATATTCGAGCGAGAGAAGTTTGTTTATTCCAACCAACTCCAGGTAAGTGGTTGGCTCTTTGGGATTTAAAATATATTTTTCAAGATATTGTTGAAAGCGCTCTTTCTCGACCGCTTCAACGTATTCGCGAAAATGGTCCAGGTCCGGCATATAGAAACCGGTTGCTCCGCCGGGGTGGGCGCCAAAACGGCTTTTGACAATCCAGCAATTATTTAAGATGGTCCTTTCTTTATTCGCTACGATCGCTTCATTCGGCACGACTTTTTCTACCTGCACAATGACCTCCCCTTTGGTGGCCCGGGCCAGCGCTTCTTCGCAAAATTTTCTTCCCAGAAATAGTTCCGGCGGGAATTGTACATTGCCAAAGCTATCGGCGATGCCGGCGTGCAGAATTGTTACGTCCGGTTGAATGGCTGGGACCTTTAGCCATCTCTTGCCATCCACTTCAATTTCTTGCAAGGCGGGGTTCAGTTTGCTAAGGTCCGTGCCGATCCCTCCTCCCCAGAGCATGTAGGGGACGCCGTAGCTGCCGGCTTTGAGCGCCATGTGCCAGATCGACTCATCGCATTCCCAGACCTCGATTTTTCCCTGCTCGGCAAAGCGGCGGAAATTCGGCCCGATCGCCGCCACATTTTCAAAAGCCACGCAGGCGGTGACCACTTTTTTTACGCAGCCGGCGCCGATCAAGAGATCGGTTTCGATACCGGAGGTTGGGCCGGAAACCAGGGTGAGGTTTTTTATGCCGCTTCTAATAATTTCCCGCACCAGGGTCATGGGGGGATTCATGTAGGAGAAACCGCTCAGGCCAAGGGTAGTGCCGTCTTTTATTTTATTGACAGCTTCCGGGATATTAATGATTTTTTGCGGGCGATCCATTTAATTAAGGATGGGACGAAATTTGTGACCATAGATGAGCAAACCATTCGGCCCGTATTCACGGATTTTTCTGATTACCATTTCCACTTTCATGCCGAAAGAAATCTGATCATAGTCAACGTCGGTTAGTTGGGATAAGATCGTAACGCCTTCTTCTAATTTAATGAGGGCGATGGGCCCTTCCTGGGCATAGTGTGATTTTAAGGTCCCCCGAGTAAAAGAATAAATTTCTCCCCGGCCGCTAAATTGGAAGGGTTCGAGCTGTCTTGATTTGCAATCCGGGCAAACGATCCTTGCCGGGAAAAATTTATGGCTGCATTCTCTGCATACATTGCCCTCGAGTCTATATAATTGTTTTTTGAGCCGATGGTATTGAGGAATATGCATTAAATTTTAAACCTCCAAGATATGGGTCACCACGACTGTGCCCGCCCCGCCGATCGACTGCGTCATTCCCACCGAGCAATCCTTCACCTGATTTTTGCCGGCCTGGCCCTTAAGCTGCTGTACGACTTCTATCACCTGATAAATACCGGTCCCGCCCACCGGATGTCCGCGGGATTTCAGGCCGCCCATGGTTGTGATCGGTAATTCTCCGCCCAGAGAGATTTTACCTTCTCGGGCTAGATTTACCGCTTTACCTTTTTCCGCAAAACCACAAGCTTCCAGGGAAAGGGCGGTTATAATCGTAAAGGCATCATGTGGCTCAAAAATATTAATATCTTTTGGTCCTCGGCCCGCCTGCTGATAAGCTTTCTGAGCCGATTTATAGACACCTTCAAAAAATAGAATATCTTTGCGTGCGGCCACCGCCACTCTTTCATAGGCGCAACTAGAACCGGTAATCTTAACCGGTTTATCCGTGAATTCTTTGGCCCGTTCGAGTGGACAAATTACCACCGAAGCTGAGCCATCACAGATGGGACAGGAATCCAGCAGCGTAATCGGAGCGGTCACTTCCACCGCTTTATTATATTGTTCAAAAGTGATCGGGTTGCGGTACATCGCCATTTCATTACTAATCCCATTTTGGTGGGCGTTAACCACAAAACCGGCAAAATCTTCATGCTTAACTTTATATTCGTACATGTAGCGTTGCATTAACAGCGCATTCAAACCGCAAAAAGTCACACCATGCAGGGTTTCGGCTTCCCAATCGGCAGCCGTGGCCAGACCCTGCGAGACGGTGTCGGTTAAAAAGTCGGTCATCTTTTCTACGCCGCAGCAGACCACCACTTCCTGTGCCCCGCCCGCCACCGCGATGATCCCCGCCCGCAGCGCAGCTGCTCCACTGGCACAGGCCGCCTCAATTTTTGAGACCTCAATATCGTACAGTCCCGCCTGGTCAGCAATCACCGCTCCCAGGTTTTCCTGGCCGGCCAGTTCATAGGAAAGCATATTGCCAACATACAGCGCATCCACTTTTTCCACCTTTGCATCGGCCATGGCGGATAAAATGGAATCGACCGCCAGCTGTTTAAGCGAACGGTCCCAGTGTTCTCTTACCGGCGTCTGACCAATCCCAACAATCGCTACTTCGCGCATATTATCCTCTTTTTATTTTCTTCTGAAAAATGGCATACAAACCATAGTCGTTCACTTCTTTCCGACGATTTAAATAAGATTTTACCGGCGGGGTTTTGCCTTTTAGTGCCTCGATTTTATCCGTCACGGTGAAAACAAAAGCATCACTGCCCGCACCCGATCCGAAGGAAACCATCAGAATTCTTTGTCCAGGCTTTGCCACATCCAACGTCGCGGCCATGCCGATTAATGAACTACCAGCATAAGTATTGCCAATATAAGGACTTAATAGTCCCGGCTCGATTTGCTCGGGTTTGAAGCCAAGCATCTTGCCTGCCAAGGAAGGGAACTTGGGATTGGGCTGATGAAAAACGGCATAATCAAAATCTTTGGCAGATAAACCGGTGATTTCCATGATCTTCCGCGCCGCGCTGAGCAGATGGGTAAAATAAGCCGGCTCGCCGGTAAAGCGGCCGCCGTGTTCGGGGAAGGGCAGGTTGGCGCGCCGGAAGAAATCGGGGGTATCGGTGACATAAGAATATGATTCCTCCAACCAGGCAATGCTCTCCTCTTTTTTGCCAAAAATAAAGGCGGCACCACCGGCCCCTGCGGTAAATTCTAGAGTATCACCGGGTTTAGACTGTGCGGTATCCATGCCGATGGCCAAGGCATATTCGGCCATGCCCGAGCCAACAAAGGCGGCGGCGGTTTGCATAGCTTCTGTACCAGCTTTGCAGGCAAATTCAAAATCGGCGGCGCTGACATCGGGGGTTGCCCCAATCGCCTCTGCCACAATCGTGGAAGAGGGCTTTACCGCATACGGCTTCGATTCGGTTCCCACCCAAACCGCTCTGATTTTTTTGGGATCGAGCCCTATCTTGCGTAGCGCCATACTGGAGGCCTCGATCGCCATGGTGATCGTATCTTCGTCCGGACCGGGAATAGATAGTTCCGGGATAGGGCCAAGGCTCTCGCCCCAGACCTCAGAAAGAACCGAAGTTTTAAAGCGGTAGCGCGGGATATAGCAACCGTAACTGATGATCCCGACTGGTATTTGTTGTTTCAAGGCCTAACCTTTTTCATATTTTAATTTAGATAATTGTAGCAAACGGGGGCACAAATTTCAATTCTTATAAATTGCTTGTGAGTACTAAGCTGTCAATAGCATATTTATTCTTTGTTGATTTTAAAAAAAACCTGTGAGATAATCCAATTTAGAAAATAGAAAGGAAACATAAATTATGGACTTTTCAGTTACAGAAGATCAAAAAGTTCTGATTAAACTAGTAAGGGATTTTGTCAAAAAGGAGATCGCCCCCCATATTTTAGAACTGGATGCAAAAGGGGATTTCCCGCTCGAAATCTTCAAGAAGGCTTGGGAAATGGGCCTAACCAATCTTTGCATACCTAAAGATTTCGGTGGAGCGGGTATCGATGCAATGTCTCGGTGTATTATTCCGGAAGAGTTGAGCTACGGTTGTTCAGGTATCGCCACTTCGGCCCTGTGTAATGACCTGGCGAATACAGTTATTGCTATGTACGGCACTCAGGAGCAGAAAGAAAAATATCTTAGGCCCTTTACGGAAAAACCGATTTTTGCAAGTTTTTGCCTAACCGAGGTGGATGCGGGATCGGATAATTTAGCCATGTCTAGCTACATAAAAAAGCGGGAAGATGGTAAATATGTTTTGAATGGGAGTAAATGTTTTATCACCAACGCTAATTATGCTTCCCAGTTTACCGTTATTTGCAAACTAAATGATCCCCATTCGAAAATATTAACCTGCCTGGTTACACCCCGGGAGCCAGAGGAAGGGAAAATCGAAATCAGCAAGCCCAATCAAAAACTAGGCCAATATTTATCAAACAATGCTTCCGTCACTTTTGATCATGTGGTAGTTGATCCTTCACAGATCATCGGGGAAAGATTCCTGGGTTTTAAATATGTAATGGACGTACTCGATTTCGCTCGCCCGCTTGTCGCCAGCATGGGGGTCGGTCTGGCACAGAGGGCTTATGATCTCACCCTGGAGTTTGCCAAGCAGCGCATCGAGTTTGGACAAAGAATTTGCGATATGCCGGTGGTCAGAGAAAGTTTGGTCAAAATGTTTAATAAAGTCCAGGTGGCGCGGACGATGACCAGGTTTTGTCTCTGGAAACTGAAAAATGATGAGGCGGATAAAAGCCTCTACGCCTCCCTCGCTAAAAACTTGGCGGCCGAAGCGGCGATCTTTAATGCCACCGAAGGTCTTCATCTTCATGGAGGGTATGGCTTTATGCGCGAATATGAGATATCAAAACTAGCCAGAGATGCCCATATTCTCGATATTTACGAAGGGGTAAGAGAAATCCATTCTATGCTTGAGGCCAGAAGTATAATCTCGCCACCGACTAACTAAATAATCCCGACTTCCTTTCCCGCTTTTTTAAAGATTTCGATCGCTTTTTCTAGATCCTCGCGGGTGTGGGTAGCCATAATGCCCAAACGGATCCGGGTTTCTTTCATAGCCACGGCCGGGAATAAAATGGCGATAGCAAAAATACCATTGGCGTGCAGGATTTGATTCATCCTTATGGTTTTTTCCTGGTCCCTGATCATTATAGGATTACACGGCGTCTTTGAAAAACCCAAATCAAAACCCAATCTTTTCATCTCTTCTGTAAAGAAGCGGGTATTTTCCCAAAGCCTTTGCAACCACTGCGGTTCCTCGTCCAATAAATCAAACGCCGCCAGGATCCCCGCCACCTGGGGTACGGGTGGAGCCGCTGAAAATAAATAAGAACGGCAAGTGTGTCGAATATGACTCACCACTTCCTTGGTACTGGCGGTAAAACCCCCAATCGCTCCGGCAAATTTACTAAAGGTGCCGCTGATAATATCTATTTTGCCCTGCAGACCAAAATACTCCGGCGCGCCCCTTCCTGTTTCTCCGATCACTCCCATACCATGCGCTTCATCGAGCATTAACAGCGCGTCATGTTTTTTGGCAACCTTATACATTTCCGGAAGATTAATAATGTCTCCGTCCATGCTGAATACCGAGTCGCCAATTACAAGTTTACCCGGAATATTTTTAGTGCTGGAGAGGACATCGTCCAAATCTTCCATATCATTGTGCATAAAAGTTCTCGTTTTCGCCCCGGAGAGGATTGCGCCTTCAAGGATGCTGGCATGATTTAAATAGTCATTAATGATCAGGTCTTGTTTGCCGGCAAGAACGCTAATCGATCCCATTACGCATTGGTATCCGCTCGGGAAAATAATCGTGGCTTCGGTTTGGTAGAATTTTGCCAACCGCTCTTCTAGTTTCAGATGCATTTCGGTCGTGCCGCAGATCAGGCGTGAGCCACCGGTCGACATCCCGTATTTATTGACGGCGGCGGTGGCGGCTTCTTTTACCTTGGGGTGAGTGGCAAATCCCAGATAATTATTGCATGCCATCATGATCATTTCGCGCCCTTCACAAATCACGTGGTTTTCACAAGGCGACTGGATCAGACGATGGTAAAAATATTTTCCCCCCGCTTTTAAGGCTTCTGCCGTATCATAGGTTACTTTGCATTTTTCTAAAATAACGTTCATTTACCAGCTCCCTTTTTTTGTTGCTTTTTTTTGAGTAAATTTAACGCATCGTTAACCGTAAAGATCTTCCCTAGAATGCTGTCTTCTACCTCAAGGCCAAATTTATCCGCAAACCTTGCCAGGATTTCCGTCCCTTTCATAGAATCCAGGCCCAGATCCTCAAACAGCTTCATGTTGTTGGTTATTTCGCCTGGATTTTTCTGGGAGACCTTGGCAATAATTTTTATCGCTTCCTCGTCTATATTCGTCATTTTATACCCTCCTTATTCTAATTTAATTTATACCGGGATTGCCAGTAGGGCCAAGACTTTCCCTCTGGCTCTCATTAATTATTTCAAAACAATATTTATATTATAGGTTATAGCTTTTAATGTATCAAGTATTGATTGGCTTAGGGTAATACAAAATGAAAACGCCCCTTTTCTTGAAAAGAGCAGAGGTCTATAAACGATAGCACGGCTAAAAATTTCGGCGTCAATTTCTATTACTTGAAATTTAGAGCATTTCGGCTACAATACTCACAAGGGCTGAAAATGAATTTTAAAAATGAAAGCACGCAAAAGATAATTTATTTTTTTGCGTTTTACATCATTATTACTGTTATTTATGTTCTGAGCGAGACCACCGCCTTATCAATGTTTATCAATCGTTTTGGCATTCGTTACCTTCCCTATTTCTTTGGTCTGGCTCCCTTGGGTTTAATTTTGGTCATGTCCTTTTTCAGTCTGGTTGCTAATCGTCTGGATCGTCTTCGGATTTTCTATGGATTATTTAGCGTTTCTTTGGTGTTTTTTATTTTTTCGGCTCTCTGGGGGATAAACAGCGGCTGGTTTTCAATGGTCCTGCTTTTTTATGTGGAAGCGATCGCCCTTTTCATGCCTATCCAATTCTTTGTCATCCTCAATGACATCTTTGACGTGAAAGAAAGCCAAAGAGCCGTTCCCCTGGTTTCCACCGGCTGGTTTATAGGCAACGGCCTTGCCGGCACCACCGCGCAGAGCTTGGCCAAGCTGATACATACCCAGAATCTATTACTGATTGTCATCGCCTTTTTTGCCTTGGGGATCCTTTTGGTTTTTGCCATTGACCGTAAATATAGAAATAAACTAAGGAAAAGAAAAAAAGTGAAAGCGGAGCAGCTCAGCGGGCGGTATGCGCTCTCTTATTTAAATGGGTCATTTCTTTTCCAACTATTATTCTTTTCCACCTTCCTTCTCTATTCGGTTTATTTTTCGCTGAACTATCAATTCCTTTATGCGGGTCACGCCCGTTTTCCACTGGAGGATGATTTTACGGCCTATTGCGGAATCCTCCTGCTGGTTTTCAGTGTTTTAGGGCTTTTGATACAAGTCTTCTTTACCCATCGGTTTTTGGGGAAATTTGGCATCAATCGGGGAATTTTGCTTTTGCCAGCGGGAATCATGAGCGGCGGCATCCTTTTAATTACTTTTCCTTCGATCGCCAGCAGTTTTATTGCCTGGTTGATCGCCATGACCGTAAAGGAAACAATTTATATCAGTTCTTTCCAAATTTATTTTAATCAGATCAGTCGCCACCTGCGTAGCGGAGTAAGAAATATCGTACAGGGAATTTCAACCCCGGCGGGGGGGATCATGGCGGCGGTTTTTATTTTTATTACGGGGCTGTTCTGGAAGGGTAGTGAATTTATTCCTCACCTGGCCTGGGTAATCTTAATCATGGCTATCCTCTGGTTTATTTTAGCCCTGATCATTAAAAAAGGTTATGAAAGAATGCTTTATACTAACGCGGCGGTGACCGATTTTGAGCTGCGCTTGAACGTGATTCAGGCGTTGGAAGATTCGAACAATGCGGCGGTTTTAGATCGAATTATTAAAGAGATTAATAATTTGGGGAGAGACATTAAAGAGAGGGTCAATTTCGAAACGATCTTAATTCAGGCAAAAGGAGGCGAAGCGATGGTTCCCAAATCGGAAGCAGAATATCTGGTGTCGAAAATCATTCACGGGACAGAAAATACACAAAGATTTCCTAAGATTGTAGTATCGGGACATGATGTGGTACTTACCGTAGCTACTTATCCCAAAGCAAAAGGTCGGGCCTTTATGTGGGTTAATCTAGATATTACCCATTTAGACGGGACGAAGGAAACGAAAAAGCTTTCCGGAAACTGGACCCATAATGAAAAAGGATACAGCTATTGGGCCATCGGTCTCGGCTATTTCCAGGATGGCGACCAGGTTGACTATGTCATTAGTTTACAGGGCGAACGCGGCGATATCATTAATAGCGAGAAATTTAGTTTTCGGGTCGGGCCTTATTTATATTTAAACCTCATGCTGCTTTTGTCCACCCCCTCACTGAAGGATATGAAGGAAAATATTTTTTTGGGAGATATGGTGCGTGTCCAAACCATCTACTATTATTATGATATTTTATCTAACCTCCATCGCTTTTTTAAGAACGTGCGCATGACGATAAATGTTGCCCCGGTTCTGCTAGAACAGCTGGCCGGTTATATAAACGGGGAAACGCAAGATCCGAATCTGATGATCGCCCGAAAACCGGCAGAAAAATGGGACGATAAAGATAAGAGTTATATTTTAAAGAGTTTTTTCCGGGTAGATTCGGTCGGACAGATAGATGCCATCCCGCGTTTTCGCGAGCTGTGCGACAAACGCGACCGGGCGGAAGAATTTAGCCAACAGGACTTATTGGATCTGATTGCCTGTTATAACTTAAGCTGGCTCTCTTCCTTTTTTGAAGCGGAGGAGGTACCGCTGGAAACCGGAGAAATAATCCGGGTGAGCCGATTCCTGAAAAAGGGTAAGGACTTTACCCAGCAGGAGATTGAAGAAATCCTTGGTGAGCAGGTTAAAGTGATCGATGGTTTCTTGAAAATGTTGAAGCAAATGGCGGAGGAGGGGCAAATCGAGTTTGCGGTATCTCCTTATTATTCTCCTAATTTACCCTTAATTTATAATAGCGACTGGGCCTTTTTAAAGGAGTTACCGACCCGCTTTGCTTTTCCCCAGGACGCTACCGCACAAATCGAAAAAGCCGTAAGCTTTTTCCGAGGGGTGATGGGGACCGATCCGCATGGTATGTGGCCCCCGGATGCGGCCATCAGCCCGGAAATTATCAATCTTTTTTCAGAAAAAGGGTTAGGTTGGATTGTTTCGGATGCGAGCGTGCTGGCAAAATCGGACACCGGTTATGATGACGATAATCCGAACGTTATTGCGCGAGCTTATAAGTTGAAAACGCGGAAAGAACTCGCCTGCTTTTTTTCTGAAGAATTTTTACTGGAAGACTTTATTGATATTTACGGCCAATATCTGGATAAATATAAAGCAGCGGATGATTTTATCAACCGGATCAAATATCTTTATGCTTATAAAATTGAAGAACGGGAGAACGCTATTTTGACGATTGTGATCGATAGCATGTACGCCCAGCGCATCCTCAAGCATAATATGAAAGAGGTGTTTTTTGCTATCCTGGATAATCTCAACAAAGACAGGGAGATTAAAACGATTACTCCCTGCGAATTTATTTTAGGAAACAAAAGCCGCGGGATTGCGGCCCATCCTATCAGCAGCTTAAAAGGAATTGACCGCCTGGCGACAGGTAGTTGGTACGGCAAGGAGGTCAAGGGCGAATCTGACCTAAGCAGCTGGATCGGAAGCGTTGAGACCAACTATGCCTGGGAGCTTTTACGGGCGGCGCGGGAAGCGTTAGAGAAATCGGGGGCCACACCCTCGACTCATCCCCAGGCTTATGAGGCTATCTATCAGGCAGAATGCAGTTGCTGGTTTTTGTGGTATGACGATCCGGACCGGAATATTTATCTGGAAGATTTCGACAAAACCTTCCGCAATCTCCTCAAGCAAGTTTATTTAGAGCTAAAACAAACGCCACCGATTGATCTGGAGGTCAAGATCATCCCGGATGAACCCTATTGGGATCCGGACCATGTGATTGAATATATGGAAGGCAATAAAACCCTGACTATTCAAACTTCTCGGCCAGGAAGCATAAAGTGGGGAATAAATGGCTGGGATCAGGAGAAAGAGGAAAAACTGGTTTCTCTCCCGGTGCCCGCCGAATTCAAGGCAGATATCTATCGGTTTAAAATTGGGGTTTTTGATGATCGGATTAACGAAATAAATTTTACTTTTGTCTGGGAAGACGGCATGGAAGATGAAAACGAATATCGCATTTTGGTGGATTGGGCATTTGAACAAATCCTAAGGAGGGTGGCCCCGCGAGAAGGCCGGTTTTTCTAGGCCATTTACTTGACATGAAAATTTGCTTTTATTATGCTAGGTGTATGAGAATCGGGAAAGTGACAGCTGATGAATAAAACGGATTCGATTTCAAATCTAAAACAACTTATCGAGAGAAGCGCGCTTAAATTTAGTGATAAGATAGCGTTGCAGATAAAGCGCGATTCAGGCTGGACCAGGTACTCCTTTCAGGATATCTGGGAGAGGTTGGGTAACATTGGCGGTCAGCTCAGATCGCTGGGGATAAATAAAGGCGATCGCGTTGCCATTATTTCTGAGAATTGTCCTGAGTGGGGCATAGCTTATTTATCGATTGTCAGTGCCGGAATAACCGCTGTTCCTATAGACTGTAAATTGTCAAAAGAAACCATTTTACATCTGGCTGAATATGCGGGGGTCAAGGCGGTTTTTGCAGCTAAAAAATTAACTAAACTCTTTGAAGAAAAGAAAAGCCTGCTGGTATTTAACCTCGAAAAAATAGGATTACCCTTGGAAGATATTCGACTGACTCCGCACAACCCGCCAATCAAAGAATTACCGGAAGTGGGTATCTTAAAGGAGGATGTCGCTTCGATTATTTTCACCTCCGGCACCACCGGAACGCCCAAGGGGGTCATGCTCACGCATTATAATTTTATCTCGGATGCTATAGCTTCGTTACAGGGTCTGCCACCCCTTTCTCCGGCTGATAATATTCTTTCGATTATCCCTCTTCATCATGTCTTTGAGTTCACGGCGGGTTTTTTAGTCCCGCTCTATGTCGGAGCAACAATTACCTATCTTAAAAGCTTACAGAGCGAAAAAATTTTGGAAAATATGCTGGAGACAAAGACTACAGCGATAGCGGCTGTGCCGGTGCTTTATGAGATTTTTCACCAGCGGATTGTTGATAAAATCCAAGAGCTGCCTGGCGGGATGCAAAGATTGCTTGGGGCATTTGTGAAAATCAATCGATGGATAAGATTTATTTCGGGAAAGGACCTGGGGAAAGTATTTTTTTCAAAAATACATAAAGGCTTTGGAGGGAAAATAAGATTTTTCGTCAGCGGGGGAGCAAAGTTAAGCGTAAAGGTTACCCGCTTTTTCCAGGATATAGGATTTAATCTTTTAGAAGGTTATGGCATTACCGAAGCTTCTCCTATAATTTCGGTGAATTCGATAGAAGGGAATAAAATCGGAAGCGTAGGAAGACCCCTTCCCGGAATACAAGTGAAAATTGATCGGCCCGATCATGCGGGTATTGGAGAAATCAAAATCAAGGGCCCAAATGTGATGTTGGGTTATTTTAAAAATGATAAGGCCACCCATGAGGTTATCCGTGGGGGCTGGTTTCACACCGGGGATCTTGGGTATTTAGATAAAGAAGGGTATCTATATATTACCGGTCGCAAGAAAGATCTGATCGTAACCCCTGCCGGGAAAAATGTTTACCCTGATGATGTTGAAGCTTATTATTCAAAAATTCCTGGGATCTCTGAGTTGTGTGCTTTTGGCTGCACCAGTGACGAAGGGGAAGCAGTGTTTGCGGCGATTATTCCGGATGAAAAGTATTTTACCGGTAAAAAAGCCGAGGAAATCAAGGCTGAAATCGAAAAACGATTGCAAGAGAGGTCAAAAAACATCCCCAGCTATGAGAGAATAAGAAGTTTTGTGATCTGGGACGGAGAATTTCCCAAAACCAGTCTCAAAAAGAATAAACGCTTTAAAATTAAGGAAGATTGCGCGACATATTTTCCGAATAATAAAGGGGAGCGGAGAGTATGAGTACCCTGGAAGATTTGCAAACGGAAGTGAAGAAAATTGTTGATAAGATAGCGAAGAAAGATCCGTCTCAGATAAACCCGGAACTGAAAATATTTGAGGATCTTGATATCGATTCTTTGCGTGGCACAGAGATGCTAACTCGTATTTCTCAGAAGTTTAAGATTTTTATCCCCGATGGAAAACTGGGGGAGATTTCAACCGTTGGAGATACATTGAAGATGATCAAGAAATTTTAAAGAAAGGGCCCAAACCCGAGGGGGAATAAAATGGATTTAAATGAAAAGAGCAAGCTTACTTATGATTTGGTAGAGGCGGAAAAAGCGGCGGAGCAGGCGATTAATGTGTTTGAAAAAGTAGAGAAGGAGGTAGGGATTATATGAAATTCAGAAATGCAGTTATTACCGGCGGTTCCAGCGGAATTGGAAAAGCACTAGCCAAACTTTTAGTTAAAGAAGGTTTGAATGTGGTCATTCTCGCGCGGAATGCTCAAAGATTGGAAGAAGCACGGCGAGAAATTGAGGCGGCAAGGTTAAATAAAGAACAGATCATCGAAACCTTTCCTGTGGATGTATCCAATTATTCTGCAATGGAATCGATCATGAAAACGCTGACCGAACGCGGACGTCCACCCGAACTGCTGATTAATTCTGCCGGCGTTGTCTATGCTGATTACTTTGAAAAGATTCCGACGGAAGAATTCAAAAGAGTGATGGAAATCGATTACTTTGGCACGCTCAATGCTATACGGGCAGCGCTGCCCTCCATGCTTTCGCGGGGCGGGGGACACATCGTTAACCTTTCTTCCGCGGCTGGCTATGTTGGGGTTTTTGGTTACGGTGCTTACACGCCGACCAAATTTGCCGTGACCGGACTTTCTGAAGTTCTGCGCCAGGAGCTTAAGCCCTATGGGATTTTGGTCTCTATCGTGTGCCCACCCGATACAAAAACCCCCCAGCTGGAAGAAGAGTTAAAAATGCGACCGCAGGAGACCAGCGCCATCAATGCTGGCGCCAGTGTAATGGAGGCAGAAGAGGTAGCGAAAATTATTCTAAAAGGGATCCACGCGAAAAAATATCTGATTCTTCCCGGTTTAATGAATAAAATTACTTACTTGTTAAATAAAACGCCAATCGTCCGCTGGATTTGTGACATGACGGTGGCCAGTGTGCAGAAAAAAAGAAGATCCACCTAACTCTTAATGAATTTGAAAGACGAAAGCACGCAAAGAGTAACCTATTTATTCCTGCTTTATACGCTTATTACTGTAACCTACATTCTTGGAGAAACCTGCGCTATTTCCATTTTTGTCAATCGTTTCGGCCTGTTTAATCTGCCTTATTTTTACTGGTATGCCCCGGTCGGCATCGCCGCCCTGATGTTTCTTTTTGCCTTTATTGCAGACCGTTTTAATAAAATTAAACTATTCTTGATTTTGTTTTCGGTCTCTATCTTTTTTCTGATTTTTTCTGTTTTTTGGGGTATTCAAGTGGGATGGTATGCGGCGGTTTTACTTTTTTATATAGAGATGATCTCTCACTTTTTAACCGTTCAATTCCATGGTCTTTTAAACGATGCCCTTACCGCTAAGGAAGCCCGGAGGGAGGTCCCGCTGATAAGCACGGGATGGTTTGTTGGAAGTGGGATTGCCGGCACGACTGCCCAGGGCCTGGCAAGAAGTTTCCACACGCAAAATCTGTTGCTGCTGGTGGTGGCCCTCTTTGCCTTTGGGATAGGTTTGCTTTTCATGATTAATAACAAATTCAAGGACAGATTAAAAAGAAAAAGGGTAAGGTCGGAAGAGGAGCGAAGCAATGCGATTTTTCCTTTTATAAAAAGGTCGAAAATATTTCAGATATTGCTGGTTTCAAGCCTGTCCCTTTATTTGCTTTATTTCTGTATGAATTTTCAGTTTTTGAATGTGGGACACGCTTTTTATGCTTTAGAAGATGATTTTACCGCTTACTTTGGTTTTTTTACCCTGATCGCCAGTGTGGGGGGGTTTTTGATTCAGTTGTTTTTTACGGCGAAATTTGTTTCCTCCTGGGGAATACCTCGGGGGATCATAGTAACGCCGCTAGTTATTTTGGCAGGCGGAGCATGGTTGCTTTTTAATCCGATTTTGATAGTGAGTTTTTGCGCTTTTCTTTTAACCGTGTTAATCAAGGACACCATCTATTTTACTTCTTTTCAGCTTTATTTTAATCAGGTGGAGAGTCACATTCGTACCGGGATAAGGAGTTTAGTCGAAGGCGTCATGGCGCCGGTAGGCGGAATATTTGCCGGCATAATAATTCTTTTAATTGGGTCTTTATTTGGTAACCATCAATTAATGTTCGTTTTGCCTCTTGTTGTATGTTTTGTTTCGGTGGGATGGTTTGTTTTTGCGCTCGGTACCAAGCGAGAATATGAAAAATTACTGTATCGGAACACCTTGTCCGATGATTTTGAATTGAGGCTCAATCTGATTGAGGTGCTACAAGAGAAAAGTAACATAGCCGTATTAAATCGCATCACCACAGAAATCAAGGATTTGAGAAAAGATCTAAAGGACCGGAACAATCTGGAAGCAATTTTGATTCACACGAAAGGAGGCGAGGCGATGGCTCACAAATCCAGGGCTGAATATCAGGTTATGAAAATAATCCATGGAACGCGAGAGACGGCGAGATTCCCGAAAGTGGTGGTGGCGGGGCATGACGTGGTTCTTACCGTTGCCACTTTACCAAAGAAGAAGGGGAAGGCTTTTCTATGGGTAAATTTTGATGTCACCCATTTAGACGGAAGCAAAGAAACCCGAAAAACTGCTGGAAACTGGACCCACAACGCCAAGGCCTACAGCTTCTGGGCAGTAAGCTTGGGCTCTTTTAGAGATGGGGATAAGGTAGATTATGTTATTAGCCTTCAGGGAGATGAGGGGGGAATCATCAACAGCCAAAAATTTAGTTTTGCGATAGGGCCTTACTTGTATTTAAATATTATTTTGCGTTTGTCTACGCCAGCGATTAAGGACTCCGATTTAGTGCGCATGCATGCGATTTATTATTATTATGAGATTTTAAATAATTTAAATAAATTTTTTAAAAATGTGTATATTACGATCAATCTCACTCCCGTGATGTTTGAGAAGCTCCTGGATTATTTGCAAGATGATAAAGCTGATAGAGGGCTCGCCATTTTGCACAAATCAATCGCGGAAATGGGGATAGAAGACAAAGAATTTCTCTTAAATAATTGTTTTCAGGTTGACTCCAAGGCGCAGATCGATGCGCTGCCGCGCTTTCAGGAACTGTGGGATAAGCGCGACCGCTCAGAAGAGTTTACTGCGCAGGATTTTTTGGATCTTATGGCCTGTTACCACCTGGCATGGTTTTCTCCGGATTTTCAGAAAGAAGAAATAAGGCTGGATAGCGGAGAAATAATTAAGATTAACCAGTATGTAAACAAGGGGCGTGACTTTAACCAGAAAGAAATCATCGAGATTGCGAATGAACAGATAAAATTGATTCGTCGTTTAATAAAGATTATTCTGGAGCTGGAAGAACAGGGACGGGTTGAGTTCTCAGTCTCCCCTTATTACAACACTAATTTACCTTTAATTTACAATAGCGATCTTGCCAGGTTAAAAAATCTCCCCGCCAAGTTTTCTTTCCCCCAAGACGCTAGTGCTCAAATAGAAATGGCGGTTCGTTTTTATAAGAAGCTTTTTAAGAAAGAGCCCAGTGGGATGTGGCCGCCCGATGGTTCTTTGAGTTCTGAAATTGTCCATTTGTTCTCTGAAAACAAGATAAGCTGGGTGGCCTCCGATATGCGCATACTCGGGAGATCAGATAATGGTTATGATATTTCAATTCCAGATGTTGTGGCCGACGCCTATAAATTAAAGCACGAAAAGGAAGTGGCTTGTTTTTTCTCAGAAGACTTTATTTTGGAGGAATTTATCGATCTCTATGCGCAATATCTTGATAAGTATAAGGCGGCGGATGATTTCATTTCCAAAATTAAATATGATTATGCATACCGTGTGCAAGAACACGGGAGCAAAATCTTAACTCTGGCGGTGGACGCCATGACCGCGTTGGATGTGCTCAGGCATAACCTGAAAGATGTGTTTTTCACCATTTTTGATCGTTTGAATAAAGAGAAAGAAATAAAAACGATTACCCCTTCTCAATTTATCGAAGGGAATGAAGCGCGAGGAATAGCTCCGCATCCGATATCAAGTTTTAAATTGATTGATAATATTGCCTGCAGCGGGTGGTACGCAGAAGAACAGAAAGAAGAAGCGGAGATCAGTTCCTGGATTGGGAGTCCGAGCGCAAATTATGCCTGGGAGCTCTTGAGAAAGACCAGGGAAGATCTCGCAAAAGCTGGCGTTACCCCAGAAACAAATCCTTTGGCCTACCAGGCTGCCTATCAGGCCGAAGCCAGTGACTGGTTTTTGTGGTATAGCAATCCAGACAGTTATGGACTGACGCAAGACTTTGATGCCCTCTTTCGCAACCTTTTAAAAGAAATCTATATTGATATTAAACTGCCGGTTCCTCAGTTTTTAGAAACCAGGATTTTACCCCCCGCGCCCTATTGGGATCCGGGGAGGCAGATTGAATATATCGAAGGGAATAAAACCCTTACCATCCAGACGGCCCGACCGGGAAAAATAAAATGGGGCATTAACGGTTGGGACGAGGAAAAAGAAGAAGCGCTTTTGGCCGCACCCGTTCCGGAGGGATTTAAGGCGGATGTTTATCGGGCACAAATTGAGGTTTATGACGATAAGATAAATGAAATAAATTTTACTTTTATCTGGGAAGACGGAACACAAGATAAAAATGATTATCGAATATTAATAGACTGGGGCTATGAGCAGATGTTAAAGGGTTTGCCAATACGGAATGGAAGATTTTTGTAATACTAATTTGCATTTCGGTGAATCTTTACTATAATTACCAGCAAAGGATGATTCGCGATGTTAAGCAAATATAAAATAATTGCTAATCCGATTACCAGGAAGGTGAAACAAAAATTAGCCCAGCTGGAAAAAGTTTTTAAGGAAAACGGGGTCAGCTATGATATTTATTTTACCACAGGACCGCGCGATGCAGAGGTAATGACCCGGGAATTTGTTGAAGACGGGTGGGAAACATTTGTTGTTATCGGAGGAGACGGGACGGTAAGTGAGGTCATGAACGGGGTCTATCGGGCCAGGCGCTTCACCAATCTCGATTGTAAGATCGGGATTATTCCCACCGGTAGCGCCAATGATTTTGCGCTGGAGCTGGGCATTCCGCTGGATGCGGAAAAGGGAGCCCTCCGGCTGGTAAAGAGCGAATATAAGGAACTCGATCTGGTCGAAGCCGAGTATGGAAATTATAAAAGATTAATTCATGTGGATGCGGGTTTGGGAATGACCTCCGAGGGATTGCGTAGGCTCCACGTCAAAAGTCGCTGGCTGCCAGGACCGCTGATGTATATTACTTTGGCGTTCAAGGTGGTTTTTGGTTACAGAAATAAATTGGTGCATTATTCGATGGATGGTGAAAAGCTGGGGGCCAAAACTACCGTTCTGATTGTGTCCAGCGGAAAATTTTATTTGGGATTTAAGAATTTCCGGCCCGACGCTAAAGAAAACGATGGGATTTTTGAGATTACCATTCTGCATGATATGAATTGGCTGGAAACACTGGGAGCGATCGTAGATTTAATCCGGGGCAGGCTTATGAAAAATAAAAAAGTTATTTGTAAACAGGCCCGTGAATTACAGGTCACCGCTGATCCGCCCCTGGGAATGAATATCGATGGTGATCTAAGAGGCTTTCTTCCGGTAAAATTTTCTGTCAAGCCCAAAGTGCTTAAGATTATCGTCTAGCTATGGATACACTTTCTTTGCTCGATCCTATCGTCAGCAAAACCATCGTTTTTATTATCACCATCTTTGTGATAACCACGGCGATTCACTTTGTGGGATCAAAACTTTTAAGAAAGAAAATTGAATACACGCGCTATCCCATGTGGCTGCTGTTTGCAGTTACAATGTTCACCGCGGCTTTTATTAGTGGGATCGTTCAAGCCCTGATCTTTTCGGTTATTATTTACTTAGGGGTAATAGAGATTTACCGCGCGGGGGAGGCGGGGGGATTTGTCGCGGACAAGCTATCGAAAGGCCTCGCACTGGCAGGCGCCAGCCTGCTGCCTTTGATAATATCCTATAAGCCAGAACAAACCTTCCCTTTTCTCACACTCGCCGGATTGGCGATTTTCTGTGTGCCGGTTTTTCAGAGAAATTTTAAACTTGCCTCGAATAAGGTTGCGCTGGGGATCTTTTCTTTGGCCTTTGCCTGGATGTTTAGTCATTTGATTTTGATTCGTTCGTTGGCGGGGGGGTTTGGTTTTGCCATGTTTGTGGTATTTATTACAGACGCAGCCAACTCTATGGCCGCGGTCTTTGGTCAACTGTTTGGTAAAAGAAAGTATATACCGGGGGTGAGTCCGGGAAAGAGCGTTGAGGGATCACTGGGATCGTTTTTAATGACCATAGTCTTCGCTTTGATTCTTAAGTTTTGGGTCCCCACTTTAACCATTCCCGAAACGGTGGCAGCGGCGATCTTGATTTGTTTTTTTGCGCAAATCGGAGATCTGGTTTTTTCGGTTTTTAAGAGAGAGGTTGGGATCAAGGATTATAGCAACATTTTGCTGGAACAGGGTGGCATCCTGGATCAATTTGACAGCATGGTTTATACCGCTCCCGTATTTTTTTACTTTCTAAAAATGCTCGAGTATTTTAAGTGAGGGGGACCGCTATTTTCGTGGCCCCAACCACCAGGTCCTGATTAATATCAACCAGTATTTTTGTTCGCCCTTTGGGAAGATAAAGAAAGACATTGGAGCCAAAAGTTACTTTTCCCAATTTTTCCCCTCTTCTTATCTCCTGACCAGGCTTGACGTAAGTTTTTATCCTTCGGACCAATATCCCCGTTAACTGTTTAATCTTCATCGTTCCCAGTTTTGTTTCAAAACTGGTTTCGACGCCGGCATTATGCTCTGCTTCGGTGAGATAGGCTCTTTTATAGCCACCCGCGAAAGACTTTATCTGAGTTACTTTTCCATCGTAAGGTATAATTTGAGTATGAATATTTTGTAGGTCCATAAAGATCTTGATACAGTCAAAATCCCCTTCCTGGCTGATTTGCATAACTCTTCCATCCGCTGGAGAAATAACAAAATCACCCTGGATCGGAAATAACTGCGGTTCTCTTTCGAAAATAAAAAAGAGGCTTAGCAACAGCCAGGCGCAGATCAGTGTAAATGAAATAAAAATACTTAAAATGACCGGTGAAAAGTTGAAAATAACCAAAAGCAAAAGCAAAACAAAGATAATCGAGGTGGACGCAATTATTTTTTCTTCCATAATATTTTATCTTTTTCTAGATCAGACGATAATTTTCACGATCTATCATCGACTCCGAAATTATAATTAAAAGCGCAGGTAAATGCAAATCATCTATCTGTCGGCACGGGGATGTGCTGAGTCGTAGACCTCCTTTAGCCTTTCTTTGGTAATATGTGTATAAACCTGGGTGGTGGAGAGGGAAACATGCCCCAGCAGCTCTTGTACCACTCTCAAATCCGCTCCGCCCGCCATCAGATGGGTTGCGAAAGAATGGCGCAAAGTATGGGGTGTCACTTTTTTAGCAATCCCGGCTTTGCGGGCCTGGCGGACAATCATTTCTTCCACCGAGCGTGCGGTCAGGCGATCTCCATGATGATTAATAAATAAAGCCGCCGCCTTTTTCTTCCCTGCTAATTTTGCCCGGCCCTCATCTATATAATGATGTAAGGCCTCTCTTGCCTTGGACCCGAAAAGGACAATCCTTTCTTTGGACCCTTTTCCCATAACCTTTATTTCTCCTTCTTCAAAATTCAAATCGCTGAGGTTTACCCGGATTAATTCGGCAACCCGCAGCCCCGTACCATAAATGGTTTCCAAAAGGGCGCGATCCCGTAAGCCGCTTGGCGTTTTTTCTTCGGTGGAACCCAATAAGGCATTTATTTCTTCCGGGTAAAGGAAGTTGGGGAGCTTTTTTGGCAACTTTGGGGTTAAAAGACTCTCAAAGGGATTTTGTTCCAGCCTTTTCTCCCGCACCAGGAAGCGGCAAAAAGAGCGAGCGGAAGAAAGTTTCCTGGCAATGGAACGGCGAGAAAATTTATTTTTTTCCAGGGCCAAAAGATATTCACGGGCGAGGGAACGATCGATCTTGTGCTGGCCGATGAAATGGACCAGAAAGAGCAGGTCACGTCGATAATTACTTTGGGTGTGGGGTGAATAATTGCGCTCGTTTTTTAGAAAATGAATGAATTTTTCCAGCTGCTGGCTAAAGTCCATACTTTGCCCGTTTGTCAGCTGTCAGGGGCAGATAATCGTTGCCTTCTTTGACCCAGCGCACCGGGTCACCGGCGCGGGTATCGACATGCACAAAATTTTCGTTGGGATAAAAGCCGATGCCTCTTAGCTCGGGGATGGTCTCCGCGAATTTAAATACTTCCTGGGGAGAGATGTCGTCAACCTGAATATGCGCCGCCTTGCCTGTATTATGAAAGCTGCGCCGACCCTTTTTAATCTTTTCCAGGTAGGCTTCACACCAGAAGCCGCTTAAGACGCGCACTCTTTTGCGGAAATGAGCAGAAAGCATCTCCAGCGCTCCCACCAGCCCCAGGTGAATCTTGTATTCTTCCTTGCATTCCGGGCAGTGGCAGACAAAGTCCTTGTGATTAAAGTGTTCGCTCAGGTTTCCCATAGATTTCATTATATATTTTTTGGTTTGACAAATCAATTGTACAGTAATATAATTTTTCTAAGTCGAATAGTTTGAAGAGTGGATTTCATTTAGATTTCCGGTCCGCTCGTACCTGCCTGCCGGCAGGCAGGAGAGGGAGGACGGAAAATATTCTTGTCCGTTTGTATAAAGGAGGAATATAAGAAAAAATGAAAAAGAGTTACCTTTTTACCTCAGAATCGGTTACCGAAGGACACCCTGATAAAGTCTGCGATCAAATCTCCGATGCCATCCTGGATGCCATCATGGCAAAAGATCCGATGGGCCGCGTAGCGGTGGAAACCTTGGTGACGAACGGTTTGTGCGTTATCGCCGGAGAAGTGACCACCGGTTGCTACGTTGAAATTCCCCAGATCGCGCGCGAGACCATAAAAGAGATCGGTTATACGCGCGCCAAATATGGTTTTGATTATGAAACCTGCGGGGTGATGGTCTCTATTAAGGAACAGTCAAAAGATATTGCCCGCGGCGTGGATAAGGCGCTGGAGATTCGCGGCGGAGAGGTAATCAAAGAAGACCTGGAAGGGCTGGGGGCGGGGGACCAGGGATTAATGTTTGGTTATGCCTCTGATGAAACGAAGGAGTTAATGCCACTGCCGATTGTGTTGGCGCATAAGCTGGTAAAAAAATTGGCGGAGGTCAGAAAGACCGGCGAACTTTCATACCTTCGTCCCGATGGAAAGTCACAGGTAACAATTGAATACGAAGATGATGAGCCGGTGCGCATCGATACCATCCTGATGGCCGCCCAGCATGCGCCGGATGTTGACATGGAAAAAATCAAATCGGATATTATCGAAAGAGTGGTGCTGCCAACCCTCCCGGAAGAATTTGTTAATAACAAGATTAAGTATTTTGTGAATCCCACCGGACGTTTTGTAATCGGGGGTCCGCAGGGGGATACCGGGGTAACCGGCAGGAAAATTATCGTCGATAGTTACGGTGGTTATGCCCGCCACGGTGGTGGTTGTTTCAGCGGAAAGGACCCCACCAAAGTGGACCGGTCAGGTAGCTACGCCGTGCGTTACGTGGCAAAAAATGTGGTAGCGGCCGGCCTGGCGAGAAAATGCGAGGTGCAGGTGGCTTATGGCATCGGCATTGCTCGTCCCCTTTCGGTCATGGTAGATACGTTTGGGACGGGGGAGATCCCGGACCATAAAATTGCCCATCTGATAAACGAAGTCTTTGATCTTCGGCCAGGTATGATCATAAAAAATCTTAAGTTACGCCGGCCCATCTATAAGGCGGTTGCCGCCTACGGCCATTTTGGCCGGTTGGACCTGGATCTACCCTGGGAAAAAACAGATAAGGCCGAAGAGCTAAAGAAAAAAGCCAGCCGTATCTAAAATCCCCAACTTTAATTGATTTTTTTATAATAAAAGAGTATATTCCCAGCATATTCTCACGGAGGTCCTAACTTGGAGACCAAGAAGAAAAAGTTGGGCGTATTCAGGTTCGGAGATTATTATATCCCCTTTTTATACTTTGTCGAAAAAATGGGCTACGAACTGATTTTGCCTCCTGAAGATGAAGAGACCCTAAAACTAGGCTGTCAACATTCCACAGAAGCGATTTGTTTACCCTTCAAAATTCTGCTGGGAGAATACATAAGGGATTGCGAAATGGGGGCGGAAGAACTGTTGATGTTTTCGGGGAGGTCAATCAGAAAGGGGAAGAGGGGTGGGGCCTGCCGGCTTGATTTTTATCCTGAGATGCATCGTCAGATATTACATGATCTGGGTTTTAAGTTTGATATTTTCCCCTTTCGGGTGAGTATGATTTTATGGAGAAAATTAAGGCAGAACAATTCTTTTATTGAAAGCTTGCGAGTCTTAAGAATATTTTTAGAGAGTATAAGATTGTACGAATATATTAGAGATTTGTCTTATAAATATAGACCTTATGAGATGAAAAGAGGCATGACCGGCGAAATCTATCAACGGTTATTGAATAAACTGAAAGATCAGAATTCATTGCCGGCCTTAAATAATTTACGGAAAGAAGCGGAAGAGACGTATGAAAAAATGCCACAAGAAAAAAACCGAGAAATTCTAAGAATTCCGCTGATTGGAGAATGGGGGGTGCAAAATATCTCGGCCTTGAACAAAGACCTAGATATCATTTTAGGAGAGTTAGGGGTCGAGGTCAGAATTACAGTAAAAATGACTGATTTTCTTTTTCATTCCGGGAGCCTACTCTCGCAAATATTAAATTTGATAATTAATCGAGGAGACATTCATGCTGAGGCGTTGAAAAATGCAAGGCCCTATATGGGGCATTATATTGGAGGAATGGGACAGGAGGCAGTAGGCAACGCGGTTTACTTTGCGCAACATGGTTATGACGGAGCGATTCATATGATGCCTGACACCTGCATGCCGGAGATAATTGCTAAAACTGCCTTGGCAAACATCGAACAGGATTTTAATTTCCCCATTTTATATATAACCTTGGATGAAAACACGAAAAAGGAGGATTTGGAGAAAAAGGTTGGGGATTTTGTTGGAGCATTAAAAGAGCAAAGGAAGAAGAAGCAATGAAAATCAAGGTTGGCATCCCAAGAGCTTTGTATTTTTATGAAGAATTTGTGCTGTGGAAGGCTTTCTTCCGGGCCTTAAAGATTGAGCTGGTAATCTCAGAACCCACCAATGATGCTATTTTGAGAGAGGGGGCAAAATATCTGCCCCATGAATTTTGTCTGCCGGTTAGGGTTTTTGTCGGGCATGTCATCAATTTGCTCGAGAAAAAGGTCGACTTTATCTTTGTGCCGCGACTGATCAGCCTCGCGCACAATAGTTATACCTGCCCAAAAATAATGGGGTTACCGGATGTGCTCAAAAATGTGTTGAGAAGAGAGAAAACCTGGCGAATGCTGACCCTGAACGTGGATTACAATTATGGCCGACTAGCCATTTTGCGAAGATACTGGCGGTTGGGTTTTGACCTGGTAAAAAATCCGGTGACCGCTTTTTGGGCAACGGCAAAGCTTTTTAGCCTTATGAAAAAAATGCAAAAAGCCGATTTGAAGGGGAAGAACAAATTCCAGGTGTTTGAGAGTTTTGGCTTTGAGCCTTTCAAATTCGAACACAAACATCTTGCCAAAAAAAATCTCAAGCTCGGGGTGACCGGATTTTCTTATGTATTGTATGATAGATATTTAAGCCATGATCTGCTAAACAAGCTAAATAAGTTGGGGGTGGAGGTGGTAACTACCGAAATGCTGCCGACCAGATTAATTAAGGAGGGATTGAAAGAACTCCACAAACTCATGCCATGGCATTTGAGCCGCCGCATTTATGGCGCAGCCGTGCATTTCTTGAAAGAAAAGGAATACGATGGGCTGATCAATCTGTCTTATGCTGGGTGCGGGCCCAGTTCAAAGGTAGACAAACTAATTGAATTGCGGGCCAAAGAAAAAAGGTCAAATCCATTACTGCATCTTCACTTAAACCAGCATTTGCATGAAGAAACCTTCGGGAGTAAACTTGAGGATTTTATTAATAGCTTGAAATTGAAACGAGCTTAGGAAACCCGCTTAACGGTTCATCACCGAAAATTTCTGCCCAAAAATCGCCCGGTGGCCGTCGGTGAAATCCTCCCAAAATACATAGAAAAGATTCTCAGCAGGGTTAGCCAGGGAACGCGGAGCGCGCGATCCGTCACGACTTTGTACCAGCAGCCCATTTTCTTGCCAGGTTGGTTTTCCTTGGTCGTCCATTTTTTGTAGGTAGATTTCATATTGTTTGCCGCTGCGATAATCTTCCCAGGCAACAATTACCTCGCCGTTTTTCCAGGGTATAATTTGAGGAGTGTACTGGGTTAGTGGTACAGAGACAACCGGAACGCCGCCTTCGCCCCATAATAATTTCCCGGAAGTATCGAGTGCCTCCGCAAATATATCCCAGTTGCCGTAGCGATAATCTTCCCAAACGACGATTTTCCGATTGCCCAATTTTGGATTTTGCTGCGTGCGGGGCACCTGGCAAACCGGAATCCCATCCGCCATCCAGAGCACTTTGCCTGCTTTGCTCAGGCGCTGGGCATAAATATCGTAACTGCCTCCACCCTTATCGCTCCAGGTAATAATGGCTCCATCTTCACCCGCGCCAATAATGGCCGGAGAACGCTGAATATCCGGAGCGCCGCAGATGACCACGCCGTCACTTTGCCATTGGAGATCGCCCTTGGTATTTACGCTTTGGGCATAAATGTCGGGGTTGCGGTCCCCGCGACGATAATCGGTCCAGGTGAGATAGGCCCCACCCCTGCCATCCATCGCCATGGCGACCTCGTTTTGGTCGCCATTCTCTGCACAAGCGGCTTTACCGTTTTTACCCCAGAGCAGCTCTCCCTTCCCGGAAATCCTTTGAGCATAGATATCTTGCAGGCTTAAGGGATCGCGCTCATCTACCCAGGCGGCGATCGCCCCACCGCTACCGTCAGAAATGAGCGCCGGTTGTGTCTGACGTGATTTAACGCTGGCCAGCAAAAGGCTGCCTTCCCAAGCTTTGGTTCCCTGAGGATTGATGCGTTGCGCGCGAACGGCAGGAAAATTTTCATTGCGATAATCTTCCCAAACGATGATCGCTCCGCCCACGCCGTCAGAAATAATTCTCGGGTTGGACTGATTGCCGGCTACGCGTGCAATGGGAATCCCGTCTGCCCCCCAGGCCAAGCGGCCGGCCTGGTCGATCTTTTGACCGTAGATATTAAAGAAGCCGGAACGCGCATCCTCCCAGACCAAAATAATTTCTCCCGCACCGTTCAAAATACCCTGAATATTTTGATGCGCGACCGCGCCGGTAGCGTTGCAAACCATGCTGCCCGTTTCCTCCCAGGCAAGATTTCCATCGGCCGCTAATTTTTGAGAATAAATATCAAAGTTTCCCTGACGATTATCCTGCCAGGCAAAAAAGACCTCTCCCGCCGGGCTGGCTCCCATCACCGCTAATTCCTGTTGTTGCGGAGCCGCCGCAATCGTTATCCCTTCCTCTTGCCAGAGAGGAATGCCGGAGCTATTAATTTTCTGAGCATAAAGATTGGCCTTGTCTTCGCGATTGTCTTCCCATAAAACCAGCCAGGCATCGTTGCCTAGCTTGAGGAGGGAATGATTTTTTTGATTTCCTGAAGCTTTGCTGATCGGCCGTCCCTCTTCTTGCCAGCCGATACGCCCATCGGCCAGAAGATGCTGCCCATAGAGACAAAGATACTCGCTGCGCCCGTCACTCCAGACAATGATCGCGCCATCTTCTCCGTCCGAGGCTAGCCGGGGCTCTTCCTGCAGCTGAGTGGAGGTACAAACTAAAACGCCATCTTTTTGCCAGAGAGGGTTACCATCGCGATTTATTTTTTGTGCATAAACTTGAGAGTTGCCGGAACGCAAATCATTCCAGGCAAGGATCGCCCCGTCAGCGGTGAAGAGGATTTCTACGCGCTCCTGGTTATTGGGCGCGGAGCAAACCGCCACCCCATCTTTTTGCCAGAGGGTTTTGCCACTAGCATTAATCCTTTGGGCAAAAATGTTATTATCCGATGAGCCGATCCTTCCATCCGTCCAGGCAATCATCGCTCCACCGGCGCCATCACTTACCAATTTTGGGTACCATTGTGTCCCATCCGCGGTGGAAACTGGCACGCCGTTTTTTTGCCAGAGTGGGTTGCCGTTGGCATCCATTCTCTGCGCATAAATGTCTTCCCCTTTTCCACTGCGATAATCAAACCAGGTGATAATGGCGCCGCCGACACTATCCGGAATAATTTCGGGAGAAAGCTGCGCCGCTTCCGCAGAACAAACTATTTTTCCCTCGCCACCCCACAGCACCGTTCCGCCAGCATCAATTTTTTGCGCATAGATGTCGGTATTCCCGCTGCGGTTATCCTGCCAGGTGATAATGGCGCCACCGACTCCGTCGCTAACTACCTGTGCAAAATTTTGCGTATCGGAGGAGCGGGCGATCGCGATACCGTTTTGGTCCCAGGCGGGCCTGCCGTTAGCTGCCATCTTTTGTGCATAAATTTGAGAATAACCGTTCCGCTCATCTTCCCAGACGATAATCGCTCCCGCATTATCGACGCTGATACTGGCGTGCTGCTGGGAACTGTTGCCGGGAGTATCATTAATCTGCATGCCATAGCTTGACCAAAGTGCTTTGGGGAATTCTTCCGCGCGTAGCGCAGGTATGAATAGGGAGAGGGCAAAAATCAATGCCCAAACTTTTCTCATTAGACCTTCTCAGCTAATTTCATGGAAATTACTTTGGAAAGACCCGGTTCTTCCATAGTAATGCCGTAGATGCTGTCGGCGGCGGCCATGGTCCGCTTGTTATGCGTGATCACCAACATCTGAGTATGCGCGGAGAAGTCTTTGAGCATCTGGGTAAAGCGACCGATGTTGGCTTCATCCAACGCCGCGTCCACTTCGTCAAGAAAGCAAAACGGGCTGGGCCGAACTTTCATCAGCGAAAAGAGGATGGCAATGGCGGAAAGGGCGCGTTCACCGCCGGAGAGCAGGGGCAGGGGCAGCCATTTTCTGCCGCTGGGGCGAACCGAGATCTCAATCTCTGCTTCCAGGGCGGGGAGGCCGGGTACCAGGGCAATCTTAGCTTCTCCCCCGGCGAAAAGCTTGGAGAAAGTTTCTGAGAAAACCACCGAGATCTGCCGCATCGTTTCTAAGAAATTTTCTTCCGCTTTTTTATCCAGTTCGATAATCAGATGGTGGAGATTTTCACGCGCTGCACTCAGATCGGTTAGCTGCGCTTCAATAAAAGAAAGACGTTCTTTGTTTTTTTCAAATTCTTCAATCGCCAGCAGATTCACCGGCTCCAGCGCCCGTAGCTTTTGCTTTCCTTCATCCACCTCACCGCGGGCGCGTGAAAGATTGGCAACCTCATAGGGCAGGGTGGAAATTTCATCCGGGTTCAGATTGTATTCCAACCAGAGCTTTTCACGGATCCCGTTCATCTCCCCTTCCAGCTTGGCGAGTGCGATTTCCAGTGCGGTTTCCTCGTCCAGGACTTTTCTCTCATCCGCGCCTTCGTTATGGAGTTTTTCTTCCAGCGCGGCGATGGTTTTGGCAAGCTGTTCTTTTTCTTGTTTATTGGTCTGTAGTGCTTCCGCGATCGGGGTCTTGTTTTTCCCCTCTCCCAGACGAGATTTAATATTTTCCAGCTGACTGCGATGGGCCTGCAGCGCAAACCGGCTTTTCTCTTTTTCCGTTTCGATTTTTTTTCGTTCCTCTTCCAGCATTTCGATTTTCAGTTTATAGGTTTCTGCTTTTTCGGCAGAGGAACCAAAACTGAGAGAGAGGGAGGGGTGATCCCCGAAGAAAGCCAGAATCGAGGAAAGCTGCTGGAGGAGTTGGTTGATTTGTTGGAGGATCGCCTGCCACCAGCCCGCCTGTAAATTCTGCAGGAGCTCTCGCTGACTTTCTCTTTCAGAAATCTTTTGTCTTAATTCCTCTATCTTTTGCTGGAGTTCGCTTTCACGCTGGCTCAAGTCGGCCAGGCTTTTTTCCGCCCTGGCTGTTTCTCCTTCGGCAAAGCGTCGATCCAGCTCCGTTTCACGCAGACGATCTTTCTCTTCTTCGTAGCGGAGGAGGGTTTCGTCGATTTCAATCTCCAACCGGCGGTGGCGGTCCTTCAGCGCCTGCAGCTCGGCATAATCCTTTTCTTCCGCTTGTTTTTTGGCGGAGGATTCCTTTTTAATTCTTTCCAGGTTTTCTAGCAACTTGCCTCTTTTTTCCAGGATGTGAGAGATGAGTTTTTTGTTGAGCCCCAGATCAATTTCTTTAATCCGTGCCTGGATTTCAAGATACTCCCTGGCTTTCCGGGCCTGTTCTTCCAGGTTGATCAGGTGTTCGCTAACCTCAATTTTTAAATCATTGATACGCAGGATATTCTGTTCGGCGGCGATTAGTTTCTTTTCGGCGGAGTGCTTCCTGGATTTATATTTGTTTACCCCCGCCGCTTCTTCAAAAACAGCCCTTCTTTCTTCTCCCCGGCTGGAAAGGATAGCGTCGACCTGTCCCTGGGTGATGATCGAATAGGTTCCCTCGCCCAGGCCGGTGTCCCGCAACAGTTCCTTGATGTCTTTCAGGCGACAGGCATTTTTGTTGATGAAAAATTCGCTTTCTCCCTCCCGAAAAGTACGCCGTTTGATGGCGACCTCGGTAAAAGGCACGGGCAACTCTCCCGCCTGATTGTCAAAAATCAGGGTGACCTCGGCCAGAGAAAGGGATTTGCGGTTAGCGGTGCCGGCAAAAATGATATCCGGCAGGTTGGCGACCCGTAGTGCGCGCGGATTATCTTCTCCCAACACCCAGCGGGTAGCATCGAGCAGGTTACTCTTGCCGCAGCCGTTCGGTCCGACCATGGCGGTTACGCGGCTGTCAGCAAGAAATTCGATTTCGGTATTGTCGGCAAAAGTTTTGAAACCCCGTAAAACCAGGGATTTTAAAAACATCTTCCTCATTAATATAGCAGAGATTAAGACGCTAGGCAACTCTCTATTTCAAATCCAGAAACGTTATGTTAAAATAGCGCAGAATGAAAAAGCGGTTGGCGTATGCGTTTCTCTTTTTTCTTCTCATCACCGCGGCTCGGGCAGAAATTTACCTCTCGGAACCAAAGGATAAACTCCAAACCTTTGAAGAAGTAGTCATGCTGAAGGGGCGGGGGGAGAGTCCGGAAAACCTGCGCATCAATCAGCAAAAAGTTAAAATTAATTCCGACGGCACTTTTAGCTGCGGCCTGGTGCTGCGGCCGGGGAAAAACCTGGTCGAAGTTTTGGCGCGGGATCGAAGAGGAAAGGTTTTTTCCCGAAAACTTCATCTCCTGCGCCTGATAACTTTTCCTGATATTGAAACCCTTTATGAAACGCAGAAGCACTGGGCACGCGATCAAATTATTTGGCTGGCAACCCCCGGTTTTATCGAAGGCTATCCGGATGGAAATTATTATCCGGGCAATCCCATTACCCGTGGTGAGCTGGCCACCTGGGTTGCTCGCGTGAAAAAAATAAAACTGTCGCAGCTAACGCAGGATGTTTATTTCGATGTTCCAAAAGAACACTGGCGCGCGCCTTTTATCAGGGCGGTGGTGGAAGCGGGCTACATGCAAAGCTATGACCGCCAGACCTTTGGCATTGATGACCCGGTTTCTCGGCGGGAAGCTGCCGAAATCGCGGTGTTGAGCGAAGGAAGAGGCGTAATCGAAAAAATTCGGCCGCTGTTTGTGGATGTCCCGAAGGAGGAAAGGGGTGCGATCCCGATTTATACCGCCCGTGAGAGCGGACTGGTGATCGGTGTTTCCAAAGCGATCTCGGTTTTTGATCCGAACCGGGCGCTTACGCGCGCCGAAGCGGCGGTGCTGCTTTCACGGTTTAATAATTCTTATTTAACGGCTCAATGGCTGCTAAATTTCGGTGAGGGTTTTTCGGAAAGTAATTTTTGTGCTTTGAATAATCCGCCCGAAATTGTTTCATTTAAAGTTGACCCCACAACGGTTAAACTGGGAACCCAAACTAATTTAATCCTGCAGGTGAAAGTCGCCCCGCGGCAAGGGCTTTATCCAATTTCAAAAGTAAAGGTGGACCTTTCGTCTGTCGGCGGTGTACCGGACGCGGAGATGTATGATGATGGAACGCATGGCGATAATCTTAAAGGGGATTCGATTTACAGTTTATCTTTTTCGCTGAAGCCCGATACAACGGGCGAAAAGAAGTTAACGGTAACGACGGTGGATCGGTTAAGTTGGGAGAGCAAACAGAGCGCTAAGCTTTTAATCTTAAAATGAGAACTTATTGGAAAAGTGGGATAATAATTTGTGCGCTAGTTGTTTTTTCCTGCGGAGCCTTTGCTCAGCTGCAGGAAATCGGGATTCGACCTTTCGATGTTAGCCAAGGTGGCCGGACGTTGGGCATGGGGAATGGATTTGTCGGCCTGGCCGATGACGTAAATGCCCTGCTTTACAATCCGGGGGGACTGGCCTGGGCAAAGGGAGTTTCTCTGACCGTAAAAGATTTTGAAAATATTTCCGCGGTCCAGGCTTATCCCACCGGGTACAACGCTTCTCTCGGATTAGCGGTAATTACGAGTAAGATTTCTAATATCAATATTCCTACGGGAATGGCTAATTCTGAGGGAGCGCTGGTTTCGCTGGGCTATGGCACAAAACTTACCTTTCTTCCCATTTTTAGCCAGGCGCCACTCTTTCAACATTTAGGGTTTGGAATAAATCTGAAAGGCCTGGTCGGCCAGACCCTGCGGCGCGACACTTTTCCAGATCAATCCGGCACGGGTTGGGATTTGGATTTGGGAGTCTTATGGCGAGCGAGCGATTGGTGGTCGGCAGGCATGGCGGTGCAAAATCTTCTTCCCCAAAATACTCTGGGGGGAGGGGTTTTGAAATGGGATGCGGGGGGTGAGGAAAATATACCGGCGATTGGCAAAATTGGATTCTCCGTCAAGCTGATCAGTGAATCCGGTGCACCCATCTATATGGAAGGGCGTGATTTAGTTTTGGCTGGGGAACTAGGTGCTACCTCCGGCAAACCAATGATGGCAAACCTGGGAGGAGAGTGGGGTTGGGGAAATCGCTTTTTTCTACGGGCCGGCATAAACCAGCAATCTCGCACCGACCTGTCTTTCGGGTTAGGCTTTCGTTCGGAAAACTGGGGCGTAGATCTGGCCAATGTTAGGAATCCCCTCCGGGATGAAAGAAATACTTATGTCTCCCTCCTCTATTTCCCGCAGGAGTGGATTGTTGTGAAAAAACTGGAGGTTGAAAAACCGGTGCTGGTGGGAAAGGGGCTGGAAAAAATTTCCTTACAAGATGATTTTGTCACTTATGCTGATCGTCTCGAAGTTTCGGGAAGGGTAAAGCCAGGGGTGGAAGTCTACATTGATGACGCACCCGCCGCGCTGGATGCGGACAATTATTTTTCTACCACCGTACCACTGCGGCTGGAGAAAAATTTAATTAAAGTGGATATCCAATTTCAGGGAGAGAAGAAAAGCTGGACCTATAAAGTGCTGCGGAAAATAAAGGTTCAACTGACTGAAGAAAAAAAATTGCAGGAAGAACTCAAGCGGGCGGTTACCAATGAGGAAAAAGAAAAATTAACGCAAACCGGCAAGCAACTGGAAGAGAAGAAAGAAAAAATTGAAGCCCTGGCGACCCTGGGAGTAATCGAAATCACGCCTGAGGCAGAATATAGTTTAAGCGCGGGGATTACGCGCGGCGAACTGGTAACCTGGCTGGTAAAAGCCGCCAATTTAACTTTGTCAGAAGTTAAAACCGATCTTTTCAAAGATGTTCCCAAAAATCATCCACTGGCTCCGTATATTAAAGCCGTCACCGAACTTAAGCTATTGAAACCCTTCCCGGATGGGACCTTCCGTCCCAAGGCCTTGGTCACCAAGCAGGAGGGAGAAGAGATTTTCCGGCAGTATCGAAGGATCCGGCTATGAAAGCTATTTTAACTAAATTAATTTTATTTATTATTATCCTTAATGTAGGGGGCTTACCCACCCTCGCTGAAAAAAAGGCACCGGCCGGCGAAGTAGAATATCTGACCAAAGGGGATGCGGTGATGCTGCTTTCGGCTACCGACTTTGTTAAGCAAAAAATTGGCGCACTTTTGTCCTGGACCATCGGTTACGATATAACCAAAATTAATCGGGTCCAGCTCATTCCCAGCATTAATTATATTAAGGTCGTTCCGAGAAAAGTTCCGCCCGATGGACGAACGGTGCTGGAGATTATAGCTTCGGTGGATGACCCGGGCGGCCTGGGGAATATTGCCGGGGTCAGGGCCGACCTTAGCGCTATCGGTCAACTGCCCAATATGATGCTGGTGGATTCCGGTTTATTCGGAGACGAAAAAGCTGGCGACGGAATTTTTACTTTGCAGACCAATGTGCCTGATCGGATTGAACCAGGAGCAAAAGATGTGCCGGTGGCCGTGGCTAATAAAAAAGGCTGGTTGGCGCTGGCGAAAACCACACTGGACATTAGTAAAAATCCGGTTATAATAGAAACAAGATTTTCCCCGGAAACGGTGATAGCTGACGGAAAAAGTGTCATTACCATTTTCGTAAAAGTTGATAACCCCGGCAGGGAGACGGATATTAAAGGCGTTACTGCCGATCTATCGCTTTTTGGCTATGAGGAGAAAACGGCCTTGCGTAATCTTGGAAATAAGCTTTATTCCATACGCTTTTTCGTCCCGGTAAAGGTAAAAGCCGGGAGCTATCCTATCCGAGTAGAAGCGTTCAACCTGGCCGGTGGGCAAACCACCGGTGTTTACCTTTTGAGGGTTAGTCAATAATGTTATCCAACCTGGCGATCATCAGCCGGTTTACGGAAATATTTGCTTCGGGAATTTTAATCGCGGGTACTATTGCCTTTTTTAATAATTATTTCTCTGGGAAAAGACTTAGAGATTTATTTTTGAGCCTGATCTTTTTAAGTCTCTTTATCTATATCGCTGCTGCCCTCGCCTCACAAATGATGTACAGCATGGGTCGTAGTCTCCGGGAACTGATCTGGATACAGAAGGGGATTTATTTTACCCTCACGCTGTGCTCGGGTTTCTTGGCCGCATTTATCCTGGAAAGATTCGGCCTGCAGAAATGGCGCTGGCTTAATTTTTTAGTAATTTCGCTGACGGCCTTTTTTATTTTTGAGATCGCAGTCGCCTCCGTCAATCTCATTTACCGGGAAGGGGTAGTGGAACCGGTGGTGAATTTCTCCATCTTGATTCCGGTCAAGCCCTTTTTTGCGCTGATGTGGGGCGTCTTAAGCATTTTTGGGTTAATCGGGGCCTTCAGACTAAAAGCCGGGGAACGCATCCTGAATCTTTATCTGGCAATCTCCGCCTGGTTAATGCTGGCCTCCATGTTTTCTTCCTTTCTTTATCTGCGTTTTGGGGTTGAAGGCTATTTGGTTTCGGCCTGGATTTTAATCTTGGTCTCTACTCTAGGATTTTTGCTGGCAGAAATCATCCCGCCTGACTCGCCGGTGGCACGACAGCCATTGAGTTTCTTTCGCACCCGCATTCTTTTCAAACTGCTACTGATCTTTGTTTTGTTGATCGTGATTTTGTTTGAGGCCACCACTCTGGCGACATTGAATATCAGTCGGAGTGCGCTATCCAAAGCGATTATTAATGGCTATGCCCGAGCAGCAACCGAGCTGGCAAACAAAATCGAGAACGCGGCCGCAAAACCTTCTTTTGATGATTTGCAAAACCTGGTTTCAACCAGTAAGGTAGATGCAAAGGGCCTGGCCTTTATCGTTGCCCAGAACGGAGACATGGTGGCGCATCCCGATAAAAGGAGAGCGCTGGCGCAGGAAAACGTTAAAGCCAATGAAGCGGTGCTGGCGGTGGTAGAGGGTAAAAGTAAGGGAGGAGAATTTCGTGATGAGCTGGGCAGCTTGATGGTGGGAGCTTACGTGCCCGTTAAAAAGTTTGGTTGGGGAGTGATTATTCAAGAACCGATCGCTTCCGCTTATTTTGAGTTACGCCGACTGGAGACCAATTCTCTGCTTTTTGTGATTGCCGGGATTGTGCTCACCGGCCTGGTGGGCGTTTTCTTTGCACGTTCGATTGAAAAACCCATGAAGGAGCTAATTAACGGCGCTGAAGCCGTGGCGAAAGGAGACCTGCGCTGGCGGGTAACGGTTGACTCAGCGGATGAAATTGGAAAGTTGGCCATTGCCTTTAACCAGATGACCAAGGATATGCGTGACAGCCAGGAACGATTGGTTCTCTCTGAAAAACTGGCGTCGCTGGGAACGATGGCGGCTGGCATGGCGCATGAGATAAAAAATCCGCTGGTATCCCTGCGCACCTTTACCCAGCTGCTGCAATATAAATGGGAAGATAAAGAGTTCCGGGAAAAATTCTCTTCCATCATTCCCCACGAAATCGAGCGCATCAATCGGATTGCCGAGAGTCTGCTGAAATTTGGCAAGCCCATGGCGCCCGAGTTCTCGAAGGTGGATGTAAATGCCATCCTGGATGAGGTGCTGGTGTTATTTGAAATTGTTGCAAAAAAGAATAATGTGCATGTGACCAAGAAGCTGGCAGAACTCCCTCCTATCAGCGGGGATCCAGGCTTGCTGCAACAGGCGTTCGTTAACATTATCAAAAATGCGATCGAGTCCATGTCGGAGGGGGGCGGTGAATTGATTTGTAAGACAGATGTGGGTGAGGTGGTCCGGGTCGGTAAAACTAATAAAGAAGGAAAAAAAGTAGGAGAGGAAATGGTTTGGGGTGAGCAAGCGGCGGAGGCCAAAGAAGCGGGGGAGGTAATGCCGGTAATCTTTATTGAAGTAACCGATACCGGCGGAGGAATTCCGGACGAAAATCTTAAGAGCTTATTTGATCCCTTCTTTACGACTAAAATGACCGGCACCGGTATGGGATTACCGATAACCTTAAGAATCATCGAGGAGCATAAGGGATCAATTAAAGTGAGGAGTCAGATCGGCAAGGGAACAACTTTTATCATAACCCTGCCCCAGCAGCATTAACCCCGGGAACTATTAATCAGCATTTGAATCCCATTTTCGAGAAAGTTATCTGCCTTTTTTAAAATGTTACTTTCGGCCAGAAAATAGGAACCATTTTCTTCTTCTTCGAATACGATATTGCCGCTGGTTTTAAAGGTGAGGTTGCCGACGGTGAGCTTATTGGATTTTGTGCGGGGAAGATCGTTCTTATTCATTGCATGCCTCCTATCATTATCTATCGCATCCAAGTGAGCAAAACTTGCGCCTCAAACTAAAGGTTGTTATAATCTGGGCTGATATGGCAACCTTTGAGAGATTTACCGAAAAAGCGGTAAGGGTGATCATGGCAGCCCAGGAAGAAGCCAAGCGTCTGAATTCCCCTTTTGTGGGAGCGGAGCATCTTTTGCTGGGGATGCTGCGCGAGGGGGAGGCAATCGTGTTGAAAGCGCTCGAATATTTTAGAATTGACCCTCCCTATCTAAAGGAAAGATTAGAAGCAGGGACCAATTATGCCGAAGAGAGCAAAACCGGGATTGAAATTCCTTTTAATGCTCAGGTAAAAAAGGTCATTGAGCTGGCCTGGGATGAGGCACGGGGATTGGGACATAGTTATGTGGGAGTTGAGCATCTTTTTTTGGGGATCCTGCGCGAAGGATCCGGCACGGTGGGAGAAATTTTAAGGGAAATGGGAATAACGGCAGTCGCTGTCAAAAATTGGATTGTTACCACCCTGGGTGAGGTAAATACCTACCAGAAAAAAGCGCCTCGACCGAGCCGCACGCCCATTCTGGATTCTTTTAGCCGTGATTTGACCACGCTGGCCAAAGATAGAAAACTGGATCCGGTGGTGGGCAGGAGCAAAGAGATCGAGCGGGTCATTCAGATACTTTCGCGCCGGAAAAAGAATAATCCGGTTTTAATCGGTGAGGCCGGGGTGGGAAAAACGGCCATCGTAGAAGGGCTGGCACAGAGAATTGTTTCCGGTAATGTTCCGCCGACACTGCTCAATAAACGCATGGTCACTTTGGACCTGGGCTTGTTGATTGCCGGCACACGTTATCGTGGTGAATTTGAAGAAAGGATGAAAAAGGTGATCGATGAGGTGGTCCGTGACGGGAGTGTCATTCTTTTTGTAGATGAGTTGCACACCTTAATTGGAGCCGGGGCGGCGGAGGGGGCACTGGATGCGGCCAATATTTTGAAGCCGCCGCTAGCGCGCGGAGAGCTGCAATGTATCGGCGCCACCACGATTGATGAATTTCGCAAACGGATTGAATCTGATCCTGCCCTGGAGCGGCGTTTCCAATCGGTCATGGTGCAGGAACCAACCATCCCGGAGACGATCGAGATCCTCAAGGGCTTGCGCAGCCGCTATGAGGATTACCATAAAGTAAAAATTACGGATGAAGCGCTGGTAGCCGCGGCCCGGCTTTCGGCGCGGTATATCTCCGATCGCTTCCTGCCGGATAAGGCCATCGATCTAATGGATGAGGCCTCCTCCAAGGTCATGCTACAGTCGGCGGTAGCCCCACCGGAATTGATTGAGATCATGAAAGAGATTGATAAGGTGAAGGGGGAAAAAGAAAAAGCGGTAGAAAACCAGGAGTTTGAAATGGCGGCACAGCTGCGGGATAAAGAAGAAGCTGCCCGTCTGCAATACGAAGCGATTTCAAAGAAAATGTCGGGGCTGGCGCGAGAAGGTTATCCGAAAGTTAATGAAGAAATAATTGCTCAGGTAGTGGCTTCCTGGACAGGGGTACCGGTGGCCCAGCTGACGGCTGAGGAAACGGAGAGACTTTTAAGGATGGAAGAAGAGCTGCACCAGCGGGTGATCGGTCAGAATGAGGGGATTTCCGTCATTGCCAAGTCGATTCGGCGTGCGCGCGCCGGGCTTAAGGACCCGCGCCGTCCGATTGGTTCTTTTATCTTCCTGGGTCCGTCCGGGGTAGGGAAAACTGAGCTGGCCAAGCGCCTGGCGGAATTTCTTTTCGGGGATATCGATGCCATGATCAGAATTGACATGTCTGAATACCTGGAACAGCATACCGTTTCCCGCCTGATCGGGTCTCCCCCCGGATACGTGGGTTTCGGTGAAGGCGGACAACTGACCGAGGCGATACGGCGAAGGCCGCACTCGGTGGTCCTTTTTGATGAAATTGAAAAAGCCCATCAGAACGTGATGAATATTCTCCTGCAGGTCCTGGATGAGGGGAGAGTGACCGACGCTCAAGGAAGAGAGATCGACTTTAAAAATACAGTCATCATCATGACTAGCAACGTGGGAGCAGATTTAATCCGCCGGGAAACGGCGATCGGTTTTGTTACCCGCAATGATGCGCAGGCTTCCTATGAAAAAATGAAAACCGTGGTGTTGGAACAGCTGGAGAAACATTTCCGGCCGGAATTCCTCAATCGGGTAGATGAGAAAATCGTCTTCCAACCGCTCTCCAAAGAAGATCTGGTGGAAATCGTCGGCATTATTATTAAAGATATCAATACCCGCTTGGAAGAAAAGGGGATCACGCTCAAGGTAAACCTTAAGGTGGAAAAGTTCCTGGTGGAAAAAAGCTATGATCCAAAGTTAGGGGCGCGGCCGTTGCGCCGGGCGGTGGAAGATTATATCGAAGATCCGCTGTCTGAAGAAGTGTTGAGAGGAAGGTTTTCTTTTGGTAGTAAAATTAATGGCCGGGTTGAAAAAGATAAAATTGTCTTCAGCGGAACCAAGGGAAGCGGTACGCCCAAACCAGAAAAAACTTTGAAAAAAGAAGAGCCCGCGATTACCAGTGACTAAACCCGAAGTGCACTACGTTTGCCAGGCCTGCGGCCAGGATTTTCCACGCTGGTACGGCCAGTGCCCGTCCTGCGAAGAATGGAACTCCCTCATCGAGGAAATCCAAACTTCAAAATCCCAAACTCAAAACAAATTACAAATCCCAAATACTAAAGTTGAAAAACCAATCTCAATTGTAGACGTTGATTTTGCTAAAGATGAAAGGACAAAAACCGGCATCGATGAAATCGATCGGGTGCTGGGTGGCGGAATTGTGGCGGGTTCGGTTATTTTAATTGCCGGGGAACCGGGGATCGGCAAATCGACCCTGATGCTGCAAATGGCCGAGGCTTTAAGTCAGCAAGCGGTGGTGTTATATGTCAGTGGTGAAGAGTCTGCTCGCCAAATCCGTCTACGCGCCGAAAGATTAGGAACCCTTTCAAAAAACTTAATGCTCCTGCCCGAGACCAGTCTCTTTGCCATCGAAGAGCAGCTGAGTAAAATTAAACCAAAATATTTAATGGTGGATTCAATCCAGACCATGTACCGTGAAGATATCGCGGCTGCTCCTGGATCGGTTTCACAGGTGAGGGAAGGGGCCAACTATCTGATCCGGATCGCAAAGTCACTGGGGATCCCGACCTTTTTGGTTGGGCATGTTACCAAAGAAGGAAATATTGCCGGGCCACGGGTTTTGGAGCACATGGTAGATGTCGTCCTGTACTTTGAGGGCGAGCAATACAAACAATATCGCATTCTACGCGTGACTAAGAACCGCTTTGGTTCTACCAACGAAGTGGGGATTTTTGAAATGAAAGAAAAAGGACTGGTCGGGATGTTAAATCCCTCCGAAGTTTTTCTTTCTGAGAGGCCAAAGGCTGCGGCAGGTTCGGTGGTCACTGCCACCCTGGAAGGAACGCGTCCCTTGCTGGTTGAAATTCAAGCCCTGGTCTGCCCGACAAAAATGGTTTATCCGGCCCGAAAATCCACCGGGGTTGATTATAACCGCGCCTCGATCATCATTGCCGTTTTAGAAAAACAGCTGGGCTTAAAATTAGCGACGCAGGATATTTATATCAATGCGGCCGGAGGGGTAAAGGTTAGCGAGCCGGCGGTTGACTTGCCGGTGGCTCTGGCGATCGCCTCGAGTTATAAGAATAAACCGGTCGATGATCAAACAGTGATTATCGGCGAGGTGGGGCTGGCGGGTGAGATTCGTTCGGTGCCGCAGATTGAGCAGAGAGTGAAGGAAGCGGAAAAGCTGGGTTTCAAGCGGGTTATTATTCCCAAATCAAATCAAAAAGAAGTCGCAAAAAGTAAAATGGAAATCTTTCCTGTCTCTTCTTTAAAAGAAGCCTTTAATCATATTTTCCCCGCCTAGATAAAAATCAAGGAGAATTTTTATAGATACTTTCTCGGATCCGCGATCTTGGCTTCGATCATCGAGGCCGCTACCGTAGCAGGCGAAGCTAGATAAATAAATGCATTTGTATTTCCCATTCTGCCTTTGAAGTTACGATTCGCAGTTGAAATCACATTTTCGCCATCCGAAGGAACACCATTATGCGTGCCGACACAGGGCCCGCAACCGGGAGTAACCGCTACCGCTCCCGCTTCCAACAATAACTGATAGGTATGATCTTTGATCATTTCCATGAGGATCTCTTTAGAAGCGGGAGCGATGATCAAGCGGCAATCCTTATTTATTTTTTTGCCTCTCAATATCCTGGCGGCGATCTGAAAATCTTCAAGTCGACCGTTGGTGCAGGTGCCGATATACCCCTGCTGCATAGGTGTTCCCAAAACTTCCGAAAGGGGAGAGACGTTGTCTACCGCGTGCGGTTTGGCAACCTGCGGCTCAAGCTTGGTTACGTCAATTTCGACTACCGATTTGTATTTAGCATCTCCATCCGCCGCTATCGGAACGGCCTTTCTCTGTGAATGCTTATCAACCCAGTCCAGGACCTTGCGGTCGGCGGGCATCAGTCCGGCTTTGGCCCCGCACTCGATCGCCATGTTTGAAATGGTGAAACGGGCGTCCACCGACATCTCATTGATGGCATCCCCATAAATTTCTAACGCCAGATAAGTAGCGCCGTCGGCCCCGATTTTCCCAATCAAATTTAAGATTAAATCTTTAGAATAAATTCCGGTTGGAAGTTTACCTTTAAAATTTACCTTTATTGATTCTGGAACCTTGAACCAGAGTTTCCCGGAGATCATCCCCGCTGCCAGATCGGTGGATCCGATCCCGGTAGAGAAAACATTGATCGCTCCGTAGGTGCAGGTGTGCGAATCCGCGCCGATCACCAGGTCTCCTGGGACGACGTGTCCCTGTTCCGGTGTAAGTTGATGGCAAACCCCGCAGCCGATATCATAAAGTTTGATTCCCTGTTCGCGCGTAAATTCGCGGATCTTTTTGTGGATCGCCGAAACCCCTTCGTTGGGGGAGGGGGAGCTGTGGTCGATGATGATGGCGATTTTGCTGGGATCAAAAACTTTTTTAGCGCCGATTTTTCGGAAGGAATCGATCGCCATCCCGGAGGTGCCGTCCTGGCCGATCATAAAATCAAGATCGGCGATAACGATATCCCCGGCTTTGGCATCTTTCCCGGAATGGTTTGAGAGAATCTTTTCAGCGATGGTTTTGCCCATGATTTCCCCTTTATATGAATTTTAGCATAAAACGATTTTTAAATAAACTGAGCTTAAATGCCCTCATCCAAATATTTGGCAATCAAAAGTTTCTGTTTTACAACCTTCTCCCCTGCCTGCCGGCAGGCAGGGGAGAAGGAGCGGGTTGTGTTTTGATTGCTTCTTTAAATTATTTTCCATCAGCTACTCCCTCTCCCCCTGGGAGAGGGTTGTTAACCTCGGACTGATCATTAATGATAACTTGGGTGAGGGCCTGAGAGCTTGGTGGATGAGGATTAAACGGACAACCACAAGGGTGGTCCCTACATTATGAGTTGTCGGACAATCAGGGCAGTCGAAGTATTAGCCTTTTTTCTTGAAGTGATTGACGGTTCGGCTTTTTTCAGCCAGCGCCTTTTCGATCAGGCTGGCTTTTTCAATCAAATAAGGATCGAGCCCCGGTATCTGGCGGAATTCCTTCAGGAGTTTCTCGGCGCGGATCGGGCTGACAATATCTGCCAGGTCCAGCTTAGCGCGCGCGATCAAATCTTTATAACCAAAAGGCATCTTCATGACATTGGTCAGGAGCTTTTCCGATTTTTCGAAATCAATTTTTTTGCCGCGTCGGTTGAGGATTTCTGCCTTCAACACCTGCCCCTTGTAATTGAAATAGTCATCCGGACGGGATTTTAACTCCTTCAGCGCGAAATCACAGAGCTTGAGTGCCGAAGAAAGGTCATCCGGATTGCGATAAAGGATGATTTCGGCCTTGGAAAGCAGCGCCCGTCCGCGAAAATACCAGTGCGCTTCTTTTTCCCTGACCACTTTGTTGATCAGTTCCAACGCCTGCGCCCAGTCCCCCTTGTCCCGACGCGCCAACCGCAGCTCTGCCTCTACAATATATGTTTTAGAGTCAAAAAAGTCCGAGACGTCTGCCCCCAGGATCTGCCGGGCCTTTTCGCAGAGGGAAATGGCATTGCCAAATTCAGCCGGGATGCCGATCAAAAGCTCGGCTTTGCCAATCAGCGCCCGGGCTTTTAAATAATCGGGAGGGTTTCTCAGTAAGATGTGATCATAGAGTTTCATAGCCTCGGCATGGTCGCCGGGTTCGTTGCGCCCCATCAGCAGGTCGGCAATGCCAAACATGATCTCCGGAGCGTCTGCCCGCTTGGGGTGCTGTGAAAGGATCAAGCGGTAGCGCCGGAGCGCCTTGTTAATTTTTTCTTTCTCGGAAGGGATGGGGAAGCCCAGCTCCTTGTCAACGATGTAACTCATGATGGGAGACAAAATTGTCATATTAACACCTTCTTGATCTTGATGTTAAATTATAAATAATGTAGAATATAATGTCAATGGAACAGATTTCCCCTGAACGCCAAAAAGTACTGCACGAGATTGAGAAAAAACTGGGGACCTCTTTTTTAAACGCCGGCCTGCTGAACCAATCTTTAACCCACAGCTCTTTCGGACACGAAAACAAAATCGGGGATAATGAGAGGTTGGAGTTTCTGGGAGATGCGGTTTTAAAACTGGTTATCAGCGAATACCTTTATAATAAATTCCCCGAACGTGCCGAAGGCGATCTCACCAAAATCAGAGCCGCGGTGATTTCAGACGAAACCCTGGCGGAGGTAGGCCGCAAATTATTGATCGGGGAATATTTGCTGATGAGCGAAAATGAAAAAAAGACCGGAGGCGTCAAGCGTAAATCAAATCTGGCCAATACTTTTGAGGCGGTGGTGGGCGCCGTTTACCTGGATTCCGGACTTGGTAAATCGCGCGATCTAATTGTCGAATTTCTGCGGGATGAATGTGAAAAAAATTCGCGTTCCGGTTATATCCGAGATTATAAATCGGCGCTGCAGGAGTATGCGCAAAAACGCCGCTGGGAACTGCCGCGTTATATTGTGGTTCGGGAATCCGGGCCAAGACATCGACGCGTTTTTTGGATGGAGGTTAAGATTCGCGGCAAACGGATGGGGTTGGGAAGGGGCGGCAATAAAAAAGAATCGGAACAGCGCGCCGCCATGCAGGCTCTGCGCCGGCTGAAGCTGGATGAAAAAGAAGATAAAGATATTCGAAAAAAGGAGCCGCAGGGTTTCCGCGGGCTGATTTCTCAGGTGCGCAAAAGGATACGGATCTAATGGCTGAGTTGCTGATAAAAAAAGGAAGGGTCGTCGATCCCGCATCTAATCTGGATGCGATCAGGGATGTCCTGATTAAAGACGGCAAAATTCAACAGGTTTCAGCGCGCATCGCCAAACGGGTGGAGCGGGTGCTGGATGCCAGCGGGATGTTGGTTTTGCCGGGTTTGATCGATATGCACGCCCATCTGCGCGATCCGGGCCGTCCGGACAAAGAAACCATAGCATCGGGGACACGGGCGGCGGCGCGGGGTGGTTTTACTTCAGTTTGTTGTATGGCGAATACCGATCCACCGGTGGATAATCCAGCGGTGGTCCGTTACGTCCGAAATAAAGCGGAAAGCGAAGGCGTGGTTAACGTTTTTCCAATCGGAGCGGTTACCCGCGAATTAAAAGGGGAGTTACTGGCGGACATGGGTCTGATGCTAGAAGAAGGAGCGGTGGCATTCTCGGATGACGGTCGACCGGTGGCCAGCGCCGAGATCATGCGGCGAGCGCTTGAATATGCGCGCCAATTTGATGTCCCGATCATCTCCCATGCGGAAGAGCTTTCCCTTTCACAGGGCGGCGTAATGAATGAGGGTGCGCTTTCAACCAGCATTGGTTTGCCCGGAATTCCATCACTATCTGAAGAAATTATGGTGGCGCGCGATTGCCTGCTGGCAGAGGCGTATGGTCGCGTTCATATCGCGCACGTCTCCTCCGCCCGTTCGGTAGAGATCATCCGCCGGGCGAAAAAAAGGGGAGCGCCGGTGACCTGTGAAACCTGTCCCCATTACTTTTCTCTGACCGAAGAAGCGGTTAAAGATTATGATACGAATGCCAAGGTAAATCCGCCCCTGAAATTAAAAGCAGATGTCCAGGCGATTATCCGCGGCTTGAAAGATGGGACGATTGACGCCATTGCCACCGATCACGCCCCGCACAATATTGAGGTGAAAAAGGTTGAATTCAACCTGGCGGCAGCGGGCATGGTCGGGCTGGAAACCGCGCTGGCGCTGGTGCTGACGAAACTGGTTGAAACCAAATGGTTAACTCTCAAACAAGCGGTAGCAAAAATGACCAGTCTGCCCGCACAAATTTTAAAATTGAATAAAGGAACGATGAGCGTGGGTGCGGATGCCGATTTGATTGTAGTGGATCCTAAAGCCGAGTGGACGGTTGATGCCTCGCAATTTGCTTCAAAGAGTCACAATACCCCCTTCAACGGATGGAAACTAAAAGGAAAAGTTACCCATACCCTGGTGGGAGGAAAAATTGTGTTAAGAGATGGCAAACTCCTCAATTAAAACTAAAAGTTTATTGGTCCTATTTATACTGCTCGCTTTTATTTCTGTATATTTTGTGATCACCAGTGGTTGTGGTGAAATGGAAACCACCCTTTCCAGTCTTACCATTTCACCTAGAAATGCTATTGTTGGAATAAATAAATCTGTGCTTTTTACCGCTGTAGGCAGAGATTCCACTGGTAAACTGATCTCCATTACCCCTACCTGGAGCGTCATCGGTGGAGTTGGAAGGATAACGTCGGGCGGTTTATATTCGGCGGGATCAACGACCGGTGAGGCTAAAGTTTTAGTCTCAGCCGGTGGTCTGTCGGCGGAAGCCACGGCTCTGGTTACAGATAAGGGATGGATCCAGGGTACAATTTTTGACCAAACCGGAAATAAGATTCCGGATATAAAAGTATACTTATTTGGATTTGTCAGCACCCTTTTTGCTTTTTCCAATACTAACGGTTTTTATTCGATCTCCAACGTTCCTGCGGGTAGCTACCAGGTATGGACGCAAGCTGTGGCGGGTGTCTATCTGGCGGCTTCTTCCGAGGCGAATGTGACGGTAACCAGCGGAGAAACCGTGACCAGAAATCTTACCCTGATCAATTATGCCACGCCACCCAACACCGTTCCCCCCACCTATACCCCCTGATATGGCTGAGGCGGAATTTAACCCAGTAGAAGTGGGTCAACATATCGTACGTGAGTACTTGAGTAAACGTGGCTGGGCGCTGGAGTGGCGGCGCTCTTTAAGCCGCCAGCTTTACCCGGGATTCCAACGCGAAGAACTTGAGACCAAGCAGCGGCAGTGTGATCAAATGGAGGAAGAAGCGGAGGCTCTTCTCAGTCAGGAGGTTGAACGCTGGCGCCATGATCCCTCTGCTGAAGCTGAGCAGGTACTTAGAACGATCCTTAAAATGTTGGAAAAAAGGACCGATCTCGGTTATTTTGCAAAAAAAATTGTAGAGCACCTTAAAATAAAGTTCGCAGCCTTTTAATCGCCATAATTTCGACACCTCTTGCAAGTCAGACTTTTTAAATTTATGTTTAGATAGGCGAATTTTGCTGCAAAAGACAGCCTTCCACTCAAAATTTAGCTGGCAATAAAATTGCTTATAAGATTGAAGAAACGATATAACAATGAACAACTTAAATTCCAAATTACAAGCACCAAATAACAAACAATCCCAAAGCATCAATAATCAAAAATCAAAACAATACGATCTTGAAGAGAGAACTATTAAGTATGCCAAAAGTGTGAATAATTATGAAAAAATGCTTCCAAGAACCATTAATAATATTGAAAACGGTAGACAATTAATAAGAGCGGCGGGGTCTGTTGGTGCAAATTATATCGAAGCAAATGAGGCTTTAGGTAAAAAAGATTTTGGTATGAGAATAAAGATTTCCAAAAAAGAAGCCAAAGAAAGTCGATATTGGCTATATTTAACCGATCCAATTCGAGAAGAAGAACCTATTAAAAAGCAATTAATAGAAGAGGCAACCGAATTAACAAAAATATTCAGCTCTATTCTCCTAAAATGCAAGATGTTTAAATTTTAGATATTTGTATTTTGGTATTGTTTGTAAATTGTTATTTGTGATTTGGTTCTTTCCTTCTAGGAGGTCGATTTTATGTTTATTTTAAATTTAAAGGAAACGGTAACTTTGGTATGCCAAATTGGCATACCATCAAAATCATTTTTTGATGCCATTAAAGCTTTGGTAGCAGTTCCTGAAACAAAGAAAATAAACATAGGGTTCTTGGGAGATAGAGATAAATGAAAAGCCTAAAAATTATACCACTTCTGTTTTTAGTCCTGTCGCTCTGCTCCTGTTCCCCGGTCAGTCAAAAAAAAGAAACCAACTTAAAAGACGAGCCAACTGCTATCGAGCAAAAAACTTCAGAAGAAGCCGAAACCCGAGAACCCATCTTTGTTTATCATAAGCAGGCGGCCGGGACAATGAAAGTGATCTCTTTGAGTTTAAATGATAAACCGCAACTGCTATCAGATAGTTATGTAAGATTGGTGGGGGTGGTAGTTGGGCCAGCCTGTCCGGTGGCTTTAATTGAAATCGGCGGCAACGAAAAATGCCTACGGGCAGGAGAAGATTGTGGTGAATATCGGGTTGCCGGCATCACAGAAAACCGGGTTAAATTGGTTAGAAAGGAGAAATGAGATGAAAAAAATAGGGCTTATGCTATTGGTTTTACTGCTAAGTTTAGCCAGCTTTGCTCAGGATAAAATCGCGAGTATCGATTTTGAAGACGCTTCCGTCATCAATCTGGTCCAGGCACTAGCTCGCAGTGCCGGCTTTGACCTGGTGCTCTCCGGCGATCAGGCTCTTACCCAGAACAAAAAAGCGACCGTGCACTTAAAACAGGTTACGGCCGAAGAAGCGATTGATTATATTTTGCGGACCAACGGATTTAATTATGAGAAGAAAGGACGGGTGCTGCTGGTGTCTTCCCTCCCTCAGGATTTGATACAGACCGGTTACAAGTTGGAAACCGAAGTCGTTTTACTAAAAAATCTTTCTTCGAATAAAGCCGCGGAATTGCTGGCGAAAATTATCCCCACCGTGGTCTTTCAGCCGGGTGGCCGCTCCAACACCCTTATCATTCGTGGGAAAGAAGCAGAGATCGAGGAGGCGAAAAGGCTGATCGCCGCCATCGATAAGCTGGCGCCGCAGATTTTAATTGAGAGCCGGGTGATAGAAATCGCACAAAGCGATTCAAAAAAACTTGGAATTTCTTATGGTAACGGAACCTTTAAATTTATTACCAGCAAGGAAACTAAAAAGACCTCTCTGGCGGAGGATATCCCCTCTATTTTAAATACCTTGCTTACCGAAGGAAGAGCCAATGTTATTGCCAATCCCCGCATTGCCACTTTGGACAATCAGGAAGCTCTGATTAATATCGGCAATCGGATCCCCTATGCGGTGCCCGTGACCGGAAGCGGAGGGACTACCCAGTGGGCGGTTGAATATATTGATGCTGGTGTAAAGTTGAGAATTACGCCGCAGCTTGGGCAAGAGGGCAACATTACGACTTTCATCCAGCCCGAAGTATCCTCGATCTCAGAGTGGCGTACCACCGCCGCCGGGGATTTTCCTGTAATTTCCACCCGCAATGCCTCCGCCACCATTCGGGTGAGAGACGGAGAAACGATTGTCATCGGCGGGCTTTTGTCTGAAAGCGAACGTGAAAATACGACACGCGTTCCCATTCTCGGTTATCTTCCGGGATTGGGTCTATTGTTTCAAAATCGCAGCACAGAAAAAGAAAAGACCGAAATTGTTTTTTTGATCACCCCGCATGTGATCTAAAGCGGCACGATTTTAACTTTGCCAAGCGCGCCCAGGTGATCGTCTTTAATAATTAATACCCCGTCCAGCCCACGGATCTTTTTTGCGATTTTTAGAGCCGGATCGATATCGGATACTTCGGTGACAGCGTTGCCGATAGTCGTGGCCGCGGCATCCGACAATGAGCCGCTACTGGAAATAACCACTACCGCATCCGCCTTGCCAAAACTGAAAGAGTGCCCCACCGTACCCGAGGAGGTGCAGATTGAAAAAGGCGTCTTCCGGGGCTCAACCTCCAACGCAATTTTTTCCGAAAAAGGAGATTTGCCGGCAAAGATCCCGACTTTACGGGTTCGATTAATTTTTAAAAAAATGTCACCGCCGTTTTCTACGATGACTTCATTGCTGAAGGCCAGCAGGTCCAGGCCCACAAACTCGGCGATGGCTCCCGCCACCGCAGCCATGGGGCCGACCTTAGCCCGGCGGGCGGCGGCCGCCATTTCTTTGATAATGGGTGGGGCATTGTAACGAATGGCGATGGGGGAAAAGGTTTTCCCAAATTGCGGATCAGTTTCAATATATTTTTCTAGGTCCGACCGATATCTTAAGACGGATTCCATCGCTTTATCGTAGAGGTTGGTCTCAGCCAGAATCAGTAGGTCGGTTTCTTTCTCGATGACTTCGAATTTTATCAGGTTGTCCGCCCGGACATAGTTGCGATAAGTTCTTTCTTCATAGCTCATGTTATAATACCCGCGTATGCTCTACGGAATTATATCAGATATCCACGGCAACTTGGAAGCTTTGGAGCAGGTTCTCGCGCAACTAAGCTCGGTCGATAAAAAGGTCTGCCTGGGAGATATGGTTGGCTATGGTCCCGATCCCAATCCGTGCATCAACCGTATCCGGAGCCTTAATATCCCGTCCGTGGCAGGGAACCACGATAAAGCGGTAACCGGAGAATTGGAGGTTACCTGGTTTAACCGTAATGCCCGCGATGCCGTAAACTGGACAAAAAAAGAAATTTCACAAGAGAATCTGGAATATTTAATAAAATTGCCGTTAATCCTGGAAGAAGATGATTTTTATTTAGTACACGGGAGTTTGCGCTCGCCATTGGAGGAGTATATCACCAGTGTTTTTGACGCTATCCCTACTTTTGAAAAGATGAAAAAACCGTTGTGTTTTGTTGGCCATTCCCATGTTCCGCTGGCGGTAGCGCTGAAAAAGGATGGTAATTATGACGGCTGGGTGCTGACGGACAAACAAGAGGTGCTGGTGGATAATTACAAAAAAGTGATTATTAATGTAGGAGGGGTGGGGCAGCCACGGGATAATGATGCGCGCGCCAGTTTTGGCATTTATGATACTAAGACCCGCATCTTTACCTTGCGACGTATTGAATATGATTTTGCAAAAGTGCAGGCTAAAATGCGCGAGGTTGGATTACCGCTGCCTTTGATTGAGCGGCTTCAGTACGGAAGATAATCCCTAAAGGGGTAACCGGCTTCGAACAGGATCTCTTTCCATTCATCGGTATTTCCTTCGCTTTCTCTTTCTTCCCGTGAATTAATGAATCTAGGATAGATATCTAGATCCAACTCGTCTGAATTATGGGGAAGGTCGGCACGAGGCGAATCGTCTTTTGTAGGATAACCTAACGGACGGTTGGCGGCCAGGCCGGTTTTTTTGGCATCGTTAATGAATTGAGCCAGTTCAATAATCGTGCCAACAATGCCCTGCCTTAATTGTTTAATCCGGCTTTGGATTGATTCATGATCACTCTCACTCCGCTCTGTTTCTTTTAGCAGGGTTTCATATTCTTCAATTTCATGGCGATGCCGGGCAATTATTTTCTCTAAGTAAACCCGCATGAACTGAGATTCTCCCAGGAATGAATTTCTTTCGCTGGGCGTATTCCTCCATCGCTCTTGGTAAAAGAGGTTATTATTCGTCCATTTAACGTGCAGCCATTCATGAATCAGGGTAGCGGTAATTTGGTTAAGAGCGCGCTCATCTACCTCTGCATAATCTACTGCAATCCAGAGGCTGCGGGTAAAAGGACTGGCCTTTCCGGAAACGTCAACTTGCAACAATTTGCCGACCGGTTCTTCCAGCTTTTTAGTTAAATAAATACTGTGAATATCTCTGGCGATGTCCTCATAGATTCCAATTTCCTGCAAAATGGTTTTTACTTCCTGCGGAAGATCGGCAGGGGAAAGGTGCAACGCGTGCCATTTTTTCACTTCTGAAAGATCCAGGGTTGGATATTTAATGTTTTGTTCAAAGATACCATGCGCTTGAATTATCTCTTCGATTTCTGCAAAAGAACAACCGAACCGCAAAGCAGAATAGATATAATCCTTTAAAAGGCTTTCGGTCTGGTGAAAATCGGATTGGGATTTGGGGGAGGGGTTGGAAAAATATGCTTCTCTGACGCGTGAATAATTTTGCGCGAGTCGTGCCACCTGTTCGGTCGCTTTGTGTCTGAGATGATAATCATCATTTTTTTCCGGAGTCATTTCCGTTTCTTGAAAATCGAGAAGCAGAGCGGTTTCTCTTTTGTCTTCAATTGTTAAGCTGAAGGTGGAGGAGGGTATGTTAACTCCGGCTGCGGCAGCCAGGTTAGAAAGCAGATAGCAACGGCGAAAAGCCGCAATTTTGCTTTTATCCCCCAGTGGTGCCGTGGCAAAGGCGATGGCGGCATCTGACACAATCGACCGAAAGGTCGCTTGATTCTCCCTGATGAGATCTTTTGCTCCTTGAATCGCGTCAGTGGTTGAGAAAAAGTAAAAATGGAATAAAATTGCTCCCAGCAGCTCCCGCTTTTTCCCTACACTTTTAGCGGTATTTGATAAATAAGAGGAATCCTTCAAGGTTGAAAGATGAGGGAGTGAAAGGTTAAGATTTATAGCTGAGAGCCTTTCGAATAACCTCCTATGCTTGTCTTCGGTGAAACAGTTCAAGGCATAACTAAAGGCAATAATCCTTTTTGCAATCTTTGATTTTACCGGGCTGACAATGCCGTCGTATTTTTCCAGCATCTCCTGTTTCAGCCATTTAATCCTATCTATGATTTTATCCGCGACTTTTGTTTTGGCTTTAAGATTCGGCGCGTTTTCAAATTCGGTTAGCAGCCGATTGTCTTCCGGATTAAGATCGGGATTTAAACGCCGCACCACTTCAATTATTTTAGGGTGGACAAGACCTTCATTGGTGGTTTGAATCATATATAAAATGAGATTGGCAGTGATCTTTGGGTCTGCGGGGTTGCTCAGGTGTTTCTTATAAAGTGAATGGAGTTTAATTGCGGCATAAGACTCGTCCAAACTTTTATCGATTTCAGGCGAATTATAAATTCCGATCTGTGTTTTTAAAAAATTGTCATAATAATTCAGCATGGCTTCGGCCTGTTTGGCTTCGGCTTCGCTTAAAGTGGGATTTTCATCCAGCCGTGCCTGATTGGTAAAGATTTCCTTAACCTTCTTTTTGTCATCAGCCAAAGGAGTTTTACTTAAAACCCGCTGGTAGATCGCTCGTGCTTTTTGGTTTTCAAAAGATAGCTCATCCATGCTATATAATTATCGAGAAAAAAGGAGAGAAATTTCAAAAAAGAGGCTTTATAATTTACCTTTAGTCGAGGGAATTCCCTTTTTGCGCGGATTGATCTGGCAGGCCTTGGAAAGGGCTACGCCGAAGGCCTTGAAGATGGCCTCAATTTTATGATGCGTATTCTTGCCGCGGATAAGATCGATATGCAGAGAGATGCCGGCTTTATAAACAAAAGATTCAAAAAATTCACGCAGCATTTCTGTGTCCAGATAAAGCTTAACTCTTTCTTTTTCGATTTCAGCATAAATCAATTCTTTGGCGAACTTAGCCTTGAAGGTAAAATGCGGCCGGCCCGAAATGTCTACGGCTGCCTTTACTTCTGCCAGGGACTCATCCATGGGAACGAGGGAATAACCATAGCGCTCTATTTTTAATTTTTTTCCGAGCGCTTTAGCAAAGGCTTCACCCAGCGCCAGTCCGGTATCCTCGACCAGATGGTGAAGGTCGACTTCCAGATCACCCTGGGCAAATAGTTTTAGGTCAAGCAAGCCATGCTTGGCAAAGAGGGTGAACATGTGTCCCAAAAAAGGGATCGGATAATCGATCTGGCTTTTACCCGAGCCGTCAATATTTAATGTGATCCGCAGCTCAGTCTCTTTGGTTTTACGAATAAGTTTAGCGCTTCTCTTCTTCATAATTGATAGCTTCGCCCGGGGAGCTTTTGGCCTTTCTTTCCAGCGCTCTTATTTTCCGCATCGTTTTAAAATATTGCGGCAGCTCAAAAAGAGTGGCCAGAATAACTCCCAGCAAAACCGATAGCAAAATTACCAGCGCCAGCGAAACTACTGGCGCACTCCAGAAAATAAAATTAACCGAAATCATGGTGCTGTTCAGCGAAGCAAAAGCGGCGATGAGAATGGCAATTAATAGGGCAAAAATTAAACTCCACATATTTATCTCTCCGTGAATAACCTCTCCTGGTCGACTTTTTTCGGTTGGTGAATAGGTAGTCCCAGGTGCCGATAAGCCGCCGGCGTCGCCACCCTTCCGCGCGATGTCCTTTCAAGAAAACCAAGCTGCAGGAGATACGGTTCATAAACATCCTCCAGCGTAATCGCCTCCTCGTGAATGGAAGCGGCCAGGGTTTCCACTCCGACCGGCCCTCCCGAATAACTTTTGATGATGGTCTCAAGCAGCCTGCGATCAACGCGGTCTAAACCCAGCTCATCGATATCCAGGGTGGCGAGGGCTTTGACGGCGGTTTCCAGGTGAATGGTGCCGTCTCCCTTTACCTGAGCAAAATCTCTCACCCGTCGCAGCAGCCGGTTGGCAATGCGGGGAGTGCCCCGGGCGCGTTTGGCAATTTCCACGGCGCCCGCCGCTTCAATTTTAATATTCAAAATCTGGGCGGCGTGTAAAACAATCTGCCGGATTTCTTCGGCTGTATAAAACTCCAACCGGCAAACCATGCCGAAACGGTCGCGCAGGGGTGAGGAAATTTGACCGATGCGGGTGGTGGCGCCAATCAGCGTAAATTTCGGGAGGTCCAGGCGAATGGAGCGGGCGCTCGGCCCCTTGCCGATCATAATATCCAGCGCAAAATCCTCCATTGCCGGATAGAGGACCTCTTCCACCACACGGTTGAGGCGGTGGATCTCATCAATAAATAAAACATCGCTGGCTTTCAGATTGGTCAAAATTGCCGCCAGGTCACCGGGTCGCTCGATCGCCGGACCGGAGGTGATTTTGAAGTTTACTCCCATCTCAGTCGCAACAATCGAGGCGAGGGTGGTTTTGCCCAGACCGGGCGGGCCATAGAAGATCAAATGTTCCAGGTGTTCCTGGCGACCCTTGGCCGCGTTGATGTGGATGACGAGGTTTTCTTTGATCTTTTCCTGGCCAATAAAATTTTTAAAAGTTTTGGGACGTAAGCCTTCAAAAGCCAGGTCTTCCTCCTGTTTCTCAAAAGTGATAACTCTTTCTTCTTTAGCTTCCGCCATAAGTCCTCTTGTAGCCGTAATAGCTGCGCATGACTTTTTTTACATAGTTCCGAGTTTCGCGAAAAGGGATATCTTCGACAAACATGTCAATATCAACTACTTTACCATAATCCTTAAGCCATTTGCTAACCCTAATTGGCCCCCCGTTGTAGGCAGCGAGCGCCAGCTGGATATTGCCGTTAAAGGTTTTGATCAACTCGGAAAGGAAAAAAGTCCCCATTTGAATATTGACGCGCGGATTATATAATCTCCGGCGGGTGAAGTGTATACCAAGGGCGTGGGAGAGCTTCCGGCCGGTGCTGGGGATGATTTGCATCAGTCCCCGGGCGTTGGCGTGGGAACGTGCCTGCGGAAGAAAACTGCTTTCTTCCCTGATCACGGCGTAAGCCAGGTGAGGGTCCAGCCCATATTCTTTTGCATATTGCTCGACCAGTTCTCCAAAACCGCGCGGGTAAAGAAATCTCCAGATATCGGGCGTAAGCCGGGAGAGTGTGCCGGATTCCTCCGCCTTTGCGATCACCTCAGAAGCGAAGCTAATGGGCTTAGCATATTTTCCTTTAATAATATATTGGTGATAGCGGGAAAGGGCTTCATCCAGGGACGAATTCTCGGGAGAGATTTCTGTCTTGGCAGAAAACTCTCTGAGACGGATCTGGATGCCAAATTTTTGCAGCTCATCCCGGGAGCGATAGGTATAATAAGAACGATCATAGCGGGAGATAATTTTCTGATAAGTTGCAATGGCTTCCGGAGTGCTTCCCATTTTTTCCGCTGATTTGGCGGTCCAGAAAAGCAAACGATCGGAAACCGGCTTAGGCGCCTGCTTTAGATAATAGTAGGCGTACGGATAGTTTCCCTTCTTATAATAGATGTTCCCCAGGCCCCAGACAGCCAGGGAACAATAATCGGAATTCGGATAATAGTAAGCCAGGCTGCGGAACACCTCCAGCGCATAATCGGTATACCCCAGAGCTTTGTAAATCTTGGCCATTTCGTATAAGGCTTTATCCGCCAAATTGCTTTTGGGGGACAGCTTAATAAATTTACCGTAAGTTTCTACGGCGGCGATGGGATTATCCCAATTATCATAAATACTTCCTAGATAATAGAAGGCTTCAGCGGGAGCGTTATTAGAATTTACAGCTTTTTGCAAGTAGCGGCTGGCCTTGAGGTACCGGTGTTGATTAAAATATTTGATGCCCATCCGGTAAGTGCTTTCTGCTAAGGATGGGGTGAAGGAATTAAGGAACAGCGTTATGAGAACGGCCAAGCCGATTCTTAATCGCATAATAGAAGCGCTGCAGCTCGGCCCAGAAACTTAAGAAGCTTCAAAACCAAATCCCGAACTTTTTACAAAGCAAGGAACACTTTCAGCTGCAGCGCAAAGCGATTATAGCACGGGAAGATAGGAAAGGCAACGGTTTAGCTATTGCCGTAAATACGTTTGTATTGGAAATAGCTCTCCATGACTTTTTGCACGTAGTAGCGGGTTTCGGTGATGGGGATACTTTCAACAAAATCGTCGACATCAAAGGCTTTGATATCTTTATACCAGGTTTTCAGGTAGCGATCAATGCGATTGGGGCCGCCATTGTAGCTGGCCAGTGCCAAGTAAAAGTTACCGTCAAACTTTTTTAAGAGGCTCGACAGATAATAAGTACCCATTTGGATATTGGTGGAAGGATCAAACATCTTTTGCTCATCAAAAGGTTTGATTTTCAGCCGGCTGGCGATACCCTTGCCGGTTTTGGGAATAATTTGCATCAAACCGTGCGCTTTTGAGCGGGAAAGGGCTTTGGGATTAAACCGGCTCTCTTCCCGAATCACCGCCAGTACCAGATAAGGATCAAGGTTATAATTCAAGGCGTCGTTTTGGATCTCGATGAAATAACCTTTGGGATAGGCCAGCTGCCAGGTCTTGGGAGAAAGCGCGGAAACGTCTCCGCCAACGATCGCTTTTCTCATTTTCCGGTCCACCAGTTTTATGCCCGCCCGATACTCACCGGCACGTTGCAGCATCATGGCCAGCTCGTTTTGAATGGGCTCTTCAACGTTCTGATCGCTGTAGCGCATGGCCGCCACCGCTTCCTCGGCCGCATAGCTAGCAATGCCGGAGACCACCAGTAGTTTACATTTCTCAAGATGGTTCCGGGCTTCCTTGGAGCTTTCCAGTGTTTCTTGATTGGCGGCTTCCCAGATCTCAACCACCGCAGCCAGCTCTTCCAGATTTTGTTTTTTCCCTTTTAATTCTTCGATCGTTTCTTTAAATTCAACACCGGAGAAAGGACGAGATTCCTTAGGAATAATTCCATAGTTTTTCATTTTTTCACGAGCGCGATAGCCATAATAATTGAAATCGTATTTTTCCGCTAAATCAGTAAAGATCTTAATGGCCTGCTGCGGCTTGCCCATTTTTTCTGCCGCCCGGCCTTGAAAGAAAAGGGCGCGGGCGCTGTATTCCCCGCGGGGATACTGATTGGCCAGCGCCAGATAACGATAGGCATTTTGGTAGTCCCCGGCCCAGTAATAAATTTTTCCGATTTGCCAGACCGCCGCATTCGCGCGTTCACTCCCGGAATAATCTTTCAGCAGCTGCCAGTAGGCAAGTAAGGCCTGCTCGATATTTTTGCTGAGCTCGTAATAATTGCCGATAAAATAAGCGGCGTCGTCCGCCATCTCCGAAGCGGGATGGTTTTTCAGGATCGATTGTAAGATGGAAATCGCTTTGCCGAGTTCTCCGTTTCGGCCATAGGCGATCGCCAGATAAAAATTGGCCCGGTCCGCTAAGCCTCCCTTTTGTGCCGCGCGGGTGAGATCCGACAAGGCTAACTTCACCTTGTTTCTCTGTAATTCTGCCCGACCCAGCATCAACAAGGCTTCATTTAGTAGAGAACTTTTGGGGTATTCTTTCGCCAGCTTGGAAAAGTAGGTAGCGGCGTGGTCGTAATCCTTATCCTCCCAAAAAAGCATGGCCTTATCGAAGAGTGCCTGGGCGGAGGGCCGGAAGACCGGCAGGCTTTTCGTGCTTTTCTGCAGGGCTTTAATTTTTTTATTGGCAATTTTGGCAAAAGGTGAGAAGGGGTGATAAAGTTCAACGTTTTGATAAGCGATATAGGCATTTTTTAGGTCGCCCTTATTTTCCAGCGTCTGGGCGGAGAGAAAACGTGCTTCCGGCACGAGAGAAGAGTGGGGGAATTTACGGGCGATAAAGCTAAAGGTTTTTATCGCCGCATCCGTTTTATTTAATGCCAGATAACTCTTGGCGGTAATTAAATAGGCTTCGGGTAAAAGAATGCTTTTGGGGTACTTTTTTACAATTTTATAAGACCAGGCAGCGGCAGAACGATAATCGCCCGAATTAAAGTAAGCTTTGGCCAAAAGTAAATGGGTGTAATCCGATAGGATAAATTTGGGAACCGAGAGGGTGGTAATAAAAGCGGCAATGGCTTCTCTGGTTTGTCCTTCGGAGAGAAGCGCATACCCCTTCTGGAAAGTTTGTATCGGCTTCCCGCTCTCACCTGCCTGCCGGTAGGCAAGGCTTTCCTTGCTGATCTGGGCCAAGGAAAGAGTCGGAAGCAAAAAAATCCCTATAAATATTAAGTATTTTTTCATGAAACCCTCGAATTTATCCCCACACCAAAAAATTTGATGTGGGGATGTATTGTGGGATTTTAAGAAAGTATTTTATTATAACTTAAATTGTGCTAGAATTCAACCGCCATGCCCGAGCTAAGACAAAATCCGGCGACAAAAGAGTGGGTAATTATTGCTACGGAACGCGCCCGGCGGCCGGAGGAGCTAGGCGTGGGAATTTGCCCGCCACCCCCCAACGAGAAAGAAAATTGTCCTTTTTGTGCCGGCAATGAGCATTTAACTCCTCCCGAGGTTTTTTCTTATCGAGATTATGGCACCGCCCCCAATACCCCCGGCTGGTGGGTCAGGGTGATCCCCAATAAATTTGCGGCCTTGCTGCCAGATGGCAAGCTGGATCGGGTAAAGCTCGATGACTACTTTCTACAAATGGAGGGAGTGGGGCAACACGAAGTGCTGGTTGAATCACCGCACCATGGCGATAGTATCGCCACCATGGGGCAGAAACAGGTGGAAGAGATCTTTCTAGCATGTCGCGAACGTTATATCGCGCTGAGCCAGGATCCGCGCTTTGAAATGATTATTATTTTTAAAAATCATGGGGCGAACGCCGGCACCTCGCTGCGGCATCCCCATTCCCAAATTGTAGCAACGCCGGTGACACCGATGCATATTCGCCACCGCACGGAAGAAGCCATGCGCTATTTTGATGAGTTTGGAAAATGTGTTTACTGTGTAATGATTGAAAAGGAACGGGTCCATAAGGAAAGGGTGGTTCTGGAAACCGATAATTTTTTAGTACTGGAACCCTTTGCTTCCCGTTCTCCCTTCGAGACGATGGTTATTCCCAAAAAGCATGCCTCAACCTTTGATTCCGTTACGCCGGAACAGTGTAAAGAGTTGGGTTATGTCATGCGACAGAACATGAGAAAGATCTACAAATCTCTAAATAATCCCGATTACAATTATATGATCATTTCTTCGCCGGCGCATGAACGCAACCTGGAATATTATCACTGGCATATCATTATTATGCCGCGGGTGGCCGCCGTGGCCGGTTTTGAGCTGGGATCAGGGATTTATATTAATACGGTGATCCCGGAAGTGGCCGCAAAGTTCCTCAGAGAAGCCCCGGTGGAATGAAAAACCACCCCTATGCCAGCCGGGGTGGGATAAAACTTGAACATGCGCTGCGTGAATTTAAGGTTGAAGTCAAAGATAAAATTGCGCTGGACGTTGGGGCTTCGACCGGTGGGTTCACGGACTGTCTGCTCCAGCATGGCGCCAAGCAAGTTTATGCCGTAGATGTTGGCTATGGCCTGCTGGCCTGGAAACTGAGAAAGGATCCGCGTGTAACCGTGGTGGAACGCACCAATATCCGCTATTTAACCCCAGACAAAATCTATGCTGAAAAGCCGCCGGCGGAACTAGCGGTGATCGATGTCTCTTTCATCTCACTTTCCAAAGTCTTGCCGGCGGTTTATAATTTACTGAAAGATCAGGGGCAGGTGCTAGCTTTAATCAAGCCACAATTCGAAGCGCGCCGGGAGCAGGTGGGCAGGGGTGGGGTGGTGAGGGAGGAAAGCGTGCACGCCGAGGTGATCGAAAAGGTGAAAAAATCGGCACAGGCGTTAGGCTTTACCGTGGCAGGCTTGACGCCCTCGCCGATTACCGGAGCGGATGGCAATGTCGAGTTTTTTATTCACTTAAAAAAATGATTTATTCTATTTTATTATCCATCATTGCTGGGATCATTATTGGTTTTATCCTCTTTTTAGTTTTGATGCGCCGCGGTGCCGTCGGGGAGGCAGCCAAAACAGCGGAGGGGCCAGCCTTCTCGGAAAAAGAAGTAGAAAACCTATTGCTAAGACACGGTTATCAGATATTGCAGAAACGACCGCGGCAAAATATTTTGACCGTTGTGGATGGGCAAGAACATTTTGGTTACATCGAGGCGGATTACAAGGTGCAGAAGCAAAAAAAAGATTATTTGGTTTTAGTTAAAACACCGTCATCTGTCTTTGATCCGAATGAGCCGATATTGCGCCGCAAACTTCTGGAGATAGATTATGCCTTCGCTCCGCAAGCCGTGTTATGGGTTGATCCCGAGCAGGCGGAAATTCATGCTCTAAACTTTAGTTTTCCCCAAGAAAAAAGCCTTGACCGATTTTTCCGGGGGCTAATCATTTTATTTATAATTCTTCTAATAATTGGTATAATCTGGTTGCTGGTACAGGCCAGATTGATTTAGGAGGCACTATGACAACGATCGGGGTTATTTATAAAAAAGAAGATCGTCTGATTGCGGCGACGGCCAAGCAGGTCATAAAGGATTTAAAAAGTAAGGGCTATAAACATAATTTAAACAAGGCTAGGCTTGTTATAACCCTGGGCGGGGATGGGACGATTTTAAGGGCGGCCAGGCTTTTGTCTAAGAGCGGGGTTCCGATCCTGGGGGTCCACATGGGTGGCTTGGGGTTTTTAACCGAGATCGAGCTCTCGGAGCTGAATGACGCCCTGGAACAGATTCGCGGCGGGAAATATCGGATTGAAGAAAGGTGCATGCTGGAAGCGCTGGTGGCGGGAAGAAAGATCACGGCCTTGAATGATCTGGTCATCAGTAAAAGCGGGATTGCCCGGGTGATCAAGCTGGCGATCGTAGGTGTGGCCGACTATATCGCGGATGGGATGGTCTTTTCTTCGGCCACCGGTTCTACGGCTTACAATTTATCGATCGGCGGGCCAATTCTTACGCCTGACTCAGAGAGTATGGTCCTCTCCGCGATTGCTCCCCACAGCATCAATACCCGTTCTATTGTTTTGAAAAGACCAATTGTGGTGCAGCTGATGCGGGGACAGGAGGTTAATCTTACCGCCGACGGACAGGAAGTGATTCCCGTTTTTGAGGGACAAAAAATTAAAATTCAGATTTCAAAGTTTAAGACCAGGTTCATACGCCTGAAAAATTATGACTTTTTTGAGAGAATCCAAGAGGCTTTCGGCTTTGGCCCCGAACGTTAATTCTGATACGAACCGCTATTGATGGAAATAATTTTTGAAAGTTCGTCGATCAAAACAAATTCCGCCGGCTCTGAAAGATTGGGAGCGGCGGTGTGTGGGAAAACCGGGAAAAGAGTAACCTTGTGCATCTCCGCGTGGGCCAGATTTTCCAGGTATTTCTGAAGGCTATATTTCTCGAGGGCTTGCATGACTTTGGCGTTGTCCATGGTGTTCATTTTTTTAGCTCCTAAAAGTACATTTTTGCCCCAAACTCACGTTTTAAAAAGACATTCGCCAGGATTTTTACGAATTTTCCAGGGGTAGCGCCTCTTTCTTTTTCAACATGGGTAGCATCCTGGACATAGTTGGTCCGTTTTTCCTGGCCGGTGCGGCTGATGGAAATGATATCGTAATTGTTTTTTTCCGGTTTTTGATTGCTCATCTTAGTTCTCCCATATATATATCGGCAAGTTTTTGGAGAAATTTCACTTTTATGCTATCATTTTCTTATGGTTCGTATCACAGGTTACGCAAAACGGCCGGAGCCAAAATGGCCTTACGTGGTCTTGTTTATCGCCGGCATTTTTACCTTCCTGGTCATCATTTCATTCGTGGCTTTAATCGGCAACCTTTTACAGAAGAGCGAGTCAACGGTCGTGGATAAAAAGGTAGAGGTAATCGAATTAAAGCCGAATGCGCAGGAGCAACCTTCTTCGCTCTTTTCCGGCCTATCGGTAGAAGCCTTCGTATTTACCAGTGAAATCAATGAACAAAACCAACCTTCCAACGAATTAAGTGAAATTTCACAGAGCCAGAATCAAAGAGTATATTGTTATACCAGGATCGAAAGTGCCGTTGTGCCGGAAACCGTCCGGCATGTCTGGATTGACCCGGAGGGGAAGATCCTGGCAGAGATTACGATTGATATTTTAAATCAACCCGGCAATGTCTGGAGCTATATCAGTCTGGCGGATAAAAAAGTTGGCACCTGGACGGTTGAAATAAAGAGCAATGAAGGTCAAGTGCTGGCCAGCCGCCAGCTTACCATTTCCAGATGAGGGTATGTTATAATTAATTTATGGAGCGCTTCCTCAAAAGCCGATATCGGGTCGGCGAAAAAATTTCCGAAAATCCCTTCAGTGTAACCTACAAGGGAGTAAACGTTGCCACCGATAAACCAATTATTGTAAAGATCTATAAGCGGGGCACGCTCAATTCATCCCTGATCAGCCGTATGAAGCAAAAGGTAAAAGAATTCACCCTGATCACCCATCATGGGATCGGAAAACTAATTGATGGCGATTATGGCTGGCAGGGGTTCTACTATGTGCGAGAATTCTTGGAAGGTGAGACGTTGCAATCCCTGCTCGAGCGGGGTCAAAGAATTGGGGTAGAGAAGGCGGAGGCGATTGTTGAAGAAGTGAGCAAGGCGCTGGAGTTTGCCCACGGGAAAGAAATCGTGCACGGCGCGCTCAAGCTCAGCAACGTGTTTATCGATACCCAGGGGATGATAAAGGTCACCGATTTTGTGATCGAAGGAGAGATCACCCAGGCCATGCCGCAGAAAGCGCTTTCGATTCTGGAAGATGGCAAGTATATTTCCCCTGAAGAACTGGCCGGTAAACCGGCCTCCTATTCCTCGGATATCTATGCCCTGGGGATGATCCTGCTGGAGTTGGCAAACTCCAAATTGCTGCCGGTGGAAACCGGGATTGCGGGAAATATGCGAAAGCTACGACAGCCGCTGGTGGTTAATCAGGAATATTTTACTCATCTTCCTCGGTATTTGCAGGAGATCATTGGAAGGGCCTTGCAGGCTGACCCCCTGTTGCGTTTTTCTTCCATCACCGAGTTTAAGGAGAGTTTACACAATAAAAACCTGGCAACAAGGCCGATCGCCTATCAAGATTATATCGATCTTTTTGAAAATACCGTTACCCAATATGGCGGGGAGGAGGTAATTAATGAGAAAGAGGCGGTGAAAGATCTGGGAAAAGTTAAGCTGCTCTGGCGCTTTGAAAAATACCGGAACTGGATCCTGGTCGTTTTTATCGGCCTGGCCCTGCTCAGCGGCCTGATCTATGCCTTTCTCTTTGTGAGATAATATGTTAATAAAATTCTTTAGTATTTATTTGCTTTCCATTATTATCTTTTCGCTCATCTTTATTTTGATAGTTCTGCGCTTAAAATTGGTCTTGGCCCAAATCGTTATTCCCATGATTATTTTTATTATTCTATTGCCAATTCCTATCGGCTATCTTTATTACACTTATGTTGATTCTTTGCCCGAGCTAACCGTGCCGGACCTTACCGGCTTGAGATTTGAGCGAGCGGTGGAAAAACTGCAGGAGGTACATCTGGAGGGGAGGAACGTGGGAGAAGTTTTCGACATGAAATATCCGGAAGGGTATGTGGTGTCACAGAGGCCGGAGGCGGGCAGGAAGGTTAAAATCGGGCGCATCGTTAATTTGCTGACCAGCTCGGGTAAAAGAAGGGTAAATGTTCCCAATCTTTTAGGCAGGCCGGAGGTTCAGGCGGAAGCGGTGTTGGCGGCGGAGGGTTTGATGTTGGGGGAAATCGGGCGTGATTATGCGCCGGAACTCGATGCCGGTATCGTGCTCAGTCAGAGTCCTTTACCGGGCGAGGAAGTGGATCTGGGTGCCAGCGTCAGCATCACCATTTCCAGCCAGAGCCAGGAGGTTGTCAGCGGGAATAGTCCCGTCGCCACTGAAGAAAGTAAAGACAATGAGGGAGGAGGGTTTCACTTATGGTAATCAAGATTGCCCCTTCGATCCTTTCTGCCAATTTCAAAAATCTGGAAGCAGAGATTAGAAAAGTAGAAGCGGCGGGCGCTGATTTGATCCACGTTGATGTCATGGATGGGCACTTTGTTCCGAATATCACCATAGGGCCAATGGTGGTAAAGGCCCTGCGGGCAATTACGCGTTTGCCGCTGGATGTCCACCTGATGATCGAAAATCCGGATCGTTACATTCCCGATTTTGCCCGGGCGGGGGCGGATCTTATTACCATTCATGTGGAGGCCTCAAAAAACCTCGAAGAAGATCTCGAGCTTATCCGGCAAAATAATGTGCGGCCCGGGGTGGTGGTCAATCCTGCTACGCCCATCGAATCGGTTTTCCATGTTCTGGATAAAGTGATCATGGTTTTAATCATGTCCGTTAATCCCGGTTTCGAAGCACAAAAATTTATACCGGAGGTTTTGCCTAAGATTCGGGAACTGAAAAAGAAAGTAGAAAGTAGAAAGTTGAAAGTTGACATAGAAGTGGACGGAGGAATAAACCTTGAAACGGCGGCGGAGGTAGTGAAAGCAGGAGCTAACGTTTTGGTAGCGGGCTCAGCGATTTTCTATTCGAAGGATTACGGAGAAATGATAAGAAAAATGAAGGAGTTAAAATGAGTTGGACCGAAGAAGACGTCCGCTTTATGCGCGAAGCCATCACGTTGGCTAAATCCGCCGAAGGTAGAACTTCACCCGACCCCATGGTAGGAGCGGTGCTGGTCAAAGGCGGAAGAATTATCTCGGTTGGATATCATGGTGAAGTAGCTACTCCCCACGCGGAGGCCTGGGCGATTCAAAAAGCTGGGGAAGAAACCAAAGGCTCAACCCTCTACGTTAATCTTGAACCCTGCTGCCACTACGGCAATAATCCACCCTGTTGTGATGCCATTATAAAGGCGGGAGTGCATGAGGTCATCGCTGCTATGAAAGATCCCAATCCGTTAGTGAACGGACGAGGTTTTAATAATTTAAAGAAACACGGCGTAAAAGTTAGAATCGGCTTGTTAGAAGAAGAGGCCCAACAGCTAAACGAAGTGTTTATAAAGTACATCACCACCAAAATACCTTTTGTAGTGATGAAGACAGCGATTACGCTGGATGGAAAAATTGCCACCCGTACCGGGGCCAGCCGTTGGGTGGCCTCTACCGCTTCCCGTCGTTACGCTCACCACCTGCGCAATCTTTATGATGCGATCCTGGTGGGGGTGGGGACGGTGTTGATCGATAATCCCCGCCTGGATGTGCGTCTGGTAAAAAAGATTAAAAATCCGATGCGGGTAGTATTGGACAGCTATGCACGGACACCGCAACAGGCGGATGTGCTGAAAATAAAAAAAGCTAAAACCATAATCGCGGTCAGTCCATCTGCTCCGCCAAAAAAGTTGGAGGCCCTCAAAAAACAGGGCGCTGAGATTCTAAAAATGCCAGCTAAAGATGGGCGCATAAATTTAAAAGCGCTTTTGAGAAAGTTAGGCCGCATGAAAATAACCAGCGTGCTAGTGGAAGGGGGAGGCGAGGTTAACGCTTCTTTTATTGAACAACACCTAGTTGATAAGGCGATCTTTGCCATTTCCCCAAAAATCTTTGGTGGAAAAGATGCTAAAACCAGCGTGGAGGGGCGGGGGATAGATGATCCCTCCCAAGCACAATTTTTAAATAAAATTCATGTGGAAAGAGAAGAAGAAGATATCTTGATCAGCGGTTATTTCTAATCCTTACCGTTCTAAAGCTCGGAGCGGAACTGGCGAATCAATTCTTCTAAATAAAGGTTAAATTTTAATTCGTTAAATGGGTCTTTGCCTTTAACCACATCTTCTTTTATGGCCTCCAGCCGCCGGACAAAATCTTCAGGAGTCACGGCATAGCCCGAGAAATCGTTTCTGGTGATCATGGCGTAGAAGAGGGCAACCATTTTTCTAGGGTGGCAGCGGGAAGGATCGGGCAGGTCAAACAACTCATTGATTTTGGAAAGAGCTACCGTTACTTCCATCGGATAATTATTGAAGAGATTGAAGAAAGCATTAAAGAATCTAAGGTTTTCACCAAAAGCAGTTCTGATTTTTTCTTCGATCATGCTTTTAGTCTCTCGGGATCCCTTGATCTCGGGGAGGCACAGCATCATGTTTGACCCAAGAAAAATGCCGTGTCGACTCAGTATTCCTTCCAGCTCTTCTTTCTTCCCTTTCCAAAAAAGGTGCTGGGCCTCGGCTTTTCCGGTTTGCTCGGAATTCCTTCGAAAAAGGATGGCCCACCATCTTTTCGCGGTCGCCTCGGGTAATTGCATTTGATTTATTATCGTATAGTTAAGTCAGGAAATTTCAGAAAATTTGGGAGGTCTGGCTAGCAGGCCAAGACGTGAAGCGCAATCTTTGTTATAATAGATGCGCATGTGCTACGCCATTCCCGGCCGGGTGTTGGAAATCTCCGGTAAAAATGCCATTGTTGATTACTTCGGAGAAACGCGCAAGGCGCTAAACGAATTTGTCGATCTTAAGGTCGGCGAGTATATTTACGCCCAGGGGGGTTTTGTTATCTCCAAGGTTCCGGAAGCCGAAGCCAAAGAAGTGCTGGATATCTGGCGGGAGATGTTTTTTGAACTGCGCAAGACCGATCTGCGACTGTCACGTTTGGAATTTGACGACATTGGCGTGGACAAATCCTTCTCTCTCATCCTGGATAAAGCCGCGGAGAGGATGCCGCTTAAAAAAGAAGAGCTCCTGCGCCTGTTGAAGACCACCAACCGGAGAGAACTGAACCTGCTTTTTAAAGTGGCCAACTTTCTGCGCGAAAAATATTTGAAAAACGCCTGCTGCGTCCACGGTATTATCGAATTCTCAAATTATTGCAAAAATGATTGCGTCTATTGCGGTATTCGGCAGAGCAACGCCGCCCTGCCGCGCTATCGGATGACCGAAGAAGAAATTCTCCAAACGGTGGATGAGGCGGTAAATAAATATGGCTTTAAAGCACTGGTTTTACAGGCGGGGGAGGATCCCGAATATGGCGTTGATCGTCTGGCCCAATTAATTACCGAAATTAAGAAGCGCTTCGCGGTGCTGCTCTTCATCTCGGTGGGCGAGATCGGTAAAGAGGGCCTGGCAAAACTTTACCAGGCCGGCGCCCGAGGACTGCTGCTGCGCTTTGAAACCAGTGATGCGGAACTATATTCCAAATTGCACTGCGGGGATAAACTGCAGGATCGGCTGCAGGAGATCCGCGATGCTTTTGCCTTAGGTTATTTGATCCTAACCGGAGGGTTAATCGGCCTTCCCGGACAGACGGAAGAAAGTATCCTGGAAGATATATTGTTGACCAGAGAGCTGCAAGCGGAAATGTTTACCTTTGGACCGGTTTTACCTGACGGGCCGAAAAGTGAATTGGTCTTAAAGGTTTTGGCGGTGAGCCGCATCATTGACCCGGAAAATGCAAAAATTGTTGTTACCACCGGTTTTGAAACCCTGGATCAGGATGCGCGGCGGTTGGGTTTGCTGGCGGGGGCCAATTCCGTGATGATCAATTTGACGCCAGCAGCGTACAAAAAACTTTATAGTATTTATCCCGATCGGGCACATCAGGAAGAAGAAGTCGGAAAGCAAATCAAGGATACGATTGATCTGCTTTATGCGCTAGGCAGAGCCCCCACCGATTTGGGCCACCTTTGACAGAGTAAGCCCGACAGGCTAAAATAGGGTCAGGAAAAAGTAATGAAACAGTATTTTATTAGCGGTTCAAATTTTGAGAAGTTAGTTGAAAAATTTCTAGAATCCTCGAAAGTATTTGCCCCGGTTAAATACGCTGAAAAAAACCGCCTCTCCGAAATCGATTCCCATAATCTTTCGGCCATGAATCTTGCCGGATTCAGAACTGTCGAGCCATTTAAAAGTTGTTTTTTCAGTATCAGCGAATCAGTTTCAGACTATTTTGGAAAGGAAAAAAAGAAAGCCTTCGACAAGCTAATCATCCTGGGGGCGCGGGGTTGTGACCTGGAAGCGTTGGAGGTTGAAGATCGGGTCTTTGGCGAAGGTGAATATCAAGATCCATTTTATTTGGAACGCCGAGAAAGCTCTCTGATAATCGGGGCCGACTGTACCGGCTGTGGGAGCAGTTGTTTTTGTACGCTGGTGGGGGGTGAACCTTATCCCACCAAAAAATTTGACCTGTCCCTTGCGCCGATTGATAATGGTTTTGTGGTGGAGGTTGGGAGCGAAAAAGGGGCGAAACTAGTGGAGGCAAACAATAAGTGGTTTTCCGCGGCGACCGATTCTCTCTTGAACCTAAAGGAAAAAATGCGTGAAATTACCCTCAAGCTATTGGAAGAGGCGAATCATAATTTTAGATACCGGATCAAACTGGACGAAAGTCACCATCGCAATTTGGAAAATGCGGTTTGGAAAACTTTAACCAAGGATTGTGTGGAGTGCAGCAGTTGTAATTTTATCTGCCCCAGCTGTACCTGCTTTCTGCTGGTAGATCAAAAAGGCGGGGAGGGGGGAGAGCGCCATAAGTTGTGGGATGCCTGTTTGAAGAATGCCTACCAGAAGGTGGCGGGTGGGGCAAATCCACGCGGGAAACTGTATCAGCGGTTGCAGAATCGTTATCAATGCAAGTTTGACTATTCGTATCAGCGCCTCGGGCGCTATACCTGTGTGGGGTGCGGAAGATGCATCGACGGTTGTGCCGGGAATATTGATATGCGAAAGATCTTTGGCGAACTGGAAAAACAGGTGCCCTTAACCGCCAAGTTAGTTTAGCAGGAAGAAGAAACGTGAAAAATAATCCTTATCGACCAATTAAAGCCCGGATTGAGAAGGTCATCATCGAGACGCCAACTATCAAAACCTTGGTTTTGCGTCCGGATGAAACGATTTCTTTTCTGGCGGGGCAATTTATGCAGGTAACCGTTCCCGGGATGGGAGAGGCACCTTTTACCCCTTCTTCCGATCCAAAAATCACCAAGACGATTGAATTTACCATCATGAAATCCGGTTCCGTAACCGGAAAACTGCATCAGATGAGGGAGGGGGAGGAGCTGGGATTGCGCGGGCCCTACGGAAAACCCTATCCGATAAATACTTTTTACGGTAAAGAAATTTATCTGGTGGGGGGAGGAGTGGGACTTGCTCCATTGCGTGCCCTGCTTTTTGCCCTCTTCCATGAACTGGAGTATTTGAAGAAGATCGAGGTGCGCTTTGGGTCGCGCACTCCCCAAGACATTGCATATCAGCAGGCGCTTCCGCAGTGGGCCAAAAAGAAGAACCTTAATATCCGGCTAACGGTGGATGTGGGGGATCCGGAGTGGAAGGGGAACGTCGGTTTGGTTACCACCATTCTGCAAGAAGGGGATGTCAATGTTAAAAATGCGGTGGCGATTGTTTGCGGCCCGCCCATCATGATGAAATTCGTGACCGCGCGCCTTTTAAGTCTGGGGTTTGCCGATGAAGATATTTATTTGTCGATGGAAAAAAATATGAGTTGTGGGATCGGCAAATGTTTCCATTGTAACCTGGGCAAATATTTCTGTTGCCAGGATGGCCCGGTTTTCACCTGGGATAAAATCAAGGATATTCCTGATCCCTGGTAAGGTTTAATTCAATATGGAAGACAGCATAAAAAATGCCAGTCGGATGCAAAGATGGAGGAACCCCCATCTACGAAAATCGATTTGCCTTTTCTGTTCTCTGGGGTGTGGGGTGGCTTTCCGGATGGATGGGGAGCAAGTGAAGGAAATAGACTATGATAAGGAAAATCCCATCTGCCACGGTTCGCTTTGCGCACGCGGCTATTATAATCTGGAGCTTTTAACTCATCCTCAAAGGTTAACCGTCCCGCAAATCGGTTCCCGGTCAGTTTCCTGGAACGAAGCCCTGGCTTTAGTCAGCAGTCGCTTAAAAGAGGTGGATCCGGCCACGGTGGGGATCGTCGTTTCCGCTCTAGCCAGCAACGAAGAGGCCTATCTCGCTGCCAAACTAGCAAAAACGCTTGGAGTCAAAAATATTTCCGCGGGCGGAGCCCCCGCCGACCTCGAAGCTTATCAGGGTTGGCGGTGGGAGGTGCCGAAAGCCTCCTTCGGAAAAGTGGAAGGGATTGACGGCGCTGAGTGTTTACTCTTGGTGGGAGATATTCTCACGCGCTCGCCGGTTCTTTCACAGCGCGTGAACCGGGTAAGATATGGTAAGCGGGGCAATAAGATCATAGTGCTCGATCCCAACCAGAGTCACACCTCCTGGTTTGCTACCACCCATTTGAGAATCAAACCGGGAACCGAAGCTTTGGCCCTGGCGGCGTTTGTTAAAATAATCGCCGACACGCGAAAAGTAAGCTCGCCAAAAATTGATCTGGAAAAGATATGTAAATTAACCGGAATTTCCCAAGAAGACATGATCAAGGCGGCAAAAGAATTTAATGCGGCAAATTCGGGCTATGTGATTTATGTTCCTTCTGCCACAAAACAACGTAATGATTTGATTGCCTATTTGAGTAAAGTTCTGACGGCTTTATCGGATAACAAAAAATATCTTTCTTTTTATGCTTACGGCAATAATCTGGGGGTTAATCTGATCCTGGACCAGATGCTGGAGCGTCGTCCCGATTACCAGGAAATAATGAAGAAGATCGAAAAGGGGCAAATTAAAAATCTGCTTCTTTTGGGAGAAAACATTTTCAGTGACGATGAAATGGGGGAACAAAAGATCACACAGGTTGAATTTGTAGCCCTCGCCAGTCACTTCCCGGTCCGGCCTTTAAGTCCGACGACCCTCCTTTTGCCGCTGGCCAGCTACCTGGAAGAAGAGGGAAGCTACCTCTTGGCAGATGGGAGACGGGAGGAACATAAAGCGGTAGTTTCACCGGTTGGCGCCAGATCAAGTTTTGCTATAATAGCAGAACTGCTGAGTCTTAAACAAAATGAAGAGCGGACAAAGATCCGGGCGCAGGTGGAAGAGATGCTGGCAAAAGGAATGCCACGTGAAAAGGCTGACTTACCAACGAAACTCTTAGATGTGGCAGACATTTTGCCGCAGTCGGACTATCCGGCAGAAGAAGTTTTTCATTTTGGTGATAATCGCTGGGTCAAAAAATTTTTCTGGTACCGCGTTAATAGCGAAAGTAGCAAGGCATGAATAATCAAAAGGATGTGCGCATCGCTTCGGCCGTCCCCCGTGAAAAATTTTACGGGAAAAGGGTTTATCTTAACCTCGATTTATGCTGTGGCTGTAAAAGCTGCGCGGCGGCTTGCACCTATGGGCATTTTATCCAATCCCTGCTGGCCCATTCACCCCTGGGAAAGGCAGCGGATCTTCCCCTGCACTGTGTGCATTGCGACCAACCGGCCTGTGCCGCGGCCTGTCCCAACGATGCCATGAAAAAAATGGAAAACGGATTGGTTTTGCGCAGTCATTTTAAATGTATTGGTTGCAGCTCCTGCACCCTGGCCTGTCCTTTTGGGGTAGAACATACTTATCTTACCCGGAAAATTGTGCCGAAGTGCGACCTTTGTATCGACCGTTTGGCGGAAGGCGAGATCCCACGCTGCGTGCAGACCTGCACCTCCGGGGCGCTTTCTTTTGAAGAAATTGATCAGATGGTCGGGGATGACAAGCAACAAATGGCCTCGGTGAGAATGCTTTCTAATCAAGTTGGCAGGAGGAGATAAAAATGGGAAAAGCAGAAGAACATCTGGATAAAGCCTGTATCTGTCTTCGGGAGGGGAAATTACGGAATGCCCTGGATGAATATAAGGAAGCTCTAAAAGTCGATCCGCAAAACGCGATTGCGCATCGCAGTCTGGGAAGTTTGTATTATCGCCAGACGATGCTGGACGAATCGATCGTTGAATTCCGTGAAGCAATTCGTTTTAACCCTCACTATGCGGATGCCCATTATGAACTGGGGATCTCCCTTTATCGCCGGGGACAGCTGGAGGAAGCGATTAAGTCTTTTAGTGATGCCTTGAAGACCAATCCCAACTTTCATATCGCCCGCTACTGGATGGGATTGTCATATTATTATATCGGGCGTTTGAAGGAAGCGATCAACGAGTTTAAACAAACCATCCAAAAACAGCCCAATGTGGCCATCGCCTATTATCATCTGGGAATTGCCTATATGCGCGAAGAGAAATGGAAAGAAGCGATCGAGCAGTTTGAAACTTTTTTGACTAAAACTCCTAAGAGTGCTGCCGCGGGTTATCAGCTCGGGGTTTGTTATTACACTCTGGGGGATGTGGATAAGGCGGTGGAAAATTTTAGGAGCGCGGCGGAAATCGATCCTTCAGATGAACGGTCAAGGAAAAACCTGGAGATGATCGAAGAATTAAGGAGTAAATTTTTCTAGAAGATGATACTTGGTGCCATTAAACTATTAATATTATTTTTGATTTTCCCTGGCTTTATTTTTGCTGCACTGGTGGGCCTTTTTACCAGCTGGGTTGATCGTAAAATTAGCGCCCGCGTACAATATCGCCAGGGCCCTCCCTGGTATCAACCTTTTGCCGATATCCTGAAACTTTTTGGTAAAGAAATATTTATCCCGGAAGGCGGAGCCAGCTTTATCTTTCTGGCCGCCCCCTGGCTGGGATTATCGGCCGTAACCCTGGTGGCGACCATGCTCTGGCAGTTTAATGTCCATCCCGCCGGAAGTTTTATCGGAGATTTGATTGTCGTGCTTTATCTATTCACCGTTCCTTCTTTAGCCTTGATGCTGGGTGGATCGGCTTCGCGCAATCCGTTGGCAGCGATCGGAGCCAGCCGTGAGATGAAATTAATTTTAGCTTACGAATTGCCTTTCCTGCTGGCAATCTTCACCCTGGTGGCCAAGAGCGGATCAATCCTCATCGGTTCAGTGGTTGCTTTTCAGCAAAGTCACGGTATGCTGGCGCTCAGCCTTTCGGGCATGCTGGCTTTACTTGTTTCGATACTGGTGATGCAGGCAAAACTGGGTTTTGTGCCTTTCGATATTCCGGAGGCGGAACAGGAACTCATGGCCGGGCCTTTACTGGAATATTCCGGTCTTCCTCTGGCGGTCTTTAAGTTAACCAAAGCCTTGCTCTTTTACACCCTGCCATTATTTCTGATTACCCTGTACCTGGGAGGCTTCAATCCTTATTCCTGGGTTGGAATTTTGGGCCTGGTAATAAAATATGTTCTCCTGCTGGTGATCATAATTTTGATCAAAAACACCAATCCCCGGATCAGGACCGATCAAGCTTTGCGGTTTTTCTGGGGACCGGTAACCATTTTGGCGGCAGCCGGTTTTATTTTTGCTTTGATAGGATGGTAAAAGATGCATCCATTTAAATGGGGTCTGAAGAAATCGCCCTGGGTCTTTCACCTGGGGGCTTCGGCCTGTAATAATTGTGACATTGAAATTCTGGATACCCTGGCGCCTAAATTTGATGTAGAGCGCTTTGGTATTGTGCTGGTAGGTTCGCCACGCCACGCGGATGTCCTGGTGGTTTCGGGCATCGTTAATCGTCAATGTCTCGAGCGCGTAAAGCGGGTCTACGATGCCATTCCCAAACCCAAACTGGTCGTAGCGATCGGGGTTTGCGCTTGCACAGCGAATATGTTTCGTGATAGTTATAACTTTACCATGCCGGTCGACCAGATTATTCCGGTAGATATTTATGTGCCCGGATGTCCCCCCAAGCCAGAGGCGATTATCGCCGGAGTGGTGAAAGCACTGGAGAAAATAAAATGAACGTGGTTGCTGAAATTAAGGAAAGATTCAGCGATAAAGTTGAGGTTTTTGAAAAAAGTGCCAAGCGCGTTTACGTTACCGTAGCTAAACCGGATGCCAAAGAACTAGTGCGCTTTCTTTTGCTGGAGCGAGGGGCGCGCTTTTCCATTGCTAGCGGAGTCGATACTCGACCCGGGATTGAAATTCTTTATCATATGGCGTTTGATGAGCTCGGCCTGATCGTTTCCGTGCGCACGCTGGTGGAAAAACCGGAGCTGGTCATGGAAACCTTCACCGATTTCATGCCGGCAGCGGATTGGATCGAGCGGGAGATCCATGAAATGCTAGGAGTTAATTTTATCGGCCATCCCCATTTGAAAAGATTGCTTTTGCCCGATGATTGGCCGGAGGGCGTCTATCCCTATCGAAAAAAAACTTTTGAGTCGGAACAGGAGAACCCGGAAAGAGAATATGCCTAAAGAAACCTTAATTCCTATCGGCCCTTTTCACCCCTTGCTGGAGGAACCTGAGTTCTTCAAGTTTTATGTCGAAGGAGAAAAGGTGATAGATGCGGAGGTAAGAATCGGCTGGAACCATCGCGGGATTGAAAAACTGGCTGAAGGCAAAACCTATGAACAGGATGTGTTTCTGGTAGAGCGCATCTGTGGCATTTGTTCCACCTCTCATCCCTTCGCTTTTGTGCAGGCAGTGGAGGATGTCTCGGGGATTGAAGTCCCGGAACGCGCCCAATATATTCGCACCATTATTGGTGATCTGGAAAGAATCCACAGTCACCTGCTCTGGGTGGGGTTAGCCGGACATTTTATCGGTTACAATACGGTTTTTATGTGGGCCTGGAAATACCGCGAGCCGGTGCTGGATGTTTTTGAGGCCATTTCTGGCAATCGCAATCATTACGGGATGTTTAAGGTGGGAGGTGTCAGGAGAGACATAAAAGAAACGGAAATTCCAGCGCTGCTAAAAGCTATCGATGAAATTGAGGGTTTTTGTTCCATGCTATTGAAAGCAGTCATGGATGATCCGGTGATCAAAGCACGGACCAAAGGGGTGGGTGTTTTGAAAAAGAGAGATGCCCTAGCCATGGGGGTTTTGGGTCCAGTGGCACGTGCCTCGGGGGTGGCGATTGATATCCGTAAAGACCATCCCTATGCCGCTTATGCTAAGGTAGATTTCGAAATAATTGTCCTGCAGGACGGGGACGTTTTCTCTAAAATGGCGGTGCGGCTACTGGAATGTATCGAGTCGGTAAAAATCATTCGACAGGCTTTGAAGGCCATGCCGCCGGGACCGATTGAGACGGAGGTCCGTGAGGTGGGAGTGGGCGAAGGGATTGGCCAACATGAGGCGCCGCGCGGAGAGGTGATCCATTATGTCCGGGCCAACGGTTCGAACTATCCGGAGAGACATAAAATCCGCGCCCCTTCCTTTATGAATGTGGCCTCTTTTAAGAAAACGGTTATCGGCGAATCCATCGCCGATGCGGCCCTGATCACGGCGGCGGTGGACCCTTGTTATTGTTGTACCGAAAGAATGGCGGTGGTCGATCCCGCGACGGATAAGATTATCCTGAGCGGAGAAGAACTGGTCCGACTCTGTCAAGAAAAGACGGAGAAATTAAAAAAGTTTAAGTCATGAATATTTTACTATTTGCGATTTTTATTCCGATCTTATTTTCAATTTTGTGTTTTTGCTTTAAGAAATGGGCGGGCCATCTGGCCTTATTGATTACCGCCCTTTTAGGCCTGCTGGCGATTTATCTGTTCGCGGGCGATGGGTTTACTTCCGATTTTCTCTCTCTGATGGCTTCGCATTTTAGTGCGGGAGTTTATTTAATGGCGGTTGGGATCACCTTTTTGATCATCCTTTATTCTTTAAAATTTATGGAAGGGAAGGAGCGGCTAGGAGAATATTATGGTTATTTTCTAATTTCACTCGGAGCAGCGGCGGGCGCGCTTTTTGCCAATAATTATATAACCCTGCTGATTTTCTGGGGAATACTGGCCATCACTTTGTATCTATTAGTAGGGATCGAAGGGGAAGCCGCCACCGCGGCAGCCAAAAAGACGCTGGTGATTATTGGCGGCACGGATGCGATTATGATCGTGGGCGTAGGCATTCTTCTGGCGCTCAATCAAAATCTGCAAATATTTGGAAATAAGCTGGCCCTCGACAGTTCCCTGCCGGTACTGGCTTTTCTCTGTTTGGCGGCGGGAGCCTTGGCTAAGGCGGGAGCGATCCCCTTTCACACCTGGATTCCCGATGCTGCCGAATGCACTCCGGCTTCGGTGATGGCCTTTTTGCCGGCGGCGCTGGATAAGCTGCTGGGGATTTATTTATTTACGCGTTTATGCCTGGAGGTGTTTAGGCTAGAGCCGAACTCGGCCCTTTCTATCTTTCTGTTAGGTCTGGGTTCCCTCACCATTATCATCGCGGTGATGGCGGCCCTGGTGCAGCATAATCTGAAAAAATTATTATCGTTTCATACGGTTTCTCAAGTCGGATATATGATGATGGGCATTGGCTCCGGGATTCCGGTAGGAATTGCCGGGGGAATCTTTCATATGTTTAATAATGTAATTTACAAACCACTGCTTTTCATGGCGGGCGGAGCCATCGAAAAACAAACTGGAACTACAGAGCTTGACCAGCTGGGGGGGCTCTCCCGTTTTATGCCGATAACCTTTGGAGCGGCGCTGATTGCCGCCCTGGCGATTTCCGGGGTTCCTCCCCTGAATGGATTTATGTCCAAGTGGATGATTTATCAGGGGATCATCGAGCTGGGTAAAAGCGGCCCTTACTGGATACTCTGGTTGCTGGCCGCCATGTTTGGCAGTGCCTTGACCCTGGCCAGTTTCATAAAAATTATCCATGCCGCCTTTCTCGGTCAGGGTTCGGAGGTGACGGCGAAAGCGAAAGAGGTCCCCTGGCAAATGTGGTTGCCCATGACGGTTTTGGCGGCACTCTGTGTTATTTTCGGTCTCTTCGCTTACGGCCTGCCCTTAGGCTATTTGGTGTTGCCGGCGGTTTCGGGCTTGACCTATATTGGTTTTTGGAACCCGTTGCTGGCAACTATTCTCATTCTGCTGGGATTGCTGATTGGTCTTTTAATCTACTCTAGGAGAAGTGAGATAGAATCTCCCGTTACCAAAGCGATCTATGTCGGAGGAGAGCTGCTGGAAGACAAGAGTATAAAAGTTTCAGGTGTAGATTTTTATAATAGTGTCAAAGAGATGGGGCCTTTGTCCGGGATCTATCGAGCGGCGGAGAAGCGGAGCTTTGATCTCTATGAGATAACCAAGAATATTAGTTTAAAATTATCAGCAGCGCTCAGCTGGATGCATAACGGTCTCCTGCACACTTATCTGGCCTGGCTCTTTCTGGGCATGATCGTTTTATTGTGGGTTTTAAGGTAAAGATGTTTTTACTTTATTTATTTTTATTGTTCATTCTGATCGGGGCGCTGATCGCGGTGGAGATTCACAATTTACTTTCTTCGGTCATTGCCGTAGGCACCATCGGGTTGGGGCTCTGTATTGTTTTCTTGCTTTTGGGCGCACCCGATCTGGCCATCACGCAGCTGGTGGTGGAGATTTTAGTTTTAATTATTCTGATCCGCGCCACCCTAGCTTCCAGCCTGCCCGATACCTATAAGGGGAGAGAATTTCTGGCCTATGCCATCACGCTCCTTTTCATTTTATTTTTTGGCGGCTTTGCTTTTTATGCTTTCAAATCCTTGCCGCCCTTTGGAGAGCCAATGATGCAGTTGGCCAATCGTTATATTTATGAGGGTTGGCAGAAAACCGGCGCTACCAATCTGGTGGCGGGGGTAATGCTCGATTTTAGATCACTGGATATGCTGGGAGCTGCCACCGTACTCTTTGCGGCGATTGTGGGAACGCTGGTAATTTTGCGTAAGAAAGGGAGAAAAGAAGTCAATGAGCGGGATGAGTCTGGTAGTTAAAGTTGTAACCCGCATTACTGCGGCCATTATTTTTCTTTTCGGGTGTTATGTCAGCCTGACCGGCCAGCTGGCACTGGGGGGTGGTTTTGCCGGCGGGATCATCATTGCCGTGGGCTATATATTATATGTACTGGCTTATGGGAAAAGCGAGGCGGAGATAAAAACCAGCAAAGAGGGAGCAGTCGTGATGATGTGTCTGGGAATGATTTTATTTTTGATGCTGGCTCTGCTGGGATTTATTGGGGGCTCCTTCTTTAATAATTTTTTACCCAAGGGACAGGCGGGGGAAATCTGGAGCGCGGGGAGCATTCCCCTCTGTAACCTGGCGATCATGCTGGAGGTAGGAGCGGGGCTTTATCTGGTGTTTCTTAATTTGATTACTTTCAATGTCACGGTCAGGGAGGAGGAAGAATGATCATTTATTTAACCTGTCTTCTTCTCTTCTTAATTGGCATTTATTGTGTGGCGGTAAAGAAGAATTTAATAAAAATGATTGTTGGGATTGTGATCATGGAATATGCCGTAAATCTATTTCTGGTGAGCATCGGTTATCGCTGGGGCGGGGTGGACCCGATCCTTGAACCTAATATTTACAATTTAACTTATGTCTCGCCCCTGCCACAGGCACTGGTGGTTTGCACCATTATTATCGGTTTGGCTACCACCATTCTTGCGGTGGCGATGGCAATGCGCATTTATGAAAAGTACGGGACATTTGATATTACCAAAATAAGGAAACTGAAGGGATGAATCACTGGTTGCCTTTATTTATTGCCGTACCTCTGGCGGGAGCGATCCTATCGCTGCCGCTGAGCAGGATAAATCGTAAGTTGCCGCCCTGGCTGGCGCTGGGGGTGAGTTTTTATCTCTTATTGACGTCGCTGCTCCTTTATTTTATCAAATCTCCAGAAGCGATCAGTGTCTATCGGATTGGGGGTTGGGCGGCACCGCTGGGGATAAATCTGGTGCTGGATGGTTTAAGCCAGTTGCTGTTGTTGGTGGTCAGCCTGATCGCCTGCCTGGTGACGATCTATTCGATGGTTTATATGGAGCGCTATACTGGTAAGGAAAAATATTTCAGTCTCTGCCAGCTGATGTTGGTGGGGATGAATGGCGTGGTTTTAACCGGGGATCTTTTCAATCTGTTCGTTTTTCTGGAAATCGCGGCGCTTTCGACTTATAGCCTGGTGGCTTTTGGAACGGAAGCGGAAGAACTGGAAGCGGCTTTCCGCTATCTCATCATTGGTTCGGTGGCTTCTTTATTCATCCTCTTTGGTATCGGCCTGGTTTTTTCCGTCACCGGTACGTTAAACCTGGCTGAAATCGCCAGCGCTTTTCCCAAAGGGCTTGGAAATTTGCGAACCCTCATCACCGTGCTTTTTCTGGTGGGATTTGGGATGAAAGCGGCGTTGGTCCCTTTCCACGCCTGGTTGCCGGATGCGCATACCGCGGCCCCGGCGCCGGTTTCCGCTACCCTCTCGGGGGTTTTGATAAAAATTCTGGGAATCTATTGCCTCATCCGAATTTTTTATAACGTGCTGGGGGTCAATCCCCAGTTGCTTTATGTTTTCTCTCTGCTGGGATTAATTTCTATTCTGGTGGGTGGAGGGCTGGCTTTATTCCAGTGGGATTTTAAAAGATTGCTGGCTTATTCCAGTATTTCACAAGTGGGCTATATTTTACTGGGCATCGGTTTGGGGACTCCGCTCGGAATCGGTGGTGGAATTTTTCACCTTTTAAATCATGCTCTTTTTAAACCCTTAATGTTCCTAAATGCGGGCGCCATCGAAACCTCAACCGGTACCCGAGAGCTTAAGGCGATGGGAGGATTGGCCAAGAAAATGCCAGTGACTTTTATAACCTCTCTTTTTGGTTCACTTTCGATTTCCGGCCTGCCCCCTTTTAACGGCTTCTGGAGCAAACTTTTTATCATCGTGGCTTGTGTGCAAGCCGGAAGATTCTGGGCGGCACTTATCGCGGTATTGGGAAGCGTCCTGACTTTAGCTTATTTTCTAAAATTTCTCAGGTACGCTTTTTTTGAGAAGTTGCCGCCGGCTTTAGAAAAGGTACAGGAAGCGCCGGGGATTATGCTCGGTGTTACCGTGACCTTAGCCATGCTTTGTCTTTTGGTCGGAGTTTTCTTTCCCTATGTAGCCGCGGGGATCCTTAATCCCGCGGTGTTGGTTGTGCTGGAGGGGGTAAAGCCATGAAAAAACACGGCAGCCGGCTATTAACTTTTGTTTTAGCCATCGTGGTCTGGCTGATCTTAACCTGGAGAGTGGAACTGTGGAGCGTGATTATCGGTTTGTTGCTGGCGCTGCTGGTAACCTTTAAATTTGGAGAGATCTTTACCTACAGCCCCAAAAAATTTACACACCCCACCCGTTATTTGTGGTTGCTCTACTATTTACCCATCTTTTTCTGGGAAATGCTAAAAGCCAATGTTGATGTGGCCTACCGCGTTTTGCATCCCAAAATGCCGATTAATCCGGGGCTGGTAAAAATTAAAACGGGTTTGACCAGCGAAATGGCCAAGGCGTTTCTGGCAAATTCCATCACCCTGACACCCGGGACAACCACCGTTGACATTCGCGGAGACGAAATCTATGTTCACTGGATCGACGTTAAAACTACCGATATAGAGGAAGCCACCCGGCTGATCTCAAAAAAATATGAAACGATTATCGCGAGGATCTTCGAATGATTTATTATGTTTTTATGACGATCTTGGCCTTTTGCTGTTTTCTTTGTTTGTACCGTATTTATCGCGGGCCTACCGCTCCCGACCGAACAGTAGCGGTGGATATCATGGGTGTGTTGGTGGTGGGTTTTTGTGCCCTGCTGGCCCTAACCAGTGCGCAAGGATTTTTAATGGATATTGCCATCGCCTGGACCCTGCAGAGTTATGTGGCGGTGTTGGCCCTGGCAAAATATTTAGAAGGGAAAAAATTCAATGAATGAATTGATTGGTCAGATTCTGATTATCATTGGTCTGGCTTTTGACCTTTTCGGTTGTATCGGCTTGATCCGCTTGCCGGACGTTTATAATCGTTTGCAGGCTGCGGCCAAATGTGTGACCCTGGGAACAGGTGGAATTCTGTTAGGGATCTTTGTCATCAATGGTTTTACTTCCCTCGGTATAAAAGCCCTGCTGGCGATGGTTTTTGTCTTTCTTACTTCACCTACGGCGGCGCAGGCCCTCTCACGCGCGGCCTATATTTCGGGAATCAAACCCTGGGAGAAAAGTGTGGATACCGGACTGGAAGAGGAGTTAAAACACGATGCAGTGGCCTAAGCTGAGAGAACTTAAAGAGGCCCTGCGGGCGCTGTTCTCGCCTCCTTATACGACCGCCTTTCCTGCGGCACCGGTCATTCCGCCGGAAGGTTTTCGGGGTAAGCCCCAGTTCTATGAGGAGGATTGTGTCGGCTGTCTGGCCTGTCTGGAGGTTTGTCCGGCGCGCGCCATTGAATATACCGATGATAAGGAACAGCAGCTGCGGGTTTTGACCCATCACCAGGATGTGTGCATCTACTGCCAGCAATGCGAAAAAGCCTGTATTACCGGCAAAGGGATTATTCTTACCCGGGAATTTAATCTGGCTACCGCAGACCGCCGCCTGGCGATAACCCAGAGTCGTAAAAAACTGGTGGTTTGTGAGCATTGCGGAGAAATTATCGCACCGCTGGACCACTTACGCTGGCTTTCACTTAAGGTGGGCCATCTGCTTTATGCCAATCCGACGCTTTTGCTGGCGCGTCACGCCGAGCTCGGTTTACTGCAACCACTGCCGGTCCAAAGTTTACACTCCCGCGCTGGCCACTTAACCTTTCTCTGCCCTAACTGTCGCCGGCAAATGATCATCAAGGAGCAATGGTAAGCCATGCATGAACTTGGTCTGGCGGAGGACGTGCTGAATAAAATCAAAGAGGCGGCCCGGAAGCTGGGGTTAACCAAATTGACCTATGCCAAAGTGCAAATCGGCGAAACCTTAATCACCGATCCGCCGGAGTTCCGGGAGCTATTTAATACCATTTCTTCCGGATCCGTGGCGGAAGGGATGGAGTTAGACCTGGAGATAAAGTCACTGCGGGTGGAATGCGTTGAATGTAAAAGCGCCTTTAACCCGGAGCAGCTACGCTTTGATTGTCCCCAATGTGGTTCTACCAATATTCAAGTGATTTCCGGTAGGGAAATTAATATAATCGACTTGAGATAAAGCAGAGAGTATAGTAGAATAATTTTTATGCCGGAAGCAAAAATCACCAAAGATATGACCATTGCCGAGGCGCTAAAACTCAAACCTAAGATCGCCGCCATTTTGATGTCAAAGGGCATGCATTGCCTGGGTTGTGTAATCGCACAGGGAGAAAACCTGGAGCAGGCGGCGGAGGTTCATGGATTAAATGTGGGTGAGCTCATCGCCGAGTTAAATAAGGATTAGAGATGCCTTTCTACAAATTAAACTGTCCCGTGTGTGAAAATGAAATCGAAATTCGTGAAGAAGCGAAAGAAGGAACACGCTTAACTTGCCAAAATTGTTTTGCCCAACTGGCCCTCTATAAATATAATGGAAAAAAAATGTTGGCTTGTGCCTTTTGTAAAGAACCACTTTTCGATCCGGAGCAATGTGAGGCGTGTGAACGCCGACGTGAGAAAAAGAGAATTATTGAAGAAGGACGGCTCTAAATAATAAAGGAGGCACTCGATGGCAGAAGTAAAAGTATATTCAACCCCCACCTGTCCCTACTGTAAAATGCTGAAACAATTTCTGGCGGAGAACCAGATCACTTTTGCCGATATCGATGTTTCCACCAGTCAGGCATCAGCGGAAGAAATGATCGCAAAATCCGGTCAACTGGGAGTCCCGGTGCTGGACATCGACGGCCAGGTCATCGTAGGTTTTGATAAAGCACGTATCCGGCAACTTTTAAATATCTAAGGAGGGAAAGCTATGGTTGTGGTTGATCAAGCCCTGTGTTCAGGTTGTGGTATTTGTATCGAACTTTGCCCGGAGGTTTTTATCTGGGGCCCTGACGGAAAAGCCATGGCCTTTAAAAATTATTGTGAGATTCACAGTTTAGAAGAGGTTTCCGACCAGTGCCCCACTGAAGCGATTGATGTCTGAATTTAATCAAAATGCCCTGGCCGTACTGGAAAAAAGGTATCTTTTAAGAAATACGGCAGGGCAGGTGATCGAAACCCCCGACCAACTTTTACGGCGCGTTGCACGCTCTATCGCTAATAACCAAGCAGAGGAAAAAGAATTCTACGCCCGCTTATCAAAACTCGAGTTTTTGCCCAATTCTCCAACCCTGATGAATGCCGGCACCGCCATGGGGCAGCTCAGTGCCTGTTTTGTAATTCCGGTGGAGGACTCGTTGCCGGGAATATTTGACGCGATTAAAAATATGGCGCTGATCCAGCAGAGTGGTGGTGGAACAGGATTTTCTTTCTCACGATTGCGCCCGAAAGGGGATGCGGTAAGAACGACTCACGGCGTGGCTTCCGGGCCGGTTTCATTCATGAAGATCTTTGATGAGACCACCGAGGTGATCAAGCAGGGTGGTAAACGCCGCGGGGCAAATATGGGGATCCTTTCCATAAATCATCCGGATATTATAGATTTTATTACCCTCAAACGGGAAAGCGATGTGCTGCATAACTTTAATATCTCGGTGGCCCTTAGTACTCATTTTATGCAGGCGGTTGAACATGATCGTGAAGTTGCTCTGATCAATCCCCGCAACCAAAAACGGGTAAAAAGTGTTTCCGCCCGGGGAATTTTCGATTTAATCGTCGATGCTGCCTGGAAGACGGGCGATCCAGGGGTTATTTTTATGGATGAAATTAACCGTCGTCATCCGCTCCGGGAGCTGGGAGAAATTGAAGCCACTAATCCCTGTGGCGAGCAACCCCTGCTGCCCTATGAAAGCTGCAATCTTGGCTCGATCAATCTGGCAAAGATGATAAAAAATGATCGGCCGGATTGGGATAAATTGCGCGCCACCGTCAGAATGGCCGTGACCTTTTTGGATAATGTGATTGATAAAAATAAATATCCGTTACCGCAAACCAGAAAAATCACCCTGGCCAATCGGAAAATCGGTTTGGGGATCATGGGTTTTGCCGACATGTTGATTAAACTTGGAATTCGCTATGATTCAGAGCCGGCGTTGGAAATGGCGGGGAAAATTGCCCGTTTTATCAAGGTGGAAGGGCATCGCCAATCGCAGGAACTGGGGAAAGACAAAGGTTCGTTCCCTAATTTTAAGAAAAGCACCTGGTATAAGAAGGGGTGTCGCTCAATGCGCAACGCAACCGTAACTACGCTTGCTCCCACCGGGACCATCAGTCTCATAGCAGGCTGTTCTTCAGGGATCGAGCCCATCTTTTCGCTTGAATTTACCAAAGAGGTTTTGGGCGGTACACGTCTTTCAACGCGCTATGAGAGAACCGCCGCAACCGTCACCAGCTTTGAGATTGCGGCAGAATGGCAGGTGCGTATGCAAGCTATCTTCCAAAAGGATTGTGACAATGCTGTTTCTAAAACCATCAATCTTCCCGAGAAGGCGACGGCGGAAGAAGTGCGCCAGGTTTTTATCAGGGCTTATGAGCTTAAGTGTAAAGGGATCACCGTCTATCGTTATGGCAGTAAGCCGCAACAGGTTTTGTATGTAGAGGACACGGGCGAGCCGTGCTGTGAGATATGATCTATCTTTTTACGGGTGAGGGTGGGGGAAAAACGATCGCGGCGCTGGGATTGGCGCTGCGGGCGGTGGGCCACCGGCGGAGAGTCATCGTCATCCAATTTATGAAAGGGAGAAAAGACACGGGCGAGTATAAGGCCTCCAAGAAATTGGCTCCCTATTTGCGGATCTTCCAGTTTGGCCGTGAGGGATTGGTGAATTTAGGATCCCCGGCTGCCCAGGACAAGGAGCTAGCTAGAAAAGGTTTTGAATTCGCCAAAAAAGTCTTGAAAAAAAGGCCGCAATTATTAATCTTGGATGAAATTAATCTGGCAATCGCGATTGGTCTATTGAAACTAAAAGAAGTCATCAACTTTCTAAAAAAAATACCCAAATCCATGGATGTGGTATTGACCGGACGTCGGGCTAGCCAGCGTCTCTACCGTCTGGCCGATGGTGTCTCAGTAGTAAAAAAAGTCAAACACGTTTATGACCGTGGCGTTTATGCGAGAAAGGGCATTGAGTACTGATGAGCTTTGCCCGAAAGTTAGCTTACAGCCTGGGTGCCTTTGCTGCCGCCCTTGCCTACCAATCCTTTGCCATCTACCTAATTTTTTTCTACGTGGATGTGATGAAGCTCCCGCCCTACCTGGCAGCGATAGCGATGCTGATTTTTGGGATCTGGAATGCGGTTAATGACCCGCTCTTTGGTTATCTTTCCGACCATACCCGTACCCGCTGGGGGAGGCGTAAACCCTATATTGCTTTGGGTTTATTGCCGCTGGGTTTGACTTATTATTTACTCTGGGTGCCCGGGTTTTCCGCATTAAATCAAGCTTCCCAACTTTTTGTTTATTTTATACTGGTGATCTGCCTTTTTGATACATTTTATTCTCTGATTGCCATTAATTTAGTGGCTCTTTATCCGGAGATGTTCACTAATTTGAAAGAACGCGCGGAGGTAAATTCCCTGCGGCAGTCTTTCTGGATGCTTGGAATTGGAGTGGGGATGATTTTTCCGCCGTTAATTTATGCTAACTTGGGGTGGTGGTGGTTGGGTGCAATCTTTGCGCCGATTATCACGCTTTGTTTTCTGTTGGCGCTCTGGGGTTCCCGCGAAAATCTGGTTTATAGCCGGGAGCCGCAACTAGGTTTTATGGATTCCATTCGTGCTACTTTCAAAAACCGGCCTTTCTGGTTATTCACCACGGCGAATTTGCTGACACAATATGCCCTGACCATGGTCCTTGCCTCTTTTCCTTTTTACGCTAAGTACGTTCTGCAGGCACGAACCGAACAAACCGTCTTTTTCATGGCCCTGGCTTTTTTGGCGGCGATCCTTTCTTTGCAGATCTGGCGCAGGCTCCTGCTTAACTGCGGAGCTAAAATTTGCTGGTGGACGGCTCTGGCACTGATGATGATTGCTCTACTTCCCAGCCTGTTCGCGCAGGGTCTTAAACCGATTTTAATTTCAGTTTTTTTGATTGGTTTTGGTCTGGGGGGCATCCTCCTGCTGGAAGATATTTTACTGTCAGAGATTATTGATTCTGACGAAATCACCACCAACAAAAGGCGCGAGGGGACTTATTTTGGTATAAATAACTTTGTGGATCGACTGGCAATCTTGCTGGAGGCCGTGAGCTTCGGCGGGGTTTTTATGTTGACGGGATACAATCGTTTTATTTATACTCAACCGCGAGAATTTCTCTTTGGGCTTCGTCTGCTCATCGGTGCTTTTCCGATGGTTGCGTTGATTTTGGCGTTTGTGTTAGTATCTTTTTATCCACTGTGTGGGAAAAAGCTAGATGAGATGAATAAGAAGTTATCCGAAATCCACCGAGAGAAAGGGGCGAGTTAATTCCCGGATTTTCCTCCCAGTAACAAAAAGAGCAACGCGGCCCTGACGGCTACTCCGTTCGTGACCTGTTCCAGGATAACGTTATCGGGGCCATCCGCTACCTCCGAGGTCATTTCGACACCGCGGTTGATCGGCCCGGGGTGCATGACAATAATTTCTTTTTTGGCTTTTTTAATCCTTTCGCCATCCAGTCCGTACAGCTTTGCATATTCTTCAATCGAAGGGAAAAGGCCTTTCTCCTGGCGCTCCTTCTGAATCCGCAGCATATTGATGATATCCGCGTTTTCGATCTCCTGATCAAAATTGTAAGAAACCCTAACTCCCATCTCTTCGATCTCTCTGGGTATCAGGGTCGGGGGGCCCACTACGACGACCTCCGCTCCCAATTTTTTCAGCCCCCAGATATTTGAGCGCGCTACCCGGGAATGGGCGATGTCGCCGACCAGCAAAACTTTTTTACCGGCCAGATTACCTTTTTTCTCTTGCATGGTGAAGATGTCCAGCAAGCCCTGCGTGGGATGTTCATTAAAACCATCACCGGCATTGATTACCGCGGCATGGCAATTATGCGCTGCCAGGTGGGGAGCCCCGGCCATGGGATGGCGAATCACGATGGCGTCACAACCCATCACCTCCAGATTTTTGATGGTATCGATCAAGTTCTCTCCCTTGGTCACGCTGCTGGAGGAGATCGCCACGTTGGTGATATTGGCCGAAAGTATTTTTGCCGCCATATTGAAGGAGGTGCGGGTGCGGGTGCTCGGTTCGTAAAAGAGGGTAATAATGTGTTTCCCCAGCAGGGTGGGAACCTTGGGGATAGGACGCGCTGCCACCTCTTTCATGGAATGGGCGGTCTTTAAGATTAATTTGATTTCTTCAACCGATAGCTCTTTTAAGCCGAGGAGATCTTTGTTCTTTAGCCCTTTTACCTTGTTCATAAGGATTGCTTCTTAGTTTAAGATATTATATCATATATAGGCCATCATGAAAATAAGACCGCTATATTTTGTCTTAATGGTTGTTTTGCTAATGGCTACCGCCGAATCCGCCTATAACAATCTGGTTTTCTTCTGCGAGAGAACGGCTGAATTAATGGGGACCACCGCCCGGGTGAAGGTGGAGGGGCCGATGTCGCCTTATCTGGCCCAGCGCGCCCTTTACGAAATCGAAAAAATAGATATTATTTTTAATAAATTTTCTCCCAAGAGCGAGATTGCCTTGATTAATACTCTGGCCGGGAACGCACCGTTGCAGGTCAGCAGCGACACCTTTAATTGTATTAATCTGGCGGTTAAAATAAATAGGCTGACACAAGGGGCCTTTGATATTACTTTGGGCAACGCCCGGGATTTGGTTTTAAGCCCGATGATCAGAAAAGTTTATTTAAAAAGAAAAGGGGAAAAGATTGATCTGGGAGGGATCGGCAAGGGATTTGCGGTGGAAGCGGCGCGTCATTTATTGTTAATGAAAGGTTCACGCAGCGGCATGGTGGATATGCATTCATCGATTGCGGTCTTTGGACAGAAAATATGGAGAATCGGCATTCAACACCCTAGCCATCCAAAAGAAATATTGGGGGTAGTGGAATTGAACAACGGGCAAAGTTTATCGACCTCGGGCGACTACGCGCAGGGTAAACACATTATCGATCCCCGTACTGGAAAACCGGCGGAAGATTGTCAGGCGGTGACGGTAATTGGTAGTAATGCCGCCGAAATGGATGCGCTTTCCACTGGGATTTTTGTGCTGGGCCCTCAGAAGGGGATGGCGTTAATTAAAAGTTTGCCGGGGGTTGAGGGCTTAATTGTTGATCGTGAGGGAAGAGTAACTAAATCATCCGGATTCCACCTCATCAATATATGATGGTCTTAGCGCTAAACTGCGGAAGCTCATCGATCAAGTATAAACTTTTTAATTGGGACAAGAAACAGGTTGTTACCCGTGGAGTGGTTGAGCGTATCGGGATTGACGGTTCCTTCATTAAATTTGAAATTCCGGTTCAAACAGAGCACAAGCTTGAGTCTCCCTGCCCGGATCACAAAACCGCCTTAAAGCTCATCATCGATACTCTTACCCGCTCAGAGAGAGCCAGCGTAAAGCAGCTCTCTGATATTTCGGCGGTGGGGCATCGGGTGGTGCACGGCGGAGAAAAATTTAAAAGCTCAGTGCGGATCGATGAGGAAGTTCTAGGGGCCATTCGTAGCGTGCAGGATCTTGCGCCGCTCCACAACCCGCCCAATATCGCCGGGATTGAAGCGGCCCAGGAGTTGCTGCCGGGTGTTCCCCATATTGCAGTTTTTGACACCGCTTTTCACCAGACCATGCCTGAGGGGGCTTTCCTCTATGCTGTGCCTTATGAATGGTATGCCATGTACGGGGTAAGACGATACGGTTTCCATGGCACTTCACACCTTTATGTCTCTCGCCGCGCAGCGGTGCTGTTGAATAAAAAACCCTCTGAGGTAAATTTGATCACCCTCCACATTGGTAACGGGGTGAGCATTGCGGCGGTGAAGGAGGGCATCTCTATCGATACCAGTATGGGGTTGACCCCGCTGGAGGGAGCGGTCATGGGAACGCGCTCCGGCGATATTGATCCGGCCATCATTTTATTTATGATTGAAAAAGAGGGTTTCTATGCCGAGGAAATTGAGTCAATTTTAAATAAAAAATCAGGGCTGCTGGGGATCACCGGGAAGTACATGGACCGCCGGGATATTGAGCGGGCGGCGCAGGAAGGTGACCGCCGCTGTCAGCTGGCGATAGAAATTGAAGCCTACCGGCTGAAAAAATATATTGGTGCTTATGCCGCCGCCCTGGGGAGGGTGGATGCCGTCGTTTTTACCGCCGGAGCAGGGGAAAAGAACTGGCAGCTGCGCGAGAAAGTATTAGAGGGGCTGGAAAATTTGGGATTGAAAATGGATAAGCGCCAGAATGAGAAAACCCACAGCGGGGACAGGGAAGCCTCGATTTCGAGCCATGATTCCCCGATAAAAATATTTGTCATCCCTACGGATGAAGAGATCGTTTTTATCGAAGATGTGGTCGCCATCCTCCAGGGAAGATATGAGACGCACACCCACTTTACCTATAGTTTTGAGAGTCCGGGCTATAAAAGGAAAACAGAATGACGCAGGTAATCATCTTTGAAGACGAAGGCTATAAGAATTTTTTGCCCCTCACCTGGACACGGCCGGTGTACGCGCTGCGCTGCGGTATCAACACCCTGGCAGAAAAAATAGTCCGTCAATATCCAAAAGCGGAGACCCTGTATAGCGGTCGCTATTATCTCCCGGGGAAAAAGCTGATGAAGTTTGAGAAAGGCTTATTTATCAACGGCCGGTTGCTGGCGCCGTCGCGGATGGCGAAAAAAATCCCCTTAAAAGGGCCGGATGAGGTGTTTGTCGGAGGAGGAGAAGTGGTGGCGGTGAGAGCGGTGACGAAAAATTTTGAAGAAGCCCGCAAAAAGGGGAGGGTCACCAAGCTTAAATGTGTTACCCTAAAAACACTCTGGGGTTTGTTAAAAAACAATGCGCATGAGATTTTGGAAGACAAAAAATATCTAAGTTTTAACTTAAAGCGCAAAGTACATAAATCGGTGGTGTTTTATAATCCCACTGCCGTGATCATCGATCGTGGAGCAGAAATTGAAGCCAATGCCGTGATCGATGCGCGCAGCGGGCCGATTTATATCGGAGAGGGATCGATTATTCGTCCTTTTACTTATCTGCGTGGGCCCTTAACGATTGGTCCGATGTGCCGTATCGGAGGCGAAGTAAGCGCATCGATTTTCCATGGTTACGATAACAAACAGCATTATGGCTTTATCGGCGATTCCTACATTGGCGAATGGGTGAATCTGGGAGCCGGGACCACCAATTCAAACCTAAAGAATAATTATGGCACGGTAAAAGTTATCATCGAGGGGAGAAAAGTTGATAGTCGGGAACAATTCGTTGGCTGCTTTATAGGGGATCATGCAAAAACCGGCATCGGCACTTTGATTACCACCGGCGCCACCATCGGGGTGGCAGCCAATATTTTTGGTGGGGGCGTAACCCCCAAGCAGGTTTCCTCTTTTAGCTGGGGGATAAAGGATAAGACGCAGCTAAATAAAGCCTTGGAAACGATTAAGGCGGTCACGCGACGTCGGGGGCAAGAGCTTTCCGAAGACGACGAGCGACTCATTAAATACTTATACAAACACGCTAGCTGAATGAGTTCACGGCTTAATGGCGGATGCCGCAGGGGAAATTAATTCAAGTCCTGCTATTGCTCTTAGCTCGCGCCTAATCGTTGAGACAAGTTTTCTATGATTATACCCGCTGGGCATTCGAAAAACTACGCTTAAGTTGTGGGTTTCAGATGCGGGAGTTGCAATGCTCGTTATTTTCAAACCGGAGGCAGCCAGTTTCTCCAAAGCGGTAAGGGTCGATTCGGCATCTGAAGAACGAATATTAATTCTTAGGCTTTTATTTTCGTATTCGCGGTCGAGAAAGCCGAGTCTTTCTTGCGCCCGCTTTAAATGTTCTTTAAACTGAGAAAAATTTGCTTCATGGCTATGGGGCAGTACAATATTGATGACATAATTTCCGCTCTTTGATTGCCTAAAATTTATGGCGAGAGGATTAAGGGTCGAGTTTCTCATCAATTTAAGAATATTCAAGAACAATTCCGGATGGTCAGGTAAAATCATCCAGAAAGATATTTTTCCGTTTCGGGCTGGGTTTTCTCCGCTGACAAACAGCGTTTTTAAAATTTTGTCTTCAACTTCTCGGGGGAGAGAAGGCATGGAGCCTTTAAACATTGCCATTGCTGCGTAAAGAGCTTCTTCGCTGTCCAAACCTACGCTGTGGGCAACTCCTCTTATATTCAAGTACATGGTGGTTTGCATTTCTATTTTATTGCCTTTTTCCATCATCTCAATAATGTCCGGAAGCAAATCGCTTTGGGCTTTACAAATCATGGTTTCTATCAGTTCCGCTCCCTCCTTGGGGTAGGCCTCGGGATTTCCGAGCAATTCAAGCCGACCCTTCAGCGTGGAGACGCGCTCCCGTGCCTTTGCTTGCCATTCCCCGACATTGGATCCGGCTTCAGCGATTTGCTCGAACCGGTAGGATTCTCCAGATACTATTTCTTCGAAAGGATCGACTTCACGCTTTTCTCTTGATTTATAAACGCGGAAGGGTTTGGTCAGAGGAATCCCGCTGGCAGCCGCCAGATCAAGGAGCGAAGGTCTTTGGTCTTTAGGAAAAGGGATTAATTCATAGGCGTGGAGGTCAGGGCTGAAAGCATATACTCTGCCGCGGAGGGAATCTTTCCAGATTTGATAAATTTTTTGAGGGCTGGGAGGGGTCGTCACATCCGAGGGAAGGGTTATCCGGTCTTTATATCCATCAAAACGGGCATGGAAGTCCATCTGTGGCGTGCGAATCTGGACTTCGATATAAACCCCGGCTTTTTTGAAAGTTAAATGCAAGGAACGATAAAAATAAAGACGTGCTTCTTTGGGGAAGCGAATATAATCATTTCTCTCGGCTTCAACTTTCTTCCATCCCCTGGCCCTGGCTTCGAAGAAAGCAGTTAAAGCCTCCTCGGTTTTGTAGCAGGCCGCAATGGTTGGAACGATAAAGCGCATGGCGATAATATCATGAATTTTTTTAAGATCGGCATCGTTTTTTCGCGCCATCTTTCCTTTGACCGAGGGAATGGGTTTGACGCGAACAAAGGGGGAGGGGGGGATCAACAGGATTTTTTGTGAAATCAGGAATTCTCTAGCTTCGGCTCCGAGTTTTTCATACTTCTCCTGAGCCTTAAAGTAGTCCTGTTTTATCTTGTGGCTAATTTTTTTAAGCACCGCTTGATATTCTTCCGGCTCCAGGTAATGCAAGGCGGCGTTTTCCAGCTTTTCTGCCAGTTCTCTGAATTTCAGGCGCCTTAAAATTATGGCGAGAACGTCAAAAGCTTTTAAGGCCAGCTCTCTCCGCACCTTTATTCCCTCGCCGGTTTGGTCCCCGAGCACCGAATCGAGGGCAACCAGCTTGTCCATGGCCATGATGAGCAAGGCGTCCAGTGAGAATTCCGAAATCAAGAAGTTGGCAAAAATTTCTTTTTCGCCGCGGCTGCTTTCGCCGTAGTGAATCGATCTGGCCCGGTTCACCTGTTCAACCGTTTTGGCAATTTTCGGATCAAATATTTGAGGTGCTTCGGTGGGGAGTTCAAAAAGCAGTGAGGCGGCAATCATATTGGGGCCCAAATCCAATTCAGCCAGACCGGCGGCCAAACGGTATTTTTGAAATACCAGCTCTCCTTTTAGATATTGCCCCAGAGCCGCTTCCATTATAGCGCACGCCTTTTTAATAGTTTTCCGGCTTTTTTGGGGGTAATGTGAAATTTTTTCTAATAATATATTTCGGGCGTTATCGAATTCGCTTTGATAAGAAGGCGAGGGAGGTGTATAACCGCCCATGAAAATACGCGGGTCACCGATTCCTCCAAAACTCGGCGCCCGGCTCTCGACCGCACGACGGCTGAGACCGATGGACGGTTCTTGCCTTCTAAGTTGAACTTTTGGCTCTAAAAGATTTATTCTGATCACGACAATTTATCGTGAGGGAATTTGAATAATTTCAGTCGGATTGCTATAATCGACAAGCGTTTGGTGCCGGATCGGCTAATGGTAGGCCATCAGCCTTTGGAGCTGACTGTCCTGGTTCGAATCCAGGTCCGGCAGTACCTCGACTCGGTCGCTACGCTCCCTTGCTTAGGACTGCGTTCCTTGACCCCGAGTCGAAGGAGGCCGAGTGAATGAGTCGAGGGAACTAAAAAATAGCTCTAATCAAAGGTGGTAAGTACATTATTAAAACAGCTTCAAGATGTGGAAATAGATAATCAGGCTACTTGTTTCAATACCGAAACCTTCGTCCTGTCATAAACCAGCTGCGCTTCTGAAGAAATATGCGCGGTGATATTATTGGGATAAAGGTAAATCTTTAATTTTGAGAGTTGAGTATGAAAGATATCTATGATTACTTTCATGGCGCCGGGGTGGAGGGAAGAGGCGGTAAAATGGAATTCCACCGCTCGAATCGTGCCGTCATCTAAAGCCTTCTTATATTTACGGAATTGTGAGACGATTCTGAAGACCTGATCTTTTTCTTCTGCAGAGATTAAGCCGTCTTTAAACCAGCGCAAATTTTCGCAATATTTGATCTCGATCAGGGTCGCGCTTTTTCGACAGTAACCGTCGGCCTCAAGAGTATGAACCGCTTTTCTTCGTCCGCCATTGATACGAAAATTGCCGGGAGTTTCTTCTATAATTTCAGGTAGATAAAAAGTGACTTCGCCCAGATTTTGTCCGATGCCGGATAATCTGTCATTGCCTTCACGGCTTTCGGCTAACGCTCCCAGCCTAATAATCTCATGTATCGCCCCGAAAACCTCATGTTCGCCGATCTTTCTTGCTTCCAGTTCGGCGAGTTCTTTTGTTATTCTCCCCAAAGAACCTTCGATCTCTAAAATATGATTACGGAAAAGTTTTAGAATCGCTTCTTTGAAAGGGACCACTAGCCTGGGGAAATATTTTCTTAATTGGGCTGAAATATTTTCGGTTTGTTTTCCGATACTTGATTGCTCAAAGCGCATACTTTCCATTTCTTCCGGGGTTAGCGGCGTTTCAACAATGGTTGTTACTTCAACCCTTTCCGGATCAAAGTCTGAAGGTTGCGGCTCGACCGTTCTGGTGGGAGAGAGAATGATTAGCATCGGTTTTGGAAGCACTTCTTCTAGATATTTTGGCGTTGGTTTGGGGGGATCTTTCTGTTTGCCAATTCTTTTTTCCACTACTAACAAAGATTTGTGGATCATAGAAAGCATCTTTGAAATAAGCTTAGACGTATTTTGCGTATTTATTTGGGCACTAACTTGATCAATTTCGGCCTTGAGCTGTTCAATATTTATAACTATTTTATTCTTTTCGAAAAAAGAAGGTATTTTTAAGCCATGCAGACTCCCCCTTGTCAGGGCATAATCTTCAAGCCGCCGCATGATCCGATTAATGCCATTAGCAGCCGCTTGAATTGCATGCTTCTGCTTTATGATACCGAGCAGGTTGCTCGATAAAGTAATTATTCCGACAGGAGCTTCGGGTTCTTTGGGAAAGGGAAGTGGTTGTTCGGCTGGGAGAGCGGGATTCCCCGTGGGGGTGATTTGGGGAAAGCTCACTACGGAAATTTCAGGCTCAGCCTTTTGAGGGAGAGCAGTGCTTTTTACTCTAAACAGCGAGGAAATTAAATTCGCAAAAAAGGTTTTGACTTTTAGCCAGAGGCTTTTGAGACTTTGGAAAAATCCATCTCTTGATTCCGGTTTTAGAATGACGGGCTTTAGGGTGGGGGGAGAGGACCTGGACGCCTGCGGGCGCAACACTCTGTTAGCGGAAGAAATCCGCCAATCCAGTTTTAAGCGGTCGATGTTCATGGTCTCTCCTTGAAATCTCTGACATTCGTTTCTATATATCTATCGTTAAATAAAAGGCGAGATTTCAGTTTTTTGTGGTATGATATTTGAAATGAAAAACCTGTTCATTACCGGTATCAGCGGTTGCGTTGGACATTACCTCTTCGATGTCCTTGCCCAGAACCAGGATTATCAACTTTATCTCCTGGTCAGAGATGTAAGTAAACTCAAATTCAATTATCAAGCTTATCCCAATGTCAAAATCGTTAAGGGTGATTTGTATAATATCGATCAACAAAGCGGGCTTCTAAAAGAAATGGATGGTGTGATCCACGCTGCAGCACACTGGGGGGGGACCGAGATCAATTATGAGCATACTATCGCGCTTTTTAACCTCCTGGATGAGAAGCGCTGCAAAAAAGTTATTTATCTTTCCACCGCCAGCTTACTTGGCCCGAATAACCAAGTCCTGGCGGAAGCGGACAAGCTCGGCACCAATTATATCCGCGGGAAATACCTCACTTACAAAAAACTGCCGGAGTTAAAAATATACGATAAAATTATCACGCTCTTTCCCACCTGGGTGCTGGGCGGCGACAAAGCGCATCCCTATTCTCACGGGACGCTAGGGCTGCTGGGGGTTCCCCGCTGGCTCTGGCTTTTACGCTTTTTCACGGTGGATATTTCCTTCCATTTTATCCATGCCCGAGATATTGCGCGCATCATTGCCTATCTCTTAGAAAATGAGGCAAAGGAACGTGAGTGCGTGCTGGGTAATCCGATTATTACCGCCTCTGCTTTTATTCGGGAGATTTGCCGCTACTATAAAAAACGCGTTTACTTTCAGATCAATCTTTCTCCCGGTTTTATCAAGACGGTAGCGAAAATCTTTGGTAAAGAACTGCACCCCTGGGATGTTTATTCTATCGATCGCCGGCATTTCCAATATCAGGTAGTAAATGCCGCCAGCTTTGGCATCCCCTCCGACTTTCAAACCTTAGCCGGGATCCTCGACAGTCTTAAAGTATAATCTCGGTTTGACACTTAGATTCACGCGCAGTATAATCTCGCTAACCCGAGGAGGTGCGCATATGATTAAGAGGACTACGGTTACAGTTTTAGCTCTGATTTTTCTGCTATCCATGGCTTCGAGCAGTTTTGGCATCGTTCAGGGATTTTTAGGAAAACAACAGGAGCTGATTAAAATTGGAACCAGCGTTGAAGTCCCGGCGGGGGCGGAAGTTAAAACGGTAGTGGTGGTGGGAGGATCGGCCACCGTTTACGGGAGTGTAGTTCAGGATGTGGTAGCAGTGGGCGGTTCAATTTATCTGAAAGATTCAGCGGTGGTGGGTGGGGATGTGGTTTCGGTGGGCGGCAAGATCATCAAAGAACCGATGGCGATGGTAAAGGGCGACCAGACGGAAGTGGATGTCTCCAGCGTTTCTCCCATGTATGCTTTTCTGGCCAAGGGTGGATTAATTAAAGGCGCGGCTTTAATCAGTATCATGGGATTAATCAGTCTTATTCTCCTCGGTATGCTTTTAGTGGCACTTTTTACCCAGGCCGTTGGTAGAGTTTCGATTACCGTTGAAAAGGCCCCCATAAAAACTTTCTTCTGGGGATTATTGGTTTTACTGCTGATTGTCCCAGTGGTGGTCATTCTGGCAGTCAGTATTATCGGCATTATTTTTATCCCGGTGTGGTTAATTGTGGTAGCAGCGGCCGCCGTTTTTGGCTATTTTGCTGCCGCGCAATTAGTCGGTAAAAAACTGATGCGGGCTTTTAAAATTACCGGAAAACCGATGATGGTAGAAATGATTGTCGGCGTAATTTTCCTCTGGCTGGTGGGATTAATCCCATTCCTGGGATGGCTGGTTAAATTTATCGCAGCCAGCTGCGGTTTGGGCGGGGTTGCGCTGACCCGATTTGGAGTAAGAGAAGCTTAACCTCAGGCTTAACGGGGGCTAAACCGGGGGATTTACTTCCCTTGTTTGGCCCTCTTTTTTTTGCTATACTTCATCAAAATGCCCGCCAAACCTAAAAAAAATAACCAGCCGCCGAAAGCCACGAGTGCGGCACCATCTAAATTCAAACAAGATATCACCGGTATTCTCTTATTAGCCTTGGCAATTTTTGTGCTGGTAGCCAATCTTTCTTCGGCCACCGGTTTCATCGGTTTTTTCCTGGTCAAAACTTTTCTCCGTTCAATTTTGGGGGTTGGGGTTTTGGTTTTGCCTTTTTTCATTGCTTTTTACGGACTGATACTGCTGCTACGACATGAAATTAAGGAATTGACCGTCCGTCTGCTCGGTCTTTTCATCCTTTTTCTGATCTATGTAGCGGTGGCGCAGTTTTATTCCTCTAATTATTTCTTAGATACTAAGAATATCTATTTGCAGGGGGCAGGGGGAATGATTGGGTACGGTATTCATTTTGTGCTTACCCGTTCGGTGGGAGTATGGGGGGCTTACATTGTATTGGTAGCGCTGGGGCTGATCGGCGTTTTAATGACGGTTAATATCACCTTTTTAAATCTGCTGGCGCTCTTCTTGCACTGGCTTAAACCGGCAGAAAATAAAGAAGATATAAAGGAAAAGGTTAAGGATAAGGTGCCAGCGAAGGCTGAGACCAAAGTAGAGGTAAAGAAGCCGGTTGCTACCCAGATGCCGCTGTTGAAAGAAGTTATTCCCGCACCGCCGGTTACCAAGGAAACAAAAACCCAGCCGGTAATTGAGTTCCCATTCCCCAAATTTGAAACGGAAGCTGAACCCGCTGTAAAAGAAAAAACAAAACCTTCAGAAGATAGCCCGGGTTATTCAGAGTATCAGCTACCTTCGGTGGATTTGTTGGAGGATGCTTCCTCCAAAGATAAACAGCAGGTGGAGAAATTGCGAGAGACCACCGAGCTGCGCAAAAAATTGCTGGAAGAGGCGTTGCGCAGCTTCGGTGTGGGCGCGCACGTGGTGGCAACTTTCCAGGGGCCGGCGGTGACGCGTTATGAACTTCAGCCGGAACCGGGAGTAAAGGTTAGCCGGATTGCGAATCTGGCGGACGATATTGCGCTCAATCTGGCGGCACAAGGGGTGAGAATTGAAGCCCCCGTCCCGGGGAAATCGGTGGTGGGGATCGAAGTTCCCAACGCCACCGTAACGCCGGTGCGTCTGAAAGAAATTGTTAAGACCAATGAATTTATTAATAATCCTTCTAAACTTTTGATCGCTATCGGTAAGGATCTTGCCGGCCAGCCGGTTTACGGTGACCTTTCCAAGATGCCCCATCTCTTAATTGCCGGAACTACCGGCTCGGGAAAAAGTGTATGTATCAATTCCATCATCACCAGCGTTCTTTTGAAAGCCAGGCCGGATGAGGTAAGGATGCTGATGATCGATCCCAAAATGGTGGAGTTATCAATTTATGACGGTATCGCCCACCTCTTAGCGCCGGTGGTGACCGATCCGCGACGGGCCGCGGCAACCCTCAAGGAATGGGTGCTGAGAGAAATGGAGAGAAGATATAAAATCTTCCACGATGCGGCGGTGCGCAATCTGCAGGCTTATAATCGCAAAGTCGGAGCGGAGAGCAGCCTGCCCTACATTATGGTGATTGTCGATGAGTTGGCGGATTTAATGATGGCCGCGGCGACGGAGGTGGAAACCGCTATCTGCCGTATCGCACAAATGGCCAGAGCGACCGGGATCCATCTGGTGATTGCTACCCAACGTCCCTCGGTGGACGTTATTACCGGTCTGATCAAGGCCAATATTCCTTCCCGCATTGCTTTTGCGGTCGCCACCCAGATTGATTCGCGCGTCATCCTGGATATGTCCGGAGCGGAAAAACTGCTGGGGAGGGGAGATATGCTTTACAATCCGATCGGGGCCATGAAACCCCAGCGCTTGCAGGGATCGTTCGTTTCCGATAAAGAGACAGAAAAAATTATTAAATTTGTTAAGGATCAAGCGCAACCTGAATATCTAGAAGAAATTGTGGAACTGAAAGCAGTTACCGGATCAGTTAAGGGTGAGGGGGAGGGAGAGGGAGGATTCGGCCGGGATAGTTTGTTTGGTGAAGTGGCTAAATTGATTATCGAGAGCGGTCAGGCCTCCACCTCTTACGTTCAGAGAAAATTCCGCATCGGTTATAATCGCGCTGCACGCTTAATGGATGAGTTGGAAGCCGCGGGCATTGTCAGCAAACCGGAAGGCGAACTTAAAATTCGGCGGATACTGGGAAGCAGAGAGCAGCTTAAAAGCCTGGGCGTCGAATAAAGCGCATGCGGATCTTTTTTGTTGCCCTTTTTGTTTTTTCCGTTTTAATCTCGACGGGTTTCTCTGCTTATCCCCAACGCATTATTTCCGGAATCCCTTCTGCTACTGAAATGCTTTATGCCCTGGGGTTAGGGGAGCGCATTGTAGGGGTAACCACTAATTGTAACTTTCCGCCCGAAGCTAAAAAGAAAGAAAAAGTGGGAGGTTTTTTCTTAAATCTGGAAAAAGTGGTCTCACTTAAGCCGGATATGGTAATAATGCTGGGCAGTGCCCAGGCACGGGAGATCGAACGCTTTAAAGCGCAGCCTCTGCCTGTCTATGTGATTGATCCCAATTCAGTTGAGGGTGTTATGCAAACCCTAATCGAATTAGGAGAGAAAACCGGGACCACCGCCCGCGCCCAAACCCTGGTCAGAGAGATGAAAAAGAAAATCGAATTGATTCAGGCTCAGGTTTTAAAGGAAAACAAACCAAAGGTTTTAGTGATGGTGGGTTTTAAACCTTTAATCGTTACCGGCGGGAAAAACTTTATTAACGATCTGATAAAATATGCCGGGGGTGAGAATGTCGCCAGCGGATCAGGAGCGGCCTATCCTCAATATAGTTTTGAAGAATTAATTAGAGCCAATCCGAATTATATTATAATTACCGAAGGTATAGTAAAAAGGGATGAAATTAAAAATGAAAATCCATGGCGGAACCTGTCGGCGGTGAGAGAAGGTAAAATCCTTTTTATTGACCCGGATATTCTGTCGCGTCCGGGCCCGCGGCTGGTTGAGGCGATCGCTAAAATCGCAGCATTTATCCATGATAAAAAAACTTAGCCAGCCGGAACAAAAATTAGTTATCCTTTTCCTTTTGGTTGCTTTATTGATTAGCATGCTCATCGCCCTGCTGTTGGGATCGGTTTTTCTTTCTCCCCTAAAACTTTTGCAGAGTGAGATCTTATGGCAGATCAGGCTTCCCCGGGTTATTTTAGCGGCGCTGATCGGTCTGTTACTCTCCGTTTCCGGGGTCATTTTGCAGGGCGTATTGCGTAATCCTCTGGCCGATCCCTATGTGCTGGGAATTTCGGCGGGGGGTGCGGTGGGGGCGGCGATCTCAATTGCGTTGGGTGCCCAGTTTATCGTTTTTGGAATGAGTTCCGTGCCGGTCACGGCTTTTATTTTTTCCTTGCTGGCGGTGTTTGTGGTTTATAAGCTGTCCCAGGTGGCGGGTAAAACTTCACCCGAAACCCTGATTTTAGCGGGGGTGGCTTTATCCGCTTTCTGTGGCGCGATTCTTTCCCTGATCATTATTCTTTCCGGTAATCTGCAATCTATTTATTTCTGGTTGCTGGGCAGCTTAAGCTTTGCCACCTGGTCAAATGTTTTAACGGTAATTCCTTACGCCCTCGTCGGCATCATCGTTGCTTATTATTATTCAAAAGAACTTAATGCCCTGCTGCTGGGAGAAGAAATGGCGGCTACCCTAGGTGTAGAGATCGAAAATACCCGTTTAGTTTTGATCGGCATCGCCTCCCTGATGACCGCCGCGGCGGTTTCGGTCTCCGGTTTGATCGGTTTCGTCGGCCTGGTCGTGCCGCACTGGATCAGGTTATTGATCGGTCCGAACCATCGCTTACTAATCCCGGTCTCGGCCCTCTCCGGCATGTTGCTGGTGGTAATCGCTGACACTTTTGCCCGAACCATTCTTTCACCGCTGGAGATCCCGCTGGGCATCATCATGGCGTTGATCGGAGCGCCTTTTTTCCTTTATCTGCTCCGAAGGAAAAGGTTAGAAGGTAAATGAGCATTTTAAAGGTTGAGCACCTGGTTTGCGGCTACCAGAAAACTAAGCCGATCATTAAGGAGCTCTCTTTTGAAGTGGAAGAGGGGGAATTTCTTGGTATCGTCGGGCCAAACGGTTCAGGGAAAACCACTTTATTGCGGGCGCTGGTTGGATTAATAAAAATTGAGAGGGGCACAGTGATCATCAGCCAGCACCGCCTGGAACATCTCGATCGCCGGGAGCTGGCGCGGAGGATCGCTTTTGTGCCACAGCTGATGGAGCCGGTGGAAGGTTTCACAGTGGAAGAACTGGTACTGCTCGGCCGCACCCCCTATCTGGAGCGCTTTACTTTTGAGTCGGCCGATGATTACGAGGCGGCAAAGTGGGCGATCGAGGAATTGAAAATAGAAAATTTAAAGGACCGACCGGTCACCGAGCTGTCCGGCGGGGAATTCCAGCGGGTGGCGGTGGCACGTGCGCTGGCGCAGGAACCAAAAATCCTGTTGCTGGACGAGCCGACTTCGCATTTGGATATCCGCTACCAGATAAAGATCTGTAAACTGCTGCGCAAACTGCGCGCACATCGTTCAGTCGTTGCCACCTTCCATGATTTAAATCTGGCTTCCCGTTTTTGTTCCAAGCTGATCTTATTGAAAAACGGTGAGTTGGTGGCGGAGGGTTCCCCGGAAGAAGTAGTCACGCCTGAAAATATCTGGAAGGCTTATCGGGTGAAGGTGACGGTGAGGAAGAATCCCAACACTAAAAAAGCGCGCTATGTGCTTTTACCATAAGGGTTATGAGGGTGTGTTTTGGGTTATGGGTCGAGTTGTGGGAGTGAGTTTTAGGGCCTTTGCATATCCTACATTATTTATATATTAACTAATGGATAAACGTCGTAAGCTACTTCTTCGTAAGGATGGGCTTTTTTCATCGCGGAGACAACTTTTTTGATTTTTTTCGTATCAACCAAGATTTCTAATCTGAATTCTTTTGCTTTTTCAATCTTGCCGCTTTTTCCTCTATAAGGTTCTGCTCCTTTAAACGGACGATAAGTTCCCGTCCCCAAAGAAGAGAAAGAGCAATGATCGTAATTACCAATAACCCCTGCTCCCGCATTAAAAATGGCGGCACTAACTTTTTCAAGATAGGTTTCAGGAACAAAAACCACCAGTTTATATTTTGTTAGCTTCCGCATCATAGAATTTTATAAGAGTAAAAGTAATGGGTCCACACTGGCCTTTCCCGATTTTTTTATCCCAGATTTTGGTAACCGGGACAATGCCCACGCCGGAGGAAGTAACAAAGCACTCATCGGCGGAATAGAGCTCCTTAGGATTGATTACTTTTTCCACCACCCTGAAACCGGAGCGCTGCGCAAGTTTAAGTACCATATTGCGGGTAATCCCCGGTAGGATTGGCTCGTCCTGGTTGGGGGTAAAAACGATTCGGTTTTTAACCAGAAAAAGATTGCTGGTTGTTCCTTCGACCAGGTTGCCTTTTTCATCCAGCATGAAAGCCTCATTCGCACCTGCCTGGCCGGCCTCCATTTTGGCGAGCAGGTTGTCCAGATAACAGAGCGACTTAATCTTTGAAGTAGGGGTATTGGCGCGAATGATCTGGCTGATAATTACCTTCCAGCCGGTGACATAGATGGATTTTGGATAGCTTTTTAAAGATTCGGCCAGGATGATAACATTGGGCTTTCCGGTGGAAAAGATCGGATCCAGCCCGTGTTCTCTGGCTTCCCCGCGCGTGACAATAATTTTAATATAGGCTTCCTTAAATTTATTCGTAAAAAGGGTTCTAAGGACAGCGATTTTAAATTGTGAGAGGCTCAGCGGTGAGCGGATCTTTAAAAATTTTAATCCCAGCAACAATCGCTTTATATGCTCTTCCAGTAAAAAGGGCTTTCCCCGGTAGGTACGTAACGACTCAAAAACCCCGTCCCCGTAGAGTAACCCTCGGTCAAAGACCGGAAGAACAGCTTTTTGTGCGGGTAGGATTTTTCCGTTGAGGTAAACTTTGCTTTTCGTCACTAAATAAATTATAGCACAATCTACCAAAGAAAAAGCCCCTCCGACGAAACTCGGAGGGGCTTTTCTTATTAAAAACTAACTATTTACTCCAAGAAATTTCAGCAGCAATTTGATTGTTGCTTACGCTTGAACCGCCACTGGTCGGAGTGGTTGATTGAGCATTGTATTCAAGTAGAATTGCCCAATTCCTTGAGAAGGCGAACGCGGTTCCAATCGTTGCATCAATTTCGTTGCTTTCTCCGATGTCTCCGCCGTTTTTCAGATATTGAACTGCTGCATAGGGAACGAAGGGAATGAAAAGTTTGCTTACGATAATACCAAGACCGGATGTATTGCCGTTGGCTTTCATATCAGAACTTACATCTATTGGGGGAATACCAGGTGCAACACCATTAGCTGGGACGGTGGCTTTGAATTCAGTGCCAACCATAGATGTTCCTAGACCTAAAGCCAATGAAACGGGAGCACCCTTTATTTCATTAAGAACGGTATACTTAAGAATGCCACCAAACTGCATTCCTGTTCCGGTAATAGGAACATTATAAGTAGGTACAAGAGTAGGCGCAGGGTAATAAACATAGCTACTAGTACTTAGTGCTTTATAGCCAACATAAAGGTCTAATGAGTCGGTGAGGCCATAAGAAACACTGGCGCCTAACCAATTGGCAGTTGCATTACTTTGTTGTTGAAAATTGCTGGTCTGTGAACCAGAAACATCAACGCTCCAATTCCCTTTACCCGAGGGCAGAGCGGTGAACAGGACCGAAGCCGAAGCCACCGTGGCCGCCAAGAAAACTAACAACGAAGCAACTAGAAACTTTTTCATTTTTTCCTCCTTTTAGAATCTAGGCGAAATCAAGATTTAATCTCTTTTCCCACCTCCCTTTTTCTTTTTACTGTGCCTAAATTATATACACCTTGCAAAATCTGTCAAGTCTTATTTTTATGATTTTGTTATAACGCCCTCATCCAGGTTTTCTTATTATCATAAGCTATTTCTTTACAGCCTTCTCCCAGAGCCTGCCTGCCGGCAGGCAGGGGAGAAGGAGAGGGTGAAGGTTTGATTACTTCTTTCAGTTTTTTTAATATCGCTCTTTTATCTTTGGCAATTTCCTGGTTGGAAATTCTAATTATAGAAATTCCCTTCGACTCAACTGCCTCTTGTCTGAGTTTATCGTAACCTTTTCTTTTAAGATGTATTCCGCCATCAACCTCAATACCAAGTTTCAGCTCACTGCAATAAAAATCAAGCACAAATCCTTCAATCACATGCTGTCTTCTAAATTTAAAGTTCATGAATTTACGTTTGCGCAATTGTTCCCAAATTATTTTCTCGGCGTTAGTTTGTTCCTTCCTTAATCTCCGGGCAAATATTTTCTTGATTTCTTTCATTCATCTACCATCTAATTCCCTCTCCCTACGGGAGAGGGTTGTTTAGGATAACTTTATTATTAACTATAACTGGGGTGAGGGTTATCTATTCTCCAAGGTATTTTTTAATTACCTCGATCAGTTTTAGGGGATCAAAAGGTTTGGTGAGGTATTCGTCGGCTCCCATTGCTTTGCCCATCTTGATATTCTCTTCCGACGAGCGTAGCGAGACAATTACGATCGGAATTTTAGCGGTTTTCGGATCACTTTTCAGTATTTTGCAAACCTCAAAGCCGCTCATTCCCGGCAGGATAATATCCAATAGAATTAAGTCGGGTTCTTCTGAAAAAGCCTTATCAATTCCCGAACTGCTGTCGGTAGCGATAATCGGTTGGTAGCCTTCAACCTCCAGCAGGTTTTCGATCATTTCATAGGTCGACGGATAGTCTTCAATCACAAGAATCTTCTTAAGCATTAACCTTGTTCCTTTCCTGCAAAGGTAAAACTATCACAAATTTTGCGCCTTTACCAGGTCCGGGTGATTCCGCCCAAATTTTCCCATGGTGGAGCCCGACCAGTTCTCTGGCAATCGCCAGCCCCATGCCGATGCCGCCGGTGGCGCGGGTATACGAACTATCAATTTGATAAAACTTATCAAAGATCTTTTCCAGATGTTCTGCACTGATGCCGATACCGCTGTCAGAAATTTCCAACTTAAGATTTGAACCGCCAGAAAAAACCCGGATTTTTATCTCTCCGCCTTTCGGTGTGAATTTAATCGCATTGCCCAGCAGGTTGGTGATAATCCTCTTAAGTTTTATTTCATCCGCTATCAAACAGGGCAAATTGGGCGCGGTTTCAAGTTTAAGATCAATCTCGCGATCTTGCGCAGGCATGGCCAGGGCTTCAACCACCTCATTGATAATTTTTTCGAGCGAAATCATTTGCATTTTAATCGGAATGGGCTTTCCCAGCTCCAGCCGCGAAATGTCAAGCATGCTCTCGATTAAGTCATGCAAATGCATACTCTGCCGCTCGACCACTTCCAGTGCGCTGATTTGAGCGGGAGAAAGTGCACCCATTTTAGCGTTTAAAAGCAGTGAGAGATAGCCCTTAATGGGAGTAAGCGGTGTGCGCAGCTCGTGACTAACCATCGAAAGGAATTCAGTCTTTAGCCGATCGATCGCCTGAAGTTTTATCATGTCTTCTTTCAAATTTTTTAAAAGGTGAAGGGTGGCTTTGCGGGCAGCTTCCAGGTCACTGGTCCTTTCCGCAACTTTTTTTTCGAGATTGTTGCGGGCCTCTTCCAGCTCGGCGGTTCTTTCATGCACGCGCTGTTCGAGTTCGTCGTGGGATCGCGAAAGATCTTCCATGACATTGAGTAATGCCCTTTGTGTATTTTTTAGCTCCTTGCCCGAGGCTTGAACTGAAACCAGGTTATTTTCCAATCCCGCCTGCTGGGTTTTCAAAAGCCGGTTGAAATAACCGCTGATCAGGGAGCCTGCATAATAAAGGAGTAGCATCCCAAATAAATAATGAACAAGGTAACTCGGATACTTCCAAAAATTCAGATCCGTTCCGAAAGCAGGATAATGGGGAACCAGCTTGAAAAATTCCAGGCCAAAAAGGAGGCTGAGAGCTGAAGAGCAGAGGGTGGCATAAACCAGGGCGACTTTGAGGTCAAAAAGATACCCGCTGATAAAGATGATCATCACCGGTAAAAACCACCACGGGTTTTCCGCGCCACCGACGAAATAAAGAGCGGTGAAGATCACCCCTAGATCTAAAAGCAGGGAGCAATAGGTGATCAAGGAAGAGACGTTTTTCTGCCGGATCAGCCATCGCAGGATGAGGCCGGTGGCAAAGACGATGATTAAACCAAGGATTTCGGACCGAAAGATTGGGAGAGTGATTGCCTGGGTCAGCTTTTCGTATGAAATAACAAGCAGAATTGCGGCAACCGCAAACCATTTTAGGCGAAGATAAAGCTTTAGCGCTTCTAAATCGATATTCATTATACAGGATTAGCTTGCTTATATTTTACCGGCTGACCCAGTTTCTCGAGCAGGAGATTGACTTCTTTTTTGAGTTCGATGATGTTTAATTCTCTCCCGACCATGAGTTTGTTCATTTTCTCCAGTTCTTCAGCGCGTTTTTTTAACGCCGTGGCCGTCTTGCTATTGTCTAGAGCATAAACAATGATATCGGCGATGGTTCTGAGCAGGGCCATATCTTCTTCCGGCCAGGATCTTTCTCTTCGCGCCGAAATAAGAATCATAAAACCGGCCAGTGAATTCCCATGAATCATGGGGACGGCGGCAAGCGATTTAATCTCTTGCCGCATCAGCCTTTCTTTTTCAGCCGCAGCTGCCGGAGGCAGGTCGGAGAGGCGAGAGATAGTAATGTTTTCAAAAGCCGAAATTATTTTCATCCCCCAGGCAAAGGCATCCGCCGGGAAAGTGGTAGCCGCGGATGGAAATTTAATCCCTTCCCTGCGCCATTCATGCGCGATGCGTAAATCCTTTGTGTCATCTGAAATAAGCAGTACCCGGCAGCAGTCAATGTTAATGAATTCTCCGATTTTATTTAAAGCGTAGCTTATGTCCTCATCCATTGTTTCTGAAGACAGGGTAATAAATCTGGCCGAAATCTGATTGACAACTTTTTCTATTTCAATGCGGTATTTTAATTTTAGGTTGACTTGTTTTCTTTCGCTAATACTACGAGCTATTCCCAAAACAAATGTTTGTTCCTTATGTTTTATCGGACGGGTGCTGATCTCGACCAGAAGCTGGCTACCGTCTTTACGAATCAGGGTGAATTCATCCGGGCCGGTGCTTTGCCCGAGCGCGTTGCGGGCCAGCATAACGGCGGCTTTGGGCAGCTGCAGAGTGGGTAAGAGACCCAGCTTAAGAAAACTTTTACCGATGATTTCTTCTTTCGAGTAGCCAATCATTTCCTCCGCCGCCCGATTGCCATCGATAAAAGTCCCTTTCAGATCATTCAAATAATAGGCATCCGGCGCGAAGTCAAAAAAAGGATTGTTCTCGGTTAAAGCTCCATTTAACACTATATTTCTCCTTCCATCTTCAGCCGGTGTTTCAGGTTTTCTATTTCTTTTTCCAGTTCGATCATCTTCAGCTCCCGCCCGACCGCGGCATTAAAGAAATCCTGCAGCTCGGCGACCTTGGCCTCCAGCTCGGCCGTCCTCTCTTTGACCTTGGCTTCCAGGTTGAGGCGCTCATTATTAAGCGCGGCGGTTCTTTCGGCCACCTGTTCCTCCAGAGAGGCTTTATCGATTTCCAGTTCACGGATGGTGGCGGAGAGTTTTTTTTGTAAATCCTGGATGTAAGCTTCGAGCCCTTCTTTGGTTTTTTCATAAATGATCACTTCTTCGGGCGGCGTGAAATAACGAGTGGAAACCACGATACCAAATAAAACCAGGCCCAAGGCGAAGTTGAGGGTAAAAAGGAGACCCCCGTTTACATTATTAAGGAAAGAGGAGCCAGGCAAGACTAACGCAATTAAAATTAAGAACGAGAGGGCAACCCAAACTTTAAGTAAGAGGCTCAAATTCCTTCTTCTCATAGTGAGCCAAATTATACTTTAAATCAGTCTATTTTTAAAGTAAAAATGATAAAATAGCAACATGCTGGTTTCAGTAATTGTTCCCAGTTTTAACCGTAAGGAATTCTTAGAGGAAGCGGTGGCTTCCGTCCTTTCCCAATCTTTTCAAGATTTTGAAATAATTATTGTGGATGACGGTTCCGCGCCGGACCAGCAGCCAAAGTTGGAAAACCAAAAAGTGAAAATCTTCTATCGTCCACACCAGGGAGTGGCGGCGGCGCGAAACTTTGGCGTCGCGGTCTCGTCCGGCAAATATCTCACTTTTCTGGATTCAGACGACCTTTGGGTAAAGAGTAAGCTGGAGAAGCAACTTGGTTTTGTGCTGGATAAGCCTCAATTTAAAATCTGTTATACCGATGAAAAATGGCAACGAAATGGCCAGCATTTAAATCAGATGAAGAAGCATCAAAAATACGGCGGCTGGATTTTTGATAAATGCCTGCCGCTTTGCCTGATCAGCTGCTCCTCGGTTTTAATGGAAAGGGAGCTCTTCGAAACGGTTGGTGGATTTGATGAAGGGCTGCCGGTTTGCGAGGATTATGACCTCTGGTTGAGAATTGCACGTCAGCATCCGATCGGTTTCATCGATGAGCCTTTGATTGTTAAGCGTGGCGGGCATCCCGACCAGCTTTCCAAAAAATACTGGGGCATGGATCGTTTTCGGGTGAGGGTGCTGGAAAAACTATTACGATTAAAATTAGAAACCGGGCAAAGGAATTCGGTTCTAACCGAATTGAAGAAAAAGTATGCTATCTTAGCTGCTGGAGCTTGGAAGAGAAAGAGATTTTTCCCATGGCTTTATTATCAAGCAAAAGGATTAAGCCATGGTCGAGAAGGTTGAAGCATCCCAGTTTTTCGGATCTAACTTTGGGTATTCAGGCCGGCGTCCGGCGATAAAATCGTCGATCATATTTGCCAGCCGGTCCATTATCTCGGGCTTGGCGTTATCTGACAGTTTGGGTTTCCCGGTCTTGATGTCTATCACCGTAACTCCCATATCGCTGACAATCTTGATATCTTCAGGATAAACCCGGCCTCCTTCCACCCTCCAGGCATAAAGGGCAGGATTATAACGGTCGCTCAGTCCGATAATGAAATGGTATCTTTGGCCGTGGGACAGGTCCTGCTCGGAAGGGTAGGGAACGCCTTTTGGGTGCGTGTGATAAATGCCCAGGAAATCTAAATTGTGTTTTCTTAAAAAAGCAAAGCCCCGGTCGAAATCGTCGCTGCTGATGGCAAAAGTTTCGGTACGGTCGTAAAGATATTTATTGGGAATGGGCAGCACCCCGGTGATGGTCTCTCCTTTCCCTCCCAAAATTCCGCCCGTTTCCTGGGGGTAGCAGGCCTGTGCCTGCTGCATGATGATATTATATTGTCTCTCTGTAATTTTAAACATATTTGGGCCTGGTCAGTAATCCAGCGACTGAACGTCGCGGATTAATAAATCACGAAGGAAACCGCGAAGTTTATTCGCAGGTTTCCGAGTTGATAATAAATCCCAGGGCCATTTTAGCATAATTGACTTTTGGTGAATATAGTTTTATGATAGAATTAATTTTCTTTTGCCAAAAATTTTGAAGATAGAGAAAGGAGAAAAATATGTCTGAATCGAGTCTGGCTCTCCCGGCGTTGGGGGTACTTGAAAACAATTTGCTCTGGCTGGTTTTTGCTTCCGCTATTATCGCCCTGCTTTATGGGGCTTATCTGGCCCGGAAGGTTTTGCGAGAGCCGCAGGGCAGCAAAGAGATGATCGCGGTGAGCAAAGCTATCCAGGAGGGATCAGCGACTTACCTGGCGCGCCAGTTTAAAGTCATGGGCATTTTCATCGCCCTTTTAACCATCGCCCTCTATTTTGTTTATTTACCGGTTTACCCGAAGAATCCCTGGCTGGCGCTGGGAATCGCGCTGGCCTTTTTCATGGGCTCTCTGGCCTCGGCGGGGGCGGGGTATGTGGGGATGGGGTTGGCGGTACGCGCCAACGTGCGCGTGGCCAATGCGGCGCTGAGCAGTTTTAAACGATCATTGGAAATTGCTTTCCAGGCGGGTACGATTTCAGGCATGTTCACCGTGGGATTGGGACTTTTGGGAGCCACCATTATTTTTATGATTTTTAAAGAGAATGCCATGAAGGTGTTGGTAGGATTTGGTTTTGGTGGATCGCTGGTGGCGCTCTTCATGCGTATTGGCGGTGGTATTTTTACCAAGGCGGCGGATGTCGGGGCCGACCTGGTGGGAAAAATTGAAAAGAATATTCCTGAAGATGATCCGCGAAACGCGGCGGTGATCGCCGATAACGTTGGTGATAACGTAGGTGACTGTGCCGGTATGGCGGCGGATGTTTTTGAAAGCTACGAGGTTACGCTGGTGGCGGCCATCATTCTTGGTGCGGGGACGCTGCTCGATAAGGGTTTTCAGTCTTTTTACGGAGTGGCCGCTTCGCTGATGGCCCTAAAATTAATTATTTATCCTCTGCTGGTACGCGCGGTTGGTGTTTTTGCCTCGATCCTCGGCACCTGGTCGGTTCGAGGAAAAGATACCGCCGAAATCGGTGATCCGATGAAACCCATCAATTTTGGTTTCTGGGTAGCAGCGGTAACCGCGACGGTTGGCTTCGGGCTGATAAACTTCTTTTATCTCAAAAATCCGAAGACCGGGCTGCCCGATTGGAGATTTTTCTTCGCGACTTTAACCGGTATTATCCTGGCGATCGTTATTGAATGGATCACCAATTATTTCACCCATGTCGAGCGGAGGCCGGTTAAAGAAACCGCCTACGCCACCAAGACCGGAGCGGCCACCACCTTGCTTACCGGATTTGGATTGGCAAAAGAATCTTCGGTCTGGGCGATTCTGGCAATCGCCGCTACCATTTTTGCTTCCACGGCCATTTTTGGCGGTGATCTCGCGCTTTCCGCTTATGGCGTGGCGTTGGCAGGCCTGGGTTTGCTTACCACCACCGGTTTTATCCTGGCGGAAGACACCTTCGGACCAATTTCCGATAATGCCAACGGCATTTTTGAAATGTCGGGTGCGAACAAAGGGGCGGGTGCGCGCGCCCAGGAGATTATTACCAGGTTAGACGCGGTGGGAAATACCACCAAAGCGCTTACCAAGGGTTTTGCTATCGCCACCGCCGTCATTGCCGCCATCGCTCTCTTTAGATCTTTTATCGCTGAAGGCGGATTGCTTGCGTCCGGCATTCAGATAAATTTGCCGAATGTGTTCATCGGGCTGCTGATCGGCGGAGCGGTCCCGTTTCTCTTCTCTTCTTTATTGATCAATGCCGTCAGCCGCGCCAGCTTTTTTGTAGTGGAAGAGGTGCGCCGCCAGTTCAGAGAAATCCCCGGAATCATGGAAGGGATAAACAAACCCGAATATTCCAAATGTGTTGACATTGTTACTTCCACCGCACAAAAAGAATTGATTGGTCCCGGACTGATTGCAATTTTTACGCCGATTGCGGTTGGGTTTGGGTTGGGGCCGGCGGCGTTAGGTGGTTATCTGGCTGGAACCATTCTGGTCGGTCAACTGCTGGCGGTCGACCTGGCGAATTCCGGTGCCATCTGGGATAATGCCAAAAAGTCGATTGAGATGGGAGCGCATGGCGGTAAAGGAAGTGAAGCGCACAAAGCGGCAGTTATCGGTGATACGGTAGGCGATCCCTTCAAGGATACCGCGGGTCCTGCCCTAAATCCGTTAATTAAAGTCATGAACCTGGTGGCCATTTTGATAGCGCCGATTCTTCTGATAGGATTACCGGCAAATATCAAGATAACGATTGTGAGCGTTTCGGTTTTCCTCATTATCTTTGCTGTCTGGCTTTCCAAAAAAGAAGGGATCATGAAAGAAGAATAGGCTCCGGGGAACTATTTTTTGGGGAGAGTTACGCTAAAGGTTGTGAATTTCCCGGGTTCGCTGTCCAATCGGATTTTGCCGTGGTGCGCTTCTATAATCCACTTGGCAATCGCCAATCCTAAGCCCGCACTGCCACCTTTTCCCTGCTCAATTTGATAAAAGGCGTCGAAAATATTTTTTTGGTGTTCCTTACCGATCCCGGTTCCGTTATCCTGCACACTTAGCTCAAAATATTTGGGATAAGCTATCAGTTCAAGTTGGATTTTGCCATTGCTGGCGGTATTTCTGGCGGCGTTTTCCAGCAGGTTATTAATTACCTTTTTGATGTTATCACGATCTGCTTTGATCTGTGCTTCCGTTGTGATCTTCAGTGTGAGGTTCTTTTGTGGATAAGATTTTTTTAGGGTGGTGGCGCATTCCGTGATCAGGTCTCCCAGGTTGAAAACAGACCTATTCATTTTTTGTGTTCCCGACTGATGCCTGAACATCAGCAATAGATTGGAGACCAGTTTGTTCATCCAATCCGCCTCTTCCTTGATGGTTTCGAGTGTTTCCTGGCAGGGGGCGGAGGGGTTCCGCAGAGCAACCTCCGCATGCCCCGAGATAATGGTCAGGGGAGTACGCAGCTCATGCGAAGTGAAACTTAAGAATCTTTTCTGGTTGCGGATCGTGTCAATCGAAACCAGGGCATTGATGCCAAAACCCAGGATGACAATCGTGCAGGACATGAATACCGCCACAATCCAGCGCAGTTGATTAAGGTCATGGCTGATTTGGGAAGTTGGAATACCAATCACCAGTCGCCCAATTTTCTGCTCATTTACCTCAATGGTATCCTGGTAAATTTTTAAATCCGTACCACCGGGCATGGTGATATCTTTAATAATCTCGTCGTCATTTTCCTGATAGGGAAGCGAGCTCCGTTTTAATCCGGGAGATTTTGACAGGATCTTTCCTTGCAGATCCATAAACTGCACCAGCCCGCCGCTGGAGATAAATTCATTTCCGTAAGAAAAAAGAAAATTGGCGGGTGCTTTCTTAAACTGATCGGGGTCCTTCGCGATTTCAATCATGAGCTGGTCGGCCCAGTTCAGCAGGCGCAACTCGGCCGCTTCCTCCCTTTGCCGGGCGATGGAAAAATATAAGATGAATGAGGAAAAAACCAGAATTGCCGTGATAAATGCCAGCAGCCAGGGGGTTTTCATGCGCATATTTTATATCCCACTCCGCGGACGGTCTGGATGAGCTTTTTCTTGAATCCTTTATCCACCTTATCGCGCAGGTATTTGATATAAACATCGACGATGTTGCTTTCGGGGCTGAAATCATATCCCCAGACCATTTCCAGGAGCATGGTTTTAGATAGAATGCGTCCCGGATTTTCCAGCAGATATTTAAGCAATTTAAATTCGGTGGGTGATAACTCTATCCGCTTTTTACCGCGAGTCACAGAATAAGCCGCGGGGTCGAGCATCAGATCCGCCAGCTGCATGGCCTGGGAGCTAAGGGTCGGCGTTCGGCGGGAAAGAGCATGGATGCGAGCCAGCAGTTCCGCGAAAGAAAATGGTTTGGTCAGGTAATCATCCGCTCCGGCGTTTAACCCGGCGATGCGATCCTCCACCGCGTCCCGTGCCGTAAGCATAATGATGGGCAGGTTTTTGCCGGATTTCCTCAACTCTTTGCAAAGGGACACCCCATCAATTTTTGGAAGCATGATATCCAGAATGATAAGGTCATAGTTTTCTTCTTTAGCTTTGAAAAGACCCTCTTCACCATCAAAAGCTGTTTCAACCGTGAACCCTTCGCTTTTTAGTCCATTTTTAATGAAGCTCACCACTTTTTTTTCGTCTTCAATGATCAATATTTTCATAACTGGTTAAACTACCAGCTCAACCGGCAAGACATAGAGATGGATCCCCATCTTATAGAGTTGTCGCTGCAACGAAAACAAAGTGGAATTGTGCAGGAGCCGCGAAAGCAAGGCCCGCCGGGGGAATATAATCTGGCCGCCAAAGTAGGTTGAGTTCGGATACCTCTCGGTCAGCTTGGGAATAATCTTTTTTATTTCTTCCACGGTGTCGATGCCATAAAGCGCTTCCCCTTCCGCATGGTAACCGTGACGGCGCATCAGGTTGACATAGCGGCTCAGCTCACCTTCCACCTTTCTTTTGACGTGGTCTAGCTCTTCCGATCCGCGAAAGGCGGCGGCGTCAATCAAACCCACCTGAATAAAGACAAAATTGTTGAACTCGGACCAGAAAGAAGGGAAGATATGAAAAATGGTTTTCAATCCGGCGGCGTTGAAATCTTTTACCAGTACGATGGCGGTGCGGTTCTTAGGATCAAATTCACACTTTTTGCAGACGGGGATCTCCCGTACTGGCTGACTCGCCTCCACTTCTTCCACCATATAATCAAGTTTAGCAATGCGCTCATCGCTGGCGGTATAATTCATTTTTATGATGAACATACCGCTTGCCAATAAACCGGTAATCAAAAGGGTGATCCATCCCCCCTCGTAAAATTTGAGAACGATTACCATAAACAGGATGAAGAGGGTTAGGATCAGGCCGATGCCGTTTACCGACAATTTCCCTAACCATTTTTTTTCTGTCTGGCGAGCCTGCCACCAGTGCCTGACCATCCCGAGCTGAGAGAGCGAGAAGGTAATAAAAACATTGATACTATAAAGCACCACCAGATAGCCGACCGAGCCATTGGTGGCAATCATCAAGATGAGAGAAGCGATACCGATAATGAGAATACCATTCATCGTTACTAACCGATCGGAAAGCAGCGCAAATCTTTTTGGAGCCCACCGATCAGCCGCCATATTCGAGAGAACTCTGGGAGCATCGATGAAACCAGCTTGTGAAGCGACAAACAAAATTGCCGCTTCGGAAATAAGGGTGGTAAGAACAAAAGCTATTCCTGGCCAGCCCCAGCCACCCGTGATTTTTTCAAAAAGTACCGCATTGATGGTTTTGCCGAATTGGGGTTCGATCCGATAAAAAGCGTAAGCAAACATTAATCCTAACACGATTGAAATCAGTGAGATCATCATATAACGCATCGTTTTTTTGGCGGTTTCAACTTTCGGCTCCCGTAAAATAGGTAGGCCATTACTCACTGCTTCGATACCGGTATAGGTACCGGCCCCCAAGCTGTAGGCGCGCATAATCAGGAGAAACATGCCAATCCATCCGAGTTCTGAGACCGTTGACCGTACATCGGAAACGGTGGTGTGTACCACTGCCGGCAGACCAAATAAATTTGTGGAAATTGCATAAATAATAACCAAGGCATGGGTGATGATAAAAACCAGGAAAATGGGCATAAGCACGGTTACCGATTCTTTTACCCCTCTCAGATTTAAAAAAATCAAAACAATTAAAATCGCTACGGCGAACCACAACTTGTAAGAAAGGAAGGTTGCTGGCAGAAAACTGAAGAGGGCGTCTGCTCCGCTGGCGGTTGAAAGAGTAATGGTCAGCAGATAATCAATAATCAGCGCACAGCCTGAGACCACACCGATCTGGGGAGCCAGCAGTTTGCTGGCCACAATATAACCACCGCCGCCGGTGGGAAATAACTCTACAATTTGCGAGTAGCTTTCAGTGATAATAAAGATGGTAATTACCGTTGCCAGGGCGACCAAAATTCCCAGATAGTGATGCTTACCTAACGCTAAAAAAGCCTCGGGAGGTCCATAACAGGAAGAGGATACCCCATCTGCTCCCAATCCCACCCAGGCAAAGAAAGCGATCAGGGAAATATGTTGAAAGACAGAGCGATCCAGAGGATTTCGGGCCTTGCCGATGAAAAATTCTTTTAAACGAGTAAAAAAACCTTTTTTTGTTTCTGAATTCATAATCTGTAGAGATTTTATTCTAACACAATACGCTGTTCGTATACAATAAAGGGCCTCCTCCTTGATTTTAATTAAAAAATTTATCATAATAACTCGGGTGGAAGATCTTTATTAAGGAATAATAATAGAATGAGGAAAAAATTTGGCGTTTTGGGAATTGGAAGATTTGGCAGTAAGATTATCAAGGAGCTTTATTATAAAAATCAAGAAGTGATAGCGATTGATGCAGACAAAGCTATCTTGGAAGAGATTAAAGCTTTTGCTGCAAAAACGGTAGCGGGGGATATTACTAATGAAGCAACGCTTAAGGAAGCCGGGATTCCGGAGTGCGATACCGTGATCATCGCTGAAAGCTCCAATATCGAAAGCAATGTCATTGCGGCGCAGCTTTGCAAGAGCCTAGGCGTTCCAAAATTGATTTGTAAAGCCCATAACACCGTGCACGGTAAAATCTTGTCCAAATTGGGGGTCGATCAGATTATTTTCCCGGAGCAGGATACGGCGATTAAGTTGGTTAATCGCCTAACCAGTGGAAGAATGCTGGATTATTTCGATATGGGAGAAAACCTGACAATTATCAGTACCGAGCCGCTCGACCGCTGGGTGGGAAGAACTTTGGCCGACTTGGATTTACGTAACAAACATAACATCGTTTTGCTGGCGATCCGGCGCGGAAATGAAAATTTCCTGGTTCCTTCCTGGAGTATGATTATCGAGAAGGGCGATATTTTGGTGCTTTTTGGCAAAGAAGAATCTTTCAAGGAATTGCGGGTAGATATCACCCATAAAACCTGATTCTAGCTCTAATTATTCCTAATTATTTTAATTATCCCGGATTATCTTTCTCTAATGAAATTCTAATCTTATTTTAATCTTCTTTTAATTTTATTTGTTTATAATTTCATCAGAGTAAATTTGATGAGGAGGTGAAAAAATATGAAGAAAGTAATGGCAACTTTAGTTGCCCTGGTTTTCTGCTTTGGTCTGGTGACCATAGCGAGTGCTGAGGTGGCAAAAAAGGATGTCTCTACCTCCGGCAGCGCGGTTAGCGTTACCACTCCGACCAGCCCGATGAAGGTGGCGGTAAAAAAGACTAAAAAGAGAGCAAAAAAGCACGCAAAGAAGGTAGCAGGTGTTACCAAAGCTACAGAAAGCGCAGAGAATAAGTAGTTAATTTTTTTCAACTATAAGACCGGTCTTTTGTTTTTGCAAAAGGCCGGTCTTTTTCTGCGGCACATAATCCGCCACTTAAAACTTAATCGATTGACAGCCCTTCCTCACTTAACCTATAATTTTTATTCCCACACCAAATGTGGTATGGGGCCTAAAACCTTTTTGCAATTTGGAGGGGTTTGGTGTGGGAATTTATTCATTAATCTCTATAAAGGAGTACCCATGGATTATTCAAGTTGGATTCTTTTAACCGGGGGCCTGTGTTTGATTTATGCTTTCTTTTTATTATGGAGCGTAGCGCGAAAAGAAAGCGGTTCGGAAAAAATGAGAGAAATTGCCAGTCTCATCCATGAAGGGGCGATGACCTATCTCCGACGTCAATATCTGAGCATCGGCCTCTTTATGGTGATTGTTTTTGTCGCTCTTTCCTATTTTATCAGTCTCCTGGTGGCAGTTGCTTATGTGGGTGGGGGAATTTTTTCAATGCTGGCGGGATTGATCGGCATGTCTTCCGCCACCCGGGCAAATGTCCGAACCGCCAGTGCCGCTGCCACCGGTGATCAAGGTAAGGCACTGGGAGTGGCTTTTACCGGGGGAGCGGTGATGGGGATGGCGGTTGCCAGTCTGGGCGTGATTGGCCTGGGAATTATCTGGTGGTTAATCCCTGATCTTAAAACCAAAGCTTTAGTAGTTTCTGGTTTTTCTATGGGAGCTTCTTCTGTCGCGCTCTTTGCCAGGGTGGGCGGGGGTATTTATACGAAATCGGCGGATGTGGGAGCAGATCTGGTGGGCAAAGTTGAGGCTGGTATTCCAGAGGATGACCCGCGTAATCCCGCCGTGATCGCCGATAACGTGGGGGATAACGTCGGGGATGTGGCAGGGATGGGAGCGGATCTTTTCGAGTCTTATGTGGGAGCGGTGGTGGCCACCATCGCCCTGGGGGTGCTAATACCCGAAAGAACTTTTTTCTGGATGATTCTTCCGCTGCTCTTAATCGTGGCGGGAACGGTCTCTTCCCTGATCGGTACTCTGTTTATCAACTTGATCAAAAACATTAATCCGCAAGCCGCACTGCGTTATGCTACCTATGTGGCGGGAATCATTTTTATTATCGTGGCTTATTTCCTGACTGGTTTTATCCTACCTGGGAATATCGGGGTTTTCTGGTCCATACTTGCTGGCATTTTGGCGGGAGTAGCCATCGGATTTATTTCGGAAATATTTACTTCGGGAAAAACGGTGGAAGCTCTGGCGCGCTCCTGCGAAACAGGCGCGGCCACCAACATTATCAGCGGGATCGCCGTCGGGATGCGCAGTACCGCTCTTCCGATGCTGACGATCTGTCTGGCGATCCTCATTTCATACAAATTTACCGGCCTCTACGGTGTGGCGATTTCAGCCGTCGGCATGCTGGGAACGATCGGGATTATCATGTCGGTCGATGCTTACGGGCCGATTGCCGATAACGCGGGCGGGATCGTGACCATGGCGCAGCTCCCGCCGGAAATAAGGAAAATTACTGACACGCTGGATTCGCTGGGCAACACCACGGCGGCCATCGGTAAAGGCTTTGCCATCGGCTCGGCTGCCCTGACAGCGCTGGCCCTTTTTGCTGCCTATACGCAGACGGTGGGAATCAGCGTCATTAACATGCTTAACGATCAGGTGGTGGTGGGATTTTTTATCGGAGCTCTGATGCCGTTTATTTTTGCTTCGTGGACGCTGCAGGCGGTGGGGCGTGCGGCGAATAAAATGGTAGAAGAAGTCAGGCGCCAGTTTAGAGAAATTAAGGGGCTGATGGAAGGAAAAGCCAAGCCCGATATCAAGCGCTGTGTCGATATCTCCACCAAAGCCGCCCTGCGCGAAATGTTGGTTCCGGGTGCTACCGCCATTGTCGCACCAATTTTTTTGGGGTTGATTTTGGGGACGGAGGCGCTTGGGGGATTTCTTGCTGGCTCACTGGGAACCGGTGTTCTGCTGGCGGTGATGATGGCCAATGCGGGTGGGGCCTGGGACAATGCTAAAAAAATGATCGAGGGAGGTTTTCTGGGAGGGAAGGGGACGCCCACGCATGCGGCTGCGGTGGTAGGCGATACGGTGGGGGATCCATTTAAGGATACTTCCGGTCCGGCGATGAATATTTTAATAAAACTGATGTCAATCGTGGCGCTGGTTTTCGGTCCGGTAATTGCCAAATTCCATCCTCTGATTTTCGGACTCTTCGGAATTAAATGAAACGCGCGCATGTCTCTTACTCGGGAAATGTCCAGGGGGTAGGCTTTCGCTTTACCGCGCAGGATCTGGCACGGAAGTATAAAGTAGTGGGTTGGGTGAAAAATGGCGGTGATGGCGGTGTGGAATTGGTGGTGGAGGGAGAGGAAAAAACACTAAAGGATTATTTGGCAGAAATTAAAAAAGAAATGGCCTATTACGTTCGTGAAGAAAATATTTCCTGGGAACCGGGGACGGGGGAATTTAGCGATTTTCGGATTCGTTTTTGATATTTATAACTTCGACGGTAGCGCCGGATAGGTTTCCGGTACTTTTTAATGATTCTTTTCCTGATGACCGGACTGGCCAGTTTAACTTTTATTCCGGTGTAAGCTTCGTAAACCAGGCTTGAAACCTGATTGATTACCAGTCGCGCTTCACGCAGACGTTTAAAACCGTTGGTAAAAACTGATAAGACATAAGGCCCCGAGGTGGAAAAAACGATCCCCGCATCATTGAGCACTCCGCCCACCTCTCCTGTTTTATCCGCGACCACTATTCCCCGCGGCACCCCCCTCCAGATTCCCCAGCGGTAGCGTTGGTTTTTCATAAAGCTCAGCATTTCTCTGGAAGAACTAAGATTGAAAATACGGGATTGATGGATTTTAATCAGCAGCAGCGCCATCTCTTCCGGGGTGGTGAGATTCATGGGTAGGGGAGGTTCGTTGAGCATGGTGTCATCAAGGATGTTGCTTTGGTTCAGGCCGATGCTTTGCAAGTAAAGGTTGATATTTTCTCGGCCGATTTCATCCACCAGCATCCGGGTGGCGGTGTTATCCGAAAGGACGATCATCATTCTAATCAGATTCCAGATCGTGTACTCTCTCCCTGCTTTCATCCACTGTAAAACTCCTGAGCCACCTAATTTGTCTTTCTCCTCCAGTCTGAGCTTTTTACCGAGATCCAGTTGCCCCGTTTCGGACAGGTGGTAAGCAGCGGCCATGACCGCTAATTTAATGACGGAAGCCGCCGGATATTTTTTCCGGCCATTAATTTGCAGCTCCCAACCCGTTTTTAAATCGATAAAGCAGATCCCCACCTTTTCCCCAGAGGGGGCAACTAAAGAGCTTAGCTTTTCATCCAGGCTTAAGAGCGTGGTTTTTGTCAGGCTGGCGGAAACCAATTGGTTAAGTAAACAAAGGAGAAATAGTCCCAGGCTTAATTTTTTCAACCTACTAAATTATCCCAGCATCACTTCGATATAGTGTTCCTTGCCGATGGATTTGGCGGGCGGGATCAGATTTGAGGGCAGCCGTTTATTATCCAGAGTTATCGATTTTATTCCCTTTGAAACACCTTCCGGGTTGCGGACGGTTATATAATAGGTTGATCCCCTGAAAACCCTTTTCACCTGAAAGCCTTTCCATTCTTTTGGTATGCAAGGATCGATCAACAAACCCTTATAATCAGGACGAACGCCAAGGATCCATTGCGAAACAGCCACAAAGTTCCAGCAGGCTGAACCGGTTAACCAGGAGTTCTTCCCCTCGCCAAAATCTTTATGGGCTTTACCGGCGATCATCTGGCAATAGACATAGGGCTCCGTCTTGTGCAGATCGGCAATCTGGTTGCGAGCAGCGGGCAGGATGGCACGATAATATGCATAGGCCTGATTCCCTCTTCCCAGGATACACTCCGCGATCATCGCCCAGGGATTAGGATGGCAGAAAATGGCCCCGTTTTCTTTTAAGCCCGGTGGATAAACGCCGATCGAACCGATGCGATAATCAAATTTGGCATAAGGCGGATCCAGGATAACAATCCCGTGTTTGGTGGCCAGATGTTTGTTGACCGAGTCCATGCTCAGCTCGGCGCGCTCCTGATCGGCGCTTCCCGAAATAACCGCCCAGGCCTGGGGTTCCAGGTAAATCTTTGCTTCTTTGCTGGTACATGAGCCCACCGCGGTTTCGTCGTCGGTGAAAGCGCGTACGTACCATTTCCCATCCCAGGCGTGTTGATTGATAGCCTCTTTCGTCTTGCGCGCGATATTTTGATATTTTTTTACTTCGCCGCTTTTACCAGCCAGTTCCGCCATCTGTGACATTTCCAGGGCAGCGCCCACCAGCATCTGCGCCACCATGACCGATTCCGCTTTTCCTTTCCCCTGGTCCAGATTCAGACAATCGTTCCAATCGGCAAAGAAGATCAGCGGCAATCCGTGCGGACCGAGATGTTTGGTGGAGAATTCGATGGCTTTTTCCAGGTGTTCATAAATGGTCGCATCTTCCGCCCCGGCAAAGGGCACTTTTTCATTAATAAATTTAATATCACCCGTCTCTTTGAGGTAGCTGGCGGTAGAATAGATGAGCCAGAGGTGGTCATCGCCATATTTGTGATCAGAAGGATTAGCTTTTTTGGTCAGCGGAGAATATTGATGGTAAGCGCTTCCGTCAGGCAGCTGGGTGGCGGCCAGGTCCTTGATGCGCTCTTTGACTTTTTCAGGGATAATATGGGCAAACCCCAGTGTGTCCTGATTTGAATCCCGGAAACCCATGCCGCGGCCGATGCCTGATTCATAATAAGAAGCGGAGCGTGACCAGTTAAAGGTGGTGCGGCATTGATATTGGTTCCAGGTATTTACCATCAGGTCCAGCTCCGGATCTTCAGATTGCACCGAGAATTTATTTAGATTTTCCTCCCAATGTTTTTTTAGTTTGGCCAGTTCTTTTTCAACCGTTTTTATTTCGCTGAATTTTCCAATTTTCCGGGGTGGTTCTTTGATGTTTTCGGTGAAACCTAATACAAAAATAAAGGTCTTGGTTTCTCCCGCCTTGAGCTTGAAGTTAAACATCTGCGAGCCGATCGGCGCCCAACCGCAGGCCAGGGAGTTATTCATCTTCCCCTCTATCACCGCGCGGGGATTTGACCAATCGCCGTAATTACCCATAAAATCTTTACGCTGGGTGTCAAAACCGACGGCCCGGGCATTGGCACAGGCGAAGTAACCGACTACATCCTGGGTAACCCGGTAGCGTGAAAGATGGTAAATTGCGCCATCCACATAATCGGTTTGTCCGATATTGAGATTATATTGATAGTCGGTCATGTCGTTGAGCGCGTCCCAGAGGCAGAATTCAACAAAAGAGAAAAGCGAGAGGTCTCGAGTTTTTATGCCCATCACACCCTTCTTGGGCTCAAATTTAACCTCCAGCTTCCAGATCTCTAAGTTTTCACCTAGCGGGACAAAATAAGTTGCTTTGGTTGAAATCCCACAATATTCAGAAGTGATGGTGGTGTATCCCAAGCCGTGCCGACATTCATATTTGTATTCATTTAAATCTTTCAGGACCGGTTGCCAGGAAACCGACCAGTAATCTTTGGTTTTGTTATCCCTGAGATAAAGATACCGGCCGCCGCGGTCCATCGGCACATTGTTATAGCGGTAACGGGTGATTCTTCGCTCCTTGGGATCGCGATAGAAGCTATAGCCGCCGGCGGTGTTGCTCATGAGGGCGCAATAATTTTCCGAGCCCAGATAATTGATCCAGGGCAGCGGGGTATCCGGCCGTTCAATCACATATTCTTTGTTATCAACATCAAAGTGTCCGTACTTCATTTTGCCATTTCCTTCCTGACCAATTGCCGCCACTTTTTATTTCCGTTCTTGATTTCCAAAAAGAGGCTAAAGTTAGCATAAATAATTTTGCCTTTGCCGATTTTTTTTCTGATAATCTGCGCTTTCTTCGGCTTTCCCCTTAAACCATCGATGAAACCTTTGGGAGTAGGTTCGGTATATTCGTAAACTATTCCCAACAAATCTTCCATTAATGGTTTTGGATATAAATGGCCATTCTCATCTTTTAAACCAAAGCGGGCATCGGTGATCAGTGTCCCACCCGCTTTCATCCATTTCTTTAGGTTTGCATACTGTCTCTCGGATAACAGATAGGGATTAGGCATCAGGATGGTTTTATAAGGTAAATTACCCGTATCTAAATCTTGCTCAAAAATAAAATCGATCGGTTTGCCCTGTGCCGCTGACAGGTGAGCCCCGGAAATGGAAAAAAGGGTGTAGAGCAATCCGATATCCGCCCTAACCGGTTCCCATTGTCCGGCGATGCCGCGCGGCGGGCCCTGTTCTTGATAGGTTTCAATCTCACTGCTCCGGAGATAGGCAATGGCAGTATGTGATTTGATAGGATTCGTAGTGGCAAAGCTTGCTTTGCCACTTTTAATTTGCAGAGCAAGCTCTGCAACTACTTTGAGCCTCTTCGTCGGCGATCCATCCGCCTTTAATATCCCAAACCCACCCGTTTCCGCCCCAAACAACGGCGGTCTCCAGGCGTGATAGAGCAGCGCCTGAACGCCGTGTTTAAAAGCCATTTCTGTCCACCATTTAATTTCCGGGCCTTCTACGTACGCCGGATTGCCCCAGCGCACATTCTGTCCGCCCTGCAGCTCGGTGATATGAAACTCGGCCTGGCCGCTGTGGGCGAAGCATCGCCACAGGTCCAGCATAAAAGCCAGATCATCCGGCGACACTTTCCCACCCTTGGGATAGAGGTCCATTCCATACCAGTCTAAATTATTACTCAACCGGCTATGATCAGGGACGCGTGTGCAGACACCAATAAAACCGTTGGTGCCCACTTTATGTTTTGGGTCAAGGCTTTTCACGATTTTTGCCAGATGGCTGATCCAGTTTTGCAGGCTATCCGTTTTAAATCTGAACCAATCCAAAAAAATATGGGGAGAGACGGCTTCCCAAAAACCGGCTTTAGGGGTGCGGATATCTTCGAAGCGAGAAAAGAGATTCGTCCAAAATTTTGTTCCCCATACCTGATTAAGATGATTAATCGATTTATATTTTCTTTTCGCCCAGGCGATGAAAGCTTGACGGGAAGATTCACAATGGCAAAAGTCTTTGCTGGTGGTGTGATCCAGGGGAGGATAGACCGGTTCATTATCCACCTGCCAGAAATGAAGGGCGGGGTGGTTTTTGTAGCGTGCGACGATTTTTCTGACCAGGCGTTCCGCCAGTTTCCGGTAATGGGGATTATCTTTGCAGATGTTGGGGCGGGGGCCGTATTCGGGATAAAGTGTCCCATCCTCGGCTACCGGTTGACTATTAGGGTAAAGGCGGAAAAACCAGGTTGGGACCTGAGAGGTGGGAAGACCCAGCAGGACCTTTAAACCATGCTTGGCGCAGAGTCCCAGCGCCTGATCGAGTTCGCTGAAATTAAATTTCCCGGGTTCAGGCTCTACCCAGTCCCAGGCCATTTCGCCGAAACGAACGATATTGAATCCGGCAGCTTTTATCTCTTTAAAGGTCTTGTCCCAACTAGCTTTAGGCCACTGGTCGGGATAATAAGTTACTCCAAAAGGGAACATGATTGGTTAATTATAGCAGAATTTAGGTTAGATTCACGATGATTTTATTGACTTTTCTTTCGCGGATAAGATGCGAGTAAGGTTCTTCTACCACTGGGCCCTTGATCTCTAATTCTTTGTCTTCAAAAACCAGTTTATAGGAGAGCGGTCCGACTCCCGGATCATAAGTATTCCGGTTCTTATTATTGATATATACCACCTCGATCTTACCCAAGAGCTTGAAGCGCAGCTCTTTATTTTTAAATAACCAGGCGGGCAACACCGGCGCCAGCTTAAAGATCAGTTTTCCGTTTCGGTCTAAGCTGAAAATATTTTTTCCGGTGGTCATAATGATCCACATTTCGATAAATTCGGCGGCGGCGCCTGAAAGCCGGGCGACAAAGCCGCGACCATGATTTTCCTGATTGGGATGGGCGCTGCTTACCAGGAAGGAGGAGTTTTCTAAAATGCTGCGCTTATATTTTTCTGGGTCCATAAAGGGGACCAGGGTGTTTTTGATCTCACTAAAGAATTCCTGGTGCAAACCCGCTTTCAACAATTCCAGCAGATATTTATATTCCATGTGCAGCCAGATCGATTCGTTCTCCAGCCAGCCGGGAGTGAAGATTTTTGTCCGACCAATTTCAATCGGAGCGGTTTTGAGGGAGGCGTTCACCTTATACATTTTTAGCGTTTTGTCGTAAAGGGGGCTGCGTCTTACCGCAGTATAGATATTTTTAGCGATCGCGGGGCTGGAAGATTTTTCCGTCTTTAAAGCGTGTACAAATCCTTCCAGAAAAAGGGGCAGAGGTTTTTGAGCAAATTGCTTTATCCTGATTTTGCTATCCGTAATCACCTCGAAATCTGTGACCTCATTGATAAAATAGGTGCAATAATTTTTATATTTTTTCATTACCAGATCTATGCCAAAATCGCACTTCTTGATGATATTTTCGATAAATTCAACCAGATAGCGCCCGCTCAGCTGGTTTTCTTCACCTGAAAGTCCCAGGTGAGTTTTCTCCCGATACTCTTCTTTTAGCTGGTAGGTTTCTTCCCAATATTTAAAGCTGTCCGAGAGGCGGAAGAATTCACTCAGCTTTTCATTCAGACTACAAATCAGTGAACTGATTTCTGCCGGGAGTTGCACCTGGGTTTGACCGGAAAAATGTTTAAGGACATAAATACAAATTCTTTTTAGTTCCAGCGTCTCTGACAGGGAGGAGCCGAATAACCCAGGCAGGCCATTCAGCGCATCGTACCAGTCTGGTTTGTCGGCTTCCATCTCAAGTCCAATTCCGGACGCGTCAAAAGAGGCGGCCTTATTCGCCATCAGGCACAATAACTTGGCTATCAGGGTAGAATAATATATTTTCCCTTTGCCATATTCAGACCTTACGGTATTGGTAGAGGTTTCCCGGCTGTTGATCAACATCGCCTTTTCCGCATCGATCCTGACGCTTTCGTATTGCCGGACCTTTTTCCCCGCCAGCCGGTACTTTTCTTTCCTTGGTACAACGATGTGTTCATTATCAAAAAAGCTAAAGCGCTTCTGATTAAAAAGGAGGTCTTTGATCCTTTCCGGATAGAGGCACTCAAAACTCTCTAGCAAATCGGTATTATAAGAGAAATGATCAATCCAGAAGCCCTCGCCATGCGTGGCTCCCTCTGCTACACTGGAGCTATCCAGCAGCTCTTCCACAAATTCCTTCCGGGAGGTTTTATATTTGATCCCCGCATTTTCTATCCCCTGCAATAAAGTGCCGAGCAGGAAAGGTCGATTAATGATCTCTTCCAGGTTACGGATCGGATTTTTTATGTGTTTGGCGATCAGTCGGCGGGCGTCCTCCGCTGTATCAACAAAATAGTGACTGCTGAGCACCACCAGCGGATTAAAACCGTCGAGCTGAATCAGGTTGAAGAAACGTAAAATATTGTCTTCGGCTACCTCCGGGTTGAAAAAAAGATCATTGCGACGGTTCTGGTTGATATCACGATAATTGCCGGTTCCCTGCGATAGATAGGTGGGCATGAGTTTAAAATCATTATAATCCCTTTCCATGTCGCCGTGTTTCCGATAGTAGAGATAAACCACTTTTTTGCCGATGCTCACCGGCAGCCCTCCCCGCATTGCATTATCCAGGAAGGTATATTCGGAGTACTGGTCAAAAGCCGGGGAAGCGCTGTTGATGCTCATGGTTGAGCTGATATCTTTTATCAGTTTTTGGTTCTCTGCCATTTTAGTCTCAATATATTTTTTACTGGAGATCCTCTTTTTAATTTTATTAACCGCTCCGATCTCTTCCGCTGTGCCGAAAACGGAAAAGATTTCTAAGGTGCCGTTCTTTAAAAGACGGCTATTTTTATAGGAGAAGGCGCAGGGGATAAAACCCTCGGTTAATTGATGGGCGGGGGTTTTGAAATTCAGTTTGGAAAAGAAATTAGCCGGGATCTCAAAACTGGAATTTTCGCCGAAAATGGTGGCGGGGTTTACGATCAATTGTGTCGTTTGATCTTTCTGGTCCTGATGAGAAAAGGAGATGAAAAAGTTGCCTTTCTTGAGAAAATGGGTTTCGGCGACATCTGCCGGCATGACTTTTAATTTGTAAAAGGGAGCGGCCTTATCCAGGTTCTCCACCGTGCACCAGGCTTCGATCGTCTGGCTGATCCTTTTTAAAAATGAATCCTCAAAGCCAAAGGGGATCAGCACCGGCAGGCCGTCCAGCACTTCTATTTTTATAGGCCGGGAGGAGAGATTGGTAATTTTTAGCTGGCGGGCTAAGGCGGGAAAGGGCTCGTTTGGAATCGTAAAATAGATTACCTCGACTTTGATTTTTTGATGGGTATTTACCTCGATCAGGTGCAGGCTATCCGGACTGATGCTTAATTGATTATTAAAATTTGAACGGGAAGAGAAGGGCTCATAAAATTTGCCCTCTATTTTCAAAAAAGTCCTGAAGCCCTGGAGCGAAGCGTGATGATAGGCCTTGTTGGCCGGTTCAAATTCGATGATGGCGCCGTTCTTATCCTGCACGCCGGCGGAGGTGATGCACTGTCCCCGGTTGGCGTAAAAAACCCACATCGGGCATCCAAAAATTCCGGCAATGCCGGGGAAAAAACTGGCAAAGGGCGGGGCGGCGTTATAGTTTTCAATAACGAAATGGTTATCTTTGGAGAGATAGTATTTTGGCTTAGACATGCGGACTAATTATAGCACAAACGATTATTCGACCGTTACGCTCTTGGCCAGATTGCGTGGCTGGTCTACATGGCAACCGCGCTTGACGGCGATATAATAGGCGAGCAGCTGGAGCGGGACCACCGCCAGGATGGGCGAGGTGGACTCGGAAGACTTCGGGATGTAGAAGATCTCGTCTGCTTTTTCCGTGATGAGTTTATCGCCCTCGGTGGCGATGGCAATCACTTTTCCGCCGCGCGCCTTGACCTCTTCGATATTGCCCAGGATCTTTTCATAGCGCCGGCCGGCCAGCGATAGCACCACCACCGGCATATTGTGATCGATCAGCGCAATCGGGCCGTGTTTCATCTCGGCGGCGGGATAACCTTCAGCATGGATATAGGAGACTTCCTTCAATTTAAGTGCACCTTCCAGGGCGATGGGAAAGCCTTTGCCGCGACCCAGGTAAAGGGCGTTGGTGGTGGTATAAAAATTCTCGGCAATGGCTTCCACTTCGCTTTCTTGGTTAAGGATGTCTTCAATTTTGGAGGGGACTTCGATCAGGTCATTGATAAGGGTTACGGATTCGCGTTCACTGATAAGTCCTTTTCTTTTTCCAAAAAGAATGGCCAGTAAATAGACAACGGTAAGCTGGGTGGTGAAGGCTTTGGTGGAGGCCACGCCGATTTCAGGCCCGGCATTGGTGTAAACCACGCCGTGTGATTCGCGCGCGATGGATGAACCGATAACATTGCAGATGGAGATGACCTTGGCGCCCTGGGCCTTGGCTTCCCATACCGCTCCCAGGGTATCGGCGGTTTCTCCCGACTGGGTGATGGCAATGACCAGGGTATTCTCGTCAATAATCGGATGGCGATACCGGAACTCGGCGGCGTACTCAACTTCGGCCGGGATGCGGGCGAATTGCTCAAAGAGATATTCGCCGATCAGTCCGGCGTGCCAGGAAGTGCCACAGGCGGAAAAGACCACCCGATTGATCTGCCGGATCTCTTTATCGGAAAGGTTCAGTTCGTCAAAGTGGATCTTGTGGCTTTCGGCGGCGATGCGTCCTTCAATCGTTTTGCGGATAGCGTTGGGCTGCTCATGGATCTCTTTCAGCATAAAATGGGCGTAGCCGCCCTTTTCCGCTGATTCCGGGTCCCAGGAAATAAGCTCGGTTTTTTTGTTAACCAACTTGCCCTTAGCATTAAAAATTTTAATCTGATGGCGAGAGATTTCTCCCACCTCGTTGTTATCCAGTTTAATGATTTTAGCCGTGTACTTGAGCAGGGCGGGGATATCAGAGGCGATGAAATATTCTTTTTCACCAATACCAATGATGAGCGGACTGCCGTTGCGGGCAATGACGATTTTTCCCGGATCCAGTTCGGAGAGAACCGCCAGCGCATAAGATCCTCTGACCAAAGTGAGGGCCTGGCTGACCGCTTTCAAAAGATCGCCGTGCATATTTTCTTCAATTAAATGAGCAATGATCTCCGTGTCGGTTGTGGAAGTGAATTTGTGTCCGCGATCCGCCAGTTCCCGGCGCAGCTCGAGGTAATTTTCGATGATACCGTTGTGTACCACCACGATCTTGCCGGAACAATCCTCGTGGGGATGGGAGTTTACGTCGGAGGGCCGGCCGTGGGTAGCCCAGCGGGTGTGGCCGATGCCAATCTCACCGCCGATCGGTTTTCTGGCCAACAGTTCTTCCAGGTCATTGATCTTGCCGGCGCGTTTAGCGATGAAGAGCTTGCCGTTATCGAGTGTGGCCACACCGGCGGAGTCGTAGCCGCGATACTCCAGCTTTTTCAACCCCTCGATGATGAAGGGGACCGCTTCTTTGGTGCCGATATATCCGAAAATGCCGCACATTTTATTTCTGCTGATTCAAAACAGTTTCGACCTCTTCTTTGGCTAGTTTTAACTCTTCTCGGATTTTAACGGGATTGAATTTTTCCCCGGAGGTAACATAATCCCACATGATGCCGAGACGCCGGGTGAGGATCGGTTCCAGTAAACCCCAGGTCGGAATCGCCGGGTAAGTCCTTCCATATAGAATCGCTTCTTTAAAAACCTTTCGGGCGGGGTCTTTGGCGAAGAAAGGATCTTCAAAAGCATCGAGACGTGCCGGCAGGAAACCGGTCACCTTAGCATATTCAACCTGAGCGGTTTTAGAAGTCAAATATTTAATAACTGCAAGCGCGCCGGCTTTATTTTTTCCCTGTTTAAAAATACCGAGATTCGATCCACCGACAAAGGTCACCCGACCTTTGGGTCCCTGGGGGTAACCAGTTACGGAAAAATTGCGTGAAGTGAGAGAACCGGCGGCGCCCCCTTCAGCGGCGGGACGCGTCAGGGTTTTCACTTCATAGGGGCCATCAAAGTACATGGAGACCGCGCCGCTATTAAAATTGCCGCTTACCTGAGCGGTGTTCAGTTCCAGATACTCGAGCGGCACATAACCGGAACGGACTAATTCAATATAATAAGAGATGCCATTGTAAACCGCATCGCTATCCAGGACGCAGGTCTTGCGGTCGGCCGAGAGGAAGTCCCCGCCGGCCATCCAGATCCAAGGTGCCAGGGAATGAATGACGTTCCAATCATTTTTGCCCGATATTCCCAGCGGAGCCACCGGTTGGTCTTCTATGACAATATCGGCGGCATAGATTTTCTTTAAGGCGCTTTTAAAAGAATCCCAGCTGCCTAATTCAGAGGCGGCCACCCCGGCTTTTTTCAGGACATCGCTACGAAAGAAAAGGGCACGGGCATCTACAAACCAAGGAATGGCGGTGGTTTTTCCCGATCCTTCAATGCCGGTAGTGTTCCAGGCAACGGGCACAAAGCTTTTAACACCGCCGAGTGATGCAACGGCCTCGACAGAGAGCTCTTCCATGGCGCCCATGGCGGAAATGGCAGAAACCCAGGTGGAACCCAGCTGGACCAGATCGGGCACGTCCCCCGAAGTGGCGGCGGTGGTAATCTTGGACCATCCGGCGCCCCAATCGACGGAGGTGATTTTTACTTTGATGCCGGTTTTATCTTCAAAGGGTTTGAGCAAATTTTCCAAATCGGAAATCGGCTCGAGCGAGTTGGGCATCACCCACATTTCAACGACTTTTTCATTGCCGGTCTTGGCCGGACCGGCGCACCCCGTTATTGTAGAAAATAGAAAATAGAAAATAGAAAATAGGCAAACTGGGAATAAAAACTTTTTCTTCACAATGGAGCTCCCTTCTCGTTATATTTTTACCCGGAAGAATAGAGGAGAATTATAGCATATTTATAGAAGGGGAGCAATGGAGAAAATTAGCTCGATATCGAATAATTAAGTGAAATGGTTAAAGGTTTGCCATTTAAAGCTTTATCGAAACCGTAAACTTTATATTTAAAATTTTTAATTTCGATCATAATTGATTTTATTGCTTCTTCAGCTGCGCGGTCAAAAAAGGCTTTCGCTTTCTTCCCCTTATCATCCAGCTGAATGTCTTTGTTTTTAATCTTCAATATGGTGGCTTTGCCATTTGCCAAAACTTTGATTTCCACATCCAGGTGAACTGAAAAACTATATTCTTGTACCGGTGACCCCTTTATCTTTCGGTTAAGGATGTTTCCGAAATTGGTATTGAAATGCTGATCCAAACCTCTTTTTTTCTCTTCTAAGTTATCTGAATATATGCCAACGGCCTTAACCTTGCTGGGCAGTTGCACTTTCTGTTCTGCTCTTAGCCCCGTAATTTTCCCTCCTTCAGAGGGCGGACTAAGTCTAAATTTACTTAAATCGGATGTAATAATTATTCCGGACTCGAGCGGTTTTGGCTTGGCCGGCACAGGTGTTGGCTTTGTAACGATAGAGGGAGAGCTTTGTGGTTGAGGTGTTGGTACAGGCGCGGGTTGTGGTGCAAACGCAGGGGTAATAATAATTTGTTCTGTAAGAATCAGCTTTATTCCATCCCGAAAAGTTTTAACCTTATTGATTAAAACTTTTAGTTCTTCCACGTTCCGGCAGTTTCTGATCTCGGTTTTTAGCGCCTCGAGTTTTTTAGACAACTTTTTTAGGAGGCCGCTTTTGACCGTAGCTATATTTTGCTTCAGTTTGCCGGAGTCGATGGAAGTGACCGGTTGAAAATTTACGGATAAGAGGGGCTCATTTTGCTCAGTCAGATAATTAAAAAGATTAGCTGACTTGCGCTTGAATTCTCGACGCAGCCCGTTAAATTGATCGAGATTGGAGGGTGTCTGGTCAACGCGCTGCAGCAGAGAGGAAAATTGGTCGTCGACTAAAGCACTGGTTTCGTCGACTTTTTTGGATAAAGCAGCTTTCCAACCTTCGAGCTTGCTGGATGCAACCGAGGTGTCAGGCGCAAAGAACAAAGCTAGGGCATTTACAATGCTCATTTGTATCTTGCTGTTCTGGCCTAGGATCCTCGAATCGAATCACCGACCGGATCATCCGCAGTCGGGGCGGGTGCCGGAGTGCTGGGAGGCTCAACCTGGCTTCGGGTCTTTTTAGATCCCCGGATGAATGTTTGCAGCGGATCCCAGATGAGCAGAAATTGATGCTGCCAGTCTTTGTCGATATTGCAAGCCTCGTAGCGGCCCGAAACGCCATAATTGAAGGGAGTAACCGTCACATTATAGCAGCTGCGTCTTCCTCCATAATAAAGCGTGTCATTTTCTCGATGTAACAAACCGAGACTGACTCTACCGTATTTTTCATGCGTTACACTGGCGGAGGCATGTACTTCGATCACGGGATTTCGTCCGGACTGATTATAAACTATATAGCCGGCGGAAAGATTTAGATCAATTGGTTTAGGAATATGTATTCTGCCATCAACACCCCAACCACTGACCCCTTCCCAATTCAAGCTGGGAGTGCCAAAACCGGCGTAAGATGGTTCGCCGCGATGGCTGGTGGGAATTCCCCTGGCTTCGAAGGTGACATCGGGCACCCAGTCTTTCTTCCAGAATTCGCTCATGCGAATTTGTAATCTTCCGCCCAGGGTTAAGTCCTGATAATAACCAGTGAAAGGAAAGCCGTTGGCGATATTATAGGTTTCCAAGGCAAAGAGGGTTTGCTCAAAGTTTCCCTCCAAGAAGGGCCCAAATGAGATTGGAAATTTCGGCAGGTTAATCTGTCCATAGACGCCAACCGTTTCTCGAATCCTGGTGCCATTGAAATACCAGCGGTTGGAGATATGGTTCGGGAATTGCTGGTAATCGACACCGCCTTTCCCATAGAGATCAACGAAAAAGGCAGAGGCAGCATGTAAGCGGAGTTTTGCGCCCAGGTCAAAATTGACAACACTGGTATTCCCGTCAACATAATTTCCCCAGTAGCCCAAGCGCAGATTGCCCAGCAACTCTATTCTTTTATTTAGATTTGCGCTGCCAAAGACCGGGTCCTTGCGGCCAAACACCGTCATCTCGTTATCTTTATCTCCCAGCTTCAGCTCTACGCCAAAGTTGGGGGCTTTGGTAGCGGGGGTGAGTTCTCTTCTCTCGAGTCTCACGCTGGCGGTATTGCCGCCCCCCCCGAAAACCGCGGCTGCGGCTTTGAGTCTTTCATGCCATAGGCGATAGGCTTTGTCGTCATCAGCCGGTTTTGTAACTTGAATGGCGTTAGCCAGGTCTTCTGTAAATTCTGAGCTGGAGACCCTGAGGGTTCTGGCCCCGACAGGAGCGTCGGTGGCAACTTTAACCTTAAATCTGATGGTGGTATCGTTCACGCGAACCGGATCAGAAATAGGCATCTTGGGGTCGGTACTATTACCAAGCATTAGATCGGCTCGGGTGTCTTGCGGCAGCGGAGCATTGCTGCTCAGGGTTGCAGTAACTTCCTGTCCCGGCTTAGCATTTTTTGGTTCAAAGGTTAAGGTCATTGCCGGAAGAACAGTAAAAGCATTGGGTTTAACCACCTGAAGCTTCTCATATTGATGGCTTACCACGCGTATTGATCTTGGATTCTCGACCTCCTGTGTTGCGGGATTATCAGCCAGAGCATTGGGTGCAATGCGAACTCTTAGCCGGAGGGTAGTGTCATTCACCCGTTCGCCGTTTATGACCGTGATCCCGTTGTCGACATGATTATCCGCGCCGACTAAAAATTCAACTGTGGCATCCTGCGGGAAGGCCTTGCCGGTGATGGTAATGGTTGCTTCTTGTCCCTGCTTAATATTTTGAACTTGGACTTCTCGATTCTGTACAGATCGTGAAAGCTGAACACGGTCGATTTTGGGCAAATTCATTAATTGAAATCCACATTCTTCAGCCACAACGCGGTCTTTGGCTTGTGCATAAGTATTCCATTGGTTGCCTTGTAGTTTAACCGCTTGCCTTTGAACGCCCTTGTTAGCCTTGACAACAAAGGCCCAAACTTTATTAAGGTTTGCGATGGCTTTTATGATAGCCGCCTTTTCTGCCCGGGGAACATCCTGTTCATTTAACCTGGCTTTGAGGCTTTTTAACGTTTCACCGATATAGCCAATGTTCTTGTCGTTACCTCTCGGGTCCACCAGGTCCGCCCTTAGTGGTTTGCCAAGGGGGGTAGTGGTGGTAACCGATCCGTTAACTGCTGGATCGCACATTTTGATCACCAGGTTATTCTTATTTGTCTTAAAAGTTTGAAATGGCTGGCCGGTTACCGTCGCGAGTTGGCGTTGGTATCCCTTATTGTATGTCCGAACATCTTTCCTCAAACTTTTTAAAACAGCAGCGGCTTTTTTATATAGAGCTTTCTCGGCCGCGGGAGTGTTTCCATTATTAGCCAATTCTTCCGTATTTTTAATGGCGGCGTCGACAATTGCTAAAGATAAAACCTCTTCCTGGGGCCCTACCAGCTCAGCCCTCCTTGCGGTTCCTTTTTGAATCCATATTTGATCAGCCATTCCTTTTCCTCCTTGTTTATAAGGTTTCGGAGCATCCGGGTGGAGGGTTTTGGCCTTTGCACGGATCTCCACCACCACCGCCACCGCCACCTTTCTTCACGGTTAAAATATCGTCTCTTTTAGCGACCTCCGTTACAACAATTCTGACGGATTCTTTTCCCGTGTTATCTTTCTCTTTGATTTCATCTTTAATGCTTATTACCAGGCCATATTTCTTTTCAGCCGCCGCTTCTTCAACTTTAATTTTTACCGAGATGCCTTGTGGTGTCATCGTGATTGATTTTAGATATACTTTAATGTTGACATCATCTCCGAAAGAAAGAATAAGGTTTTTGGGTAATTCTTTTTTGTCGTTTAAGAGATAATATTCAAGACCTTTGATCGTAACTTCATATTCATTTTTTGGCGCAACGGTAGAGACGATTCTGCCTCCTTTAAGATTTTTAATTGCCAGACTAACTTTGGCATCCGGATCACAAATCGCATAACGCGGAGTGATTGCTCTTAATACTTGTATTTTTACCTTTTCATCTCTGGCGAGGCAGGCCACAATTGGTTCCTGTGCGCACTGCATGCTGCCCTCGGCCGGATTTTCTTTCTTAACTTGATCGATAAGCGTGGTAAGAAGATGGTTGACGGTTGTGCCGCGAGTGCTTAAATCCATTTTAGGGTAGACTTCGATGTAACCCCTTGGTCCGCAAGCTTGTTTGTATTTTGGATCGGAAGACAATAGAACACTGGGATTTTCAATTCGATTGGTTTTAACATAATCCTGGGCCAATTTATCCGCCAATTTTTTGCTCAGGGCTGCCTTTTGATTCTGGGCCAGAGCTGAAATCTTGGCTACTATATCTTGTGAAACATCGCTGCGTCTCCCTGAGAATTTTTCAAACACAACATAGTTTGCTGCATCCTTAAAGAAAGTATCCAGGTCAGTTACATCCTTTAGACGGCATTCACTGCCGTTGCTCTTGGCCTGAATCGCTGCGATTTCAGTTCGATCTAATATAATGTGGTCCGGGATTGAAGGTGTAGTATCCGGTTGCGGAACGCAGGCGCTGGCTGAAATGGGAGGAGTAGTATCTTTGTTCTCCCAATAATTTTCCTTCCTTCCTCTAAAATAATTAATCACCGTGTTGGCTTTCGCTTTCAGATAATCATATGCTCCGTACGCCGTTGTTTCTAAGTCTCCCATTTTTTACTCCTCCTTAATTATTATGTCGACGGTATCACCCGTATTACTGGGTAATAGCATGTTTTCTCCATATATTTATCGATAGCTTCTCCGAAAAATTTCACTTTATTTGAAAATATTTTACAAATAAAAAGGCCCCGGTTGCCCAGGGCCTTTTTTAATCCAGGGTTACGAAACTAATTAGAAGATTGAAGCGCGTACGTTAGGTTTCACTTCGAGCTCGCGTCGGAAACCTTTCTCCCAGGTATAAAGATCTTTGACCTTGGCGTCGGCCATGGAGGTCTTGGAGAGCATCTCCACCGCTTCGGCGCGGGCCAGGCCCTCTTTCGGCCGTAGGCGGTTGCGCTCAATGTACTTGAGCATGCCGGCCTCTTTGGCGGCCTGAATGTATTTGGCGGCCCAGTGATTGGCGGAAACATCCCAGTACGGTTTCTCGTATACCTCGGTCAATCTCAGATTATCAAAACGTGCGGTGACCGCGATACCTTCGGCCTTGTTGATCTTATTGTTAGGTCGGAAGGTTTTGTCCGGATAACCTTTAATTAACCCGGCATCATAAGCCACTTCAACATATTTGGCTCCCCAGAAGTTGGGTTTTACGTCTTTGAAGATGGCGCGTGCCTGAGTATTGGGAACCTGCAGGCCTTTGGCGCGAACCAGCAGGGTGGCCAGCTCAGCGCGGGTGAGGGTGGAATCAGGGCGGAAGGTTCCGTCCGGATAACCCTGTACCATGCCCACGGTTCCGGTGTTCTCAATCGGGTGTCTCGCCCAATATCCTTCGGGAACGTCAGCGAATTGGATCAGACGCACCAGCCTAAAGTCCTGGCTGTAGAAGTCACCGGCGGCATCTGAGGCTTCGATCGCCAGCAGTTTCTTACCGACCGTGTCTACCGGGATGTCGGCGGTGAAAGACTTATCTTGCGCCACCGGGATATTCATGCCGTTTACCTTCAGGGTGAGGGGGCCCATTGCTCCTGAGTCCTCATCTCCTTCGATGACCTTGACCTTTCCGGAAACCTTGACGTGGTCTTCATAGATTACGCTCTTGTCGTTCGGGCTGTCGAGCTGCACCTGCAGGGTGCGTTTCTGGCCTTCGCCCAGATAGCCGATCGAAACAAATTGGGTAGCATTGGCAGCGATGCCGCTGTAAGGATGATAAGCATAGTTGATTTCAATACCGGAAATTCTTACCCCGATACCGGCGGTGGGGTTGTCTCCGTCCATACCGGCGCGGATAGCCAGGTTGCCCATCGGCCAGAATTCCACGCCCAGGTGCGGCACGTTGGCGCTACTAGAATTGATATCGTAGTCGGCGTTGAGATAAAGCCGGCGATTTTTATGAACGGTGTAGGCCTGGCCTTCTTTCCCCAGCAGGGCCAGACGGCCGCCGACTTTTAGGGTTCGCGGCAGATCTTCGTTAACACCGCTGGAGCGGGTAATCTTGCTGGCCAGGATGTTCTGGAAGTTTGCTCCTAGGGTGAGATATTCGGTCGCCGGGTACAGCACACCGAGATCCGCGCTGTAGCCGTTGCCGGCGGAATTGGAAACGTCGGCGACATCGTTCTTTCCCGATCCGCCCATGCTGAAATATTTAAAGCTGCCGCCTAACATCACGTTATTTTTGAGCTGGGTGCCGCCGGATAAAAACATCACGGTGTTGCCCCAGTTGCCGTTGCCGGCGGAGGAACCGTCGCTATTGGAAAGCGGAATATCAGCGCTGGAGGAATTGATCATTCCCACGCCGATGGCGCTGTTTTCGCCATAAGGATAAACTCCGCCGATGACGGCGTAGCTGACGTCGCCCATGAGTGAGCTGTACATGCTAGCAATGCGGGGTGAATTGATCCGTGCCAGACCGGCGGGATTAACGAAAATGGCATCCCCGTCTTCGGCCACACCCACATAGGTGCGTCCCATGCCCAGCGCACGCGCGCCCACACCGATGGACATCGGGTCGGGCACAGAGGCGGCGCCGGCGGTGGTTGCCAGGAGGACTACCGCTGCCAGCATCGACAGGATCAGTTTTTGGTTTATCATTTTTGATTTTTTCATTTTTTTCACCTCACTTACTTCTTGATCACGAGGATTCGACCCTTTGAGATCAAGCTCTTGGTGTCCTCGTTAACTATTCTCAACAGATAGAGACCGTCAGCGACGATGTTGCCATCCGCGTCGCGACCGTTCCAGGCGACCTGACCTTGAGTCGTGATTGCATGATAAACTTGTCGACCGGTCATGTCATAGATGTAAATGCCGATGTTAGTTACGCTCGAAGCGTCGTAAGCGATATTGATGGAGTTGGCCGCCAGTCCGCTGGAGGTCATACCGATAGCTAACGGGTTGAACGGGTTGGGATAGACGATCGCCGTTCCACCGGAAGGTACGGGTGCGGTTACCTGGAAGCTTTGAGGATTGGATTCCAGCGCCTGCAAGATCCCCAGGGTAATGGTCATTTTGACCACCTTCAAGGTGTAGCTGCCGGCGGGCGCCAATCTCGGCACAATTGCCTCAATCGATGTATCCGACCAGGAGAGAACGGTCATCGGATAGGTAGTATTATTGCCCTGTGTATTATTTTCAAAAACCAGCTGGCTCTGTCCCTGCATCGCGCCAAAGCTGGTGCCATTAATGGTGACTTGGGTTCCGGCCGGTCCGGTGGGCGGTGTTACAGAAGTAATGGTCACTTCACCGGTTACCGGTGGAATGGGATTGTCAGGGAAGGTTACATCACCGGCGGTAACGCAATCAATATAATGGTAATTGCTGCTGGTGCCTGGTGTGTTATAGACGAAGCTGTAGCTGACCACTTTGGTCCAATCAAAAGTGGCGTCCGCGGCTGCCTTCGAACCGCCTGCATCATAGGCAAAAGAAGTTTTTTGCAAATCGATCACGCCGTAGGCGGCATTGAAGGCGGAGAGGGTAGCATTGGTAACGGTGGCGCTGGTCGCCGTTCCGTCGCTATCCTGCAAGCTCAGTTTAAGAGCGTTGGTTGAGCCGTCCCACTTAATGGCGAAGCTTATTTTGTTATAGGAGCTGAGGTCCAGCGTGTTTGCCAGCTGGGCACCCCAACCGCCGCCCCAGGCCGTACCGTCGGTGCCGTTGAAAGAATATTTCACTTTGGCGCCGAGACTCCCATGATGTTTGGCTTCTGCCTGTGGAAGTTGGGTGCCGATATTGGTTTTGTCTGGAGTAATGTCCAGAGAATTGTCGAAAACAAAGTAGCCGGATTGCACCAGCCCTGCCGTCCATTTTCCTACCGATCCGCCTTCGACGTCATCGATCACTGCTCCACCGGTGTTAATGGTAAGCGTGCTGTTCCCGGAACCGGAAGAAGTCGTAACCACAACCGCGGTGCCAGAGGCGCCGGAAGGTACCGCCACCGTAATGGAGGTATCGCTCCAGACGGTAGGTTTGGCGGCAACACCACCAATGGTTAGAGTAGAGGTTCCTATCGTTGCACCAAACTTTGTCCCGGTGATTACGATGGTTTGACCAACGTAAGCGCTGGTGGGCGCAATACTGGTGATGTTGGGATTATTGCCACCACCGCTGATAGTAACAGTATAGGCTTGTGTCCCAGATTTTTGCGGGACCGATGCATCGGTCACACTAACCGTAAAAGTATAAGCTTGAGCGGTAGTGGGTGTTCCAGAAATCACACCCGCGGCGCTTAAGGTAAGACCGGCTGGTAGTGTGCCGGCGGATACTGAGAAACTGTAGGGTGCGGTACCACCACTAGCGGTCAGGGTTTGATTATAAGCTGTTCCGACAGTTCCATTGGGAAGAGTAGCCGGTGAAATAGTTAAAGCACCGGGTGGGTTAACAGTAAAAGTTAGACTGCCAGAAACACCCGTAACGGTGACGGTTCTTGCTCCGGGAGCTGCACCGGCCGCAATGGTGATGTTAACATTGATAGTATTGCCGGCTCCGGTGGCAGTATTTACGGTGATTCCTGCACCAAATGAAACGGAAGCTGCCATATTCCCGCTCCAGACTGCTCCGGTTCCAGTGATAACCACGGGTAAGGTTTGTCCCTGATTACCGTTATTGGGATTAATCGATCCACCAGTGAGAGTGGGCTGAGTCGCAAAACTGGCTGGTTTATAAGTGTAGGTAAACCCAGATAATACGCTGGCAGGAGTTGAAGTTCCATAATTGCCGGTGGGTACACCGCTGCCATTCCAGGTTTCCCAGGCGCGGATATAAACAAAATTGTTGGAAGTGATATTGCAGGAAGCAGAAAAATTTCCTGCAGCAGAGAGAGTCCCAAATGCAGCGACGGTATCGCCGGCCGGTACCCCGGTGGATGGATCGGGAATTCCAGCGACGTTATCGCTGGACTGAATGATCTGGACATATTTACCGGCAGCAAGCAGGGTATTGCCCACGCCGGTGTGGTCATAAATCTGGTTGGCCGGACTGTTCGTGCTGTTGCACGAGACCGTGGTCGCCACCGCGTAAGCCGCGCTGGAAAAAGTCAATAGCATTAGCGCAGCCGCCAGACCTCCTATCAGTTTTTTTGATACGTTTTTCATAATACTCATTTTTCTCCTTCCTCCTTCGTTTAGTATGGGACCGGCTCGGTCCAGCTAAAAGCTGTTTTCTTTGGTTCGTTTAGCATAAATCCCTTTCCAGGGATGAGCTTAAAGGTAGCTGGTTGGCCCGATGCGTTGAGCCATCCGGTGGTGCTGTCATAGGTCATTCCCGTATCGTTGCTGGAGATTAAATCTGCGTTGGAAGTAAATTGATAGATCGTTCCAGAATCCAACGGACTGGTTCCTTTTGAAGTCGCATCGGTGAGTCCCGCATTTGCAATAGGTACGAGCGCAGGATAAGCCGGCGCGATCCACTCCGCGACTGCCGCACGATCATTGGTAGCATCCCAACCGCCGGTCAGATTTAAAGCATTGGCTGTGGTGGGGAGCGATCCGATTACCGAGATAAATTTTGCGGTCTGGGTCAAATAACCGTAACAGCGGCCAAGGTCAATACTTGAGACCGCCGGAACTCCCGGGAAAGCGGCCCAGTTTCCGCCGGTAATAGTTGAACCGGCAATAACGTCTTTATTCATATTGAAGGTTAATACGCTATCTCCGTCGGTTGTCTGTGTTCCAAAAACATCGGCCAGCGCGCTGGTCTTGGGTGCAATCGGCACCAAAGGCACCGAGGCAAAGAAGCGGTTGGGTTGAGTGTCTGACGGTCCAACCGCGATATCGAATTTTCCAAGCACATCAGCTTTATTCAGATCGGAACTCTTTAACGTTGTGCCATGAGGAATGATCTTATAGTATTCAGCGGTTCCTTGTCCTACACGGTTTTGAAAGGTGTACGACGTATTTATTGTACCACCAATTGTGGCATTTGTCCACTTGATGGGATCGGTTGTATAGTATGAAGAATAATTGTCCAGGGCTATATCATAGGTACAAGTTAAAGTATAGATATCAACCGAAGATCCCGCGGGATTCATTTGCCAGCTAATGGTAACTGAACTCCCAACCGTATCCGCGTCTCTCTTAATGCCCGTGTTATATACAATAGGCTGAGTGGTTGTCCCGGTTTTGAATGCAAAAGGATTGGCTGCTCCTGGCACCAGGGGCAGAGCATTTGGCCCAGAGCTTTTGGTGGTGGCAAGCACCTCAATGGAATAATCGCTCGATGCGTTAAAGTTATCATGATTTATTGTCACCTGGGTTGAACTTGCATTCCAGGTCGAGGTCGCGTTGGTCAGCGCCGGGGTGGGTGTGTAGCCAAAACTGGCCTGATCGATCGGCAATGAAAAATTTATCACGATCGGTTGATTTAAAACCACATTTTGATCGCCATCCGCCGGAACGGTTGAAACAATATACGGCGCGAGGTGATTCGGATCACTTGAAGTGGTAAAACTAAAGGTGTTTTTACCGGTTAAAGATTTACCGCCGGTGTCCTTGGCATTTACCGTTCCAGTATAAGGAGTTGAGAGGCTAAAGTTTTGGCTATGGCTTACCATTACCCGTGTATCCCCACTGCTCCAGGTGTAACTGAGATTCCCGGCAGTAGGAGTTAGGTTAAAGGTAAAAGTATTTTTATCCACGGCATGGTTGAAGATAATGACGATCGGCTGGTTCAGCGCGACGTTAATTTCTGCATCCGCCGGAGAAGTGCTTTCTATTTTGAACAGGCTGTTGATTTTGAAATCAACGTTGGCTCCACCTTTATAGTCGGCCCAGCTGGTCATCAGCCCGGTCGCATTTTTGGCGGCCGCCTCCCATTCATAGTTGCCATCTGCCAGGCCACCGCTGGCCGGGATGGTGATTGCGGCGGTGCTTCCACTGGGAACAGGTGTGCCTTCGACCGTTGTCCAGTCTATGCCAGTGGGGGTGATGCGGTATCTGACGATCGGAGTCACGGTAGCGCCAGCCGGATCTTCAACCGTGAAGGTCATTTTAACGGAAGTTCCTTTGGCGGTATCACCCTGGTTCAGCTCTGCGTCAAGGTTGTTGGGATCAAGCTGCTTCATGGTGCTGGTATCGATCTCTTTGGGGGCCAGAGGACCGATGGTGGTATTAGGAATCAGCTGACAAGTGCCATAGTAACTGTCGGTTAAGGCCACTTTTGCCCGATCAAAAGAGAGGACCAGGCCGTCACATTTATTTATAGTAGCGTTGACGGGGGCCTCGGTAGCGTTAGCATTTACAGTAATATCTACCGTTTTTATCTTGTAAAGTTTATTGCTGGTTTCGGCGGAGTTCAGTGCTCGTTTATAATAAAGGTAGGCTCCGTCTTGGCTGACATCAAAAGCCGTCCATCCGTAAGAGGTGGTAACCGCTGCGTTTAATACACTCCCAAAGGGGCTGCTAGTGTCTGAAAGATTGTAAACAATAATATCTACGCCGTCATTGCCATGAACTGCAACGTAGAGTTTGTCTCCGGCTACTTTAAGGTAGGTAGGATAGACCATGCCGGTAATAATGGTGCTATAGGCAAGGTCGTCGGCATTGCCGCTGTAGCTGTAAACCATGATTTTTCCGCTGGCCGCTTTGTTGGAAACATAAATTTTACCGCCGCTTATCGCCACATTAAAGTGGGGAGAAGCGTTGGGATAGGTGACAAATCTTACGAAAGAGTCGGTAGAGGTGTCTATAACCACCAGTCCGCCATTGGCCCTATCGGCAACGAACAACCGATTAATGCTTTCATCCAGCGCCATTCCTGCCGGCGAAGAACCGCTCGGCCAGGTAACGCTCGTGGTGACCGGACTGCCGGTGGGCACGCCGCTGGCGTCGAGATTATAATAGATCACCGCCGCCTGATAATTTATGTTGATTGGCGAGAGGCTGATATAGAGTTTGGTGCCAGTTGAGTTTATCGCCATCCCATAAGCTTTTTCTCCGGTGGGGAGGGGGATAGTGGTGTAGGAGGGGTTCCAGTTGGCGCCGGTGTAAGCGAAAACTAAGATCCCTGCTGGCGTGTGGCTGTTGTCTACCATATAAAGAGTTTGATTGACAGGATTGAGAACTGGTTTGACCGGGGTTACATCACGAACGGCCTGCGCCATCGTCCCCAGGGCGATCAGTAAAAGCAGTATGGAAAGATACTTAAAATATTTTTTTATCATCATTTATTCCTCCTATTGGTCTCGGCCAAAAGATACGCCCCACCAGTATGTTTTATATGGATCGACGCCATTGCTCTGTCGATTATCCGTTCCCAGATATACATCCAGGTCTCCGATCAACGATCCGTCTCGGCCGGAATCCGAGTGATAGCAGGGATGCGGCCAGATGACGCAAAAGTTATTGGGATCAGTTTCATCAATGAAACCGTTGTTGGCCGGAACGGTGAGCGGGAAACCAAAGGGTGCGTCGGCCGTGACGTGAACTACTTCTGCCTCAGTTGGGAGAATAGCGAGTACGTTATTGTTTTCGTCATAACAGGTCAGGTCATGTTTCATAACATAAGCGGGCAACTGCCAGTCGGTGTTCCAGGGACAGTGTTTGAGGTTTTCAAATTTAACGCCGTTGGCGACGTCCTCATAAACATTGAATGGGTCAGCCGGGTTGCTGGGATCGGCCTGGCAGCTCGTCCATGCATTGGCCGGGGCCAAATTAATAATGTAGGAAATAGGATATCCTCCAAAGTGCACCGGGACTGGATAGTTGATGGGGTCCACTGAATCTTCCGGTCCGAGCTGAGTGGAATCAAGGGCGACACAGGTTTTCAAAACCGCGATATTTCCCAGGTTGCTGCCAATATATCTGGCGCTGAGCCTTGCTCCTGGAAAGGCATCCGAAAAACGGAGTTCATTTCCATCGGCGTCAGTTACCGGTTCAGTGACAGAAGGGGGCAATTGAATAGGATTTACAGGTCCGCCATCGTTGGGTTTGGTTGGATATTCGCAGATTTGCCCGTCGTTATAACAAGCGAGGCCGGTGTCGGTGTTGAGCACTGATCCATCAGGTGCAGGGCCCTGTGGGGTTGGAGATCCGGCATCAGAACGAAGTATCCCTTCAATGTCTGGTCCCGCGCCTCCGCAAGCAGTTGCGGATGCGGGCGGAGTTGTATTTTTCCTCGCAAAATAATTACCGTCGAATCTACCTTTAAAATACTGTCCAATCGAATCTAATGTAAAATCCATGATCTTCCTCCTTTTATGTAACTATGCGTATTATTCCCTTTCAATATATTATCGTTAACCTTTTTGAAAAATTTCACTTTTTTTGTAAAAAACTGAAATTTATGTATCTTTCCCCTTTCTCCCGCCGGTAAGTAAATCGCCCGCAACCAGCTCCCGAGTGCCTTTTTGAGTAACGACGGGCTGGTTTTCTACCGTCGGCGGAGAAGCTTGTAATTTATGTAGATCTCTCTGCAGCTCGTCGATACGATCATCCCGAATGTTCAACTCCGCCTGCAGGCGATCGAGCTCTCTCTGCATTTCCTTTTCACTGCGTGAGTGAGCGGCTTCCGTTTCAGTTGCCGTATATTGCAGGGTGGAAATTTCGGCTTGAGCCCGGGCTGCAAGTCTTTCAAAGCGAACCATTTCAGCCAGTCGGGCGCTGGTGGTATCGAGTCGTGTTTTCAATTCCTTCGCCGTTTCCCGGGCGGTATCCCTTTCCCTGGTTCTCTGACCCAGTAACGCGTCGGTTTCTAAAGAGGTTTGGCTAATTTTAAATTGTGTTTCATTTAGAGCATCTTCGAGTTGAGAAGCCCTTCTGTTGGATGCGGACAGCGCGGCTCGTAGTTCCCCTGCTTGCGTTTCGAGTGTTTCAATCATTTGTTGCTTTTCATCGATTTTTCCCCGGTATTCCACTACCAGTTGCTGTGCCGCTTCAAAATTAGCTTGAAGCTGCTGTTTTTGAAGTAGAGCGCGGTCCAGGGCGAGGTTCGTATCTTCGGATTCGGTTTCAGCATATTCTTTAGAGAAATGGATGGCGGCTATTTCACATTTAACTGCTGCGAGTGAGCCGCTGAGTGCTTGGTTTTCTATTTCTATTTCAGAATTTCGCTGTTCGATCTGGCTTAGCCGGGAAATCTCTGCTTCTAGCTTGGAAATTTGTTCAATATAGCCTGCTTCTCTTTGTTGTAAAACTTCAATGGTCCTTTCCCGCCGGATGATTTTTCCATTCAACACCGGAATTTGTAATTGGAGCAAGCCGATTTCTTTTTGCCGACTCTCAAGGTCATCCAGGGTGGGTCTTTTGGCCAGCTCATTTTCCGCCAGTTTCTTTTCGCTTTCAGCCCTGGTTACTTTCGTTTCAAGCAAGACGTTAGCTTTTTGCAGTTCGGCGATCTCTGCCTGCAATTGGGCCGACTGGTCTTGAATCTCCGTCTGCAGCCTGGTTAAATCTGCCTCAACCTTGGCTTTTTGTCCCACCAACTCATTTACTAATGTATAACCCTGATCGGCGACTGCCATAAAATCTAACTTTTTATCTCTAATCAGGGTTAGGATTAAGTCTTGCAGTTCTAGAGAGGCCTGTTGGATCTCGGGAACGGGGGTGTGGGATAAACGAAGCAGGTCCCTGGTCCTAAGGTTGCTGGGATCGGTAGCCTGACCGAGAATTTTAGTTATGATTCGAAGTCGATTTAAATTTACGGGTTCAGCAGCCAATTTTTTCTCCTTTTAAATATTAACAAGATATTAACGATCTTTGTCTTTATTGCCGAATAAGCTTTTAAAGAAGCCTACTTTTTTAGGCTGGGGTGCTGGTGCTGGCTCCGGCTCACCGTTTCCGAATGAGATGGTTTCTTCCGCTGCCGTTGAGGCGTCGGTCATGATCTTCCTGATGGTTACTTTTGTAGTATCATCGATAGACGTATCATTCAAAAAGGCCTCCAGTTCTTCCCGATAATTTCTATAAAGTATTTGTGCGCGGTTCGTGTATTCATTAGCGTTGGCAGTAGCCAAAGAGGCTATCTCAGCCAGCAGGCCCTTCCGGACATTTGTGACATCGGTGCTTTCTGTTTTTTCAATTTGTGCTATAAAGACTTGAATTAAAGAGGGGTCTTGAAGGATTGTATCTAAAAATTCAACCATTCTAAACTTTTCTGCGGGCGTGGTTTCCGGTTTAGTAAAGAAGCGATAAAGTCTGTCTAGTTGATGAGAGGTCGAGGGAAAAGCAGGATCTTTTTCTTTATCTGTTTTATCCTGTTCTCTTATTTTGATCGCTCGTGCGACCATATCCAGCACAATCACAGCCCGGTTCTGGAATTCTTCAATTCCTACGGTTTTTACAGGTGGCCCGGAAGGCAAGGTTTTTTGATCATAGATGCCGATGGTAGCAAGAGGAGCGCCGGCAAGGACATCTACATTAATTTGTGTGGCGATGTGGATTAATATCTTGACTAGAAAATGGTAAGCTTTCGGGTCTTTATCCTTCAGCTCGGCTAGAAGATTTAAGGCGGGCGGTAATTTCCTCGGTGTTGACCGCAGCAGTGCGATTTCTTCTTCTTTTTGGGTTGCGAAATGTTGATGAGCCAGGACCATAGCGGCTTCAGATTCCTGGAGTTGCTGGATCTGTTGCGCAAGACCGGGCAAGGTTTCGTTATAAGTTCTCATTCCATATTCGGCCCACTGCCGAAATCGTTCCAACTCTGTCCTGGTAGTTACTAGTTCTGCCTGAGCAGAGTCCCTTTCATCAGTTCGAGCGCGCAGGGTTTCGGCCATCTCTCCTGATTTTTGTGAATGGCCGAATTCACTTTCAGTTAGAGCGCCTTCCAGCTCCGTAATTTTTGTTCTTCTTTGCGACAGTTCTGTTTCTCTTTCTCCCAGCAATCTTTCAAGATCGGCGATTCGACTGCGAATGCCGGCGATTTCCGGGTCATTTTTTACTCGTTCTAAATCTTCCCGGGCCTGGCCTAATTCTCTTCTGAGTTGACCAACTTCAGTACGAAGACGGGACAGCTCTTTTTCTGTATCTATTTTTTCTTTTCTGATCCTTTCCGCATCAACTATTTTAGACTGAAGATCATCCACTTGGCCTTGCAGTACGCCCTGCCTAGTAACCGCGCCATCTCTTTGTATCTGCAGTTCATCTTGGTGGCTGATGGCCGCCCTGCGGGCCTGGTCGATTTCATCTAGTCTTTTCCCCAATTCCGTTATCTGGTCTGACTTTTCTTGGACCCTTGCTTGGGCAGCAAGCAATTCTCTGCTCCAAGCGGCTTTTTCGGCTTTGATCTGTGCTAATTCAGCCTCAACGGCCGCTTTTCCACTTTCGAGTGCCGTAAAATTTTCCACAGTGGGTCTTCTGGAAAGCTCCTCCCTGGCAACACTAAGTTGTCCCTCTAGATCAGTTATCCTGGGAGTAATGGAAAGGAGACGACCGCTGGCCGATTGTAATTCTCTAAGGGATTCTTCCCGCGTTCCTCTGGCTTGAGCAAGCTCAGCTTCAACGCTAACTTTTTGAGCGGTTAATTCGGCGAGCTGGTGGTTGAGCTCCAGGATCAATTCGGCTCCCCGGGCGGCAACGGTGGTAAAATCAAGTTCCCTGGCTTGAACGCCAGAAATGATTATATCTTGGAGTCTAGTGGCGGTTCTTCTTAGTTCTTCTGAATCTCCCTGGCGGGATAATTGGAGTAATTCTCCGGTTTTCGGTCCCTGTCGATCACGCGCGGCGGTAAGGATTTTCTCTATCGTCGCAAGGTGTGCGAGATCTACCCTTCTTGATACTACAGGTCCGTTGACCATAACTTTTCATATACTCCAAATTCGGTGGCGATTTATTTCAACCCTGCTCTAAATGCTGCCAGTAATCCAACCGCTTGTTGATTATTTGCTCCCACTAACCCTAATAGTCCCTCTTCAATTTCCGCCTTAAGCTTATTCATTAGTTCTATCGGATCATTGCTGGTGGGCAAAACTTTTTTAACGATGGCAGAGAGATCAGGGTCCTTGACAAGACTTAAAATATACTCGATATTAGCAAGATTATTTAGCAACCAATTTTTGATTTCATCGGGTTTTGGTTTTTTTGGCACCTTCGATAATTTTTCTCCTAATTGTTTAAAGTAGGATTCAATTTCTTGAGCGGAAGAAGACCTTGCCATAGGAGCAGGTGCCGCTATCCCTGGAGCTGCTACTGCCCAGGGGAAAAAACCGGCGGGTACTGGTCCCGCAGCCGGAGCTGCCGCTGCGGGGGCAGCAACTGGCGCCGGAGCGACGGGTGCCGCCGCAGGTGCCGTTGGTGCGGCGGGTGCTGCTGCTTCAATAATCTGGAGCAGAAGCTTTTGGATTTGGTCAATACGATTGCCCGCTTCTTTATCAACCTGAATTAATTGCTGGGCCAGTCCCTCTTTGGTTGTTATTAGCCCGGCTCTTTCCTGTAATAGTTTATCGGAGGCATCAGTTGCTTGAGACAGCTCAGCGCTGGCGTTGTCTTTGTTGGCCTTGTAGGCGGAGCCTTCTTTTCTGAGGCGGTCAAAATGTGCCTCGGCTCGATCATTGATCTGGCTTTTTAAGGCCGTTGCTTCGTCGGCAAGTTTAGCGGCTTCTTCAAGAGGAGCTTTACTCATTTTTTCTCGATAAAGGTCATCCACCTCTTTAAGCTTTTGATCCCTTCGCTCTTTGATCTGCTTCATATGGTCTTTGACCCTATCAATGCCGTTCGCAGCGCGGTCCGCTTGTTTGGTCAAAAACTCTCTACGGCTAGCGAGGTTGGCCAGGTTATCATTGATTGCTTCCCATCTTTCTACCAGTTCGGTTGCCTGCCTCTGGATTTGGTCAATCAACGGCCGCGGCACAAAATCTTTGGTCCGGTCGGTTATTTCCTGCAACTGGCGCGCGAGTTCCGCTACCTGATTTTTCAGCTGAGTTCTAGCTTCATCCAAGCCGACGGCAAAGTTAATAACAAAATCGGGACCGATTTTGCCTTCTAAGAATAAAGCTTTGAGGTTTGCCACATCCGCTGCACGGCTGGCTGCGCCTCGATCGATTTCCTGAATAGTATCCGGAGATAATCTTAAAACACCGGTTACCGCGTCGGCTTCTGAACTGAGGAGGTTCCCAACATAGATACCGGTTTTAGCGTTAGGATCAATACCTGCTACTCCAGGTGGTAGAGCTGGAGGAACTGTACCGGGTTTAGCCGCTGCACCGCCACCAGGAGGTGGAGGTGGTAGAGGTGAACCAACCGCACCGCCGCCAGGAGGTGGAGGTGGCAAAGGCGCACCAACCGCACCGCCGCCAGGAGGTGGAGGTGGCAAAGGCGCACCAACCGCACCGCCGCCAAGAGGTGGAGGTGAACCGGCACCTGCTCCAGGGGCAGCAAGAGTGCCCAACTTCCTTTCCATTTCTGTTACTGCGGCTCTTAAGGTTGGTTGATTTATATAATCGTTCCTTCTTTGTGTTTTAATGAATTCAAGCGCATCGGTTAATTTATCTTTGAACGCCACCACATCAAAAGGTTTTTGTAAAAACCCAATTAATGATTTGAGGGTAGTGGTTGGATTCTTCAAGGCATTTACCCAAGCCTCCTGTGTTCCCGGACTAAATCTTGCTCTAACCTTATCGATTATGATTCCCATTTCTATTTACCTCCTTAATATTTCGCCTTCTAAATAATCTCTCGCAAATATAGCGTCGGCTTCCACCTGCGCATCGCTGCGGAGCTCATTGACGGCGTTTAGTAACTTAAGCAATTGCTTTTTATCTAATGGGTCGATTTCAATTTCAAAATCGTTTCCCTTTTCATCCTTAAATGTAACCCCTCCATCGGTGATAGCTACACACAAACCTTTTTTATCGTCGGTTGAACCACGCGTTAAATAATCGATGAACTTAGTGACTTTTTGTTCATGACTCAATGGGATTCCACCAACTGGGCCGGGTTTGATAACCTCGCTTATCTGACGGTGAATTTCTCCGGCATCGCGATGTGCTTCGAGCCCCGTTTCCAGCACTTTAAACGCTTGCACAAAGTGAGCGGCAGAAGTGAACTTCTTCTGATAGGCCGTGTCTAAGATAAGCAAGAGGTTGCTATCAATGCTGCCCGCCGGTAAGCTCGCGGGCCGTTCTGCCAGGTTTTTGGCAGGCTCACCACCAACAAAACTGTGGTAAACGGTTAGCGCCCATGAATAAAGATCGGTATTATGGTCAACTATGCCGGTAAAGATATATTCCGGGTTCATATAGGGGAAGGTCCCGAGTCTTTGATCGGTTTTGGTTAATCTTGCTTTGGGATCTGCTTCTTCACTTAAATCTAAGAGAGCGCCGAAATCAAATAAAACTGCCCGGTCAACGGCTTTTTTATCGGGGGAAAGAACCACCTTTAAATTGTCGGGTTTAATATCACGATGCCAGATCGAATTATCGTGTAAAATTGTCAGAGCCTCTCCAATCGGAATTAATATATTTTTTACAGTTTGCAATAATGTAAATTTGCGGAACGCCTCCGCCAGGCTTATCCCATCTAAATATTCGGCGATATAAAATGGGACATGATCTGAATAGCCCTCAATTTTGAGATCGGAAGTAGTTCCTTCGTCAACCACCCGAATAATGCTGCGTGATCGATTGGCAATTTTTGTGCATAACTCGCTGGCTTCGTTGCCAAAACGTTTTAGAAGATCGAGCAGGTCTTCCTGTTTCTTCGTTAACGTTGCATCATGCGGATTTATGGCCTTCGCCTCGTTTACCCTTTGCAGTGGGGATAATATTTCTGTGAAAGAGGGGAACTTTACCGCGAAATAGCTGGCCTGTCCGGAACCGTCCACGGTTCTAATTTTATAAACCGCTCCCATGCCGCCCGCGCCGGCTTTGGCAACAATTTCATATTCACTGGGCAAGGTTTTCTTACCCTTGAAGGTTTGTCCGATAATAAAAGCCGGATCATATTCGCTTATAATTCTTTGTTTTGCATTTTCTATAATGACGCGCACTTCTACGGGCGGGTTTTCACCTTCCAATTCACGGATTAATTTAGCCGCCTGGTAATATTCTTCGTGGCTGATCGTGCCTTTGTTGGAAATAAAATCAGTTAATAATTGTGGTCGCAGGGCACCCATTTGGGTTTTCATTGCTTCCAGGGCATCAATCACTACCGGTGACGGTGCCGGGATGAGACCTTTTATCTGCTCCCTGACCTCGGTAAGTAACTTGTCAATGGCTACCGTATTATACTTTTTGGTATCAATCGCTTCGTTATAAGCCTGGGCATCTCGATAGGCGTCAACATAAGAGATGGCTTCGATTAATTTGTTAAGGATGTTTCTTTTGGTTTGATCAACGACCTTACTTTTGACTTTGTTTTTGACCTCTATTGTGACCTGGTCAAAAAGGGATAAAACTCTTTCTTTTTGTTTGTCGTTCAGGCCTTTAAGAGCATAGGCCAGGGCTTCTAAATTATTGACAAAGAGTTCTTGCACATTATTTTTAGTATTGCTGAAAGGGTTGCTGGCAAGCAAGGCTCTCAGACCAAAATGTACAACGAGACTGGATACAGCACCGACTAAAATATTCAAGCTCCAGATTACGGCATTCAAAGCTCCTCCCAATCCAAGATAAGCACTGGATGAGAAAAGCGACGTGGCGCTATATGCCGGGTTTAGATATGCCAGCATACTAAAGCCTGCGAGTGGCAATACAGAAAATGCGCGACGCAGCCATTTTGTCTTATGGGATATTTTAAGATACCGGGTAACCGTTTTGTCAGCAGAATTGATATGAGTATCTTCAAGTTTCGGTAAGGGAGCAGCGGTTGAACCTACGCCATCAACACTGGTAGCTGCGGTAACTCCTGACCAATAACATTGCGAAATGATTGCGCCGTGACCAAAACCGGAACGGATTACTGGTACAAATTGTTGATACTGCGGGAGTTTTTCCATCGTTTGTTTGTGATAACCGGTTCGCAGTGCCACCCTTTGCCACGTGCTTAATTGGGGACCTCTTATATTATCGACTGCCATTTAATTTTTCCTCCTCATTCTAAATGATGCATAATCGCTCTACAGTTATATCGGCAGGGGCTATAAAAAATTTCACTTTATTTAGAACTTTTATCAAACGATCTTTTATAAGGCAAACAAGGCGGGCATGGCAGACAAGGCAGGCAGGGCAAACAGGGCAGGCCTTGTCAGCCGTTTAAGCCTTGTCTGCCTTTTATGCCTTGTGAGCCTTGTATATCTTGTAAGCCCTGTCTGCCCTGTGATATGTTGGCAAAAAAGTTGCTATTCGGTTTAATGGAGGCTTTTAAATGAAAGAATATATTAAATTTGGTCATAAGAAGATGATAATCTGGCAAAATATCGACAGAATTGATAGTTTTGTGAACGAAATGATTTTACCTAGGATTCATTCTTACAAGCGATGGCTGAGAAATCAGATTGAAAGCGCACTTGATTCTGTTGGAGCTAATTTCGTAGAGGGATATTATTCGGGATCGATAAGAGAATATTTGCGTTTTATCAGGTACAGCAAAAGATCATTGGCCGAGTTGCGGGATAGGATTGAAAGGTGTGTTAAAAAGAAAATTATTTCAGACGAATTGTTTGAATCATTCGAAAAGTTAGCCTGTCAAACTTTATATTTATATAGCCGTTTAATAAGTGCTTTGGAGCGAAAGCTGTAATGTGGACCACAAGGCAGGCAGGGCAGATAAGGCAGACAAGGCTGGCTTGTAAGCCTTTTAAGCCTTGTAAGCCATGTTAGCCCTGTCTGCCCTGTGTTTCCTTACATTATTATATATAATAAGAAGGTTTTACTGGCAGATATTGGCAATGGCGATGTTATGGGTATTTTGGTAAAGAGTATTAGGTGGATTCTTTAAAGTAGCGCTAAGATTTACCACATATGATCCCAGGCCAGCAAAGCTGTGATTGAGTGTATCTACTCCAGCAGGAAGTGGAACGGGCGGGCCATCGGTAAAATTAAAAGCATAATTGTAATTTGTAGTATCGGGTGATCCAACCTTAAAGGGAATGCTGGTATTAATTACTCCACAAGAAGGGGCAATGATCGACATGCCGGGCAAGGGAACGCCGGCCGATGAGACATAGATCATAAAGACCTGAGAGGGGAAACTATAGGTCTGACCGTTTACGGTTGTGGTAGCCGTTAAATAAACCTCGTATTGAGCTGGGGTGTTATAGGTAAAGTTCACATCCTCTCCATCCAGCCCCTGGCCGTTGCCGAAATCCCAGTGATAAGTAAAACCGGCCTGTGGATTACCCACCTTGAAGTTGAGCGGTGTCCCAACACTGACGGCATTGTTGGGAGAGACAAGAATGGAAAGATTGGGAACAGGTACGTCCACCGGGTAGACCTGAACCGGCCGGCTATCCAGGGCTTTGGTGATCCCATCGCCGGCGGTTACGATGCATTTAAAAATATATTTTCCCTGCAGTTCAACTTTAAAACTGGTGATGCTGGATTTATCCGCGTTGCAGCTTAAGGTATTATCCTCGCAGGTTAAAATATTTTTTGTAGGATCAGGGTCTGGGGTCTGAACCGTCCAGCTGATGCTGGCCAGCAGATCGGGGGGATCAAAACTGCAGCCGATATTATTTATCACATCACCCACATGGTATGAATATTCCAGATTGTTATTGATGATAACGGTAGGAACCGCGGTGGAGCCTTTGACGTTAACGTAAAATGATTTTGATTTATCTTCGTTGATGGTGTTGCGGCCCTCGGTGGTATCTTCGACCACCAGACGAATTTCGTGGTCTCCGGGGGTATTGAAGATATGGTCCTTGTAATAATTTTCTCCGTCAAAATCAGCCTTAAAATCGGAATTCTCGATACGAAATTTAGCCACCAGATTATTGCCGGTGTCCGCACCGCTGATCCCGTTACATTGTTTCACCAGCCGGGCCGGGATTAAAACACGGACGGTATCCCCAGCATAAACTTGCGAAGTGGAGAGCTGGAGTTCACCGACCACTTTGGGATTAGGATAGTCTTTACAGACATCGTAGGGCGTGGAAGCGCCTGTCACCTGTGAAACCGATGGATTAGGCCACATATCTTTTTTGATGGTGGTGTGCCGATCGAGGTCTTCAATGCAAACATAATGCTGGCGCGAAGTTACTTTCACAGGGGCGGTGTAGATGGTGGGATGGTCCGCCAAAGCGCTCATTTCTGTTCCTGGCTCAAGAGACGAGGTATTGCCTGCCAGACAGTTGCCGCCGTCAAAGGTAACCCTGAGGTTGGCGGGAAGTTTCTGGTCGCAATCGATCACATTCTGAATCACGGCGGTGGTTTCGATACCATAAGTGATGGTTCCATCCGGGTTAAAGCTGGATGGATCGAAGTAGGGCATATCGCCCGTGGGCTGGCGATTGCTGGCTGAACAAGCGTCTCCCTCTGAAGCGCAGGCGGAGGCGTTGATGGGAGGCGTGGTATCGTGGTTTGCCACATAGTTTTTGGGATTAAAGCGATTCCCAAAATAACTCTTGATGGAATTGATGTATGGACTCAAGGGTCCAAAATCTGACATTTAAATCACCACTCCTTGTTTACTTAACTTTTTTGCTAATACTTTTTCTTGCCTGGCAGAAAGATCTTGCATGGCTTCCTTTAAAACGGCCTTTTCCTCATCGGTCTTAATTAACCCCGCGACTTTTTTTACACTGGCTCTTTCCACGACCTTTCCAATAATCTTTGCAATGATCGCCAGCGGTATTAATTCAAGTAAGGCGTATCCCTGCAGTGTATTTACAATCACTTCGGCTGATTTCTTAAAAATGTCTAAGGGAAATTCCCAGATGGCGGCCAGCACGAAAAAGGCTTTACCGGCACCGAGGGAAAAAATACTCGAGGCGAAGTTCTTTTTGAAGTTTTCCACCGCCAGCATAATTCTGTTGGCGGGAAACAGGCTTTCTTGAACCACTTTGGATCTTTGCGACAGTCTTAAGGCGACTGCCGGTTCCATATCCAGCAGCTGCACATTGAGGATGGCTTTATCTCCTGCGGTTTTGAGGTTTTCTTCAACCTTGGCAATCGCTTTATTCTCTGCGGCGCGTCCGAGAACTTTGCTGACGCCCCACAAAACGAAACCCTTTATCTGGCTAAGCCAGGGATAGACGGAAACGGAAGTTAAGACTCCGAGCATGAAGAATCGAGAGCCGTTTTTTCCCAGGGAAAGGAAACTGAGCTGGGCGTTGTCTTCAAAAGCGCGCAGGCCTGCTTGCAGAGGAGGCCATTCCTTCGCCACCGGCTTCTGTGCCAATGCTGGCACCGCCGGAGCTAATTTTGGTCTTAACGCAACCGATTCTAACATGGATCCTTTCCTCCTATATATCTATCGACACTTTTTCAATAAAATTTCACCCATTAAAAAGTAAAAAGGTTAAATCTGGCCCGGATAAAATTCATCGGGTATTCCGCGTTTTGCTGGCGCACGTACTCGAAACAGACACTGGAGTGCCGCCACAGGTTAACGCAGGAGCCGATGGTGAATTCTATGCCCGGTTTCCATTTGCCGCCGCTATCGAAGAGCAGTACATTGAACTCGGTGATGAGATTCCACCAGTTAGTTATTTTAGCGTCATAATGCAGGCTGAGTGGAATGATAGAATTTCTCTTGTGAAAGATGCCATCGCCCGTAAAATTGTAGCGGAGGAAGGCCGCTCCCGGTCGGAAACCGCGTAAAAATCTTGAGCGTGCCCAGGAGGGATTGAATCTTAGTGCCGCATAATAGGTATTGAGATCGGGATGCGAAAAATCGTACTGGTCGGCATTGAATGCGCCATCGAAGGTGCAGTATTTATTCCAGACAGACATGATCATTTTATGCGCCGGCCGACGGATGAAGCGGATATCCGTTTCATCGTTTCCGCCGAAAAGCCCTTTCATTCTCAGCTGGTAGCTGAGAGTTACCGTGGTTGAGGGTATGATGTTTTCGCCAATTAGATTAAAGCCAAAATAGCTTCTGGAGATATGACCATCTGGGCCGTTGTCAATTTGCTGGCTGGTGGTTAACTGCAGCCATTTTAGATATTGGGAGATGTAATGCATCGGGAAATTGATATTAAAGAGCACCTGTGATTCACAGCGATTATCACTACCGCAGATGTATTCATAACTGGTGCCTAGGTTTAAACCTCTCCTCTGGGAGAGATCATTACGCAGGTTGTTTACTTCGCTTTTCAGATCATCGTCAGCAATTTTTATCTGATCCAGCTGCTTCACCGCTTCGAGGGAATAGAAATAGGCCTGGGTCAGGTTGCCGTATTGCTCTTCCAGTCGAGCTTTACCGACATCGATTCGCGCTACCAGGGAGCGCCGGTCATCTGATTTAACCGGGAGAAGCTTGGAGGTTCTCTCGGCTGCTTCATAATTGGCCCGGGATTCAAGACGGTGTTTAATTCCATAACGGTAAATTTCTCCCAGCCCGTAATAGGTTTTGGCCAGGATCATTTTCCCTTCCTTGGAGGGATCGTTTTGGACCAGGCGAAGGGCCTGGTTATAATGATCGAGGGAGTTTTGATAATTTTCCCCCTTCCAATCGTAAGAATAAAGATTCCCAAGCAGGAGGTGTGCTTCGGCTTGCACGCGCCGGGCATACAGCTTCAGATAAGGCTCTGAGGAAGTTTCCTCAAGTTTTTTCGCCTCAGCCAGAATACTCACTTCATTATTTTTTATTTTTCTGTTTTTTAATTCCTTTTCAGCTTCAACAAAATCTTTCTTTCCAATAAAAGCCTCTACCAACCGGAACTGCAGCCGGAAACGGAATTTCTCGTAACCCAGCTTTCGGTCACCAAAAAGTTTTTGCATTTGCGCATCACTGATTTTGGGATTTTGTGCCGCGGCGATGGCCTTGTCCCATTCTTTTTCGATGGAATAGGCTTCCACCTCGTCCAGTATGATACGAGCGGCGAGATCTGGTTCTCTTTCTCGGATCGCCGTTTCAACCGGCTTGCTCTCGCCGGCCAGAAAATCTTCAAAATAAATGGCTTCCTTCTTTTTGCGCATGAGCGCCTCAGCTTTTAATAATTCTTTTAGGATCAACAATTCCGGTTTCTTTTTGGCGCCAGCTATCAGCTCGGGTCTTTTCTCCATCTTGTCCAGCAGGTCAATGGCGTCGTCAAATCTTTTTCTCCAGAGCAGCGCTTCGGCAGTTCGCAAATACAACTCGGCTTTGAATTTGTCTTCAAAGGCAGCGCGGGTTTTTTGGTCGATTGAATTAAGTATTTCCATCAAGCGACCTTCCTGGAGCGCATTCAGTTCGACATCCACCTTTATCCCCAGGAGTATTTTGGCAAGATAAATCGGCATTTCCTGCAGATCCTCATTGGTGCGGTAGGCTTCGATCAAGTCTTCAAGAGCGCGTGCGACCAGGGGAGAGGCGGGGGCTTCATAACTAAAAATATTATTTATTGCTCTTTTCTCGAGTTCTTTAATGGCAGCGTCAGCGTAAACCTCATTTCTCCGCATATTGGCTTCAGCGATGCCGAGTTGTGCTCTTGAATAAGCGGGGGAGTCAGACGGCACCTGCTTATAAAATTCTAACGCTCCTGCATGATTGCCTTCCCAATTAAGGACGTCTCCCAGCGAAACGTAAGCATAATAGTTGTCAGGAAAACGGGGGTCGATCGCCAGCCGCAGGACTTTTTCCGCCTTGCCAAATTCCTTGAGAGACGAGAGCAGGTCGCCTTTGGTCTGATAAGCAGAGGAGAGGACAAAGCCTTTTAACAGAGAGTTTCCGAGATCATCTTTTTTGGGAGAGCCATCGGGATCGAAGACCTGCCGGAGTTCTACGAGTCCTCTTGCCAGGGTTAATTTTCTTTCCCTTTCGGTTTGTTTTTTGCCCGCTTCAACCAGGTCGATTTTTGCCAGCCAGAGGTGTGCCTCGGCTTTGACTTCAGGCAACCCTTTGTCGATAGCCTGTTGTAAGAGCGTTCTTGCGCGTGAAAAATAAATGGTGTATTCCCGTTTTCCCTGATCCATCAGAATGAATCCCTGACGGGCATAGTTTTCCGCCAGTGTCTTTTTAACCTCGGCCATGCCTTCATCCATCAGAACGTCAGGTTTATTGCCTATGCGTTTACTCAAAATATCAGAAATCAATTTATCTTTTAGTTGTTTTTTGAATGCAGCCTCATCGAGGTTACTGATAATTTGGAGCAAAATATTTTCCGCTTCAATCAGCTTATCCTGCTGCTGTTTAACGAACTTCTCATCTTTAGGTAGGCCGTATTTCATTTCACCCGCTATCAACATCTTGGCCTTTGCCAGCCAGAGCCGGGCGTAGGCCGAAACCTGCTTCAGCCAGAGCGAACGATTTCCCTCAACCTTTACTTTGTCATTGTAAGCTTTTTCCCATTCAACCACGCTTTCCATGGCGACGCCGGTGATCAGGATTCGCGCGGCCTGGATGAGAGCGAAGTAACCGGTGGTGCTTCTCAGGCTCAACTCCGTTTCCCACTCCGAGATTTCAGAAAGCAGAAGATTGATCGTTTCCGGCGGCTTAATTTTTTTCTCAAAATCCTTCAGGATGAAGGAGATTAGGGTCAGACATTCGGCAGCCAGGCGTTTTAGTTGCTGATAGTGAATACCTTTAATATTCTGGTTCCCGGCTGAAGCTTGAAGCTGACGGTAAGCCAGGGCTAGCAGGTTTAATCTCAGTTCTGGTTCGGTGAGCCCCCCCCTCTGTAAAATCGGGATTAACGCTTTCAGTGCCTGGTCTTCACTTTTTAAACTTTTGATCTCCCTATTCAATTTTTCTGTTTCAGCTTGATTACCTTGACGGGCAATGCTTACTAGCTGCGCTTCTTTTTCTTTAAGCTGGCGCTGGAGGTCTTGCAGTCGGTGGGGAACTTCAAAGAGGAGAGTTTGTCTCAGTTCCGGGACGGTGAGTTCTCCTGCCTGAAGGATTACGATTTGTCCTTTCAGCGCCCGTGCCTGACCGACGGCGAAATTGGCCTCGGTCATCGCGTCTTTTTCCAGATCGGCCCATTTGGTTAAAGGGCCCTTCATATAACGCATCCGCTTATAGTTAATCTGGTAGATTTCTTTAGGATTGGCTATAATTTGTTCGAACGATTTACTGGCCGGGTTAAAATAACGTCTGGCGGTTCCTCGGTTAGGAGCAAGATTGGCTAGCTGAAGTTCCATTTCTCCCTTGAGTAAAGGATCTATGGGATCAAAGGGGTTTTTATGGTTAATATAGCTTTTGTAAATATTTTCAAGCAGAGCGAATTTCTCGGATTTTGAAAGGTATGCCGACGCATCGTCATTCATGCCTGCGGTATTAATGTTCAAGGCAAATCCTAAATCTTTTAAATATTTTATCTCTTTGATCGTAGGATTACCCGTGATAATTAAAAAAGCAACCTTGGTTTTCCAATAGGGAGATGCATATCCTTTATATCTTAGGCTTTCATTAAGCAGTCCGGGCTTTGGATTGCCGTTTTCCCTTTCCAGCATCCATTGTAGGATATATTCTGAGAAATTGGCGGCGAGGTATTGCTTTGTGCGAAGGCCTAACCTGAACTGGTCAGAATCATCGGCATTTTTAATCTGATCATCATTAGATATAACACGGGTCTTGCTTTTTCCGATTTTACTAAGATTTCCATTAATAAGTTCATTGGCAGAAACCGAGTCCCTTTCTCTGAAGCCGGGGGGCAGGACCAGCTTTGTTCCGGCCATTTCTTCTTCAGGAGCTTCTACCTTTCCGGTGGTAATTCTGCCAATAAATAGTTCTTTGAATTTTTGGATGGCTGCCCGAAAGGCTTCTTTTTCCTGGGGAGAGTTGAGCGCCCAGCGTTTGGGGGAACCCTTTTCTGCTTTGTTCTCGTTGAAATAAATGTAGGCCTTGATCCTCTTATCTTCGGCGAAGTAGTTGACGCACTGGTCGATCCAGGCGGGCTTTTTGGTTCTTTCATCTTCTCGGGAGTTGGCATCGGCGGCAAATTCTCCGATCATGATCGGCCGTTTAAATTTTTCCAGACGATCAATGCTGCCGGAAAACAATTCGCGACAGCTCTGCCAGCTAAAACCAGGATCTTCGCTGCTGTAACCGTCAATTGCCACCCAATTTACGCGATGGTCATTGGGCGCCTCATCTGGATAGTAAGAGCGCAGATCTCCACCAATATTGGGGTTCCAGACCCAGGTGATGTTACAGGCACCATATTTTCGCAGCTTATCATGGACATAACGAAAAGCATCCTTATAATGAGTGGGGTCCATGGCCCAGGGATAACCGGAGACGTTCATTTCGTGGCCGAAAGAGACAAAAATGGGTTTGCCGAATCTTTTGGCGCCTTCAGCAAACCTTTTGAGCAACTGGTCATATTTTCCTCTGCTGATATTTTCTAGACTGAAGGAACGGTCTTTTTCTCCCCGGCCGCTCCAGGGCTCCATCTTAATAAAAATGGTTCCGCCTTTTTGAGCAATGAGGGTGGCTTCGCGGGTGGGGAAATTAAGGCCGTCACCAAATTTAAGAAATTTAAGAACAATGTCCAAATCTAATTCCGGTTCGCTCCTGCTGTTGTGCTCGATAAAACTGCTGACCGAACTTTCAGTAACCGCGCCGCCTCGGTCGGGGACGTGGGCCCCGTGATAAAGTCCCTGTTTCGGCGGTTGAATTATTTCGCAAATTGGATCTGGCATATTATTTCTCCAACCTTAAATAAGAACATCCCCGGATATCCTGATATCCTGATATTCCTTCCATATATATATCGTCAAAAATTGGCTAAAATTTCAGATAAAAAGGGGATTCTTGAGGTTACTCAAAGCGAATATTTTTGATTTCCACCTGGCAGCTTCCTTTATCGGTGACTAGCAGGAATTGGACTTTTTTTGCCTTTCCCAATAATATTTCTTTACCTTCTTCAATATAGTGTAAATCAACTGTTGTCGGGGTGAAATTTGGTTTGAGCTCGATCGGATCGAGGCTGACCGAGGGAGAGTAATCATTATTTTTGTCGCTGTATACCTGCACGATTAGTCTGGCCCAGCCACCATGTTTTTTAAAGTCACCTTTGATATCAAATTTTAAGCTGTTTCTATCCTGGAGATCAACATTGCCGGTGAGAATGCCGAAGCCAGGATCCTTGGCTTGATTAGCTGAAAAAGTATAACTGCCAGCTCTGAGATTGACTTTTCCGTTGTTGAAATCGAAAGAACCTTGTTGGATATTTTCAATATTTAATGGTTTCCCAGGAGCAGCTGGCTTTGCCGGAGCGGGTTGTGATGCTGGTTTTGCCGGAGTCGGTTGGGGAGCAGTCGTTTGCCGTTGAGCCCCGGTTCTGTCGGCAGCGGTCGGTTGTGGCGCATCTTTCAGCGGTGAAAATTTTATCCAGTCATATTCTACCTGCAATGGTCGACCCGGATATTTAAAAATCCCCCCCAGCCAAGCGACAATATCCGATTGTGAACTGCCGGGCCAGAAATTAGCCATTATTTTCATCGGCCGATACGGGAGTTTTTCGCCGGGAGCAGCGGTTGCCGTGTGGACGGCTCTTCCATCTATGTACCAGGTGAGAGAATTTGGAGCCAGCTTAAAACCGTAATTATGAAATTCTTGTGAAGCGTCAAAATTGAGAAAAATATCTTTTTTGTGTTCATCATGAACCCCTCTGCCTTCTGTATAAAAATTAAGTTGAACCATCCTTGGGTTTTTCCCTAAGAATTCAAAGTCGATTTCATCATGGGATCGTTCTCCATATTTTCCCCGATAGGTAAAAAATGTGCCGGCCACCAAACCTTCTCCACTTGCTGCTTTCATTCTTACCTCATAATAGCCGTAGCTGAAAGTTTCCCGCTGTGTACGATATTCCCCTGAAGCATAAGGCATGCCTTTACAAGAGCTTGGACAGCCTGCATTATTAAGTATCAATTTCATAAATCCATTTTCAAATTTAATATTCGAAGGCCGCCATGTGCAGTTGAATATGCCTCCATTCGACCAATTGGCTATTTCCCAAATTGAGCCTTCATGCCGATCCATGGATTGAAACAGGGAGGGCTCCCAACTGATCAGGGTATTGGCGGTTTCGATACCCAGTGTTTGTTTCAGGCAGGTTTCCGCCGCGGATTGATTTTTAGGTTTTTCCGCACAAACTAAATTTCCGGCGGCCATTCTTTCCTCTTCGGTATCAATCAAACCATTATTCCCTCGATCACCGCTGTGCCTATCCGCCTGTTTTAATTTGCTCTGGAATTTCGGATCGGTCCTTGAGATGGTAATTACAAAATCAGACATATCTTTTATCCCCCTTTTTTCAAACAAAAAGCCCACTCCGCTATGTTACCGGAGAGGGCCTTTTAAGCCTCGCGTAAATCTATCGTAGAGAACTATTTAAAATTTCACTTTTTGATGTTTTATCTTGGGTAATAACTTAGCCAACTCTTTCAATTGAGGAATCTTTTCGTCGGGGGAAGTACCTACGGCCTTGATAAAGAAAGGCCGTTGTTTGTAATCATAAGGAGATGAAGAAAGAACCGATTCAAGGAATGCGCTCTGTGCATATTGGTACATAATTGTCCCTTTTTCTAAAATGGAATAAATCATCGCCGTTTGATGATAGAGCTCCGCCCGTAGTGAGTGCAGGTCCCAGGATAAAAGCTCCGCATATTCTCTGGCAAAATTTATAGAAGGATCAACCGCTTTTAATACTTCAAGAATTTGATCCAGCGCCTCCAGGCTTTTTTGAGTGTCTCTGTGACGGAGATGATTTTCTAAGATCGTTAACAGCCCGGGGGTTCCTGGCTTACCCTTCTCCCCTTTGTCACCCAAGATTATTTTTGCTACCTCAGGGTAATGGTTGGAGACTACTTGATTAATGAATGTCTTAAAGGGATTGATTTCTTTTCCCACCTGGTTAAACTGGCCTTTTTTAATGCGCTCCCTCAGGGTTTTATTCAGGTTATACTCAAGGTAGGGGGGAAGGGGAGGCGCAACCTTTAATTCAATTTGTTTTAATAAATAAAGGGCGTAACGCAACAGAACTGTTTGCTGATTCATTTTCACTAATTCGTCTTCTTTTATTTTCAATATTTCGGCAGCGCGTTTGAGAATGCGTTCGTTCTGCGTTCTTTTCCGTTCGCGAGATTGGATGACCACCCCAACCTCTTTCAGATTGGCGTAAATTTCAAAATAGAGGCGAGATGCGGGGGGTAAAGTCTGGATATCTTTTTCTATTGTCTCTACGAGAGAAAGGATTTCATCAGCGTAATAGGTGGTTTTGATGTCCAGCCCGCCGGTGGAGTCGTGGATAATAATATATTTCCCATCTTTATCTTTATGCGGCAAACCGGAGAGACGTAGGACGGCCTGTAAATAATCGAACTCAACTTTGAGATATTCTGCTTTTGTGCTGTCGCTAGAGATTTCTTCAAGCAACGGAGCGATTTTCTCGCAGAAGGCGAGAATCTCGGCGGGATCCGCCACTCGGCCTTTTTTGGTTTTGATGACATAGATGGCGTTGCGCACCATGATTTCCAGCATCTTTACCCGGGACCAGGCGGAGAGGTATTTAAATTCCTTTGGAATATCTCGCAGATACTCTTCATAGACCAGGTCCACCAGGGAGTTGGCCAAAACTTTTCTATCCTCAAAATCAGGCTGGCCCAGACTGCGGAGTTGTTCATAATAAGGCTCGTCTTTAAATCGTTCCAGCTGCGCAGCCACAAAAACTAAGGTTTTGTCCCAAACCTCTTTTTTGCTGGCCTTTTGCTCGGCACTATCTTCGTCCCGCAGAGTGTAATAGTTGATACGGTCAGACAACATCATCAGCAGTTCGCCGTGAATGAGTCGGGAAAGATGGAGGATGAAGGCGTTTCGCTGCTCCAGTTTATCGGCATACTTTTGCAGTTCTTTTTGAACGTTTACTCGAGCGTCGGTCAGAGATGCCGCCTCAAGTTTTTCTCTCTTTTTCTGCAACAGGGATTGTTTGCTGATTACAATCTGCTCCATGCCGGTTTTTAGTTCGAGCAACTGGGCCACAATTTCCTGCGGGTATTTTAACCTTGGCCAGCCGGAAAAAAGTCCGGCCTGCTTGATCATGGCGGCTCCCCGTAGATAATGATAGGTTCCCATTTGGGCCAGCTCTTTGTCCTCTTCGCTGAGGTGCCCCATTTCCAGGTTAAAATTGAGGGCCTGGCGAAGCTCTTCACTTGAAACCTCGATGGTTAAGTAAGCCCTTTGCAGCAGGGCTTCCAGGGAAGCGGCTTGTGCCGCCGAGATTTTTGAGCCTTTAACCATTTTCCCCAGGAGGAGGGGAAGCTCTTCTTTTTTTGCCAGCAGTGTCAGTTGCTCAGGATTTGGGCTTTCAAACAAAAAATCTAAAAGCATGCTAAAGGCTTCTGGAGAAAGGTTTAGTTTCCTAAGCTCAGCTTTTGCGATGGTTTGAATGGTCAAGCTGACGCTGAGACCGGTGCCGAGATTAATGCCATCTCCCGCGTTCATAGCGGTGACCCGTCGATAGAGATAATCGGCCTGTTCAAGATATTTTCGCTTGAGTCCTTCATCGTCAGCCAGATGTCCCAGATGCTGGTAGAGATCGCCCAGAATCAGCAAGCCCTTGGTAATGGAGAAGTGATCCGGCCGGGAAGGATAAAGATCTTTGTTCTCCACCGAAAGAAAACCCTGCAGGGATAGATTCGCCAGATAAATGCCCTCACGGTAAAAAGCTTCATCCCGGTTTTTGGTTTGAGAATAGAGCTCAGCCGTGGTTAGAGTTAGAAGATCAAAGTTATAGTCAGACGATCCCCGCTTATTATGGCCGCGGTCATCTTCGTACAATTGCAGCATGATTCTCTGTTTAAAATTCTCTGCCATTTTTAGCGCCAGGGCTATTTTATCGTCCTTGTCCGGCAGGGTGCTTTCGATAATTTTTTGGGTGTAGACGGAGAGCAGCAACACCGCGTTATCCCAGTAACTCCTGAAATTTCTTAGGTAAGTAAAAAGTTTAAAATCGTTTTTTTCGTCAAGCGTCCGGATCTTGCTAAACTCCGGGTATAATCGGTCGAACTGTTCCTTGGCAAAACGATAATCTTCGTGATTGAGCGTCCTCTGCGGTGGAACCTCCAGTAACGCCAGTAATGTTTCCTCCAGTTGCGGTAAATCAAGATTTTCCTCTACCTCGGAACGTTTGAGCACAAATCGATCCGTCTCATGCAGTTTGGGATCAAGCTGACCGTAAGGAAGGGTCCGCGAAGATATTTTCTCAGGTTTTTCGGCGGTGGTGAATAAAGGTTGGGTTGCCGGAGCGTTTTCTTTTCCAGCGCAGGTTACGGTTCGAATTTGTCCGCGGAAAGATTGCTCGTATTTTTGAATGGCTTCACGGTAGGCCCTTTTTGCTTCCGCCGTTCTAATGGCCCACATCTTGTCTTTTCCATCTTCCACCTTATCCAGGTTAAAGTACACAAAACCTTTAACCCGTTTCCCTTCGGCAAAGTGGGAGATACAGCTTGCCAGGAATTCGGGTTTTAGGGTGGTTTCGTCGGTGGGAGTATTGGCATCCGAGCCAAATTCACCGATCATCATCGGCTTGCCGAGGGTGTCTAATTCCGCAATCCGTGTGGAAAATAGCTGGGCACAGGATTTCCAGGGTGAGCCGTAATCCTCGGTGTTATAACCGTCGATACCGATCCAATCAACATATTTATCTCCCGGATAATAAGCCCGGGCGTCGGCAAAAATATCGGGATTCCAGACCCAGGTTATATTTCTGGCGCCGGCGTTTTCGATGACCGCATGGACATGCTGGAAAGCCTTTTTATAAAGTTCAGGGTTGCCGCTCCAGGGATACCAGTTGCCGTTCATTTCGTGGCCGAAGGAAACAAAGACGGGTTTCCCAAACTCCTTGGCGCCTTTAGCGAAGCGTTTGAGGAGATGGTCATATTTTCCACCGATAAGGTCTTCCAGCGTGTAAGAACGGTCTTTTTTACCGCCAGCACTCCAGGGCTCAAGCTTGATGAGGATGGCTCCGCCTTTGTCTGAAACTATTTTGGCTTCGGCGGCGGGAAAGGCTAAGCCGGTGCTGAAGGCCAGGAATTTAAGGGCAATATCTACCTGGGTGCCGGACATTTGCTCAAAAGCTTCGATTTTGTGCTCGGAGATAGTATCGCCGACAAAAACCCCCTGATAGAGCCCCTCCTTCGGTGGAAGAATTTTTACGCAGTTTACATTTAGTTCGCCCATTTTAATGCCTCCTATATACTTCTTAAAAGACCCAGTGCATCTTCAACTTTTTCATTCGGCAATCTCACATTTGAAAGTTTATCGATCATCAGTTGCCATTTATCCAGGTCGCCTCGACTCAAATCCAACTCTTCGATATCCAATGCTTTTTTGAAGTCCCGGTATTGATTGATTTGTTTCCAGGGTAACTCTCTATTAAAGCGCTCTTTAGCGGTTTGCGGATCAGCCAGCAGATAGGCGCGCATTGATCCGACCAGCGCAGCAAAGGCCAGGTCCATGGGCCCTTCTTCTTCGCCCACTTTTTCCCAGGTAATGATTTCTCTAAAAAACCTGAGGGCTTCGGCCGGCTGGTTTTCATCCAGGGCAATGTAACCCAAACGGCTTTTGGCCACCTCACCCAGGTATCGGATATCGTAACGGGGATTCTTGGTAACATCGGAGCTTTTAAAGAAAAGCCACAAAATATTCCTGGTGCTTTCTTGTGAGCTCCACTCTATGACCTCTCCGTAAAGACTTTTTGCTTTTTTGAGCTTTCCCCTGGATTCAAAAGCTATGGCTTCCATCAGTTTGTTGCGATTTTCGTAACCCGAAACGGATTCGGGACGAACATCTTGTGCCATCAATATCTTCCCATTTCTAAGTTCCTTGTTTATGCGGTCAATATATTTTTGCGCAGCTTTTGGATTGCCTCTCTCAAGCTGAATGTCGGCCAGCTCGAGGAGAAGGAGAAAGTATTCACGGATGTAATCAATCCGGGGATGATATCTAAGATGTTCATCCGGGGTCCGCAAAGCTTCTTCCAGGACCTGGATCGCGCGGTCCAGCAAGTTTTTATCTTTGAAATAAAAAGCCAGCTCACGGTAAGCTTTGGCGAGTTGCAGGCGGAGCATATTTTCTTTGTGCGGTTCGGTGCGATGGCGGAGGCTGTATTCACGGTCCTCAACGATTTCTTTCAATTCCTTTACTCTTTTGGCTTCCGGACCCGGGAAGTAAAGCTCTTCATAACGCGAACAATCGATGCTTTCTTTGGGTTCCTTTGATTTATCCTTAAACTGGCCTTCGCCGGTAATGATATTTTCGTTCAAGGGGGGCGCTAGTTTTAGGCCGGCCTGGTAAGCGGCGCGGGCCTGCATTTCGGACAGAGCCCAGGTTCTAAAGATCTGATTTTCTTCCCGTTTGGAAACATTGAAGTAACAGGTGGCTTTAACTTTCCATTCCTTAAGCTTTGCCATGATTTTTTCGATGAACCCCGCTTTTTCTTCCGCGGGGGCGCTGCTGGCGAATTCCCCCAGCATCAGCGGCTTGCCATAGGCATGCTGGGCTTTAATCGCTAGATCGAGGCGATGGATAACTTCGTCTACCGATTCTCCCGGCCGGTGAAAAACGTTAATCGCTACCCAATCCACGTATTTATCTCCCGGATAGTAAGCGGCAAAATCATCAATCCCTTCGCCGGGGACAATCGGGTTCCAGACCCAGGTGATATTCCTGGCCCCGTATTGGGTTAATTTATCGTGCACATAGCGATAGGCTCTGACATACAGTTCTGAGTTTCCTCCCCAGGGATACCAGTGGCCGTTCATCTCGTGGCCGAAGGTAAAAAAGAAACTGTAAAGGCGCGAACTTTGGGCGAAAGTCTTAAGATCTTTGTCAAATTTGCCAGCAAGAATGGCTTCCAGGGACACGTTTGAGCCAGTTCCCAGCCAGGGTTCCAGTTTAATAAAGAGGGCACCCCCGCGTTCTTTCATGATCTGCGCTTCTCTGATGGGAAAGGGTTGTTTGCCTTTGAGCTCTTTAAAGTTCATAAAACGCAGGGCAATATCCAATTTTTGATCAGACATGTTTTCAAAGCAACGCAGATGTTCAACCATTACGGCATGGTTGACGAAGCCACCATGATACATTCCTTCGGGCGGATTGATCTTCTGGGAAGGCGAGCCGCCACGCAGCGGATCGATAACATGCTGCTTGAGGATGTGTCCTCCGCAAACTCCGAGGAGAGAAAGGCTTACGCCCCAGCTTAGTGATCTGGCATAATTTGTCATCTTATTTTCCTCATGATTCGATCGATGGTGGGCTTGAGCAGTTCATTCCAGGCAAACGCATCTCGTATAAGGGAGCCCCAGCCCTCGGCGGATTGTGGCGCCATCTCCCGATTAGCCACCATTTCTTTTTGTTCGCTGAAAAAGGTGGACAGAGCGTAAATGGTCCCGGCAGCCATATAGCCCGGCCAAAAGATATTCATGATCAATCCCATGTAGTCAACTACCCCAAGAGCAAATAAACTATTTAAGGTTAAATAACTGGTGACCCCTAGAATCGCTGCGGGAATGGTAGTTTTGGCAAAACTCTTCCAGAAGCTAACGGTGTTTGGATCAGGGAAGAGTGTTTTCAAAGCTTTAACCGCCAGGATGGTTCCCGCTACGCCCAGGCCAAGTGGTTCAAAGGCAGCGGCAAAATTTGCGGCTTGAGAAAGGCCGACCGAGTAGATCAGGTCTTTGGCGCCGAAGGCGGCGGTCAGGGCGGGGTTGAGGGTAAAGATCCAGAAAAGGTGTCTTTTGGTGATCGGGGGAAGATGTTTTCCGCCCGAAGCAAAGGTATTAGCAAAAGGGCCCACAGCTTCGTCATTGATCTGGTACATTCCCTGGCCGACATACGGGACGCTAAGGTACCAGAGGAAAATGTCCCGCGGGAAGGGGAAGAAAGTTCGTTTTGGATTGACCATTTCTTTTGAGGCCTGGATGGAATAAGCTAACCAGCCAAAAACGGTTTTCAACGCCCAGAAGGCCAAGAAAGTGGCGGTGGCGGGTAGAGGGGTGAAGCCAAAGAATACATACAGCGTCGGGGTGAAAGCAAAAATATATTTGCACAGCGTGTCGAGATACCAGGTCCCCACAGCCAACCAGTTGTGGAGCTGTGCCATGGTGTAAACACTCTCGATGCGCAGCTCTTCAAAAACCTTGCCGATGCCTGGCAGACGGGACAAGCCTCCGAATAAGCGGCAACGGATCAATTCATCCCAGGCGTAGTGGGCGCCGAAGCTCAACCATTCCCAGATCATGGCCGCCCAGCGCCGGCGCTGAATCATACACATCAGGAAATGGTCAATACTTCTTCCGATCGCCAAAACCGTACGCACAAATCTGGTTGCATACCCAAAAATTTGTTTTTTTTGCTTGGCGCCCGAGGCATCTTCGGTGATGTTCCGCGGCTCAATTAATGAGGTCGGCTTTGGTATTTCGTGGCCGATTTCGTCGTATTCAAAGACGCCTTCTTTCCACGGACCGATCCTTTCCGAATTTGAACCGGTAAAAATAGCCGAGCCGGTGATGCTTTTTTCGTATTCAAGGCTGTGGGCTCCCTCGGGGGCATACCAGGGAATGGACCGACCTTCGACCTGTCCGAAGGGGAAGGCGTAGCGCGAACGGTTTTTTTCTCCAAAGAAAAACTTCTGGTCTCGCACCGGCCAGCCCTTGTTTTCATCTTCCCGGTACTCAACCAGGTGCTGGGGAGAGACCATGTTCTCAATTTCACCGTCCCTGAACTTGGAGCCGTAAATTGACTCAGGGTTGGGGTCAAAATGTAACTGGCGGGGAACGGTGACGGCATCGTGATTGAAGGGAAGAATTTCATAAAGAGCCTTTTTATCAGTGGGTTCCCTGCCGTTCCTTTTGTCAAGATGCTTTACCACGATGGAGCTCCGGACTCTTACCACCGTTGCCTTAAAGTCAGGGCCAACCACATCCTTGGGAATAACGTCATGCATGACGCTTTCTTTACAGGTGAAATATTCCATCACAAATTTTGGGCGAGAGCGGGTAATGACTCCACTCTTATCTCTTTCTAGAACATCAATTTCTTCGGAGCAACTGAAAATACGGAAATGGTATTTTGGGTCATCCGGGTTCTGATAGATATTTTTGGGCAGATTGAGAAAACTAATGTCGACATTGACATGTCCCATGTCTCTCCGGTTGGAAGGATGGGTTAGATGAACGCGCAAGGTTTGATTTTTATCTTCGAGAGTGGCATGGTCAACCCAGGTTTGGGGAATGGACATCAGTTGTCGCAACATATTTTCTTTCAGTTGTGCATCAACCTTTAAATCATTTATAACGATCAGCTGTTTGTCGATGATATGTGTCAGGTGAAGGTCGTGCCCGACAATTTCCTCCCGGGCAACATCCTTCAGTCTTTTCCCTTCGAAAAGCGGCTTAATGTAAGTGGTATATAAACCCTTAAGTTTTCCCACCGAGACCCAGCGGATGGGTGCAGTTAAATTTCCCTCCTGGTCTCTCTTGTAAATACCAATCACCATGCTCCGGCTTCCCTCCAGGTTGGGGTGAGCTTCAAAAAAAGCGTTTTTGCGGTCGGCCCCGATCATTTGCAGGTGAGGATTGGCCTGTGAGCCAACCTGGAAAATGACCTTCCGCGGATCGAAAGGAAAAGACTTCCCGATAAAGCGATGAGCGGTGAAGCGCAGGCTGTCTCCGCTGGTCTGGAAGTTTCTCGGTTCGCAGTTATTTAATCCAATGATGGCCATTTTATTTCCTCAAAACGATCGTGTTCGGATCGCAGAATTTAGCAAAACTTTCTAAAGGTAAAAATCTTTCATAAAGAGTTTCGCGCAATAAGCTCATCCTGAATTCCCGGTAGGTAAAAATATCAATTGTCCGATCCGCCGCCAGGGGGAGATCGGCCGGGACCTCAAAGCCTTCCGGGATATGCACGCGGTCAAATGCATCTACCCAGGGAAGTTGGGCGCGATCGGCTTCCGTCATTTTTTCGTAAACTTCCTGGCTAACCGGTTTTTTTACGAAAGCGTTCCAGGCAGCATCAGAGATGGTGCCGTCTTTATAAATAATCTTGCCCCGGTTTTCTCCTTGGTCGTATCTTTTCAGGAACACGAATTTGATGATGGGCATAACCCCCACTTTCCCGCGGCCAAGATCGATCCAGGCCTCACCGCCGTAATTTTCAGGATCTCCCATGGGATAGGGATAGCGTTTGTAGATATTGCCGTCATTAAATGACGGGTCAGCATGCCCGCCGTCTTTATAAGTAAAAACTAACGCTCGATCGTAAGGGCATGGAGGAGCGGTCGGATCGACTCTTTGTCCTCGACTTACCAGACGGACGGGGACCGTTTCGTCAATCGAATCCCAGCCACGATCGGGGTGGGCCGCCTCGTTGACATACAAGTCATAGGAATCTTTGCGGAGATTATAAGGAACATAGCGGGCATGTAAGCGGCCATCGCTTCCTTTTTCCTGAACTTTCAGCATGAACCAGGAAGTGCCCTGTGCCACCTGTAAAAGCTGGTCGGACGGTCGATCTACCATCTCTGGATCGTAGGGAAGTTTTAGCTTCTCCGGGATCTTGAACTGATAGAAGGCAAAAGGCATCTGTCGATCTTCCACCAGGTAAGCTAGCAGATCGGAGACAATCGCATCCAGCTGTTCCGCATCGCTCATGCTCTGATAAGGGGTCTGGAAGAAGAAATAAAATCTGGGAGCAAAGGGTTCCTTTAGGTAAAAACTGAAGCTGGAACCATAGGCGTGATCGACCGTATTTTCCAGCAATTCGGTGGGAGCGGGGGTCCCGGCTACCCACACGATATCTCTAGCAGAGGCGGGGACATTGCCGGTGGGAACCCGGCGGCCATCACCGTAGCATCTAAGGCGCGATCCGTTTTTAAAAACTACATCATAAAACTCATCCGCGACCAGCACCGGTACCGTATGCACATTGGCGGTGGGATAGTAGTTTAGGTCATCCTTGTGCAGGTAATAATGGTTGGACATGTCAATGAAAGCGATGTCGGAGTGAGACTCGCCGATCTCGTGCGTTCTGCGTGGGAACCAATGGAAACGGTTATCTTCTTTTTCCCGGCTTTCATAGTTCCAGACGGTTTTGTATTCGGGATCCTTACGTAGATCTTTGACCACGTTGGAGGGGATGATTTCCATATAAATATCCCCGGTGTCCGGGTTTCTTCTAAGAATGCTGATGCCGGTAATAAAATCGCGGGTGAGAGCATCGAAAGCATCTAAACACTCGATTTTGGTGAGGATTATCTCGGGCAGAATGTTGCTGGCAAAGGAGGCCAAGAACATATCGTAGTGCGCATTGAATCTGCGGTATAAGGGGTCAATTTCTTCGCGCAAGTCGCTGATGAGTTCGTGCAATTCAGCACGCCCAACCACCGAATCTGGATGATAGAGGCGGGCTGCTTCCTCTCTTAACTGTATGGCTCTTTGTCGGAAGTCATTGGCTTTGGTTTGAATCAACTTGCCAACATATTGGTAGTGTTGGTCCGCGGCCGGGTCGGAGAAGGTGTGATCCCCGAACCCTTCAATATTCATATGCGCAAAATTACCCTCGTAAGGTGGACTGAAGTTGTTATCTGCATTAGGAGTATCGTAGGCATTAGCCAGTCTTTCATAAAGGCTGGCGGTGTGAAGCAATGCTTGTTGAGAGTTGGCGGCGGTGGTAACATCCCCGGCGGCCAGTTGAACCCAATGTCTAAAATCCCGCATGGTTAAATCCATTGTTTGGAATAGCCGCCAGACGCCGAGGATTTGGCGGGGGCCGGCGGTCGCGCTGACGTCGCACCAATCCTGGGAATTGACCTGATTAATATTCCAATTGGAGCCTTCCCGCACAAACAGTTTAGCCGAAATAATCGGGACCACGTCGTTATTGAAAGAGGGTTTTATCAGAGATGAAAATTCACCAGTACGGGCACGTGCCGCCCGCCAGATTTCAAGATCAGAGTAAATACGGGGGACGTCTTCTTCAACTTTCCGGGCTCCGCCCAGCGTTTTCCAGCCGTGGAGGACGTCGTGCATTTCAACCACAAAAAGGGCGCTGGCAAAGAATAGGTTTAAGAAAGGATTGTAGCCCACCACACCCACGGCAGTTCCCAGGGCGGCACCACCCCCGACACAAGCGGCAGCGATCAGCTTGTTCCAGCGCATTTTTTGCGGGGCCTGATTCGGGTTCACTCTCTGCGCTACCGGCCTTCGATAATACAACCCGTATAAAAGACCCAGCGCGGCTCCGATCAGCGGGGCTAAGGGAGAAAAATTAAGATGCCACAAATTTAAAGCGCCGCGGCCCACCACACCGTAAACCAGTGAGGCGAAAGTCAGGGCACGCGTGGAGGTATACAAAGCATAGGAGAACTGGGCATTGAGCGTAAGAAAATTGGTAAGGAGGCGATTTTTAAGGCTAAGTTTTTCTACCGTTCTGCGTACACCGCGGAGGCGGTCCATGATCAGACGAGTGGAAGAAATTATAATTTTCCCTGCTGTATAAGTTCCGGCAATGGCGGCCATTCCCAGCAGGAAAGTTGAGGAGCTCCAGCCCAGCAAGGAGGCGGCGATTGTTGAAGATAAGAGGGCCGCTCCCCAGGTGGTAACCGTAGCCAGCGCCGGTAGCACTAATTTGGTGATAATTTTTCGGCCGGTGGGATCGCCGGGTCTTCCGCCATGACGCGGATTGAGATAAAGAGTGCGTGCCAGATAAATTGCACCCGCCGCACTAAAGAAGAGCGCGGCCCCCACCGCGTAAACACTAAAAGACAAACCGAACAATCCGGAAAGGGGACCAGCCAGGGCCACCGCGGGAGTCAGGAAAGCAGCGACGCCGGCTAGAACCGCCGCGGTTTTGTAGAATCTCCTGACCTTGGGTGCGGGAGCATTCGCTTTTATTTCTGGAAGAGTCAGGTTATCATTGGCGGCAGAAATTTTTGCAGCTAAGAGATGGGGATCAACTTGATTAATTTTGGGACGAAGGGTGTTTCCGAAAATCGGATTTGAAAGTTGGGATAAATTTAGTGGCGCAGCAGCCGTCGGCGGCTTTCTCAGGGCCGGTAAATCCGCGACAAATCTTCGATTCGCAGATAAAAATTTTATGTCAGTAAAAGTAGACATTTATTTTTGCCTCTCAGCTGTCTCCTTCTTCTATATATATATCGACAAGTTTACGCATTAATTTCAGCAAAAATGGGGATGAAAGTGGGGCTATTTTTCGGGGACAGAAACCATCTGATCTTTTTCCTGACCTACGGAGACCATGGCGAGCGGAATGCCAAGATAAGATTCGAACTTTCTAACAAAAGCCTGGGCATTGAGTGGGAGATCTTCAAAGCTTTTGATATCCTGAATGGAAGCCAATCCTCTCTCTCTGAGTTCCTTTGCCCATCCGGGGAGTTCTTCATAAATTGGTTCGCAATCCTTTAGAATTCTTGAATCGGGAACAAACTGCTTGAGAATAACTTCTCCGTCCGGCCTAATTTCGATGTCATAATTCCTTGATCTCAAATCAAGATCGCCTTTATATCTATAACCCACCGCTATCTTAATGGTCTCGAGAGAGTCAAAAACATCTAATTTGGTTAAAATCATGTGGGAGTATCCAAGATTGGCGGTGTAAGCCAGCACCAGGGCATCGGGCCATCCAATCGCAATCGGCTTTGTTTTGTCATATTTTAAATTTTTCCCACCAGGCTCATAGAGGGGTGCGTTTGTCACGTCATATGAAACTTCAAATTCTCTGGCTCTTTCTCTAAAGGATTCTTTTTCAGGCCCGACCATTTCGGTGGGCAGCGGGCTTTTCCCCCGTATGGCGAGATAGCTTTTTATTATTCCGATTCTGATAGGGAAAAATTCTGCGCTCAGTCCTGTACCTTCAAAAAGGCCGGAGGGGGTGGTGGGAGTTGAGGTGCAATCCGGGTAGACGCCTTGGTGAGGATCCAGTAAAGCCGCTTGAGAACCCTCAAAAAGAACCTTCTGCCCTTTTTTCATGGTCTCTTTCAAAAACCTCGGCATATCCTCTATGACCGTGGCCATCTGGAGCAGGCGTTTCCCGAACGCACAATATTTTTCATAAATTTCATCAACATATCCGTCTTCAAACTTAAAATTTTCATTTCCTGTGTTAGCCCTGATTTTTGCTTCAGCTATTTTTATTGCGACTCTTAGCTTATTTTTTAGGGCGACCTCGTCATCGTTGTACAAATCATGGAGCCGGATGCCAATGCGGGCCACCAGGTCTTCGACGGAGCTGCCGACCCCGGAACCGGTGCTTCCTTCTGCCATACCTCGATTATAGGTTGCTCTTGATTGCCTTTGGAAATTTTTAGCAGCGCTAATTTCAATGTGATAGGGCATGATTAAATGACAATCCCCCGCGATGAAGACACGTCCTTTGGTTGGAATCCCGTTCTGTTCCAGGAATTCCATTTCTTTTATCAAGTTGGGAATGGAGATTAAAACTCCCTGGGTAAAACAGGCCCTTACGTTGGGATGCACGATTCCAGCCGGCAGCATGCAAAACTCGTAGTCTTTCTTATCCGTTACCACGATTTTTCCTGAGTTAAGGCCGCCGTTGAATCTGACCACCATATGCGCGTGGATGTGACTGGTAAAAAAATGAGCAACGCGCCCTTTCCCTTCGTCACCCCAGGTTGCTCCAAAAAGAGCGATGGGGGAGGTGTTTAGGCCGAGAATGTCAGATAAATTGACGACATCCCCCGGCTTCAAAATTCCTTGGGAAAATTGCTTTTCGATCATGGCGATAGCTTCCTGGACGGCCTGGTGAGAAAAACCCTGTCGGCCGAGGTTCCCTATAATTCTAGTGGTTGGCATTAGCCAGTGAGGAAGGTCGAGCGTTGCGCCCTCGGCGGTTTTGTATTTTAACACAACGCCTCCCGTGCGTAGATTTCTCAGGCGCTCAACATGGGGGTGCATCTCGCGGAGGAGCGGTCTTTGATGAAAATAGTATCTAAGTACTTCTAGCGCTTTCATCGCCTATTCCTCCCTTCTAAATATATATCGTTAAAATTTGCAAAATATTTCATTTTATCTCAATTGTAACCACCTGATAATTCCCGAAAAAGCCGTCGCTTCGGCTTCTAAATTGTTCAACAAACTTAGCGCTTTTAAAGATAAGTGAGATTTCTGCCGACGATAGTCCGTAATTTTCTAGCAGTTTGATAAATTGATGATCGTTTTCTGATTCAAGCACTTCTTCGTACTTTAATTGGGTGTCACTAAGGTGCTTAACCAAGTGTCCTCTCTTGGATTCAAAAGCACTCCCCCAGAGGTCGCGTCCGAAAAATTGAGAAAACTCTTTTTGGTCAACGCTTTTCAGCCATTTATAGAACGGATGAAGATAGATATATGGTTCTTTTGCGCCGGTATACTCATACCAGTTTTCAAATTTTAGGTTGACGGCAGAGCCTTTTGCCTCAAGATAGGCTTTGAGGAAGGGATAGTTGGGATGCGGGACGGTGGTTAACCCGTAGTCCAGGATAGCGCAGGGCATTCCCTCGACGATTTCTGCCGTCCAGGAATCAAACAGTTCCATGTAAGATCCGCGTTGATTGGATAGGTGAGAACGTAAAATAGTTTCGGCTACCCTGGCGCCTGACAATCCCAGTTTAAATTCGGCCTGGTGGATTCCCGCGGTAATATGTTGGAGGGCTTTTTCCACCGCGGGCCCATCTAAGTCGAAGGATGAAAAATTAATCGGTCTCCATTCAGTTTCATATCTGATTCTCGGGTTAAGATTAGCAGGAAGGATGCCTAAACTAATCAGTAAGCGCAGGCTGCCCATGGACAGGAAGCTTTGGATGCTTTTGGCCGGATAAGCTTTTCCGTCGTGAGAAATGAAGGGTTCATTCCCGTCAATATAACCGCGAACATGAGCAATTTGAAAATGGCCGTTTTCAAACCGGACCGTATCCTCGGGTAGTTCGCAGAGAACGCAGCTGACCCGGGCGTATTCGCCCCGGAAAGAGGAGGGTGAGGTCAGACTCAAATCCTCAACCGCAGCCACAAGTTTTCCCGAATAATAAAAAGGCTGCAGCGGAACGGAGCGGCGTAAGTTGTCAACCACCTGCGGGTAGCCATCCGAAGCCATGGCTCTGACCTTTGGATAAAGAGCGGGATATTTATTTTGCAGATGTCCCAGTAAAATAGCCAGGCTCTCACCGGTGCCCGCCCCCAGTTCCTTTAAGTTAATTTGAGATAGAGCGCCAAACCTCTGCGCGATTAAATCGGCGCTGTGTTCAATGATGGCCGGTTTCAGGGCGATGAAATTATTAAAGAATCCATAAACATCGAACTTTTCAGCGGCCATATAGAAGAATCTCTTTTCCACCAGGTTCTGGGCGTTGCGCGGATCGGAGAGGGGCAGAAAAGAGCTGAAGTATAAGCGCGGCGGATCTTTTCGCGGCGGCAGTCCACCGGCAGAAGAAACGGATGATAGGAAAACGCCGCTGACCATGATTAAGCCCTCCTCAAAGTTACAACCTGATAGAGGCCGTAAAAACCGCGGCTTTGGCTCTTTACCGGTTCCGGGAAATTTCGGCTGGAAAATAATAAATCTATTTCCTCTTTAGAAAATCCTTCCGCTTTTAAGAGTTTAACAAAGGGATGGGATTCCCGCTCCGCATATAAAACCATATCCGCTACATGTTTTGTCTTTTCCAGAAAAGCTACAATCCTGGAGACGGTTGATTCCGGAAGTGGTCTGCCAAAAAATGCTCGAACCTCATCCGGCGAACCTTTTAGCCACTTTGAAAAATGAGAGAGATAAATATAAGGTTCGGCTTGATTGAGATATTGTTTCCAGTCCTCGAATTGAATGCTGACCGGAACGTTTTTCGCTTTGAGATAGGCCTTGATGAAGGGAAGATTGACACTGTTGACGGAAGTGAACTCCAGGCCGGTATAAGGTGCCGGCATATTCGCTAAGACTTCAGAAGTCCAGAGGTCAAAAACCTCCATGGTTGAACCGGTTTCTGCTACAAGATGGGAAACAACGACTTTTTCAACCGCTCTGGCGGCATTCAACCCCATTCTGAGATGGGTGCTTTCTATACCGGCGGTAATTTCTTCGAGAATAGATTTTACCAGCCAACCCTCGGTGTACCGGGAATAATCGATGGGATGATATTCAACCTCATAACCGACCCGTGGCTGGATAGCGCGGATGTCTAAACCTAGATCGATGATTTCCTGGATTTTCCCTTCCTCCAAAAGTTCGGCGATCCTCTCGGCCGGTACCCGGGTTCCCTGATCGGTTGTAAAATCATCTGTGTCGCTAATGTAGCCTCTCACTTTTGCAACAAAAAATTGGCCGTTCTCCTTTTTGATGAGGTCTTCCGGCAAATCGGTGAGAGTGTAACTGATGCGTACATAATCCGCTTTTTTATGGCAGGGGAGCTTCCCGAGGAGGTCTTCATGGGAAGCCACCAGTTTTCCTTCCGCCAGAAAGGGCTGCAGTGTTTCGGAGCGCTGCATGGCTGCCAAAACCGGCTGGTATCCGTCGGAAGCGTAGGCTTTTAAATTCTGGTAGAGCTGGGGATGGCGGTTTTTAATTTCTGAAAGTAGAATGGCCATGCTCTCGCCGTATCCGGCACCGAGTTCTTTGATTACCACTTCTGGTTTTTCTTTAAAGGTTGCCGCGATACGCCGGGCGCTTTCCGCCAGGATGGCGGGCTTACGCGACATATGACTGGAGAAACAACCGAAGACATCAAAGCGCTGGGCAGACAAGTAGAAAAGCGCATTTTCAATTAATTCTCGGGCGTTGCTGCGATGGCTGAAGGGAAGAAACGGACTGAAATAAAGCACAGTATTTCCGTTCGGAAGTTGTTGCCGGATCTGGCTGATTCTTCCGGTTGGCGGAATATTTGGATGTAAATATACGGGATTCATAATTCCTCTATATATATATCGTTAAAAAATGGGGAAAATTTCAAAAATAAATTATTATTTATCGGCTATTTTACCGAGGGCCCATTGTCGGACGTTTTCGTCTTGAATTTGTTCGGCGATCCGGCGAGCATTTTCCTTATCAAGCTTATCCGCCGGGACGCTCAAAATCTTCGTTATTAACTTGCTATAAGCCAGCAGTTTGGCATTTGGTTCGGTAATCTCGGAAATAATCTCCAGCCCTCTCTGGGGATCGGTTGCTGCCACCCTTTCTGAGACTTCGGAGAGTGACCAAGAGCGATAGAGTTCTTCAGGAACAGCTTTCGCGCAAGCGTAAGCAGCTTCAAGATCTATTTCTGCCATCTTGCCGATGAGAGTAAAGATGCTGTTGGGAGCTAAAGGTTTTAATAATTCATCCAAAAGATAAACCAGTTCCCATCGTGCTCGCTTTAAGGCAAAATTGCATTCGGCAATCTGCTGCTTTGGTCTTTTACACCCAGCGGTTTCGAAAAAATGCTCCACATTGCTTTCGAGGAAAAGCACAATTCTTAAATTATTGGCTCCAGGAATTAATGCCTCTTTTCCTTTTGCTTTGATTTCGCCTTTCAACCTTTCTTGCTCGGCTTCATTCTCATCAATCTCTTTTCGAGTCGACTCAGCTTTAGTTTTTAAATCAGATAATAGCCTTTCGCTTTCCGCGCTGTTATTTGTAAGATGGTTTTCTAAATATGAGACATGATTTTTTGTTTTATTCATTTCTGCGTTTAAATTGGGATACTTGCCTTGGACATTAGCGAGACTTCTTTTTAAAGCAGCAAATTCTCCCATTAATGTGCGGAATTGCCCCATTTGCGTCTTAAAAGATCGGCTATCTCTTCCAATCGCGGAAATCCTTTCAACAAAAATATCGCTGAGGTGAGGGGAAGAACTCAATCTTGAAAGTTGAGCCCCCAGATTTACGATGCATGATGGCGTATCAGTTATTCTTTTTGAGCATAAATAAAACATAAACTCATAGGTTATTCCTTCTCCGCGATTTTACCCAGCGCCCATTGCCGGGCATTTTCGTCTTGAATTTGTTCGGCGATTTGGCGGGCACGTTGATTATCCAGCTCTTCCGGCCGGGCGCTCAAAACCTTCGTCATTAACTTGCTATAAGCCAGCAGCTTGGCATTTGGGTCGGTAATCTCGGAAATAATATCCAGTCCTCTCTGTGGATCGGTTGCCGCCGCTCTTTCTGCGACTTCGGAGAGCGACCAAGAGCGATAGGGTTCTTCAGGCACCGCTTTAGCACAAGCGTAAGCAGCTTCAAAATTCTTTTCTGCCATCTTGCCGATGAGAGTAAAGATGCTGTTGGGAGCTAAAGGTTTCATTTTCTTTTCCAGAGTTAAAGTCAAATCCCAGATAGCTTGTTTTACGCCCGCTTCGCATTCATTTAGCCTGGCCTCGGGCTTTTTTAACCCGGTAGCTTTTACAATTGCCTGCAAATTTCCTAATAGGAATAACAGCGATTTGAAATTATTCATTTCAAGATTTAAAATTTCACTTTCTTTAGCTTTGATTTGATCTTTTAGCGCATTTTTTTGGTCTTTGTCTTTGGTTTCGCTCAAGGCAGCTTTAAGAGAGGAAATTTCAGTGCTTATTCTTTTTGTTTGTTCGGACTGGGTAGTGAAAGCTGTGACCTCGGCTTGGATAGGAGATAATCTTGCTCGAAGCGCGGCCTGAAAGTTTTCTCTTGCGCCGGGGGATGGTTGGACCTTAGCAAGTTGGGAACCCAAGTCTCCGATTCCCACCACAGCATCCATTTTTCTGGTAGACAGAAAAGAAAATAAGCCCATTGGTATTCCTCCTATTAATATATCGTTAAAAAATGGGGAAAATTTCAGATAAGGTGACCAAGTAGTTTAAGGGTGATGGTTCGCCGTCCGGAGACAGAATCCTCATTAATTTCTATTCTTGGGGGGAACTTATTATCCTTTGGAACGACGACAATCTTCCCGTCAGCACTTATAATTTTGCTGGTGGAAAGCTTGAGCTGTTCATTCAGGTATTCCATGGCTGATGCATATCGATCATAACCAATGATATCACGATTATTACCGTCGACAAAACGGAACTCAAAATCGTCTGGATGCTTGGGGTCTTTTGAAAAAGCCAGTAAAGAATTCGTGATGAGGGATAACAATTTAAAGAGGTTTCCGTAATTGTTGAAATCCTCGATTTTTTCGCCTTTGGCTCCGATAAATTGAAAAAAATCGGTAAATGCGGTTATGCCATAACGGATTCTACTTACATGCTGAAAATTATTCAAAACCAGATTCCAGTCTTCTTCGGTTAGATAGCCGTTTTGTATGGAAGACTGGACCTGCGGCAGGATTATCTTTTCCCAATAATAAATGAAATCCCTCCCATGAATATCGGCTTCCATATCTTCAATGGCAACAAATCTGAGGATACGATCGCGATTGGAGGTCGGCCCGTAGGACTTAATTTCAGCGATGGCGTGATCATAATTGTCTGCGTGTTTGGCGAAAATAGAAAACAGCCAATCCCCGAAATTCAGGTAACCTTCGGCGAACAGAACCCTAAGCCACCCGTCCCCGTAGCCGGAAGCGTCCTTGCAGGGGAAAAAGCAAATCCGTTCCAAAAACATTTTCATGCATTTTAGATTTACGCTGCCGTCGGGATTGGCAAGCGCTAATTTTTCGTCTCCATGCGCCAGTTCTTCCGCCACTTCAGTAAGAGAATAATCCGGGACAAAATGAGAGCCAACGAGGTGGGAGTGCTTGATGGCTAACAGATTGATCGCTACCTCCATGCTGGATAAACCCCAGCCTTCAAATAGTTTTAACCTTTTAGCGATCGCATAGCCTTTTTCCTGGTGTTCGGCGATGTCCTCCGTTTTACCAATATCATGCAGCAGATCAAAGAGCAGCTCCTCTTCTTCGGTCATCTCTTTCTGAATGGCTTTTAATCGTTCATATACTTTTCGAGCACGCTCCAATGAGCTGGTCATCCCCAACCGCCCCATCCTTTTTGGGTTTTGAATCATCTCCTCAAAACTTTGGTGGCGCAGCTGGATGCCGGCTGAAAGAACCCGGGGAATGTGCTGTTGCAGATCGGCCATAAGTTTTGAAAAATCCATCCCGACATCTGTGAGAGCTGGCAAAGAATTTCTTATCGCCATTAAATAATCAGCCAGCGGGGCGGGAAGAATGGGGAAGATGGCTTTTTCTAGTTCGTTTATATCGGCCAGGTTTGTGCCGCATTTTAAAAATTTTAGCAGTTCAATTAAGTTATAAAGATGCATCCCGATCAAGACCGAAGTCCTTCTCTCGGAATCGACGGTCGCGGCTCTGGGTTGCAGGAGGAAGTCGGCAATCCTTTCACCGGCTTCTGCGGCTCTTCCAGAGGAATTTTCGACCATCAGATCAAAATTCCCTACGTCGGCCACCAGCCATCTCTGGGTTTCTAAAGAAACAGCGGTTCCGCGAACTTTATCTCTGACGGTGGCCCGGGCGTTAATTCTTTCTGCCAGCTCGGTTTCAGGCACGCTGACCATGACCTGGTAGAAATCGGCACGGTCACCGAGCGCTTCCCGTAGGGGGTAAATAACGGTTGGGCCGGCAATTACAATAAAGGTTTTTCCCGGTTGGTTCAGAATCTGGTTGACCGTCTCGACGGAAATCGCATACAAATTTCCTGAAAGAGTTTCCCAGCCGATAAGCTTTCCTTCTCCGAGCATTTTCAGCATTTCAGATTTGGGTAAGAGTTGATATTCTTGGGTCCCTTCTTTTTCTCTTTCTTCATTAACGATGAGGGGAACCATCGCTTGAGCAATCCCTTTTGTTTTAAGCAGATCACCAATGGTTGTTTTACCACTTCCCGGAGCGCCAAAAAGAGCGATGACCCGGGGGCGAATTAATCGAAGAGAAGGGGTTTCCAGGGGAGGAGCGACCGAGCTTGAGGTAAGCGCGAAAAATAAACGCTCTTGCATTTCAAAAAGATTTTGCATCCCATTTAATTCTCTTAATAGGCTTTCGATGTGTTTTTGACCGAAATCTCGATAAGGAGTTAGTGCCCGGCTAATTTCGGCAGCCGATTCGGCCGGGTTTGTTCCCAAATAACCGAAAAGGGGAATTCTTACGATTCCTGCCTGAGGGAAAGCTCTCCCCTTATCCCAGTCAGAGATTAAGGTTTCAACGGCAGACGGCTGGTAATGCGTCTGCAGCAGCTCCCCCGACCCAAAAATGGAAAAGAGCTCCTGGGCCGCATCATTAGGGTTTGCCGAACAGTGGATCCGATTGTTCATGGGTCCTTGAGGATCATCGCCTAACGGCCAAACCGAAAACCCCCTGGCCACGGTTAGTTCATGGCGGATCGTCCCCGCAGTGGGGGATGATTCAGGGTCAGTTGGCCCGATAATCCTATCGCGGATAATTTGGACTAAATCGCGCCGGGAATCTTTTTTAATTTCGACCATGACGGCTATCAGTGGAGCTTGAACCACAGAGGGATGCGGGTGCTGTCCAAGCATGAAAGGCTTAAAAATCTGTTCGTACCAGCCTTTACCAGCGTGTTCCGCATAAATACTGTCGAGCATTTCCGGCGTGGCATTGAAGAGGGTGAGGCCCACTAAACGAAAAACAATATTTTCGCGATTCAGGCTTTTCCCCAGGAGTTTCAAGGCTTCTGGAACCGATCCGTGGGCCAAAGCGTCCGGCTTAAACATGAGTAGGATTCTTTGGGTGTTGGGAATAATGGCAGAATGGGCTTGCCTGAAGAAAGCTGGCGAGGAGGTAAATCTGGAAATTGCTGGGCTTAAAATTACCGGGCCAGAAATTCGTACATTATCTCCGGCCATATTAAATTTTCCTTTTAGTAACCGCCGCGGACCTGCCAGAAATCTAGATCGGTTCGAATCGGGTTGCCGGAGGCATCCTCAATGATGAACGGTTGTTCAATTAAAGCTTTTTTACGGTTGATTCCCTTTAAGGCCGGGTGGTTTGCCCAGCTATCCGGCAGTGGTTCCTTCAAATTAACGCCGATCGGCATTAAAGCCACCGGGGTATCATTGGAATCCAGGTTATTGCGGTGCAAATCGACATGGTCGGCGAAGCGTAAACTTAATGAAGTGTGGAGCATGCCGCCGTAAAGAACAACCTTTTCTGCATAACAGTTAACGAGCAGCCGTGGTTGATCTTTCGTATCCGCCGGCTGATCCGGAGCCTCTTCCATGCTCTTTATCACTCCACCTCTTATGACCGTATCGGCGGGGATTCTTTTTACCCCTTCACCCAATTGGGCATTGTAAATCACAACTTTACGGGCGACGATTTCAATTGGGTGGGTAAAGTCTACATTCACCAGCAACACATCTTTAGGAATATCCTCAATCTTATTAACTGAAAATTTTGCCCCGGTATGCGGATCAATGAAAACTACATTCTGAAGTCCATGCACATTTTCTCCGTTGCTGTTCAAGGGAATGTCGCCGAAGATGCGAGCAGCGGTTCTAACCTCCTCTTTACTTTCAAGGTAGCGTCGCCACTTGGCATTGATGGATAAGAGGGTTCCAAAATCATCCCAGATACTGCCATGGCCCATATTTGCACCGGCCAGGCCGTTGGCCGTCTCTTTTATTTCCTGGGCGAAATGCCATAGGTTCAGCCAGTCTTCCAGATGATCGAAAACAACGCCGTCTTTCGGTGATTCAAATTTGATCATCCCCTTGGCGATTTCAACCATGCTTAAGCCAGTGGATGTCAGTGAAGATTTTTCCTCGGGGGTCAAGGCTTTTTCGCCGGTAGTTCTAAGTTTTCCCATTATGGAGAAGATTTGCCTCCAATCTTCTTCTTTCACGGTCATCGGGAAAAAGATATGGCTCGAGATGTCAAGGGGATAGGTTGTGACATAAGGTTGCTGGTCCTTTAAGGTAGGCGTGTTCATTAATTTTTCTATAATTTTCTCGGCTACCGGGATAGTCATAGCAAAAACAAAGGTGTTTTTTAATATTTCTTCGCCTCCGCTTCTATCCACCACTCTACGGACAAGATCAATGGGTGTTTTTTCAGCGAAGACGGTTACGGCTCCATTGCTGTCCGTTATCCACCAGCCCAGACTTCTTACATGGTCAAGTTGTTCATTGGTGAGGTCGGGAGATACTCTTTCCGGTTGGCCGGTGATGACCAATCCTTGGGGAACTTCCCAGAGGTTTTTTTCGCCCGCCTTAAGTGTACCGTCCGGAACAAAACGATTATCCGAGGCGGAGAAAACAATCCAGCCGTAACCATGTTGTGGCAATTGATGGAATAAAGCCGGCGCCTGTCTGATACAGTTTATACTTAATGTATATTTTCCATCAGGAGTAAGACCTTTCACTCCATCCATTCCCACGGCGTGGGTGAGGGGGCCGCCTCTTTCAAAATAACCGCCATCCGGAATAATTACATAGCGCCCGCGACGATTGAGTTGGGGATCTTTTATTACCGTTTCTAAGAGAGTAACCAGCCCACCGGCATTTTGCCAGTAATTGTTAAAGACACCATTTCTGCCACTGCCCAATACGGTTACGCCGTGTTTAAGCAGCTTTTGCAATCCAGCAGAAGCATCCGTCACCGCTTTGTCCACCGCCTGTGTCCTTGATGGTTTGTTGGGATTAGTGGGTTCGGATACTAAAATTATTGCTTTATCAATGGTGAGATCCGGGTTTTGGATAAAATGGAGAGATCGTTTTACGCCTTCGTTATACAACATTCTCATATAGGCTTCTTCGATGCCTCTTAAGGTAGTTTCGGGGATAGATTCGGTCAGGCGGGGATCCCAACTGCCCGGCAGGATCTGTGATTTACCTTCAGCCTTAATCATAAAAGATCTAAAGTTCGGGTCGCCAGCCAGCGCTGCATGAAACTTGCTTGACCAAAAGAGAACGGTGTGGGATTGACGGGCTCCTACTTCAAGACCGCTTACGCCCGCGCTGCTGACCACGCCATCCATGAAGGGCAGTACGGAGAGAGCGGTGGCTAATGCCGGATCCGTTATGGGGAAGTGTACATCAAACAGTTGTGGATCTATCGGCGAGAAACAAATTTTGTAGGGATCGATCGGAACGTTGGAGCTGGCGACGGCAATCCCCATGGAATAATCAAGCGCGTGGATGACGGCTGCCGGATTGGTATAAATGCGTTGTCCGGAAGCCAGGAAAAAGAAAGCCCTTCCGAATTCGGAAATTTCTCTCAAAGCTGAATCGCCCTGGGGGAATCTTTGAGAAAATGGGACCTCTTTACCAACTGCAAAAACGGGTATGCCGCCAAATCTCCCGTAGTTATAGTTAAAGAACAATCCAGAGGATGTTTTTTGCCAGGGAACATCGTCCAGTTCCCGGCCGTAAGGGACGACCACTAAATAGCGCATGCCGTGCTCTTTTCCCCATGTCGCTATGTCGCGGGCAAGTTTTCCTAAATTGCCGGAATTTGGGTGGACGCCTTCGAATTCAGGGGTGAGGAGTACCACCAGTCTTCCCCGATGGCTTACAGGATGATTGGGCGCGAGTCTTGGTGCCATTACGGTTGTCATAGAACCCTCCTTATCCTTCCTGTATTTATATCGTTAGATATTGTAAAAAATTTCACTATTCTAATCTCGACCTCCGCGAACGTCCCAGAAGTTCATCCCGAGCAGCTTGAGATTCCCGTTCTCATCTTCGACTACAAAAGATTGTTCGATCAGGTTACGTTTGGGATCAAGGAGAGAGAGCGCCGGGTGTTTCTGCACATAGGGCCGGGCCTTCGCAATGGGTTCTTTTAAATTAACAAAAATAGGAGAGAGGGCAACCGGTCTATCTTCAGGTTTGAGACCGAGGCTGGATAATTTAGCCGGATCCGCAAAACGGAGGCTGAGAGAAGTGTGCAGCATCCCTGCGTACGTCACCAATTTTCCTTTGGGGAAACAGTTGAAAAGCAGGCGGGGCAAATTTTTGGTTTCGGCAGGTTGATCAACCGCTTCTTCCATGGCTTCTATTTTACCGCCGACAATGATGGTGTGAGCCGGAATTTCTTTTATTCCCCCGCCTAATTCGGCCCCATAAATAATTACCTTGCGGGCGATGATTTTAACCGGATGAGTGAAAGAAGTATTAACGATAATCACATCCTGTGGCACCTGTCCGGGAGGTAAGGCTTTTCCTGATTCCGGATCAACAAAGGTAACGTTTTTTAATCCGGTGACATTTTTAACGTTAGTGTCGGTGGGAAGGCCTCCGAGCATCCTGGATATTTCCCGGATCGTTTGGTCCTCATCGAAATGCCTCTGCCACATCTGGGTGATCGTCGAAAGCGTTCCAAAATCGTCCCAGATACTATCCTTGCCAATATTAGCACCGGCAATTCCCCCCCCGGCAGCCCTCTTGGTCGCTTGGGCAAATTTCCAGATTTTCATCCAGTCTTCTTTATGATCGAAAACAATTCTATATTGGGCATCTATGTATTCAAACTTCAACATTCCCTTGGCAATCTCTACAATACTTAAACCGGTCGTAGTAAGAAGTTCTTCCTCTTCTTGAGTAAGAGCCTCTTTAGCTCTAATTTTTTGCATGACATCGAAAATTAATTCCCAATCCGCCGGCTTTTCAACGGTCATGGGGAAGAATATATGGCTTGAAATATCGATCGGATAAACCGAAACGTAGGGTTTGGTTGGGTCCTTTAAGGTGTTCGTTTTTAATAGTTTTTCAACGATCACGCGAGCGGTATCGATTGTCATGGCAAAAACGAAGCTGTTCTTAATCAGAGTATCAACGTCTTTTTCCCTTAATACTCCTCGTATAAGGTGAGGCGGGGTCTTTTCGGCAAAGACCGTTATTTCTCCATTCCCGTCGGTGATAAACCAGCCCAGGCTTTGGACGCTAGCCAGTTCTTCGTCAAGTTTTTCGTCTTCAAGCTCCAGATTGAATTTCTTAGGTTGACCGGTTAAAACAATGCCTCTCTTTGTTTCCCAGAGGTTGTGTTTGCCAACTTTGGGTGTGCCGGCAGGTATCCAGCGGTTGTCTGACGCGGAAAAGACAATCCAGCCATAGCCATGGTTAGGCAGCTGTCGGAAAAAAGTGGGAGCCTGCCTGACGCAATTAATGCTTAAAGTATACTGTCCGTCCTGGACTAAACCTTTTATACCTTCCATTCCAACTGCTTGGGTGAGGGGTCCACCCCTTTCGAAATACCCTCCATCCGGGATAATTACGTACCGACCCATAGGGTTTAGATGAGGATCGCTAAGTACTTGGTCTAATAAGGTGACCAGCCCTCCAGCATTTTGCCAGTAATCATTGAAAACCCCATTCCTTCCTGAGCCAAATACCATTACTTCTTTTGTAAATTCCTTCTCGAGGTTTGCCCGGGCGATGGCCGTTTTGGCCGCTTCGGTCCTTGAAGGCAAGCCTGGATTAGAAGGTTCGGGTACCAGGATGTAAGCCCGATCAATGAACATATCGGGATTTTGGATAAAATGCAGCGATCTTCGCAGACCATCGTTATATAAGACCCGCATGTAGGCATCATTGATGCCGCGCAAAGTATCTTCCGTTATTTCCTGACCAAGCCACGGCAACCAACTGCCGGGCAATACATGCGACTTATCTTTGCAAAGTTGCATGAATAATTGGTAAGTTTCGGCGCTGGAAAATTTATTGTAGTGTCCTTGGGACCAGAAAATGACCCCATCAGAAAGAGCGGCTCCAACCTCTAACCCGCTCAAGCCGCGATCATCTTCTGCTCCAAGGTGGGGAAGGGCCTTGAGGCCGGTCAAGATAGTAGGATCTGAGAGTTTATAACGATGATCAAATTTTGGATCCATAGGGGAAAAGACTACTCTATAATGTTTTCGGTATTCAGGACTGATGGACGTTCCCATGGGATAATCGAAAAAATGGAAAAGGGCTCCCGGTTGGGTGAAAACCCTTTGTGAGGAAGTCAAATGCAATAAGGCTCTTCCAAATTCATGGATCGATCTTAATGCCGGAGTTCCGCCCAGAGGGAATCTTTCCAGGAAAGGAACTTCAAGGCCGACCGAAAAAACCGGGACATCATCAAACCTTCCGTAATAGTAATTGAAATACAAATCCTTGGTTTTTCTCTGCCAGGGGATATCTTCTAATTCATTTCTGCCCGAAGCGGAATGAACATAGGGGACAACCACAACATATCTGATGCCGATTTCCCTTCCTCGCTGCGCGATGTCCTTAACCACTTTTCCTAAACCACCAATCTGTTGGTGTACCCCCTGGTACTCGGGGGTTACTAAGATTACCATTCTCCCATGGTGACTTACCGGATGTCTTGATCCAATCAGTGGAACTACCATTTGTATTTCCCCTCCATTCTAATTAGTTTTTCGATTAATCTTTCCCGAAATTTCACTATTTTTGAAAATTATCATCAATCTTTAACCGCTGCAGGGGCTTTTAAAATTTATATTGATTTAATTTTATGTTATAATCTGATTATGCAAAAAGTTAAACCTATCTTTTCCGGATTTGGGAAGGCAGGGGAAAAGGTTTCCGAGAAAGATGGGGTTTATACTTTGGCGGGGGAGGGGATCGATCTGGGGTGTAATCTGGTGATCCGCGAAGAAATAAAAACCCCGTCCTTGCTTGAGTTTGATCTCCGGGGGAAGATCGATAAACAGGTGGCCTGGACAAGATTGAGAATTGAAATTTTTGACCGCAGTAATGCCTGTGACCCGGCGACCTCTTTTGAAGATGACTATCTAACCGTAGATCTGGATGCGCATAATTTTCGACACCTTTCACTCCCCATCCTGGGAATCGTAAAAATCCCCGAAAGGGTGCAGTTCATGGTGGTGGGGCCGGCCAAAGCGAAGCTCGAAATAAAAAATGTCGTCTTGCGATGAATGAAGAAATCAATCCTCTTTCTAGTCTTGTTTGCCTTTCTATTTTCTGCCGGTTGTGGTGTCAGCCAAACGATAAAGGCTAAAGTGGTGGGGAAAATGAACGGAAATTATTCAGGGTGTGCGGTGGGGGCCTTTGTTAACGGGATGGATAACCTTGCCAGTTTCCAGTCGACTACAGGGAAAAATTTGGCGGCGGTTCTCTGGTATCATTACTGGTGTTCACCTTTCCCGACTACCGAAGCCGACACAGTCATCAATAACGGCAGTATTCCTGTCATCACCTGGGAACCCTGGATTTCAAATGCGGTAGGCACGCTGGAAGCGATTGCCAGTGGAAGCTATGAAAGTTATGTTACGGATTTTATGCAAGCTGCGAAAGATTGGGGGAAACCCTTGTTTTTACGCTTTGCGCATGAGATGAATGGTAACTGGTATCCCTGGGACGGTTTCCATAATGGCGGAGCAGACTCTGGCCCGGAGCGGTATAAACGGGCCTGGATTTATATATATAATGTAAAGAATCGGGTGGGGGCCAATAACGTCTACATGGTCTGGTGCCCGAACAATACCAATCTCCCGAGCGAAGATTGGAATAACCTGGCTGCCTATTATCCGGGAGATGCCTATGTCGAATGGGTGGGAATGGATGGTTATAACTGGGGATACGGTAGCTGGCAAAATTTCGATTCCATATTCAATACTATTTATCTGGCCCTGACTACTCTGACCAATAAGCCGTTGATGATCGGTGAATTTGCCTCTGCCGAACAGGGGGGAAGCAAGGCCGCATGGATAACGGATACTTTTTCTCAGATCAAGAATAATTACACCAAAATAAAACTTTTTTGTTGGTTTAATATCAATAAAGAAAGAGATTGGCGAGTAGATTCTTCCAGCACCTCGGCCGCAGCCTTAAAACAGGCCTTGCAAGACGATTATTTTTTGGATACAATTGAAAAGTGACGATGGTGACGATATTAAAGCTGGTGGTCCTGTTTGGCGCATTGATCGGCTTTTGGTTTGGCATCATGCTGGTCTTTTTCTATGAGCAATTTCAGATCTTTGATCAGGCGATTACCGTCCAATACCTGGTTGGCAGAAAAAGTTATCAAACCAAGAGAAGCGGTTTTTTGATTGATCAGCTGGTGGTAAAAAGCCATACCATTTTCGGAGTGGTGGTTTTTTTGGTTGCGGGCTGGTTGCTTTGGGTGTTCTTTCAGTCTTTTGCGGTGAAATAATTAACCGCGTTGATGACCGGCTTCTGAGGAACCCCAAGATTCTTTTCAAAGAACATCACCATCTGCGGGATAGATTGACAGGTGTATGGTGTTGAGTAAAAATAAACCGAAGAAAAAAAGTCTCTGGCAAAGGATAAGGCAATATCAATTTGCCTATTACTTTCTACTTCCCACTGCCTTGGCGATGCTCCTGTTGCATCTTTTCCCCATCGTACAGGGCATTTATATGGCTTTTCTCAGGCTCAATCAGCTGACCCTTCAATCTTATCTTTTTGCCCCGTTTGTTGGCTTTGAAAATTTCTACAAGGTGTTGATCGATCCTCAGAGCCCGATTCGTATCGGCCTTTTCGAAGCGGTACGGAATACCGTTATTTATACGGTGGTGGTCACCTTCGGGACCCTGTCCATCGGCATGATCGTGGCGTTGATGCTCAATCGAAAATTCTTCGGCCGACAGCTGGTGAGAACCCTTTTCCTTTTTCCCTGGATTGTGCCGACCTATGTCACCGGCTTGCTCTGGGGAATTATCTGGTTGAAGGAGGGGGGGCTGGTCAATGTTATGTTGGTGGATTGGCTCAAGCTGATTCCCTTTAAACCTTCCTGGTTATCCGGACCCAACACCATGTGGGCCATTATTATCCCCAGCATCTGGCGCTTCTGGCCACTTTCCATGCTGATGCTGCTGGCGGGGCTGCAGACCATTCCGGAGGAACTCTATGAGGCGGCGGATATTGATGGGGCGGGACCCTGGCGCAAATTCTGGATGATAACCTGGCCCATGCTCCGGCCGGTCTGGTTTATTTTGATCTTATTCGGCTTAATTTATAATACCTATTCTTTTAACATCGTCATTATGATGTTCGGTTTCGGGGCGGGTTTCCCGGGAGAGTGGGGTGATTTGATGATGACCAACATTTTCCGTAATTCTTTCCAGCTCTGGAATTTCGGCACGGGGGCGGCCGCTTCCGTTTTGCTTTTAATCGTGATGATCGTTATCGTCAACATCTGGTTCAGGTATTTTAAAAAGGCGGAAGAAATACAATAATGCCTTACTATATCAGAAAACGCATTATCGATATTATCATAAACCTGTTTATGCTCGGGTTTTTGTTCCTGACCCTGCTGCCTATCGGCTGGATGGTTTTTTCCTCACTCAAAGATTCAACCGATATCGCGATTGGCCGGGTGGGGCTGCGCCGGGCGGGAATCGAGATCTTGAAAATCGTCCCGGAAAGGGATCGGTTGCTAGTCTTATCCGCCAATGGCGGCATCAGTCTTATCCAGACGCAGGATCTGAAATTATTACAGAACGTTTCTTATAAGACTTCTGCCACCTCCTTTTGGGTAGATGATAAATGGGTATGGATCACTTCGGCTAATCGGGGTCTTACACGGGTACCAAGAGATAATCTGAGTGAGGGCAAAAATTTCCCTTTCCCGCCCTGGGGGCCCATCCATCAAATGGATATGAATAAGGTGACCACTACTTTTATTACCCGAGAAGCGGAGAATCTTTATCTTTCTATGAATTACCGATCCTTTGCCGGGGTTTGGAAGTTTGACACTAATCTATTAAAATTTATCCGGCTGATGCCAGGAGCAAAGGATAAATATTTCCCTAATTCTGACGCGGTGAATATCAGCACTTTTCCGGGAATCGAGGAAGAGATATTTTCACAGGTGAGCCACGAAGGTTATGCTTATTTCGGCGTTAGCAACGGAAAAGTCTATAAATATAATCTGGGCACACGCAAGATTGAAGCCAGTGTCAAGGTGCCGCATGGCCATTTACTCATTCGCTTCAGCAATTATGTTGACATGTGGAAGAACGTAAATTTCGGGCTTTATCTGCGTAATTCCTTGATCATTTGCGGTTTCACCATGCTTTTTGCCATGATCTTTTCTACCCTGGCGGCCTACGCTCTTTCACGTTTCCGTTTTCCCGGTTCAGATTTATTCAGCAATGCCATTCTGGCCACCCAGATGATCCCCGCGATCATGTATCTGATCCCGCTCTACATTATGTTTGTTAGATTTACGGTCCTGACCGGGATCCCGGTTAAAGGGACTTTCTGGGGGATCATTTTAATATATTCTGCCTTCTTCACTCCCTTTGCTATCTGGATTTTACGCGGGTTTTTTGCGGCTATTCCTAAAGAACTGGAAGAAGCCGCACTGATTGACGGCTGTTCCCGCTTTAAGGTCTTCTGGTATATTGCCCTACCGCTGGCGATTCCGGGCATTATTGCTACCGGCATCTACACCTTCCTCACCGCCTGGGACGAGCTGATGTTTGCCTGGGTTTTGACCAATGCCGACACCATGACCATTCCGGTGGGGATCCGGCTTTTTGTGGGGAATTATCAAAACCGCTTCGACCTGATGATGGCGGCAGCCACGGTTGCAACCATCCCGGTAGTTGTGATATTCTTTATGCTGCAAAAATACATCGTGAAAGGTTTAACCGCCGGCGCGGTGAAGGGATAGAAAGGAGTTAAGGTGTGATTAGAAAATCGTGTTTAATCTGGATGTTCGCGATTATTTTATCTGTATTTATCGGTTCGACTGAGACCTTGGCTCAAGTTGCGGCGCGGAAAGTGTTTTTTGGACTATTCAGAGAAGGGGCGCCGCACAACATGAATTATATCCAGAAATTTGAAGAACAAACAGGAAAGAAACCTGCCATGATCATGTGGTATCAGGACTGGGCGCAGGATTTTCCCAAAGATGACGCCCAGCAAGTTATCGCTTATGGTGCCATTCCCCAAATCGTTTGGGAGCCGTGGTACTGGAGTGATCACAATAAGATCAGTCTTAAAGATATCATTGACGGAAAATGGGATAGTTATATTGCGACCTGGGCCAAGGAGATCAAAGCCTTTGGGCAACCCATCTATTTGAGGGTCGGACATGAATTCAATATCGGGAGTTATCCCTGGGGAGTAATCAATAACGATAAAAATCCTGAACTCTATATCCGGGCTTTTCGACATATGGTTGATATTTACCGTCGTGAAGGTGTGAAGAATGTTAAATGGGTATGGTGTTTCATGAATTATTCCTATCCCAATGAAGCCTGGAACGATTGGGCGGCGGCTTATCCGGGCAATGACTATGTGGATTGGGTTGGAATTGATGGCTATAACTGGGGCACCACCCAGAGCTGGAGCGACTGGCAGGCTCTCAAATATCTTTTTCGTGATCAGGTTCGTCGTGCCAAGCAACTCTGGCCAAATAAGCCTATCATGGTTGCTGAATTTGCCTCCGCCGAACAGGGAGGGGACAAAGCCGTCTGGATTAAAGAAATACCCGCTTACTTAAAAACTAGTATGCGTGATATTGATATGGTGATCTGGTTCGATGAGAAGAAAGAAACCGACTGGCGAATTAATTCAAGCGAAAAAGGCCTGGCTGCCTTTAAAAATATCATGAAAGATCCTATCTTTGCGGGGATGGGAGGAGATTTAGATAGTTTTGTGGCGCAGACAAAGAAGTTTGAAAGAAAAACTGCCATAGTGCGAAAAGCTTCCGCGGCCATTAAAATTGATGGTTCGCTCTCGGATTGGGATCTGAGCAGCCCGATCCGCATGAAAGATCTCTCCTTTTTAAAAGAGGGACTGGACTGGAAAGGGCTTCAGGATCTATCCGGTTCGGCTTATTTGATGTGGGATAACACTTATTTTTACCTGGCGGCGACCATTACAGATGCCAATCCAATGGTTAACTTGAAACAGAAGCAGGATATCTGGAACGGTGATGGGATTGAAGTGGTCATGAGCGCCGATCCCTCAGCCGATCCAAACCGTACCACTTTTAGCTCTTCTGATTACCAGATCGGTTTCAGTACCGGTAACGGAAAGGACAATCCGCCTGCCATTTGGAACTGGCAGCGGCATCGCACTCCCACCGGCAGCGAAATTGTTGCCAAAAAGACCAAGGATGGATACGTCATAGAAGCCAAGATACCCTGGGAATTCTTCAGGGGATTAGCCCCCTCTAAAGGAACGCGCATCGGATTTGACATCGCTTTTGACGACGCGGACTATACGAAAGAACGGGAAAGACAGTTTATCTGGAACGGGGATTATGATTTTTATAAGGACCCGAGCGTTTGGGGAATACTGGAATTAAATTAAGGAGGGGGAAATATGAAAATTAAGATTTGGTTATTGATTATTATTTGTTCAATGGGATTTGGTTATTGGTCGTTTCCCGCAGGGGCCATGGGCAGTCCGGCACCGAAAAAGGAAAGTGCGCCGGTGGTAAGCGAAGGAAAGTTTTTAATTGATAACTTTGAGTCCGGCAGCTTAAAATTTCCGCGTGAATGGTGGACCTTTGATATTCAAAAGGCGGCGGCAGTCTCCAATAGTGGATTTAAAGGTGGGGAAGAAAAGGTGGTCGCGGAGGTAGGGAGCTATTCGCTGCAGCTACAAGGGCCGGCCAAAAACTGGTATGTCGGCGGTTGCGGCACTTATCTGGCAAAGGAAGGTCAGGATCTATCAAAGTATAATACTTTTCAATTGGATGTTTTTGGCAATGGCCCAGGATCTGGCACTTTAAAGATCGAGCTCTATGATGACGATAATGGAAATTGGCAGATCGAGCAGGATCCGGCTAAAAATTACGTTCCAATTTATGATGACAAATTTGTTTATGATATTAAGGTTGATTGGAATGGCTGGAAAAGGGTTTCCATCCCGATCGCTGACTTTGTGGATGACAATCCGGGGGTGGGTGACGACATCTGGAACCCTCAGCAGACTAACGGATCGGGTGGGTTGCTACAGTTACAGTTTATATGTCTGGGTGCAACGGATAAAGCCACCGTTAATTTAAATCTGGACAACATCTGTCTTCTTACTGGAGAGAAATAGCGGATTCAGATTGGAATGAAACGTAAAATAATTCTGGGGTTAATCCTTCTCTCCTTCTGTCAAATGTTAGTATGGGGAGAGGAAAAGGTTGCCCCGAAACAACCCCTGACCTTTATTGAACTCTGGAATACCGTTGCCTATTACGATACCAATATTGAAAAAAAAGGATTCGCTTCCCTATTGGGAAGGTATGAAGGCAAGGTGGGGTTGAATGTCCTGGATTTCCCCCTCCAGATCTATGGCGTGTATTACGGAGTAAGCTCGCAAAACACCGATTATTTTGATAATGCTATTTTTTCGGGAGCGGGTCTGCGCTTTCGACCTTTTGATAAATTACGCACGACCGGCTGGTACAACGAATGGTTAAAGGATGTGAAAATCTTTGTTGAAAGCTTATCCGCCAGTTACCAGAAGAATGCAATTTCAGCGGAAGGGTTGAGCAAAACCGATCTGCGCGCTGGCATCGATCTCTGGCATGAATGGAACTTAGATAATCCGGAAGAAAAGCTACCCTGGGGTGAGCTATGGATGAATTACTCCTATCGTGACACCAACTTTGGTTGGGATCCAAATGGTTTTAAAAGTTATGTTTTTATGTTTCAGCCCAAAATCGGAAGGCATCTGGGAACCGGGATCGAAATTTATTTGAGAAGCGACCTCACCCTCTCCGGAAAAGAGGGACCGGATTATTACTTTTTAAACGTAGCCGACTATGGATTTGGATTAAGGCTGGAACCCTGGCGTAGCACCTCCAATCTTAATGACCTTTTAAGGAAACTAAAGATTTATGTTGAAGTGCTGGGGGTATCCTATTTAAGAGACAAACCGACAGATGCTACCAAGCTGGTTCCCTCAGACGTCAGATTTGGGATAGATTGTTCGTACGGGAGATAAGGCATGTTTTTGGTAGTGGGCCTGGGTAACCCCGGGCCGGAATATGAAGATACCCGCCATAACCTGGGTTTCAAAGTGATCGAAGAGCTGGCACGCCGACACGGAATCCCCTCCCTTAAATCTAAATTTCATTCCTTCCTGGGTGAGGCAAGCGTTAGCCAGCGAAAAATAATCTTGGCACAGCCGCAGACCTTTATGAATAATTCCGGCCTGGCGGTGCGCGGCATGCTGGAATGGTATAAGCTGTTGCCCGGCCGCCTGATTTTGATTTATGATGATGTTGATCTGGAAGTGGGGCAGTTGCGTGTTCGCGATCACGGCAACGCGGGTGGTCATCATGGAGTTGAATCGGTGATTAACAGTCTCGGGACGACTGAATTTATGCGTGTCCGGATCGGTGTTGGCCGCGAGAGTTTGAACGGTGATGTTAGTGATTATGTCTTGCAGAAAATTCCTTCCTCACAGAGAGAAAGCCTGGACCAGTCCATTTTAACTGCCGCTGATGCGGTAGAGTCTATCCTCCATGATGGATTGGTTGTAGCTATGAATAAATTTAACGCTTGATGTGTTAGAATAACCCCGGTTATGTCTTTTGATCTTATTCTGCAACCAATTAAACGCGCTTCTTTTTTGGTCGAGACCCTTTCCGCTCTAGATCGAAAAGAAATACCAGTTTTATCTGGAATACCTGGGTCCGCCTCTTCGGCAATTTGTGCTGCTTTGCTGGATCATTTTCCCAGCATCTTAATGGTGGTAGCTACCGGAGCAAAAGCGGAAGCAGTAAAGACGGAACTGGAGCTGTTTTCCGGAAAAGAAACAATGCTTTTCCCGGCGCCGGATTTCATGATCGGGGAAAGGATGGAGCCATCCAAAGATTTGACCGGGGAAAGATTATCGATCCTTGACCACTGGGATAGGGGGGAGGGAGGGGTGGTGGTGGCACCGGCCAAAACCCTGGGATGGAAAACCTTTCCGAAATCAAAAATAAAAAATTTAAAATTAAAAATCACTCGGCCGGGCAGAGTGCTGTTGCACAATTTCATTGAAAAATTAATCCTGCTGGGTTATCGAAGATTTGATATTGTTGGAGGAAGAGGTGAGTTTTCGGTACGCGGTGGTTTGATCGACATCTTCCCTCTGAATCTTGAGCATCCGGTAAGGATTGAGCTGGCCGGCGATGAGGTTGAATCAATCCGCTCATTCGATGCTTACAGCCAGAGATCGATTAACCGACTGAATGAAATAACCGTTTTGCCGGCGCATGAGACTTATGAGGCTGGCCTTTTTGAGCATTTACCTCCAAACAGTTTAGTCCTTTTTGAAGAAATGCTGGAAATTGAAAACGCGCTAAAGAAGCAAAAAGATGAACCAGACTTTTTCACGGCCGATCCCCGGTATTTAACTTTCGAAGAAATCCAAAAAGGAATAAGGAAATTTAGGCGGCTGGAGCTATCTGTCTTTTTATGTCCCGGAGGAGAAAGTAATTTTATGGTTCCCCCCGAGTATGTGGGTAAATTAAACGAAATCCCCCGCGATAGCGTAATTATTAGCAAGCACGCATCACGTTTAAAAACCGAGATCGAGGCGAATATATTTGAAGGAAGCATCCGCGGGGGCTTTGTTTTTGAGGATTTACAACTTCTATCCGATAAAGAGTTGTTTGGAGAGCAGCTGGTTGCGCGCCGCCAAAAGGTGGTGGCGGTGGAAGGAGTGGCGGAGGATCTGCTGGCTGATTTGAAGATCAATGATTATGTGGTGCACGAGAATTATGGCATCGGCCTTTACCGCGGAACCGCGAAATTGGATTGGGAAGACCTTACACAAGAATACTTTGAGATTGAGTTTTTTGGAGGGGACAAGGTATACGTTCCCCCTTCGATGGCGGGATTGGTGGAGAAATATTCGGGAGGAGGGGAAGTTAAACCAAAGCTTAGCCGCTTGGGAACAAAACTTTGGCTTAAGACCAAGAGCCAGGTAAAGAAAACTTTACGGGATATGACCCAGGAGCTTTTAACGCTTTATGCGGCGCGGCAGAAATTTCCGGGATATCCTTTTCCTGGCGACGATATCTGGCAGGTTGAGCTGGGAGGGACTTTTCCTTTCGAAGAAACCCCGGATCAACAGAGAGCCATCAATGAAACCAAACGTGATATGGAGTCTGCGCGGCCGATGGACCGTCTGGTTTGTGGAGATGTGGGCTATGGCAAGACCGAGGTAGCAATCCGGGCAGCGGTAAAGGCGGTTTCGGCCGGAAAACAGGTGGCCATTCTGGTTCCCACCACTATTCTGGCAGAGCAACATTATAATAATTTCAAAAATCGCTTAAAATCCTTTCCCTTTATGGTAGAGATGTTATCCCGTTTCCGTTCGAAAAAAGAACAGACCAACGTCATAAAAGCGTTAGTGGCGGGTGGAGTGGATATCGTGATCGGGACGCATCGTTTGCTTTCGAAAGATGTTAAATTTAGAGATTTAGGTCTTTTGATCGTTGATGAAGAACAAAGATTCGGTGTGACCCACAAAGAAAAACTTAAAAAATTAAAACAGACGGTAGATGTCCTCAGCCTTTCCGCTACTCCCATCCCGCGCACGCTTTATCTATCCCTCTCCGGAGCGAGAGACATGAGCGTGATTAATACGCCGCCGGTAGATCGTTCACCTATCCGAACCTATGTTTTGCCTTGGAATGAAGCGGTGATCCGCGAAGCGATTCGCCGGGAGATAGATCGCGGCGGACAGGTCTATTTTGTTCATAATTTTGTTGAGTCGATTGAAGGGGTAGCGTCGAAGATCAAGAAATTAGTCCCGGAGGCGAAGGTGGCTATTGGCCACGGTCAAATGTTTGAGAAAACGCTTGAAAAAACGATGCTCGATTTTTTAGATAAAAAATATGATGTTCTGGTTTGCACCTCAATTATTGAATCAGGGTTGGACATCACCAATGTGAACACCATTCTTATCGATCAAGCCGATCGCTTTGGCCTGTCGCAGCTTTATCAAATAAGGGGAAGGGTAGGCAGATCCCCGGTCCGGGCCTATGCCTATCTCTTTTATCATCCGGAAAAAGTTATGACCGAGCAAGCGCTGGAGAGATTAAAAGCGATTCAGGAGTTTACCGCTCTGGGATCGGGCTATAAACTGGCAATGCGAGACTTAGAAATCAGGGGAGCCGGTAATTTGCTAGGAGCGGAGCAATCCGGGCATATTTTGGAAGTGGGTTTTGACCTCTATTGCGAATTATTGGAAGAAGCGGTAAAGGAGATTAAGGGCATCCAGGAAGTTTCGCCCCGGACGGTAGAAATTGATCTCAAGGTTGAGGCCTATATCCCCGATCAATATATCTCCGATGATCGGCAGCGGCTGGCCATTTATCGTAGGATGAATTTAATCAATGCACAAGCGACGGTGAATGATTTAAAAAATGAATTTATCGACCGCTTCGGAAATTTCCCCGCGCCGGTGGACAAGCTTTTTGATTTGCTCAATTTAAAAATGAAAGCCTTGAAAGCAGGAGTGGTAGGCATCAAAGAAGAAGATGGGGAAATTAAAATTGAATGGCTATCGGGTAAACGGAAGAGAATTAAGGTCCAGGGCAAAGACAAAGTTAAACTGGTTGAAAAAATGCTTTAGAGGCTTTCCTTTCTGGCCACGTATTGATTAATTATCTTTTTATCGTTAACAATTACCAGCGGTTTGCCGTTCGGGCTCTTGATGACCAATTTATCGGGGTGAACCTCAACGTTTCCCGCGCCGGAATCCTGGATCGAGGTTTGGCTGAGATAGGCCAGCACCAACAGCTTTAAAATTTCCGGGTTTAATTTATCGCCGATAAAGATTTTTGGCTCTACCACAAATTCGGTATGTTTGGCGGCAATGATGGAAGCGTTGCCGCTCTTTTTCCATAGCTCCTTTATTTTTTCTTCCAATTTTTCCATGGCAGTTTTTTCTTTATGCATTGATTAGCTCCTTTGTCCTAATGCCCTTTGTTCGGCATAGGCTTGTTTTGCAAGTGTACCTAGGGATTTATTCGGACGTAATAATTCTGCCAGAAGCATCGCAGGTGAAACGCCGGGGGCCACTTGTAAACGAGGCTTGTCTTCAACCTCAGGATGTAATTCATGACCAATTTTAACTCGCTGAGGTATCTTATAAGCGGGCACCCTAGACATTTCAGCGCTTTGCGTTAGGGGACGTCTTTCAACTCGTCCCATAGGGCCCGATTTGCTCTGTCTTATTAGTCCGCGTGCAGTATCTATCCCTTCCTTTATTTCTTCGCTGGAGAAATTAGGCCTAACCTCTCCAATCGTAGCTGCACTTGGAGAAGGATGTGTTGGTTGTGTTTCTCTAATCGGACCGACGGCCATTAATTATTAGCTCCTTTTTTTATTTTACGTTTTATCACGTAGGCGACATAAGGCAATTCATCCGGAACTACGCCAAAGGTTTTATGAAAATATTCCATGACCTCTTTCGCCTTCATCCTGGGATCAAGAAAGGATTTGTCATCCTTTACCACCGGTTCACCGTCCACTTTAATTAGCGCTAAAATATCAATGACTTCCATCGGGGATTTAAATCCCAACAGTTGTAAGTTAATCCCGCCTTGCTTTTCTTGAGGTTTTTGATTTTCCATAGATATTTAGTCTCTCTCTCTATTAGTAATATCGTGTTTTGAGGCAAAAAACTTGCATGCTATAATACTAAGGTTATGCCAAAAACCGGCCAAAAACTTGAAAGGTTTATTGAGGTGGTAAAGGTCCTGAGGCGACGTTGTCCCTGGGACCGGATCCAGACCTTCGAGAGCCTGAAACCCTATCTGGTAGAGGAGGTCTATGAAGCCATTCAGGCAATTAACGATAAAAAGTATAAGAAACTGGCAGGTGAGCTGGGGGATATGCTGCTGCATATCGTGATGCTTTCAGTTTTTGCCGAAGAAAAGAAGCTATTTAAAGCGGAAGATGTAATCGATTTGATCACCGCCAAAATGATCCGGCGCCATCCCCACGTTTTTGCAGGGAAAAAAGCTAAGACAAAAGAAGAAGTATGGTATCGGTGGGAGAAGATAAAGCAAGCGGAGGCAAAAGAAAGAGGCGAGAAGCATAAGGGAATCCTTGAAACGATCCCTTATGCCCTACCGGCGCTTTACCGGGCGGATAAGGTGCAGAAAAGGGCGGCCAGGGTAGGGTTTGATTGGGATAAAGTGGCTGGGGCGTGGGACAAGGTACATGAGGAATTGGAGGAGGTACATGAGCTTTTGGGAACAGAAAGTAGAAAGTCGAAAGCCATGCCTGCCCATGCCTACCGGCAGGCAGGCGGCAGGCAGGTAGAAAGTAGGATCAAGGAAGAAATCGGAGACCTTTTGTTTGCGATTGTGAATGTGGCGCGGAAACTGGACATAGACGCGGAGGACGCGCTGCAACTGGCAAACACCAAATTTATTCGCCGCTTCTCAAATATTGAGAAAAGACTGCAAAAAAAGAAGCTTTCCCTGGCAGAGATGGATGCCATCTGGGAAAAAGTTAAAGCCGCGGAGAAATAGAATTATCGTCGGGAATATGTTATAATTCATCTCATGAAAGCCAATTGGCGGAACATATTTTTATATCTTTTAATTATTCTGGCGGCCATCACGCTGCTGGCGCCGCTTTTTCCTTCTGAAACACCAGCCAAAGAAATCAATTTTTCTAATTTTCTGGATACGGTTGACCAGGGTAAAGTTAAAGAAGTTACGATCCAGGGGGACCATATCAGTGGTGCGCTGGCCGATAAAAGCCATTTTCGAACCATCGCCCTCAATTATCCCAATCTGGTGCCGATGCTGCGCGAGAAGGGGATTAATATTAAGGTCGAGGTGCCGGTCGAGTCCAATTGGCTCTGGAATCTGGCGATTCAATTGATCTTACCCATCGCATTTTTTGGCTTGTTGTGGTGGCTTTTAATTCGCCAGGCACAGAGTACCAATCAGCAAGCCATGGCCTTTGGCCGTTCGCGCACTAAACCTCTGACGGGAAAAATCAATATCACTTTTGCCGATGTGGCGGGGGTGGATGAGGCCAAGGAAGAGTTAAGAGAAATTGTCGACTTCTTAAAAACCCCGGGGAAATTCCAGGCTTTAGGGGCAAAAATACCAAAAGGCTTACTGCTGATGGGCGCACCCGGTACCGGGAAAACCTTACTGGCCAGGGCGATTGCGGGGGAGGCGGGGGTTCCTTTCTTTTCCATGTCTGGTTCTGATTTTGTTGAGATGTTTGTGGGGGTGGGTGCGGCACGGGTTCGTTCTCTGTTCGATGAAGCGAAGAAGCAAGCCCCTTCTATTATTTTTATGGATGAAATTGATGCGGTGGGGAGATTACGCGGAGCGGGGTTGGGTGGAGGTCACGATGAGCGAGAACAAACCCTGAACCAATTACTGGTTGAAATGGACGGCTTTGACCCAAACACTAACATCATTGTGGTCGCCGCGACTAACCGTCCGGATATATTAGATCCGGCGCTGCTGCGTCCGGGAAGATTTGATCGTCAGGTGGTCTTGGATAAACCTGATTTAAGGGGGAGGGAAGAGATTCTTAAAATCCACGCCAAAAACAAACCACTGGCAAAAGATGTGAATTTAAAGATCGTTGCCCGCCGCACACCCGGTTTTACCGGTGCCGATCTGGAAAATGTTTTGAATGAGGGGGCGATTCTGGCGGCCCGCGCTAATAAAACTGAAATAACCATGGATGAGTTAGAAGAAGCGGTGGATCGGGTTCTCGCCGGTCCGGAAAAAAAGAGTCGCATTATCTCCGATAAAGAAAGATCGATCGTTGCCCATCACGAAGTGGGGCATGCCATTCTCTCCAATGTCTTACCCAATGCCGATCCGGTCCACAAGGTATCCATTTTACCCAGAGGTATGGCGCTGGGTTATACCCTCCAGCTACCGGAACAAGACCGTCATCTTATCAGCCGGGCGGAAGCTACCGATCAGATTACGGTCATGATGGGGGGCAGGGTGGCAGAAGAATTGGTGTTTGGAGAAATCACTTCGGGAGCGCAGAACGACCTGGAAAAAGCCACCGAAATGGCAAAAAAGATGGTTTGCGAATTTGGCATGAGCGGTCTGGGGCCGCGCACCTTTGGCCATAAGGATCGGCAGGTTTTCCTGGGGCGAGATATTGGCGAACAGAAAGATTATAGTGAAGAAACGGCGGATAAGATTGACGCCGAGGTAATGGTGATTATCGATGCTTGTTTTCAGCGCGCAAAAGATTTACTGACACTTAACCGGGTAAAGCTGCTGGAGATCGCGAAAGTCCTGATGGAGAAGGAAAGCCTGGAGAACCATGATTTGGCAGAGGCGCTGAAAGATCTAAAAGGCCCAAAGTCCGATGTCCAAAATCGTTGAGTGTGTTCCGAATTTCTCTGAGGGAGAGGATCTGGCGGTCATCGAGGATATCGTCTCCGCTATTAAAACCGCTAAAGTTTTAGACCTCCATTCTGATCCTGATCATAATCGCTCAGTAGTCACTTTGATCGGCGAACCGGAGGCGGTAAAGCAAGCGGCATTTGATTTAACCGAGCGGGCGATGCAACTGCTTGATATCAACCAGCACCAGGGCGCGCATCCTTTCATCGGAGTGGTGGATGTTATCCCCTTTATACCTTTAAAAAATTGTTCCATGGCTGAAGTCAAGGAGCTGGCACACCATTTTGGTAAAGAACTCTGGGACAAATTGAAACTGCCGGTTTATTTCTATGGTGAAGCGGCGATCCTTCCGGAAAGAAAGGAGCTGCCTTATGTCAGAAGAGGCGGTTTCTTTTCCCTTAAACAGGAAATCGACCAGCCGCAACGGAAACCGGATATCGGACATGGCCTGCATCAGACGGCGGGCGCGGTGGCGGTGGGAGCAAGAGATTATTTAATTGCCTTTAATGTTAATCTGGACACGCAGGACCTGGACCTTGCAAAATCAATTGCGAAAAATATTCGCGAAAAAGACGGGGGTCTGCCCGGGATTAGGGCGCTGGGCGTTGAGCTTAAAAGCCGAGGGATAACCCAGATAACCATCAATATCGTTGAATTCAAGAAAACCTCTTTGAAAAAAGTCTATGATGAAGTGAAAAGATGGGCCAAAGAATATCAGGTTGGTATTGCTGAGTCTGAGCTGGTGGGAATGATACCCCAGGAAGCCGTCTTTCCCCAAATGGTAGAATATTTAAAACTATCAAACTATTCTAAAGATTTAATTTTAGAGAATCATATCAAAGATTAAAATGAACCAAGAACTATCCAAGGTCTACAACCCATCTGAAGTTGAGCAGAAATGGTATAAGATCTGGGAAGAAAACGGATATTTTAAGCCCGATCCCGAAGCTAAAATTCCGTTTACTATAGTAATTCCCCCTCCCAACATCACCGGCTCGCTCCACATGGGCCACGCGTTGAATAACTCGATCCAGGACCTTCTCATTCGTTATAAGCGGATGTGTGGTTTTAAAGCCCTCTGGGTTCCGGGGACCGATCACGCCGGGATAGCCACGCAAAATGTAGTAGAGCGGGAACTTAAAAAAGAAGGCAAACGGAAAGAAGATCTAGGCAGAGAAAAATTTATTGAAAAAGTCTGGGAATGGAAAAAGGAATACGGGGGAAGGATCACACAACAGCTGCGTCGGTTGGGCGCCTCCTGCGATTGGTCGCGCGAACGCTTTACCATGGACGAGGGGCTATCGCGCGCGGTACGCCGACATTTTGTCCAGCTTTATAATGAGGGTTTGATTTATCGCGGGAAGAGAATAATAAACTGGTGCCCGCGCTGCCTCACCGCTCTTTCCGATATTGAAGTTGAGCACGAAACGATCAAGGGCTATCTCTGGTATATTAAATACGGTCCGCTGATCGTAGCCACCACCCGCCCGGAAACGATGCTGGGGGATACAGCGGTGGCGGTTAATCCAAAGGATGAACGCTATAAACACATGTGGGGGAAAATGGTTGAGCTGCCTTTGGTTGGTCGTCATATCCCGATCATTAAAGATGATTTTGTTGATCCTTCCTTTGGGACCGGAGCGGTTAAGGTTACCCCCGCCCATGACCCCAACGACTATGAAATGGGTATGCGGCACAATTTGCCCTTTATCAATATCTTTACCCCGGCTGCGAAAATAACCCTCAATGAGTTTGAGGAAGCAGAAAAGAAAAATCTAGCCGCGCTGGAAGGTATGGATCGATTTAAAGCACGGGAAAAAGTGGTCGAGATGCTCCAGGAAAAAGGCTATCTGGTCAAGATCGAAGATTACGAAACCTCAATCGGTCATTGTTATCGCTGTAAAACCATCATCGAACCTTACCTTTCCGATCAATGGTTTGTAAAAGTTAAACCGTTAGCGGAAAAGGCGAATGCGGCGGTGGAGGGGGGGAAGATCAAATTTGTTCCGGAGCGCTGGACTAAATTATATCTCCAATGGATGACCAATCTCCGCGACTGGTGCATCTCCCGGCAGCTCTGGTGGGGGCACCAAATTCCCGCCTGGTATAAAGGCGAAGAAATTTATATTGGTGAAGATCCGCCGAAAGGGGAGGGATGGGTACAGGATCAGGATGTGTTTGATACCTGGTTTAGTTCCGCGCTCTGGCCATTCTCAACGCTCGGTTGGCCGGATGATACCGAGGATTTAAAAACTTATTATCCTACCGATGTTTTGGTTACAAGCTATGATATCATTTTCTTCTGGGTGGCGCGCATGATCATGGCGGGCATGCATTTCATGAAAAAAGAACCGTTCCATACGGTTTATTTTAACGCCCTGGTTAAAGATATTCACGGTAAAAAAATGAGTAAATCCTGGGGGAATGTGATCGATCCGCTGGAGGTGATCGAACGGGCGGGGGCGGATGCGCTGCGGTTTGCTTTCATTTCTCTTATTGCGGGTCAGGGGCAGGACGTGAAACTATCAGAAGATAAAATTACTGAAGCCAGGAATTTTGCGAATAAGATCTGGAACGCCAGTCGATTCGTCATCATGAATATGGATAAAATAATTAAATATGGAATCCCTCAAGATTTAAGCTTGGCGGATAAATGGATTATCGGGAAACTACATTCTACAATCCATGATGTTACATCAAATATTGATAACTATGAATTTGGTCAGGCAGCCAGAGAACTATATGATTTCATCTGGGGGGAATTCTGTGATTGGTACCTTGAAATATCAAAAATCGATCTCTATTCGGATGATGACAAAAGAAAAGAAAGAGCTTTAACCGTTCTGGTCTATGTTCTTGAAGGTGTCATGCGAATATTGCATCCTTTCATGCCATTCATTACTGAGGAAATCTGGCAAATATTGAAAGATAAAACCGAGGGCATTGACGGTGAAGAAAGCATTTCTATTTCGTCTTGGCCGAAAGAGGATCTAGCAAAATGGGATCCGAACATTAATAGCCAGATTGAATATCTTAAGGCTTTAACGGTTTCAATCAGAAACATCAAAGCAAACTATTCTATTCAAACGAAAGAGGTGGATGTGGTATTAGTTCCGGTTAAAGAAGAAGCAGGAATTATCAGAGACAATCAAGCTATCATCAAATTCCTGGCAAAAACATCCTCCATCGAGATCAAAGATTCAATGCGAGAAAAACCAAAGCAATCCGCTACCCTGTCTGCTTTCAACACGCAAGGTTATATTCAATTAGCCGGATTAATCGACTTTAAAAAAGAGACTGAACGCTTAACTAAAGAAAAGGAAAAGCTTGAGGTTGAATTAAACAAGATTAGAAACCGCTTGAGTGATCAAAATTTCCTCACTCGCGCTAACCCGGAATCGGTGCAAAAGGAGAAAGAGAGGGCAACAGAATTCACCTCAAAGATTAAGCTATTAGGAGAGCGGCTTAAGGATCTAGCATAAACAAAAGCCTCAGTTAAAAAATTATTTCTTCTCTTCCTGCTGCATGCCTAACGGGTCGGTTACTTTAATGATACGTTTAATCTCCAGGGTTTTACCGCTGGCGGGATCGATCTTTAACAGAACGGCGTTGAATAATCCTGGGCCGGTATCAGTCGGCTCGAATTTTTCCGTCATCTGGGTCAGGAACCGCTTTAATATCTGTTCTTTGCCCATGCCGATAATTGAATCCTGCGCTCCCACCATCCCGCAATCAGAGAGATAAGCGCAGCCATTGGCCAGAATCCTTTCATCCGCGGTCATCACATGGGTATGTGTTCCGATAACGGCGGAAACTTTGCCATCCAGAAAATAACCCATGGCGCATTTTTCCGAGGTAGCCTCGGCGTGAAAATCAACAATAATTATTTTTGTCTGTTCTCTGATTTTGGGAATGAGCTTTTCCGCCGCCTGAAAGGGGCAGTCCATGCACTGCATAAAAACCCTGCCCAGCAAATTTACGATCCCGATTTTAACCCCGGCCGCCTCAATGATCAAATGGTCTTTCCCCGGCACGCCCGGCGGGAAATTGGCGGGACGCGCCATATTTTCAAAGAGGGCAATTTTGGGGATGATGTCTCTCTTTTCCCATAAATGATTTCCCATCGTGATGGCATCGACGCCGGTATCCATAAGGTCGAGATAGATCTTTTCCGTAATACTGTAACCGTGGGCGGAATTCTCTCCGTTGGCAATGGTAAAATCAACGGCGTATGTCTTTTTGATCTCGGGCAAGAGTTGTTTGACGATCGCCCTGCCGTAAGATCCGACAATATCTCCGATAAATAAAAGGTTCATTTGGCGATATCCATGGCGCGGATCTCGCGAATAACCGTTACTTTAACTTCCCCCGGATATTCCAGTTCCGCTTCAATTTTCTTGGCGATATCATGTGCCAGCTTGATCGCTGCCAGATCATCTATTTTTTCGGGCTCAACGATCACCCGCACCTCGCGCCCGGCCTGAATGGCATAACATTTTTCCACGCCGGGGAAGGCTTTGGCAACCGATTCCAGCTTTTCCAAACGTTTAACATAGGCTTCTAGTGTGTCGCGGCGTGCCCCCGGCCGCGCGGCCGAAATGGCATCGCAAACCTGCACGATCACTGCCTCAATCGTTTTCGCGTCGACATCCCCGTGGTGAGCTTCCATCGCATGGATCACCTCGGGCGACTCTCCGGCCTTCTGGGCGAACATGATACCTAATTTAACGTGGGTGCCTTCCACTTCGTGATCGATCGCTTTACCGATGTCATGGAGCAGCGCCGCACGCTTGGCCAGGTTAACATTAACCCCCAGCTCCGCCGCCAGCATTCCTGCCAGATGTGCCATTTCAATAGAATGCTGCAGGACATTTTGCCCGTAACTGGTTCGGAAATGCAGTCTTCCCAGCAGCTGGATCAGTACCGCCGGGATCCCTCTAACCCCGGTTTCAATCGAGGCCTGCTCACCTTTTTCCCACATGACCGCTTTGGTCTCTTCTTTGGATTTCTCAAACATTTCTTCCACTCTGGCCGGGTGAATGCGGCCGTCGGAGATCAGTTTCTGCAGAGTGAGACGAGCCGTTTCACGCCGCAACGGGTTAAAGCTGGATAAGATGACCGCTTCGGGCGTATCATCGACGATCAGATCAACGCCGGTGAGAGTTTCGAAAGCGCGGATATTTCTTCCTTCGCGGCCGATGATCCTGCCTTTCATTTCATCGGAAGGCAGTCCGACCACGCTGGTGGTGGTTTCCACCACATGGTCTACCGCGCAGCGTTGAATGGCGGTGGCCAGTATTTCGCGCGCTTTCTTTTCCGATTCCTGCTTGATCTTTTCTTCGGATAACTTTATTTTTTCTCCGGCTTCTTTTTCTAACTCCCGATCAAGTTTTTCCAGCAGTTCCCTTTTGGCTTCTTCTTTGGTCAGGCCGGCGGCTTTTTCTAACGCTTGCATATGCAGTTCCCGTGCCTTGCCCAGCTCTTCTTTTAATTTATTTAATTCCTCCTGGACTTTCTTAATTTGATTTTCCCGATTTTCGATTTCTTTTTCTTTTTCCTGCAGTCGATCTTCACGGGTATCGATACGTTTTTCGAAAGCCGAAAGCTCCGCCTTTCTTTCCCGGGTTTCTTTTTCAAATTCGGCTCGGTTTTTTATGGCTTCATCTTTGGCTTCTAGTAACGCCTCTTTCCGGATGCGCTCCGCTTCCTTGCGGGCGTCTTCCTGAATGCGTTTGGCGGTTTCTTCAGCAATTTTTACCTTTTGCTCAGCCAGCTGACGTTTGATTACCAGATAGGCCACCGCCAGAACAAAAACCAAAAAGATTATAATTCCGATAGCAACTAATAAATTAAGTGACATAATATCTTCCTCCTTCCAAAACCATCAAAAGCCATTAATGACTAATCTTTGGTAGCGACAAATAATTGTTTTCTCACTTCCGACTCGATCTTGGCCGCCAATTTGGGGTTTTCCTTTAGATAATTTACCGTGCCGTCAAACCCCTGGCCCAGCTTTTCATTGCCATAGGCATACCAGGCACCACTTTTTTGCAAGATCCCGAATTTGGTTCCCATATCAATCAGGTCCGCTTCGTGTAAAATGCCTTCCCCGTGGATCAGGATAAAATAGGCTTCCTGGAAGGGTGGGGCAACTTTATTCTTTACCACTTTCACCCGCACCCGTGTGCCGATGATTTTGTCGCCTTCCTTTATTTTTTCTGCGGCCCTGACATCCAGCCGGACCGAAGAATAGAATTTCAAAGCCCGACCGCCGGGGGTGGTTTCCGGATTGCCGAACATAATGCCGATCTTTTCACGTAACTGGTTAATGAAGATCATCACCGTTTTAGATTTAGAAATTACCGCCGTCAACTTTCTCAAGGCCTGGGACATCAGGCGGGCCTGCAGGCCCATCTGGGCGTCACCCATTTCTCCCTCAACCTCGGCTTTGGGAACCAGGGCAGCAACCGAATCAACCACGATGATATCGATGGCTCCCGAACGGATCAGGGTCTCGGCGATTTCCAGCGCCTGTTCGCCATAATCGGGCTGGGAGATCAGGAGGTTATTTATATCAACCCCCAGTCTTTTAGCGTAAACCGGGTCCATGGCGTGCTCCGCATCAATGAAAGCGGCCACCCCGCCGCGTTTCTGCGTTTCGGCGATAGCATGCAGTGAAACGGTGGTTTTCCCCCCTCCCTCCGGTCCAAAAATCTCAATGACCCTTCCCCGCGGTAATCCGCCAATCCCTAAGGCGTAATCCAGGGCAATGGAGCCGGTGGGAATGGTTTCTACCACCAGTTTCTTGTTCTCACCCATTTTCATAATGGAACCTTTGCCGAAGTTCTTCTCGATTTGGGCGATAGCTAATCCCAGGGCCTTGCTTTTTCCTTCATTCATAATTTAACCTCCTTTATTTTTTCGTAGATCGATCCTTTCGACGTCAGTGTGCTTTTCATGATAAATAAACTCTCAACCTCCGTTTCCCCGAATTTTGGTTCTTTGATAGCGGCCAGGTTAGTTTTCAAATTATCAACCCCCTTCTTTTCTTTAATGCGGCCAACGGTTAGGTGCGGTTTAAACCCCCTTGGTTCGCTGCGGAAACCGGCCCGGGATAGTTTGTCTTCCAAAGCTTCCGCTAATTTTCCCATTTCTTCCGCCCCTTCGCCCATTCCCACCCAGACCACGCGCGGGGCCTTGCCTTCCGGGAAAGTCCCCAGTCCGGCGTAATTAACGTTAAAAGGATGAAAGTTTTCAACCGCTTTGCTTGTCATTTCGATTAATTTATCCAAATCCTTTTCTTCGACCCAACCCAGAAATTTCAAAGTTATATGTAAGTTTTCCCTTGCCACCCATTTTACGCTTCCATCGACCGTCTCTAACTCATTTATCAGTTCAACGATCTTCTTTTTTATTTTGTCCGATATTTCAACCGCGATGAACAGGCGCATCTATTTCAAGATTTCATCGCCACCCAGGTGTAACCAGAGCAAGCCCATGGCTGCCTGGGCCGATTTTTCCCTGATCTCATTGCGCGTTCCCTGCAGATTTAATTCCTTCCACTCACTGCCTTTGTCAGATGCGAGCGCAACGTAAACTTTACCCACCGGCGCGGGAGGGACGGGCATTGGCCCCGCTGCCCCGGTAGCGGAAAGTCCGATATCGGTGCGAAACCTTTTTCTGATTTCTTCCGCCAGGGCAACCGCCACTTCTTTGCTGACCACTCCAAACTGGTTGATCAGCATCGCCGGGACTCCCACCTGTACCACCTTGATCCGCATGTTATAACAAACCACCCCGCCGATAAAATATTCGGAACTGCCTGAAACATTCGTTAGCCGGCTGGCGATCATGCCGCCGGTTACCGATTCGGCCACCGAGACGGTTTGACGGTTTTTTTTTAAGAGCTCGGCAATCTGCTGATCGGTAATTTTTCCGATGGTTGAGAGGACTTTGGTGAAAAAATCCTCCAGTTTTATTTCAATTGATTTAAGGTCTTGTTCTGCCATAGATAAATCCCACTAGAAACCAAGGATAATAATACAGAAAACCAGAGCACGAGTTCGGCTAAGGGAAGGCTAAGCATTAACAAAAAGCACGCAAACATTTGAAAAGAAGTTTTCCATTTGGCGATAGGAATCGCAGCCATAACTTTCTGGTCTTGCGCCTGGGTAACTCTGATCCCATGGACAACGAATTCCCTGACGGTTAAAATAATTACCGGGATGGCATTTACTTTTTGTAAACCGGTTAAAGCGATCAAGACGGTAACCACCAGAAGCTTATCGGCCAGGGGATCAAGGACTTTTCCTAAATTAGAAACCTGTTTATAGCGTCTGGCAATATAGCCATCAATGGCGTCAGAGAAGCAGAGCAGGGTAAAGAACAGAGCGGCCAGGCCATAGAAGCCCACAAATAATAAGATCAGGACGAGGGGGATAAATATGATCCTGGCTAGGGTAACCCGGTTGGCTAAATTCAAGTAACCAAACCGAAAAGATCATAAGTATTTGCGCCAGTAATGCGCACCTTAACGATCTTTCCCGGTTTTAAGGTTTGGGTGGATTTCATGATAACTTTACCATCAATTTCCGGAGCATCAAAATAGGCACGGCCGTAATAACGACCACCTTTTGCTCCTTCAATGATGGTTTCAATCAAGTTTCCTATCATTTTTCGATTCAACTCCCTGGAAATGCGGGATTGCACCCGCATTAATCGCTTCAGCCTTTCTTTTCTTATCTTTTCGGGAACCTGCCCCCTCATTTCATAAGCAGGTGTCCCTTTTTCACGGGAATAGGGAAAGGCACCCAGTTTTTCAAACCTTACTTTCCCTATAAAATCGAGTAGCGCCTTGAACTCGGCCTCGCTTTCACCGGGAAAACCAACGATGACCGAGGTCCTAAGGGCTATTTTTGGTATACGCCTCCTAATATTTGAAACTAAATTCTCAAGCGCTTGCCCGGATGGGACAGCGCGGTTCATCAGCCGAAGAATTCTATCACATACATGTTGAATTGGCAAGTCAAGGTATTTAACCACCTTTTTTTCAGTGCGAATAGTTTTAATTAACTTATCATTGAGGTGTTCAGGATGGGCATACATTATTCTAATCCACCTGATTCCTTGAATTTTCGCGGTTTTTCTCAATAGATCGCTAAAATTTGGGTAAGCGGTAGTATCCTGTGCCACAAAAATTATTTCTTTAACTCCGCGTTTGGCGAGCATTCTAACCTCTTCCAGGATGTCTCCCGGTTTCCGAACCCTTAGCCTTCCGCGAATAGTTGGTATCAAGCAGTATGAGCAACGATGGTTGCAGCCTTCGGCGATTTTAACATAAGCATACCAGGGTGGGGTGGCTTTGACGCGCGGTGTGCAATAATTAAAAATCCCAATACTATCGATTATGCCGTCAACTTTTTCTATTATAGCTGCTTTCGGATTTGCGCTTATACTTGGCTGCTTTATTAACATAGGGTAACAACCTGCGATATAAAGCTTTTTGCATTTCCCTTTTTTCTTCCATTTTGCCATTTCCAGAATAGTTTTTTCAGCTTCTTCTCGTGCCGATTTTAGGAAGGCACAGGTGTTCACAATGATGGTCTCGGCTTTTGATGGATCTCCGGTAATTTCATAACCCGTAGCCACCAGTTTCCCCATCAGTACTTCGGTGTCGGTTAAATTTTTCGGACAGCCCAGGCTAACGATATATATTTTCATAATAGAAATAAATTAGTCAGCGGTAATTAGCAAATTGCAGTTCGATCGGAAGATTAGCCGCTTTGATTATTTGAATAACGGCCTGTAGATCATCAATCTTTTTAGCAAAGACCCGAATTTCTTCTCCCTGAATCTGCGATTGGACCTTCAAACCTGATTTTTTGATCAGCGTATTGATTTCTTTCGCTTTTTCTTGAGGGATCCCTTGTTTGATGGTGACTTCCTGTTTCATATTTCCGCCCAGGGCTTCTTCGGTTTTTCCATAATCAAAAAATTTAAGCGGTACTTTTCTTTTTATCAGCTTATCCTGGAGAATATTAATTACATTTTTCAGCTTCATCTCATCATCGGCGGTTAGTTTGATTTTATCTTTATCTTTTTCGATTTTACTGATACTCCCTTTAAAATCAAAACGGTTGGCAATCTCCTTCATCGCCATCTGAATGGCGTTGTCGATTTCCTGCTGGTCCGGTTTGCTGACAATATCAAAAGAATGATCCAATACCATAATTCTATTATAGCAAAAATTTACGCTAACTTCTATCGAGCGAAAACGGTGATTATGTGGATATGTTATAATATCGCAGATTCAGGATGTATGCTTCGTAAAAGGAGATAATTGAATGGCAAAGGCGCTGGTGACCGGGGCGAATGGATTTATCGGCGAATATCTGGTTAAAAGGCTTCTGCAAGAAGGGGTACAGGTTCGAGCGATGATTCAAAGCGGGACACGTCCGGGACCGTTAGCTGATCTGTCGATTGAGTTCCAGGAGGGTAATTTATCCGAGCCTGAAGCACTGGCAAGAGCGGTGCAGGGAGTGGATTATATTTTTCATTTAGCGGCATTGAAAAAAGCTTACAGCGAGGCTGAATACGACGCGGCCAATTTTAGCGGCACAAAAAATCTACTGGAAGCCTGTGTTCAATCTAGCCCCGCCTTAAAAAGACTGATTTATATGAGTACCCAGGCGGCCTTGGGGCCGGCCGAAAGGCTTGACCGTCCTCTAAATGAAGAAACCCCAAGTAAACCAGTCTCATTCTATGGTACAAGCAAGCGTAAAGGTGAGGTGGCGGTTTTGGATTATGCTAATCGGTTACCGGTAACCATTGTGCGTGCGCCGGTAGTGTACGGACCGAAAAAGAAAGAGTTATTCCAGGTTTATCAAGCGGCCACCTGGCACCTGCAACTTATCCTGGGGTTTTTTACAAAATATATCAGTTTTTGTTATATCGATGATCTAATTGAAGGCTTATGGCTAGCGGCTACGAAAGAAGCTGCCAAAGGACAGATCTATTTTATCGCTGATGAAACCATTTATACTGATCGGCAATTTTCAAAAACAGTGGCGGAGGTGTTAGGGAGATGGACCGTCAAAGTGTTAGTTCCGGATACTATTTTTGTCCTGGAGGGTTGGCTGAAAGATATGATTTTAGAGTTAAAAGGAATCAAGAGTTGCTATAACCGGCATAATAATTATGAAATGATCCAACCCTTTTGGATTTGTAATCCCGCTAAGGCCAAAAGAGAGTTAGGGTTTCAGGCAAAAGTTAAATTGGCGGAGGGAGTGAAAAGGACCGCAGAGTGGTATCTGGCAAATAAATGGATTTAAGTACAAAAATCAAATTTATTCTTGGCGATATCACCTTGCAAACCACCGACGCGATTGTAAATGCGGCCAGCTCGAGTCTGATGGGCGGAGGCGGAGTGGATGGGGCGATCCATCGGGCAGGTGGACCGAAAATTCTCGAGGAATGCAAGGAGATCGTAAAAATGCAAGGCCAACTGCCAAGCGGTCAAGCGGTAATAACCAGTGGAGGAAACCTTCCGGCTAAATACGTGATCCATACCGTTGGACCTATCTATAGTAAGCAGGAAGCAGAAAGCGGTCAGCAGAAAGCGGAACTTAGGAGTTGTTATGTTGAGAGCTTAAAACTGGCGGTAAAATATGGCTTAAAAAACATTTCTTTCCCATCTATTTCAACCGGAGCTTACGGTTATCTGCTGGAGGAAGCGGCGCCGATCGCGGTTCAAGCAGTTAAAGATTTCCTTTCAAATGAAAAATCGATTCAAGAAGTATATTTTGTTCTGTTTGACGATCGAACCCTCGAAGCCTATCGCAAAGTCGGCTGAGCTTTTCAGGCTTTAACTTCTGTGTTATAATTTCCCCTCTATGTCAATCATCGTTCATAAATATGGCGGTACTTCGGTTGGAACTCCCGAAAAAATAAAAAATGTAGCCCAGCGAGTGAAGAAGGTGAGGGATCAGGGACATGAAGTGGTGGTGGTTGTTTCAGCGATGGGCCATTCCACGGATGAATTGATCGATCTGATGCATAAAATTGCTGAAAATCCAGATCCGAGGGAATATGATATGCTAGTTTCCACCGGTGAACAGGTGGCGGCAGCTCTGCTGGCGATGGCGCTACAAAATTCTGGTTGCCCGGCAATTTCTCTAACCGGTGGGCAAGCCGGAGTTGTCACCGAAGACATTTATAAAAAGGCAAGAATCAAGGAAGTAAGGCTGGAGAGGATAAGAAAAGAGATCAAACTTGGGAAAGTGGTTGTAATTACCGGTTTTCAGGGGATTGACTCAAAGGGAGACATTATAACTATTGGCCGAGGTGGGTCAGATACTTCAGCGGTAGCAGTGGCAGCAGCGTTAAAAGCGGATATTTGTGATATTTATACGGATGTGGATGGGGTTTTTACCGCTGACCCGCGGATTGTTCCTGATGCCAGGAAGCTGCGCTATGTTTCATATGAAGAAATGCTAGAGCTGGCCAGTCTGGGAGCCCAGGTCTTGCACCCGCGCTCGGTGGAATGTGCTAGTATTTATAACATCGTGATCCATTTACGTTCGAGTACAAAAGAAGAAGATGGTACTTATATCATGTCACCGGCGCGAATTGCCAAGGAGGTTGGAGAAATGGAAAAGAATGAAGCCGTAAGAGGGATAGCCCTTGATGAAAATATTGCAAAGGTAGGGATTTTGAAGATCCCGGATAAACCGGGTACCGCCGCTAAGCTTTTTAGTGCGCTGGCGTCTGAAAAGATAAATGTGGACATGATCGTCCAATCCATCCATTCTGCCGGCACACAAGCGGATATGGCTTTTACCGTTGAGCGGATGGATATAAAAAAGGCGATGGAGGTAGCGGAAAAGATAGCTAAAGAACTAAAAGCTCAGTCCGTGATTGCCGATAAGGATGTTTGTAAAGTTTCCCTGGTGGGTATTGGCATGGTCAGCCAGCCCGGGACCGCTTCAAAGATGTTTGAGACCCTGGCAGAGGAAAAAATTAATATTCAAATGATCTCCACCTCGGAAATTAAAATTTCCTGTGTCATAAAAAGGGAAGAAGGTAAAAAAGCCATCCAGAGCTTGCATAAGGCATTTGGATTAGATAAGGTTGTTTAACCGGAATCTGGAATAAGTTGAAGATCGGGGCGTGGCCCAGCTTGGTCTAAGGCGCTACCTTGGGGTGGTAGAGATCGTGGGTTCAAATCCCGCCGCCCCGATGGTTAAAGACAAGGCGCTGGAGGTAGTAAACTTATCGGGGCGTAGCTTAGCTTGGTAGAGCGCACGGTTCGGGACCGTGAGGTCGGAGGTTCAAATCCTCTCGCCCCGATTCTAATAAAAAAGAAAGGATGGATTAATGAATATGGGAGAAGAAAAACAAAACTACAGTCTGTTTCGGTTTATTGAGATTCCCGATTTTGTGACCATGGCTGGGATCGCTTGTGCGATTCTGGCGATGCAGCAGGCGGCGGTTAGAAATTTCTATTTATCGCTTTTTCTGCTATTTGCCGCGGTTTTTTTTGATTATTTTGACGGGAAGGTCGCCCGTTTTTTAGGTAAGGGAAATCGGACTTTTGGGGAGGTTCTGGATAGCCTGGGTGATACCGTATCTTTTCTGGTAGCCCCTATGTCAGTTGGTTATTTGATGGGTTTCAATCATCCAATAGAGGTTGCCATTCTTATTATCTTTGTTTTAACCGGTATAGCGAGACTGGCCCGGTTCAGCTGTATCAAGCATTTGAACCACCATACTATTGGTATGCCTGTAACCTATAACGGTCTTCTTTTTCCCTTGGTTTTTTCTGTCATGCTTTCAATGAATTTGGAGATGCATAGTGTGCTTTCTGTCAGCTATCTTTTCTCGGCTTTTATGATGGGCTCTACGATTGCGTTGCCTGAATTATAAGGAGGGATAATAATGATAAGGAAAATGTTAGCGGTTTCAGTGGCATTGTCTCTGGTTTTGGTCATAGCGGTGGCTGCCCAGGAGTTCTCCGCGGATGTCTTGAGCACCTTTAAGGGGCAAAGCGTTTCATCCAAGATGTATTTTGAGAAGGATAAGTGGCGCATGGAGAGTGAGATGAGAGGGATGAAGTCGGTTTCCATCGTAAGGAAAGATAAAAACCTGATGTGGAACCTAATGCCGGATCAGAAAATGTATAGCGAAATGGCCATTCCTGAACAACAGATGCAGGGAGCATCAAAGGCGGTTGCGGATGAATTAAGCCGCAAGAAGCTTGGTGCGGAGAGTGTCAACGGCATTATGTGTGATAAGTATGAAGTATCCCATAAAAATAAAGCTACCGGTCAAACCGAAGTTCTTTATCAATGGCTTTCCCGGGATGGAATCCCGGTAAAAAGCGCTGCTAAGGATGGTTCTTGGACGACTGAGTTTAAGGATATCAAGATGGGAAGGCAACCAGATTCACTTTTCGAGGTACCCGCAGGCTATACCAAGCAGAAGATGCCTACCGGTATGCACAAAATGATGGGGCCAAGGGGTAAGGTTCCGGCAAAATATCAAAAAATGATGCAGAAGATGGGATATTAGGCTTGACTTAATTATTGGCGCCTTGCTATACTTTGAAAGATGAATAAGAAGCCTATTAAGGATCGCTACTATACCTTTATGGTTGTTCCCCATGATGCTACCGGTAGGGTCTTAAGTATCAAAGTACCGGCCCTTTGGATTAACCTGGTGGTTGGATTGTCGCTTTTCTTTGTGCTGGTAGTGGGCTCCTCGGTAATTTATTCTACTCTGATCTCCCGTCGTCTTATCCATTATGCCGATACTTTAGCTAAAAATCGGGAGCAATTGCAGGTGATCCAGTCTTTTTCGGTCGAGAGCAAGAAGGTTAGCGCCGCCATCCAAGACCTGGAAAAGAAAGACAGTGAGCTAAGGGGAATCCTGGGGTTGAAGGATTGGAAGAGTAAGTTGAGGCTCTCCTCCGAGGCCGACCAACCTAGGTCTGATTTGCAGCAGAAATGCGATTGGAAACACGTAAGTGTTAAATTGGAAGAGCGTAAGACCAGCCTGGAAGAGTTGAAGGGCTGGGTCAGCCTGGTTCAACAAAGGTTTGCTTCTACACCTTCACGCTGGCCAGTCTATGGGCGGATCGGATCAGTTTTTGGGTACAGGGTCAGTCCCTGGAGGGGGTTCCACACCGGGATTGACATAGATACTCCTTATGGAACACCCGCCCGGGTTACAGCCGATGGGGTAGTTACCTATGTTGGCTGGATGAGGGGCTATGGTAAAACGATAATGGTGGATCACGGCAATGGTGTTTCTACCTTGTATGCCCATAATTCCGGTTACGCGGTGTCGGTCGGCCAGAGGGTTGCCAAGGGGCAAGCAGTAAGTTATGTGGGTATGACAGGTTATACTACGGGCCCGCATTTACATTATGAAGTGCGTAAATGGAGTACCCCTATTAATCCGATTGCTTATTTAAGCCTTAATATTTTATCTGCCAGTAGGCTATGGAGTAAATAAATGGGTATTTTTGTCGCAGAAAAAAAATCTTTGGCACACGGGGCGGTGGATACGATCATTGGAGAGAAGGCTACGATCAGGGGGGAGATTGTTTCTGCAGGCTCAGTCAGTATCAACGGGAAGTTTGAAGGAAAGCTGATGGTGGAAGGCGAAGTGATTGTTGCTCCCGCCGGCAAGATTGTGGGGGATATAAAGGGTGGGGTGGTAATTGTGTCCGGGCGGGTGGATGGCAATATTTATGCTACGGAGAGAATCGAGATCATCAAAAACGGGAAGGTCCACGGTGACCTAAATGGTGGTAAGATTGTGATCGAAGATGGGGCCACCTATTCAGGCAAAGTGATGGTGGAGGGGGCGGGGGCAAGCGTAGAGCAGTTAGCTGCAGAATCGGTCCCAACCTAAACGATTATTAATGTCCAGCCTTTTTGTTGTTGCAACCCCCATTGGTAATCTTGAAGATGTCACTTTTCGTGCGGTACGTATCCTTTCCGAAGTCGATCTCATCGCGGCAGAAGACACCCGCCATACTAAAATCCTTCTTTCAAAGTATAATATTAACACCCCGCTGACTTCCTATCATAAATTTAATATTAAGGCCAAAACGCCTTACATTATTAATATAATAAGGGAAGGGAAGAATCTGGCCCTGGTTTCAGATTCCGGCATGCCGGGGATTTCCGATCCGGGCTATGAGCTGATAAAAGCAGCTATTGATGCCGGGATAAAAGTTGAGCCCATTCCTGGAGCCTCAGCGGTGGTCACCGCCCTGGCGGTTTCGGGCCTGCCAACCGACCGCTTTATATTTGAGGGATTTTTGCCGAAAAAGCCGGGGAAAAAGAATAAAATATTGGAGAGCTTGCGCACTGAACCCCGCAGCATTATAATCTATGAGTCACCCTATCGAATAATAAAAACTTTGGAGGGGATCAAGGAAATTTTCGGAGAGAGGCAAATTGCCGTTTGCCGGGAATTGACCAAAAAGTTTGAAGAAATTATTCGCGGAACGGCAACTGAAGTTTTAGATAAATTTATAACCAAAAAACCGATAGGGGAATTTGTGATAGTGATTAAAGGGAGGAATAAAAGGGTAAATAATTTTTCGCCAGGAAACTCAGCGGGAGAGGGTTAGTTAGCGAGTAGGTTCCAGTCCTACCCTGGCACTAACCTGCCTAAAGGCAGGTAATGACCAATTACCAATGAACCAATGACCAACTAGGTATTAATTATTATTATAATTTTACATTGTTTAGATTTTGTCATTGGGATTTGGGATTTAGTAAATAGGGTTTTCCCGAGAACTCTATACTTCGAGATTAAAGGAGGTATAGGGTTATGTTTTTGTTAAGAATATCTGGAAATCAGGCAATCAGGTTATCAGTGACACTGCTATTGTTCGCTTCTCTTTTTTCGATTTCATTGGCGCAGGAAGTTCCGCGATTCTACGGTGAAGAAGTGGTAGTGACAGCGCTGAGAGTGCCGCAATTAGCGAGCAAGTCACCCTGGACCACCTCGATCATCTCCTCAAAAGAAGTAGAAAACTTTATTAATGTAGGAGAGGCCCTCAGGATTGTCCCCGGGGTTGATGCAATATCTAATGGAGCTTTAGGAGCGCTTACTTCGGTGCGCCTGCGCGGAGCCAATGCCTCTCAGGTCCTGATATTGGTTGACGGACACCGGATAAACTCACCCACCCTGGGTATGTTTGATATGGGCGACCTACTGGTGGATAACGTTGAAAAAATTGAAGTGGTCCGGGCGCCGCTTTCTGCCATTTACGGTTCAGAGGCGGTCTCCGGCGTCATAAATATCATAACTAGATCTCCGCAAAAATTAGAAAGGTCGCTTTCTGTTTCAGCCGGCACTTTTGGAACACAGCAATATAAGTTTTCGATTGGAAATATTAACTACTGGCTGACCGGAGACTATCTGAAATCAGATGGTTTTCGTACCAACAGTGATTATCTTGCAAAAAATATTTATGGAAGACTAAATCTCCCTCTGGGTGGTAATCAACTGGGATTCGATTATGCTTACTATGATGCGGTGAAGGGAGTGCCGGGAGTCCCGACTTCTGAGGCAGATCCTGCTTCGGCAACTGAGCCAAATGATCACCAGTATGACAAAAATTCTTTGGCAAGCGCCAGTTTTAGCGGCAGGAATTATCGCTTTAGGGTTTATTATAATTCATTGGATCAAAAAGTGGACCCGGCAATCTGGGGAACCACCACCACCAAAACCTGGCTGACGGGACTGGAATGGCAGCAGAATTTTAATCTCGTTCTCGGTCAATTTTTATATGGTTTGGAGGCCAGAAATGATGCGGCGAAGGCAACCTGGGGAACATTAACCACCATTGATAATGCTATCCAGAATTATGCCGCTTTTGTTCAGGACATCATAGAATTTAATCCACGTTATGCCTTAACGGCGAGTATTCGCGGAGATCGGCATTCAATTGCTGGCACTTCGGTAAATCCACGGTTAGGCCTGGTTTATCAGCCGGTGAATGATCTGCTTATCAGAGCTTCAGCCGGGACCGCTTTTCGTGCGCCAACTTTAAATGATCTTTATTACAATGATGGTATGGCCTTTGGGGATCCGAATATTAAACCTGAAAAATCATTTTCCTATGAATTTGGACTGGAGCGGCGGATTACAGAGAAAACATCTGCCCAGCTCAACTATTTTTCATCTGCCATAACCGATCAAATTCTTTGGGATTGGGATCCAGCCACAGGACTAAGTAAAGTAAAAAATGTGGGAGAGGTTCAAAGTAACGGAGTGGAATTTGAAATGACACAAAAAATCGGCGAGGGGGGCAAAGGTTTTGTCAATTTTACCTATCAAAGCGCGGTCGACAAGAAAGATGTCAACCCATTACTGGTCGATAAAATAATCCCCTATATCCCCCAAACCAAATACAATGCTGGTTTGATGCTCGGAAGCAGCAGCGTGATTATTAAACACGTAGGAGAGCGCTATGCTGACGCATATAATAATGTAAAGCTGCCCGCTTATACGGTGGTCGATTTAAAGCTTTGCAAAAGTCTGTCAGCGATGCTGGTCGAGTTTACGGTAGAAAACCTTTTTGATGAGAAATACAGCGAGACCATCGGAAGCTTACCCTATGCCCCTTACACTTCTATTAAATACCCCATGCCGGGAAGAAGATACAAGCTTGGGGTTAAGTGGGAGATTTGATATAATTCAAGTGATCGGGTGTATTTTGAATTCAAGGAGGTTCAAGTATGATTAAGGCGAAAGATATTTCTTTAAACAATTTGGTTATATTTTTAGTCCTTTCACTTACAATTTCAGCGCTAATGTTTATTCCAAAACCACAGGTTACCAGCACGAAAAGCCTGCCGGTGTTTATGGGTGAAGAAGTGGTAGTGCACAAGACGGTCTTGGCCCACATGGCAGTTAAGGCTTACACGGTGGGCAAGGCAGAAACGGCAGCGAAAGCGACAGTCTTGCCGGCGCCATTACCAAAAGCGATAAACCCATTGCCGCTTATTCCGCCAACCATTTTAAGTAAGGTTATGCCAATTTATCCTCAGACCGCTTTAGAAAAGGGAATGGAAGGAATCGTGATCTTATCCGTTTATGTGGGATTAAATGGCCAACCGCAAAAAATCGAAACCAAAATCTCTTCCGGCATAAGTGAACTGAACGATTCCGCTAGCACCGCGGTTGCGCAATGGAAGTTTTCTCCGGCTGCGCAGAGCGGGCAGGCAATTGCCAGCTGGTTTGAAGTGCCGGTCCGTTTTGTTTTAAAGTAAAATGGCTGTAGAACCCCTCGGTAAAATGCTGCTCTATATCGGCGTCATCCTGGTGCTGATTGGCGGATTTTTCATGATCATGGCCAAACTCCCCTGGTTTGGCCGGCTTCCCGGCGATATTATTTATCAGCGTGAAGGACTGACCCTTCTTTTTCCCATCACCACCATGATCCTGGTAAGCCTGGTCCTTACCATCTTGCTAAATTTAATCTGGCGTAGATAGTTTATTTGTAGTAACATTTTAGCGTGCTATTCAAGCTAGCCTTTAGAAATATCTTTCGCAATTTCCGCAGGACCTTCTTTACTTTCATTGCCATTGCCATCGGGCTGGCGCTGATGTTGATGACAGATTCACTGCTGCAGGGGATCGATGCGCAATCGTTCGCCAAAATAATCAATTATGAGACCGGGCACATCAAAATCTTCCCACTTGGCTACCAGAAAGATAAGGATAATCTGCCGCTCGATAAGCTGATCGCTTCTCCGGAATCTGTGGTTGCCTTACTTGAAAAAGATCCAACGGTCACGGGCGTAACCTCCCGGGTCAATTTCAGGATCATGCTCTCCGATCGCATCGATGAGATCCCGGCGGTAGGGATCGCGGTTAGCCCGGCCGACGACGAATCGGTCTTCCAGCTTAAACAGGCAGTAGCGCAGGGGCAATTTCTGGTCGGCTCCGAAGAAGCGATGCTGATCGGAGAAAAGCTGGCCAAGGATTTCGGGGTTGGGATTGGTGACTACCTGACTGTCCTGACGCGGACAAAATATGATACTTATCAGGCGCTTGACCTTAAGATCAAAGGAATCCTTCGTAGCGAAGACCCGCAGATTGACTGGTATTCGGTAGTCATTCCGCTAGACTTGGGGCAAAGCTCGCTCGATCTGAAGCAGGGAGTAACCGAGATCGATATCAAGCTGAAAGACATTAATGACGTCGATTTCTTCAAGAATAAGCTCGCCAAAGAGATCCCGGGACTGGAGATTGCCACCTGGAAAGACCTGGCCGAGGATGTTCTGGCTATTTCCAAGGCGAAATACGCGGGAACGTTCGTGATCTTTTCCGCTATTGTCCTGATCTCTCTGATCGGGATCAGTAACACAATCCTGATGGCAGCTTTTGAGCGGGTCAAAGAGATCGGTATGATGGGGGCAATGGGGATGAAGAGAAGCGAGATCGTCAAGCTTTTTGTCCTGGAAGGAACGATGATCGGCCTGCTTGGCAGTATTACCGGCTGCCTGCTTGGGGCAATCCTGGTCGGTGGCTGGATGGTCCCTTACGGGATCGATTTTAGCCAGTTCATGAGGCAGATGGGGCCGATTGGCTACCGGACGACCGGTCATTTCAATGGCACCTGGCATCTGATCATGTTCCCGATCGCGTTCGTTTTCGGCCTGGCTGTTTCCGCCCTGACCAGCCTCTATCCGGCAATTGTAGCATCGCGTATGGAACCGAGCGAGGCGTTGAGGAAGGATTGAGGGCCCGCACCTAGCCCTCACCCGGTTAGAGGTTAACGTTTAGTTTGGGGTTTAAGCCCCTCTCCCAGGGGGAGAGGGAAAGGAGGAATTTTCATGATATGGCTTTTTTTGGCAGGCTTGTTTGCTATTCTTATTATTGGTTTAATCATTTGGTGTGTTTATGACGCAAATTATCACAAAACAAGGAAAATAGCTGATTATATAACGGAAGCAACGATAGCATTGGTCTTAGCAACAATTATTCTTGGGTTTTTTCAGATTTATTCAAAGGGTGAAGAAGATAAGGCAAAATTTTTACTAGATTTAAAACAATCTTTCTATTGTGGAAATGAAACAAATAGGAAAATAATAAAAGCTATTGAGAATAATAATTTAGAAATATTAACACAAGAGGCAAATATTAAAATAAGGGCATTAAGCGCTTTTACAGAATACGAAATTGATGAATATATTATTAATTTCGATTATATGAACATATTTATTAATAGGACCATGCTGGACGAAAAAGATGTTAACCAGGTTTTTGGATGGTATATAAGAAAAGCTTGGAATAATCGGGAAATGCAAAATTATATAAAAAGAATCAGAAAAGAAGAAAAGGATGTTTATTCTAATTTCGAAAACCTGGCAATTAAAATGAGGCGATATAAATGAAGCTTCCCCTCGCTCTCTTGTCCCGAGCGAAGTCGAGGGATTGGGAGAGGGGCCGCAAAAGGAGAAGTAATGGCTGATCGGAAACTGGGTGAGGGCAAAGAATAGCCTATGTTCAAACTCGCTTTAAGAAATGTGCTGCGGAACAAGAGACGGTCATTTCTGACCGGTCTCTCGATCGCTTTTGCGGTGATGGTTGTAATTTTTCTCTGGACGTTTGTTTCCGGGATCGTCTCCAGCCTGTTTAGCAATTATGTAACCGGTTCAATCGGCCATATCCGGATCCTGAATAGCGATTATTTAAAACGGGAAACCATGCTGCCACTAAGCGCCACCGTTCCTGATTATCAGCGGCTCATCGCTACTCTCGAGCAGGACCGGTCAGTTAAACTGGCGACCAGCCGAATCAAATTCGGTGTCCTGATGGATATCAAGGGTAAGAACAAACCGGTGCTCGGGATCGGTCTCGACCCGCAACGCGAAGAAACGGTGCTTGATCTGTCCCAAAAGATGATTTCGGGTAAGGTATTTACAGCCGGGACTAGCGAAACCATTGTCGGCGCCGGCTTAGCAAAAGAACTGGGATTAAAGACCGGCGATACCCTGACGGTCATCACTGAGTCGGCTCACGGTTCGCTATCCGGCTTAAATCTTAAGATCACCGGGATCTTTAGCCTGGGGGTTGCTTCGATTGATAACCGGACTTTCTTTCTCTCACTAGACCAGGCACAGCAACTCCTTGATTTAAACGGACGGGTAACGGAGATCTTTATACTGATCGAATATCCCGACCAGGCAGTCAAGGTTGCGGCCGAGATCGGTAAAAAACTACCGCCTGGCCTGACCGCTATTCCCTGGCAGGCCAACGGCTTTTTATATTTCATGATGTCGATCATGAAAAAGATCTACGGGGCGATCTATGCTTTTATCCTGGTACTGGCAAGCTTTACGATCCTCAACACGATGTTCATGGCGGTAATGGAGCGGACCAAAGAGATTGGGATGATGAAAGCGCTCGGGATGAAAGATGGAGAGATCAGCTGGTTGATCACGCTGGAAGCAATGATCCTGGGAATAATGGCCAGTTTTGTTGGAGCGATAGCTGGATCGCTGCTAGCTTATTATGTGAGTACCGCCGGTATCGATTACACCGCCGCTTTTAAACAAATAAAAGATGTGGAGATCCCGCTATCTTACATTTACCGGGGGGAGTTCAGCTGGTTGACGATTCTGGTCGGGTTTTTGCTGGGCGTGCTCATGGCTACGCTGGCGGCGATACCGCCGGCCAGGCGTGCCGCAAAGATGGAACCAACCGAAGCGATGAAAGCGGCTTGAAATGCTAAGGCATAATATTTAGAAAGAGGGGAATAAATTATGACAGTAGTAAAAATGGAGAACACGATAAAAAATTATAAGGTAGGTAAGGTGGAGGTTCCGGCCTTGCGCGGAATAAATCTCGTGATCGAAAAGGGAGAATTCGCCGCCATTGCCGGGCCATCAGGCTCGGGCAAGACAACGATGCTCAACCTTTTTGGCTGCTTGGATAAGCCAACCGCAGGAAAAGTGTTTATTGAAGATCATGACGTCATCACCCTCAAACCTGATCAACTAGCCGATGTCCGTAACGAACATATTGGCTTCATTTTCCAGAGTTTTAACCTGATACCGGTCTTGACCGCTTTTGAAAATGTTGAGTTCCCCCTCATTCTGCTTAAAAAAGATGGCCCAAGAGCCAGAAGGAAAAAAGTAATGGATATGCTGGCGAATGTTGGGATCGCCGATCTGGCAAGCCGCCGGCCATCAGAGATGAGTGGTGGCCAGCAGCAGCGTGTCGCCATCGCCCGGGCGCTGGTCAAAAATCCAGACTACGTCCTGGCAGACGAGCCCACCGCCAACATTGATACCAAGACCGGGAATGAAATCCTCAGCTTGATGCAAGAGATGAACAAAAAACTGGGTACGACTTTCATTTTTTCTACTCACGATCCAAGGGTGATGGAGCACGCCCGACGCCTGATCAGCATTCGCGACGGGCTGATTGAATCTGACCAGAGGTTATAACTTTGAAATCACTGTTTAAATTGAACATTAGAATTTTGGGATTGTTTGGGATTTGGTGCTTGGGATTTGGAGCTTACGCGATCACGGGAGAAGAAATAATTAAGCGTGTCGATGCCAACCTGACCTTTGCCACGGCGAGAACGGAGTCAAAATTGGTAATTCATATTGGGAACGAAATCAGAGAAAAAGAGTTGATTAACTACGAGAGGGGGCGGGATACCGGCTATGCGGAATTTTTATCGCCTCCGCGTGATAAGGGTATTAAATATCTTAAAATTCAGGATAATATGTGGATGTATCTGCCTTCGGTAGAAAAAATAATTAAGATCGAAGGGCATATGCTACGGCAATCGATGATGGGATCGGATTTTAGTTATGAGGATGCCCTGGAGAGCACCAAATTGTTGGAAAAATATGCTGCACAGATCGTGACAGAGGAGACTATATCCGTTTCTTTTCAAAAAGGGGAGGAACAGGTAACCAAACAACGACCCTGCTACGTCATTGATCTGATCGCGAAAGTCAAAGATATTACTTATTATAAACGCAGGATCTGGGTAGATAAGGAAGTTTATATTCCTTTGATGGAGGAGTTATTTGCGCTTTCCGGTAAGAAACTAAAGGTCATGACCATGGGTGATATCAAAAAAATCAAAAATCGATATTATCCCATGTATTACACTATGAAAAATTTGCTGCGCAGCGACTCACTGACTGAGATGTTTGTTGCCAAAGCTGAATTTGATATCGAAGTGCCGCCGGACACTTTCACCCAGAGGAATTTGAAATAGTGAATTTTCGCTCTTATCTCCAACTAAAACGAGTATTCCCATATATATTTGTTTTTTGTATTTTATTTTTACAAAATCAGGCCGCTTTTGCCTCGCTCGATTTTGGTGGTTATTATAAGAACAATCTGATCGGCATAATAAAAAAAGGCGGAGACAGCTTAATCGCTGATGAGAATAAAATTCGTTGGCGGATTGACCTGCGTCCTTCACCAAAAATATTACTGCACCTAGAACCTGAATATGCGACCCTGATCAAATCACTGGTCGTCCCTTTATTTGAAGCCCCCGAACTGGACAAGCTGAATTGGGATCGGCTGTATTTGAAATTGAGTTTTCCTCAAACCGATCTTACTTTGGGGAAACAACGCATTGCCTGGGGGACCGGCCACGTCTGGAATCCGACCGACGTTTTTAATCCCTTTGCCCTATCTTTTGCAGTGGCGGAGGAAGAACGGAAAGGGATCGAGGCGATTCGTTTACAGATACCCTATGGACCAGCGGGGGGATTTGAGGGAGTGGTATTAAGCGGAAACGAGTGGGCAAAAAGTAAGAAAGGACTAAAGGCAAAGGTTAATATCGGTCTATTTGATCTATCCGCCAGTTATGTTGATCTGGGCGATGGCAGCAATCAAATCGGGTATGATTCAGCCGGGGAAATAAAAGGCGTGGGTGTCAGAAGTGAAACCGCGCTTGTTTCCACTCCAGCGATCCCGAGTTACTTAAAGTCGGTTATGGGTCTGGGCTACACCTTGGATAACGGTTGGGGGATTGATTTCGAATATTATTTCAACGGCTTGGGCAAAAGAAGTCTCTCTAACTATAATTGGGCCGGATTATTTGCCGGAGACATCGTACAGCTGGGGATGGATTATGCCTATTTAGGTTTTAATAAGATCATCGATGAGATTACCACGATTCAATTTTCTTTCTTGATGAACGCCGACGATCAGACCTGGATTTTCTTCCCTTCTTATGAGAGAAACATTTCGCAAAATGTAGATGTCGGATTAATTGCCATGTTGGTGGGGGGACAGGAGGGTGGAGAATATAATCCAACCACTACGCAAGATCCAACCGGATTCATAGCCAGTAAAAGAATCTTGATCAAAGTTCGCTACAGCTTTTAAACATGAAAACTACTGATTTTGATTTTGTGGTTCCGCGAGAATTAATTGCGAATGAGCCGGCGGAGAAGCGTGATCATTCCCGGCTTTTGGTGCTCAATCGTAAGACACATGCGATTGAGCATAAGCATTTCTATAACATTATTGATTATCTTTTTCCCGGTGATCTTCTGGTTATGAATGATACTAAAGTAATCCCGGGTAATTTGGTCGGAGTAAAAGAAGAGGGCGGAGCAAGGGTTGAAGTATTATTAGTAAGCCGTAAGCCATGCCTACCGGCAGGCAGGCAGTTAGCCGTAAGTGGTAAACAAACTTGGGAGTGTCTAGTAAGACCAGGAAAGAGATTAAAAATCGGATCAAAGGTCATTTTTGGGAAGAATGAGGTCGTTGGAACTGTTCTGGAAAAAACCGAGAGTGGAGAACAAATTATTGAATTTGAGGGTGACCTTCATGGTTTTATGAAAAAAAACGGAGAAATTCCTCTGCCTCCTTACATAACTTCCAACATCAAACATCAAACTTCAAAACAAATCACAAATCCCTGCCTGCCGGCAGGCACGGCAAAAGCCCAATTGGAGAAGAGGTATCAAACGGTTTATGCGCAGAAGGAGGGGGCGTCGGCGGCGCCGACGGCTGGGCTGCATTTTACTCCCGATCTGATAAAAAGTATTGAAAATAAAGGAATAAAAGTTGCTTATGTAACTTTGCATACCGGGCTAGCAACATTTAAACCGGTTTATTCTGAAAAGGTCGAAGACCATAAGATGTATTCAGAACATTTTGAAGTTCCTGCGGAAACGCTCGAAGCGTTCAAAAGCGCGAAACGGGTGGTTGCAGTGGGAACAACCTCGGTTCGAACCTTAGAAACCCTGGCTCAGAGTAGAACCGGGTTGCCGAATAACCGGATTATCGGGTCGACGGATCTTTTCATTTATCCCGGATATAGATTTAAAGCGGTGGATGCTATGATTACGAACTTTCATTGGCCGAGAACGACCTTGATTATGCTGGTTTCCGCCTTTGCTGGAAAAGATTATATTATGAAAGCGTATCAAGAGGCGATCGATAAGCGATACCGCTTTTTTTCCTTCGGCGACGCGATGTTGATCATCTGAATAATGACAAATGACCAACCTGCCTGCCGGCAGGCAGGTGCCAAATATCAAATGAAGGTATAATATAAGAAATATGGAATACAAGTTTGAAATCCTTAAAAAAAGTTCCAAATCGAAAGCCCGCGTAGGGAAGCTTTATACACAACACGGGGAAGTGAATACCCCGGCTTTTATGCCGGTGGGGACGCAGGGGACGGTTAAAGCGATGTCGCCGAGGAATTTGAATGAGGTCCAAACCGAAATTATTCTGGGAAATACCTATCATCTCTATTTGCGGCCTGGTACAGAGCTTATCAAAGCGGCGGGCGGTCTGCATAAATTTATCAGTTGGGATAAGCCGATCCTTACCGATTCTGGAGGTTTCCAGGTTTTCTCTTTGGCGCATATGCGCAAAGTTACAGACGAAGGTGTTGATTTCACTTCGCATGTGGATGGCTCAAAACACTTCCTGACTCCCGAAAAAGTCCTGGAGATTCAAGCTGTCTTTGGTTCGGATATTATGATGCCGCTTGACGAGTGTACCCCTTATCCTTGTGAAAAAAAAGTGGCTGAGGAAGCAGTGGGAAGGACGACGAGATGGGCTAAACAATCTAAATCCAAAATCCAAATATCAAAATCCAAAACAAATCTTAAATCCCAAATTCCAATTTTGTTCGGAATTGTTCAGGGGTCGACTTATAAAGATTTGCGTAAACGATCAGCAGAGGAAATTTCAGAAATAGATTTCCCAGGATACGCCATCGGAGGTTTATCGGTTGGTGAACCACAGGAAGAAATGTTCGGGATGTTGGATGTGGTGACGGGTGTGTTACCCGAAGATAAGCCCAGACATCTGATGGGGGTTGGGTATCCTTCCGATATCTTGGGGGCGATTAAGTTGGGGGCCGATCTGTTTGACTGCGTGATCCCAACACGCCTGGCGAGACACGGCTCTTTTTTAACCTATGAAGGAAAAGTAAGCATCCGCCAAGCCCGTTTTGAAAAAGATTTTACCCCGATCGATCCGGAATGTGATTGTTATGCCTGCAAGAATTTTACTAAAGCCTATCTGCGGCATCTTTTCTGGGCGCGAGAGATTTTAGCCCTGCAACTTCTGACCCTCCACAACCTCCGTTTTTATATGCGCATGATGGAAAAGGCCCGACAGGATATCCTGGATGAAGTGTTCTAAGCTCCACTCCTGGGAAGTGACTCCGAAAGCCGCCAGAAAAATTCAACTCAGACTTAAGCAACGATTGATTTTGCGGAAATCTTTTAAAGAAGTAAAAATGATTGGTGCGGCGGATGTCTCTTTTATTAAGGGTTGGGTTTATGGGGTGGTGGCGATTTTCAGTTTTCCTGAGCTGCGGTTGATTGAGAAGGCGGAAGCAAAAGCCAGGGCGACTTTTCCTTATGTCCCGGGACTTTTAACTTTTCGCGAAGGTCCAATTTTGCTAAAGGCTTTTGATAAAATATTATATGAGCCAGATGTTATACTTTTTGATGGTCAAGGGATTGCCCATCCGCTTGGTTTTGGCGAAGCCTCGCATTTAGGATTACTGCTGGATAAACCCAGTATTGGCTGCGCGAAATCAAAGCTCTGTGGCGATTATGCTGAACCCGGGAAAAAGAAGGGCGATTTTTCTTTCATTATGTATAAAGGTAAAGTTATCGGTGCGGCTTTGCGTACCAGAGTAAACACTAAACCAATATTTGTATCAATTGGACACAAAATTGATTTGAAAGCAGCGATCGAACTAATATTGAAATGCACGCGAACTTTTCGTATCCCCGAACCGCTGCGTTTTGTCCATACTCGATCAGTGGAATATGCGCGAAAAGCGAAAACTGCTTAGTATATACAAAAAACTTTACGCCCATTTTGGCCCACAACACTGGTGGCCGGCTGATTCAGCTTTTGAAGTTATTATCGGAGCGATCTTAACACAGAACACTAACTGGAAAAATGTGGAAAAGGCGATTTCTAATCTTAAATCAGCCAAAGTGCTTAATCCTAAAACGATCTTAGAAAGTAGAAAATCGAAAATAGAAAATTGGCTTAGACCCAGCGGCTATTACCGACAAAAAGCTAAGAAGCTCAAGGTGTTTGTTAAACACCTTCTAAGCCATTATAAGGGAAAGCTCAGGTTAATGTTTAATAAGCCGATCGTGCAATTGCGCGAAGAATTATTAGCGTTACACGGTATTGGTCCTGAAACCGCTGATTCGATTCTTTTATATGCAGCTGAAAAGCGGTCTTTCGTGGTGGATGCTTATACCCGAAGAATAGGAAAGAGAGTAGGGCTTTATCAAACAGCCGATTATCATGAAATTAAAGCCTATTTTGAAAAAAATCTTCCGCATAACCTAGAAATATATAAGGAATATCACGCGCTTTTAGTTGAGCTTGCCAAGAAATATTGCCGCACTATACCGCTCTGCGAAAAATGTCCAATTCGTTCCAACTGCATCTTGACCAAAAAGGTCAAATATAAAGCTTAACTATATTTACTATTATTTTAGTTAAGCTATCATTGATAATCTATGAAGCGCTATTTTACCGCGCTGTTTTTGGCCCTGCTGATAGTTTCGCTTTTTGGTGGGGAGCAGTACGTCCTTGCCGCGGAGTGTGCCAGCTGCTGTCCCGACAACCATTGTGCCGATTGCTATTTAACGGAAAAAGATAATCGCGATACGGTGGCTTCCCCTTATATCTGGGACATGAGCGCAGGCCCAGTCTTGTTAAATCATGGAAGTATATTATTTAATCTGGAGCATAATAATTATGTTTCTCCTACGGAAATCAATCATGACTGTTTGGTGATTGATAAGCGCAGTCACCCTGCCATTGGTCCACCTGCTGTCTGATAGCCATCTAAAATTTAGTATTTATTTCAAAAAAAGGAGAAATCTATGAAAAGTATTACGGTGATAATTTTACTAAGTCTGTTAGTGATTTTGTTGGCGCCTTCCTCGGTCCTGGCTTATGCAGGGAAGTGCAGTCAGCCTGGGTTTTGCGGTAAACTAACCGCGCAGTGTACGCCAAACCAATGTTTGGGGAAGGATGTAAAATGCGATCTGAAAAGTTGTAAGAAAGATTTAGATTGCAAAGTGTGTGGCTGCCAGAAGGTTTGCCAGAAAGCGGATTGCTGCGTTAAGTAGTTGTCCCACGGGGCCTCGGATAGTCAACTATCCGGGGCCCTTCCAGCCCTCTTGATTCCTCTTAGGCCTGCGTAGCCTAAAATCTTTCTATATAATCCCAGATTTAACTGAAATTTTCAAAATATGGATGCGATATATATTTGGATTCAGGATTAAATTATGGCAAACTCAAATAGTTATGTGGACGTAACAGCGCGCACTGCCCGCAACCATTGGTTTTTAAACCATGGCTTTAAGATCAGCGGGGACAGGCCACTTAACAGATTATCCAAAGCGGCCTATTTTGTCTGGGGATTAATGTTAAATGCTTATGACTCACTTCTTCCCTCCATCACAAATTCCTTCCAGCCGGCTGACGCAATGGCTACCGTTCAAAATAACGACTCGGTTCCTTTTCTAAGAAATATCAGTGTCAGTCCCGCTGGTTTTAGTTTCGCCACCAGCTCACGTGATTCTGGCGCGATCAGATCGGTTACGAATCGAGTGAGGGATTTGATACCAAAGGAAAAGCTACGCGAGGTGGTTTATGTCCTGGCCGGTAAAAAACCCTTTTTCACTCGAGAAGAGCTAGTCCGCCATTTAGAAGAGAATCAAGGACGGAATTATCGGGCTCCTCTGTCCAAAGTGGGCAGATTGCTTGATGAGCTGGTTGAGGCTGAAGAAATTAAAAAAACCGGTCAGTTTTATCATGTCGGCCCAATTGATCCCCCCAAGATGAATAGTGCCAGTGAAGAAGTCGAACGCTTTTTCCGAAAGTTTAAAGATGAAATAGATAGTAGAATTGAACAGCTTGAGGTTTGTGACAATCATGAAAGCTTATGGAATATTATCCACGATGATCGGGCTAATCTGGGTTTTAGAGGGGTCTATCTTTTCCAAAAAGTAAATGGTTTCAAACAGGTGCATTATACTTCGGATCGGGAGCCACTTTATAAGGAAGAAGCCAAGCCAGAAGGAGTGATGAAGGCCGTGATGGAAAGCGACCGGATCGTTCATCGGGTTGAAATCGGAGAAAATATGGATTCGACCCTGATAAATTTTAAGGCTGCCAGCCTGATAGAAGCGGATCCGCGCTGGATTGAAGAATCCCTCATTAGATATGGAATAGGCTCGATCGATTTGTTGAAGTTAACCGATGGGGAGGGAAATCCGGTGGGTGTTCTTTACCTTCGCGATCCGGTCTATTTTGGCGAAGAACAACAAATCGTAGTGGACAATAAACTGGCTAAATTAGCGTTAGCTATCGGGAGAACGATTACCAGGCTTGCTGAAAAAAGCAAGCCTCCCTCGGTCCAAAACTCCCCTGAAGAAAAATTGAAATATTTTGAGCCTGTCCGTGAGATAAATCAATCCACGGAAAAATTATTGAGAATGCTGGAGGCACGCGAAAAGGAAGGGGTCAGGGTTGTGCGATTTGACCGTAAAGGCAGAAGGTTTGAGGATTATACCATTGATAAGCCGGCACAAATTGTTGGCCAGGAATTACCCCTGCTGTTGCGTAATCTGAATTCCATCTGGGACGGGCTCTCGCTTGATTTCCTAAAAAAGGTCGTATTGAGATCAACCAAGATTAACTTTAAAGTAGAAAAAACCGTGGGAAGTAAAGTGCCCGTGGGTTACAGTGTGGTAACCCGTAAGGAAAAGGGGACCTACTTTGAAATAATGGCGGCCCATGAACAGGCGCAGAAGCTACAATTTTCTACCCGTGATACTTTTGCATTTGTAAATGAGGCCTTTATTGAAGATGCCAGTAGCGCCATGATTCCCAAAATGAAATGGTTTAGCCGATTGCGGTTTCAGATAAAATTATGGTGGGCTTTTCAATATGCTAGGGGTCGGTTCCCAAAGTTGATCAGCCGGCCACCGCGGGAATTTGAAGACATCAGAACCCGCGTTGCGTTTCTGACCGATACCGACGTCGGTCTGTCGCCTTTTTATCCTTATATTGATAGAGTATTCCCCAACCCCGATTTTATCGAAGGTAAATCTTTTGAGCCTTCCGCTGAAATATTGAAGGAATTATTGCCGGAGGGTTATGAGCCGATTAAAATTATGCTTGAGATAAACGGCAATCAGGTTCCGGTTTATGTGGTGCGTAGTCATGAGCCGAGACAAAAAGGGGAACCGCCCAAATACACCAAAAATTTAAAGGCAGAAAAATTAGTCAGAGACGCGCGTTCGTCAAAAACCAACGGATTACCGGAAGGTGATTATGATCTGCTGGTTTGCCTGGAAATTGATATCCATGATTTCCGCAGATTTTTTGATTTAAACAAAAAAGGGAAAGATGTTAATCGCACCACACAAGATACTCTGGCCAAGGCCGCCAATGTTTCTTCCATAATCTAAATTGTTCTTCTTTCGTTGACCTTTTATCAAAACGGCGTATAATAACTCCGGATGGAGGAGCTAGCTACTCTAAATAAATTTGTCCTTTTATTAGCTTTCGCTGTTAGTTTTGGCTTAAGCCTCTTTGTTCTTGCCCGAAATCGTAAAAAGCAACTCAACCGTTCGCTCAGCGGTCTGCTCTTTTTTTCCGGGGTCTGGTGTATCAGCGTTCTTTTATTTCAAAACGTTACCAGCCTAGATTGGGTTTTATTGACTAGGCGGTTGACACCGTTGGGCCCAGCTTTAATGGCGGGTTATTTCCTTTATTTCAGTTTTACCTTTCCCCGTCAAGAAATCAGGTTTTCCCGTAGGGCGCTTATCTTTTTGCCGGGAATTATTTTCTCTTATCTGACACTTTTTTCAAATCAGATGGTTAAAGCCCTCTTAATTACCAATCGAGCAAAACCCTTTTACGGTTCGGCGGAGTTCGGTTTAACTTACTTTATTTTTACGCTTTACCTGCTCGTTTATCTGCTCTGGGGTTTTTATAATATTTTTGTTCAGTATTCGAAATCAGAAGAAAAGGACCGAGCGTCAATCTTCTATCTATTATTTGGCATAATCCTCTCTGCTTTATTAGGAATTGTGGTCAGCCTAGTTTTTCCCTGGTTAGGGATCCAACAATATTTCATTTACGGCCCGTCTTTCACTTTAATCTCATTGATTTTTGTATCCATGGCCATTTTTAAACACAAACTGCTCGGGCCGGTTGACTTTATCGGACAGGGATTACCTACCCTGGCTTTGATTGTTCTGCTCATTGGTTGTGGGATTTTCTTTTTTACCGGTAATGTTAATGTCTTTTTGCCATTTATGACCACGCTGGTAAACTTAGGCCTGGGGATCTTTGTTTATGCGCGCGGCAAAAAAAATCCTGCCAATCAAATATTTTTTGGGCTGACTTTTCTATTAGCGGCCTGGGGGCTAATGTTTTTCCTTTCCAATACTACGTTTGATTACCAGCGCGCGCTCTTCTGGAATCGTATGATCTATTCCATTAGTTGTTTTATCCCGGTCTTGGCCCTTTACTTTAGCTATTATTTTCCATATCTTTCAGAAAGGATGACCATTTTCCGCTGGGTGGTGCCGCTTAGCCTAGCGATCGTTTTTGCGGTGCTTTCTTTGTTTACCAACCTGGTGGTTAATAAAATTAACTTTGTTCAAACCGGCACCCAAATTGTTTTTGGTTTTTTCCATCTTTTCTTTGCTGTTTATCTCATTTCTTTACTGGGCTATGCCTTTATCTATTTGGCACAGAAATATCGGCGCTCACATGGGACCTATCGAGTTCAGATTCTCTATCTCTTTTTTGGCGGTTTTCTCAGCGCACTGCTGGCGATTATTACCAATATTGTTTTGCCACAATTGGGTAATGCTCGTTTTACCTCCCTGGGGCCCTCTTTCATGCTGATCCTGGTGGGCTTTGTTTCTTATGCCATCGTCAAACATCGCTTGATGAGCATCGAAGTGGTTATCCAGCGGGGAACGGTTTATGGTATAGCTACTGCCTTGATTATGGTTTTTTACACCCTGGCAGTCGTGATCTCTGAAATCTTCCTGAGGAAAGTGATGGGCTACGGTTCGCTTCTGATTACGGCCGGAGCGGCGCTGCTGATCGCTTTTATTTATCGGCCGTTAGTGATCAATTTACAGAACGTGGCGGATCGTATTTTTTTTAGCGGCCGCTACGATTATCAGGAAACTATCAAAATAATAAGTCAGAAGATCACCTCCGTGATTCGACTGGAAGAGCTGACCCGGTTGATCATTAATTCTTTTATCGATACCATCAAAGTCACCGAGATCTCTTTCCTGCTGCCCGACAAAGAAAAAGAGCATTTCCATTCACTTTCGATCCTGGTCCCTCGCTACAAGAAAATTGAAATCGATATCACCAGTCCCATCATTTCCTGGCTTCGCTCCAGCAAAGATATTTTGATGCGGGACGCACTGGAGGAAGAGATCAACCGGCAGGAGGCCTTGGGAGAGGAAGGCCAAATTAAACAAAGAGGGCTGGTAGAGGTAAGGGATGAAATGGAGAGGCTGGGGATCCCTATCTGGGTGCCGATCATTTCTAAGGAAGACCTGATTGGAATTATTGCCTTGGGCAATAAGCTTTCGGGGGATATTTATACCAATGAGGATTTAGTTCTCTTGAGCACCCTGGCCAATCAGACCGCGGTGGCCCTGGAAAACTCCCGCCTTTATGATGAAGTGGTCAATATGCGAGATTTTAGCGAAGAGATCTTGCAATCGATGGTGAACGGTGTCATCACGGTTGATAATAAAAGTAGAATTGTGACCTTCAATCATATGGCAGAAAATGTAACCGGCCTGCGAGCCATCGAGAGTATCGGTAAAAGCTGCGAAGAAATCTGGGGGAACCGGGGAATCCTCACCATCATTTTCGAAAATACGCTGGGGAAAAATAAACGCTACACCCATTTTGAGTCCAGTCTGGCTTCACCCCAGCGGGGAATGGTGCCGGTTTCACTTTCTTCTACCGTGCTGCTTGACCACCAGGGCAAGAAGATCGGGGCGCTGGTTAGTTTACAGGATCTGACCGAGGTTAAAGAACTGGAGGAGAAAGTCAGAAGGGCGGACAAGTTAACCGCGCTGGCGACGATGGCCGCGGGCATGGCGCACGAAATAAAAAACCCGCTCTCTTCCATGAAGATCCTATCCCAGCTCTTGCCCAAGAAGTTTGACGATCCTGAATATCGTAAAAAAATAGAAGAGATCTTCCCGCGGGAGATCGGGCGGATTGATCGTATCGTGGAAAGCCTACTGGGTTTTGCCCGTGCTACCGCCCTGACTTTTGAAAAAGCCAAAATTCAGGAAATTATTGAAGAACTTTTAAAATATTATGAAGACCAGGCGAAAGCGGCCGAGGTGCGCATTATTAAAAACTATGTTGATCTCCCGGCGATTGAAGTGGACCGCGGTCAGATCTCTCAGGTTTTTTCCAATCTAATCTTAAATGCGATTCAGGCGATGCCCGACGGCGGACAGCTTAAAATCTCGATCCTCCCGGGCAAAGAAGCGGAGGGAGTCTTACAATCCATAAAAGTTCAGGTGGAAGATACCGGTCACGGGATAGCGGAAGACACGGTAAAGAAATTATTTGATCCATTTTTTACGACCAAATACGGGGGGACCGGTTTGGGATTAACCATTACCCATAGCATAGTGGATGCTCACCAGGGATATATCGATGTGGAGAGCCAGGTAGGAAAAGGAACGACTTTCACGGTAACTTTACCCACACACCAATAAATATTGGTGGGTGGGTTTACCGGTGAGCCAGTGACTGTTATAATAGCTAAGCAGTATGAGCCAAAAACAGATTCTGATAATTGAAGACGATCCGAAGACCGAAGCCTCGCTGAGGGAGATATTGGGAAAAGATTTTGAGTTGGAAGGGGTGGAAAGCGAGGCGGCGGCGGTTGCCTATCTTACCAACCGGCATCCGGATTTAGTGATTATCGATTACGACCTCAAAGCTAAGGATGGCCTTCAACTTTTTAAAGAACTCCGACCCCTGAGCAAAGTGATTATGCTTTCCTATACTGATAATATTTCAACCGCTGTGGCGGCAGCGAAAGCTGGGGTGGCTGAATTTGTAAGAAAACCAGTAGAAGCCGGTTTGTTGAAAGAGGCGGTAAGCAGAAATATCCGCCGGCCCGAAGAGAAAGTGGTTTGGGGAGAGGGCATGGAGTGGTTGCGGGGTGAAAGCCCACGCATGAAACAAATGTTGGAGGAGATCCTGGCCGCGATCAAAACGGGTAAGAATTTGATTTTAATCGGAGAGAGAGGGATCGAAAAAGATAAGCTAGTGCAGTTTATTCATAGCAACGGTTTAAAGAAAGAGAGAAAGATCATCACCCTGGACCTGTCTTCCTTTCGCCGGGAAAGCCTGGAAACGCATTTCTGGATGACGATGCAGGATTTTGTGGCCAAGCCGGTTACTACTTCGGTTTTGAATGAGGCCGATTTATGCGGTACCCTTTTTCTGGAAAAGATTGATAGCCTGGATGATCTATTTAAGACCATGCTTTTTAATTTCTTCCAGGAAAAAAACAAGATCGATCAAAATGTCCGTCTAGTCATGGGCCTTTACGAACCCACCGCCTTGCAAAAACAGAAAACGGAAGGATGGATCAGAATTGAGATACCGAATCTGCGGGAAAGAAAAGAAGATCTCCCTTACCTTCTGAATCTTTATTTGAAGCGCTATGCTTTATTCTACAATAAAAATATCAATCGGATTTCAACTGAACTCCTGGATTTCCTGGTAAGCTATGATTTTCCTGGTGATTACCTTGAATTGGAGAGGATGATCCAGGCTGCGGTTTTGAATGCGGCGGAGGAGGTTTTGGAAATTAAGCATCTACCGCTGGCCATGGGGGCCCTGCTGCAATCTTCGCTAAAAAAATATTTAGGTGAATACGCGCCGCTGGAAAAAGCCAAAAGAAGTTTTGAAAAGAATCTATATGCCGTGCTTTTGGATAAGGCGGAAGGGGACCATACCCAGGTGGCCCAATTTGTAGATCTGCCCAAGACCGCTCTAAGCGAGCGCTTTAAGGACCTGACCGACTAAATCGTTAACTTCTTTCTTTTCTTTACCTTCAGCAATAATCCGGAGGATCGGTTCTGTGTTTGAAGCCCGGACGTGCAGCCAAAGATGCGGGAACACCACTTTTACGCCGTCGGTCAGAATCAGATCTTCTTTGTTAAAATTTTCTATGATTTTTTCTAAGGCTTGATTGGCCGCTTCCTGCGTTTCGCATTCGAGTTTCTTTTTGGTCATATAATAACAGGGTAGTTCCGCTACTAATTTAGAGATCTTTTTGCGGGCGCTGCTCAGGTAATCCAAAATCAAAGCGATGCCGGTCAGGCCATCACGGTTGTAGCCGATAGCCGGATAAATCACCCCGCCATTGCCTTCACCGCCGATCAAGCCATTTAAATTCTTAAGCTCTTCCGAAACGTGCACCTCCCCGATTTTGGTGCGAATGGTTATGGCACCGTTTTCTTTGGCGATATCCTCAATCGTTTTGCTGGTAGAAAGGTTGATGACGATCACTTTTCGTTCAGCGTTGATCAGGGCGTGTTCCTGCAGAACATGTTTTTCCGCCAGGGCCAGGGTCAGCTCTTCTCCGATGGGTACCCCTTCTTCCGAAACAATCGCCAGGCGATCCGCATCGGCATCCAGGGCGAAGCCGATATCGGCTCGACGCGCTCTTACCACCTTGCACAGGTCCCCCAGATTTTCCGGAATGGGTTCGGGGGGATGGGGGAAAGAAAGGTTGGGGTTGCAGTTCAGGGCTTCGACGCTGCAACCTAATTTCTGCAATAGCTTCAAACAGGCGACCGAGCCTGCTCCGTTGCAGCAATCCAGCGCCACTTTTAGTTTTCTGCGGCGGATAGCGGCGAGGTTAACTTCTTTTAAAACTTTTTTGATGTGGGTATCGATCGCGGTGTTGTCGGAGATGACCTTTTTGGGGGTAGCTTTTTTGAATTCTTTTTTTTCGTAAATAGCGATCAGCTTTTTCATCTGGGGATCGTTAAGAAAAATCCCGTCATCCCGCATGAACTTCAAGCCGTTCCAGGGGAGGGGATTATGGGAAGCGGTAATGACCACCCCGCCGATAGCCTTCAATTCCGGGATGTTAATGCCGACGGTGGGAGTAGGGCAAATGCCGAGATCGATCACTTCGCAACCGGTTGAGAGCAGACCAGCAAAAATAATCCCCTTGATGAATTCGGAAGAAGCGCGCGGATCGGCCCCCACGACCACTTTTCCACCACCCAGATAAGTCCCAAAGGCCTTGGCAAAATCCAAACAAATTTCAGGGGTCAAAGAATCGGGGACAAAACCTCGCACTCCAGAAACACCGATTTTTAGCGTCATATTTTCACCTAAAAAGTGATCCGATTGACTATTATAACACAAGCTGATAAACTTGTGCTACATTAAGGAAAAAATAATGGGAAAAATAGTTTTTGGCGCGATTATGCCGCATCCGCCAATTCTGGTGCCGGAGATCGGGAAAAAGCGCATTCGAGAAGCGGAGAAAAGTAAAAGGGGATTGGAGGAAGTTGCCCGCCGGCTGAAAGAGCTGGAGCTTGATACGCTGATTGTCATTACCCCACATGGAGAAGTTGGCTATTCTTCGGTACCGGTCTATACCAGTCATATTTTTGAAGGAAATTTTGGGATGTTTGGCGTTGCCAAACCCTCTTTTGCTTTTAAGGGTGACCCCACCCTGGGTTTGGCGGTGGTAAAGGATTGCGATTTTTCTTCCAGCTGCCCGGAAACGGTCATCGATCATGGTGTTTTGGTCCCGCTCTATTATCCGCTGGCGGCCGGGGTTAAAAAACCAATTTTACCCATCGCGATTTCTTTTTTACCTTTGCAGAAATTGTATGAATTTGGGAAAAGTCTGGCCAAAACGATTAATCGTCTCCAGAGAAAGGTGGCGATTATTGCCTCGGCCGACATGTCGCATCGTTTAACCGAGGACGCGCCGGCGGGTTACAGTCCCCGCGGTAAAGAATTCGATGATCAATTGGTAGCGTTGGTTGAAAAATATGATGTCAAGGGAATCTTAAACTTTGATGCGGTTCTGGCGGAGGAAGCCGGGCAGGATGCGCTCTGGTCAATTGCCATGCTGTTAGGCGCTTTAGACGGATTAAAAATTAAACACGAAGTCCTTTCCTATGAGGGGCCGTTTGGCGTGGGATATATGGTGGCTTCCTTTGAGGTGCAATGAACGAACATCCTTTGGTACAGCTGGCACGTAAAACCATTGATACCTACATTAGAGAAGAGCGGGTGCTGGAACTGCCTGAAGAACTGACCCCGGAGATGAAAGCCCGAGCGGGAGTTTTTGTTTCCCTGCATAAAAGAGGGGAATTACGCGGTTGCATCGGCACTTTTAATCCGACGCAGGCAAATGTCGCACAGGAAATTATTCATAATGCGATTGAGTCCGCCACCCGTGATCCCCGTTTTCCTCCCGTAACTGAAGCGGAGTTGCCCGAGCTGGAAATTTCAGTGGATGTGCTGACCGAGCCCAAGCCGGTAGCATCGCCCAAGGAGCTGGATGCAAAAAAATATGGGGTGGTTGTTAGAGACCGCTCTAACCGGAGAGGATTATTGCTGCCGGATCTGCCGGGAGTGGATACCCCCGAACAGCAAATTGAGATCTGCTGTCAGAAAGCCTGGATCGAGCCGGGCGAACCGGTCCAGCTCTATCGATTTGAAGTAAAAAGATATCATTAATTAAAAGAGGAGTGAGAAATGATTAAAGTTGGAATTGTGGGTGCCGGTGGATATGCCGGGATGTCGCTGACGCAGCTGCTGCTGTGCCACCCGGAAGTAAAAATCAGCTGGTTAATCTCCGAAGAGGCACATAAAGGTAAAGCGGTGGCTGAACTTTATCCACACCTGACCGGGGAGATAGAACAGAATTATTTAACCCTGAATGATTTAGAGAAGAATCTGGATAAGGTTGAGCTGGTTTTCTTAGCTCTGCCGCATGGCATCGCCATGGATTATGTGAATAAGATAATCGAGACCGGGAAAAAAGTGATCGATCTGGGTGCCGACTTCAGATTTAATGATGTGAAAGTTTTTAAACAGTGGTACGGTATTGAACACAAAGCGGAAAAGTTGTTGAAAGAAGCTGTTTTTGGTTTACCCGAACTTTATCGCGAAGCGATAAAAAAAGCGCGCTTAATTGGTAATCCCGGATGTTATCCGACCGCTTCCATTCTGGGAACGGCCCCGCTGATCAAGGAAGGATTGGTTGAACTGGACAGCATCATTGTGGATGCTAAATCGGGGGTTTCGGGCGCGGGGCGCGGGGTCTCATTAAAAGTCCATTACTGCGAACGCAACGAAGGGATCGAAGCCTATGCCGTAACCACCCACCGCCACATGGGAGAGATAGAGTATCAGCTCAGCAGAATATCAGGGAATCAGATGGCTGTAACCTTTGTTCCTCATCTGACGTCCATGAATCGGGGGATTTTAGCGACGATTTACGCGAAACTAAAGCAGAAAATGGATTATAAACAACTAACTGCCGTTTACAAAAAATTCTATGAGAAAGAACCATTTGTCCGGATATTCGAAGATAAATTGCCGAACACCAAGTTTGTGGCCGGCACCAATTTCTGTGATATCGGGATACAGGTGAATGAAAAGACCGGCAGAGTAATTGTTCTTTCTGCGATTGATAATCTGATAAAAGGAGCGGCAGGACAGGCGGTGCAGAACATGAATATCATGTTGGGGTGGGAGGAAACCACGGCCCTCAAAGCGCTGGCTATCTTCCCATGAAAATAATCAAAGGTGGGATAACTGCTCCCAAAGGTTTTAAAGCGGCGGGGATCGCGGCAGGCATTAAGGCCTCCGGTAAACCTGATCTGGCACTAATTTATTCGGAAGTTCCTGCTACCGCCGCAGGCGTGTTTACCACCAATCAAGTCAAAGCAGCACCGATTATTGTTTCCCAAAAACAAATTGCCGGCGGGATTGCCCAGGCAATTATTGCCAATGCCGGTAACGCCAATTGCTGGACGGGAAAGAAGGGCTTGAAAGATGCCTGGCGGATGGTGGATGTGACAGCGAGCACTTTTAAAATCTCTCCCCGGCAGGTCCTGGTTGCTTCCACCGGAGTCATTGGTAAGCCCTTACCCCTGCAAAAAATAGAGACGGGAATTCCGCAGCTTCTGCCAAGATTGTCGGCGACGGGCGGGGGGGATGCCGCCACCGCGATTCTTACCACCGATCTCAGGGTGAAGGAAATCGCGGTTAAAGTCGGAAAGATAACCGTTGCCGGGATAGCGAAGGGTTCGGGCATGATCGCGCCGGGAATGGCGACGATGTTTGCTTTCATTACCACCGATGCTGAAATTGAAGGCCGCCTGCTAAAAAAAATGCTCAAAGCGGCGGTGGAAAAGAGCTTTAACATGGTTTCGGTTGACAATTGTATGTCGACCAATGACTGTGTTTTTGTGCTGGCCAATGGTTTATCAAAGTCCAAGGTCAAAAGTTCAAAGTCTGAATTTGTAAAAGCAGTAGACTATGTATGCGAATACCTGGCAAAAGAGATTGCCCGTGACGGGGAAGGTGCCACCAAGCTGCTGACGGTGAGGGTGGAGGGAGCAAAAAGTTTTCAGGACGCGCGCGCGGTGGTTAAAGCCCTCATCGGCTCTTTTCTGCTTAAAGCGGCGGTATACGGGCAGGATAAAAATGCGGGAAGAATTTTGCAGGCTGCGGGTACTACCCGGGCCAGGGTGCATTGGGATAAAATTAAATTTAATTGGAAAATGGAAAAGAAAGAAGATATGATTACGGTTAATTTAGCGGCGGGAAAATATTCGGCAACGGGTTGGGGTTGTGACCTGACCGAGGGCTACATTAAAATTAACGCCCATTATCGAACTTAAATGTATAAACATCTGATTGAAAAGGCCAAGATAGTTTTAGAGGCGCTTCCCTATCTGCTCAAATTCCACGACAAGGTGATCGTAGTTAAATACGGCGGGGCGGCCATGCAGGATGAGGAGCTAAAGAAAAGCGTCCTGCGCGATGTTATCCTTATGAAAACAGTGGGGATGAATCCCGTCCTGGTACATGGCGGTGGTCCGGAAATCAATAAATATTTGCGTAAAAAGGGAATTGAACCTAAATTCACCGGTGGTTATCGGGTAACCGACCGTGAAACCATGAAAATTGTGCAAAGAGTATTGGGTGAAAAAATAAATCACGAGCTGGTCTCCATCATCAAAAAAATGGGGGGCAAGGCCAAAGGATTTTACGGAAAAAAAGGGCGGGTGATCCGCGCCTATAAATATTGGAAAAGGGATGAACAGGGAAATAAGATCGATTTGGGTTTCACCGGCCAGGTGGGTGGGGTGCGCTATCGCTTTTTAAGCAAATGGATGAAACTGGGCTATATTCCGGTTTTGACTTCCATCGGGGTGGGCAAGCGAGGGGGAATATACAATATCAATGCCGACAAAGCGGCAGCAGCGATTGCCGCGCATCTGAAAGCTACCAAACTTATCCTCTTAACCGATGTCCGCGGGGTGCTGGATAAAAGCGGCGAACTCGTTTCCCAGGTCAACACCTACCGGGTGGGCAAATTTATTAAGCAGGGAATAATTTCCGGCGGTATGATCCCCAAAGTAAAGTGCGGGCTCTACGCCCTTAAAAAAGGGGTGCAAGAAGTTCACATTCTCGACGGTAAAATTCCGCATGCGCTGCTCCTCGAGCTCTTCACCGACACCGGTATCGGCACCATGGTCGTAAAATAGTTTCACCCCATTCCCATCTTCATTGAAATTTACTCCAAAAATTGTCGATAGATAATTAGAAGGAAGTGAGGATCAATGAATCCGGTAGATCGGTTTAGAATCGACAATTTTAAAGAAGTGCTGCAAGAGATCGAGCGGCTCGGCCATCTCGAGTACCTGAAAGACCTGGAAAATAAGATCTTGGTCGAGATCGTTAATCTGATCGAGGAAGGGACGGACGAGGCCAGAGTCGAACTCACCAAACTAGAAAAGATGATCAATGACGATTTGAGTTTCAAGCCCCGCAACCAGCTGCTGATTTCCGCTTTAAAGAATAGTATCGCCGGCGCACTTTCTGCAGCGAAATTTTGTTTATAATCTAAGACCTATCATTTTTTGCTTCAAACGCGCCGTATCTATGCCAACCCTTGAACTTCAAACATCCAACATCAAATTTCAAAACAAATCCCAACAAATAAAATTTTAAACCTCCAATTTACTAATTCATCTGAATTATTGGATGTTTGGATTTGGGATTTGGGAATTGTTTGGTAATTTGAAGTTTGAAGTTGGAAGTTTCTCTAAAAGAATAAGTGAAGGCAACTCCCTCACAACTTACCGCATAATCTCCACTCCTTGTAAACCTCTTTTTCTCGTGATAAAATAGTGTTTCCTTATGGAATATAAGAAAACACTCAATCTGCCACAGACCGATTTCCCGATCCGCGCCAACCTGCAAAAAGTTGAAGAGGAGACACTTAATTTATGGCAGAAAGAAGATGTTTATCATGGGATGCTGGAGAAAGTAGAGAATAGAAAATCGAAAATAGAAAATAGGTATATTTTACACGATGGTCCCCCTTATCCCAACGGCGATATTCATCTCGGCCACGCCCTGAATAAAATCCTCAAAGATATTGTGGTCAAATACAAATCGATGAATGGTTTCTATGCTCCTTTTATTCCGGGGTGGGATTGTCACGGCCTGCCCATCGAGACCCAACTGATTAAGGAGATCGGTGACAAACGAAAAGAGATGTCGATTTCCGAGTTCAGGGAAAAATGTAAAGAATATGCCTTAAAATACGTTAATCTGCAAAGAGAAGAATTTATCAAACTGGGAATATTTGCCGAATGGCAGAAGCCTTACCTGACCATTGACCATTCTTATGAAGAGAAAATCATCGAGCTTTTCGGGATTCTGGCCGAGAAGGGGTATGTTTATCGCGGCTTAAAGCCCATTCACTGGTGCCCGACCGATATGACCGCCTTGGCGGAGGCGGAGATTGAATATGAAGATGATCGGTCACCATCTATTTATGTCAAATTTAAAATCCTAAATCCCAAATCCGAATTAAGTTCCAAAATTAAAAATCCTAATCTGCCTCTGGATCTTCCTTGGTTCATGGTCATTTGGACCACGACCCCGTGGACCTTGCCGGCGAACGTTGCCATCGCGGCGCATCCGGATTATGAATACGTTTTCCTTAATGCCGGTAACGAAGTTTACGTCGTGGCCGAAGGTTTACTAGAAGATTTTATAAAACGCCTGGAGATCAAAGAACATAAGATCATTGATAAGACCAAAGGGAAGTTCTTAGAAGGGCTACTGGCACTCCATCCCTTTATCGAGCGCGAAGTCCCGGTGGTTCTCGATGAGCTGGTAACCCTGGAACAGGGGACGGGTTTAGTGCATATCGCTCCTGGCCATGGGGAAGAAGATTATGGTGTCGGATTAAAATATGATCTGCCCATCGTTATGCCAGTGGATGACCGTGGTTATTTTGATAATTCGGTTCCGGATTTTATCAAGGGTAAATATTATGATGAAGCGAATAAACTAATTACCGAGAAGATGAAACAAGACGGGACCCTGCTGAAGCTGGAATTCTTTAAACATCCTTATCCGCACTGCTGGCGTTGCAAGAAACCAGTTATTTTTCGGGCAACCGAACAGTGGTTTATCGGCGTGGATAAAAATAATATGCGGAGAAGTGCGATCGAAGCCATTGCTAACACCAAATGGTATCCGGCCTGGGGTGAGAATCGCATCCGGGGGATGATTGAAACCCGGCCGGATTGGTGCATCTCCCGCCAGCGTTCCTGGGGCGTTCCCATCCCGGCTTTTTATTGTAAGGATTGTAACAAACCACAGATAACCGGGGTTTTTAATAAAGCCATTCGCGAGCTAGTAAAGGTAGAAGGAACGAGCGGTTGGTTTTTAAAAGAAGCTAAGGAGATTTTACCGGCAGGCATAAAATGTCCTGATTGCGGCGGGACGGAATTTAAAAAAGAGACCGATATCCTGGATGTCTGGTTTGAGTCGGGCTCTTCGCATGCCGCCGTCTTAGAAACGATTCCGGGATTGAGCTGGCCGGCGGATCTCTATCTGGAAGGTTCCGACCAGCATCGCGGTTGGTTCCAATCTTCTCTCTTAACCTCAATTGGTTATAAGGGGACCGCTCCTTACCGCGCGGTTTTGACCCATGGCTTTACCATCGACGATAAAGGCAAGAAAATGAGCAAGTCGTTGGGAAATGTGGTTGATCCGCAGGATGTAGTGAAAAGATACGGCGCGGATGTGCTGCGTTTGTGGGTGGCCTCCACTGATTTCCGCAACGACATGGCGGCTTCTGAAAAAATATTAAAGCAGGTGCAGGAAGCTTATTTAAAAATTAGAAACACTTGTCGTTTTTTGATTAGTAATTTATATGATTTTACCCCTTCTGTCCCTCGACAGAGCTCGGGACATCTCCCCCTTATTAAGGGGGAGATAGAGAGGGGGTTAGATCTCCTCGAAATTGATAAGTGGATTTTACTTCGCCTCAATCGTTTAATTGAGAGATCGCTGAAAGCTTACGATGAGTTTGAATTTCACCTGGTTTACCATGGCCTATACGATTTTTGCGTTAACGATCTTTCCGCCTTTTACCTGGATATGTCAAAAGACCGACTGTATTGTGATGGTAAAGATTCGATCGAGAGAAGCTCAGCGCAATTTGCTATGCACGAGATCCTCACCGCACTGGTAAAACTTATGGCGCCGATCTTGTCGTTTACGGCGGAAGATATCTTCAAATATTTAAACCTCAAACCTCCAACCTCAAACATCCAAACAAATCCAAAATCCCAAATTACAAATTCAGTATTCTTGATGGGAATGCCGAAGGCGGATCAGAGATATTTAGATGAAAAACTGCAAGAGAAATGGGAAACCATCATTGGCTATCGAGAAAAGGTTTATCAGAAACTGGAACTGCTGCGGGCGAGTAAGGAAATTGGTGGATCAATCGATGCCCGGGTTGAACTCTTAGCTAAAGGCAAAGATTTTGAAACACTAAAATCGGTTGAAAGTTTGTTGCCGATGGTTTTTATCGTTTCAAAAGTCAGCTTGAAAGATGGGGAAGGGGAACCTTTGGTTTCCCATGCCCTTGGCAAAAAATGTGAACGCTGCTGGATGTGGAAGGAAGAGGTGGGACGAGACCATCAACATCCCACTCTTTGTGCACGTTGTACGTCAGTCGTTAATAATTTGTAGAAATCCCCTTAATTATTTGAAATTTATCTCCGCCTTTTTCGATATCTCTTTGAGCCAAAACCATGTCATTAATCATTGGAAAAGTCAGCCTGCATGAGAAAATAGCGGTCCAAACCAAAGGAGGGACCGGAGCGAATTTTTACGTGCGTCCCGGTCGGGGTTTGGAAAACAAACTTATCGCCGAACTATATAATTCGGTGGTTGACCGAAGCTTTGAGCTGGGACTAATGGTTAACCCAGAACAGATTGAGAGCCGGCTGGACCGAGATCCGGAATCGGTATTAGTGGGGATGGTAGATGGTCAACCTGTTGCTTTTATTAACCGAGTTTTACTTAAATTAAATTCTGATGCTGAAATTCCCAGATCACATCAGGTATTGACGACTAATGAAACTTATAATGACACCGATCCTATCGAAGGGAATTATTGTTTTTGTCCCTGGGTCGGGGTTGAGCCGGGGATCAGAGAACAGGGTTATCGGGCCGGTAATCTCAGCCTGGGACAACTGATGGTTTTAGCGGCAAAAACGCTGGCCTTAGAACAAATGATAGTTGAAAAACTCTTTGCTTATTCAAGACCTTCGCACTTAAGAGAAGAACTGGAGGATTTTCGAGCACGAATGTTATGGGAGAATACGCTAAAAAGAAATCCTCTCGTTTTTGGAATGGAAGAAAATCGATTAAATGTCAGGGATAGTTTTTTTGGTTACTCCCTGACCGATGAGGGAGTTTATTATGTGGACCGTGAAACTTGTAAAAAGGTTATCGACCTGGCAGATTATTGGAATAAAATGGGAAAAGACCAGAGAAAAATTGAGCCGGTCTTCCAATTTCACGCGTTGCTAGGGGCAATATTCAGGCCCGATTTGGTTTTTGCCCATGCCCAAATTTTTGATTGGAACAGTTTGGGGTACCGCACGCTTTTAGAATATTCCCTCGAGCGATAAATATTTATATGCTATAATCACTAAAATCATTTAAAGGAGAGTACTATGGTCAAATCAGATGTAAAAGATAAAAGTTTAGCCAACAAGGGTAAGCTGCGCATTGAATGGGCAGAGCGTGATATGCCGGTCCTTGCGCAGGTGAAAGAAAAATTTGCTAAAAGCCAGGTGCTTAAAGGTAAGAAAATGAGCGCCTGTTTGCATGTGACGGCCGAGACCGCTAACTTGGTTCGGGCGCTGAAAGCGGGGGGGGCGGAGATCGTGCTGTGCGCTTCCAATCCTCTCTCAACCCAAGATGATGTGGCGGCTTCCCTGGTGGTTGATTATGATATTCCCGTCTATGCCATTAAGGGCGAAGACAATGAAACCTATTATAAGCACCTAGTGGCCGCGATCGAGCATGCGCCGGTCGTGACGATGGATGACGGCTGCGACCTGGTTTCCAATATCTCCGCAAAGTATCCGGCGGTTGCCAACAATATCATCGGCAGCATGGAAGAGACTACTACCGGCGTGATCCGCTTAAGGGCGATGGAGCGGGATGGCGCGCTAAAGTTCCCGGTGATCGCGGTCAATGACGCCCAGACCAAGAATTTATTCGATAACCGCTACGGCACCGGACAGAGCACGGTCGACGGCATCATCCGCGCCACCGATATTCTGCTGGCAGGCAAGAATGTGATCGTGGCTGGCTACGGCTGGTGTGGCAAGGGTTTCTCCATGCGCTGCAAAGGCATGGGAGCCAATGTGATCGTGACCGAGGTCAATCCGGTGAGGGGGATCGAGGCGGCGATGGACGGCTTCCGCGTCATGAGCATGGAAGAAGCGGCGCCGATCGGCGATCTCTTCTGTACCCTGACGGGCAATGTCAATGTTATCCGCACCGAGCATTTTGAAAAAATGAAAGATGGCGCCATGGTATGTAATTCCGGACACTTCGATGTGGAGATCGATATCAAAGGATTGAAGAAAATGGCCAAACAGGAGATCAAGAATGTTCGGAATTTTGTTGACCAATATATTCTTCCCAATGGCAAGTCAGTTTATCTGCTGGCGGAAGGAAGGCTGGTCAACCTGGCGGCGGCCGAAGGGCATCCCGCTTCTGTGATGGACATGAGCTTTTCTACCCAGGCGCTGGCAACCGAATATGTGATCGAAAATATTGGTAAGTTAAAGGCTAAAGTTTATAATGTTCCGGAAGAGATCGAAAGCTGGGTGGCAACCGCTAAATTGAAATCGATGGGAATTAAGATCGATAACTTGACCGTCGAACAGACGAAATATCTTTCTTCCTGGCAAGAAGGAACCTGATGGAAGAAGAAAAACTGATTGAAGCGATCGAAAAAATTAGACGGGATAGCTATCATCCTTGGCGTTATCTGTGGTTTACATTTTTGAACGGGATTGCGCGTGGTTTGGGCCTGGCATTGGGTGTGACACTATTTTTCGGGATAGCCGTCTACCTCTTAACCAAAATACTTTCAAATTTAATCAACTTTCCTGTAATCGGTTATTATGTGCATGGTTTACTTAACATCCTGGATGTTTATATCAAGCAGGGGGTAAAAATAAGGTAACCATGCTATTTTACGGTATATCGATTTTAGTAATATTTATTGACCAATTGGCAAAATATTTTGTAGATAAATATATGGTATATGGCCAATCCGTCCCGGTTTTTAATGGTTTTCTTCAACTGACTTACGTCAGAAACACCGGCGCGGCCTTTTCTCTTTTTGTGGGTTTTTCCCCTTATCTGATTGCGGTTGGGGTCCTGGCAGCGATTGTGGTGATTTTTTTCCACTATCGTCTTCCTCCTGAAGATATTTATCTGCAGATGAGCATGGCTTTTATCCTGGGAGGAAGCCTGGGTAATTTGATCGATAGAGTAGTGCGTTCCTTTGTGGTTGATTATGTCGATATCCTGATCTGGCCGGTTTTCAATTTTGCGGATGTCATGATCAACCTGGGTGTAATTTTGATTGCAATTAAGTTGTTTGAGAAAAAGGAGTCGGAGGTAAAAGATGCACCCAATCCTTTTTAGGGTAGGAGGGATATCTTTATATTCTTTTGGCTTGATGGTCGCCCTGGCTTATCTTTTTATCATTTGGATATCGCTGATTTTTGCCAAAAGGGAAGGGATTAAAGCTGAAACCATTCTTGACCTATCAGTTTACGTTCTTTTTGCCAGTTTCCTGGGGGCGCGTCTTTTCTATGTATTCGGTCAATGGGATATTTATAAAGATAATCTACTAGAGATCATCATGATCCAGAGGGGTGGATTGGTTTTTCTGGGGGGATTAATTTCTGGTTTGGCGGCGTTCTTTATCTATGCCAGAATTAAACATCTCTCGCTCCTCAAGTTGTTGGATATAGCCTCACCCGGAGTGGTATTGGGTTATGCCATTGGCCGGATCGGTTGTTTTTTGAATGGCTGTTGTTTTGGCCTGCCCACTCATCTTCCGTGGGGAGTGACTTTTCCTCCCGGCTCGCTGGCCCGTTATTTTCTGCCCGACGAACCACTGCACCCTACGCAGCTTTACTCATCTTTCAGCATGCTGCTGGCCTTTATTCTCTTACTGTTAATTTATCGCAATAAAAAGTTTGAGGGACAAATCTTTTTCTGGGCACTGGTTTTTTATTCGGTTTACCGGTTTACGGTTGAGTTTTTCCGTTTTAGTCCGATCCATATCTGGGGATTAACGCCTTCGCAACCAGTAGTTGTTGTCCTATTTTTTATTGGCTTATCAGGTTTAATCTACAATTGGCGATTCCGTCGGTCTTAACTTTTTAATGCAGCAAGCATTTGAGTTTATTGTATCCACCGCCGAGGGCGGAGAGAGAATTGACAGTGCCCTGGCTTTAAAAAAAGAGCTGAATCTCACCCGTTCACAAATTCAAAAATTAATCCACGAAGGTTATATAGAAGTAAATAAAGAATTACCCAAAGCCAGCTATCGTATAAAAGCTGAGGATAGAATTCGTATCACCCTGCCGCCCCCTAAGCCGCTGGCCATCCAACCAGAAAATCTACTAATAGAGATTGTTTATGAGGATGATGACCTGGTGGTGGTCAATAAACCGCGAGGAATGGTGACGCATCCTGCCGCCGGTAACTACTCGGGGACGCTGGTCAACGCCTTGCTTTATCATTGCAGAAATTTGTCGGGGATTGGAGGGGTTTTACGTCCCGGCATCGTTCATCGTTTGGATAAGGGGACCTCCGGCTTAATGGTGGTGACTAAAAATGATTTTACCCATCACGCTCTGGCCAAACAATTTAAAGAGCGCAGCATTCTGAAAAAATATATTGCGCTGGTGCATGGAAGGATAAAGGAAGAAGTCGGTACGGTTAAGACCGGAGTGGGCCGGCATCCGGTGCAGCGCAAAAAGATGGCGGTAAGCGCTAAGGGAAAAGAAGCGATCACCCAGTTTAAAGTTTTGGAAAGGCTTGAGGATTACACCCTGGTGGAGTTAACCATTAAAACGGGCAGAACTCACCAGATCCGTGTCCATATGACCCATCTCGGTTATCCCCTGGTAGGAGATCCAACCTACGGGCATCGAAAAGAAGAGTTAGAAGTTTCCGGACCATTATTGCATTCCAGCCGGTTGGGATTTATTCATCCACGAACCGAAAAATATCTAGAGTTTTTTAAAGAGCCGCCAGAAGAGATGCAGGAAATTATTAGAAAATTGCGTAAGAAGTAGCGATTCCCAGCAGAGCGGGCAAACCGATAATAAAAGTTGACTCCAAACCATCCAGGTGCAATCCCGAACCGCGTAGCATCAGATAAATCAATAACCCGGCCAGCGATCCGAGGCTTGATCCGGTTAAAATATTTATAAACCTCGATCTAAAAATATTTTTTTCTTCCGGGATTTCAAGCTCAGCGGTAATTTTTCCCTTGGGCAGGGCCGGCTTGGTCGAAGGATGGATGATCCTGACCACGATTTCTCTGTTTTTCATGGGTTTTCCTCTAATCTATTATCGTTAACCTTTCTTGATAATTTCACTTTATCCCCACACCAAAATATAGTGTTAAAATATCAAAATTGCATATAGTTTGGTTTTGGTGTGGGGATAAATGGCCTTTTTCTTCTTTTCTTGATATAATTTCCGCATGCTTTTAACCATTGATCTGGGAAATACGAATGTGGTCTTCGGTCTCTTCCAGGGTAAAAGGCTGGTGCAACAATGGCGGCAGCCCTCCGATCGTTTTCGGAAAGTCCCCCACAATTTTAAGTGTGAGGGAGTGGTCGTGGCTAGTGTGGTCCCGGCGTTGGACCACGCCCTGCGGGTGGAAGTCAAAAAAAGACTGGGTGTCAGGCCGTATTTTGTTACCGGGAGAAATATTAAAGGTATTCGTGTCAGAGTCAATAAGTCAGAAGTGGGTGCGGACAGAGTGGTGGACGCTCTGGCGGCTTTCCGTTTGTACGGAGGGCCTTGCCTGATCGTGGATTTCGGAACGGCGACGACTTTTGATCTGGTTTCTAGTGACGGAGAATATTTGGGGGGATCAATTGCTCCGGGAATTATGTTGGGGAGAGACGCGCTTTATGAACGAACCGCCAAGTTACCGTTGGTTGAAATCAAGGCCCCTCGCTCCGTCATCGGAACCGATACGGTCACAGCCATCCAGAGTGGTTTAGTTTTTGGTTATGTGGCGATGGTTGAGGGAATGATCCAGAGAATTAAATCCCAAATCCCAAGTTCAAAATCCAAAATTAAGGTAATTGCGACGGGTGGATTGGCAAAATTGATCTGTAAACACACAGAGGGGGTGGACAGCGTAGATCCGTTTTTAACTTTAAAGGGGTTGCAGATGATAGGAGAAGAAATATATGACAGAAGAATTAAGTGAATTATTAAAAGTCAGACGGGAAAAATTGCAAGAATTGTCGGCGAAAGGGATTGAGGCTTATCCCTATCGTTACGAAGTCAGCGATAATACACAACAGCTATTAAATAAATTTGAGGGGATCAAAGAAGGCGAGGAGAGCAAGGAAGCGGTGTCAGTGGCGGGCAGGATCATCACCAGGCGCGGGCACGGGAAGGCGGCCTTTGCCAATATCCAAGATCAGGCGGGAAAGATCCAAATCTATGCCCGACAAGATCTGATAGGCGATGAGAAATACGAGCTGTACTCCAAATTAGATATCGGAGATTTTATCGGAGTTAGAGGAAATATTTTCCGAACCAAGACGGGCGAAATAACGGTACGGGTTAAAGACTTTACGCTACTTGCTAAGGCACTGCATCCGTTGCCAGAAAAATGGCATGGATTGCAGGATAAAGAGTTGCGTTATCGCGAAAGATACGTGGACCTTATCGTGAACCCTGAGGTGCGAGAAGTCTTTGTCAAACGCAGCAAGATCGTTTCTCTCATTCGTAGGTTTTTAGACGAGCGTGGTTTTATGGAGGTGGAAACGCCCATTTTGCATGTGCTGCAGGGCGGGGCGGCGGCTAAACCTTTTGAGACCTATCACGATACGCTGGATATGCCGCTCTTCCTGCGTATTGCGCCGGAACTTTATCTCAAGCGTCTGATCGTGGGCGGTTTTGAAAAGATTTACGAAATGGGACGGGTTTTTCGCAACGAAGGCATGTCTTTCAAGCACAATCCCGAATACACCATGCTGGAAATTTATCAGGCCTACTCCGATTATCAAGATGTGATGAAATTAACGGAAGAGCTGATCATCACCATCGCCCAAGCAGTTTTAGGCACGCTGACCATCGAGTTCAGAGGCATAAAAATTGATCTCAGCCCTCCCTGGAAGAAAATCACCCTGCTGGATGCGCTTAAAGAAGAGGGCATTCTGCTGGAGGGTAAGGGAGAAGCGGAAATCAGGAAGATCGCCCACGAAAAAGGCATCGAGGGCTACGAAGAAATCGGCATCGGTAAAATTATCAATGTCTTATACGATAAATTTGTTGAGCCCAATTTGCGGCAACCCACCTTTGTCATTGACCATCCGCTGGAAACTTCACCGCTGGCCAAAAAGCATCGGTCCAAACCGGGAGAGGTGGAGCGGTTTGAGTTGATTATCGCCGGGATGGAGCTGGCCAATGCTTTTTCTGAACTGAATGATCCCATCGACCAGCGTGCGCGTTTGAAGAAACAGGCGGAGCTTAAAGCAGCGGGCGACCAGGAAGCGGAATCGATGGATGAGGATTTTCTGCGCGCGCTGGAATATGGCATGCCGCCGACCGGCGGTCTGGGGATTGGTATCGACCGGCTGGTGATGATCCTCACCCAGCAATCTTCGATTCGTGACGTGTTGCTTTTCCCGCACATGAAACCGCTGGATCAGGCCAAACCCGCCGACAGCGAAATGGAAATACTGGATCAATGAGGGTCATCGAAAAATTTGGGGAAGGCCAACCCACGCTCTCTTTTGAGTTTTTCCCCCCGCGAACGCTGGAACAGGAACAGAATTTATTTACAGTCATCGGGCAGCTCAGGGATTTTAAGCCCGATTTTGCATCGGTTACATACGGTGCCATGGGGACCACCCGCGAAAGAACTTTCTACTGGGCAAAACAGCTAAAAAAAGATTTTAATATTGAACCGGTGGCCCATTTAACCTGTGTGGCGGCGACCAAGGAAGGGATCAAACAGCAACTAGATGAGTTGGCTGGTTATGAGGTCGAAAACATTCTAGCTTTGCGCGGGGATCCGCCCGAAGAAGAGAAGAACTTTAAAGCTCCCGCTAACGGCTTTCATCTCGCAAAAGAACTGATCGCTTTTATTCGTGATTATTCACCTTCTTTTTGTCTGGGTGCAGCCGGTTTTCCCGAGGGACATCCCCAAGCCCCCAGCTTGGAAGCGGATACGCGCTATCTCAAAGAGAAAATTGGAGCGGGAGCGGAATATATTCTTTCGCAACTTTTTTTCGATAACGATTTCTTTTTTAAATTTAGGGAGAGGTGTCAGAAAGAAAAAATCTCGGTGCCGATCGCAGCCGGGATCATGCCCATTACCAGTCTGAAACAAATCAGGAAAATGACCAAAGTCTGCGGAGCGACCATTCCCCGATCCTTGCTGGAAAAATTAGAAAAGCATGAGCTGGATAGAAAAGAAATTGAAAAGATCGGGGTGGAACAGGCGGTAGCGCAGTGTCAGGGACTTTTAGCAGCCGGGGTTGCCGGCATTCATTTCTTTGTGTTGAATCAGGCCGGGCCGATTTCAAAGATTTTAAGCCAACTTACATCCTTCCGCCGATAATTATTTCAGGGATCCGCAAAGTGGGTTGGGCATCCGAGACCGGGGCGTGATCGTATTTTCCGCAAACACCGGTTTGGAATCCAAGGTCTGATCCGACCATATCAATATTTTCCAGAATTTTGGGGCCGTTGCCAATTAAGATCGCGCCGCGCACCGGGGATTTTAGCTTGCCGTTCTCGATTAAATAACCCTCGGTGATCTCAAAAACAAAATCACCATTGGTTACATTTACTTCTCCGCCCCCCATCCTTATAACTAGCAATCCCTCTTTCACCGAAGCCACGATCTCTGCCGGATCCGTTTTTCCCGGAGCGATCAGGGTGTTGGTCATGCGTGGCACGGGTTTATGCCGGAAATCTTCGCGCCGGCCGTTGCCCGAACTGGTCAGACCAAGCTGACCCGCGGTATAGCGATCACTCAGGTAACCCTTTAGTATTCCTTTTTCAATTAGTACCGTGTTTTGTGCAGGTGTGCCTTCGTCATCGAAGGAATAAGTTCCAAACTTCCCGGGCAGAGTAGTATCGTCCACCACCGTTATCAGTTCAGAGGCGACTTTTTTGCCGATTTTGTTAGTGAAGATAGAGGTGCCTTTCAGAATAAAATCGGCTTCCAGTGCATGGCCGCAGGCTTCATGGATGAGGGTGCCTCCCGCCTCGGAGGAAAGAACGACCATCATTTTCCCGGCGGGGGCGTGAAGTGCTTCCAGCATCTTGAGGGCGCGCTCGCTGGCTTTTCGGGCATAGACTTCAGGCGGATAAGTGTCGAATAACTCAAAGCCCACTGTTCCCCCCGGCGCTTCGTAGCCGGTTTGTAACAGGCCGTCTTTTTCGGCGATCACATTAATGAAATAGCGGGTGCGGACGCGATTGTCTTCTACATAAATCCCTTCCGAGTTGGCGATAGAAACCGCCTGGTTTGAGTCGGTGTAGCGTACGGTTACCTGTTTGATTTTATCTCCAAAAGCGCGCGCGGTCCGGTTGAGCAGTTCAACTTTTGCCACTTTTTCTTCGATCGGAACCTGGTTTGGCCGCCGAAGAATTTCACCCAGCGGCAGGGGAGCGATTTGCGGCTTCAATTCGATTTTTTTAATTTTATTGCCGGTCTTTATGGATTGAGATAGCGTTTGCGCGGCCTGCAATAAAGATTCGAAGCTGTTAGCGGAAGCGGTAATATAGGCGATCTCGCTGCCGCAGATCAAACGGATGCCAGCCCCGGCATCAACCCCGGAAGCGATCCTCTCGATTTTATCATCTTCGCAAAAAACCGCATTACTATTGGTCTCTTCAAGAAAGATTTCAGCAAAATCACCGCCGTTTTTTAAGGCGGCCAATAAAATCTCTTCCAGATTTTCTTTAGAAAGCATCGCTACTCCTTTATTCCCACACCAAAAATACTCTGTAGCTGGGACCGTTTTGGTGTGGGAATTTATTTAGCATCGACCCAGTTGTTTCCTATTCCCAGATCAACCTTAATCGGTACGCGCAGCTTTAAGGCGTTTGTCATTTCTTCCTCCACGATATTTTTTAATTTATCCAGTTCTTTATCCGGACATTCAAAAACCAACTCGTCATGGACCTGCAGGATCATTTTAGTCTCTAGCTTTTTCTGCCGCAACTGCTGATAAATATTTACCATGGCGAGTTTAATCATATCTGCTGCCGAGCCCTGCACCGGGGTGTTGATCGCCGTTCTTTCGGCAAAGGAGCGCAGGCCGAAGTGGGGGCTATTGATATCGGGCAGCGGCCTTTTTCTGCCCAGCAAAGTGACGACATATTCATCCTGGCGGGCCTGGGCAATCGTTTTTTCAATGAAGCTTTTTACGCCTTTGTGTTTTTCGAAATAATTTTCAATGAATTTTGCCGCCTCGGCTTTTTTTATCCCCAGTTGTTTGGCCAGTCCAAAATCGGAAATGCCGTAAATGATCCCGAAGTTCACGGCTTTGGCAGCGGAGCGCATCTCGTCCGTTACCTCATTTTCATTTATCCCATAAACTTCGGCTGCGGTGGCGAGATGGATATCTTTGCCTTCCTGGAAGGCTTTCAGCAGCTGCGGATCTTCACTCAGGTGAGCCAGGATACGCAGTTCGATCTGCGAGTAATCGGCCGCCAGTATTTTCCAGCCTTTTTGGTCCGGAATAAAGGCGGAGCGGAGGCGCTTGCCCCATGCTCCTCTAACCGGAATATTTTGTAGGTTCGGATCGGAGCTCGAGAGCCGGCCGGTGGCGGTAATCGTCTGGTTGAAGGAGGTGTGGAGCCGGCCGGTCTGCGGATTGACCAGGGTGGGGAAAACATCAACATAGGTGCCTTTTAGCTTGGTTAACTGCCGATAATCCATGAGCTTTTCGGCGATCTCGAATTTATGGGAAGCCAGCTCCTCCAAGACCTCTACATCGGTGGAAGGTCCGGTTTTGGTCCTTTTTACCACCGGTAGCTTCAGCTTATCAAAAAGAATTGAAGCCAGCTGTTTGGGGGAATTGATGTTAAAGGTTTCTCCGGCGATAGCAAAAATATGGCGCTCGAGCTCTCTCAGCTCCTTGTCGATCTCTTTTGACATGCCGGCCAAGAGTTTTTCATCGATCGCCACCCCATGGCTTTCCATTTCGACCAGTACCTCGATCAGCGGCATTTCAACTGCATAAAAAAGCTTCTCCAGTTTTTGGGCCTTGAGCGCCAACCTGAAAATTTCATAAAGACCAAAAGTGGCTTCGGCATCGGAGCAGGCATAATCGGTGGCCAGGTCGATGGGGACCGCGGAAAAGTTTTCGTATTCCCCGTCTTTACCGATCAGCTCCATCAGTTTAATCATTTCCCGCCCTAAAAATTGTTTGGCCAGCTTCTTGAGAGAATATTTACCCGAAATGGGATCGAGCAGGTAGGCCGCCACCATCGTATCAAAAAACGGTCCTTTCACTTCCAATCCCTGGGCTTTTAAAACTTCTATGTCATATTTTAAATTATGACCGATCTTAATTTGATCGGAGAGAAAGAGGTTTTTTAACTTGACTAAAACCTCGGATAATTTTAACTGACGGTTTAACGGCACATAATAGGCTGATTTAACTTCAACCGAAAATGAAATTCCTACCGGTTTGGCCAGCAATGGCCGGAGAGAGGTGGTTTCCAGGTCAAAAGCAAAGGCTTTAGCTTGCTTAAGATTTTCGATCAAATCATCCAGTTGAGATTTGGTTTCAACGCAATTAAAATCAAATTTTGCGATCTCTTCCCGTTTCTTTTCGATGACATTTTCCGTCGCGTATTCTTCGATCCCACGACTATATTTTTTCACCAGACTGTCAAATTCAAATTTCTCAAATAAAGGCAGGGCTTTTTTCCAGTCAATTTCGCCGTGAGCGGCTTTTTTAAAATCAATGTGAAGCGGGACATTGGTTACGATGGTCGCCAACCTTTTGCTCAATTTAGCCAGATGCAGGTTATTTTTTAAATTCTCTTTCAGCGCCGGCTTTTTTATTTTACCCAGATTTTTATAGATATTATCTAAGCTGCCAAATTCTTTTAAAAGCTCGGCGGCGGTTTTTTCTCCCACCTTCGGCACACCTGGAATATTGTCGGAGGGATCGCCTTTTAAGGCTTTGAAATCTATGAGCTGATCGGGCTTCAATCCGTAGCGTTCTTCCACTTCTTTTTCTCCGTAGCGAACGGTGTCGGAGATTCCTTTGCGCGTGGTCAGGACTTCTATATGATGATTAACCAGTTGCAAGGGATCAAGGTCACCGGACAGAATGGTTACCTCAAACCCCTCTTTTTCCGCTTCTATAGCCAATGTGCCAATGACATCGTCCGCTTCGAAGCCCGCAATTTCATAGATGGGAATGGCAAAGGCTTCGGCCATTTCTTTTACATAAGGGATTTGTTCATGCAGGGTGGGTGGGGCTTTTTGCCGGGTGGCCTTGTATTCTTTATATTCCTTATGACGAAAAGTCGGTTCTGGCCGGTCAAAAGAGATCGCGACAAAATCAGGCTTTTCCTCTAGAACTTTAATCAACATTGTGGTAAAACCATAAATGGCGTTGGTGGTAATGCCGGTAGTGGTACGCATGGTATCCGGCAGGGCGTAGAAAGCGCGATAGGCGAGCGAGTTGCCGTCGATTAAAACAATTTTTGGCATTTTTATCATTATAACACGCCCCAAATTCATTGACAATTTTCGCTTGAAGAGAGTAAAATGGATTATGTGCAAAAGGACTGGAAATAAATGATGCAAGTCGGACCGATTGGCGCAGGAGGAGTGGGACGATCTATGCCGGTGTCAAAAACTCCCGACTATTCAGACCCGGATCCGGATGTTGAAAAAGCGATGAACGCAATTGTAAATGAATATAGGAGAGCCAAAGATATAGAAGGGGATGAGGGGGTTGTTGAAAATAATTACTCAAGAAAAGAGGACAGAGGGGAAAAACATATTTACAATTTTACTGCGCGGTACAAAAATCGAAGCACTGCTTTGGATCGAAAAGTTCTTGATAGGGTATTGAAAGATTCTCCAACACTGAAGAAGTACAATTTGACGGCGTGGGTACGAGATGAAAGTCCCGTAACTCCTAACGCTGAAATTGTTGTAGAACGCCGAAAATAACATAATTATTAGAATACAAGAATCTTAGATGAAGAAAAGATGAAAAAATATTTAAATTTTAAAACTTTCAGGAATCTTTTATTAGCGGTGGTTTTGGTCGCGTTAGGCTCATGGATATGGATGGGGGGGTGTGGGTCACCACAGCATCCTGTAACGGAAAATAATCCAACCTCAACGATTGCCTCCAGTTCGACCACCACCGCCGATACGACCACCACTCTAAGCACTGCAACAACGACTGTACCAACCACCACGCCAAACACTGCACCAACCACTGCGCCAACAACTTCATCAACAACTATTCCAACAACTACGACTTCTACTATTCAAAAAGTTGAGACACCGATTATTTTGCCAACATCGGGCTCTATTTATGCGACCTCGCAATCGATTACCATAACATGTGGTACCATTGGAGCAGATATTTATTATACTCTGGATGGCTCAACTCCTATCACTCCGCCCAATCCTTTACCTTCTACTAAATACGCGGGCACTTTGACAATTACAAGTTCAAAAACGATAAAAGCTATTGCCTATTATGCGGGTTATGTGAATAGTGATCCTTCAACTGCTACGTACAACCTATATGAGTGGCAGGCTTTAGGGAGTGGAACAGATGCTTATGTACATGCACTGAGCTTAAATGGATCGAACCTTTATGCTGGAGGCGAGTTTGGTACTGCAGGAGGAAACATCGCTAAATATATTGCTCAATGGAACGGGAACTGGACTTCTCTCGGAACTGGAATTAATAATGGAACGAATGATTTTGTATGGTCTCTTTCTTACGGTAATGATTTGTATGTTGGTGGACAATTTAGCACGCCAGGAAGCGATATCGCTAAATGGGATGGGAGTTCATGGTCGACTCTTGGAAATGGGCTAAATGGGATGGTTAAGGCCTTAGCTTGGGATGGGTCAAAAAATTGTCTTTATGTTGGAGGTGCATTTACGACCACGGCTGGAGCTGGGGCTGCTCCAACTACTGTAAATTATGTTGCTAAATGGGATGGAAGTTCATGGTCGGCACTTGGGAGTGGCTTGAACGGGGTGGTCAAAGCCTTAGCTTGGGATGGATCAAATCTTTACGCTGGTGGATCTTTTAGCGGCCATATTGCTAAATGGAACGGCAGTTCATGGTCAACTCCTGGATCTGGGATGGGTGGTGATGTGTTTGCCTTAGCTTGGGATGGGAATAATCTTTATGCCGGTGGTACTTTTAGCACCGCTGGGGGAGTAACGGTAAATAATATTGCTAAATGGGATGGGTCTTCCTGGTCAGCTCTTGGAACTGGGTTAACTGGTGGAAATGGCGTTGTAAATGCCCTGACCTGGGATGGGACAAACCTCTACGCTGGAGGAAATTTCACCAGCGCGGGAGGAACTTCAGTAAGTAATATTGCTAAATGGAATGCAGCTGGGTCTTCCTGGTCAGCTCTTGGAACAGGGATTAATAGTGATGTAAGTGCCCTGGCCTGGGATGGAAATAACCTCTATGCCGGTGGAGGTTTTTCTCTTGCGGGAGGAATCTCGGCTACTCATATCGCTAAATTGAAAAAGCGATAATTTCTCTTAGGACTTTTCGCCCAGCTGGAAACGGACAAAGCGGCGGATCACGATGTTTTCACCGATCTTTGCGGAGAGCTCACCGAGAAGGTCGGTAATATCCTTGTTCTGATCCCGGATAAAAGGCTGCTCGAGCAGACAGACTTCAGAGAAAAACTTCTGTAGCCGCCCTTCAACGATTTTCTCGATCGCCTTCTCTGGCTTGCCTTCGCTTTGAGCCTGAGCGCTGATAATCTCTTTTTCATGCTCGATGATCCCGTCCGGAACATCGTCCTTGGTAATGTATTGAGGATTGGCCGCCGCGATCTGCAGACACAGATCCTTTACAAATGCCTGGAAATCGGTGCTGCGCGAGACAAAATCAGATTCGCAATTGACCTCAACCAAAACCCCGATCTTTCCCCCGATATGAATATAAGCATCCACCAGGCCTTCCGCCGCTATCCGCCCGGCGCGACGCGCCACCGCGGCAATCCCTTTCTTCCTCAAAATATCAATCGCCTGTTCAAAATTTCCCTTGGCATCGGACAGCGCGGCTTTGCAATCCATCATGCCGCATCCGGTTTTTTCTCTGAGTTCTTTTATCAGTTCGGTGGTGATTTCCATAATTATTCCCCGCTAAAATCCAACTCTTTTTTCTTTGCTATCTTCTTCTGGAATTTTGATAAGGCCTATCGTTTCGAGCCGCTCTTCCTCGCTCAGCACTACCGCTTCCTCCGGGATAGCTTCGAGCGGGACGGCAATTTCTTCTGTCCCCTCTGCCAGCGGGGTGACGACTTCACGACCGGAAATCACCGCTTCGGCAATAAGGTTGGTTAGCAATTTTACGGAACGGATAGCGTCATCATTGCCGGGGATGGGAAAATCTACCTCATCCGGATCGGCATTGGTATCAACGATCGCAACCACGGGGATCCCGATTTTCCGGGCTTCTTTCAAGGCGGTTTGTTCTTTTTTAGTATCGATGATGAAGACCACCGCCGGCAGATTGACCATCAGGCGTATGCCGACCAGGCCGCGCATCGCTTTCTGGTATTCCCTCTCGATTTGAATAACTTCTTTTTTGGGGAGCTTTTCGAAAGTCCCGTCTTCTTTCATTTTTTCAATTTCATTTAAACGGCCGATATTTTTCTTGATGGTTTTGAAATTGGTCAGGGTCCCTCCCAACCAGCGCTGGTTAACATAGAACATGCCGCATTTCTTGGCCGCTTCCTCCACCGCTTCTTGCGCCTGCTTTTTGGTGCCGACAAATAAAATGGTGCCGGTGCCGGAAGTGGCGGATTTTACAAATTCATAAGCCTTATCGATCAAGGGGATGCTTTTGTGCAGGTCGATAACATGGATGTCGTTGCGGGAAGAGTAGATGAATTTTTTCATTTTCGGATTCCAGCGCTTGCTTTGGTGGCCAAAGTGCACGCCGGCTTCAAGTAATTCTTTCATGGTTACGACTGGCATATATTTCTCCTTTTTGACATAAAAACGAAAAATTATTTTAACATAGTTATATCCCTTTTGCAATAGCGTCAATAGCGTTTTTAATAAGCCCTCACCCTCTTTATCCCCCTCTCCCATAGGGAGAGGGGGAAATCCGAAGGGAGGAGGTGAAGCTAAACTTTATTCTTTTTTAGCGTGATAGATGTCGAGGGGGCCTTCAGGTTGCCAGCCGCCTTCGTCAAAAGAAATGGAAAAATAATGAGAGAGATTTTGCGGGAGGTCGCCATAGGGATGGTATGCGTAATGAAAACCAACGCCCGCCAATTTTAGACTTATGCCGGCAGTAAAATTATTTTGTACCCCGCCCGGAATGGGATCCTGGTCAACGCCGGCCCTTAAGCTTAAATTGGGATTGGGACTTAGCTCAAATCCGCTATGTAAAGTGGAAGGCAGGGGAGAATTCAAGGCCAGCTCGGCATCGGAGCAGAGATAAAGCTCCAACGGGGATAAAATGGCTGCCTGAAAACGACTCCCGAGCAGGTAAAGCTTGGCCCCGATGGTTAATGAGCTGGGAAGGTTTTCTTCTTCGCCGTTTTGTGAGCGAATTTTGGAAGCGCTGAGAATATTTTTCCCCACCACGCCGATCGTTAACCAATTTAAGCTATCCTGCATCAGACCAATATCCAGGTTGGCTCCCGATCCATTGCTGGTTTGTAATTCATTTGAGGACTGTGAAAAGTATTTGAAATTTAATCCGACAGCTATTTTATCTGAAACTTTTCGGCCGAAGGAGGCAACCACTACACTGTTCCCATAATCGGCCCGCTTTTGAAAATTACCCGAGGCGTCATAGAGATCAATCCCTGAAACATTGGCTGCTACATAAGCGATTCCCACCGCCGTTCTCTGCCCGAGAGGATAGATAATTCCCAACAGGTTGTAGCTTACATCTTCCAGTATTTTTCCCGACATACTGGTAAATTGAAAATTATCGATTTCTCCCAGGCCGGCAGGATTATTGAACGAGGTATCACCGCTTTCGGCCATGGCCACGGCCGCTCTTCCCATCCCCAGTGCGCGCGCGCCCACCCCAACACTTAGGGGATCAAAAGTGGTCAGGGCGGCGGCGGAATGTCCAAGGGTGATTAAAACGATAAATAAAAGGCAGCGGTCTAAAGCTTTCATTTATTAGATATCCAGATCTTTCCCCGGGCAATCCGATTTTTTGCCCGGTCGATGATCTGGTAGGGATAGATGCCATTTCCCAGCATTTCATTGTAATCGCTGTAACCATTCCAGGTTAGGAGATTGGCCCGTCCGCCCTGTAAGCTAATATTTCTAATGACCTGCAGACGCGCCGCCAAATTATAGATATAGAGGGTGGCTTCGGTCGTGAAATCGGCGGTGCAGGAAATGTTAGCGACCTGTCCCGCTTTGGGATTAAAGGGGTTAGGGTAATTGATGACGGTAGCCATCAGGAATAAAATCAGCAGCCATCCGCTAAATTGCCGCATACCGCAATTATGCTATAATAATTCCCGAAGTGTCAATCGAAGAAAATCTTAAGTACGTTCGTGAACGAATTGAAAAAATAGCTCTGGCCAAGGGAAGAAACCCCCAGGAGATAAAACTGGTGGCGGTCATCAAAAATATTCCCGCCGAGTTGGTTTTCCAGGCGTTGGCAGCTGGGGTGACGGATCTCGGTGAAAACCGCATCCAGGAAGCGCAGGCCAGGTACCAGTTAATCAGAGAAAAATTTTCCGGGGTGGTCTATCAGATGATCGGCCATCTGCAACGCAATAAGGTTGGACAGGCGCTGGAGATGTTTGATATAATACAATCGGTCGACAGCGTCAGATTACTTGAGGAAATAAATAAACGCGCGACCAAATTTGTCCCCATTTTAATTGAGGTAAATACTTCTGGTGAAACATCGAAATTTGGAATCGAACCCGAAAAGACCATCGAGCTGGTGCGTTTGGCGTCGACCTTTGATAAAATAAAAGTCCGGGGATTAATGACGGTGGGGCCGTTGGTGGCGGATCCGGAGAAAATTCGGCCCAGTTTTAGGAAACTGAGGGAGCTGCGAGACCAGATCGCTGCCCAGGGTTTTCCTGGTGTTGAAATGGAGTGGCTTTCGATGGGCATGAGCGATGATTTTGAAGTGGCGGTTGAGGAAGGTTCGAATATGTTGCGAATCGGCCGGGCAATTTTCGGCCTGCCTGCCGCAGGCGAGAGGAGATAAAAAGATGGTAGAAAATATTTTTAAACGGGCCAAGGCTTTTATCGGTTTGGAGGATGAAGGTGAGGAAGAAAAAAGGGGTGGACAGCAGTTGGAGATGAGCACCATTTTGAGAGGTAAAAAAGAACCCAAGGGGGAGGCCGCTTATGAGGTAATGTTCTACGAACCAAAAGTTTATGAAGATTCCCTCAGTATTTCTACCCGGCTGCGTGCCGGTTCACCGGTAATTATCAATCTGAAGCATCTGGATCCGGGGGAAGGTACGCGTTTAATTGATTTTGTCTGCGGAACCGCTTATGCCATCGATGGCCACATGATGAAGATCGGAGAGACCATTTTCCTTTTTACCCCCGGGGCGATTTCGATTGTGCCGGCGGAAGAGCGCCTCTCCCTGGGCGAGGAAATGAGCTTTGAAAAGGAAAAGCGGGAAACCTTCTTTTCCCGATAATGGGTTGGAGTGAGCAGTGCCGAAAATAACTTTTATCGGGGCGGGGAAGATGGCGGAGGCGCTGATCGCTCGCCTGCCGCAAACTATTACCGCCACCGATATTAATCCCCGACGTATCAACTATCTTAAAAAGAAATACGGTATTAAAACTGCCAAAAATAATCTTGAGGCTTTTGAGCAGGGAGAGATCGTGATCTTAGCCGTGAAACCGCAAAATATGGCTGAGGTAGCAGCAGAGCTTGCTCTGCGAATAAAAAGAGCGAAGCAAGCTTCGCAGCTACAAAATAAATTAATTATCTCGATTGCGGCTGGAATTACGATTAATTATTTAAAAAAGAAATTGCCCCGGTTGCCGATTATCCGCGCCATGCCCAACAACCCGGCCCTGATCGGTGCCGGCATTACGGCTTTAGCCAGAGATAAACGCGTTAAGCATAATTTATATAAAAAAGCGGAAGCGATCTTTAAAACGGTGGGGGAAGTGGTAGAGGTTCCTGAAGCCTGGATGAATGCGGTGACGGCACTTTCCGGTTCCGGCCCGGCCTTTATTTATCAAACCCTGCTGGCGCTGATTGAAGGTGGGGTCAGGGTTGGTTTGCCGAAAAAAGTTTCAGCCAAGCTCGCTCTGCAAACGATGCTGGGAGCGGTGAAGACGGTAAAAGAGACCGGTCGTCAGCCGGAAGAACTCATCGCCATGGTCGCTTCCCCGGGCGGAACGACGGTTGAAGGTTTAAAGGTTTTAGAGAGACTTAAATTTAAACGAGTTTTGGTAGAGGCGGTAGCGGCGGCGGCCCAAAAAGCAAAAAATCTTTCAGAGAAGTGGGCCCAATAATTTTTATCGTTAATCTTTTATTTTCGATCTACTATTGTTTGCTGGCTTTGCGGGCAATTTTGCCCTGGATAGCGCATGATAAAAATTTTTGGCTGATCCGGCCGGTTTATCAGGCCACCGAACCGGTGCTTTCGGTAATTCGTCTCGGGTTTCCGCCGCAATGGATGGGAGCGGATTACTCGCCCTATGTTGCCCTGGTCCTGGTGTGGTTGATACAACAACTGGTTTTAAAAATATTATTTTAAAGAGAAAGGAATAAGAAAATGACGGTTTTAATTGTAGGCACATTTGGTTTAGATACGATTGAAACCCCCTTCGGTAAGAAAGGGGATATCTTGGGTGGGTCAGCGGTACATGCGGGGGTGGCAGCTGCCTTTTATACTAAGACGGCACTGGTAGGGGCGGTGGGGTCAGACTTTCCAGCGGAACACATGGAATTTCTGAAGGCGCGTAACATTGATCTCAGTGGTGTGCAGACGGTTAACGGGGAAACCTTTCGCTGGTCGGGTTATTATGAATACGATATGAACCAGGCGCATACCCGCGATACCCGCTTAAACGTTTATGGAGATTTTAATCCCCAACTGCCCGACCATCTTAGAAAGGCGGAATACGTTTTCTTGGCAAATTTAGATCCGGAGCTGCAGCTTAAGGTTTTGGATCAGCTGGAAAAGCCTAAAATGGTTGCTATGGATACGATGGATTACTGGATAAAAAATAAACGAGAGCGCCTGCACGCGGTGATCAAACGGGTGGATTTTGTTTTGATGAACGACGGCGAGGTAAGACAATTTATGGAAACCCCCAATCTTCCGACCGCTGCCCGACGTCTGATTGAGCTTGGAGCTAAAGCGGTTATCATAAAAAAGGGAGAACACGGGGCTTTACTTTTTACCGGGGACGGAATTCACTTTTCCGCTCCCTCTTATCCCCAGTCTTTACTGCGTGATCCCACTGGGGCGGGTGATTCATTTGCCGGGGGCTTTATCGGTTATCTGGCGAAAACGGGTGACCTTTCAGAGAAAAATCTGCGGCGCGCTGTCATCCTGGGCTCGGTCATGGCTTCTTTCAACGTAGAGGATTTCAGTCTGGACCGGATGAAACGTTTGAAACACAAAGAGATTATGGAACGTTTCGATGAATTTCGTCGTTTTTCAGAATTCGAATCGTTGTCCGTTGCCCATTGGGATTAGTGTCAACTTAAATAAGGAGGAAGATATGTTAGAAGAATTTCAAAGGATGGGAAAGCTTTTGTTTGAAGAAGGGTTGATCGATTCACACGGTGGGAATATGAGCGTGATGGATGGGGAAAAGATTTATATTACCCGGCGCGATGCGATGCTCGGTTCTTTAAAAGAGGGGGATATCATTGAAGTGGGAAGGGAGCCGGGGGAAAGAGACGAGCTGGCCTCCCGCGAATTGCCTACCCATCGTGCGATTTATAGCCGAACCGGTACCAAAGCCATTGTGCACGCTCATCCCATCCACGCCATTGCGATTTCTCTTACCGATAATAAGATTGTACCCCAGGATGCAGAAGGACTTTATCTTTATAAAGCGGCCCCGATTGTCCGGGTACACGGCGGTATCGGCTCGGAAGAAACGGTACGCATGCTGCCCTCTTTCTTTGGAGAAAATGTGATCGCTGTGGTGAAGGGGCATGGGAGCTTTGCGATCGGCAAGGATTTAGAAGAGGCTTACAAATTTACTTCTTCGATGGAACGCTCCTGCGCCATTCTGGTGGCGATGCGTGCCTCCAGCGCCGCCGCCCCCCCCAAGCGAGAAAGGCACGAGATGAAACCCGTCAACAAGTCCGCCATCCCGCCGGGAATCGGGGTGATGGATCGCAGCCGCTATTATAAGCCACGATGAAGGAATTTAACGATTTACTGGATAAAGTAAGAAGTTATTCCCCGGAAAGCAGTCAGTCGATTGTCATTAAGGCTTTTGAATTCGCAGAAAAAGCGCATAGAGAGCACAAACGGTTTTCTGGTGAACCCTATATCATCCATCCCCTGGCGGTCGCTAATATTTTAGCTGAGCTAGAACAAGATCCTCTTACCCTTGCCGCCGCCCTGCTGCATGACGTGATTGAGGATGCGGGTGTTATGCAAGAAGAAATTGCACGTGAATTTGGTGATGAGATTGCCCGCCTAGTAGAAGGCGTGACCAAGTTAAGCCAGTTCAAATTTACCAGTCGCGAGGTGCGCCAGGCAGAGAATTTTCGCAAGATGTTTATTGCCATGGGGGAGGACCTCCGCATCATTATTATTAAGCTGGCAGATCGTTTGCATAATATGCGGACGATCCGTTATTTACCGCCGGCCAAGCAAGAAGATACGGCGCGTGAAACCCGTGAAATCTTTGCCCCGCTGGGGCACCGGTTGGGGATGTGGCGACTTAAATGGGAGCTGGAGGATCTGTCTTTTTCGGTGCTGGAACCGTCCGCTTATGAGGACATAAAAAATAAGGTGGCGGAAAGTTGGGTTAACCGCGAGAAATATATTCATGATTTTATCCATCAAGCCCTGGAGCTAATAAAAAAGGTTGGGATTGAAGCTGAAATCAATGGACGCCCCAAACACCTCTATAGTATTTATCGAAAGATGGTTGACCAGAATCTGGAATTTGATGAGATCTATGATCTGACGGCGGTACGCATGGTTATTGAAACGGTCAAAGAATGTTATGCGGTTCTGGGATTAGTGCACGCTGCCTGGAAGCCTATTCCGGGGAGGTTTCGCGATTATATCGCCATGCCCAAATCCAATGGTTACCAGTCTTTGCATACCACGCTCATCGGGCCGGGGGGACGACCGGTTGAGCTTCAGATCCGGACCAAGGAAATGCATCGCGTGGCGGAGTACGGGATAGCCGCGCACTGGCGTTATAAAGAAGGAGAAACGGATAAGAATTTGGATCAAAAGATCTCCTGGATTCGCCAGATGCTGGAATGGCAGGACGAGCTGAAAGATGCCAAAGACTTCATGGATAGTTTAAAAGTTGATCTGTTTACGGAGGAGGTTTTTATTTTTACCCCTATGGGAGATGTTTTTGGATTGCCGCGCGGTGCCACCCCCGTTGATTTTGCCTATCGGGTGCATACCGAGGTTGGCCATCGGACGGTGGGGGCAAAAATTAATGGGCGGATCGTTCCGCTGGATTTTAAACTGCGTAACGGCGACATCATAGAAATTTTAACCGGGAAAAAAGATAATCCCTCCCTCGACTGGCTGAGGTTTGTTAGTACGACCGGTGCTAGGGTTAAGATTCATAACTGGTTCAGGAAACAAAGAGCGGCGGAAAAGCCTGAAACTCCTTCCATCATCGAGGAAGAGGAAAAAAAGGAACTGCAAACCCTTCCTCTTTCACGACCCAGATTGAAGACCAGAGCGGCGGTAACGGTGGAGGGGTTGGAGAATGTCTTAGTCAGACTTTCAAAATGCTGCTATCCAATTCTTGGCGATGAAATCATTGGCTTTGTCACCAAGGGCAGGGGCGTAACGGTGCATCGCCATGATTGCCCGAACATCGTGGGGCAAGAGCTGCCAGCGGAAAAGATGGTTAAAGTGGCGTGGAATCCCGAAGCGGAAACCCTTTTCCCGGTAGAAATTAATATTGAGGCCTATGATCGGGTAGGTTTACTCAAGGATATCCTTGATCAGGTTGCCGAAACCAAAACCAATGTTGCCGCCGCCAAGGTTAGCACGCGCCGCGGCAGTTCCGCTTTTCTGAGTTTGACGGTGGATGTCCGGGATAGCCAACAGCTGGTGGAAATCATTAAAGCCATCCGTAAGGTTGCGGATGTGTTTAGTGTCACAAGATAAATAATTATTAAGCTTAGTTTTTGCCAACTTTCTTTAGCTTTCCCTCCGTGTTATAATGTTTCCAATGTCGCGTATAAAAAAGATCATAGAAGGTATCGCCCGTAGTGGGCGGGTGGCGGGAGCCTATTTATTTATTGGTCCACCGGGGGCGGGGAAAAGAGCGGCGGCCGATTTTCTGGCAGAAACGCTGGCTTCCCATAAGCAGGATCGTTTTATTCTCTCTCCGGAAAAAGCCTCTCTAAAAATAGATCAGATCCGGGAACTGCAGCGCTGGGTACGCTATGGCCCTTCCACCAGCCGCTATTTGACGGTCATTATAGAAAAGGCAGATACTTTAACCGACGAGGCGGCGGCCGCTTTTTTAAAAACCCTGGAAGAGCCGCCACCCGGGGTGGTCTTTGTCCTGCTGGCGGAGCGGCCGGATAAAATTTTACCGACCATCCACTCGCGCTGTCAAAAAATTATTTTTTCGGAAGCGCAGGCAGAGCGCGAACCCAATGCGACTTTCAATGCTTTTTTTGAGGAACTTAAAGAGATGCCTAAGAAAAATATTCTGGAACGTTTAGCCTTTTCGGCAAAATTAGAAAAGGAAAGGGAGAGAATAGAAGAGCTGCTTTATGAACTCTGTCACTTTACACGCCAACGCAGGGAGATGCACAGCGTTAGAATTATCCTGGATACGATCCGTTTTATCAAAAGAAGGGCGGGGATAAGGCTGGCGCTAGATAACATGTGTTTGAAGTTGGGAGGATTAAATGGCTGATGCGGCAGCGGAGAAAAAAATCATGGCGATTCGCTTACGGCGGTTCGGCCGGATTTGCCCCATCACCGGCTATAAAGAAGAAAATATCCGGGTGGGATCGCCGGTGATTATTCAAACTGATCGGGGGGTTGAGTTTGGGGAGATTATCTCCTTTTCGCGGGAAATTCCCAGTACCTTCTGGCGGGACGTGAAACTGAAAAAAGTGCTGCGTTATGCCACTCCCGAAGACTTGCAAAAGGTCGGGGCTTTGCCCGACTTGGAAGCCAAGGCGAAAGCGGTAGCGGTTCAAAAAGTGCGCGAACATGAGCTACCGATTAAGATCGTAGAGGTTGAATATTTGTTTGATACCAATCACATTTTTGTTTATTACAAGGTGGCGGAGAATAAAAAATCTACTAACCTGAGAGATCTGGGACGCGATCTTTCAACCACCATTAAGGCGCACGTGGATCTGCAACAGATTTCTCCGCGGGATGAGGCACGGATTTTAGGCGGGCTGGGGCCCTGTGGCCGCCAGCTCTGCTGTTCGGTGTGGTTGAACAAGCCCAGGCATGTGACGGTAAAGATGGTCAAAGATCAGGGACTGGCCATTTCGCCGACTAAAACCTCGGGCATCTGTGGAAGGTTGATGTGCTGTTTGGAATACGAATACGAGAAATGAAAGGAGGAAAACCATGACTAAGGTTGAACTAAGAAAAGGCGAGGACCTGGAAAAGGCCCTGCGTAAATTCAAAACCAAAATTCGCCAGGAAGGTTTGATGGACGAAATAAAGAAACGCGAATTTTATGAGAAACCATCACAGCGCCGGCGTAAAAATCAAGCGGCGGCGGTGCGGCGTGAGGAGAGACGACGTCGAGAGACGGAATGAAGGTAATTGATCGCTACGTTGTTTCCGAAACGGTCGGGCCATTTCTAATTGGCATCATCGGTTTTGTGCTGGTGATGACGGTGGATCTCCTTTTTACCATGGCTGATTTGATCATCAATAAAGGGGTGCCACTGTGGGCAGTTTTAAAGCTACTCCTCTTCAAACTCCCTTCTATTCTGGTGCTTACTTTCCCGGTGGCCACGCTCTTTGGGACGGCGATGGCCATAGGGCGTCTTTCCAAGGACAATGAGATTGTGGCGCTGCGCACCTCGGGGATCACGCTTTTCCGTATCAGCGCTTCCATTTTAGTGCTGGGAGCCCTCATCAGTTTCATTTCTTTCTTTACGAACGAGAAAATCGTGCCCTATGCCAATCATGTTTCCGATGAGATCATTCGCCAGATTATTTATCGTCAACCCCTGCCGGATGTTAAGGATAATGTTTTTTTTAAGGATGCACAGAATCGCTATTATTATGCCCGACGCGTGGATATGAAGCAGAAGGTTATGGAAAATGTAATGGTCTATGAGGTGATTGGCGAAAATTTCCCGCGGGTGATTCTGGCGCAGAAGGCTTTTTTTCAAGGTAAAATCTGGCAGCTCAAGGATGGCATCATCCATAAATTCAATGCTAAGGGCTATCTAAATTACGAGGCGGCCTTTTCGGAAATGAAGCTGAATGTCTCTGAAGAACTGCTTAATTTCTCCAGCCAGAAAACCTCACAAGAAATGGATACGGGCGAACTAAAGAGCATGATCAAGATGGTGGAACAGAGCGGCTTGAGCGTTAGTGAATTGCGGACGGAACTATTGATGAAATATTCTTTGCCCTTAACCTGCTTTGTCTTTGCGCTGGTAGGCATCCCGTTTTCCATGCCTTCCCCGCGTTCCGGCCGGACCTGGGGAGTGATAATGACGATCGTCTTCATGTTTACTTTCTATGTTTTTGCTTCGGTTTTTAGATCGCTGGGCAGGGGGGGATTACTGCAGCCGGCGGTGGCGGCTTTTACTCCCCAAATTACTTTTAGTATGATTGCGGCTTTGCTGCTTTTTTATGAAACCAAATTTAGATGATTAGAATATTCCAGGATCTCTCGGAAATACGGGAGGCCCTCAAACGGGATCCTAATAATGCCCGGGCTTTAAGGGCGGTGGCAAAGCATTACCTGGGAGAGGGGCAATATAAACTGGCGAAGAATTATTTCTTTCAAGCGGTGGCTCTTTTCCCTCACTTCTTACCCGAAATTTTACTGGATTATGAGCTGGAGATCGGCCGGGATCAAGCCAAAGTAGGACCGCGACTTTCACTGGCCGGTTTTGAGCTGGCGCGTGGCGACCTGGATATGGCAGTCTTAGAACTGGAGGAAGCGCTGGAAACCAATCCCAAAAGTGTCGATGTCTACAATGTATTGGGCCGGATCTATATCAAGCTGGAAAAAAAGGATGAAGCCATTGCCCTAATGGAACAATCTTTACGTGAGGGAGTTAAGGATGTGGCCTTGACGGAGATTTTAGCCGGCGCCTACCTAGAAAAAGGAATGATCAAGGAAGCCATCGGTTTTTATGAAGAAATATTAAATTATAAACCCACCGATAAACAGACCCTGCGTATTTTGGGGGAACTCTATTCCCGCCTGGAAGAATATAACCAGGCCGCCCGTATGTATCAGGCTATGTTTTCCGATGACCCGGAAGTAAGCCGGGAGGTTATCCAGCGTCTGGAAGAGCTGTTAAAAAAAGTGGAAGGAAGCCTGCTGATTCGTGAAATATTGGCACAGATTTATTTACGGGTGATGCAGCCGGAAGCGGCGGTACTTAAAATGCGGGAGATGTTACGACTGGACGGCAACCGTCGTTTAGAGATCATCGAGAATCTGCGAGGGATATTAAAAAGTTATCCCGGGCATCCCCAGGCCTCGCTGGCCTTGGCCGAAGCCCTGGCTTTGCAAGGCAATTATAGTGAGGCCACCGAAGCTTATTACACACTGGCTAAGGCTAAACCAGAATGCCTGGAGGAAGCCGTCACCGGCTATCAGCAAATATTAGAGCTGTGCCCGCAACAGGTTTTGGCTCACGCTTACCTGGCAGAAGCCTATTTGTCCAAAGCGCAATCCGAAAAAGCGCTGGAAGAATATGAAAAAATGCTGCGCACCGATCCCTCTACAGCAGAAAAGGTTATCAAACAATGCCGTGAGATTTTAAAAATCAATCCTAAACTGCTGCTGGCGCACCTGGTTTTAGGACGGGCTTATCTGATGAAAGGAGATCTGCAGCGAGCCGCGATCGAGGCAGAAGGAATCGTGGATCTGAATAATAAATTTACCCCCGCCTATCTGTTGCTGGGAGAAATCTATTTAAAGATGAATCTTATTCGCAAGGCGGAAGATGCCCTGCGGATGGCCTTGACCATGGATCCTTATAACGGTTTTATCATCGAAAAGTACCAGGAAGTAAGGGCCAGAGAAGTGGACGTGGAAATTGAAAGCCTTAAAGCCAGAATTGCCGAAGAGAGCTTAAAAGTATCGGTGCATCTTGATCTGGCAAAAATGTATATTCAAAAAAACTTGAAGGAGGAAGCGATTCGTGAGCTGCAGGTAGCCCTAAAAGATCACGTACGCGCTCCCTTTGCCTATCATCTTTTGGGTTGTATTTATCGGGCCGAGGGCAGGTATGATCTGGCGGCCAGTCAGTATAACCGTGCGCTGGAGGCCGCCCCGGCGGAAACTTCTGATTTCACCCGGGCGATTCGCTTTAATCTGGGAACGACCTACGAAGCGGTGGGAACGATTCGTAAGGCGTTAAAGATTTATGAGGAGATTTTGCAGGAGGATATTGATTTTGGCGATTTGAAGAAGAGGGTTAGATATCTTAAAAATACCAGCCTCCAGAGTTTGCGTGACAAAGCCTTGTTGGCGGTGATTACCCGCTACGGACAAAAAGAAGTCTTAGCACTATGGGGCAGGGAAGGAAAATTGGGCGGGGGGGCAAAAAAAGAAGAAATGAGCATTTCTTTTGGTCAGGAACACAATCATGCCGGCTTTGAATACTTTATTAAGGGCATGACCAAAGCGGCGCTGGAAGAATTTGAGCTGGCGGTTCAATTGGATGCAAAGTTTGTGGTGGGAACCAACAACCTTTCGATTGCCCTATTAAAAGAAGGAAGGCTGGCGGACGCACGGATCAAGTTGGAAGAGGCCTTGCAAATCGAACCGAATTCTTCGGTGCTACGCAATAATTTGGGAGTGGTTTACTATTTAACCGGCGAGACGGAGCGGGGCAGGAAAGAGCTGGAGGGTGTTCAGGCCCTGGATCCGGAACTTTCCGCGCTCTGTCTGAATCTGGGAGATGTTTATTATGCCCAGGGCAATATCGAGCCCGCCATTAAACTTTATCAAAAGATCGGTAAATATGATGCTTTAAGTGAGCTTGCCGAACAGCGGCTTCTGTACAAAACACCCGATACCTAGTAGCTAAACCAGATCTTAATGATTAAGCGAAGCCCAAATATCAAAACAAACTTATTTTTTTTATGTCTGCTCTTTTCCTGCGGGTTGGCCTGGGCGGGAGAAATCCCGGTGGATGTAAAGGCGGACAAGCTGAGGTATGTAGAAGGTACGGGACTGGTTGAGGCTTCGGGATCGGTGGAGGTCAAGGTTAAGGGGGTTACGATCTATTCTGATTTTCTGCGCATGGATTCTTCTACCAATATTATTACCGCTGAGGGCCGCGTTAAGATTTTATCCAAGGATTACCAGGCGGATTCTGATTTTATGACTTATGATACGGAAAAAGAATTCTCAACCTTCAATCATTTTAAAACCCGTCTTTCACCGAGCAAGATCAAGGGCAATATTTTTATTACCACCCGAGAAATCAGTGATCAAAAAAGTAAAATGGTGGGGGAGGGGGGAGTGGTAACGACCTGCGATTATTCCGCGCCGCATTTTTTTTCGACGGCGGACCGGTTCGAATATTATCCGGATGATAAGTTTGTTGGTTATAATGTCACTCTGTATGTAGGCGAAATACCGGTACTCTGGACACCTTATTTTATTTATGATTTAACCCAGCGCCGCAAAAAGAACTGGGTGATCGGGCATAACGATGTGGAGGGAGACTATATCAAGTCTGCCTGGGATTATCCCGAAGGGATCCTCTATTTGGATTTGATGTCAAAAAAGGGGTTGGGTTATGGCACGGAAAAAAATTATGGACTGCTGGGATTGGGGTTGGGGACGCTCTATCTTTATCATCTGGATGAAAAAGATACCGGTATCAGTGATTGGGTCACCCGCTGGCAGCACACCCTGCAGATAAATCCTAAAACCACGCTTAAATTGGATCAGAGTTATAATTCTATTTATTTGGTTCCTTACGGACGCAATGAGCAAACCACGGTGGGGTTGAATTTAGATTACAGTGACCAGGCGCGCTGGAATATGAAATTTAATTCTTCGGATGACCGGATTGGCGCTTTGCAAAAATATGCTTTAAATTTTAATCAGGCCTATCAGAAGGTTTCCAGCAACCTCTATTTCAATTATGATTTTTCCAAGGCGGATCCACAGTGGTTGCGAAGCTCCAGCGGGGTGGCCTTGAATTTTCCTTTGTCGGAGCGCACAACCTTTTCGGGAAAAACTGACTATTCAAATTATATTACGGGTACCGATGCTCCCGGCGATGAGCGGGTGGAGCCACAATTTGAAATCGCGGGAGAGGAGCCAGCCTATAGCTGGCGTTATCGTTCGAACTGGTTTGTTAACCTGGATAAGGATCGCTATGGAGGCCAGGATAACCATGAATATATGGAAAAGTTACCGGAGATGGAAGTTGCTCCACGTCCTCTTAATTTAAAATTATTCAATTTGCAGCCGCTTTTCCGTTACGGTTATTATCATGAGGTAGCCTATTTGCCGGTGGCGGGGTTGACCAATAACTACCGTAGTTTTGGGACCCAACGTTATCAATCCAGCTTGAATGCTACCCAAACCCTGGCACTGGCGCTGGGATCAACCGCGAACCTGGGGTTGGGGTTGGACCAATTTTTATATGGGCCGGGAGACGAGTTGTATGCCTATCGGGAAAATTTATCCCTAAATACCAATCTGGCTAGCTGTATTCGTAATGATATTAATTACCGTAAAGGCTTGAACAATGGCAATACCCCTTTTCTTTTTGATCGTCTGGGAACCAACTATCATGATATTACCGAAGCGCTGACCTTTTATTACCGGGATAAATTCAGTTGGACCACGAACGGCGGTTATAACTGGCAAACCAAAAAGTGGTTTGAGGTCATGACCACTCTTTCCCTGAAGCCGACCCGCCGCATCTCCTGGGATATCAATGCCGGCTGGGATATCGAAAACCAGCGCTATAAAGACCTGGTCAATAGCTTGACCCTTTCCCCTTATGATTTTCTAACTACCAGCCTTTCTTCAATCTCCGACCTGAATGACGGGGAACTAAAGTCAGCGACGGTGCTTTATGACTTTTTCCTGCTGCAGGGGCAACCCAACCAGCTGGAGATAAAATTTGACCAAATTTATGAGCCGTCAACGATGCAATTCAAAGTACGTGATATAATGCTGGTGAAGGAATTGCATTGCTGGGAATTGAAAGCTACTTATTCCGATTATCGCAAAGAATTTAGTTTGACTTTTGGATTGAAAGCCATTCCGGAAGAGCCGGTCGGTTTTGCAACCGGTCGGGGTTTTTATTATGAAGGGTTTGAAAAGGCCAAAGCCGAGTTGCAACAAGAATATATGCAGAATGTCACCAGGTAGAAGATGAAAAGCATAAAATATATATTTTATTTATGGTTAATGGTTTGGGTGGTCGGAGAGCTGGGTTGTGCACGAACCGTTACCCCACTGATAAGTTCCGGGGAACAGATGTCGGTAGAGGTAACCTTAAGAGGAACGCTGGAGGCTTCTGCCAACCGCTATTTTTTAGTCCTAAGTGATAACAGTACTTTTAAAATACCCTATTTTTCCAATCTTGACCTGAATACACCCGAGTTTATCGAGCCGGGGATGACGCCACTGCAGGGTACGGCGATTGATTACTATACAAAATATTATTCCACATGGGCGGGTTATGTGGTTTTAGACCGCAATCAGTTTTTCTCGGTGCGGGGCCCCTTTATTTACGGGCAGGCGGCCAGCCGCGAAGTGCTCTCCAATCTGAGTTCGCCGGACACAAAAATAAAATTTACTTTCAGGCTGAGTCGCATTTTTGCTATCGTACCCGATACCATTTATTTCGATTTTGTAACCGTTCCCTGGCCGGATGGGGCGGTGAAAATTCCAGCCGATCATATTAATTCTACGGATGCTTATATTTCAAAGGCGACCGGTTCGATTAAAACGGTGGATGATCTCCTTGATCCGGGGCTAGACCCCGCGCTGGATATCCTCAACTGTCGGGTTGAGATCCAATGATAAACCTTTTCCTGGCAGGCCTCTCGGGGCTGGGACTGGCGCTGATCGCTCCGAAGATTAGTTTTTCTTGGTTGGTCTGGGTGGCTTTTCTCCCGCTGCTTTCCGCAATTAATCGTGCGCAAAATCTAAGAAAGGCGGCGCTGTACGGTTTTATCACTGGTCTTATTTTTTACGGTGCTACCTTTGCTTTCCTTTTTTCCCTGACAGATTATGTCGGGCTGCTAATTCTGTTCGGATGGTTGGGGGGGGTAGTTTTCTATTCACTTTATGCTGCTTTGTTTGGTTTGATACTGAAGCGCTATCAGCATCCCGCCTTTCCCTTTCTGCTGGCACCTTTTGTCTGGGTACTGGTGGAATGGCTCAGGTTTTTGGGCCCTTTTGGGATGGTGCCTTCCCTGGGTTATTCCCAATGGACCCACCCGATGCTTGCGCAGATCGCATCGGTAACCGGGGTTACCGGCGTGACTTTCCTGATTGTTCTGGTTAATGCTTTATTAGCAGAAATATTATTTGTCCCTCGTTCGCTCAAGCAAAAAGGTTGGCTGGTAGCAATCTTGTTTTTCTGTTTAGGCGGCGTAAGTTTGTACGGTTATTATGAATTAAACTTTAATAAACTTGTTTTGGGAAAAGAACTTTCCATTGCCTTGATCCAGGGGAATTTTGACCAGAGTGAAAAAATGGACATTGCCAATCTGCCGCGGATCAAAGACGCCTATTTGAAATTGACCGAAGAAAGTTTGAAAGGCTCGCCCGAAGCGATTATCTGGCCCGAAACGGCGATCCCCTTTTATATCCAAGATGATTATGCATTTTATGAAAATATAAGAAAGCTCGCGCAGGCGGGGCGGGTTAATCTGATTTTTGGACTGCCGCGTTACAGTCGGGGTCTGGCTTATAATTCGACGATGTTTATCTCATCGTCCGGCGATTTTTTGGGCTGGCAGGACAAACACCGCTTGATTCCCTTTGGTGAATATATCCCTTTTCGCTCTCTGATTGTTCCTCTTTTCAGAAGTTTTAAGGCGCTCAAGTACACCATTTTTCTGCAACAGGATTTCAGCCAAAGCTATCAGGTGGAGACGGTGAGTACGCCGGTCGGGATTATCGGGGTGGGGATTTGCAGTGACATTCTCTTTTCCGATATTTTTCGTGATTTTGAAGATAAGGGGGTGGATTATTTTTTCACCATTAATAATCTGGCCTGGTATAAGCGCACTTCCGCTTTAGAAAAACAATTGACGAATGTCACTTTTCGGGCGATTGAATTTAGAAGATATATCGCACAGGCCACCAATAATGGCATTACCTGTATCATTGATCCCTGGGGAAGGGTTGCGGCTAAGTTAAAAACCGATGAAAAGGATGTGCTTTACGGCAAAGTTTATAAGGTGAACGAGCGAACCTTTTACAGCCGTTTCGGCGATCTCTTTACCGATGCCGTCATCCTGGTTTTTCTGGGCTATGTCCTGTCACGCTTTAGAAAGCGCCAGCCCAAAATCGCGGCCGCATAGTCATCGATCGGGGGCGGAAACAGGAGGGTGCGGGGCAGTAATCTCCAAAATCCCCGTGGTTTATTTTCCTTCCAGTACAGTTTACGCGCTTCTTCGCTCGAGTTTTTCTCAGAGATAAATAATAAATTGGCGCGAAGCTTCAAGGGTAAAAGTTCCTGGTAAATTTCTTTTCCGGAAGCGCTTTCACCGATAACCAGATCAGAAACAGGAAATTTTTCCAGCAGGGCGGAAAGCGCGGTGTGTAGTTGTCCACGTGAGACAATCGCCTTGTGAATTAGCTGTCCATCCGTTTGCAGGATAGCCAAGCCACATTTTTCTGTCCCCGGATCGATGGCGAGAATCATTGGTAAAAGAGCTTTAACTCCACTTCCAGCGGACCCAGGCTGTAAATGTCTTTTTTCGCCTGGCTTTCGATCCGAACCTCTTGCTTGTAGGTGCTAATTTTTTTTGCCAGCGAGCTGATTTGGTTATAGGGAATACTGCCGATCGAGCCGCTGGCATCCGGAATCACGCCTGCCTGCAGTGCGGATTGGTGAGTGAGCGCCAGCAGCTGCTGGATCTCGCGTTCGATTTCTGAAGTGGAAAGCGAAGGGGGGATAACCCTTTTGGCAATCACCGCTCCGTTTTTATAAATCACCCGGTTCGGAGAGATACTGAAATGAACCGGAACAATTTCTCCCAAAAGGGTATTTTGTAATACCAATACCTGGGTAATGTTTTCTCCTTGGTTCTTCTCCAGGCTTTCCAGCGCCAGATTGAAATTTTCAGGTGAGATATAGATGAGATGCTCCTGTTTATTTGCCCCAAAGGTACGGACATAAGCATCCGCGGCTGAAAGAATCTGACGCAGCCCACCTTCCAGCTTCTCTTTTTCCGGACCGGCGTTTACCACCGAAGTGAGCAGTGTTTCACCGACATTGAAGAGGATTTTTCCCTTGCGGGAGACTTCAATCTGCCGGCTTAATTTATTTCTGGCTTTCTCTAGCTGGGCAATTTCTTTCCGGGACTTCTCCAGATTGGTGTGGGCGGAGGAGAGCTCGATATCGATTTTATTTATTTCTGCCACTTTCTGTTCCAGCTGTAAACTTTTTTGGCTTAACTCTTTCCTTAACTTTTCCAGACCGAAAAAAGCAGTGCGCGCCTCCTGGGAGAAACTAAGAATGACGGAAAAGGTGATGAGGGCGATCAGGATACCGCTGAGGATGGTGATAAGAATGGCGGTGTGGTGCGGCCTAAATCCGAGGACTGTTAAACGGCGCTTGCCGATTTTCGTCCCGAGGTAATCGCCTACGTAGGCGATTACGCCGGCAATCACAATCAGAATTACGACTAGCTGCAGACCGAAACTAAACATTTTATTTAACCGCCGCCTTGGAGAGAATGTACCAACCCACCCCTCCGGTAACCAGATTCGGCAACCAGGCAGAAACTCCGGGGGAAAGGACTTTGAGCTCACCAATGGAGAGACAGACGAAAGTTACAATGTAATAGAAAAAGATAACCAGGATGGAAATCCCCAGCCCGATCGAGGAAGAGGCGCGACGGGGCGATAAGCCCAGGGGAGCGCCCAGCAGCGCAAAGACCAGCGAGGCAAAGGGGATCGACATTTTCATATTGAGCTGGATCTTAAAATCGGTGACATCTACTCCCATTTTTTCTTTGAGCGCAATAAAATCGCGCAGCTCGGCAATCGTCATGTCATCCGGGCTTTTGTCCCCGATGTAAAAATCGGCGGGGGTGTACTTGATGGTGATTGCCTGTTCCTGGAATTTTATCAGATGTTTATATTCCCCGGTTTCGCTGATGAGATAAATGGTCCCGGTTTTGAAGAGCCACTGCGCTTTCTCGCTCAGCCATTGTGCTTCTTTGGCGGTCATGATCTGGGAGAGCCGCCCCTCTGAAAATTCCTGGACGATCACATCCTGCATGGTTGCGCCGGTAAGCGTATCAGCGTAAAAAATTCTTTTTAAGACGCCCCGTTCCATTTCCGGGATGAAAACGTTCTTTTGAAATTTGGGGGGTTGTTTGGTGGTGGTGGTGATCAACAGGTTTTTAGCCATTTTATTGGCTTTGGGAACCACCACCTCCTGGAAGGCGAGATTGGTAAAGGAAACCAGCAGACCCAAAAATAATACCGGGATGATCAAGCGGTAGAGGGAAAGCCCGGAGGATTGGAAAGCGATAATCTCTGAGTCGTGAGAAAGACGGGAAAAAGCCAGGAGGGCGCCCAGCAGCATCGCCATCGGGAAAATATAAACCACCACCGAGGGAAGTTTGTAAACAAAAAGCTGCAGCGCAATGAAGATCGGCATGCCTTTTAAGACCACCGCCCGTACCAGCTCAAAGAGAATCATACTGGCGGAAAGAATGGCAGTGAAAGCTCCCAGGCCAAAGAGAAAAGGTTCGAGCAGCTCCCGGAAGAGGTAGCGGTCAATGATTTTTATCAAAGTTCGAAATTCTCCCCCAGATAAAACTTCTTGGCCGCTTCCGATTTAGCAATATCAGCTGAATTTCCAGAGACCAAAATTTGACCCTTGTGGATGATGTAGGCGCGATTGGTGATCGCCAGGGTTTCGCGAACGTTGTGATCGGTGATCAAGACGCCGATCCCTTTTTCTTTTAAGTGTCGGATGATCTCCTGCAGGTCCGCTACCGTTTTAGGGTCAATGCCGGTGAAGGGCTCATCTAGTAAAAGAAAGGAAGGGTTGGTAGCCAGGGCGCGCGCGATTTCCACTCTTCTTTGTTCTCCGCCGGAGAGGGTATAGGCTTTTTGTTTGCGCAGAGAAAGTACGCCCAGCTCTTCCAGTAGCTTCGCCAGCCGCGTTTCGTATTCGTTTTTTGGGATTTCAGGCATCAGTTCCCAGAGAATCAGGATGTTTTCTTCTACGGTGAGTTTACGAAAAATCGATGCTTCCTGGGGAAGATAACCGATTCCTAGATGGGCACGCCGATGCATGGGTAGTTTGGTGATTTCGTGATCTCCGAGGAAGATCTTTCCTGCATCCGGACGGATCAAACCCACGACCATATAAAAGGTGGTGGTTTTACCTGCACCATTTGGTCCCAGCAATCCCACAATTTCACCTTGCTTGACCTCGATCGAAACCTCGTTTACCGCAACCTTCTTACCGTAATTTTTTATTAGTTTTTCTGTTTTTACATACATAATTGTAAAAAATTATACTGGTTTTAGGCCGTTTTGGCAAGGATAAAGAAGTTATTTCATTTTTCCTTAATTTTTGTGTTTTTTATGTTTATTTATTGACACTGGTGATATAATAAAAAAACTCAAACTCGCAATCAGCAGAAGGCGATAAAGGAGGAAAAGATTTGAGTAAAAAAATTATTATTTCTCTTTTTACAATTGTCATTTTATTGGGGTTTTCATATTTTTATTTGGGATGCGGGAAAGTGGTGCAAGAGCAGCAGGTGACGCCGGGAGCGATAAGTTGGAGCCAGGTTACTTCCTCCGCGGCTTGGGGTGCACGTGAGGGGTTCAGCAGTGTAAGTTTTGATAACAAAATCTGGGTGATTGGGGGGAACAGGGGAACCAACTATCTAAGTGATGTCTGGTATTCGAGTAATGGGAAAGATTGGACGCAAGCGACGGGAAGCGCGGCGTTTGGCGGTAGGACCAATCACACCTGTGTGGTTATTAATAACAAGATGTGGGTGATCGGGGGATATGACGGGACAAACTATTACAATGATGTCTGGTCTTCCACGGACGGAGTAACCTGGACTCAGGCAACCGCCTCGGCTGCTTTTAGTAAAAGGGCCAGCCACACCAGTCTGGTTTATAACGGCCAGATGTGGGTGATCGGGGGATATGACGGGACAAACTATTACAATGATGTCTGGTCTTCCACGGACGGAGTAACCTGGACTCAGGCAACCGTCTCAGCTGGTTTTAGTAAAAGATCTGAACTTACCAGTGTGGTTTATAGCGGAAAGTTGTGGGTGATTGGCGGATTTAATGGAACCAATTATCTAAATGATATCTGGTTTTCAGTGGATGGCGTGAACTGGAATAGGCCAATAGTTGCTTCAGCCTCTGCCAAAGCGCTGCAAACAACCTTTCCAGCTGGAAAGGGACTATGCAGTTTTTCAACCGGCGACAACCTAGTGGTGCTGTACAACAACAATGTTTACAGTTCAAATGATGGGATAAATTGGCTGCCTGGTGCAGGGGCAGCTGGTGACCACGTGACAATGTTGGGCAATAATATTTACGTGATAAGTTCTTCCGGTGCTATTTGGAAAGGTATTCTGCCCCTTTATATTATGGATTGGACGGAATTGTCTCAATATATATGCAATAGTTTTGTAGTAAAAAATCATACTAGTTTGGTTTTTGGAGGAAAGATGTGGATTATCTCGGGTGAGCTATATAATTATGGTCACCCTCTAAGTGAAAAGCCTAAAGTTTTCTCCTCTTTGGATGGAGTGACCTGGGCAGAAACAGATATTAATAATTATGGTTACAACTACATATCCGGACATACAAGTGTGGTTTTTGATAACAAAATGTGGATTATTGGGGGACAGCAAGGGAGCCAATATTTCAATGATGTCTGGTCTTCTCCAGACGGAGTGACATGGACCAAGCTAATGGCTTCTGCAATTTTCCCTGCAAGAGCAGAACACACCAGTGTGGTATTTGATAACAAGATGTGGGTGATTGGTGGAAACAATGGGACGGATAACCTGAGCGATGTCTGGTCTTCCACAGACGGAGTGACCTGGACTCAGGTAACGGCTTCAGCTGCATTTGGTAAAAGATCTGGTCATACCAGTGTAGTATTTGTAGATCCACAAGATAATAAGGAAAAGATGTGGGTGATTGGTGGGAATTATTCGTCAACAACAGGATATCGCCTTGGTGAAATCTATAATTCGCCTGATGGAGTAAACTGGACAAAGGTTACGGTCGATCCCACGTCTGTATTTTCAGCGAGATTCGGCCATTCGAGCGTTGTCTCTGATAATAAAATGTGGGTAATTGGTGGATCTGATGGTCTCAATTATTTTTCTGATACATGGTATTCTTCAGATGGAAAACAATGGCATCAACCATTAACCTCAAAGAATTTTAGTGCTAGAAGTGATCATACCAGTGTGGTTTATCCTGAGGGCACCGGGGGAATATGGGTGATTGGGGGTCATGATCAAAATCAAGATCTCCCAGCTATAGCACCTGTGCTTATACCGGGAGAAACAACAACAACCTTTCCTTCTGGTTATGCCAGTGGTGTTTGGACAACACGGGTGCCTCCACTGGGACCAACAACAACTATAAATTCGACAACAACTACCGCTACCACTACCACTGACATTCCCACGCACGGTGTCTCCTGGCAACCATTGTCTAATGGATTACTACTCGGTACTACGGTTCGTGCTCTTGCATTAAGCGGCGGTTTATTAAAAGTAGGAGGCATATTGTATTTATCAGATGGTAGTACAGGTTATGCTGAATTAAATGGATCAACATGGTCAGGGAAAGGAACGATGACAGGCGCACCGGATGTTTATGCGATAGCAGTAGCCAATAATGGCGATACTTATATTGGCGGGACATTTGATCATGTTGGAGGCGTTGCCGCTAATAATATTGCGATGTGGAATGGAACTTCCTGGTCTCCTGTAGGGTCTGGACTGGATAATACTGTACGAGCTTTGGCGTTTGATTCTTCAGGTAGACTATATGCTGGGGGAGATTTTTCAAATCATATCAAATGGTGGAATGGTTCGTCTTGGGCCGCTTTAGCTGGGGGCTTGCCTGGTCCAGTTTATTCATTGGCATTTCATCCCACTTCCGGGAAGTTATATGTTGGAGGAGTTTTTAATGGCCCAAATTACCTTAATAATATTGCAATGCTAGAATCCCCTCCGTTTATTTCCTCATGGATTTCATTAAGCGGTGGAACAAATGGGTCAGTCTATGCACTAAATTTTGATCCATCGGGGAATCTTTATGTCGGTGGAGGATTTACATCTGTAACAAATGTAGCTAAAAATTCATTCACTATTACAGCAAATCGTATTGCTAAATGGGATGGTTCTTCTTGGTCATCACTTAATTCTGCATTTGACGCTCCTATTTTGGCCTTGATAATTACTCCTGGAGGAATGCTTTACGCGGGGGGAAATTTTACTCATCAATTAGCATCTTATAACCTCTTGAGCTCAAATCCGACTTGGACATTTTATAATTTTACCGGTAATATGCAGGTAGATGCTTTCGCTTATAGTAGCAGTGATGGCAGTTTGTATATAGGAGGAGATTTTACAAATGCTGAAGGGGTTAGTGTTAATGGTATAGTAAAATATACAACAATAGCACGTTGATTATTTATATTTTTATGTATTTACTTAAATGAAAGCATTAAATACGCGGTTGAAAATTAAGCTTTATTCGTAAAATTTACTAGTTCTTGTAGTTTTCTTTTTGCGGCGCCGGAGTCGATGGCTTCTTCTGCCTGTTTCAGGCCTTCTTTGAAATCTTTGGCTTTGCCGCCGACAAAAATCGCGGCGGCGGCGTTCATGAGTACAACTTTGCGCTTTGTTCCCTTTTCTTCCGCTTCCAAAATTTCAATTGCAATCTCGGTATTTTTAGCCACCGAACCGCCCAGGATTTCTTCCTTTTTGGCACAATGCAATCCGAAATCATCCGGTTCAATATAATAGGTTTCTATTTTTTTATCTATCAATTGGGTAACTTTGGTTTTATCCGAAATAGAAATCTCATCCAGGCCGTCCATGCCATGCACGATCAGAGCATGCTCGACCCCCAGATTTTTCAGGACTGCTGCCATGGTTTCTGTTAGATCAGGGTCAAAAACCCCTAAAACCTGAGCTTTAGCGTGGGCTGGATTGGTCAGCGGGCCAAGGATATTAAAAACGGTTCTGATCCCGATTTCCTTTCGCGTGGGGGCGGCAAAGCGCATCGCTTTATGAAAATTTGGTGCAAAAATAAATCCAATCCCCACTCGGTCAATGCATTCCTCAACTCTTTTGGGTTCAATATCGATTTTCACTCCCAGGGCCTCCAGCAGATCCGCCGAACCGCAGCGGGAAGAAACCGATCGATTTCCGTGTTTGGCTATCGGTACCCCAGCTCCGGCCGCGACCAAAGCTGAAACGGTAGATATATTAAAGGTCCCCGAGAGATCTCCGCCAGTGCCACAGGTGTCAACCAGATTTTGGCTGTGGGGATAAATAGTGATGGCGTGTTCCCGCATCTTTTCCGCTAAGCCGGTTATTTCATCTATTGTCTCACCTTTAATCCTCAGTGCGGTAATAAAGGCCGCAATTTGCGAGGGGGTAGCATTTCCCTGCATGATCATATCCATCGCCATAGAAGCTTCTTCGCGGGTTAAATTATTTCCTTCCACAATTTTATTGATAAAAGTTTTTAACATTTAGTGACCTCCACAAGATGAACAAGCTCCGGAAGCGCAACTCGAACAGGAACTACTATGATCGCCACTGCTGCTGGAAGAAAGATCGCTGCTTGAATGACCTATACTGGGCGCATAAAAAACCCGACGGGATAGAGATCCGCAATCGGGACATTTCGGATCGGCGCTTTCTCCCATCCCCTTTATAATCTCAAATACAGTGCCGCAATCGGTACACTTGTAATCATAAAACGGCATGTTATAATTGTATCGTGAAAAAGCTCACTTTTCAACAAATTGTCGATAGTTTGAATGAATTTTGGGCAGATTATGGTTGCGTTATCCGCCAGCCCTATGACCTGGAAAAGGGGGCGGCGACCATGTCTCCCGCCACTTTTTTTGGCGTACTTGGACCTAAAACCTGGAAGGTAGCCTATATCGATCCGGTCCGGCGCCCCACCGACGGCCGATACGGAGAAAACCCCAATCGCCTTTTTCATTATTTTCAATATCAGGTGATCATTAAGCCTTCACCCATTGATATACAAGATCGATACCTCGACTCACTTCGTTCGCTCGGTATAAATCCAGCTAAGCATGATGTACGTTTTGTGGAAGATAACTGGGAATCGCCGACTCTGGGTGCCTGGGGCACGGGTTGGGAGATATGGGCGGAGGGGATGGAAATTACCCAGTTCACCTACTTCCAGGAGTGTGGCGGTTATCCCTGCAAACCGGTGGCCGCCGAATTGACTTATGGCCTGGAAAGAATCGCGATGTTTATTCAGAAGATCGATAACGTTTATGAAATCGAATGGACCAAGGGAGTTAAATACGGCGAGATCTACCTGCAGCCAGAAAAAGAACACTCAAAATATAATTTTGAGGTTGCCTCGATTGAAACCTTGAACAGCCTTTTTGAGCTTTATGAAAAAGAGGCTTTGCGCCTGATGGAGCAAAATCTGGTTTTGCCGGCTTATGATTATGTTTTGAAGTGCTCGCATGCCTTTAATTTATTGGATGCGCGGGGAGCGATCTCCGTCACCGAACGCATGGCCTATATCCTAAGGATCCGAAAACTGGCGCGCCGCTGTGCCAAGCTCTACGTGGAAGGAACGCATGTCGAAACCCCAAAACCTTGACGCTTTATTAGAAGTGGGCTGCGAAGAAATTCCGGCGCGGTTTATGCCGGGATTTCTGCAAGATTTAAAAAGCAAAGCCGAGGAAAGGCTCAAGAAAGAAAGGATCGGCTTTGGTAAAATACAAACGCTGGGAACGGCCCGCCGCTTGGTGCTCGCCATCGAAAATATTTCCGTCGGGCAGTCCGACCTTACCGAAGAGGTGAAAGGCCCCCCTGCAGAAGCGGCCTTTGACCCTGACGGCAAGCCCAAACCGGCGGCTTTGGGCTTTGCCAAAAGCCAGGGGGTAACGCTCAAGGATTTAAAACTAAAACCACTAGGCAACCGAAATTATGTTTTTGCTCAGGTTTTAAAAAAAGGCCAGCCAGTTGAGAAAATATTAAAGGTTGTTTTTCCTGAAATAATTCTGGCGCTTTACCAGCCGCTGGCGATGCGCTGGGGTAATTATGATATAAAATTTATCCGTCCCTTTCACTGGTTCGTTGCTCTCTGCGGAAATAAAACCATCCCCTTTGAGCTAGCAGGCGTAAAATCCTCTGCTTTTACCCGGGGACACCGCTATCTCAAAAACTCAAAACCTTGCCTGCCGGCAGGCAGGTTCAAAATTCAAACTTCAAAAAAAGAAAATTATATTAAAGTTTTGGCCAGGCTGGGGGTGATTGTCGATCAAGAGGAGAGGAAAAGAATAATTCGGAAAATGGTGAATGAAGCGGGCAAGCGGGTGAAGGGGGTTGCTTTGGTTGAAGACGATCTGCTGGAGGAAGTCACCTATCTGGTTGAGAATCCTCTCGCTTATGTGGGTAAGTTTAAAGATGAGTTTTTGTCTCTGCCGCGAGCGGTGCTGATAACCTCAATGAAAAAAAACCAGAAATATTTCCCGGTGTTGGATGAAGCAGGGAAATTACTGGCAAACTTTGTGGTGGTTACGGACGGCTGCCAGAGCGCGAAAGTGGTAGAGGGGAATGAAAAGGTTTTAACCGCCAGGCTTTCGGATGCCAAATTTTTCTATGAAGAAGATCTTAAGCTGCCACTCCAACTCAGAATCGCAGATCTGGATCGGGTGTCGTTCTTTGAACGATTGGGCACCGTTTCAAATAAGGTTGAAAGAATGATCAAGCTTTCGGAATGGCTGGCAAAAAGTTTAAACCTGGATGAGCAGGGAGTGGCACGCGCCCGCCGGGTGGCGGAGCTAAGCAAGGCGGATCTTACCACCAAAATCGTTTACGAGTTCCCTGAACTACAGGGAATAATAGGAAAAGAATATGCTTTGCGGGGAGGGGAGGAGGCGGTGGTAGCGGAGGGTATTCTTGAGCATTACTTACCCCGCTATGCTGAAGACCAGCTGCCGCAGTCGCCTGCCGGAACGGTGGTAGCGCTGGCGGATCGGATTGATTCCCTGGTGGGTTATTTCAGTGTGGGATCAATTCCCTCCGGCTCGGAAGATCCCTATGGCTTACGCCGTGCGGTGCACGGAATTATCCGGATCGTTCTGGAGAAAAACCTTGACCTGCTTCTGGATGAGGCGATCAGCAACAGCTATAAACTTTATGAGCCGGTTTTCCTGGGATTTCTTTTTGCGCAGGGAGAAACCGGTTACCAGGATTTTGCCAAAATTAAAAAGCGGATTTTAGATTTTATCGCCGGCCGGCTGCGTCCTATTTTGTTGGAAAAGGGGATCCGCTACGATGTGGTGGAGGCGGTGCTGGTCGATTTTAATGATATTTTAGACACCCTAAAAAAAGCGCAGGTTTTGAATAAATTGGTGAGCGAGAGCTGGTTTGCGGGAGTGGTCCGTTCCGCCGATCGGATTGCGCGCATTGCCAAAGAAGCCAGGCGAGAAGAGGTGCTGGAGAGGGATTTTGTTGAGAAAGAAGAGAAAGAGCTTTTTGATCTTTATCTGAAAATAAACTGGGAGGTGGGGGAGGCGATCAAACAGGAAGATTGGATGAAAGCCATAAAAGAACTGGCAAAATTGACCGAAACGATTGAGAGATATTTTGAAAAAGTGCTGGTGATGCACGGAGATGAAAAAATAAAGTTAAACCGTCTGGCGCTTCTGAAATCGATTGATAAACTTTATCTGCAGGTAGCCGATTTAAGAAAAATAGTTTTGTGATGCAAAAAATATCGCTGGTTATACCCACCCTGAATGAAGAAGAAAACCTCGGATTGGTCCTACAGAGTCTGCCTAAAGAAATCAATGAAATTGTTGTGGTAGATGGCAATTCTACCGATAAAACGGTGGAGGTAGCGAAAAAATTGGGAGCTAAAGTATTGTTCGATTCTGCCGGTAAAGGTTCCGCTTTGCGCAAGGGCATGAAGGCGGTTGGCGGAGATATTATCATCATGATGGATGCGGATTGCTCGCACATTGCCAGCGAAATTCCCCTTTTGATCTCCGGCATTAATGCCGGCTATGATATTTGCATGGGATCGCGCTTTATCCAGGGCGGGGGAAGTGACGACATAACGCCCATCCGTCGCTGGGGAAATAAAATCTTGGTAATGATCGTAAATCTTTTGTGGCGTATGAATTATTCTGATCTCTGCTATGGTTATCGCGCTTTTCGCCGGGAAGTGCTACCGAAATTAAAGCTGGAATCAGATGGTTTCGGGATCGAAGCCGAGATTTCCATCAAGGCAGCTAAAGCCAAGCTGAAAGTGCTGGAAGTGCCCAGCTTTGAAAAACATCGTTTCCGGGGGGTGGGCAAACTCAAGGTGATGCGTGACGGCTGGATTGTTCTGCTGCGTATCCTGAAGGAGCTTTTTACTAAATAACATGGCTTCTCCCTTTTTTGAATTGGGTAAGAATATTTTAGCTTCGAATTTCAATGGGCTGTCCCGTCCCTATAAACTAACCTTTGCCATATCTTATCGCTGCAATGCCCGCTGTGCCACCTGCAATATCTGGCAGAGAAAAAGCGACAAGGAATTGGCCTTAAGCGAAATTGATCGTTTCTTTCAAAAGAATAAATTTTCCTGGATAAACTTGACCGGGGGAGAGCCTGCGCTGCGTGAAGACCTGGCCGAGATCATCAAAGTGATCCAAAATGACAACCCCCAGCTTTATTTTATGAATTTCACCTCCAATGGACTGCTGCCGGACAAATTATTGGCGATGGCAAAAGCGATGCGCGCGTTTATCAGAATACCTAAATTTGCTATTGGGGTGAGCGTGGAAGGACCGCCGGAAATTGATTTGAAAGTCAGAAGAATACCGGAGAGCTTCAAGCTTAGCCTGCAAAGCTTAAAAGGTTTGCGTGAAATCTTCAAAGGGACCAACTATCAGCCTTTTATAAGTTATACTATTTCTCCCCATAATCTTGGCAGACTTAAGGAAACAATTGAGGCTATTCGTGCCGAGGTTCCTGATTTTAGCTTGACCGATTTCCATATTAACCTCTTTCACTTTTCTTCCCATTATTATGGGAACCTCGAATATCAGCTCACGGAAGATTTTGAAGTACAGGCGATCAAAGAGATAAAGGCGTATTTAGAAGGTTATAGGGTGCCCTTAAACCCTGATGCCTGGATCGAGAAGAAATATCTGCAGCTGCTGGTAAAATTTCTTAAGCAGCAAAAAACCCCGCTGCCCTGCCAGGCCCTGCGTGCTTCCTGCTACATCGATCCCCAGGGGAACATCTACCCCTGTGCCATGTATGATGAGAATTTGGGTAGTTTAAGGGAAAACGAGTTTGATCTTTCGCGGCTCTGGAAATCAAATAATTTTAAAGAAACCAGAAAAATCATTGCCGCGTATAAATGCCCTAATTGCTGGACCCCCTGCGAGGCCTATCAGACGATATTAGGGAATTTATTTTAATGAGAAAGATGCATATTCTTGGTATCTGGGATGGTCATGACGCGGGGGCGGCGATCATTGAAGGCAACGCTATCAAGGTGGCCTTCAACGAAGAGCGCCTTTCTCGACGTAAGCTGGAGGTCGGGTTCCCAACTCTTTCCATTAAAGCCTGCCTGGATTATTTAAAGATCGCGCCTAAAGAAATTAGGGCTATCGCGGCGACCACCTCCGATTTTTCCAAGACGCTCACCCGGATCTTCCCCTCGCTGAAAGAAAAATATTATTTGATCCGCCGGCGTAAAATAATCCCGCGCCAGATGCTTTTCCAGAAAAACCTGAAATATTTTCTAACTGAATTTGGCCCTTCTTCCTTGAGCAACATTTTTAGTGATTTGAACCTGAAAGGTCAGCTTAACCGGCTGGGATTCGAAAACTATCAACTCTCTATGGTAAACCATCACCTGGCACACGCCGCCACCTGTTTTTGCAGCGGTTTTGAAAAGGGACTGTCCATCAGCATCGATGGGGTGGGGGATGGTCTTTCCGGTACGGTAAACCTGTTTAATCAGGGAAAGATGGAAAAAGTTGCTGAAATCCCGGCGCGTGATTCGCTGGGGATATTTTTTGAACACGTCACCAATCTTCTGAATATGCGCGAACTGGAAGATGAAGGGAAAGTCATGGCGCTGGCCGATTTCGCTTATCCGGTGCCTCCCGCTGAAAATCCGATGCTGGAGTTGTTTGAGGTCTCGGGAATGAGGATTAAGGCAAAGGTGCCGACTTCACGCATGAAGCAGGTACTGGAGAAAATTATCTGGAAGAGTCCCGCCGAGCAGTTTGCCCGCATGGCCCAGGATGCGCTGGAGCATTTCCTGGTGCAATGGTTTGAGAATTGTTTGCGCGAAACGCGGGAAAGCTACCTTTGCTGGTCGGGGGGTGTGGCTTCCAATATCAAGGCCAACCAAAAAATCAGACATTTGCCTCAGGTGAAGGATTGGTTTGTTTTCCCGCATATGGGAGACGGGGGACTGGCGATCGGTGCGGCCTTATATGTCAATTCAAAACTCAATGGGGTGGCTAAATATCAATTCAACGATGTTTATTTTGGCAGGGAATATGCGAATGAAGAAATTCTGCCGGTTTTAAAACAGAATAACCTCAGCTTTACCCGTGAAGAAAATATCGCCGAGAAAACGGCCAGGCTGCTGGCGGAAGAAAAGATCGTTTTCTGGTTCCAGGGACGAATGGAGCTGGGGCCCAGGGCGCTGGGATGCCGCAGTATCCTGGCGAAGGCCGATTCTAAGAAATGTAAAGATGACCTGAACCTGAAAATTAAAAAACGAGTCTGGTACCAGCCTTTTTGCCCAACCCTTCTCGAGGAAAATATATCTGATTATATTGCCGATTTTACCCATCGACCCGATCGCTTTATGACCATGGGCTACAGTGTGAAGCCGAATTTAAAAGAAAAATTAGAAGCGGTGGTCAATGTCGATGGCTCCTGCCGTCCGCAGATGCTGGGAAAAGAAAACGCCCGCTTTCGCGCTTTGCTGGAAGCCTATCGTAAAATTACCGGCGAAGGGATAATTTTAAATACTAGTTTTAATCAACACGGTGAGCCAATTGTTGAAAATCCAGCGCAGGCGGTGGAGACTTTTCTTAAAACCGGGAATAAAAATATGGCGATCGGCGACTTCTTGGTAACAGCGAAATGAAAAAATATTTTGCTCAATATCAGGAAAATATTTTCCTCTCCGGCTTACTTTATTTAGTTATTCTGCTTTTATTTATTTTGCCACGTGTGTTAATACCCGCGAGTTGGTCAGCTTCCTTGCAGGGTATGCTGGCGGGATTGGTGGCCTATACCCTGCGCCTGCACTTGCTTTTGCTTTTAGTTATGGGAATTTTAATCTTTAAGCCGCTGCGCGAGAAGCTAAGGTCGATTAATTATAAAACCTGGCTGGCGCTGGCGCTGGTGTTGGGGTTGGGCTTTTATCTTTTTTGGAGCGTGGGGCCTTTTACCCACCGGGTTTATTTTGACGAAGATATTTATATGAATATCGGGGCCAACATTGCCCATCAAAATGTGGCGCTGAAAACCAATCTGGGCACGCCGAACCATTGTTATGACGGAGAATATAATAAAGATCCGAGCGGTATGCCCGCTCTGCTCAGCGTGTTTTATTCAATCTTTGGGGTGGATGAGTATCTTAGCTCCAGAATTACCGTCAGCGTCAGTCTGCTTAGCGCCCTGTTGCTTTTTCTTATCGCTTATCTGATTTTTGGCCAGGAGCTGCTGGCGCTTTTTGCCGCTTTTATTTTTATCCTGATGCCGGAGAATATCATCTGGGCGCCGACGGTAGCGGCCGAACCCTATCTGGTATTTTTTTCCGCATTAACCTTACTGGGATTGGTGCTTTATGCTCAAACCTGGGATAACAAAGCCCTGATCTTTTCTCTCTTTTCGCTGGCGTACGCGGCACAGATCAGGCCGGAGGGGATCCTTTTGCTCATTCCTTTGCAGCTTTTTCTTTTCTTCAGTCGAGATTTTAAGGGAAAAGCGCTGGAGCCAACTTTTATCGCTGGCTGGATATTATTCTTTCTGCTCCTTCTGCCGCAGTTTCTTACCTTTGCCGCTTTTCGGGGAGAAAGCTGGGGAGCGACCGGTCCTATGTTTGGCCTGAATTATTTTTACAACAATTTTAGGGCCAACCTTTTTTATTTCTCAGAAAACACACGCTGGCCGATAATTTTTAGCGCCCTGGCCTTGATCGGTATTTTCCCGTTTAGAAAATGGTTTAAGGAAAAAGTAAGCCTGATCTTTTTCTTTCTGGTTTTCTTTGCCTTTTTTCTGTTTTTTTATGCCGGCAGTTACAATTATGGAACGGATGTGCGCTTTTCGCTGATTTTAAATCTTCCGCTGGCGATCCTGGCAGCGGCCGGCATCTATTTAATCAATAATTCAATTTTTAAAAAGATCAATTTCGTGGTTATCAATCTTATTTGGATTATTTTAATCCTCTGGTCATTTAAAATGGTTTATCCGGCCATTCCTATCGGAGAAGAATCGATCGATGCGCGGACCTCCCATGACTATATGGTAAAGGTGCTGCATAGGTTGCCTAAAAATAGCTATGTGCTTTCTTACGATCCCTGTATTGTGGTGATTAACGGGCAGAGTGGGGCGCAGACTTTTTATGCGGAGAGGGAGGGGGTCATGCATAGAATAATGGCAGAATCCAGCGGTGTCTATTTCTTTCAAGATGTTTGGAGCCAGATTCCTCCTTACCGCGATGAATGGAGAACAATGTTTAAGGTGTATAAGCTGGAACGGATGCCAGGACTAGCCTTCCGACAATATACTTTTGATCTTTATCGTATTTCAAAATGAAAAAAATTGCTATAGTAGGTGGAGGGATTACGGGGCTTTCGTTAGCTCACTTCTTAACTAAAAAAGGTCAGCGTGTTTCCCTCTTTGAAAAAGAGCCACAGTTGGGTGGTCTGATCTCCACCTTCCAATTCGAAGCGAGCCGTATAGAAAGATTTTATCACCATTTTTTTGCGCAAGATGATTTTGTTTTCAAGCTCTTAGAAGAAATAGGAATTAAAGATAAGCTCTACTGGCGTTATCCCAGGATGGGCTTTTTGATCGAGCAAAAAGTTTATCCGTTCACCACTCCGCTGGATTTGCTGCGTTTTAAGCCCCTGACACTGGCCGAGAGATGGAAGCTGGGCCTTTTCAGTCGTCAGCTGGGAAGAGATAGGGATTGGCATTCCCTTGACGGGCTGAAGGCAAAAGACTGGCTGATCGAGAATTTGGGGCAGAAAATTTACCATCTTATATGGGAGCCGATGTTACAGGCTAAATTTGGAAAACAGGCCGAAGAAATCTCCGCTGCGTGGATGTGGGCCAGAATTAAAGCGCGGGGTAAAACGCGCGGCCTTTTTGGGCTCAGAGAAAAATTGGGCTACCTGCAAGGTAGCTATCAGGTATTAATCGATGCTCTGGCAGAGAAGTTGACAAAAGCCGGGGTAGAGATTAACCTGGGAAAAAAGATTAAAGCAGTTCCGATCACGGATTTTGATTACACCGTTGTAACCTGTGCCCACGAATCACTTGCTCGTTATCTACCCCCGTACCTGGGAAATGTTTGTCTGGTATTAAAGTTGACCAAAAGTTTCAGCCCGCTGTATTGGATCAATATTGCGGATCCGGCCTTGCCTTTTTGCGCCCTGATTGAACACACCAGCGCTTTTGATAATCCGTTATATAATGGTTATAAAATCGTTTATCTTTCTAATTATGTGGAGCAAGATAATCCAATTTGGCGCTTGTCGGATCGGGAAATTTATGCTAATTATGTGAATGGGTTAAAGAAAATGAAGGCCGATTTTGATGAGAAGCAGATAATTGATTATCAAGTTTTCCGAGAAAAACATGCTCAGCCGCTGCCTGTATCGGGTTACGGAGAAAAGATCCCACCCTTTATGATCAGCGACCAGCTTTACCTGGTTTCCAACGCGCAGATTTATCCGGAGGATCGAGGCGTTAATCACTCGATAAAATTAGCATGGGAATTTTCAAAGCAGCTATAATTCTTTTTTTGGTGCTGATCTTGCAGGTTAATCTTTTTGTTCCTTTCCTGCAGGAACCGCTGGAGCGGGATGAGGGGGCTTACGCTTATATCGCCCAGCGCTTACCGGCGGGGGAGCTTCCCTACCGGGATAGTTTTGATCACAAACCCCCGGCGATTTATTTTACCTACGCGCTGATCTTTAAGTTTTTCGGAGAATCAATCCTGAGTATCAGAATCTTTACCCTGGCGATTAGTTTACTTAGCACCCTTTTGGTCTTTGCTATCGGCCTTTGGTTTTGGGGTTCAGGGGGAGGGCTGCTTTCCGCTTTTCTCTGCGCCCTCTTCAGCGGCGGGCCCTATATCCAGGGCACTTCAGCGAACACCGAGACTTTTATGCTGCTACCGATGTTGTTAGCTTTTTATTTATTTATTCTCGGTACTAAAAAAAGTAAGTGGGATAAGCTTTGTTTGCTAGCCGCCGGATTGTTCTCCGGCCTGGCGGTGATGTTTAAACAGGTGGCGCTGTTAAATTTTGCCGTTTTATTGGTGTTCTCATTTTTTCTTCCGGATCATTCCAGAAAGGAAAAAGGCTTAAGCCTGACAACCCTCTGTGCCGGTTTTATTATTTTCCCATTGATTTTCTTTTATTATTTCTGGCTGAACCACGCGCTTTTGGATTTTATTAATGCCGCCTTTGTTTACAATATTGGCTATATAAAGAGCCAGCCTTGGTTCTGGCCCGCTTTTTTGCAGGTTTTCCTTTTTTGGAATTCAATCTTATGGTTGCTGGCGGCGGCAGCCACCATTTATATCCTTTTAAAGGATCGTAAATATGAAAATCTGTTACTGGCGGGTTGGGCGTTTTTTTCCGTGCTCGGCGTCATCTCCGGCAAAATTTTTTACGGCCATTATTTTATACAGGCGATCCCCGCGCTGGTTTTGCTTTCCAGCTATGCGCTGCTTAAATACTTTGATGAACCGGCCATAAATCTTTCCAGAATATTTGTGGCGGTTGCCCTTTTTTCTCTTTCTCTCATTCTCGTTCTCAATCAGATGGACTTTTACTTCTCCACCCCCGAGCAGATAACCATCAAAAAACACGGGATCCCTAACTTTGCGTTTTCCAGAGAGGTGGCGAATTATGTTAAAGCAACGACCTCCCCGGGAGATAATATTTATGTTTGGGGAGCGGAGCCAGAAATCTATTTTTATAGCCAGAGGAAAGCTGCTTCAAAATTCATTTACTATTATCCTCTTTTTATAGAAGGGGCACTAAAAATTGAGACCATTATGGAAGAAATAAAAACCAACCGGCCTAAAGAAATTATTTTGGCGGCACAGATCTTAAGGCGAAGCCTTTTGGGCGATTATGTAAATTTAAACTATAAGAAAGCAAAAACCTTCTGGAATTGGGAGGTCTGGGAAAGAAAGGAATGACCAAAGTTGTCGTAATCATGCCCGCTTATAACGCGGAGAAGACGCTGGAAAAGACTTTCCGCGATATCCCACAGGGTCAAGTGGACGAGATTATTTTAGGGGATGATTGTTCCAATGACCGGACGGCGGAAATCGCCCGTTCCCTGGGAATAAGAGTGATGAAAACGCCGAGCAATCTTGGTTACGGCGGTAACCAGAAGATGCTTTATCGCGAAGCGCTGGCCCGGGGGGCGGAGGTGATTGTGATGCTGCACCCGGACTGGCAATATGACGCCACCAAAATTCCTGAAATGGTAAGGCCGATTTTAGAGGGAAGCAAAGAGGTGATGCTCGGCTCGCGCATTTTGAGCGGGGCGGGGAGTATGCCGTTTTATAAATATGTCTCTAATCGTTTTCTTAGCTGGGTGGAAAATTTAGTCCTAGGACTGAACCTGTCTGAGTACCATACCGGTTTTCGCGCTTTCAGCCGCAAGGTTTTACAGGCGATCCCCTTTGAAAGCAATTCCGATGATTTTGTTTTTGATACCGAGGTGCTGGCGGAGATCGCAGCCTTTGGTTTCAGGGTGGGAGAGATTGCGGTGCCCTGCCGTTATTTCTCCGAGGCTTCGGAAATAAACTGGTATCGCAGCAGTATTTACGGCTTGGAAACGCTCTGGGTCTGCTTTAAATATTTCCTCCACCGCAGCGGCCTGATCCAATTTGCACAATTCAAATCAAGGTGATAAAATCGTATGATCATGCGGAGGAATGGGTTCACTTTAATCGAATTGGTCGTGGTCATGGTGGTGATGGGTATTTTGTCGGTCATGACCATCATTTTAATTAATAATAGCATGCGCGCGATTCAACTGAGCGGCGCCGCGGACAAACTGGCTGCTGATTTGCGTTACGCTCAGAGTATGGCCGGCAGCAACGCCGTCTGGTACGGAATTAGTTTTGAGGTAAGCCCTGCCGATCGCTATACGGTTTATACGACAGATGGCTCTGTTGATTCAGTTGTAGAAGACCCGGCGAAGAAAGGAAGCAATTTTATCGTTAAAGTAAAAAGCAGTTTTGGCGTGTCTATCTCCGCGGTTAATATCGCGGGAGGAGGGAAAATTGAGTTTAATCCTATAGGAACCCCTTACAATGATAAATCCGGAAGCGCCATCGGTACGGAAGGGGTAATCACTTTGAGCAAGGACGCCTCAAGCCAGACGGTACGCATTACGCCCAATACCGGGAGGATTTATATCCAGTGATAAGAAAAAATAGGTCGGTCAATAAGCCGGGGGTAACACTCGTAGAGCTGATTATTGGATTAGTGATCATGGGCATTGCCTTCTATAGTTTGATCGCGGTTTTTGCAACCCTTGCCCCGCGCAGCGCCGTGATTGAAAATATCACTAAGAAAACTTATCTGGCCCAGGAAAAGATGGAGGAGTATCTAGCAAAAAATTTTACAGACATAATCACCGTTGATGCAACCCCTTTTCAGGCGCCGTTTTCTAATTACAAATATCAAATTATTGTTACTAATGTGGCTTCAACAGAAATAAATACACCGGTCACTCAAAGTACGAATTATAAAAAAGTGAAAGTGAGAGTGTGGGGAGGACCGGTTGATTCGTATAGTACAATCGAAGTAATAAGTTTGGTAACATTTTATTAAGTACGGAGATTGTTTATGAGTAGAGAAAAGAGTACTTCTGGTGGCCGGCGAGGTTATTCTTTAATAGAAATGATTATGGTTATTGTAATACTGGCAATTTTAGCTGCTGGTATCGCAGGTTTTATTATGACTGCCATGCAAGCTTGGGTATTTATTTCTGGAAGAGAATCGACGGTTACCCAGTCGCGCGTTGCCATGGATCGTATGGTGACCGAGCTTAAACGGATCCGGAATCCCAATAGTATTCAGCTGGCTGCGACTTCGGAATGCGATTTCCTGGATCTGGATGCTAACGAGGTTGATTTCAAGCAGAGCGGGACGAGTCTAATGCGCAATAGCGACATTCTGGCAACGGGTTTGGCCAGTTCCGATGGATTGCACTTTTTTTACCTGAATGCCAGCGGTGAGGTTACGGCGGACAAGGCCAGCATGTGCAGCATTCGAGTGCGCCTATCTCTTGCTTCCGGGACACAGTTGACCACCTTGGAGTCATCGGCCCGGATAAGGAACTTATGAAAATAACTAAAAAAGGACAGGTGCTTATTGCCGCGGTTTTTGTTATGGTTATCATTGCTGTTTTGGGCTTGATTGCCGCTTCCGTTATTTCCACCGAAAGCTATTCGGTGGTTAAAAAACTGCAGGGGATCCAAGCGCTAAATATTGCGGAAGGCGGGATCCGCCTTACCGTTGCGACTTCTTTAGCAGCCACTTCGAATCTTTCCCAAGAAGTTAATTATGGCCCGATCAACTTAGGGGCCGGTTCATTTTTGGTTAAATTTAGCAACAAAACCACAAATCAATGCGATGTTCAGGTTATCGGAACTGTAGGAGGAATTTCCCGAACGGTATGGATCACTTTCTCTAACCTGAGTGGATTGCAGGCGATAGCTCAAAATTATGCGGTTTATATGGGCGGCAACGGCAGTGGGGGTGGGGCCACGCTCAATGGTAATACTACTATTCACGGGGATGTTTTTGCCCAGAATCTTTTAACCACCGGCGGAAACGCAACTATCTGGGGGGATGTGTCTTCTACCGGCAATATCACCGGCACCGGGACCATACACGGAACTACAGACCCTAATGCTCCTCAACCGAGTAATGTGCCGGTAGTGAACACCAGTTATTATGATGCTCAGCTTGCTATCGCTGCTTCGGGAGTTTCGAGCATAACCCTTGGTGGCATCACCACTTATCCCTTGCCTGCAACCACTTATATTCATGGAAATTTTACCACCAGTGGAATTATTACACTAACGGCCACTGGTCCGGCAATGATCGTCGCCACCGGAACCGTAAATATTGGCAGTATCACTACTCTGCCTAATAATTTAACGATCATCGCTGGAGGGAAGATCACGCTTGGCGGCAACTGTTCCAGAGGTAATAACGATTTATTTTATTCGTCAACCAATATTGAAGTGGGAGGAAACAACGTCGGTTCTCCTAAAGCCAACGCCTTTATAACCCCGGGCGTATTAACGGTCGATGGGAATGTTAATATTGATGGTCTAATTTATGGAGGGACAAGTGTTACCCTATCGGGGAATAATAATATTACTGGATTAGTGCTGGGAAACAATGTCAATATAGGAGCCAATTCTAATTTAACGCTCAGTCCCAGCTCGATGAATTATAATGGGATTCCAGGCTTTACACCGACGGCATCAAGTAGTGCAGGAATCTCTAACTGGCACGAGGGCTATTAATTCTATGCTTGAGGTGATCCATGGCTGGCTTGATTTCTATTAAAAACCGAAGGGGACAGTTGCTTATTGCGGTGGTTTTTGTGCTGGTCATCATTGCCATTTTGGGATGGATTGCCGCTTCCATGATTTCCATGCAAAGTTTTTCCACCGCCAAGAATCTTCAGGGGATCCAGGCTTTGAACGTGGCCGAGGGTGGCATGCACTATACCATTGCCACAAAACTGGCATCGAGTGAGGATTGGTCAAATAATAACAATTTTGGCCCCGTCACTTTATATCCCGGAACTTTCACAGTAAATTATATTTCTAAAGCTACTAGACACTGTACACTTCGGGTAACTGGAACCGTCAATGGTATCACCCGCACCATTACCGCTGTTATCAGAAAATCCGGACTACCGGATGCATTTGATTACTCAGTCTGCTCTTTTAATTACGCGTCACAAACCTTGTATATACAAAATTCTGCTACCATCTACGGGGATTTTTATTATGACGGCCCGGTGGTTATGCAGAACTCTTCCCGGCTTTTAAATGGCACCATGTTCAGCGATAGCTTGGTTAATCAGGGGTCATCCTCTTGCGCTTCATGGGAACCCATTACTCCGGTTGATCCGATTGTTTTTGATCCTACCTATTATGATAATCGTTTGCAAGAACTTACCCACGGAGCCTCGGGGCCTCTCAATCTGGGGGGATCTAGTGTTTTAAATCTCAATAACCAAACCTGGTATTATACCAGCATTAGCATTTCAAATAGTGCCAGAGTAGTTGGGCCGGGCACATTAGAAGCCACTACGGGTAATTTTAGCTTGTCGAACTCGGCCCAAATTGGTGATGATGTTACGGTAATTGTTAATGGGTCCTCCTCGATGGGAAATGCTTCAAGTGTGGGTGCGGATTTTAATCTGATCAGCCGGGGAAGTATTACGATGAATAACAGCCAGAACGTCCCGGCTGAGGCAGTCTTTTTTTCCTATGGCGATATAACTTTTAATAATAGCGCTCAATTCTGGGGAAGTGTTCTGGCCCCCAGCGGCGAGGTTTCTTCTAGCAATGCCACCGTATTCAATGGTTTGCTATATGCGGATACCCTTAATCTTCAAAATTCTACTCGTTTAAACGGCTCGGCGGGAGTAGGGAACGTTGGTTATTTAAGAAATTCTACCGTAGTTACTTACGATCCTGCCCGGTTACCTTCTGTCATACCTCAAGGGTTAGAGGGTGCGGGAACATCAGCTAGCGGAGAAGGAATTACCATCTTCGATTGGGGCGAGAGTTACAATTAGGGAACCCTCTTGCTGAAGAGCCCTAAACCATTTGACAAATTTTTATCGTCCTCTATAATAAACCCAAATGCCAAGCTATGGATCGATCCTAGGAATTGACCTTCGGGACACCTCGGTTAAACTGGTTGAACTTGAAAAGAAAAAAGACAAAACCTTGCTGAAGGCCTGGGGAGTGGCAGAAATCCCCTATGATTTAATTGATAAACATCCCCAGAGGGAAGAGGCGCAGGCAGAAGCCCTAACCAAACTCATTCAGGGGCACAAGCTAAAAGCCCGGGAGGCGGTGGTGGTGGCGTCCGGCGGCGATCTCTCCGTAAAACTGTTCACCCTCTCAAAAGTCTCCAAAGATGAAGCGGAAAACGTCATCCGCTGGAAATTTGCCGAAGAAATTTCCTTCCCGATCGAAGAGGCGATCGTCGATTTTTATGCGCTCCCACTGGAAAATGAATTTTCAGAAAAAGTTGACTATGTGGCAGCTTGTATGCACAACCGGCTTTATCACGAAATCGAGTACGTCACGCGCCGGGCTGGGCTGAGATTGGCAGCGATAACCATCCTGCCGGATTGCCTGGTAAAGTTGTTTGGGGACGAAATCAAAAAAGAGAAAAGCGCGATCCTTTCGTTACTCTATATGGGGAGAAGAGCGGCAAATATCAGTATCCTTAAAGAGGGCAAGCTGGAGTTTAATCGCGAGCTGATTATTGGCGGGGAAAATATTACTCTTGCCATGTCTGGGGTGCTGGTTTCACCGGATGGAAGGGTGGAGGTGACGCCGGAAGATGCGGAAAAGCTCAAGCTCGAACACGGCGTGCCGATTGATCTAGAAACCTATCCCAAATTGCCGAAAATCCCTGTTAGCCAGTTAATGGCCATGGTTCGTCCGGCGCTGGAACGCGTGCAGGACGAAGTGATGCGTACCTTTGAATTCTATAAGGGGCAAACTGGTGAAGCGGCGATTAGTAAGATTTTTTTTACCGGTGGGGTTTCCCTTACCAAAAACCTGCCGGAGTATCTGTCGACAGCCCTGGGATCAAAGGTGGTGGTCCCATTTACCACCGCCGGCTACCAGATTAGTGACCGATTGATGAACCACGAAAGGCTGGAAAGCATCCTTCCCCGTTTTTCCGGCGCGATTGGCGCGGCGCTGATCGGCAACGAAAAAATCAACCTGATGCCGGAAGAGGTAAAACACCACTGGCGTATCCTGCTGCAACGCTTCTTGAAACCGCAATATCTTGTTTCCACCTTCCTGGGTTTCCTGATCTTTATTTATCTGGCTTTTTGGCTGCAATTCTTTAGCCTGGATACAGAATTAAGCAGAATTAATCGCAGGATAGAAGAAATAAAACCGCGCATCGCAGTGCTGGACATTATCCAGAAAACTGCCCAGGAAGAACAAAAAAGAGAGGTGCTTTTAAAGTCTTATGGGGAGAAACGGAGCAAAGTGCCGGAAAATTTTGATGAGCTATGTCGTTTGCTCCCACAGAGCGTGGTTATCAATCAGCTGAATTTTACGCCCGCCGAGTTGCATCTCTGGGGCACGGCTTTTGAGAGAGGGGATACGGCGGAAAATATTCTATCGCAATTTGTGCTGGCCCTATCGGCTTCTTCCCGGTTTGATGACGTAAAACTTTTGCAGGCGCAGAAGAACACCGATTATGAAAGTGAGGCTTTTAATTTTGAAATTATCGCAAAAATTAAAATTTAGGCGGAGGGGGATAAATGCCGCCCATTAAATTATCGGAAAGAGAAAAGAACCTGGGAATCATTACCATCGGTGCGTTGATTTTTTACGTCTTTTACCAATTCCTGCTCACCCCCCTGTGGGACCAGATCCCGAGACTGAAGGAAAGGGCGCGGCAAGCCCGTCTGGATCTGAAGGTTTCCGAAAACAAGGCGAAAATTTTAGAAGCCTTGCAGAAGCAGCTGGGCGTTTCTCAGGAAAAAACCACCACATCCAAAGAGGAAAAAGCGTTGGAAGTGCTGCGCTCGATTGCGCGTGCCACCTCTAATTCCAAATTAAATTTGAATTTAATCCGACCCATCGCCAGCGAGGGAGAGGGACTAAAGTTTGAGCTTTCTTGCGGTGGTACGTATCAAGAGCTGTATAATTTTTTAAAGATAATTATTGAATTGAAAACGGTAGTGATCATCGATAGTCTGGAGGTTTCCGGCGGTGGTTCAAAAACGCCGGTTTTGAACATAAAGATTTTACTGACGGCTTATTATTAATTTTATGAAAAAAATATTGTGCTTAGGTTTAATGGTGATCATGGCAGGAGGCGTGCAGGCTTTAACGCCGGTGGCGAGCGGAGAAGAAAGCCCGTTGATCATAAAAGGTGAGAAACCATTGATTGATCCCTTTGCCATCCGTATTCCGGTGCGGCATAAGGTTGAGGTGGAGGTTAGGCCCGGAGCGATGCCTCCCGGCGCTCCCGCCGCACTTACGCAGAAACCTAAAAATGTAATTAAATTAGAAGGAATCTGGATTGATGCGACGATGAAGGTCGCCTTTATTTCCGGATCGGCGCTGGTGGAAGGAGGAAAAGTGATGGGGTGGAAGGTGGCGAAAATTTACCGGGACCGGGTGGTGCTGGCACGGGACGGACAGACTAAAATTTTATTATTGGAGGGGATAAGATGAAAAATTCAAAATTCAAAATTCAAAATTCAAAAATAGGGAAGTTAATTCTGGGGTTGTTGGTGATGGGGATTTGTTTGATGGTAGTGGATAAGGCATGGGGGAAAGAAGCGCAGAATATTGAAGTCAAAAAGGGAAAGGTCTATCTCAACCTCAAGGACGCGGAGGTAAAAAGTGTCTTACAGATTTTTGCCAAGGCGACCGGCACCAACATTGTGGCCGCCGACGACGTAACTGGCAAAGTAACGGTTACCTTTACCGGGATCAACGCCAAGGACGGATTGGAAGCGGTCTTGCGCACCAAGGGGTTGGACTGGTTTGAAGAGGCAGGCACAATCTTTGTTTCCACGAAAAAAATAATGCGCTCCTACTACCTGGGAAATGCCAAGCCTTCCGATCTGGCAGAAACGATTAAAGGCATCCTCCCTACCGGAAGCACGGTGACCGCCGATGATAGCTATAATGTATTGGTGATCCAAACCACCTCCGATTATTTGCCCCGCCTGGAAAAACTGATCGGCGAGCTGGATGTCCCGCCCACCCAAGTGATGGTGGAAGCTAAGATTATAGAAGTAGATTTAGGCAACGGCGATAATGTAGGGTTGGATGTGAATTATACCAAGAGTGGCAGCGGCAATAACGTACAGACCCTTAATCTGGCGGACCGCACGAATAATGCCAATACCGCTATCACGCCGCAGGGATTATATGCCCATGCGCTTTCTATTTTTTCTACCGCCAGCCTGGAGGCTTTTTTATCAGCGATTGAAACTTCGAATAAGACGAATGTGGTGGCTGCTCCCAAGATAACCACCCTCAACAACAAAGAAGCTTACATCCTGATCGGAGCTAAATTCGGTTACAAAACCTCGATTATTTCTCAAACCACCACCACCCAGGTAGTCAATTTCCTGCAAGTTGGAACTTCTCTGACCCTTACACCGAATGTCACTAAAAATGGTTATATTCGCATGAAGGTTGCCCCCAAGGTGAGCGATGGGACCGTCATTAATGATCTCCCTCAAGAGAATACGACCGAGACCAAAAATGAAGTGATGGTTAAGGATGGACAAACCTTTGTCATCGGTGGTTTAGTCAAACAAAAAGATACATCTTTCGACTACGGGATTCCTTTTTTAATGGATATCCCGATCCTCGGGGCTCTTTTCAGAAAGACGATTACCAATACCACAAAAACAGAGTTGTTGATATTCGTCACGCCGCATATTATTACAGCAAAGTTTTTGGATTCCTTAACTCTTCCGATAAATGAATTTATCGATAAGAACGAAGGTTACAAGGCGCGCCTTATTCACTAGTCGGGGTGCGATGCATTAAATCGGTGATAGCCTGGTAGGGATTTTTCCCTTCAAAAAGGGCGGCATACACTTCGCGGGTGAGCGGCATGGATACTTTATATTTATCCGCCAGTTCCCGGGCGGCTTGGGTCGTAGGCACGCCTTCCGCCACCTCTTTCATTTGAGCTAGAATTTGATTGAGTTTTTTACCCTGCGCCAGTTGTTCCCCTACACAATGGTTTCGGGAGAGTTTGCTGGTGCAGGTTACAATCAGATCACCCATGCCAGAGAGCCCGCTGAAAGTATTGGGTTGGGCTCCCATCGCTACCCCCAAACGAGTGATCTCAGCTAATCCCCGAATGATCAATCCTGCCAGGGCATTATGCCCAAGTTCCAGCCCCTCTGCTACTCCCGCGGCAATCGCCACGACGTTTTTTAAAGCTCCTCCCAGCTGAACTCCCAACATATCGGAATTAATGTAAACCCGAAAGCGTTCCAGCGTCAGATCTTCCTGGACCAGACGAGCAACCTCCAAATCATCCGAGGCGATCACGCTGGCGGCGGGCAGGCCGTTGGCGATTTCGTGGGAGAGGTTTGGTCCGGAGAGAATCGCCAGGCGATGGATATTTAATTCTTCTCTAATAATTTCGGCCGGGAGTTTTAAACTTTTTAATTCGATCCCTTTGCTGGCGGAAACGGCAATCGCATCTTTTTTGATTTTTATATTACAGCGCTGCAGCGTCGCGCGCAAAAATTGAGTGGGCACCGTAAAAAAGATGAGGTCCGCTTCACTCAGGTCCTTAAAATCGCCGCTGACATTGATATTTTCGGGAAGTTGAAAACCGGGCAGGAAGGTTTTGTTCTCACGTTGTTGGATGATCTCTTGGACCAAATCTTTTTCATAAACCCAGAGGCTGACATCATGCCCTTTCTCGGCCAGCAGCAGGGAAAGGGTGGTTCCCCAGGCGCCGGCTCCGACCACACTGATTTTTTTCATGTTCGCATTTTACCCGGCTTGAAAAGGGATGTCAAGGTTGGTATACTATGGAGGTTATGCCTATCCCGATTAATGACGTGAAACCGGGGGTCACGGTAGAGATTGACGGAAATCTTTTCCGCTGTTTAGAATTTCACCACCAGCGTGCCGCCCAGCAGACCTGGATCCGGATCAAATTTAAAAATATGCGCAGTGGTGCGATCATTGAAAAAACTTTTAAAGCCGGCGATAAGATGGAAACCGCGCATATCGAATACCGTCAGATGCAGTTTCTTTACGCTGACCAGGACCAGTTTCATTTTATGGAACAAGAAACTTATGAACAGCTTGCGCTTACCAAGGAAAAGGTGGGGGATGTGGCCAAGTATATGAAAGAGGGTCTTGTGGTTACCGTTTCTTTTTACAAAGATGAGCCGCTGGATGTGAATTTACCTACGGCGGTGGAGTTAAAAGTCACGGATACCTCTCCGGGTTTCAAAGGCGATACCGTTTCCGGCGGAAAACCCGCAACCCTGGAGACAAATTTGGTGGTGCAGGTTCCCTTCTTTGTTAATCCGGGAGACATAATTAAGGTTGATACCCGAGACGGTTCTTATCTCGGGAGAGCATGAGGTGAAAATATGGTAGATTGGGATTTGGTAAAAAAGTTGATTCAGGTTATCAAGGATGAAGATATTTCCGGGTTGGCGGTGGAAGAGAAGGGGGTTAAGTATGAAGTGAAGAGGGAGAGAAGCGGGGCCATTTCCAGCGGACAGAGCATTTCCATACCGGTTACGCACGTCAAAGCTGGAGAGGAAACAATTTCCGTATCGGCCGAGAAAGAGGAAGAAGGTTTAATCGCCATTACCTCTCCGATGGTGGGCACTTTTTATCGCTCCCCTTCGCCCGAATCCCCGCCCTTTGTTGAAACCGGCAACGATGTAGAACCGGGCAAGGTGGTGTGCATCATTGAGGCCATGAAACTCTTCAATGAAATTGAAGCCGAGGTGCGAGGCAAGGTGATCAAGATTCTGGTTGAGAATGGTCAGGCGGTGGAATACGGCCAGAAACTAATGCTCATCAAAAAAGCCTGAATCCCTTCTCCCCTTTTATTGATGGAAAAAATTTGGCAATTATTCAGGCCAGAAGAGAAACTGGCGCAAACCATTTCCAGGGAGCTGCATCTTTCTCCGCTTGTTGCCCAGCTGTTGATCAATCGAGGAATAAAGACGGCGCGTGAGGCAGAGGTTTTTCTTAATCCCCGTTTATCCCATCTGCGTGATCCCATGGAAATACCCAACACCCTGGCCGCTGCCCGCAGAGTAATGGCGGCGAAGGAAAAATCCGAAAAAGTTTTGGTTTTTGGGGATTATGATGTGGACGGTGTTACCGGGACCGCGATCCTGGTGCATACCCTGAGATTTTTAGGGATTGACACCACCTATTATATTCCTCAGCGCTATGGTGAAGGCTACAGTTTGTCGCTGGAAGCGGTAAAAAAAATTGCCGCCGCCGGAACCAAGTTGATTATTACGGTGGATTGCGGTAGCGCCAGCTTTATTGAGATCGAGGAGGCGAATGCGCTGGGATTAGAGGTGATTGTTACCGATCATCATCAGCTTCCCCGACAGTTGCCGCGAGCTTATGCCCTGGTCAATCCAAAAATGATCAAAGAAGAGCATCCTTCAAAAAATTTATCGGGAGCCGGCGTGGCTTTTAAATTTGCCTGGGCGTTGCTGAGGACCGCCGGCATAAAGGAAAGTGAATTTTTGGTTTCCCTGCTGGACCTGGCTTCACTGGGAACGATTTCAGATGTGGTCCCGCTTACCGAAGAAAATCGCATCCTGGCGGTAAGCGGCTTGAGCGTGATCAACGAACGCAAACGACCGGGGATAAAATATCTGATCGAAGCGGCTTCGCTGCAGGGTAAGATCATGGTGGAGAATATTTATTTTGCCCTGGCGCCCCGGATCAACGCCGCGGGAAGGATTGAACATGCCTCCAAGTCAGTGGAGCTGCTGCTCTCGAATGATCCGGTGGAGGCCCGCACCCTGGCGCAGCAACTCAATCAGATCAATATCCGTCGGCAGGGTATCGGCAGTGCCATCAAAGCCGAGGTCTTTGCACTACTCGAGGAAAATTACTCGGCGGAAAATAAGCTGGTGGTGCTGGCAGAAGAGCACTGGCATCCGGGGGTGATCGGCATCATTGCCTCTCAAGTCGTCGATCGCTATTTTCGTCCTACAGTTTTGATCGGGATTAACGATGGCATCGGGCGGGGGTCGGCCCGCTCCATTAAGGGTTTAAATATCTATGAACTTTTGGATTCCTGCCATGACCTCTTCCTCGATTTTGGTGGTCACGAAGGTGCGGCGGGGTTTGAAATATTGCCGGAGAACATAGCAGAACTCAAACGTCGCTTGCAGGAGGCAATCGAAACCACCATTTCTCCCGAAATTTTGATTCCCAAAGTTAAGATTGATGCAGAAGTTGATCCGGCAATCATCAATCTGAACCTCATTAAGGAATTAGAAAGAATTGCCCCGCACGGCGAAGGGAATTCTACTCCCGTTTTTATGAGCAGGCATTTGCGGCTGGAAGACCTGCGCAAAGTAGGCAGTGAAGGAAAACATTTGAAAGCTAAATTTTCGAATGCTAATATCACTCTGGAAGCGATTGGTTTTGGTTTGGGATACATGGTTGACCAGCTTTCCTATGAGAAAGACTATGACGTTGCTTATGAATTGAGCGCCAACCAGTGGAATGGTTTTGAGATGGCACAATTGTCACTGGTAGATATAAGGGAGGCAGGTGATGGAGCCTGAGACTGAAAGTCTCGGCTCCATGAAATAAAAAAAGTAGAACCCGAGACTAAAAGTTTCGGTTCTGATTATAATTATGGAAGAAATAATATATCATTATGTCTTTAGGACTTATAAGGGAAGGTCAATCTTGACTGATCCTGAAACTATTGAGTTCCTGTATAAAACTTTTATTAATATTTCTTTGGCAAAAGGCTTTAAAATTATTGCCTCTAAGATTATGGAGGATCATGTTCATTGTTTGATCAGCTTTGATTCTAAGCATAGGCCGGATTATGTGGTCAGAATGATAAAAGGCATTTCTTCCAGGGAATTCTTTAAAGCGTTTAAAACAAATAGGCTCGTTTATCGAAAACTATGGGGGAGATCTTATTTCGGCGAGCAGATCAATGAAGACAAGTTCAATATAGTAATTAACTATATAAATAATCAGACCGATAAGTCGGGTATCGATAAAAGATACACTAAAAACAATAGGGAACCGCGGAACTTGAGGCTAAAAGCCTCGGTTTCGAAAAAACAATAGGAACCGCGAGTTTTACTCGCAGGTTCCGTCGTTGAAAGGGAGGCAAAAGCATGAAGATTCTGGTCATCGGTTCGGGCGGACGCGAACACGCGTTGGTTTGGAAAATAGCACAAAGCCCCAAAGTGGAAAAAATTTATTGCGCTCCGGGAAACGCCGGTACCGCTCAGCTGGCAGAAAATATCAGCCTCAAGGCCAACGATCTGTCAGGGCTCAAACAATTTGCCCTGAAGAACAAAATTGATCTAACGGTGGTGGGACCGGAAGGGCCGTTGGTGATGGGGATTGTCGATAGCTTTGAAAAGGAAGGGCTAAAGATTTTTGGACCGCGACAGGCAGCGGCGATGGTTGAAGGCAGCAAGGTCTTTTCCAAACAATTTATGCTCAAGTATGAAATTCCTACCGCGCAAGCGGCAATTTTTGATAATTCCTCTAAAGCCAGGGAGTATATCGAACAAATGGGCGCTCCGCTGGTGGTAAAAGCGGATGGATTGGCGGCGGGAAAAGGGGTAATGGTTTGCCAAACAAAAAATGAGGCGCTGGACGCGATCAAAACGATCATGGAAGAAAAGGAGTTCGGTCAGGCGGGAGAGAAGGTAATCATCGAAGAGTGTTTGACCGGAGAGGAGGCTTCGATCCTGGCTTTTACCGACGGCAAATCCGTAATTCCTTTGGCTTCCTCGCAGGACCACAAACGCGTCTTTGATAATGATGAGGGGCCGAATACGGGAGGAATGGGGGCCTACTCACCGGCGCCGGTGGTTACCGAACGTTTGATGGAAGAGATCGATGTCGATATCTTAAGGCCTTTCATGCTGGGAATGAAACAAGAAGGGATCGTTTATAAAGGTGTGATTTATGCCGGGGTGATGATAACCAAAAAAGGGCCAAAGGTTTTAGAATTTAATGCGCGCTTTGGTGATCCTGAGACCCAACCGATTTTGATACGGATGAAGAGCGATATCGTTCCGATTTTCGAAGCGATTATTGATGAGAAGCTCGATCATCGATTTATTGAATGGGATGAAAGGGCCGCGGTCTGCGTGGTGCTGGCAGCGGGCGGATATCCCGGAAAATACGAAACGGGGATTCCAATAAGCGGAATCGAGAAGACGGATCAACTGGGAAATGTGATGGTTTTTCATGCGGGCACTAAATTAGAAAGCCTGCCTGACCGGCAGGCAGGTAGTAAGCAGATAGTGACGGCAGGCGGGAGAGTGTTGGGCGTTACAGCCCTAGGAGATTCAATTAAGTTCGCTATGGATAATGTCTACAAGGCGGTGAATCTAATTAATTTTGAAGGCATGCATTATCGGAAGGATATTGGGAAAAAGGCGCTCAAATATGAAAAATAGGTTCAAGGAAATAATCGTTGCGACAACCAATTCTCATAAGTTGAGAGAAATCGGACAGATATTGAAAGGGGTTAGGGTAAAGGGGCAAGGGATCAGTATCCGAGAGAATGGCAAAACTTTTGAAGCTAATGCTATTAAGAAGGCAAAATCCATCAAACTTAAGCCCAATCAGATTGCAATAGCTGATGATTCGGGATTGATGGTTAATTGTTTAAAGGGGAAGCCAGGAGTTAAATCCGCGCGTTTTGCTAATCCGCCCACCGTTGAAAATTTTTGCCGTAAATTATTAAGAGTAATACGTAACCAGCGATGTGTATCACGAAGAGCAAAATTTGTTTGCGCGATCGCCATTGCCTATCCGTCAGGTAAAGTGAAAGTGGTTAAGGGGATTTGTCGCGGTGAGATTATGCATGAAATGCGTGGAAAGAATGGATTCGGTTACGATCCAGTTTTTCGACCTTACGGCTATCAAAAAACATTTGCAGAAATGAGGCCGGCGTTTAAAAATAAGATCAGCCACCGGGCAAAAGCATTGAAAAAACTGAAGCAGATTATTTTTTAGGCTTGGCAGTGGTTTCTCCCACCGCAAAGGAAACGGGCAGGGTATAACGCCAGGCGATCTTAGTCGGTTCTTCCATCAATTCAAAAAGAATATCCAGAGTATATTTAGCCAGTTCTTTGGTATTAACCTCAACCGTTGAAAGTTTTGGCAAAAAACCTTTAGCATATTCGGGGGTTTGGAAATTGTCGAAACCGGTCAGGGAAATATCTTCCGGGATCTTATATTTTTTTGCCGTTAGTACCTCATACACTTTGTAAGCGATCGGATCGCTAGCGCAGACAATGGCGGTGGGCGTTTCCTTGAGCGTTAATAATTTATCTAACGATTTATCGGCGTGGGTATAAAATTTGAAATCGGCGATGACAATCTGTTCCTCTGCAATTTCTAAACCCGCCTCCAGCATGGCATAACGGTATCCCTCAATTCGATCACGGGCTACCGGATCAAAGATTTCTCCGCCGGCCAGAGTAGCGATCTTTTTATGTCCCAGCTCAATCAAATGTTTGGTGGCCTGATAGCTCCCTGATTTTCCGTCCGGCATGACCGTATGCTGTTCGAGATCGGGCAGGGGATGACCGCACAGCACCAGCGGGATGGCCCGTTGCTTTATCAGCAGCACTTTTTCACGGTGGATCTTGCCCAGAATGATCACGCCGTCTATTTTACCCTTGGAGATGGAATGGGGCAGTTCGGCATCTTCATCCGGCCAGGGCTCAAAAATTAAATTGTATTTGTGTTTTCGGGCATAATGGAGCAGACTTTCGCAGACTTTGGCATAAAAATCATTAGCAAAGTTGTAGGTGTCTCTGGAGATAACGGTGATGAAATAATTTCTTTTCCGTCCTTTTATCGGTTTGAGATAACCGAGTTCTTCACAGAGCGATAATATTTCCTGCCGGGTCTTGCGATTGACCTCTTTGGGGTGATTAAGTGCCTGCGAGACTGTGGCTGGTGATATCCCCAATCTTTTAGCTATATCTTCTATTCGAACTTTCTTTTTACGCATCTTAAACCTACTGATCTCCTATTTTCTATGTATTTATCGTTAAAAATTGACAAATATTTCATATTTTTACTAATAAAATTAGATAAATTTAGCTTATTTTGCTTTTTTATAATTTTCATTAAAAGGCGCGAATATAGTAAAAATATGATAGGAAATATTTTTACCTAAAATTAGGTATGGAAATAGGTGTGAAATTATGGCGATAAATATCTGGAGGAAGAAAGAATATGTCGGAAGTGCAATTGATAAATAAAAATACTTATTACGACTGGAAGAATAAGCTATGCATGATTCCGGATCAAAACAGGATCGAAGAGGCATCTCAATGCCCTTTACCGGAAGAGGATCCTTCCATTATTTATAACAGCTGGTTTGGACCTATACCCATCTATGAAATCAAATTGGAAATGGTATTTGAAAGCGAAAACTCCTGCGATTATCTTTTTAGCTGGGAAAGATCGAACGATCAAACGGTTTTTACTCAATCATCAATTGAGGAATTAAACATTCATAATTATCCTGTGGCGGGCGCAAAGATAATGGTTGAAAACAATATGCTTCCGGTTTTGGAGGAAGAAGTTGCGCTTATGGTCCAGGTGAGCGGCCAGAAGATGAATGGTCAATTTGCCCCACTCGGAACCTGTTTCTTTATTCAGTTTTAAATAGGAGGTGGAATAAATGGTTACTAATTATTATGATCCGAATCCATGCCCGTGGGATTGGCCAGGAATCAATTAAAAGGAAGATTAAAATGTCAGAAATATGTGGAATAAATGGAAATGGATATTATATTTGGGAAAATGGGAATTGCTCATTCCCAAGACTAAAATTCAATCTTGAGAGCAACGAACCCAATCTGCCTGAAGAGAAAACAATAGAAGTGGACCAGCAAAATTTGGCGCCAAGGGAAATGCATAATCTAAGATATGAGCGACGTACGCTAAGGAGGTGGATAGTCAATGGTAAGGAACATAAAGAGCTGAAAGCCTTTATCTATCCTAAATATATCAAGACTACATCTGACGGTACATCGATTGAATTGAACATTGCTATTGAATTGGCCAGTGGCGAAAAATGGAAGCTGATTAATGCTTATCCTGAAAATGCAAAAGGTGCTACCGTAACGAATATTTTTCAAGAAAAAGGTGTAAAGACGGAGATCGGAAAAGTAATAATAACAACTTACGCGGCAAGCTTATGTAATATGGAACAATCACGAGTGCCTATCGTGCTCAAAGCTGAATACGAAGTAGGCGGAAAAAAGAAAACCGAGATTTTTGAGGTCGACTATATGTGTCTTAATGGCGATTCCTATAGATTAAGTATGGACGCAGTGAACGACTTTGCTCGATTAGCATACAAGTACTCGAAAACTGATCCATTAATTAAAGAGTTGGATCAGAAAGCAGGTAAAGAGAGGGGTACTATTCCAGAAGAGATAGCAAAACTAAAAAAAATGATTGGGTTTGATCCGAGGACAAGCATCTCTGGGATCCCTCCTAATAACCTTACCTTGTCGCCTTCTGAAACCGCTCATTACGGCGGCGTTTGTGCGGATTGGTCTATCTTGGTGGGTGCATACTTATTAGGAAGAGGCTTTGACCGCATATTCCTGTTGCAAACGGATTCGCATGTCTGGATTTGTGCTTATGATCACAGCGGAAGATACGAAATTGATTTCATGGGGAAACCGCCGATAGCACCCTGGGTAATAAACATGGCAAGGGTTGGCGAAAATCCTCGAGACCTGGACTTTGATTCCCCGGCAAAAAAACCTCTTCCAGAAATAGACCCTTTTCCCAGATACAATTTAGGAAATTTCTCAAGCAATCTAAAAATAAACTTTTAAATACTGCCTAACTGAAATATGCGCCAGGCAGGGATCTCCCGCCTTCATATTAATATTTTATAATAATGTTATGGCGGGATCCCGTCGATTTCATAATTATCATACTAGTAATGTACGACGGGAGAACCCCTGCCTGCCGGCAGGCAGGCACGAACTATGATAAAAAAATGCGCCCGACAGGATTCGAACCTGTGGCCTACTGCTTCGAAGGCAGCCGCTCTATCCATCTGAGCTACGGGCGCATATTTACCTATTTGTTGATTATAAATTAATTGTCTGCTAAAATCAAAACCCCCACACTAAAATGTTTGGTGTGGGGGTGAAGAGGGGGTAAATGATGAAGCAGCATGTAAAGTTCAAAGGGAAAATACTGATCATCGGTTGCGGATCGGTGTCGCAATGTGCGATCCCGCTGGTCGTTAAATTGATCGATGTCCCGCCTAAAGATGTTACGATTATGGATTTTGTCGATAATCGCAAGCGCGTCAAAGACACATTGAAAAAGGGAGTTAAATATGTGTTTGACCGCGTTACCAAAGAAAATTATCAGAAGCTGTTGAAGAAATATGTCGGCCCCGGCGATCTGATCATTGATCTGGCCTGGAACATTGAATGCCGCACGATCCTTGATTGGTGTAGAAATAATGAGATCTTGTACGTTAATACTTCGGTTGAGGAGTGGGATCCCTATAAAGATGAGCAGCGCAACGATCCAACCAAGTACACCCTCTATGCCCGTCACATGGAGATCAGGAAATTGGTCACCAATTGGCAAGATAACCGCGGAACGACCGCCGTGGTTGACCATGGTGCCAATCCCGGTTTAGTTTCCCATTTTACCAAGCGTGCCCTGATCGATATTGCCAATAAAATAATTGAAGAAAAACCCAAGGATGAAAGGGTTTCGCAATTGAAGGATTATCTGAAAACCAAAGATTTTGCCCGGTTAGCCTATTTGATGGGAGTAAAAGTAATTCACATTTCAGAAAGAGACACGCAAATTACGGATAAACCAAAACAAGTGAATGAGTTTGTAAATACCTGGAGCATTGAGGGTTTCTTCGAAGAGGGGGTGGCGCCGGCGGAGTTAGGGTGGGGGACACACGAAAAGTATGTCCCGGAGGGAGCTTTCTTCCACGAAACCGGTCCGCGTAATCAAATTTGTCTACGCACCCTGGGGATGAAAACCTGGGTCCGTTCCTGGGTTCCCTGCGGAGAAACCACCGGCATGGTCATCCGCCACGGCGAGGCCTTTAGTATTTCTGACCATTTGACCGTTTGGGAAAATGGGGAAGCAGTTTATCGGCCAACCGTGCATTATGCCTATTGTCCTTCAGATTGCGCCATTAACTCTTTACACGAACTGGAAATGCGCCAGTTCAAGATGCAGGAAAAACAGAGGATCATGTCAGATGAGATCATCGACGGACGCGATGAGCTGGGCGTCCTGTTGATGGGACATGATTTCAACGCCTGGTGGTGCGGGAGCTTGCTTGATATTCATACCGCCCGTAAGCTGGTGCCTCACCAGCAGGCCACCACCATGCAGGTGGCAATTTCGGTAGTGGCGGCGGCGATCTGGATGATCAAGAATCCGCGGCGGGGATTCCTGCTGCCGGATGATATTGATCACGAAGAAATATTGAAAATCTCTATGCCATTCATCAAGCCCTTTGTTTCGAAGGCGGTGGATTGGACACCGTTAAAGCACTTGAATACCAAGTTCACCAAGTTTGACCTGCCGGTTCCCAAAGCTGAGGATGTCTGGCAGTTCACCACTTTCCTGGTAAAGTAAATGATCCCACCAGAAAAAATTAAACGCCTGGCCAGGAAAGAGGGGACCCCGCTGCTGGTCATCGATCACGATATTATTCGTCAGAATTACAATTCCCTGCGGAGACAACTGCCGCGGGTTGGCCTTTATTTTGCCATGAAAGCGAATCCTGAACCCCAGATCATTAAAACCCTTTATCCCTTAGATTGCGGTTACGATGTGGCTTCTTTGCAGGAATATCAGTCGGTGCTGGAGAATGTGCCTAAAAAAGATATTCGCGGTAAGAAACGCCATGCCTTTATCTGGGATAAGATCATTGTGGCGAATACCATTAAACCGGTTGAAACCTTAAAGAAGTTAAAAAATATTAATACGCTGATGACTTACGATAACCCGGACGAGCTGGAAAAGATCAGAAAATATTGTCCCGATGCCGGATTGATCTGTCGGATCAAGGTTCAGAATGTCGGCTCGATGGTGGAGCTCTCCAGCAAGTTCGGGGTTGAACCAGGGGATGCGCCAAATTTAATCTCAAAAGCGATCGAGATGGGGCTATCCGTCGAAGGCTTGAGTTTCCACGTCGGTAGCCAGTGCTGTAACATCGAGAACTATATTAACGCGCTGGAGGCCTCAGCCGAGATTTTCAAAGAGATGAAAAAACGCGCCCATCCTTTGCGTTTGCTCAATATCGGGGGAGGGTTTCCCGTTCCCTATGATGAAACCGTTCCTGCCTTTGAAGACCTTTCAACCAGGTTGAAAAAAGAAATTGACCGGCTTTTCCCCAGGAAAATCGAAGTAGTGGCAGAACCGGGCCGATTTATAGTCGCTACCGCGGCTACGCTGGTGGTTAAGATCATTGGTAAATCTTTTCGCGATGGGAAAACCGTTTATTACATTAATGACGGAGTCTACGGAACGCTTTCCGGTGTGGTCTTTGATCACTGCCCCTATCATTTCCATTCCTTTAAGAAGAAAGAAAAGAAAATTAGCGCGGTGGTGGGCCCTACCTGCGATGCTTTTGATACGGTCTCGACCGCGGAAAGCCTGCCCGATTTAGCCATCGGTGATTTATTGTATGTTAAAAACTGTGGCGCTTATACCAATGCCTCGGCGACAAACTTTAACGGCTTTCCAAAAGCGAAGATCTTAAATATTAATGCCTGAATTTCTCCCGGTTGATAAGACAGATCTGAAAAAACGCCAAATCGACCAGCTGGATATTATTCTCATTTCCGGCGATGCCTATATTGATCATCCCAGCTTTGGTCCGGTTCTGATTGCCCGCTATCTTGAAGCGCATGGTTTTACGGTGGGAATTATTCCTCAACCGGACTGGAAGAAGGATGAGGATTTCATGAAACTGGGAGCTCCCAAGCTTTTCTTTGGCGTTTCCGCCGGGAATCTGGATTCGATGGTCGCCAATTACACGGCCGATAAAAAAATTCGCCGCACCGATATGTACTCACCTAATAACGAAGCGGGACATCGGCCGGATCGAGCCACCCTGGTTTATACCAATAAGATCAAACAGTTGTTCCCTAAGGTCCCGGTGGTGCTCGGCGGGGTGGAGGCCAGTTTGCGACGTTTTGCCCATTATGATTACTGGGATGACAAAGTCCGAAGATCGATTCTTTTTGATACCAAAGCCGATTATTTGGTCTATGGAATGGCGGAAAAGGGGATTCTTGAACTCGCGAGGGCTGTGAAACCCCCTCTTTTTCTCCCCCTTATTAAGGGGGAGATGTCACAGAATGTTGCAGAGGGGGTTATTAATACAGCAATTATCGTAAAAGATATATCTGATTACAAAAACGCACTGATTTTGCCAAGCTATGAGGAAGTATCAACGGACAAAAAGAAGTATGCCGAGGCATTTAAGCTTTATTATCTTGAGGGGAGGAAGCGGCATCCGCGTATTATAATCCAGCCCTGCCAGGGAAGATATCTGGTAGTATTCCCACCGGAGAATCTATCCCCCCAGGAATTTGAATCCTTATTTGAGCTTCCCTTTGTGCGTGCACCGCATCCCATGTACGCGGAGAAAAAAATCCCCGCCTGGGATTTCGTTAAGTTTTCAACCGTTTCCCATCGTGGATGTTTTGGCGGCTGTTCCTTTTGTGCTATATCCCAACATCAGGGCAAGTACATAACCAGCCGCAGTTTAGCTTCGATTAAAAAAGAAGTTAAAGAAGTTATTATGAAGCAACCTGATTTTAAAGGAAATATTCTGGACATTGGCGGTCCGACTTCCAATATGTACGGCATAACCTGTAATAAGGAAGAGGGGTGTACCCGCGCCAGCTGTATTTATCCGACCATCTGTAAGAATCTGGAAGTTTCGCAAAAACCTTCTCTGGCTTTACTGCGAGAGATTCGTCAACTACCCGGCATCAAAAATATATTTATTGGATCGGGCATTCGCTACGATCTGGCGTTGCTGGATGATGAGTATATTGAGGAATTGATTAAACATCATGTAAGCGGTCAGTTAAGTGTTGCGCCCGAACATATCTGCGAAGAAGTGCTATTAATGATGGGAAAGCCGAAGGCAAACAAATTTCTAGAGTTTAAAGATAAATTTGAACATTTCAGTAAAAAACATGGCAAAAAACAGTTTCTTATCCCTTATTTTATTGCTTCCCATCCCGGAAGTACCCTTAATCATGCACTTGAACTAGCGCTCTTTTTAAAGAAGAACCAGATACGCATTGAGCAGGTACAAAACTTTACTCCAACTCCTATGACGGTATCGACCTGTATGTATTATTCGGGCATGGATCCATTTACAGGGAAAGAAGTGCATGTGCCCAAAGGGGAGGAGCGAAGTTTTCAGAAGGCGTTGTTACAACCTACTTTAGAAAAAAACCAAAGACAAGTAGTGAAGGCGTTACTAGGCATGGGGAAGAAAGCCTTAGTCCCTTATTTAACGCGTTAATCATTGTTATCTGACAAATTCATCTAACACACTTAAACTAACGGGCTTTAGCAGAACCAGGTCCGTTCCCGCTGCGTAAAAAGCCGTTCGGTTATCGGGGCGTCCGGTGATGCCAAAAACAAAACCGGAATAACCCGTTGCTCTTAATTTTTTTACCACCTCATCCCCATTTAAATTCTTATACATATTAAAATCAGTAAAAAGCATATTGATCCCGAGTTCACGATGTTGCTCCAATGCCCGAAGGATTTCGTTATAGCCGGTGGCAATAACAATATTAATTGAAGCAGCAGAAAGTGGCTCGCCGATTCGGACCACGGGTGGTTCGGTGGTTATTAATTGACAAATACGACTGGCGATAAAACCAGAGAGGGTTTCGGCAACATCAGCATCATCATCAATAATCAATACCCTTTTAATATTTTCATGTTCGGGTTTTGGGGCAAGTGGTGGGAGGTTATCCCGTTCTCGTAATCTATTTATATGAGCATAGTTAGGATAAACCGTGGTTGGTGCAGATCCATTACCGGACCTATCTACCATTGTCAGAAAAGGTCTAAGAGGTGCAAAGGTTACTGTCATACTGAATAATTATCAGAAGATAAATCAATTAATTTCAGATGAAATGATTAGGCCATTTTCTCAGACAGCTTAAAAAGCTTTCCGCTTTATGGATTATTTGGTACAATTACTAAAAGGACGGAGGTGCTTTTAATGGCTAAAAAAAGGAAAACAAAAAAAGTTGCGAAAAAGAAAGTGAAGAAGGTGGTAAAAAAGGTATTAAAGAAAGCTAAACCGGTCAAACGGAAAGCTAAGCTGAAAATAAAAGCAAAAGTTTTGGTAAAAGGGAAAAAAGAGAAAGTCCTAGGGATAATTGAGCATTATTTTGACCATATCTCGGTGGCAGCGCTTAAAATTCTGGCACCAATAAAAGTAGGGGATATAGTACATGTAAAAGGGCACACCACAGACTTTGTGCAAAAAATCGATTCCATGCAGATTGAACATCAAACTGTGGATAAGGCTAAAAAAGGCGATGATATTGGCATCAAAGTTAAAGAAAAGGTGCGAGAACACGATAAGGTATTTTTAGCTTCGCCAAAAGAATTGACCGCTCCTAATAAAGCCACGGCCATTCAACAACCAATGTTTCCGGGCATAGTGCAAGGAAAGGCCGTCACCACTGCTAAACCGGGCAGCAAAAGATCGGGCGCGTCAGCGCCAGCCGAAAATAAAACCAAAAGTCCATACGAAAATAAAAAGTTTTTTGCTTTTTAGTTTAGTTTGGGGCGACCTAGGGGAATCGAACCCCTGACAACAGAGCCACAGTCTGCTGTGTTACCTCTACACCAAGGCCGCCACGAAAAATTTAGAGGTGAGAATTAAGCCAGTTTATCAGGTCCTGTGTAACCTCGTCGCGATTGATCTCATTGAGCGTTTCGTGTCTGGCGTCCGGGTAAATTTTGTATTGTAAATCTTTTATCCCCAGTTGCTTATACATGTTCACCAGTTCCAGCAATCCCTTTCCTTTCCTTCCCACCGGATCATTGCTTCCGCCAAAGATGTAGATGGGCAGTGCCTTGGGGATTTTTTTCATGACGCGTGGTTGATGAATAAATATCAATCCACGTAAAAGATCATAGAAAAACTGGGTGGTGAAAACTCCGCCGCAATAAGGGTCGTCGACATACTTGTCAACTTCTGCTTCATCACGCGATAACCAGTCAAATTTTGTCCGATTGGGTTTAAACGGCTGATTATAACTTCCAAAACTTAAATGATTTAGTTGTTTGCTTCTAACTTTTGGGCCTTGCAGCAACTTTTGGAGCCAGGCAATCGCTACGCCGGGGATTAACATGGGCTGTTTCCCCGCTACACCGGAGAGAATAACACCCTTTAAGCTGTTCCCGTGGTGAGAGATATAGGCCTGAGCTAAAAATGTTCCCATACTATGCCCCAGTATGAAAACAGGTAACCCCACATTTTCTTTACTTATAATCAAATAAAGCTGCTTTAGATCGGTTACCGTTTTGTGGAAACCGTTTCGTCCCCAGTAGCCGACATTTTCCAGCAATCCCGCGGTTCTCCCGTGGCCGCGAAGGTCGGGGGCATAAACAATGTAACCTTCTTTGGTTAAAGCCTTAGCCAAGCGGGCATATCTTTGGGCATGCTCCGCCATACCATGTACAATTTCTACCACGGCTTTTGCCTTGACCCCTTCATCGGGTGACCACTTATAAGTGAAAATCTGCACTCCTTCGGCGTCTCTAAAGTTAAAGGTTTCAGTTTTCATATTACTCCCCCCCTTATTTACGAGCTATTATAGTAAGAATTAAAGGACGCGTCAAATATGGAAGGGCGGTAAGTCCAGTCGCGTTGACTTAAAAAAGGTCGTATGTTAAACTTTCTAACGATTATTTGCTTACGACGGACTTTGCGGGCTTGCCCGCCGAAGTCCGAAGGACGTAGGCGGGAGTAGCTCAGTTGGTAGAGCACGACCTTGCCAAGGTCGGGGTCGCGAGTTCGAGCCTCGTCTCCCGCTTTTTTAGTTTCCGGGGTGTAGCTTAGTCCCGACGATTCGGCTTCGCCGAATGTCGGGATCCCGATTTTCTGCAAGGCAGAAACATCGGGACTTGGACCTGGTAAACTGGAAGATTAACAAGTAAACGTACCAGAGGTAGTAAACTTAACGGGGTGTAGCTTAGCTTGGTAGAGCGCCTGCTTTGGGAGCAGGAGGTCGCTGGTTCAAATCCAGTCACCCCGACCATGCTTATAAGTGGGGGCCCGTAGCTCAAAGGATAGAGCAACAGATTTCTAATCTGTCGGTTGCAGGTTCGATTCCTGTCGGGCCCGATTTTGCTACGGGCGAGTGGCGGAACTGGCAGACCTGCCTGCCGGCAGGCAGGCGCGCACGGCTCTTTGTTATATGCCGAGGTGGTGGAATTGGCAGACACGCATGGCTTAGGACCATGTGGGGTAACACCCTTGCAGGTTCAAATCCTGTCCTCGGCAGTATGTTATAATAAAATTAATTTGCTTCCGAAGGACGTAGGCGGGAGTAGCTCAGTTGGTAGAGCGTCACCCTTCCAAGGTGAGGGTCGCGAGTTCGAATCTCGTCTCCCGCTTTCTTTGCGCGCCATTAGCTCAATGGCAGAGCAGCTGACTCTTAATCAGTTGGTTGAAGGTTCAAGTCCTTCATGGCGCAAGTCTAATTTTTGAAGAGGTCTAAATATCCAGTTCCAACGCTTCTTCCCGTTCGCGGGTTTTAAGCTCTCGGTCTTTTCTTTTCGTAACCCAACCTTCTGCTTTGAGGTAAAAATACCATTTAATTGCTGAATCAACGGCAATAATCAAAACCAAAATCAGCATGACGGCAGAAAGTAAAGCGTTTAGGTAACCATTGAACGATTGCTGCGGCAAATAATTCTTAAAAATGTTTTCCAGGCCGGCATCCACGGTTGTCGCCAGCATAAAAAGCATCGGTAAAAACGTGACTAAGGCGTAGCGCTTATCTTTGTTGCTCTTCATGATAATCGTGGTGCCGATGATCAGCGCGGTGGTGGCCAAAAGCTGGTTGGCGACACCAAACATCGGCCAGATCGTGGCGATGTCGCCATTGTAAACCAGATAACCCCAGGCAAAAACCACCAAAAGACTGGTTAAAATAATCCCTGGCAGCCATTTGTGGTCTTTGATGCGTAAGATGTCTTGGGTAATATATCTTGCTACACGCGTGCCAGCGTCGATGGTCGTCAGAATAAATAATGCTTCGAACATGATAGCAAAGTGATACCAGTAGCCCATCAGGTTTTTCATCCCAGGGATGCCGGAAAATATCTGCGACATGCCGACTGCTAGCGAGACCGCTCCACCTGGCCGCCCCGTTACGTTTTCCTGAACCATGGCCGAGAGAACCGGAAGATTGACGATGCTCATTTTTAGCTTAGCAAATACTGCCGGCGTGCAGTTAATCGCAAAATAATCGGCAGGGACCAGAACGGTGGCCGCGATCAATGCCATAATGGAGACAAAACCTTCGACCAGCATCGCACCGAAGCCGATCATGCGGATGTCTCTTTCGTTTGACAACATCTTCGGTGTCGTCCCCGATGAAATTAAGGAATGGAAGCCGGAGATCGCGCCGCAGGCAATGGTAATACAGACAAACGGCCAGACCCGACCGGGGATGATCGGTCCACCGCCAAAAATAAAAGGGGTGAACGCCGGCATTTTGATCGCCGGGTGAACAAAAAAGATACCAATGGCTAATAAAGCGATGGTCCCGATTTTTAAGTAAGAGCTAAGGTAATCTCTCGGTGCTAAAAGCAGCCAGACCGGTAAAACCGAGGCAAAGAAACCGTAAATTGGTAAAAGAATCGCCAGCTGCTGCCGGGAAAAGGTGAAAGCCATGGCCCAGGGTGAGTGTTGGATATAAAAACCAAAAAAGACGCCGCCCAGCAATAAAATTGTTCCGATTACTGAAGCCTCAAGGATCGCCCCCTTTCTTAAAATCTGCATGTAGATCCCGATAAAAATCGCCGCGGGAATACTGAGGGCAATGGCAAAGGTTCCCCAGGCGCTCTCACTCAAAGCGTTAACCACTACGATCGAAAGACCCGCCAGCGCTGTGACGATAATAAAAAGAACCGCGATCGCGGTAGCGATGCCGGTGGTGCGGCCGACATAATCTCTAGCAATTTTATGCAGTGACAAGCCGTTGTGGCGGACAGAAGCAAAAAGAATGACGTAATCGTGAACTGCGCCAGCTAATACCGCGCCGATAATTATCCAAATTGCCCCGGGAAGAAAGCCAAATTGAGCAGCCAGCACCGGCCCGATCAGCGGTCCTGCTCCAGCAATCGCTGCGAAGTGATGGCCAAATAAGACCCAACGGTTGGTGGGGTGGTAATCGTGCCCGTCATTTAAGCGGCACGCCGGAGTTTCCCTTTGCGGTTCAAGCGCTAAGACTCTGGCCGCTAAAAAAGCTGAGTAATAACGATAAGCAAGAGCAAAGACACACAGAGCAATAATCAACAAGATGGTCGCGTTCATATAATTTATCGTTTGGTATAATACTCTTTTTTGAGTTAGTTTTCCATCGCACGGGATCTTTCTAAAATGGTTTTATCCGGCCTCGTATGGTATCATTTTGCTCGTAAATTGCAGGGTCTCGAAGTTAAAGAAGTAGAAATTAATCAGTTGGTTGTGGGTTCAATTTCTTCATGGCGCAATTTACCTGGCCTTTTCCTTGGCTTAATCCTCTTTATATAAGCACCTTATGGAGGGATATGGCTGGGACGGTTGTGAGTTTTAGTCTACGGTTAATTCCTCCACTTTGTTTGTTCTATATTTTTTATTTCTTAACTAGATGATCCCTGTCAATCATTATCTTATACCAAATTTCAGAGTCAATATTTTTTTCTTCGATAATTCTATATTCTTCATTAATGTAGATATTCCCTACAACATCACTAAATGCATTGGGAAGCTTATAAACATTAGCTCCGTACACTGTTTTTATGTTTCTCCCTTTTCTTTCTAATTGTACTGATTTTATCCAGCCAGATTCATCACGTGGCATAATTGCAAATATAATACTCACCACCAAGCCAGTTAATAGGAAAGCTACAGCCATCAGCCCGATGGTTTCGCCAGCATTTTCCGTCCCCCAGGCATGGGCTGGGCAAGAAAGAATGGATGAAGTAAGGAAACAAATTGCCAAAAAAACAGATATGGGTTTATTCATTTTTAGCTAGATCGAATCCCTTTCCATATAAATATTTTGAATATATCTGTTCAAAGCCTTTAAGTACAGAGCATGAAAAGGCCGAAAGATCTGAAACGAAATTTAAATAATCATTTGCTTCTTTTTGAGATTGGGCTTCAGGTAGATAAAATTTTCCGTTTTTCATGCCAACATACAAAGAATCCAATTTAGCTTTGTGTTCTAATTTTGCAAATTTCGGCACCGCAGGTAATAATTCCGGATGATATCTGTATACAAAATTATAAACTTTTCTTATCTTTAATTCATGAGCTGCTTTACCTGTAAAAGCATTGTAAACTTCTTTTTTTAAATCATTTAGAGTATGTTGGCAAGCTGTTTCAAGATTTGCAAACACATCCATTATGGAAAATGCCTTCCCAATTTCTTCTAATGCAAAAGTTGCCAACACTTTACTTCTTGAGAATTTATTTGCATTTAATAAAATTTCAGCTTCAGATAATAAATTAGTAGCATTTTCATAAGCAAATCTTGCACCCATCAAATAATTTCTCATTTCCTCGACGTCTTTTTTAGCTAGCTTTTTTGTGTAAAAAGATTCGTTCATTATTTAATTGTTAGGATTATATCATTTATAATCAGTAGACAGAAGCGTGGCGAGAAGGTCCTATTTGCGCTAGAATAATCGCTGAATGCAAGCTAAATATAATTATCAACAAGTTTTAAGAAAACTTAAAGCAAAATCCCGCACAGATCAGCTGGAGGGCATGGCTAGCTTCGGCATTGCAGGAGAAAATAGATGGGGAGTAGCGGTTCCAGAGCTTAGAAAGCTGGCAAAGGAGATCGGGAAAAATCACAAACTGGCGCTGGCACTCTGGAAGACAAAAATACCCGATGCGATGATCCTGGCTTCGATGGTTGACAATCCGGCGGAGGTCAGCGAAAAACAAATGGAGCTTTGGGTAAAAGATTTTAATTCCTGGGATGTTTGCGACCAGGTGTGCATGAACCTCTTCGATCGCGTTCCTTTCGCATTTAAAAAGATAAGAGAGTGGGCGAGCCGGAAGGAAGAATTTGTTAAAAGGGCTGCCTTTGCCTTAATCGCTTCAATTTCCTGCCACGATAAAAATCTGCCTGATAGTAAATTTGCCGAGTTGCTTCTTATCATAAAAAAAGGTTCAATTGATGAGCGCAATTTTGTGAAGAAAGCAGTCAACTGGGCTTTGAGAAATATCGGAAAAAGGAATGCGCATTTAAATAAAATCGCTTTAAAGTCCGCTCAAGAAATACAGAAAATTGACACAAAAGCAGCCCGCTGGATTGCCGCAGATGCGATACGTGAATTAGAGAGTAAAGCGGTACAACGAAGACTCGCACAAAAGATTTAACCCCAGACTGAAATTTTTCAAAAAAACAGCCGATAAATAAACAGACTGGATTACTCGTGACTCGCTGGTGCCGGATTGCCCTCACGGGCGTCTCCCAGCTAGACGATTTTCCAGTCTTTTTTTCATTATACCTCAATTTTTGACTTATAGCAAGTAGAGAAAAATTCCGCTGGTTAACTAGGATTAATTTTAAAAATGTTTGATGCGGGCTTGATAGAGTTCTGGGATCTCAATCTTATAGAGCTTCCCAATATAGTGGCCAAAAGGCCTCAAATATAAAAAGAGCACAAAGCGATCCGGTGGATTTCCTTCGTTATACATTTGTCCGATGGACGAAGATACGACTCCGCCTCGTTCAAGATGTTCTTGCATTTGTTTAACCGCTTCTTCTAAAGAAATATTTGACGGATTGAAGGCTGAATAGAGAAGCTGGGTATCAGGTTTAAGACTGGATAGGAATTTTACAAGAATGTCTTCCGGAACATGTATCACTCCCTCAATCGTAATCCGATCAAAAACCGGTCGTAATGGTTCGACCAGTGAGAGCAGTTTTGGGGTGAGGGCAGTTAATTGAAGTTGCCTCAACTCTTCTGGCCTAGCTCCAATAAAATTCTTTGGAAGGATCTTTATTAGATCGGTTCTTAACGGCAAAATATGATCTCCTTTTGAATAAAATTGATTCCATCTAATATTCGAGTGATTTATTAAATAATTTCAATTTAAGTAAAGGTTTAAATATTTCATTTCCCGTCTGACTTCATCTTTGATATTTAAATCGATTTGATTCATTTTTGCCAACAGGGTAGAATATCTGCCATGAGAAGCCTTGAACTGAAATACGGGGCGGAGAAAATAACCATCCATGTTCCTAAAGAACAAGTTATCTCCGTTCTCTCCGGTCGGCACATGTCGCCGCTACGTGATCCCGTAAACGCAATCTGGGCGGCACTGCAAGAGCCCATCGAAACTCCATCGCCCCGTAAAACAATAAAGAAAGGTGAAAAAGTTGCCATTGTCGTTTCCGATTACACCCGCTCGACTAAAGCCGATCTTTTTTTGCCGGTGTTGGTAGATGAATTAAATGAGGCCGGCATTCAAGATAAAGATATTTTCATCGTTTTCGGAAATGGTACCCATTCTCTCCATACTCGAGAAAAACAAGAGCAGATCGTAGGCAAAGAAATTGCTAATCGCATCCAAATGTTTGATCACGATTGCCACGATGAGACGAATTTAATCTCCCTTGGTAAAACTTCACGGGGAACACCGCTAAAGGTCAATAAAAAAGTTTACGAAGCTGATCGTAAAATCTTGACCGGATCTATTACCTACCACTATTTCGCCGGTTTTAGCGGTGGGAGAAAAGCCATATTACCTGGAATTTCCGGTTTTGAAACCATCCAGACCAACCATCGCATGTCGATGTTGCCAGAGTGCACCACCGCGGCTTTGGATGACAACCCTCTTTCTCTGGACATGGAAGAAGCAGCAAAAATGGTTAAGCCTGATTTTATTTTAAACACGGTACTGAACGAAAATAAAGAAATCTGCGGTGTGTTCGCCGGGGAACTGATTGCCGCGCACCGCGCCGGCTGTCAATTCATTGACGAATATGCCATGGTAAGAATTAATCAAAAGGCAGACCTGGTGATTGCGGCGGCGGGAGGTGGGGGGATGGATTTGAATTATGTGCAATCGCATAAAGCGATGGAGAACGCTTCTTTTGCTTTAAAAGAAGGGGGGGTTATGATTTTGCTGGCCGAAGCGGCGGAGGGATTCCCTTCGGAGGTGTATTTAAAATATATAAATCTTGGTTCGGCTAAGAGTATCCACGATGAGCTGGAACGCAATTTCACTATTCCGGGACACACCGTCTATGCCACTTTTTGTAAGTCAGAAAAATTTAAAATTATTTGGGTAACGAAATTGCCAAAAGAGATAGTGAAAAAAATGAAAATTATACCCGCAGATAATTTTGAGGAAGCTTATGATTTAGCTCACAAGTGGTTACCTGCCCAACCCCCAACTTATATTATGCCTTTAGCTTACACCACTTTTCCTGTAAAAGAAAATTGATCCGCTAATGAAGATTCCTAAAAATGTGATCTGGCTTGGCTTTGTCAGTTTGTTCAACGATCTAGCTTCAGAGATGATCTATCCGATTATCCCTATTTTCTTGACGGCGGTGCTAGGTGCTCCAATGGCAGTAGTGGGACTGATCGAGGGGTTGGCTGAGTCAACCGCTAGTATCTTAAAAGTATTTTCCGGTTGGATTTCCGATCTGGTAGGACGCCGGAAACCGCTGACCGTTTTTGGTTATGCTTTTTCCACTTTATCCAAAATCATTTTAGCGGTTGCTCATATCTGGCCAATGGTGTTGCTGGGGAGGCTGGTTGATCGATTCGGAAAGGGAGTGAGAGTGTCGGCGCGCGATGCGCTGATTGCCGATTCAACCAGTGAAGGCATCCGGGGAAAGGTTTTCGGTTTTCACCGCTCGATGGATACACTTGGAGCAGTCGGTGGCCCGCTGATTGCCATTGCCCTAATCTCGCTTTTACATTCAAACTACCGTTTAATCTTTCTGATCTCTTTTATCCCGGCATTAATCGGGGTGTTGATCCTGCAATTCTTTGTTCAGGATGTTCGGCCCGCCACGCCCAAGGAAAAAATAAAAATAAGTTGGACTGGCTTCGGGGCAAAATTTAATCTATTTCTTGTGGTAAGTCTGATCTTTTCTCTTGGTAATAGCTCTGATGTGTTTCTAATTTTGAGGTCAAAAGATTTGGGACTAACTGCCTCACTGGTGGTACTGGCCTACGTAGTTTACAATATTTTTTATGCGCTCTTTTCTTATCCGGCGGGGGTGTTATCCGATAAATTCGGTTTTAAAAGAGTGTTGCTGGTCGGTTTCTTTATCTTTGCTCTGGTTTATGCCGGTTTTGGCATGACGCATAACCCGCACATGGTCTGGCCGCTTTTTGCGGTCTATGGATTTTATATTGCTTTTACGGATGGGGTGAGCAAGGCTTATATTTCAAACATTACTCCCAAAGAAAGAGTGGGGACGGCGATCGGTCTCTATTATACGGTTACCGGTGTGGCGGTGCTCTTTGCCAGCCTGGTGGCCGGCTGGCTCTGGTCGGCGTTTGGCCCCGCATATACCTTCTATTATGGATCAGTTACCGCTTTTCTGGCCTGTCTGTTATTTATCATATTCTCTTTATGAATATTAATCAAAGAAATTTATTACTGGCGCTTTCGATAACGCTCCTGATATTTTTTGTGGAATTATTTGGCGGTTTTATTGCCAACAGCTTGGCGCTGGTCTCCGATGCCGGACACATGCTGACCGATACCATGGCATTGGGATTAGCTCTCCTGGTGCTGTTTTTTTCTAGCCGGCCCGCAACCAGAGAGAGAACCTTTGGTTTTTATCGTCTTGAGATACTTTCCGCACTGTTTAACGGTTCGGTTCTGGCTTTGATCTCTCTTTACATATTTTATGAAGCGTATCAACGTTTTATTCATCCGGCCGAAGTGCAGAGTGTTCTGATGTTGGTAATTGCTGTAATTGGATTGGTTGCTAATTTAATTGGCGCAATTATCCTGTCGCGGGGATCAAAAGGAAATTTAAACATTCGAGGAGCGTTTCAGCATGTGGTTTCAGATGCGCTGTCATCGGTGGGAGTTATCATCGGCGGACTAATCATTTATTTTACCCGATGGTTTGTAGTTGACCCCATCATCGGGATAATGATCGGAATATTAATCCTGCGCGGGGCGATTAGTCTAGTAGCTGAATCGGTTAACATTTTGCTGGAGTCTTCTCCTTCGGATATAAAACTCGATGAAGTGGTAAAAACTATAAAAGGAGTTTCTGGAGTAATTGATTTGCATGATGTTCATATCTGGACGCTTACTTCAGGGATCCATGCCATTTCTGCCCATTTACGGATTGATGATAACTTTACCGATCGGGTAGCGAAAATCCTGGAAGAAGTGAAGAAATTGCTTGAAGACAAATATGATATTAGGCACTGCACTTTCCAGACCGAATGCGAATCCTGTCCGGAAGGAATTATCTGCAAAATCGAGCCCAACGAGCCGGAAGAACATCGGCACTAAAATAAAATGTCTTAATTGACTTATTCTCTTCTTCAAGTTAACATTAATCCCATGATAGAAAGATTTAGTGTCTCTTTACCAAAAGATTTATTGGATAGGCTCGATCGATTTATGAAGGAAAGCGGCTATCAAAACCGATCGGAAGCGGTACGCGACCTAATCAGAGGTATGGCGGTTGAAGAGGAATGGAAATCAGAAAAACATGAAGTAGTCGGCACTATAACTCTGGTGTATAGTCATGATTCACGTGATCTTGCTGATAAATTAACTGATATCCAGCATTCCCATCATAAGAACATTATTTCGACCACTCATGTTCATCTTGATGAGCATAATTGTCTTGAAACTTTAATTGTCAGAGGAAAAGCAAAAAAGATAAAAGAGATTGCTGACAGTTTAATTTCCGCTAAGGGAGTTAAACATGGCAAATTGGTTACCACTACCACCGGTAAAAAACTTATTTAGTAACCATTAAAAGCCAATTTGAAATAAGGTCCCACGCCCTTTAAAAACGATAGATTGGGATCGACTCCTTCGGTAGTATCATAATCTATCAGGGTAAAGCAAGCACCGACGGATATCTTGTCATTGATTGTTTGCTCAAGAGCATATTGGAGAGTTATATTAAAAGAAACGGGCGAAATTACCGTATTTTTCTTCGCAGTAACGCCAACCCCCCAGCAACCGATATAATAATCAGCATAAATGGAATAAATTGAACCGGATACTCCTGAAGCACCTGCCATACTAAGATCAATCGCTTTATTATCACCCAAATCGAAACCCAATCCCCCGCCAAGCGGTCCGCCGGTTATGTTTATATAGATAAACGGCGTAGCTCCTAATGCCGGCAAAGTGAACAACAAACAAAATGCAGTAACTAACAGGCTCTTCATAAATTTCCTCCCCGATTCATAAATAATTACTTGACAAGACATTTATTTAGTATTACGATATTACAAATCGTAATACTAAAGGAGATATTTGTCAAATGCATATTCCAAATGGTTTATTAGATCCAAAAATATCGTTTGGTTTGATGGGGGCGGCGGCGGCGGTGTTAGGCTATTGCTTTGCAAAAGTGAAGGCGGCGGTGACGGCGGTGGTGCAACAACCCGCATTTGCAGCGGTGGGGAAAGGGATTAAGAGCCTGGTGGGTGGGGGTCACAGAGCGCTGACTAAATTAGGCGAACAGAAAATATATTTAATGGGAATGGTGGCGTCACTGATCTTTGCTGCCCAGATGTTTAACTTTCCCATCGGTCATGGAACCTCGGGACATCTTTTAGGCGGAGTTTTGGCGGTCGTCCTACTGGGACCTTTTGCGGGAACGCTGGTGATCGCGGTGGTTTTGGGAGTACAGGCCATATTTTTTGCGGATGGTGGATTGCTCGCCCTGGGCGCCAACATTATTAATATGGCTTTTTTTGGGACGCTGGTCGGTTATTATCTTTACGCGGGATTGAGAAAATATTTGAGTGAACCAGTGAGCATTGGAATTTCCGCTTGGCTTTCGGTGGTTTTGGCGGCGTTTGCCTGTTCCATTGAAATTGCGCTTTCCGGAACGATCGGTTTTGGCTTAGTGATCCCAGCGATGTTTAAAGTGCATGCGGTAATCGGGATTGCTGAGGCCATGATTACCGTGGTTTTGATTAATATTTTCAAGAAAATGGTGCCGCTTCCGGAAGAATAAGCAGCATGAAAAAAGCGTTATGGTTTTCAATCATGATTGTAATCCTGGCTGCCTTTTTTGCATCCTCCTATCCGGATGGGCTAGAAAAAGTTATAGGAAAATTGGGATTTATTAAACCAGCAGCTTCATCTCCGGTTTTGTTAAGCGATTATCATGTTTTATCTATTCCTAATCCAAATTTATCAACACTTATCGCCGGCCTCGCTGGGATCATCTTAACTTTTGGCATATTCTGGTTAACCGCAAAATTGCTGGTTAAAAGATAAGGTCTTTTTCCTCATCCCCTAAAGCTTCGCTTTGGTCCCCCCTCTCCACGGAGTGGAGAGGGGGGACCACGAGGGAAACGAGCGGTGGGTGAGGATTAAATTATTTTTTCCAGGGTATTTGAGCGATGACGCGGATGCCCGATAATTCTTCGATCATCTTAACATTTGTCTTTTCTGAGAGCTCTTTGCCTTTAAAGCCATTCATAATTATCCCATAGATATTGATTTTACGCCGCTTTAGAGCTTCAACGGTTAGAAGGGTTTGATTAATAGTTCCCAGTCCGGCTCGCGCCACAACGATAGTCGGAAGCCCAAAATCTTTTATCATATCGGCAACGAAATAATCTTTTTTGATGGGAACCAAAACCCCGCCAACCCCCTCTACCAAGATCATTGCATGCTGAGTTTGGAGATCATTGAAAGCATGAAAGATCTTTTTCATATTTATTGTGGTTTTGGTTTCGGTAGCGGCTACATAGGGAGCTAGCGGGAGATTTAAATGAACCGGATTAATTAATGAGATGGGGTCTTTCAGCTTTAGCCTCTTCTTGAAGTAGAGCGCATCATTTTCCTTTTGGGATCCAGCGGAGATCGGCTTCATGATACCAACATCTATTCCCTCGCCCTTAAAATAATTGGCCAGCAATAAGGTTATATAGGTTTTACCTATTCCAGTATCAGTTCCTGTAATGAAGATGCCAGACAATCTAAATCCTCCTTGCTGTGCGTGGTACTAACGGTGATCCGTAAACGACTTTCATTTTCAGGGACGGTAGGTGGTCGTATGCCGGAAATGAAATAACCTTTTTCGAAAAGCAGATGGGAGATCTTCATGGTCTTTTTCGGATCTCCGATGATGATGGGAAGAATGGGGGTATCATCTGAACTTGAGATGGCGAGCTTTCCTTTTAAAAGCCGAGAATTTATGCGCAGTTTATCGACCAATTCCGGCTGTGCTTCAATGATTTCGAGAGCGGCGATGGTGGCGGCACAAGCGGAGGGAGGAAGAGCGGTGGTATAAATAAAACTGCGCGCTTTATTTATTAAATAATCGATTAATTCGGTGCTTCCGGCCACAAATCCTCCGAGACTTCCCAGCGCTTTGGAGAGAGTGCCCATAACGATATCGACTTCCCCTTCAACTCCAAAATATTCCTCGATTCCGCGACCCGTTTTGCCCAGAACCCCGGTGGCGTGCGCTTCGTCGATCATGGTGATAGCTTCATATTTTCGGGCAAGCCGGACGATCTCAGCAAGCGGGGCGATATCGCCGTCCATGGAGAAGATAGAGTCGGTTACGATCAGCCGGTGTTGGTATTTTTCTGACTTTTGGAGAGCTTTCTCGAGAGCTTGGGTATCCTTATGGGGATAAACTTGAAGCTTGGCTTTAGATAACCGGCAGGCGTCGATAATACTGGCGTGATTTAAACGGTCGATAATAATCGTATCCTTTTCATCCACCAGTGAGGTAATTACTCCCAGGTTAGCCATATAACCAGTGGGGAATACAATCGCAGATTCACGCCCCTTGAACCTGGCGATTTTGCTTTCTAATTCTTCATGTAATACTAAATTGCCGGAAATCAGTCGCGATGCCCCCGAACCTGCTCCAAATTCTTTGCAAGCGGCCTGGGCAGCCTCAATAACTTTGGGATGATTAGCTAAACCTAAATAGTTATTGGAGCAGAAGTTAAGATATTGTTTTCCATTGATTTCAATCGTCCGACCGTCAGTTTTGCTAATGGTTTTTAGCGAACGATAAAGCCCTGCTTCTTTGAGTCGTTTTAGTTCCTCTTCCAGAAATTTAAGCACAGACCCTATTATAGCAATATTTTTGCAAGTTTAGCTCAATTGAATTCGATATATAATATGTAAATATATGTCAAATGACTTTAGAATCAATTTTTCAAAACCTTATACTTATAAAGGACTTGTCATACAATCGCTCTCAAGCGATATCGTCCGGAAAACATTACAAACTCCAACCACCCAGAAAGCGCTATTTCTAATCAATGCGTTAATAAATCAGGGCAAATTAGAAGGAGATTCGCGAGCGATTGACTTGTTAAAGGAGCTTCCCATAACAATAAAACGCATGGTGCTAAAAATGAAGGAGGAAGCTCTGTTGATAAGTAAAGCTAAAAAAGGGAATGATATTCCTCCGCCTGAAGCTTTACATCCGGTCACCAAACAGCCTTTTTCTCCATGGGTAAAGCAATCGGCTCAGGTTTTGCTTAGCCAGCTTACCGAAGGGGCCCGAAATCAAGCCGAGGCTTTATACCGAAGAACCACGAATGACAATTCTTATGACATAACAAAAAGATCGGAATATGCCAGCATTGTTTTAGAATTAGCAGATGGAAAAGCAATTCGTCCCACGGCTTGTGAAGCCACCTCTTATAAAGTAGGTTTTACCAAAGTTAATAAGGTTGTTGAAAATGCCTCGGATGTGCTTTATAGAGCTCAAGAGAGAGCAAAAAAGAAACAGGCAATTCGGGAGGGAACGGTCAAGGCTTATATCCTACATACGCATCCGCAGGATATAGATAATCTTTATGTGGTTAATGTGCATGAAGATGGGCGCTATTTCACCTATTTAAGCCCCGCTGATTGTTTCGCTGTGGATAAATATTTTGATGAGGTGGTTAATATTTTAAGAAAAGCTGGGTTTACTGGCCCCATTAATATTTCCATAGGTGCCATCCCGGTGCCCTTCAGGCCAGAGCAAGATTTGAGCGAAAGATTATATGTCGCAATTTATACAAGAGAAATTCCAGGGGTTAAACCCGCTTCTGCCAAAACCTAAGCGTCAATCTCTAAACCCAGGTCTTTTATAGTTTGCAGGTCTTTATTAGGAGCCTGGCCCTTAGTAGTTAAATAGTCTCCGATTAGCGTTACATTTGTGCCGGCCAGAAACATTAAAGGTTGTAAATCGCGTAAAGCATTTTCTCTACCGCCAAAGATACCAATATCCGCTTTGGGCAAGATAAACCGGTAAGTGGCGACCAATCTCAAAACCTCAAGCGGTGATATGGGTTTATAATTTTTTGCCGCGACCGTTCCCGCAATCGGATGCAGGATGTTAATCGGTACGGAATCCACCCCAATTTCGCTTAAAGCAAAAGCCAGCTCAACTCTCTGTTCCAGCGACTCTCCCAGGCCAAAAATTCCGCCGGAGCAGACCTCCAATCCCTCGGCTTTAGCCGTTTTTATCACTTCCAGCCGTTCTTTATAAGAATGGGTGGTGCACATCTGATCAAAAAAACTTTCAGCAGTTTCAAGATTATGATGCAGCCGCTTCAATCCTGCTTTTTTTAGCTTACGGATCTGCGTCTGGTTTAGGATTCCCAGTGAAACGCAACGATTTAAAGCAGTATCTTGATTAATGGCATTGACCGTGCCGGCGATAGTTTCCATTTCTGATTCACTGAGAATAGATTTTCCAGAGGTCACGATTGAAAAACAGGTGGCCGACATCTTTTTTTCCGCGCTTTTTGCCGCATCATACATTTCTTGCTCAGAAAGCAGGGGATAAACTTTTACCTCTGTTTTATGATACGCGGATTGTGCACAAAAGGAACAATTCTCCGAGCATCGGCCAGACTTGGCGTTAACGATAGCGCAGAGCTTAATTTTATTCCCTTTAAATAGCTTGCGAAGCTGATTGGCTGCGGCCAAAAAATCGAAAGTCTCTTCATCCGGCGTTTTAATCAATGCTAGTGCTTCCATTTGCGATATGGCTTTCCCTTGGGTGACAGCTTCTGCTAGTTGTTGGTAGAGCATGATCAAGAAATTATACCATAATCTGATATAATACTTTGGATGGCTAACCTTTTGTTTCTCCATGGATTTGCTACCAGTCCGCGGGTTTGGGGGCGGCAGCTAAACGAGTTTTCAAAGCGGCATAAGGTTTTTTCGGATATTGACCAAATCATGGGATTGGATCAAATAGTGGTGGTGGGTTGGTCGATGGGGGCAATCACAGCGCTGCAATTATTTAAAAAAATAAGAGGTAAAATCAAGGGATTAATTTTGGTTTCTGCTTTTGCTAAATTTTTAAAAAGCGATGATTATCCTTTTGGCCTTCCGCCTTCACATCTAAAAAACTTAGAAAGAAAAATGAAAACAGACTTGAAGGATGGTTTACGGTATTTTTATTCTCTGGTGTTTAATGGAAAGGGCATTTACGCATTAAGTGCCGACCATTTGACATTAGATAAAGAAGAAATATTGAATGATCTTAGTAAGCTGGCGTTAATGGATGAACGTAAAATATTGCCAGAAATTAATGTCCCCACGCTTATCCTGCAGGGAGAAAGAGATCAAATCGTTTTGCCGGGGGCGGCAAAATATCTCCATGAAAAGATCGTTAATTCAAAGCTGATGATTTTTCCTGAGGTGGGGCATGCTCCTTTTCTGGAGGCGCCGGAAGAATTTAATGCTTCTCTCGCAGAATTTATGGATAAACATGCTTAAACATAAAACACGCATTAAAGATTGTTTTTCAAAAAGCGCCAAGGATTACGATCGCTGGGCGGATGTGCAATATCAGATGGTTGATAAAATAGTTGGCGGGTTAAAGCGGGAATATAAAAATATTCTGGATCTTGGTTCGGGTACCGGAATTTTAACTTCTAATATTAAACAAAAATTTCCTCTGGCGAGAATTGCCGGCCTAGATCTGGCTCCGGGAATGATTGAGTTTTCCCGTGCAAAAATCAATCAGCCGCAGGTCGTTTTTCTCTTAGGCGATGCCGAAGAGATGCCTTTTAAAAACCACAGCTTTGATCTAGTTGTTTCCAGCGCAGCTTTACAATGGATGGATATTGGTAGGGTATTTATAGAAGTTGAACGTGTTCTTTGTCCCGGAGGGGAGTTTTACTTCACTACCTTTGGTCCGGCTACCCTTCAGGAAGTAAAAAAAGCTGGCTTGTCGGTCAATCCTTTCCCTGATCAGCAGGAAATTGAAGGGAAATTAAATAAGCTGTTTAAGGAAGTGCATTTTATTTCAGAAACCGTCGCTGAGCATTATCAGGATATATATGCGCTTTTTTGCCATTTAAGGAAAATAGGGGCGCAGAACCCCAGTGAGGTGAAAACTAAGGGATTGCTTACCCGGAATAAAATATTAAATATTTTCCCACCCGGCAAAGAACTCAAAATAACTTACGAGATTTATTTTGTAAAATGCAAAAAGCAATATTATTATTAATACTTGATTTAATCAATCAAGAAAATAGAAATTTATAATTGACATTTATTTTAAAATCTTATATGTTAAACTGACAGGAATTTAAAAAGCATATGAACTTTCAACCTTTTTTTGCAACTTTGTTAGTAATAGGGCTAGCAGAGGTAGGCGATAAAACTCAGCTCTTAACCATGGGTTTTGCCACCCGTTATCCAATTTGGGAAGTGATAACCGGGGTTCTATGTGCTTCAGGTTTACTAATGGGAATAGCGGTATTCTTTGGCGGTATTATCCATTATTATATTCCAGATTTTTATATTCAGCTTTTTTCAGGATTATTTTTTTTGCTAATAGGGGTCTGGACGATTTTCGGCAATGAAAAGGAAGAGGAAGCCAAAGGGGGAAATTATAATCCTTTCTGGATCGTGTTTGTTAGTTTTCTAATTGCTGAACTAGGCGATAAAACCCAGTTGGCGACGTTGGCTTTTTCCGCTGAATTTGGCCGCCCGTTTCAGGTCTGGTTAGGAGCCACCCTGGCGATGGTGGGCATTAATGGGGTGGGAATATTAATCGGGAGATGGGTTAAGGATCTCATTTCAAAGCTTTGGATAAAATGGCTGGGAGCAACAATTTTTATTTTGGTTGGATTAATTACCCTGATTAAACTGTGGTTTTAGCCGAGGAAAGTTTTTTATTTAATATGGAGGTAAATAATAGATGAAAAAAAACATAACTGAATCGATTGGCGGAACACCCTTGCTCAAGTTGGATCGTTTGGTAAGCCCGGGGATGGCTGATGTCTATGCCAAAATTGAATTTTTCAATCCAGGTGGAAGTATAAAGGACCGAATTTGTTTAGCCATGATTGAAGAGGCAGAAAAAAACGGCTTACTTAAATCCGGAGGAACGATTGTTGAGCCGACTTCTGGTAATACCGGGATTGGTTTGGCAATGATTGGCGCAGCCCGGGGTTATAAAGTCATCTTAACCATGCCGGAGACAATGAGCGTAGAAAGAATCCATATTTTAAAATCTTTTGGGGCAGAGGTGGTACTGACCCCGGGGGTGGAGGGGATGAGTGGCGCGATCCGAAAAGCTGAAGAGATTTTTAATAAAAGTAAAGCTTATATGCCACAGCAGTTTAATAACCCGGCCAATCCCGAAGCCCATCGCCGTACCACCGCCCGGGAAATTCTTGAGGTTTTAGGTGATCAAATCGATGCTTTTGTGGCGGGAGTGGGGACGGGTGGAACGATCACAGGGGTAGGGGAAGTTTTGAAAAGTAAAAATCCGGGGATCAAAGTTGTGGCGGTTGAGCCGGCCGCTTCTCCGGTTCTTTCGGGAGGTCAGCCCGGACCGCATAAAATCCAGGGTATCGGTGCGGGTTTTGTCCCGGCCGTGCTTAATCTAAAGATCATTGATGAAATTATAAAGGTCGCGGATAACGACGCTTTTCAAACTGCGAGAAGTTTGAGCCAGAAAGAGGGTTTGCTGGTGGGTGTTTCATCAGGAGCGGCAGCTTATGCGGCTTTACTCATTGCCAAAAAACTAGGCCCGAACCATAAGGTCATAACCATTCTCCCGGATACCGGTGAGAGATATTTATCCATGGAGCAATTTTTAAATCCTTAAGCGATAGATAATAATTTATAAATGCTCTATAATTCGCTTAGTTGGAAAGAGCATGATAGAAGAGATTAAAAGACAAGTTTATCTTGACCATATGGCGAATACCCCGATTGATTCCCGGGTGATCGAAGAGATGTTGCCCCATCTGAAAGAAAATTATGGTAACCCCTTGAACTTCCATGATTTTGGGGCAAAAACGGCAGAGGCGATCGAAGCCGCCCGGGCTAAAGTGGCGGAGCTGATCGCTGCCCATCCTGTGGAAATTATTTTTACCTCCTGTGGCACCGAAGCTAACAATTTTGCTATTAAAGGCATCGCGCGTGCCTATGAAAAAAAAGGAAAACACATCATTACCTCGGCGATCGAACATTTTTCAGTCCTTTATACCCTGAAAGATTTAGAAAAGTCCGGCTATAAAATTACTTATTTACCTGTCGATAATCAGGGGTTGGTTAATCCAGATGCGGTATGCGGAGCGATTACACCTGAAACCACGCTGCTTACTTTAACCCATGCCAGCAATGAGATCGGAACATTAGAACCAATTGCGGAAATTGCGAAAAAAATAAAGGATAAGGGCATATTATTTCACGTTGACGCTGTCCAAACAGTGGGGAACGTTCCAGTGGATGTTAATGAATTGGGAGTAGACGCACTAACTTTTTCTGCTAATCAATTTTATGGCCCAACCGGAGTTGCCGCTCTCTATCTTAGGAAAGGGACCCGGATCCTTCCTTTATTATTAGGTGGGACGCAAGAGGAGGGGAGAAGGGCTGGGACGCAAAACCTTCCCGGAATTGTAGGTATGGGCAAGGCCGCGGAACTGGCGAAATTGGAAATGAAACAGCGAATTGATAAATTAGTCCCCCTAAGGGATAAGCTATTAAAGGGCTTACAAGAAAAAATTGAATATTTTTATGTGACGGGACATCCGACCCAGCGTTTGCCTGGCCACGCTAGCGGCTACGTGCGCTTTGTGGAGGGGGAGTCGATGTCGATGTTTTTAAACATGGAGGGGATAGCCATTTCAACCGGGTCGGCTTGTGTATCAAAAGCGCTGAAGGCTTCCCACGTGGTTTTGGCGATCGGTGTCAATCCGGAAGACGTCCATGGATCACTGGTCTTTTCCCTGGGTAAAGACAATAGCGAAGACGAAGTGGATTATGTTCTGGAGAAACTTCCTCCAATTGTAAACCGTTTACGCGAGATGTCACCGCTTTATCAAAAGCATCAAGGCGGATAACTATGGAAAAAGAAAAGTTTGTTGAAGTGGTATTCTCAGGCGATCTGGATAAGGTGCTGGCGGCTTTCATCTTGGCAACTACCGCCGCTTCTATGGGGATGGAAGTTAAGATGTTCTTCACTTTCTGGGGGTTGAATGTCCTACGAAAAAAGAAGCTAACCAGCGGCAAAAATTTTCTCCAGAAAATGATGAATTTTATGAACAAAAGCGGGGCGGACCGGCTTCCGCTCTCGAAATTTAATATGCTGGGCATGGGTCCGGCCATGATGAAGGTTATGATGAACCAGGCCAAGATCCCCTCGGTTCCAGAATTTATTGAAATGGCGAAAGGGCTGGGAGTAAAGCTCTTGGTTTGCACCACTACTTTCGGCTTTATGGGGTTCCAGAAAGAAGATTTCATTGATGGGATCGACGAATACTGCGGCGCCGCCACCTACTTGGCGGAAGCCAAAGAAGCGAAAGTGAGTTATTTTATATGAGATCGGATGTAAAACTCGATTGTTTTGGGCTCCTCTGTCCCATGCCTATCATCAAGACCGCGGAAAAGATTAAAGTGATGAAGATCGGAGAGATACTCGAAGTGGTTGCTACCGATGAGGGAATAAAATCGGATATGCCCGCCTGGTGCAAAGCCACCGGCCAGGAATATTTGGGAGGGGAAGAGAAGGAAGGGGAGTATCGGGTCTTCGTCAAGAAAATAAAGGATTGATCTCGAATTTTTTCTCCAGTTTTAGCGGGTGATAAGAGAGTTTCGCGGTCCTCAATCCCGGAATCCCCAGATCCTGTTCCAGGTTTATATGGCTGAAAGCAGCAAAGCTATCCTGGCAGGCTTTCCATAATAGAGTTTGGGAAACACCGTTAAATTCAGGTTCGACATACAGAAAATGAACCGAAACCGTGTTTGCATTCAATTGGCTGCCGATAATAAAACCCTTTATCGCTTTCTCTGCCAGGATTAATCCGCCGATTAACTTTAATTTTTCAAAATTAGAAAAAGCTTTAAGCAGGGCGTTTCTTTGCGCGACATAGGCCAGTTTTGGGAAATATCTCGATTCTTTTCTCGCGTTAAACCACCGGACGAAAAGCTCTAGGGCTTCCTTTTTAAATTTATTTTCGAAGCGGAGGAAAGCATAGTCCGGAAAACGATGCGTAAATCTTTTGATATGGTTACGCTTGCCATCGTATTTTTTCCCCTTTAGTTCGGCCAGGTCTTTGGTTAAATAAAGATAATCAAATTCGCTGCGCAGGGGGGAGAGACGATACTTTCTACGCGGCACATGGCAGATCAGGTATCCTGAGGCGCGCGAGATTTTGCCGCAATGTTGCAGACAGGTATCGACCGTTTTTAAAAGGTCATTCTGCGTTAACGGCTCGAGAAAATAAGGTTTTTCATTGGGAGGTGAAATAAGCAGGCAAAGATTATCGTTAATAAAAGTATATTGCGGTTGATCAAATTCTTCCCAAAGAAAAAGATTGGCCAGCGCTAATTCGGAAATTCTCCTCTGTGCCAAAAGCAGTTGGCTTGAAATCAAACTGATTGACTCGACGGTTAATTTGTTGAAATTTGGAAATTTAGGGAACACCTGGTAATTTTACCATAGTTTGGCATTTTTCTGGGAAGCATTCCTGACATCTATAATTCTCCCTTGAGGGGAGATTGGCGGATGGGGGGATGTCTTTGAAGCCAAATCTTTTAAAAAAGTCTGGGATCGTAGTATAGAGATAGATTTTTTTGTTGGTGTTTGCCAGTAAGGGCTTTAATAATCGGGAAGCGATCCCCTGATTTTGGTGATTGGTTTTCACTCCAACACAGCTGAGAAAGAGATATCCTCCGCAATCTTCCAACCGGGTAATCCCCACAATTTCATTCTCAACTTCAGCCAGCCAGAAATCATCTAATTTTTGCAAGGGGGAAGAAAGATCCAGCTCCTCTAAAATTTGCAGAATGGCCGGATGATCTGAGATCTTAGCTTCCCTAATTTCTAGCATGATACTATTTTACAGTTACTCAGCCCCGGGAAGCAACTATAAATACTTAACAAACACAAATGGGCATGTTAAGATAACTGCCATGTTAAAGGAAATAACGGATAATGAGTTTATCTTAGAAGTGGAACAACATAATGGGGTAGTGCTGGTTGATTTTTGGGCACCCTGGTGCGGTCCCTGCCTGATGATGGGGCCGATCTACGAGAAAATGGCCAAGAAATTCTCAGAGCTTAAATTTTTAAAAATAAATACGGAAGAACATATGGAACACGCCAGTCGCTATAATGTTTCCGGGATTCCCTGCATTATTGTTTTTAAAAATGGTAAGGAAATTGAGCGGTTGGTAGGATTCAGGCCGGAAAAGGCCTTTGAAGAAGCGCTGAGCAAATACGCCCCAGCTTAATCGAGCAACTCTTTTAACTCCAAAATATCATCGATTATAAAATCAGGTCGCATCTTTTCCAGGGCAGCCCTAGCATGGAAACCGTAACTGACGGCACAGGTTAGAACGCCGGCGTTTTTGCCGGTTTCTATATCTACCGTCATGTCCCCAATAAAAAGAGTGCGGGAAGGTGCTATTTTATACTTTTCTAAAACATGCAGGATGGCACAGGGATCGGGTTTCAGGCAGGGAGCAGAATCACCGCCCAAGATTTCTCTAAAGTATTGATCAAGCTTATGCCTTTGCAAAATCATTTTGATAAACTCATCACGTTTGTTTGAAATAATAAATTTTGTTTTATCTTTGAGAAATTCTATTAATTCTCGGGTGTGGGGATAAAGCTGAACTTCTTTGATATTCTCAAAATTATGTTTATAGTAAAGAGCTTGCGCTTGCTTGATTTCGTCTTCCTTTTGGCTGCCGATAGATCCTGCTACGAGCGCCCATTCTCCAAAACCAATATACTGACCAATCTCTTCCACTGATTTAGGTGGCAGCCCAAGGTCGCGTAACATTTGTTGAATAGATTTGATGGCGGCAGGCAGGGAATCGGCCAGGGTGCCATCAAAATCAAAAATTAATAGGTCAACCAATTTTGACATGGCCTTCTATTTTCGCATATAATCAAACCTGGAGCAACTTATGGAAATTTGGATCTACAGCTTGATGAGCGTCGTGATCGTGAGCCTGATCTCATTGATCGGGGTTTTTACCCTGGTGCTGAGAAAGAAATTTTTAGAAAGCATTTTGTTGATCCTGGTCAGCTTTGCGGTGGGGGGATTGTTTGGGGATGCTTTTATTCATCTTATCCCGGAGGCGTTTGCGAAGCTGGGGGTCAGACCCATCGTCTCGCTGCTGGTTTTGCTGGGAATACTTATTTTTTTCGTGCTGGAAAAATTTATCCGCTGGCGGCACTGCCACATACCTACTTCCAAAGCACATCCTCATCCGGTGGTATTTATGAATCTGATCGGGGATGGGGTCCATAATTTGATCGACGGGATGGTGATCGCTGCCAGTTATATGGTTAGTCTCCCCATTGGTCTTGCTACCACCCTGGCGGTAATTCTTCATGAAATTCCGCAAGAGATAGGGGATTTTGGGATTTTGGTGCACGGCGGTCTCTCAACCAGTCGGGCGTTGGGGTTTAATTTCTTGTCCGCCCTGACCGCAATCCTGGGGGCGGTTTTGTCTTTAATCATTGGACCATTTATTAAAGATTACTCCCTGTTTATTTTGCCGGTTACCGCCGGTGGATTTATTTATATGGCTGGTTCAGATCTGATACCTGAACTACATCTTGAAAATGATGCCCGGATTTCACTGCTTCAGTTTTGTGCCATTGTTTTCGGAATTGGGATAATGGGCCTACTGCTTTTCCTGCATTAGTGAAAATAATAAGAAAAATCAATAAAAATCGAATTTTAATCATCTGGCTAACGAATAATGTGTGGGTCAGCAAATTTTCTCAGCTCTGAGGTAGGGTGAAGAAAAAGCGCGAGCCTTTACCCACCTGGCTTTCCACCGCAATTTTGCCTTGGTGAGCTTCGACGGCCATTTTACACAGGGTCAGTCCGAGGCCGGTATCGACGGAAGATTTGAGTTTTTGATTTTCAATCTTAAAAAACCGATCGAAGATGCGCTCTAAGTATTCTTTCGGAATGCCCTCGCCATTATCAATTACTTCAAACAGGATTTGATTTTTATCTCTTTTAATGTTTAAGCTGATTTTTCCTCCGCTCGGAGTGTGTTTTATAGCGTTGGTCAGCAGGTTTTCCAGCACGCGAATAATTAAATTTTTATCGGCATTGAGACTAAGCCCTTTTTCGGTCTGAAGAGTTAGCTGTTTATTCTCTTTTTTTGTCAGGGTCTCAATCCAGGATAAGTCTTTTACTAATGCTTCAGTAGAGAAGGTGGTTTTATTCAAAACCAATTTATTTTCTGCCATTTTACCTAGATCCAGGATATCCATGATCATGTTCGAGAGTTTTTTAGCGTTAACTTTGGCCGTCTCCATCAGTTCTTTTTGTTTATCGGAAATCGGACCCAGTACTCCTGCCAGCTCTACCGAAGAGAGGATGCCGGTTAGGGGATTTTTAAGGTCGTGTACGATCATCTGTGACAACTGTTCCCGCAGCTGTTCCAGCTTACGCAGTTCTTCATTGGCTCGGGTGATCTCAGCCGTTCGTTCTTTTACCCTGTTTTCTAGCTCATCCTTGGCCTTAATCAGCTCTTCTTCCCTTTGTTTCAGGGTAGATATATTATCCAGGATGGTCTCTGCCATGTGGCGCATGGCTTTGCTTAAGTCTTCAATCTCATCACCCGTAACCTGTTCACAATCCCTGAAACATCCCTGGAAATTACCCAGGCGCACAGCGTCCGCCGCTTTCTTCAGTTCAATCAGGGGGGTGACGATCCGGGTTAGCTGACGGTAAGATAACAGGCCAATTAAGAAGATAAAAATAAAAGAAGCCAGTTGGAAGAGCATGATCCGTGAGATATTACGATCCAAATCATCCTGCAGGACGGTGGTTAGCTGATTCATTTTATCCAGAAGCTTGAGATTGTTCTCTTCGATAAAGTTAAGTGCGTTACGCGCTTCGCTGGATTTAGTTTTACTGGTAAAAACTACTTCCGCATTTGCCTTAAAGGCGCTCCATAGATCAAGTGATGTGCCTAGAACTTGTTTGGCGTCTCTTTTATCCATAAGTGAATCAATCTTTTCTTTCGCTCCATGGGTATTGATGATCTCTCCGCCATAGCGGAAAGCTTTTAGGCTCTGATCAAACAAATCAATTGAGGCCAAGGCTTGTTTTTTTATCTCCGGGTTGCTGGTGCGCATATAGCTTTGTATCTCTTTGGTGGATTTTTGCGAGAGCATCCTCTGCCGACCGGCCAGATTGATGAACAATCCGTATTTTTGTTGGGTTGAGATGAGTAAATAAGTTAAAGTTAAAGTAGCGGCTGCTAAAAAGATAATGGTCAGAATTAAGACGCCTAATTTCGATTTTATAGATTTAAACATCGGTTTATTATGCTCGGCCATTATATATTAGCATGAGGACGGTTGCAACTGGACAGCACAAAAGGGGGGTGCTATCATATTTTTATGAACAAAGATCTAATCATTATTGGTGGAGGTCCGGCTGGAATTACCGCCGCGGTCTATGCCGCTCGGAAAAAACTCAATTTTTCTGTTTTAACCAAAGATATTGGCGGTCAGGCTGCCTGGTCAGGGGACATCGAAAATTACACCGGTTATCAGTTTATCACTGGTCCAGATCTAGCGTTGAAATTTAAAGAGCACCTCGAAAAATTTCAATTTGATCTTAAAGAGGGGGTGGAAGTCAGCAAAGTTGAGCGCAATAACCAGTTCTTTGATGTGATCACTTCCGGGTCTGAGCGTTTTTCCGCCAGGACATTGATCCTTGCTTCCGGAAAGCGTCCACGTTTTCTAAATGTCCCCGGAGAAAGTGAATATAAGAATCGGGGGGTTACTTATTGTGCTACCTGTGATGGCCCAATTTTTAGCAACAAAATAGTGGCGGTAATCGGAGGTGGAAATTCAGCTCTCGATGCGGCATTACAGATGATACGAATTGCTTCTAGAGTATATTTAATTAACATCACGGATAAACTCACAGGGGATCCGGTAATGCAGGAAAAACTGGCTGCGGCCAAAAATATAGAAATATTAAATAATACACGAATATCTGAAATCTACGGGAGTAAATTTGTTGAAGGTATAAAGATTGATACCTTGGGCAAGAGTCGCGACATTAAGTTGCAAGGCATATTTGTTGAAATCGGCCTGATTCCTAATTCGGATCTGATTGATTTTGTAGCAAAGAATCAATTAGGAGAAATAATCGTCAGTTGTGCCAACGAGACCAATATCCCGGGAGTTTTTGCCGCGGGAGATGTGACCAATGTTCCGGAGAAACAGATTATAGTGGCGGCGGGAGAGGGAGCCAAGGCTACTTTAACCGCTTTCCGTTACTTGTCGACGCATTAGTGGGGTGTTATACTAGCAAAATTAAAGGAGGTAAATATTTATGGTAGAGGTAAAAGATTTGCTTCAAAGTGCTGATTGGAAACAGGAAAAACACGTACCGGTAATTGAGGCACCGGACAAAGTGAAGAAAAGTGAAGTTTTCAAGGTCACGTTAACTGTCGGTAAGGAGATTCCACACCCAAATACCAGTGAGCATCACATTGCTTGGATCGAAGTTCTCTTTCTGCCTGATGGAGAAAAATTCCCCTGTCAGATCGGGAGATTTGAATTCGGTGCCCATGGAGCTTCAACCCAAGGGCCGAATACCAGCACCGTTTATACGCCATCTGAGGTGGTTTGCTCGATTAAAACGGATAAGTCCGGAACGATTTTAGCCGCTTCCTACTGCAATATTCACGGTTTGTGGCAAAACAGCAAAAGAATTGAAATTGGATAATTTTTCGATCCTGATTGGCGGCGAGGCCGGTTATGGCATCGATCGCTCCAGTTTGATCATTGCCCGTCTTTTAAACCGGATGGGCTACCGCGTTTATATTTACCGCGATTATCCTTCTCTGATCAGAGGCGGTCACACTTTTTCTATCATTCGCGCCGCGGCCCGGACCAGGGTGAATGTCCATGAAGATAAGGTGGAGATGGTCTTGGCTCTGAACCAGGATACCTTTGATTTTCATAAAATTAAATTAAAAGATAACGGAATTATTATTTTTGACCCCGCCAAAGTGAAAGCGGATAATCTCCCAACTTCAATTATTGCTCTGGCAATCCCCCTTACGGACTTGGTCAAGGAAGAGAAGGGAGCGGAAATCATGCGTAATTCTGCCCTGTTAGGTAGCTTTTGCCGGGTCAGCGGAATTGAATGGGGTAGGTTGGAAGAGATCTTTAAAGAAAATTTTCCGAAGGAACTGGAAGCGAATCTGCGAGTGGCTCGGCGCGGCTTTGATGTCAGTCAGGAGCGCTTAAAAATTGTAGCAGTTGATAATAAAAGGCTTCCTTTGTTAACCGGAAATGAGGCTTTAAGTTTAGGCTTAATCCGGGGAGGACTGAAAGCTTATCTGGCCTATCCGATGACCCCTTCTTCAACCATTCTTCATTTTCTGGCAGGCGTAGCAGATAAATTTGGGTTGAAAGTGATTCAACCGGAGAGCGAAATTGGCGTGGTTTTAACGGCATTAGGCTTTGCTTATGCCGGGGAGAAGGTGGCGGTAGGGACCTCGGGCGGAGGGTTTTGTTTAATGACCGAAGGGGTAAGTTTTTCGGGTATGGCGGAGCTGCCGCTGGTGTTTATCGTAGGCCAGAGGACCGGACCCAGCACCGGACTGCCAACTTACACCGGCCAAACTGAATTACATTTTGTTTTGCATGCCGGTCAGGGAGAGTTTACCCGCCTGGTAGTGGCACCCGGAGATGCAGAAGAAGCCTATTACTGGGGAGCGCTTTCTTTAAAATTAGCCTGGAAATATCAAATCCCATCTTTTATTCTCACGGATAAAACACTCGCCGAAGGTACTTTTAATTTTGATCTTAAAGCCATTGCGTCGATTCCAGAAATATCCTCTTCTCTTTGGGAGCGAAAGGGAGAATACAAAAGATACCTGGATACCGAGACCGGCATCTCACCTTTGGCCTTTGCTCCTGATAGTGAAGCGACGGTTAAAATTAATAGTTATGAACACACGGAAGCTGGTATTACGACGGAAGATCCGATGATAACTAAGAAAATGCAAGAGAAACGCTTAAGAAAACAAAATTATCTAGCAGAAGAGCTGGATCATTATCAGTTGGTAAAAACTTATGGGGAAGAGAAAAGTTCAACCGCGCTGCTTTGCTGGGGATCCAATAAAGGGGTTTGTGTTGAATTGGCGGAAAGGTTGGGTTTAAAAGTGGTTCAACCACTGGTACTTAATCCCTTCCCACTGCGTCAATTTCAAAAAGCCTTAGAAGGGGCAAAGAAAATTATTGCTATAGAAAACAATGCGACCGCTCAGTTGGTCAAACTGATTAACCGTTATGGATTTAAGGCGGACGAAAAGATTTTAAAATACGACGGCCGACCCTTTGCCTTGGATGAGTTGGAATTTGAATTAAGCAAGGTGCTGGAATGAGCGAGCAAGAGTTGGGAACAAAAACACATAACGATTGGTGTCCGGGCTGCGGGAATTTTGCGATTTTGAGTGCGATTAAAAGTGTCTTGAACGAATTAAGGGATGAGGGTCAAAAACTAGAAAATGTCGTCCTGGTCTCGGGTATAGGTCAACACGCAAAAATCGTTGATTACCTTAATTTAAACAGTTTTTATTCACTGCATGGCCGGGTAACGCCGGCTGCCTCCGGCATAAAATTGGCCAAGCCCGAATTGCAGGTGATCGGTTTTGCCGGCGATGGCGATGCCTACGGAGAAGGCATCGAACATTTAATCTTTGCCGCGAAAAGAAATATCGATATCACCATGTTGATCCATGATAACCGGGTTTATGCTCTCACCACCGGCCAATCTACACCGACCTCACCACTAGGATTTAAAGGTCGTTCCACCCCCGCCGGAACGCGAGAAGCGCCGCTAAATCCCCTGAAGTTGATGCTGGCCAGCGGGGCAACTTTTATTGCCCGCAGCTATTCGGGAAAAATCGCCCATCTTAAACAAACCATCAAAGAAGCCATTTTACATAAGGGATTTTCCTTGGTGGATATATTGCAGGTTTGTGTAACTTTCAATAATTTATATGAATATTATAATCGAAAGGTTTACGAACTTTCGGGACACGACCCTTATGACTATGATCGGGCATTGAAAATCATGGGGGAATGGGATTATAATTTCGAAGCCCCGATTGCGCTGGGAACGATTTATAAAAGAGATGCATTAACCTTGGAAGCGTTTTATCGGGATCTTCCGAGCCCGAGTGAAACTGAGCGTCAAGAGAAAATTAGAACTCTGATAAAAAATTATATATAAGGAGGAATAAAAATGGCAAATGTGATCGAAGCTATGAAGATCGCGTTGGAGATGGAAAGAAAAGGATACCAACTTTATACAGAGGCGGCCGCTAAAACCAATAATAAATTGGGTAAAGCCACCTTGGAAGCGATAGCGGCTAAAGAGATAGATCATATAAAAAATATCGAGGCTTATTGTCAAAAACCCGCTGAGGGAGTTTTAACAATACGTACCAATCTGAGAGAAATTAGCCACCGGGAAAAAATTGATTACATCCGTGATATTATAGATAAAACGGGGGCTCAATTGGAAGAGCTGATTAAGGCAGACTCCAATCTGCTCGAGATCTATAAGTTGGCGATGGACCTGGAACGAGAATCATATGACTTTTATCAGAAACTTAAGGAAGAGACGGATGAGAAAGCTACCGACCTTAAAGATTTTTTGGGGTTTTTAATGAAAGAAGAAAATAATCATTATGAAATATTACAAGAGACATTACAGTATCTGGACCATCCCGGTGACTGGTTCAGGGAACAGGAGCGATGGATTGTTGAAGGATAGCGGCTTAATTAGAAGTCTTGGCCTAGCGATCTTAATCACGGTGTTTTACACCGCCCCTTCTTTTGCGGTTTATTCTAATTTGGATAATTTAAACCTGCCTGGTTATGAAACCACTAATAAGATTAATTTTTACATGACACAGCGGGCGGTTGGAGATATTAGCGATAAACCTTTCGATAATATGTTGGGAACGGACCAGGGTATGGTGGCTACCTATGGCCTTAGTTTTCGAATCACCGACTGGACGGATTTGTCGATTTTCCGCTCAAACCTCAACCAGGAGTTTTTTATTGCCAATAAAATAAAATTTTTTGATGGTTTTGCTTTATTTTGGGGAATGACAAGTAAAACCAGCACCTTAATCACCAAAGATAAAAGCAACTTTGTGGCGCAACTTATTTTGTGTGAAACAATATTGAGGGATAAGCTGGCTTTAACTTTTGTTCCAACTTATTCTAATTTTCAAGCGGCCAGTCCCACCTTTGCTATTGGAATGGGAGGCCGGGTTACGGTGGCAGAAAGAGTAGGTTATTTTGAAAATATAGAAGTCCTAGGCGAATATACCCCTGCCTTTGGCGGTTATGCCTTCAGTAATCCCGAGCTAGCGGTGGGAGTTAAGTTTAAAACGCTCAGCCAGATCCTTACCCTCATGGTAACCAACGCCCTCTACACTTTTCCCAACGGATATATTCTTGGAAGCAGTGATGGTTTGTTCCATTTTGGTTTTAACCTGACTTGCGAAATATAGAATAAAAAGCTGGGAAATAGCCAACGGCTAAGGTAAAATATAGAAGAGTATTTAAAGGAGCATAAATGAAAAAATATGTATGCCAGATTTGCGGATATATCTACGATCCGGAGAAAGGGGATCCCGAAGGAAATATCCCCTCCGGAACACCTTTCGAGAAGCTACCGGACAACTGGGTTTGCCCGGTCTGCGGCGCGCCCAAAGACCAGTTTGAGGAAGTGAAATAAAATGGCAGCGGAAAAAATAAAAGAAAACATCTTTTCGGTTGGGGCAAAGGATTGGGATCGGCGCTTATTCGACGAACTGATCCCACTTCCCGATGGCACGACCTATAACGCCCATTTAATCAAGGGAAAAGAAAAGTGCGCTCTGCTGGATACGGTTGACCCAACCCAGGGACAGGTGTTAGTTGAAAACTTAAAGCAATTGAAAATAGAAAGGATCGACTACGTTATCTGTCACCACGCGGAACAAGACCACTCTGGCTCTTTGCCACTGATTTTAGAAATTTATAAATCGGCGAAGGTAGTAACCAACCCGAAGTGTAAAGAGATGTTAATGAATCATCTCTTGATACCCGAGGATCGGTTTATAACCATTGCCGATCGTGAAACACTTTCACTGGGAGATAAAACCCTGGAATTTGTATATGCTCCCTGGGTGCACTGGCCGGAAACGATGTTCACCTATCTTCGTGAGGATAAAATTTTATTTACCTGCGATTTTCTGGGATCGCATCTGGCACAGAGTGAATTGTTTGCCGTAGATTTGAGCAAGGTTCATACTTCCAACAAGCGCTATTATGCGGAGATCATGATGCCTTTTCGCACCAGTATCAAACAGCACCTCGAAAAGGTTAAAACGCTCGAAATTGAGATGGTTGCGCCCAGCCACGGCCCGCTTTTCGATAAACCGAAGTATATTTTGGATGCTTATCGTGAATGGGTCGCGGATGAAGTAAAAAATGAAGTGGTTTTACCTTATGTTTCTATGCATGGCAGCACAGCGGAGATGGTGAAATATCTTATCGAGGCCCTAATGAAGCGGGGAATAACGGTTAAGCCCTTTAACCTTTCTCGAACCGATATCGGGGAGCTAGCCATGGCTTTGGTAGATGCCGCTACGGTGGTTATCGGTACGCCAACGGTCTTAGTCGGTCCCCATCCGGCAGCGGTTTATGCAGCTTTTCTGGCTAATGCGCTGCGCCCAAAACTCCGCTATGCTTCGCTGGTCGGCTCATACGGATGGGCGGGCAAAATGCCGGAGATGGTCACGGCCATGTTGTCAAATCTAAAAATTGAATTGTTGCCACCGGTAATAGCCAAAGGCTATCCTAAAGCGGAAGAGTTTAAAGCTCTCGAACAATTAGCCGAAGCGATAGCCAGTAAACATAAGAATGATCCATTGGTGATTAAATAAACAGAAAGGAGAAAAAAAGATGAAAAGTTTGAAGGGAAGCAAGACGGAAAAGAATCTTTTGGCGGCTTTTGCGGGGGAATCACAAGCGAGGAACCGTTATACATTTTTTGCCAGTGCAGCCCGAAAGGAGGGACAGGAACAAATCGCGGCATTCTTTGAAGAGACCGCGGGGAATGAAAAAGAGCATGCCAAACGTTTCTTTAAATTTCTTGAAGGAGGGGATGTGGAAATTACCGCGGTTTATCCGGCAGGGGTAATTGGGGACACGAGTACCAATTTATTGGAGGCGGCGAATGGAGAAAAAATGGAATGGTCAAAGCTCTATCTTGACGCTCAAAATATTGCTTCCCAGGAGGGCTATGACGAAGTGGCCAAAGTATTTAAGGAAATCGGTGAAGTAGAAAGCTTTCACGAAAAACGCTACCGCAAGCTCTTACAAAATCTGAAGGAAGGTAAGGTTTTTAAAAAGGAAAATATCGTGAAATGGCACTGCCGCAATTGCGGTTATGTTCACGAAGGAAAAGAAGCTCCCGAAGTTTGTCCGGCCTGTGCCCATCCCCGTGCCTATTATGAAGTATTGGCTGAGAATTATTAGGAAAAGGAGTTAAGATGAAAAGCCTAAAATATCTTTTATTATCAGTTTTGCTCTCTGCGGTTTTGGTTTTGCCAGGTTATGCAGGTAATCTGAATGTCTCGGGTCGGGCGGGAATGTATACTCCCACCCAGTTGGGATCCAGTCCCACTCTGATGTACGGACTTTCCGCCGATTATGCTCTGAACTCAAATTTGTCTATTCGGGCCGCATATGATACTACGACCTATTCGCTTAATAATATTCAATATTCTTATACGCCGGTTACGGTTGACCTAATTTACGGCCAAACTATCGGTGGCTTGCTTACTCCCTATGTCGGGGCCGGTGTCAGTTATAACACCACCGCGGTCGGTGGAGTTTCAACCAGCACCGCAGGGGCTCAGGGAGAAGTGGGTTTGAAATTTAACCTGGGTGGTTTCTCAGCCGGGTTTGAGGTGAGATATCTTGTACCGGATTTGAATAAGCCAAACACGGGTAGCACTAACTATGGCGGCTACGCCACCGGTTCGTTTTCCCAGAGTATTAATCTATAAGTAATTTAATCTAAATAGATTGGGAGCGTCCGAAATGAAAGCGATAGACCCGATCTGCAAGATGGAAGTTGATACGGACCAGGCCAAATTCAAAGCCGAAAAAAATGGCCAGACCTACTATTTCTGCAGCAAGCATTGCCTCGATCAATTCTTGAAGGAAAATCAGGTCTCCCCGTCCGCAGGAAAATCCGAACCCTCAATTAAAGTTGAGTCCAAACCTAATTCGGAGAGAATTATTATTAATATTTCCGGCATGCATTGTGCCTCATGTGTTTTGGCGATTGAGAACGCGCTAAGATCTTTTAAGGGAGTGATTGACGCACGGGTTAACTTTGCCTCGGAGAAAGCTACGGTTGAATATGATCCTACCCTAACGGATGTTACGGCAATCGAAAAAGTAATCGAAGCTACCGGATATAATGTGATCAAGCCCGAGGGAACCAAGGAAACGGGCAGTAATATAAAATTAAAACTGCGAGTTATCGGCATGGACAACCCACACTGTGTGGGAACGGTAGGAGGGGCGATCGCCAGCCTTCCCGGCATAGCCTCTAAAGATTTACGGGTTAACGAAAGAGCTGTGATTGTTTATGATCAAACAAAAGTTTCTCCTCGGGAAATTAAAAAGGTCATTGAAGAAGAAGGCTATACGCCGATCGAAGAAGAGGAGATTACGCTCGATGTTGAAAAAGCAGCGCGGCAAAAAGAAATCCATGGTTTAAGAAACCGGTTTGTAGGAGCGCTGCTTTTAAGCTTGCCTTTGTTTTATTTTATGCTGATGGTTATTGGCTTTCCCATGCCAGAATTATTTATGAAAAACGCCCCGCTTATTGAGTTAATCATAACCACTCCCATTATGTTTTTAGGTAGTATCTTCTTTACGCGCGGTGTGCTTTCTTTAATCAAAACCCGCACTGCCAATATGGATACGCTGGTGGCGATCGGGGTGGGAGCGGCCTATCTTTATAGCCTGTATGTTACGGTCGCGATCTGGTTGGGTAATACTCGATTTGGGGTGGGGAACCTCTATTATGAGGTGGCGGGGATATTAATTACCTTTATCCTGTTCGGCAAATATCTGGAGGCGGTGGCAAAGGGAAGGACCTCGGAGGCAATTAAGAAATTGATCGGCCTTCAACCCAAAACGGCAAAGATCGAGAGGGCGGGAAAAGAAATTGAGATCAAAATTGATGAGGTGGAAGTGGGGGATGTGGTGGTGGTCAGACCGGGGGAGAAAATTCCAGCAGACGGAATGGTAGTAGAAGGGGACTCAAGTGTGGATGAATCAATGGTAAGCGGAGAAAGCATTCCGGTAGAGAAAAAAGCCGGAGATAAAGTAGTGGGGGCGACCATTAACAAAACGGGCGCTTTTAAATTTAAGGCGGAAAAAGTTGGCCGGGATACCTTCTTAGCGCAAGTTATCAGATTGGTTGAGGAAGCTCAAGGAAGTAAAGCCCCGATTGAAGAGTTGGCAGATAGAATTTCCGCCTACTTTGTTCCTGCGGTAGTTTTAATCGGGTTGGGTGCTTTCGGAACTTGGTTAATTGTCGGACAGGGGTTTGCCTTTGCGTTGACAACTTTTATAACGGTTTTGATCATTGCCTGTCCCTGCGCCCTGGGATTAGCAACCCCTACCGCAGTGATGGTAGGCACTGGTTTGGGAGCGGAGCACGGGATTTTGATTAAAAGTGCAAAATCTTTACAACTTGTCTCAAAATTAAAAACGATTGTTTTTGATAAGACCGGCACCCTGACTAAAGGAAAGCCCGAAGTAACCGAAATTATTCCGAATCCTAAATCCCAGATTCCTATTACTGACCGGGAAGTATTGCTCTATGCAGGGGTAGCTGAAAAACATTCAGAACATCCACTGGCGGAGGCGATCTTAAAAAAAGCAAAAGAAGAGCAGATCGATCTGCCTGACCCGGTTGATTTTAATTCGATCTCTGGTAAGGGGGTGGAGGCAAAGCTGGGAGGGGAGCCGTTACTACTGGGTAATCGTAAATTAATGTCGGAAAGAAAGGTAGATTTTAGTGAGCTTAAAGGTAAAACTGAGGAATTGGAAGCGCAGGGTAAAACCGTAGTCTTGATTGCAAAGAGCGAAAAAATAATTGGTTTGGTAGCGGTAGCCGATACCTTAAAGCAGTATTCAAAGGAGGCGGTAAGCGCGCTGCAGCGCATGGGCAAAGAGGTGATCATGATCACCGGCGATAATCGGCTTACGGGCGAAGCGATTGCCCGGCAGGTTGGGATCGAACGTACGCTGGCAGAGGTGCTGCCGCCGGACAAGGCAAATAAGATTAGAGAACTCCAATCCGGTCAGAATAAAGTTGCAATGGTGGGAGACGGTATCAATGATGCGCCAGCCTTAGCTCAAGCAGACATAGGGATCGCACTTGGTTCCGGCACCGATGTGGCGATTGAAACCGGAGAAATTGTGCTGGTAAAAGATGACCTGCGGGATGTGGTGACGGCGATTGAATTAAGTAATTATGCTATGAGAAAAATTAGGCAAAATCTCTTCTGGGCTTTTATTTATAATATTCTGGGCATCCCGATTGCCGCCGGGATCTTGTATCCCTTCACCGGTTTTTTGCTTAATCCGGTCATTGCCGGGGCAGCCATGGCCTTCAGTTCGGTTTCGGTTGTTACGAACTCATTGTTAATGAAACGTTTTAAACCCAGGATCAAATAAAAAAAGGAGGTGAGGATAGGATTTTTTGGCTTAAATTCGGATTGTTAAGGAGGAGATAAAGATGATGATTGGTGGCACTATGTCTGGTATTTTAGTATGGTGGTGCTTATTAATTATTGCCCTGCTCTTCGGTTTTGCTTATATCCTTTGGATTTTGGCGGGGAAAGAATCGGGCGGAAATAAAATAACCGGTCAGATTATTTCTATTGCCATTGTGGTCTTAACCCTGATCCTTTTTATCTACTGTCTGGTTTATGGTGGAAGTATCAGGCACGGAACGGGAATGATGGGGCCGGGAATGATGATGCAAGGAAAAGAGCATAAAGGGATGATGAGGGAAATGATGAAAAATCCTGAAATGCAGAAAATGATGGAAAGACAAACGGAAAAAGAGAAAAAGTAATTCAATCTTATTGGAGCTTAAATATCCCGACCTTCTAGGTCGGGATATTTTTTGCTTGACATATAGCACAGTTTTGCAATAATTAATGGGAGGAGGGAAATAATTATGGTCATAGCAAAAGTGGAAATTATTGAAGGGTGCATCAGTTGCGGGGTGTGTGAATCAATCTGTCCGGAAGTGTTTGAAATGCCGGATATCGCCAAGGTAAAAAGTGGAGTAGATTATAACCAATTTGAGGAGAAAATTAAGGAAGCAGCCGACGCTTGTCCAGTTTCTGTAATTAAAATAAGTTAAATACTATACTAAACTAATCAAGTTACTCGTAAATCCGTTTGACTTTCTTCCTTCTACATTGTAAATTGTAGTTTAGCTATGAAACTATCGGTAAAAACCCAATATGGATTACAGGCGATGCTGGAACTGGCTTTTCGGTTTGGTGGTGCTCCGGTACAGATCCGGGATATTGCGGACCATCAAAAGATCCCCATTCGCTTCTTGGAACAACTCATGCTGATATTGAAAAGGGGCGGGGTGGTAGTTTCTACGCGAGGAATACATGGTGGTTATGTCTTAGCTAAACATCCCAGCGATATCAATCTACTAGAAATATTTGAGAGGTTGGAGGGACCACTGGAACTTACTTCCAAGAAAATGAAAAGAATTCTAGCGATCTATGAGTTCTTTGAAGGGTTACAAAATGAGATTAAGGCAACTTTAACGCGGATGACGCTGGAAGATCTGGTTTTTAGAATGCGTCAGGTCGAGCGAGCTTATGATTATAATATATAAATTAGAAAGGAGAAAATTAAAATGGTTAAAACAATTGCAGAAATAAATGAAAAGATAAAAAAGGGTGTGGCGGTAGTGGTGAATGCGGAGGAGATTATTGATCTGGTTGAACAAAAGGGGATAGAGAAAGTGGCAAGAGAGGTGGATGTGGTAACCACCGCTACCTTCGGCCCGATGTGCTCTTCGGGTGCCTATTTTAACTTTGGGCATTCGAAACCAAAAATAAAAGCGGGAGGCGGGCAAGCTACTTTAAATCATGTTCCGGCCTATGCTGGTTGGGCAGCAGTTGATCTATATATCGGAGCGACGGCTCTGCCGGCAGATGATCCACGTAACCAAGTCCATCCCGGGGAATTTGCTTATGGCGGTAGTCACGTCATCGAAGATTTAGTTGCCGGTCGAGATGTGCGTCTACAGGTGGAGGCCTACGGTACCGATTGCTATCCTAGAAAACACCTGGATACCTGGATCAATATCCGAGACTTAAACGAAGCGGTTCTTTTCAATACGCGAAACGCCTACCAAAACTACAATGTCGCGGTTAATTTATCTAATAAGACGATCTATACCTATCTGGGGGTGTTGAAACCAAGTCTGGGGAATGCTAACTACTGCAGTGCGGGACAACTTTCTCCCCTGCTCAATGATCCTTACTATAAAACGATCGGCATTGGTACCCGTATCTGGTTGGGAGGGGGAATCGGCTACGTGGTTTGGCAGGGAACACAACATAATCCTCATGCTCCCAGATTGGAAAACGGGGTTCCGAAGCGGCCGGCGGGTACCTTGGCTATTATCGGAGATCTAAAGCAAATGCATCCACGCTGGATAAAGGGAGTAAGCTTTGTGGGATATGGCACCACGCTGAACGTTGGGATCGGTGTTCCCATACCTCTTCTAAATGAGGAAATCTGTAAATCTGCCGCGGTGAGAGACCGGGATATCTTTGCGGCGGTCGTCGATTATAGCGAAGTCTATCCGCAAGGTAAGACCGAGGTTTTAGGTGAAGTGAATTATGCGCAATTAAAAAGCGGGGAAATAGAAGTGAACGGGAAGAAGGTTAAAACCGCCGGAATTTCCAGTTATAAAAATGCGTTGACGATTGCCAATGATCTCAAAGAGAAGATAAAAAAGGGAGAATTTCTGGTTACCGAGAAAGTGGCAGATCTCCCGGTGGGCGATACCGCTCCCAAATTTGGCCCGCTCAAGGAAAGGCCCGTGAAGGAGGAGAAATGAAATGAGCTCAAGAAAAATCGTATTAAATTTTCCCAAAGAAAAAATCGATAAGCCGATTGTTTATAAGTTGATCAAGGATTGCAACCTCACTTTTAATATCCTCCGCGCCAATATCACACCCGACCAGGAAGGACATATGGTATTAGAGCTGGTTGGGGAAAACAGTGAGATTGAAAAGGGTATGAAATATTTGAAAGAGGAGGGTATTTCTACTCAACCCTTATCTAAAGACATTAAAGTTAATTGGGATAAATGCACCCAGTGTGGGGTCTGCGTAGCAATTTGTCCAACAGATGCCTTGTATATTAAAGATCGTAAAACAATGGAAGTGGCCTTCGATTCGGACAAATGTATCGCTTGTGAACTTTGTATTCGGCCCTGCCCGCCACGCGCTATTGAATTAACTTTTTGATGTTGGAAGAAAAGTATCAAAAGCTAAGGCAGCTGCTTTCCTCGCTGAATAAAGTTCTGGTGGCTTTTTCCGGAGGTGTGGATAGTACTTTTCTTCTTTATGCCTCAAAGGAGGGATTAGGGAGGAATAATGTTCTGGCGGTAATCGCTGAATCACCAACCTATCCCAAAGATGAAATTGAACTGGCAAAACAATTAGCTCAAGCCCTGGGGGTTGGTTATCAGGTTATTAAAACCGACGAATTCCTGGACCAGAACTTCGTTAGTAATCCACAGGATCGCTGCCTTTACTGTAAACGTGAACTTTTCATGAAGTTAAATAGCATCGCCAAGGAGAAGGGATTTGATTATGTGGTCGACGGATCGAACCTTGATGACCTGGCTGATTTCCGGCCTGGCAGTCAGGCCAAGCAAGAGCTGGGGGTTCGGAGTCCGTTGCAGGAAGCAGGATTAAGAAAAGAAGAAATCCGACAGCTATCGAAAACATTCGGCCTGTCTACCTGGGATAAACCATCTTATGCCTGTCTGGCTTCTAGAATCCCCTATGGTACGAAGATTACGCAAGAGCTTTTAACCCGCATTGAAGAAGGGGAAAAGTATTTAAGGTCTCAGGGATTCAGACAGCTGCGGGTCAGGCATCACGGTGCTATTGTTAGAATCGAGATTGAAAGAGGCGATCTGGAAAAAGTCATGTCCTCGGGTATGATGGACAAAATAGCTAAGAAATTTGAGGATTTGGGCTATACTTATATAACGCTTGACCTAAAGGGCTATCGAACTGGGAGTATGAACGAAACGCTTACGCCGACCTTCTGATACGGGTGGAAAAACATCCTCAATTATAGTAAAATAAAATTATGAAGCGGATTTATCTGGATTATGCTGCGACTACTCCTGTTCACCCTAGAGTGTTACAGGAAATGCAACCTTTTTTTTCTGAAAGATTCGGCAATCCTTCTTCGCTGCATTTATTTGGTCAGGAAGCAAAGATGGCGGTTGAAACCGCCCGGGGGAGATTGGCGCGGCTGATCGGTGCCTGGCCGGAAGAAATCGTTTTTACTTCGGGTGGAACCGAGGCGGATAATTTCGCCTTAGAAGGAATCGCCTACGCGCAGGAGGATAAAGGTAATCATATTATTATCTCTGCGATTGAACACCACGCCGTTATCAAATGCGCCAATTTCCTTCAAAGCCGCGGTTTTCAAGTCACTATTTTGCCGGTGGGTGGGGATGGCCTGGTGGATCCGGGCGAAGTAAAAAAAAGTATAACCGATAAAACGATTCTGGTCTCAGTGATGCACGCCAATAATGAGATCGGAACGATTCAGCCGCTGCCCGAGATTTCGAAAGTGGTTAAGGAGAAAGGGAGCCTTTTACACAGCGATGCGATTCAAACTGTAGGCCATCTCCCCTTTAATGTGGATGCCCTGGGAGCTGATCTTTTATCCATCTCCGCGCATAAATTATACGGTCCCAAGGGAGTCGGTGCTTTATATGTGAGAAAAGGGACGAAGATGGTTAATCTTCTTCACGGTGGGTCGCAGGAGAGTGGACACCGTGCCTCCACCGAAAATGTGCCGGCGATTATTGGTCTAGGGGTGGCAGCGGAGGTAGTGCTGGAAGAAATGCTAGAGGAGAGGACGCGTCTTATTCCTTTACGGGATAAATTAATCAAATGCATTTTGGATAAAATACCCGATACCCAATTAAACGGTCATCCAACGTTGCGCTTACCCAACAATGTTAATATCAGTTTTAAGTATGTAGAGGGGGAAGCGATGATCTTGAATTTAGATCTGCAGGGAATAGCGGCGTCGTCCGGCTCGGCTTGCAGTTCCGGATCAACCGAACCCTCCCACGTTTTATCCGCGATTGGTCTTGCGCCGGAGGTGGCAAGGGGTTCGGTGCGATTTACTCTGGGAAGATTGGTAAAAGAAGAAGATATCAATTTTGTTTTAGAAGTCTTGCCTAAAATTGTTGAAAAGTTAAGAGCGATGTCTCCCTTGGCAAAAAAGTAGAAAAAACATGGCCAGCCCCTACAGCGAAAAAGTAATGGAGCACTTTATGCACCCCCGCAATGTGGGAGAGATTCCGGATGCGGATGGGGTGGGGCAGGTGGGGAATCCGATATGCGGTGACATCATGAAGATGTATATCAAAGTGAAGGATAATATCATCACTGACGTTAAATTCCAGACCTTCGGTTGTGGTGCAGCCATTGCCACTTCTTCCATGGCGACGGAATTGATCAAGGGGAAAAGTTTAGATGAAGCTTTAACCTTAACGAATAAAGCTGTGGCAGAGGCGTTAGGAGGATTGCCCGCCATAAAAATGCACTGTTCGGTTTTAGCCGAAGAAGCGGTGCAGGCGGCGATCAATGATTATCTGATCAAGACCACCGGTAAAGGCTTGCCCGGATTTAAGCCCCACGAAGAGCCGCTGGAAGAGCACGAACACTAAGAATTAGCGAGTATTTTTTGAAGTTTAACCGGTAACCTTTCAACTTTTAACCTTAATTCATGCATCGGATCCATGACCACTTTCCAGGTGCCGTCGCGCAAGCCGTTCTTTATCTCCGTGTCATTTTTACTCCCTTAAGATCAATAAAGAGCCAGCAGTTCTGCTATAATATATATCGATAAATATGTCCAAAAATTTCAAATCAAAGGTAGTAGTTGCCATGTCGGGTGGGGTGGATTCCTCCGTGGCGGCGGCCTTATTGAAAGAGCAGGGGCATAACCTGATTGGTGTAACCATGGCGCTATCCTGTTCGTCCAAATCATCTGACCGTGGTTGTTGTTCATTTTCTGCGGCAGCGGACGCAAAAAAGGTAGCCGACCGACTTGGTTTTCCGCACTATACTTTGAACTTTAAGGATGAATTCAAGCACCACGTGATTGATAATTTTGTCGGAGAATACAAAAACGGAAGGACACCAAACCCCTGCGTTCGATGCAATCAGTTCATTAAGTTTGATTTACTCCTACGGAAGGCAGCGGAACTTGGGGCTGAATTCGTTGCAACTGGGCACTACGCTCGTATTAACCTCCAACCTCAAACCTGCCTGCCGGCAGGCAAGGCCTCCAACTCCAATACAAATCACAAATCACAAAAACCAAACTACAAACTATTGAAGGGGATTGATAATAAAAAGGATCAAGCTTATGTGCTTTACCGATTGAACCAGGAGTCGTTATCGCGTGTTATGTTCCCGCTTGGACAAAGAACGAAGGACGAAGTGCGTAAAATTGCCAGAGATTTGAAGCTCCCTGTTGCGGAGAAAGAAGAGAGCCAGGAGATTTGTTTTATTGAGGATGACGACTATGGTCGATTCTTGCGGGAAGTTATACCGGAAGCGGTTAAGCCGGGACCGATTTTGGATAAGCAGGGAAATGTAGTTGGAACGCATGGCGGGATCGCTTTTTATACGATTGGCCAGCGAAAAGGGATCGGGGCCTATCAGGGAAATCCTAAATACGTGATTGAAATTGATCGTGGGAATAACTCCGTTATTATTGGAGATCAGGATGACGCTTTTGCCAGTGAACTGACGGCGGAGCAGGTGTCCTTCATTTCCGGAAAACCTCCTTTTCAATCTTTAGCGGTTTCGGCCAAGATCAGATATAATTCACCAGAGGCAGAAGCGGTTATTTTTCTTGAAGGAGAAAATGGAGCGAAGGTCGTGTTTAAAAAACCGCAGAGGGCGGTAACGCCAGGGCAATCAGTGGTTTTTTATCAAGGGGAGGAAGTAATTGGTGGTGGAATCATTAGTTGAAAAAATAAAAGAATTAAAAAAGCAGCGCAATGCCATTATCCTGGTCCACAATTACCAGCGGCCGGAAGTGCAGGATATAGCTGATTATGTCGGTGATTCGCTGGGGCTTTCGATAGCTGCTTCCAAAACCGATGCAGAGATTATTGTCTTCTGTGGCGTCCACTTCATGGCTGAGACCGCGGCGATCATCTGCCCGGATAAAAAAGTGATCATGCCCGATGAACATGCCGGCTGTCCGATGGCGGATATGATAACGGTGGAAAAGTTAAAAGAGTTAAAAAATATACATCCCGACGCCCCTGTGGTTTGCTATGTGAACACCTCGGCCGCCATCAAAGCTGAATCGGACATCTGTTGTACCTCTGCCAATGCGATTAAGGTGGTTGGGACACTTGAGGGGAAAGACGAAATCATATTCGTGCCGGACAAATTTCTCGGTCTATATGTCGCTTCTCAAGTATCCAATAAAAAACTTATACTCTGGCACGGTTTTTGCCCTACCCATGCCCGGATTTTGCCGATCTATATTGAGAGGGCCAGAAAAAAACATCCGCAGGCGAAAGTGCTGGTGCATCCCGAGTGTCGACCGGATACGATCGCCCTGGCGGATGCGGTACTATCCACGGAAGGGATGATCAAGTATGCCAAGGAAACATCCGCCCGAGAGATGATTATTGGAACAGAAACCGGGATCATTCACCGTTTAAAGAAAGAAAATCCGGAAAAAGAGTTTTTCCCAGCCCATGAAAGGGCACACTGCCCAAATATGAAATTAACCACGCTGGAAAAAGTGCTCTGGTCACTGGAAGATTTGAAGCACGAAGTAAAGGTGGATAAAGAGATTGCCGACCGGGCGCGCCAGGCGATAAAAAAAATGTTACAGATCGGCAGGCAGGACTGAGCCCTGAGCCGGTCGAAGGGTTAATGAATCGGTCCCAGTGGTCCTAAATCTTTACGAGTGGTTTTCTTAGCTCGCCGTTTGCGTAACCCTCTCTCAACCAATTCATAGATCTCTTCCATGAGGAAGGGTTTGCGCAGATAATCTAACGCTCCCAGGGTGATGGCATTGGCGTGCGATGATTCGGAGGCATAGGCGGTTACAATACAAACTTCGATATCAGAATCGATCTCTTTGATCCTTTTTAAAACTTCCAGTCCGTCCATCCCGGGGAGCTTATAGTCGATGAAGGCCAGGTCAAATTTCCCCTTCTGCAGATTGCTTAACGCGCTGGGGCCATCGGGGAAGGTTTCAACTTCATAATCCTTGATCTTTAGAATCATTTTGAATGATTCGAGGATGGAAGGCTCGTCATCGATGACCATGATTTTTACGTTTTCAGCAAACAATCTCGGCACCTCCGTTCGAAATCCTTGTTATTTTATCACCCGGGTCCAATGATTGCAAATGTTTTTTGGTTATGTTATTCTAGGATTTCCGACTTAACTTTTATGGATTAAATTCGGCTAGATTTAGGCCGGGGTAGCTCAGTTGGTCAGAGCAAAGGACTCATAAGCCTTAGGTCGCCAGTTCGATTCTGGCCCCCGGCATATACTATTTAATATAGGCCCCGGCATAAAAAATTACTTCTAAAATATTATTACAACTACCATTGCATCTGGCAATTGTGTTCGGTATAATCGGGGAGATGGTTTGTAAGGGTGGAGTTCCCAGCCATTTAAAGTAATTTTATGCGTTTAAATGATAAAATCTTCAGTTCGTCCGCCTATCTTTTTGGAATACCGGCGCTTTATATTGTATTAACAGAAAAGAAAAAAGATGATTATCTGGGCTATCACGGGCAACAAGCCCTTCTCCTATGGGTCTGGTACTTTATCCTGTTTTTTTCTCTGAGATTCCTAATAAATCTGATCTGGAGTTTTTTCTATATTCCTTACTTGGAGAAAACGGAAGTTCTGCTGGCGGTTTTGATGGGGGGCTATGCCCTGTTTTGTACTTATCGCAGCTTCAATGGCCAAAAATTTAAAATCCCTAGGTAATTTATGCTGAAAGACAAATTATTAGAAACAATTCGCGAATATAGTTTGATCGACAAAGGGGAACTGGTTTTGATCGGTGTTTCAGGAGGGGCGGACTCCACCGCACTGCTTCACCTCCTGGATAGCCTTAAAGAAGAGTTTGAGATAAATCTGCATGTTGCCCATTTAAACCATTTATTAAGAAAAGGGGACGCGGAGCTGGATGCGCGATATGTGCAGGGACTGGCGCAAAACTTAAAAGTTCCGGTCAGTATAGAATCTTTTGATGTTCAAGCCTATGCCGGAGAGACCGGTAAAGGGATTGAAGAGGCGGCGAGAGAAGCTCGTTATGATTTCTTCGCCAGGACTGCCAAAAAGGTTGGCGCGAAAAAAATTGCGGTCGGCCACACCGCCGATGACAATGTCGAAACCTTCCTCATGCGGCTTTTACGCGGTTCGGGGATCAAGGGGCTTTGCGGGATTCCCCCCAAACGGGGCACGGTGATTCGCCCCATGATCAAAATTTGGCGCAAAGAGATCGAGGATTATGTCGGCGGATTGAAGCTGGTGCCCAGAAGGGATCACACCAATTATGAATCAAAGTTCATGCGCAATCGGGTAAGGATGAAGCTGATCCCTCAACTAAAGATCTATAACCTGAATATCAAAGAAATTATTTTGCAGACAATTCTCCTCCTGACCGAAGATGCGGAGTACCTGGACCGAAAAACAGAAGAGGCGATCAACGCCGCCTTCCTCTCAGCTAAAGAAGACGAGCTGGTGCTGGACCTGTCCCGGGTTTTAAAACTGGATCTACCGGTTCAGGGGCATCTGATCAGGAAGGCAATTGAACGGGTAAAAGGAAATCTGACAGAGTTGACCTATGCCCATGTGCATACTATTTTGGAGAATATGAACAACAAGGAGCGGTGGGAAAGCCATCTGCCGGGAGGCGCAACCGTCTATATTCAACGGGATAAGATCGGTTTTGCGCGTGTGCGTCCGCGGCCCCAGCTTAAAAAAGAATATCGCTATTTGATGACGGTGCCGGGAGAAATTGAAATTGCTGAGATCGGAAAGAAGCTGCGGGTCAGCGTCGTGGAGAATATTTCTTTGGAAGAAATAAATCAGAATGGAAAAATAGGCTTTATTGATTACAACACCCTGGCCAAACAGCTGGTCGTGAGAAATCGGAATGAGGGAGATCGCTTTGTGCCGCTGGGGATGCGTGGCAGTAAAAAAGTCCAGGATTTATTTATTGATGAAAAGGTTCCGCTGGAAGAGAGGGATCTTGTGCCCATGGTGGAGAGTGGGGGTAAGATCGTATGGGTGGGAGGAATGCGAATAGATGAGCGGGTTAAGGTCACTCCGGCCACGACCCGAGCGGTTAAATTCGAGTTGCTATGATAGCGCGGGTAATCGAGGTAGAAAATCTTTCGACGGCTGAGAAGGAAATACTAGCCGTGGGTTCTGACCCAGCGGGCATTCGCCTGATGGCGGCAAAAGCCGTCAATCGGGTAGTTAAGCTTAAAGGGATCCGCCCGCCGGCGGCTAATATCATCAAGCAAGAAATGCTTTCCTTTGGTGGGGAAGCTGCCACTGCTTACGGCTCCATCAATCATATGGTAGCTGCCACCGATGTCCTGATCTTTGGCACCCTCAAACAATTTAATCTTTTGATCCAAAAGATGAAACAACACCAGTTTGGCCTGCCGCGTCTGGCGGAAGGGATAGCGACCACGCTAAAAAATTATGATGCCATACCTAAACCCATGAAGATCGGCAACCGTAAATTCGAGTTTGGGAAACGAACCTATATTATGGGCATCCTAAATGTTACTCCGGATTCGTTTTCTGACGGGGGTAGATTCTTGAACGTTGAGCAGGCGGTTGAGCAGGCGAAGCGTTTGTGGGAAGAGGGCGCGGATATGATTGATATCGGTGGAGAATCAACCCGGCCTGGGGCCCGGCCGGTTTCGGCGGCGGAAGAAAAGAAGCGGATCCTGCCGGTGATCGAGAGACTGGTTAGAGAAACGAAGATCCTGATTTCTGTTGATACAACCAAAGCGGAGGTGGCGGAAGCGGCGTTAAGCCGGGGAGCGCAGATGGTAAACGACATCTCCGGGATGCACCTTGATCGGCGCATGGCTAAGGTAGTGGCGAAGTTTAAGGTGCCGGTTTGTATCATGCATATCAAAGGAAGACCAAGAAAAATGCAAGAGCATCCAGCCTACTCTGACCTGATGCTGGAGATCTTGGATTATTTGGGGGAAGGGCTTGAAATTGCGAAAAAGAGTGGTATACTACCTGAACAAATATTGGTTGATCCGGGAATTGGTTTTGGGAAAAAGATTGACCATAACTTTGAAATCATCCGGCGCTTGAAAGAGTTGAAAATTTTGGGTCGGCCAATTATGCTAGGGACCTCCCGTAAATCTTTTATTGGAAAGACCCTGGGGCTACCGGTGGAAGAGCGGGGAGCGGGGACTGCGGCGAGTGTGGCGGTTTCTATCATGAACGGCGCGGATTTTATCCGGGTACACGATGTGTGGCAAATGGCCAGAGTTGCAAAAATGACCGACGCCATTATCAGAAGGGGGTAAACGAATGGCAAAGAAAAAAGCAAAAAAATCGAAGGTGAAAAAGGTTAAGCTAAAAAAATTGGCCAAAACCAAGAAGGTGAAAACTAAGAAAATGGCAAAAAATAAGACGAAAAAGGGAGCGACCATTGCTTACCTGGGATTGGGTTCTAACGTTGGGGACCGGGAAGAATATGTTGAGCAAGCGATCTTTTTAATGGAAAAGAACCCACATATCGAAGTGATCAAGCGTTCAACTAATTATGAGACCGAAGCCGAAGGTGGCGGCAGCCAGCCGCCGTATATTAACGCAGCGGTGTTAGTGAAAACTACCCTTTCGCCGCACAAATTGTTAGACGTATGCCAGGAGATCGAAGCCACTCTGGGGAGGGAAAGAGAAATTGAATGGGGCCCTCGGACCATTGATATCGATATTTTACTTTATGGGGATGAGATTATCTCGGATGAAAAATTGCAGGTACCCCATCCGTTGATGCATGAACGCCTGTTTGTTTTGAAACCGATGCGGGAAATCGCTTCCAGTGTAATTCATCCCGTGCTAGAGAAAACGATGGATGCGCTTTATGAAGAGAAGAAGGCAGAGACGGGTGAGAAATATGATGATGATCTGCCCGGTTTTCGTGAGATAAAAGGCGGACCGGTTGACGATTTTGAACGCTGGTAAACCTACCATCTATGGAATATTTTATTAGTCAAAGCGCTGAACAAACCGCGGAGTTAGGAAGAAAAATCGGCGCTTTTTTACTACCGGATGAAATTATTGGTTTGGCGGGACCCCTCGGAGCTGGTAAGACCACACTGATCCAGGGGATTGCCGAAGGAATGAATGTTAAGGATTATCTGACTTCCCCGACTTTTATCCTCATTAATGAGTATCAGGGCAGGATTCCTTTATTCCACATCGATCTTTATCGGATCGAAGACCTGAGCGAAATTGAAGATCTGGGAATTGAAGAATATTTTAGCCGGGGAGGGGTTTGCCTGATCGAGTGGGTAGAAAGGATGGAGCTGCTGTTTCCGGAGCGGGCGGAAAAGATCGAAATCGAGAGGATTTCTGAAAACGAGCGAAAAATAAATTTTTCCCCCAATCTGGCTTTCCGGTTCGCTTAAAATGCGTATCCTCGGGCTTAGCTGCGCGACCAAATTAATCAGCCTCGGAATACTTGATGATCAAGGGGTGCGGTTAGAAACTTCTATCGCCGAAATTCAGGCGGAACGGATCATGTTTTATGTTAAAGAATCAGGCATCAAACCCGAAGAAATTGAAGGGATAGCGATTGCCATTGGCCCGGGATCTTATTCCGGTTTGCGCGCAGGATTGGCAACCGCCAAGACCCTGACTCAGACCCTAAACCTTCCTCTGATGGGAGTTTCCACGCTGGAAGCCATCGCTTTTAATCTGGTGGATATGGAAGGGACCATGGCGGTGCTGCTGGATGCGCGGGCGGATGAATATAATTTTGCCCTGTTTGGAGCAGCGGAGGGAAAATTGAAGCGCTTGACCAATGACCTGGTTTTAAAGTCGGAGCTAATTTTGGAACGGTTGGCAATGATCACGGGTGAGATCTGGTTAGTGGGGAATATCAATAGAATTAAAAAGTATGAAGAGATCAATAAAGAGAATATTCACTTTGCGGAAGAGATTCATTCCCATCCATATGGTGTAAATATTGCGCGGCTGGGTTTAATTAAAATGCAGGCGGGAGTGGTGGAAGATCCTCTTACCTTAATCCCGCACTATTCGTACAAAGCTCACTTTAGAGAATTTAAATAGGGAGGTAAAATTATGATAATATTTTTTCTAGGTGTTACCTTTTTGGCGATTGTGATTCATCTTTTGCTCGATCGGCAGCCGAAAACCGCCCATAAAATTATCGAAATAACCCTGCTGTATTTATTAACTATTAATTTTGGCCTGGGAGGGTTATTGGCTTTTTACGGGCACGCTTTTATGGCCGATGAAGTTGCCCGCTCCATCGGTTGGGCGCCAGGTAGCCCTTTTCAATATGAAATGGCGATCGCTAATCTTTCGTTCGGGATCCTGGGTTTCTTATGTTTTTGGCTGAGGGGTAATTTCTGGTTGGCGGTGGGAATCGCAGAACTCACTTTTGGCTGGGGAGCGGCGGTTGGCCACTTGCGTGAGATGGTTTTAAAAGGGAACTTTTCTGTTAATAATGCGGGTTTGGTGCTCTGGGTGGGAGATATTGGCTTACCCTTGTTAGTATTTGTTTTGTTGATAATTCATCGTCGGTTAGAGCAAGGTAACGCCTAAACCATTTTGGCTGTATTAACTTCAGAAAAGATTAAGCTTAAGGCTTGGGTTATAATCACATGATGTTTATCCTGAGATGGCAGGTATTAATTGGATGCCTGCTGATTATAACTTCAACCATACTTTATCTTATTCACTACCTTATATTTCATGAATCCCAGCAGATCTTCTTTTATTTAATGTTGGATATAGCATTTATTCCGATCCAGGTACTGGTGGTTACCCTGATTATTAACGAGTTGCTAAGCATTCGAGAAAAAAGATCGCGGCTCCAAAAAATGAATATGATTGTGGGCGCTTTTTTTACTGAAATTGGGACAGAGCTCTTAACCTATCTTTCGGATTGCGACCCAAAAATTGATAGTATTCGTGGCCAGTTGTTGATTTCTGGAAAATGGACGGAACAAGAATTTAGACAGGTGGGGAAAAAGTTGAAGGAATATAATTATTTGATTGATATTGAACGCGTGGATTTAAAAGCCCTCAGGAATATTTTAGATGAGAGCCGGGAATTTATTCTACGCTTGTTAGAAAATCAGAATTTACTTGAGCATGAACAATTTACTAATCTTCTCTGGGCAGTCTTGCATCTCATTGAAGAGCTTGCGGCCAGACGAGAACTTGTTACTCTACCACCAGCTGATTTGGCTCATTTAAAGGGTGATACGGAACGGGTTTATAATAACCTTGGATTACAATGGATAGAATACATGCAGAATCTCAAAAACAAGTATCCTTACCTTTTTTCTCTGGCGATGCGTACCAATCCCTTTGATGAAAAGGCCTCCGTAGTAATTAAAGATTGATTGAGCCTCGGGGATCAGCAAGGGCCAGGGCAGGGCACTCACGAATCTTAGTATAAAATTTCAAAATAAGAGCGGAGAATAACCGGGTCGATTTACTTTTTCCGCTTTTTCCTCAGCAAAAAAAAGACAACGGTAGCAATCAGGCTAACAATGGCACCGGGAATGGCGATGAGCCAGGGTAAAAGATTCTGCTTTTTCTCTAACTTTTTTTTCATGTTAATTGCACCTCCACTGAGATGGCTTTGATTATACCTTTTTGAGAGATAGGGTACAAGCGGGGGATCGTCCGCTTAATCTTTGTTCACATTTGATTGGAAGCATAATATAATACTCTTAAAAGGAGTGTAGCAATGATTGAATTTAAACATGTTGAAGGTAATGAAAAAGGGAAAATTGTTCTGTACGCCTTAAGTACCTGCGGTTGGTGTAAAAAAACAAAAAGATTGTTGGATAACCTTGGTATCGCTTATGATTATGTAAATGCGGATCTGGTAGATGATAAGACTTCGGATGAAATAGAAAAAGAAGTCAAAAAATGGAATCCTAAAGAAACTTATCCTACGATCGTGATTAATAGCCAAAGAGCGATTATAAGTTATGATGAGGACCAGATAAAGGAACTGGCAAAATGAGCGTAGCGGGAGAGAGCATCGAAAAACTTTATCAAAGATTGAAGGATGAGGCGGGGGCTGGGGGCTATCACCTTAATCCAGATGTAGTTTTTACTAAGGATCTGGTGGAAGCGTTGCTGGTCAATGAAGAGCGCTTTGGTTATTGGGCCTGTCCCTGCCGCCGGGCCAGTGGGGTTAAAGCTGAAGATCTGGATATCATTTGCCCTTGTGATTATCGTGACGCTGACCTGGTTGAATACGGAGCTTGTTATTGCGCTCTTTATGTGTCTGAAGCGATAGCCAAAGGAGAAAAGAAAGCCATGCCTATTCCTGAAAGAAGACCACCCCTGGAAGAAAGACAAAAGACAAAGTCGGAGACACTGGGCAAAATGAGTGATCTGCCTCTGCCGGTGTGGCGATGCAAGGTTTGTGGTTATCTTTGCGCCCGAGAAAATCCCCCCGAAGTATGCCCGATCTGTAAGGCAAAAAAAGACCGCTTCGAAAGATTTATGTAGGATTAAATCCTCTATTTTACTTTAGAAAATAGTTGAAATTTATCGTTTAACCTTCCGAAATATACCTAGGTAAAAAGAAAATGACTATTTCAAACTATCCTTTAATTGCACGACCCGCATCAGCGGCAAAATCTTATCTCTTGAGACTCAGTCCTGCCTATTATCGTTCTGAGAGTAGGGTGGCGATGTCAGAAGAAGCGGTGAGGAGTATTAAGGGAACGATTTATGATGTTGGATGGAGAGGAGTTCAACTCGAACAAAACGTACAATCTCTGCCTTTTATTTATCTGAGGACGGTTCCCTGTCACAAGATATTTGTCACGCGAGACGAATTGGACGAGATGGCGGAAAGCTTTTGTATCAAAGCAGTAAAGGGTTATCGACCCAGGGATATTTTGGCGGGAGCATTTTTTGTTAATTTAAGCCACCGGAGCATTGGCACCCGGGAAATAGAAATCATGCCGCGTTGGGAAGAGTTGTTGGATCCTAAGTGGAGAAAAGCTTTTTGGGATTGGGTAGATGGAGCGATTGTATTACCTAAACCACGCATTATTTCACCCTGGAAAACCCTCCACCGGGGAGTAATCCCTTTCCCGGCCATGGTAGACATGCCAGAGTATCATCCGGAAAACAAGAGAGAATGGAAAGGGAGGATGGAACTGAAAGCAGAAGCAGGAGGATGTTATGCCTGGTTTTACGTTAAAAAGGGTAAAGTAGTTACAGTGCCCAAACGAACCGTCATCTCCTGGACAGACATCTACAGCTTAAGCCGGGATTTTAAAACCGGGACCGATCGGGTCGAATATGGGGGCAAACCATTTTCTAAAAAAGAAACTTTTAATCGGGAACGCTTTAGGGCTCTGTTTGGAGAAAAAAAGAATAATGGAAGATATGAGTTTACCAGAAAGGCCAGCGATACTGGTTTGTATTTTACTGCTATCCATTGCGAAACTCTGCTGGTAACAGGCGTATCATTAAAAACCGGGGTTTTATATAAAGTCAGAGCGATGAGATATCCCAACAAGATAAAATTTTTAATGCGGAGTCTAGATGGCAAGGCGGAGCCACTCCGTGGCGAACTGGTTTTGGAAAGAGGGTATCCTTTGAGCAGAGAATTTTCGGTTTCACCTCGTAAATGATATTTTGTTAATCAGCTTTTTTTCCCAATTGTGCTATAATTTTCCGCATGATCACTATCCATCCCATGAAGAACGCTGACATCCCGGAAGTAGTTGCAATCGAGCGGCTTTCCTTTAAATATCCCAAGGATGAATCGGTATTTCGAGAAGACGAACATAAATACCTGGTGGCAAGAGACGATAGTAAAGTAGCGGGCTACATCGGGATTGAAAAAGTTTTGGATGAGGTGCACATTATTAACATGGCAGTGCATCCGGATTATCGGGGGCAGGGGGTAGGCAAAAGGTTAATGCAGAACGTCCTGAATGATGAAGATGTGTTTTTTCTCGAAGTGAGGGTCTCCAATGAAAAAGCCAAAAGCATTTACGAAAAGTACGGTTTTAAAGTAATAAATATTCGTAAAGCCTATTATGCGGATGGCGAAGATGCTTTCGTGATGAGGAGAATACCCTTTGAGTAAATTATTAGATGAATTAAATAAGCGAATATTAGTCATGGACGGTGCCATGGGAACGCAACTCATGAACCGCGGCGTGCGTCCGGAAGATTGCTTTGACGCGCAAAATTTAACTAATCCAGAAGTTGTCAAAGCGATCCATAAGGCTTATATCGAAGCAGGAGCCGATATCATCGAGACCAATACCTTTGGCGCAAATCGGATTAAATTAATTGATTATGGGCTGCAGGAAAAGGTAAAAGAGATTAATGTCCAAGCGGTAAAGATTGCTAAGGAAGCATCAGGAGATAGAGGATATGTTTGCGGATCAGTCGGCCCGTTGGGAAAAATGCTCGATCCGCTGGGTGAAATTACTTTTGATCAGGCTTACCAGGCGTTTGCCGAACAAGCCAAGGCACTAGAAGAGGGTGGGGTTGACATTGTTTCCATCGAAACCATTTCTGACTTACAAGAGATGCGGGCCGCGCTGATCGCAGTTAAAAATGAAACTAAACTTCCAGCGATTGCTAGCATGACCTATGATGACGGTGAAAAAACAATTTATGGTACTTCGCCGGAGGTTGCCGTGGTGGTGTTAGAAGCTTTAGGGGTGGATGTGATTGGAGCCAATTGTTCAACCGGTCCAGAAGGCTTGTTAAAAGTAAGCAGAAAGCTGTTAGCGGTGAGTAGTAAGCCAATTATGGTTATGCCCAATGCCGGTATGCCGGAGTTGATTGACAACCGGGCGGTTTATAAAATGACTCCTAAGAGATTTGGCGAGTTTGCGATTAAGTTTGCCAAAGCCGGAGTTAGAATTATTGGTGGTTGCTGCGGAACTGGGCCGGAACATATTACACAGATCAAATCACAAATCACAAATTACCTGCCCGTCGGGCAGGCGGGCAAATTACAAACAAATCACAAATTCCAAATTTCAAATTCAAAATTCGCATCGCGAACAAAAGTAGTTGATGCTAAAGAGGGGATTCCTTTATTGGTTGGGGAGAGAATTAATCCCACCGGCCGAAAGCTTTTCCAGGAAGAGATAAAAGCAGGACAAACACAAATAATACGGACGGAAGCAACCCAGCAATCAAAAGCGGGAGCGGATTTGTTGGATGTGAATGTTTCTGTTCCGGAGACAGTTGAATCCAAATCGATGGAGGCTGCGATCAAGCTGGTGCAAAACTCTTCAGCGCAACCACTCTCTATAGACAGCCCCAATTATGCAGCGCTTGAGGCTGGTTTAAAAATCTTCTGTGGAAAAGGACTACTTAATTCAGTTAATGGCAAAAAAGAAAGTATAGAGAAAATAATTCCTCTGGCAAAAAAATATGGCTCTGCCCTGATTGCTTTAGCGCTGGATGAAACGGGACTTCCCAAAAATGCCAGTGAACGGCTAAGGATCGCAGAAAGAATTGTGATGGCAGCGCGTGAAGCAGGGATTGGTCCCCAGGATATTTATGTTGATAATCTGGTACTAACGGTAGGGGTGGGAATAGCGGGTTGTCTCGAAACATTGAAGGCAATTCCCATTGTAAAACAAAATTTAGGTGTCATGACGATCCTTGGTATCAGCAATGTCTCGCATGGGTTACCCAATCGATCGAAGTTAAATGCTCTTTACTTTAAACTGGCACTTACCTATGGTTTGGATGCGGCGATCATCGATGTCACCGATCCAGAGATCAAGAAAATCATAAAGGAACTAAGCGGTAAAAAGCGGAAAAAGAAAGCGGAGGACCGAGAAGAGCTGTTAAGAAAATTTAAGGCTGAGGTTGAAAAAGCAAAAAGATCGGGGAAACCGGCGGAAAAGAAAAGAGAAACGATGGTGAAGGAGATCCGCTTATCAGGTTATGAGGATATCAGAAAAGCGGTTATCTATGGAGATCTGCAATTAGTCGAAAGACTAGTAAAGTTAGCGTTGGAGAAGAAATATGATCCGCAAAAGATTATTAATCAGGGCCTAGTCCCGGGTATGGAAGTGGTGGGCAAGAAGTTTTCCCGCAAAGAATATTATCTGCCTCAGGTAATCGAGGCGGCCGAGGCGATGCAAAAAGGGTTTGAAATCTGCCAAGCCAGAATTCCAAAAGAAAAACTCAAAGCGGTTGGCAAAGTTATTTTAGCTACGGTAAAAGGCGATATCCATGATATCGGCAAGAACATCGTAAAAATGCTGCTGGTGAATCATGGTTTTGAAGTCATCGATCTCGGCAAAGATGTTGCGCCCGAAAAAATTGTTGAGATAGCTAAAAAAGAAAAACCAAGCGTAATCGCGCTTTCCGCGCTTTTAACCACCACCATGGTTGAGATGGGAGTGGTCAAGGAAGAATTAAAGAAAGCAAAGCTTGATATTCCTCTTCTGGTAGGTGGGGCCGTTGTTACCAAGGGTTATGCTGATCGCATCGGCGCAGTTTATTCTATGGATGCGGTAGGGGCGGTGGAGTTGGCGAAGAGGATAATGAAGCAGGCTTTGAAGGAAAGGAAATAGATAATCGGAAATAGAAAATTGACAATAGGAGTTTGAATTAAATCCTATTTTCTATTATCGATTTTCGACTTTCTATTAACTAATTAACTAATCACATCTCACTGATTTCATTAATCCGGTAAGCATCCTGCCGATTTCATCTGCTGTCTTATAAAAATATTTATATTTATCGTTATCAATAAAGCCAAGCATCCAGCAAGCCTGAATAAGCGGCACACACTCTAGAACGGATCCTCTTGCTGTATTATAAAACTGTCGCTTCTCTTTCCCGTGCATCCGTCCCTGTCCCTCCGCAATATTTAGGGGAATTGACATCGCCGCCCGGCGGAGTTGATCTTTGATTGTCCGATCCTTTAAATAACCGTTAAGTGCATAAACTTCAACCATGAACGACATAGCCTTCTTATAGACATCGAGATTCTCGAACATAAATGGCATATTTTTCACCCTCCTAGTAAATAAAACAGCAATCTTATTGCCAGGTTTGGGAAGTGAAAAATGGGGGATAAGTGGCGAAATATCGCCGCATGGGATTAGAAAATAGAACGTCGAGCGTAGAACGCCTGCCTCCCGGCGGGCAGGTCGAACGTAGAGCGTAGGATTGTATTTTTTACGTTCCGTGCTCGACGATCTACTTCCTCAAAATTTTGATTTTTCTTCCAACCTCAATAACTTTGGATGGTTTACCAATCTTTATACGACCCGGAAGAACAAAATCGATTTCTGGTAAACTTTCTTTAACTTTCCTAGCGGTAAGGGCCGGTTCCTCGCCGGTTTTATTAGCCGAAGTAGCAACCAACGGTCCGACTTGCTTAATCAGGGCAAGCACGTTTTTATGATCTGGAATACGGAGGCCAACCTTTTGAGATCCGCCGGTAACAAGTTTAGGCACCAATTTTGTTTTATTAACCACCAGCGTTAACGGGCCCGGCCAAGCTTTGGCAAGAGATAATGCTTGCTTATTAAAAAGACCTAATCTTTTAGCTTCATCAAGAGTTCCCACAAGCACCTGTAGGGGTTTATTCCTGGGACGATTTTTAATTTTATAGATACGTCTGATTGCTGCCGGCTGATTTAAAGCTGCTCCGATGCCATAAACCGTTTCGGTAGGGAAAGCGATAATTCCGCCCATTTTTAAGATTTTAATTGCTTTTTTAAGCCTATTTCTATCCATAGAAATAAGTATAACATATCTTTTTTTGTCCCCACACCAATATCTCCCGGTACCAATCTGGTGCGGAACAAGATGTGGAGTATTATTGGTGTGGGGATATATTTCAATGAGGTTTGCATTTTGCTATAATTCTGGTCATGGACCCGATGAAAGCGGATATCATTATTAAAGACGGAATGGTTTTGACCATGGATCCGTCGTTGATGCTTTATGAAAAAGCGGATGTGGTCATTAGCGGCTCCAAAATCATTGAGATTGCCCCGGAAACCGAATATAAAGCCAAAAAAATAATCGAGGCCGAGAACAAACTGATTATGCCGGGAATGATCAATACCCATACCCATGCGGCGATGGTAATGATGCGCGGACTTGCCGATGACATGCCCCTGGATGTGTGGTGGAAGGATTTTATCTTTCCCATTGAAAAAAGATTGCTGGATGAAGATTTTATCCGTGTCGGGGTCAGCCTGGCGGCCATTGAAATGATCAAGTCCGGGACCACCGCTTTTTCTGACATGTATTTTTTTGAAGACGCGGCGGCGGAGGTTTGTAAGAAAATTGGAATCCGTGCTTTTCTGGGTGAAGGGATACTGGACTTTCCTTCCCCCGACTGTCCGACCGCCGATGATTCACTGGCCTATATTGAAAAGCTTTACGAAAAATGGGGGAAGGATCAAATCATCCATTTAGAGGTGGCCCCCCATACTCCCTACACCTGTTCACCCGCGGTTTTAGAAAAGGCCAGGAAACTTGCCGATAAATATGACCTGCCGCTGCACATTCATGTGGCGGAAACCGCCAATGAAGTGAGTGAAATAAAGTTGCGCTATGGCATGACTCCAGTGGAACATTTAGATAAAATTGGGTTTTTATCCGAAAGGGTAAAAGCGGTGCATTGTGTGCATTTAACCCCGGAGGACATCCAAATATTAAAGAAAAGGAACGTAAAAGTTTCACACTGCCAGGAGAGCAATATGAAATTGGCCTCCGGGACGGCGCCGGTGGTTGAGATGCTTCGAGAAGGGGTGACGGTGGGATTAGGAACGGATGGAGCAGCTTCGAATAATAACCTGGATATGTTTGATGAGATGGACGCGGTGGCAAAATTCCATAAAGCGATGCGCGGCGATCCGACCGTCATGGATGCCAAAACGGTGGTTAAGCTGGCAACCATTGATGCGGCAAAGGTCATGCTCAAAGAGCAGGAAATCGGATCTCTGGAAGTTGGTAAAACGGCGGACCTGATTATCGTTGATTTGGACCGACCGCATCTTACCCCTTTATATAATGTCTATTCGCATCTGGTTTACAGTGCGGGTGGGTCAGAGGTTGATAGCGTGATCATCAATGGTAAGTTAGTTATGGAAAATCGAGATATCCTGACCATTGACGAGGATGAGGTTATCGATCAGGCCAACTTTTTAGCGCAGAGGATAAAAAATGAAATCAAAATTTAATAAATCCCCACACCAAGCTTCTTGGTGTGGGGATAAAATAGGCATCATTGCTGGATCGGGAGTTGAGGATTTGATTTTTACCAAGGGTTTTCAATTGAAGGATATCAAAACCAAGTATGGTTCAGTCCAATTAAAAATCGGCAGAGTGGCAGGAAGGGAAATAGTTTTTCTAAACCGCCATGGGGCTGGCTACGTTGCGCCTCACGCTATCAATTATCTGGCAAATATCCAGGTTTTTAGAGATCTGGGCGTAAACAAAATCATTGCTACCGCGGCGGTGGGATCGCTGAGCCTAAAAATGAAACCGGGTGACTTAGTTTTACTTTCGGATTTTATTGATTTTACACGGAAGCGACAAGAATATTTCAACCCTTCAGAATTTATCGACCTAACTTGTCCTTATAATATGGGTTTGCGCAAAGCCCTGCAGAAGGCCGCCACCCGGCTGAAAATGAAAATTCATCCTTCAGCGGTTTATGTGTGTACCGAGGGGCCAAGATTTGAGACCCGGGCGGAAATCAAGATGTTTCAAAGAGTAGGAGGTGAGGTGGTGGGGATGACGAATGTGCCGGAAGTGGTGCTGGCGATGGAAGTGGGGCTTCCCTATGCGGCGGTGGGCGTGGTTACCAATTATGCCGCCGGTATTTCTCCCAAGCTAATTTCCTCTGAAGAAGTGTTGGGGATGATGAAGGCAAAAAACCAGGCGCTCTCTTCACTTTTGCTGCAAACCCTAAGGGATCTGCCCTAAAAAGATACGATCTTTATCGGCATAGTCTTTAATAATTTTGAGATTATTAAAATCATCTTTAGCTCTCTCTTTCACTTTCTCTGCCTGATCGAACCCGATTTCCATCAAGAGATATCCTTTGGGTTTAAGATGCCGGGGGCTTTCCTCCAGCAACTGGTTTATGAAAAGCAGTCCGTCTTTACCTCCATCCAGAGCAGCACGGGGTTCCCACTCCTTTACCTCTGGTTGTAAAGTATCAATCATTTCTGTGGCAATATAGGGCGGGTTAGAAACAATTAGGTCAACTTTTTCGGAAAGGGGCTGCAGTAAATTACCCTGCCTGAATTGGCAGCGATTTTCAACCCGATGGTAATTTGCATTTTTTATGGCGACCTTCAATGCTTCGTCGGATGAATCGATACCCGTTACGAATATATCCGGTAGATATTTAGCCAGGCTAATGGCAATCGCTCCACTGCCGGTGCCGATATCAGCGACAGAGTAAGCAGTGGTGTTTTCTGTCTGGCGTTTAATAAGATCGATAGCGACTTCAACCAGCTTTTCCGTTTCCGGTCGGGGAATGAGGACCGAGCGATTGACAAAAATATCGACGGACATAAAGGGCTGGAAACCGGTGATATAAGCCAGCGGTTCATGTTTACTACGCCGCTGAATTAAGGTTTTGAAATGATTGAGCTCGTTTTGATTCAGGATTCTCTCGTGCCCGGTATAAAGCTCGATTCTTTTTAATTTGAGGGCATGGGCCAGCAGTATTTCTGCTTCCAGATGGGGTGTTTCGATTTTATAAGTCTTAAAATAAGCCGTGGTCCAGTCCAGCAGCTTGGCGACGGTCCAGGTTTCCATTACTTCAGCTTTGCTAATTTGGCTGCATGATCAGCGGTGGTTAGAGCCTCGATAATTTCAACCAGATCGCCATCGAGTACGTCATTCATACGATAGATGGTGAAGCCGATCCGATGGTCGGTAACTCTGCCCTGGGGGAAATTATAGGTCCGGATCTTTTCCGAACGATCACCGGTGCCCACCATGATCTTTCTGGCTTCTGCCCGCTTTTTCCTCTCCGATTCCTGAGTAAATTCAAAAAGCCGGGCACGCAATAATTTAAAGGCCTTTTCCCGGTTCTGGTGTTGGGAACGCTCATCCTGGCAGGCGACGACCAGCCCGGTAGGGAAGTGGGTGATGCGAATCGCGGTACTGACTTTGTTAACGTTTTGCCCGCCGGCGCCCGAGGCATGGTAAACGTCTACCCGGATATCTTTCTCATCGATTTTAACATCTACCTCTTCCGCTTCGGGAAGAACCGCGACGGTTACGGCGGAGGTGTGGATCCTCCCGCCCGCTTCGGTTTTGGGAACCCGCTGCACACGGTGCGTCCCGCTCTCATATTTAAGTTTGCTGTAAACCCCTTTTCCAATGATATTGAAAATGACTTCCTTATAGCCGCCCAGCCCAGTGGCATTGGCGTCGATCAGCTCGGTTTTCCAGCCCTGTCTTTCGGCATAGCGCAGATACATGCGCAACAGCTCTCCGGCAAAGAGGGCAGCTTCCTCGCCTCCCGTTCCCGCCCGGATTTCAAGGATAATGTTTTTAGCATCTAAAGGATCTTTGGGCAGGAGCAGGACTTCAATTTCTTTTTCCAGACTATTTTTTATCTTTTCTAATTCATCAAGCTCAACCTCGGCCATTTCTTTCATACCCTCATCCTCCAGGATGGCTTGGGTATCCTCAACCTCCCGGAGGATTTTTTTGTATTCACGATATTTTTCAAATAAGTTTTTTAGCTCGGAAAGTTCTTTGGAATAAGCTTGGAAAGTTTCGCGGTTGGCGATGATTTCCGGGGAACTCAGGAGTTTCTCCAGTTCCAAATAGCGTTTTTCGGTGTTTTCCAGTTTTTCTAGAAGCATAGCCGAACTTTTAGGGGAAGCTACTTTTTGGTCTTTTTCTTGGTGGTTTTCTTTTTGGCGGTCTTGGGTGCAGCGCTGACAGTGGAATATTTTTTCTTAAACTTCGAGACGCGGCCTTCGGTGTCCATCAGCTTCTGTTTACCCGTAAACAAGGGATGGCAGGCAGAACAAATATCCAGCCTAAGATTTTGTTTGGTGGAACCGATTTCATAAACCGCACCGCAGGCGCAGGTGGCGGTGGTTTGATAATATTTAGGATGAAGATTTTCTTTCATAATTCGATTTATTTTAACACAGGGTTGGGGATTTGTCCAATCAGGGAAATAAGGATAATTTGTCTATAAGCCTTAAATTTATCTTTGTTAAAAATCTGAAAGGGGAGGGCGAGGGTTAAGGAAAAGGCAAGCAGCAAACGATAGAGGTGATAAGCGAATTCTCCGTAATGTTTCCGACAATAATAAAGTCCTCCGCGAAAACCTTCGACGAACAAGCGCGGATTAAATGTTCTTCGACTACTGTAGCCGCCATAATGAATAATCTCAGCCTGAGGAAGAAAATAAACCTTCCAGCCAGCTTTCCTGATACGTAAACACCAATCCAGATCGTCATTGTAGAAAAACAGGTTTTCATCTAGTATTCCGATTTTATCAATAACTTCTCTACGAACCAGCAGGGCCGCACCAATCACAAAATCGACCGCAACCGGCTGGGATGATAGCCAGAATTTTTTCCCCAGGATCCCTCCCTGCCGCTGGGTGGTCCCGTCTACATTCAAGAGCTTTGCCCCGCAGGCTCCGGCGGACTTATTCTGTTCCATGAATGCGACCATTTTATCCAGAGCGCCTTCCTTTATCACCGTGTCATCGTTTAACAATATGGCGTAACGCGCCTGATACCTTTTCAGTCCCTGGTTACTGGCTTTAATAAAACCCAGGTTCTCTTGATTTTCAATCAAAAATACTTTGGGGAAATCTTTTTTTACCATCAACTGGGAACCGTCTGTTGAAGCGTTATCGGAGACAATAATTTCAAAGCTGATCTTATGGGTGTGCCGGTAGATCGATTCCAAGCACTCTTTCAGGAGTTTCCGGTTATTGGTATTGACGATAATAATCGATAGGTCAAGCATCATAATTTACCGCCTTGATAATTTATAGATACTTAAGGCTAAGAGATGGCCGAGATAGGAAAAGATTTCGCGCATCCGCATTTTACTTTTACCCGCTTCCCGCTCCACAAAAACGATGGGATATTCTTCCGCGTGCAGGTACTTTCCCTTGACGATGATCTCCAGTGCAATTTTCCAGCTGCGGGATTCAAGTTTAATGCCCTGTATAATATTTTTATCAAACATAAAAAATCCTGAGGTAATATCTTTTATAGGAGTAAGAAAGGACCCGAGCGAGCGGGCCACCCAGTGAATAAATTTGCGATACCAGATCCATTTTGAGGTGCCGCCCTGAGGGACAACCCGGCTGCCGATCACCAGCTGGGCAGTACCGCTTTTAATGATTTTATACATCTCGGGCACGGCTTCGGGGGGATGGCTGAGATCGGCATCCATGACACAGATGATGGGGGATTGTGCGGCATGGATCCCATCTAAAATAGCGGAGCCCAGACCATGTTTTTCTTTCCTTAGAATTACTCTAAGCGGTTTACTTTCGGCTAAAAGCTGAGCCAGCTCTGCTGTTCCGTCGGGTGAGTTATCGTCTACCACAATTAATTCGGCATCAATTTTGGCCTTTGAGAGAACGGAGAGGAGCCGCTCGGCAAGCGGCCGGATATTTTCTCTCTCATTAAAAGTAGGAATGACTACAGAAAGAGAAGTTATGGTAAAGTCCCTCCCTTAAAATCCCGGCAAATAAATATCTGGATTTTTTCCGGGAAATTTGATTCCTTGAAGAAAAGCCTTTTCTGATTATCAATAGCAACTTTGTTAAAAAGCGGTTTTAGCTGCTGGGCGATGGCGGTATTATCAAAAACAAAGTAAAGGATGCTGTCCCCCTTTTTAAGGGCCGGTCTTCCCCAGAGATCAAATTGTTTCCAAAGCCCCTCCGGCATATAAATATCGGTTTTCCCGTAAAAAGCGACCAGACTGGCCAAGCCCATTTGATTGGCATAGACGTAATTAGCCTTAGCAGTCTGGATATAATCAGGCAATTTTTGATTAATAGTATAAGCCTGTCCGGCCAAATCATTAGGAACCGGATAGAGAAAAGCATAATAGCCAATAAATAAAATGTTGATGAGAGCGATAACTGACAGATTTATCCAAACTTTTGCCTTTTTCAGTTGAGGAAAATATTGTGCGCAGATTAGTGGGATGAGAGAGAGAAAAGCAATCGAAGTCCAATGTCCCCCGATCAGGGTAAAAGGACTAACTAAAAGAAAGGGAATAAAGGCAATAAAGGAAAGGGTGGAAAGGAGTAGGGCAGAGTTTTCCTGAGATCTCAGCCTTTGCCAGAGATCGGAAAATGAGTTTTTAAGGATAAAGAAAAGCAAGAAGGGCGAATACATAATAAATTGAAGCAGGATAAAATAAAGAATATTTTCGAAGTAATGCGGAGAGCCAACCCTTCCGCTTTGATAAGTGAAGGAAGAAAAGCCATGTTGGAAATTCCAAATTATGACCGGAGAGAAGATTACCAGTGCAATCAGAAAACAAAAATAGAATTCTTTTTTTCTAAGCCAGATGCGATTTTCCTTGGATGATATCAGAAAGAGAATTAATCCTGGTAAAAATAGCAGCATGGTGTATTTACTTAACAGTCCCAAACCTAAAGAAACACCCAGCAGATACCAGTAAAACTTTTGCTGGGTTTTGAATAACTTCACCGCAAGATAAGTTGATAGGAGCCAGAAAATTACCACCGGCTGTTCCGGGGTAAGGAAGACCGCGCCCGCCATAAAAGTTGGAATCAGATTAAATAGAACAGTGGTAGCAGCTGCGATCTGTTTCCCAAACATTTCCCTGCCGATCAAATAAATCAGCCAGCTGGAGAGCAAAAGGCAAAAGATCGCCGCCAATCGGATGTTGTATTCATTCTGTCCCAGGGAATGATTAATCAACCAATTAAAATAGGCGATCATCGGGGGATGATCGTTGTAACTCAATGCCAGATGTTTTGACCATAAATTGTAATAAGCCTCATCTCCCAGAAGCGGCAAATAGCGAGCAATCCAGAGCTTAAAGAGGGTCAGGAAAATTAAAAATAGCGCCAGAAACATGTTAGAATAGATTATAGCATGCGGATCTTGATTATTAAACTTGGAGCCATCGGAGATGTTTTGCGGACGACCTCAATTTTGGCGGGTTTAAAGGAAAAATATCAACCAAAATTGATCGATTGGATCACCAAACCTTCCGGAAAGGAGATCCTTTTGTATAATCCCTTTATTCGTCAAACTTTTGTCTGGGATGAAAAGGGAACTTTAGATAATTATGATCTGGTCATTTCTTTGGAAGATGAGCTTGAGGCCGGTGAGCTAGCTTCCCGTCTGAAACCCGGTAAAATATTGGGTTCCTATGTTGATCAGGGAAAGATAATTTACACCCCTTCAAGGTGGTTTGATATGTCAGCCATCTCCAAGTATGGTCTCGAAAAAGCTAATCTATTGAAAAAGCAAAATAGAAAGACTTTTCAGCGACACATGGAAGATCTGCTGGAAATCAAGGTTGGGCCATACGTCTATAAGCAGACAAAGGACGAGATTGAATATGGTCGAATATTTGTACGTAAATTGGGAATAGAAAAAAGTGAAAAAGTGGTGGGGGTCAATACCGGGGCCGGCCGTCGCTGGCAGCTGAAAAGTTTAGGCATCGAGAAAACGATCGGTCTGGTTAAGCGCATGACCAAGCAATTGGGGGTGGTTCCTATCATCCTGGGAGGGGAGGAGGAAAAAGAGAGAAATGCGATAATTGCCAAGGAAACGGGAATGCCAAATGGTGGGAATCACAGCTTACGCAATTTTGCGGGAGTGATAAACCAATGTCGGTTGATAGTAAGCTCCGATAGCTTGGCGATGCACTTTGCCATTGCCTTGCAGAAACGGCTGGTGGTTTTCTTTGGCCCGACCTCTTCCGCCGAGATTGAGTTGTATGGATTGGGAAGCAAGGTTTGTCCCGAGATCGATTGCCTGGTATGTTATAATAAAAAATGCGAGGAAAAACCTAATTGTATGGACCGGCTTTCAGTGGACGACCTGTTTGAGGCGGTTAGAAATAATATATGACCCTCACCCAATATTATTTTTTGTCTAGTTTTTGGTAAAATGTCCCTCTCCCTGAGGGAGAGGGAATAAGGGTGAGGGCTTAAGGAAATAATCATGCAGCAGATTGCTTTAATGATGACCTGTAACGAAGCGGATTGCATTGAAGAGGTGATGAATGAGCATACCAAATACTTCGATAAAATCCTGGTTTTAGACGGTTCGAATGACGGAACCGAAGAAATTATCCGCCGTTACCCACAGGTTAAATATTTAATTAAGGACAAGGACATTATTGATAAGCTGCCCAACCACAAAATTGAGGACGGCGCCCGACAGTTTCTGCTGGAGAAAGCCCAGGAGATGTATGGCTATGAGGGATGGATCACCCTGCTGCACGGGGACGAGATATTTTATGATAATCCGGTACTGGTAGCGGAAGCGGCAGAAAAGGGAAAAGCCGATAAGGTTAATTGGTATGCGATGAACTTTTTCCTGCATACTTCGGATATGGGGAGAGATCTCGAATCAATCAAATCGGTCCAGGAAAGAGTAACCTGGTATTGCCCGGGATTTTTAGAAATTCGACAATACCGAAATAAGAAAGGAATATATTACAATCCGGTCAGAGGAGGGAAAACTTTAGCCGAGGGGGTGGGTTGGAGGATTTACAGTAAGTTCCCGGTCTACAAACATTATCCTTTCCGCTCCGTTGCGCAGATGCTGCGCAAGAAGAAGCAACACGATCTTACCGGCTTTGCCTGCACTTATCGAGAGGTTACGGATGAAAGAAGCTGTTTCCGCGATATTCTTCCCGGCTTTAAGGTCGCCAGAAAATTTGACGGTTCATTCCACGAATTTGAGATGAAACAGCAGGGCTCTCTCTTATGGAGATGGCTTCGCTCCGGCCGCTATTTACCGATTCGAATCGGTAAAATATTTGATTAAAAAACCAGCTTAATCAAAAACCAGGCCAACTTAATTATCCCGTAGAGCAATCCTAGGATAATTGTGATCTGCAGCATATCAAAAAAGATCAAGATCGGTACGGTCCGGCTACCATAGTATTTTCTAAAAAAGTAATTTCTGCTTTTGCGCCAAATATAAGTGCCCCAGAGCGATTTTCTTATCCCTTTCCATTGTTTGAACGACTGTCCACCATAATGGAAAATATTGGCTTTGGGTGTAAAGTAGATTTTCCAACCCGCTTTTTTTATGCGGTAGCAGAGATCTACCTCATCGTACCAGATAAAGATATTTTCATCAAAGCAACAGACATTGTCCAGGGCAGCCTTTCTGACGAGCAGTGCTGAACCCATTGGCTGATCAACCTCTTTTATCTCATTGTGATTCCAATAGCTCATCAGGTATTTGCCAAAGATTTTGCTTTTGGGGAAAAGCACATCCAGAAAGAGTGTGTTATAGAGTTGGGTTTCGAGGGTAGGGAAGCTACGACAAGAGGGCTGTAGAGTCTCGTCCGGATTGAGCAATTTAGGGCCAAGGGCACCACATTTCGGATGCTCCTCCATAAATTTTAGCATTTCGGATAGAGCATTAGGGGTAACAATGGTATCGGGGTTGAGAAACAGGAAATATTTACCCTGGGCGTAGCGCAAGGCGCGATTGTTGGCTTTGGGAAAACCGATATTCCCTTCGTTCTGAATATATTTTACCTGGGGGAATTTTGTTTTTACCATTTCTGCCGTGCCGTCACGGGAGGCGTTGTCTGAAACAAAGACTTCTAAGTTAAAATTTCCTTGATTTTTATGGATGCTATCTAAACATTCCTCCAATAGCTTTTTTACATTCCAGCTTACGATCACGATTGATAGATCAACCATTGGCCAGGGCCTCCTTTGCACCACTTAAATAATAATATTGTTCTAAAAGATATTGATAGAAGGGCGAACCAGGCGCCCTTTTTCCAATAAATTGTTTGAGCCGGGGCATTTTCTGAATCAGGCTGTGGATTCCCATCGCGATCGGGTTCAGCCCGAGATAATATTTAATCTGCAGGTTGGGGTGTTTTCGGTAAAAAATAATGGCCGATTTACCCATTTTATACATGATATTTAAGAAATCTTTTTTGGCCACCGGATGAAGGTGGTGATTGAGGGCGGTGGGGAGGAAACGGAGAGGAATTCCCATGTTATGCAGACGATAACCTAATTCGATATCTTCCCAACCATATTCCTTAAAATTTTCATCGAAAAGGCCAGCTTCAACGATTGTCTCTTTTGGTATTGAAAGATTTCCAGTTAAAAAATAAGACCAGGGTAATTTTTGGAGGTGTTTGAATTTGTTGGGCAACTCGGTATCGGTTACTCCGGGGCTGCGCAAACGAATGGTTTGTCCGGCTAAGGCCACGTTCTTAAATAATTTTTGGTATTTGAGATGTTCTTCAATCCAATTCTTTTCAGCCGGTATATCGGCATCCGTCAGCAGGATGAATTTCCCGTGGGATTCACGAATCGCGCGGTTACGGGCGACCACTTTTCCCTTATTTTCCTGCCTAATATAATCAAGCCGGCAGGTGGGGGTTAGTTGTTCTACCATCTGGTCGGTTCCATCATCAGACAGACTGTCCACCAGAATGATTTCATATTTGTCCGGGGAGGTGGTTTGATTAAAAATGGATTCCAGGGTTCTTTTCAGGATCTCCCGTTGATTATAAGTCCCGATAATTATGCTGGCTTCAATCATGCTCAAAATAAAGATTTTTGGAATGCACTGTTATATTGAGAAAGAATGTCTTGTTTATCAACATATCCTTTAACCAAAATGGTGGCATTGGTAGTATAAATGCCCGAAAGCAGGTTCGCAAGTCGTGTCCATAAATAAGCTTTTGTGCCAAGGTGATGAAGGATTAAGATATTTTCAGTCTCGATGATCTTGAGTAAGGTTTTTATCCCCTTTAATCCTCTAATTTCTTCTGCCTTAAAAAGCACCGCGTAATAACCTTTGTTTTTAAGCTCTTTTGAGATGCTTTCTGCCAAAGTCTGGCGCTCGGCGTCAAATATTAGTAAAGTATTAAAAGAAAGTTTTTCCCAATCTGATTTTTGGAAGCTTTTCCCTTCTCTCAGATATTGAACTCCCGCCAGGACTTCTGCAGGTGAAATAACCTGGCTGCAAAAAACCTCTTGGCAGCTTCCCGCGTCGCAGAAAATAGCACACTGAGCGCGGGGATGAGCATAAATGATCATGTGCGGTGAATTATAAGAAGCCCATCTGACCGGTTTCACGTTTTTCGCCAGGATAATAAGCAGGACCGGGGTGCCTAACGCACCAGCAACATGGGTGGGCCCGGTATCCGCCCCGATATAGATATTCAATCTTTTGATCAGCGCCATCATTTCCGGCAGCGTGGTTTTTGCTATGAGATTGATGGGCGGATGTTGACATAAGTTGCTGATCCGATCACCCTTTTCCTGTTCCTTTGAGCCTCCAGTTAAAACCACCTTGGCGTTAAATTGCTCATATAACCCATCAATCACCTTGGCAAATTTATCTTCATCCCAGGCACGGGAAGAAATACACCCCGGATGAACTCCAACCAGGAAATCGCTTTGATTAATGCCTAAAGCTTTCAGCTTTTCAGCAAAGTCTTGCTGGATCTTTTCCGGAACGATCAGCTTTAAGCGGGGCTGGCTTTCCTCAATCCCAATCGTTTTCAGCAGATCAAGGTGCAGGTCAACAATATGTTTGGTGTAATCTTTATATTTCAATACTTTTCCAAGATTGTAGAAGGGGCTGAGCAACAGTCTGGACTTGTCCCCCAAGCGATAGGGGATGCCGGCGAGAAATTGCAGCAGGGTGTGCTTCCAGTGAAAGCTATAAAAATCGACCGAGAGATCAAAGTGGCGGGCTTTTATTTCAGCAACATATTTTAAGTAATCACCAATGCCTTTTATTTCATTCCCCTTGATCTTATCGATAATGATTTCGTTGATATCCGGATTGAATTCCATCACCGGCGCGGCATAGGCCTGCAAAAGAATTGCGATGTGCGCCTGAGGGAAGCTTTTACGCAAAGCGGAAATGGCCGGGGTGATCAGGACCAGGTCGCCAATTGCGTCCGGACGGATAATTAATATTTTTTTTATCTTTTCTTTTGGCAGATTCATGCTATATGTTTAAACTTAGCAAAGATTTGGGCGTCGCTTAGTTTTGCAAATCTCTTAATTTCTTTTCTCCTCTTCAGAACGGCGGGAAGTTTGCGTAAGGCTTTAAAATACCCCGCCCATTCTGTGGGATTGGGGTTAATCAGCTTTAAGGTGAAAAGTTCGAGGATCATCAAAAACACCAGCCAGGGATCGGTAAAGTTTTTCCAGCGGAAGAGGTACTGATTACAGATGGCAATGCTTTGGATATAAGTTTTTCTCTGAAAAGTTTTGATGGTTTTACTGTGCAGGTGGTAAACGGTGCTTTTCGGTTCATAAATTACCCGATAGCCACGTTTCCAGGCCTGATAGCATAGATCCAGGTCTTCCGTATAAAAAGGTTTATACAGTTCATCAAATCCACCCAGCTCCCAAAATTTATCTTTATCTACCAGCAGGGCAGCGCCGCAGGCATAGAGAATCTCCGATGCTTGGTGTGGAGGTGTGCGACTGCCGATCTTCAGGATAAGATGTGAGCCCCTCAGCCGGCCGGAGGTCACCGCCTCATCATAGTTACTTTCATCCGGGATCAGAATCTTAGAGGTGACGGCAAAGAGACGGCTATCCTTAAAATGTTCAAGCAGGGGCTTGATAAAACCGGAGGTTACTTTAACATCGGTATTTAAGAAAAGGATCTTGGAATAGCTGCACTGTCGGGCGCCCTGATTGCAGGCGACGCTAAAACCGCTATTTTGCTCCAAACGGAAAACGCGTGTTTTTGGATAATTTAAAGTCAGCTTTTCCCGGCTGCCATCATCGACCACAATTATTTCGTAATTTAAATTATCTTTTTCCAGGGAATCTAGCAAAGGGGGAAGATGGGCGGTCAAGAGCGCAATCCCATTATAAGCGGGAATAACGATGCTCAGCATTTATTCCATCCCCGCTTCAATCGGTTTTGATTTATATTTATTTTTATCTAAGATAAAAGCGTCCTCTTCCCCGATCTCAATCCCACGCTTGCGCGATTCCTCCTTGAATATCTGCCAGCGCTTTCCTTTTTCGAGCAGCGCTGGTTGGGGCTTTAAATATCCCCAGTGGAGAATTTTTATTTCCTTTTTGATCTTGCACCATTTCCATCCCGCATTTGTCCTGAGCAATCCCGGGTGGATGGGTTTTCCTCGGTAAGCGGGTCTTTCGTGGACCTTAAAAATATATTGGATATCAGCAAGATTGCGGAAAAGGCGGAGCTGAAGGTCACCATTCGGATCGCCAATAAAATGCTGGCTGTCCGGGAAAAGGGCAATCCGGGGAAAACTGAAAGCGAGGGCGGATGAGTCCAGCATTAAGTGGGGAAGGAGAGCGAAGCTATTTTTGCTCAACCTTTCATCCGCATCCAGCGTCAAAATCCAGTCTCCACTGCAGTAGTTTTTGGCAAAGTTCCTCTGGTCCGCAAAAGAATCCTCCAGGGGATGGGAAAAAATCTTAAGGTTTAGTTTATTTTCATAGGTTTTAATGATATTGATTGTGTCATCGGTTGATCCGCTGTCAACGATGATGATTTCATAGGGATTAAGGAAAGAGACATGCTCCAGCCAGGATCGAATTGTTTCTCCCTCATTCAAGACGATGAGCAGCACGGATAATTTAGGATTAGCCGTACTGCTAATTTCATAATTATAGAAAATTCTTTTAAATAGTGCTGCTCCCCAATCCAGTATAGAAAATTGATCGAATTGTTTCTTTTTTCTAAGGGCATATTCGCGATCAAAATCCGCCAATTCTGCTGATGTGGGATGAATGGCCAAAGCCTTATATTTTTCTGCCCAATCATTGGGATGAAAGGCTTTCTTTTTTTCTATTAATTCAATATATAACTTTTCGAGATAGCTTGTGATAATGTCTGCGTTATATAATCGGTTGCCCTTTTGATAACCATTCTGCCCCATCTTTTCTCTCAGCGATGGGTTTTTTAACAAATAGGCGACCGCCTTGGCATAATTAAATGGCCGATTAGCAATAAATCCATTTTCACCATGGTCAACAAGTTCAACCTGGGCATTATCGATCGCCGGAGTGGAATTAACAATTACCGGTTTACGATGTGCCATGGCTTCGGCGATGGTGATGCCGAAGGATTCACCGTGGAAGGCAGAATAAGCATAGACATCCAGGGAGTTATAAAAAAGAGAGAGCTCTTTTTCATCGCTTATTACCGGTATCAAAATGATCTGCTTCTCAAGTCTTAATTGCTGAATGATCTTGATTTTTGAAGGAGGACAACCGACGATAATATATTTTATATTTGGGACATCCTGGAGGAGATAAGGCAGCATCTTTAAGCAGACATCGCCAAACTTGAAGGGGTCCGGTCGGCTGATTCTTCCCAGCACAAAATCTGAAGCCTTTATTCCCAGGGAGGCTTTGAAAGCCAATATCTCATCCGCAGAAATCTGATAATTGTCCAGTTCAATCGGATTGTATAAGACGACATTCTTTTTAAAGAATTCATCAACCGTAAGGTGCTGCTTTTTTAAGTAGCGAAGCGCACACATTTTGCTAACAAAGATACTCTTATCGATCAATTTCCCGCTGGGGCTATTGTCTACTCCTCCAAAAATCTTGGTTTCTACAATAACGGGAACACCTGCCTTTTGGGCGGCCTCCAGGGCAAAGGGTTCCTCATAACCGGAACGATGCAAATGCAAAATGTCGATCTGATCTTCTCTGAACCGCTTCACCAGTCCGGCTTGATCGCCATTGATCAGACGAGTTTTGAAGGCTTTCTGCAAGCGATCATAGCGAGCTCCGCCAGCAAAGAGCGCGTAAATTGAAACATCAAAGATGGACTTATCAAGGTGGTGGGCAAAAACCTCAATCGTTTTTTCAGTGCCACCAATAGAGAGTTGATTCACGACTTGTGCGACATTAATTTTTTTCATTTATTACAATTTTGCAAAAAAGTATGGATGGGAGTGACGGCATTTTCCCAACTTAACTGCGGTTTGAAATTATGGATATTCTTTTTTATTTTAGAATACTCTTCGGGATGATCCAGCATTTCTAAAACGGCTTGGGTAATGGATGCGGGATCAGAAGATTTAACCACCCTGCCCAGGTTATGGCTTTTTATCAGATCCGCCATAGCATCACCTTCCGAAATAATAACCGGAAGGTCTGCCCATAAATAATCCAGCACGCGCGTGCGCCACGAAAAACGAGTTTCCAGATTCTGGGTATAGGTCATGATTCCCAGATCGCTTTCAAGCAGCCAGTTCCCCCTTTCTGCATAGGGGGCCCACTCTTCCAAAAAGAAGACGTTTTTGTTGTACAGAGTTAGCTCTTTGGCAAGCTGAAGGCATTTCTCCGCCGCGCTTGGTTTTGCCTGTTTGAGCGATGGATGTTTTATACCAAAGAAAACCAATTTTAGATCCTTCCTCTTTGCCAGGATCGCGGGCAGGGCGCGCAACAAGGAAAACGGATCCAGCCAATCCCAAATGCCTCCCCACCACATCAAAACCTTATCCTTTTCACCAATTCCCGGGTGGATTCCCTTGAGTACTTTTTGGGTAGGCTGGGGAGAATTTGCAGAGAGGCCGGTGGGAACGATATCGATAAGATTGCGCAGTGCGGGATCGGCTTTATAAATTTGAGGGGTGATCCTCCCGCTGGCAGCCAGCAGCCCCAGATAAAGATCGCGTTGTTTCTCATTGGCACAAATAAAAAAATCTCCTCTTTTTAAGATCTTTAAAAGAGGTTTTAGATTAATTTTCTCTATTTTATGGCCCAGATTTCTTTGCGCCTCAAGATTTTCGAAGAACCACGGACAATAGAGATCGAAAAGGATCGGTTTTTTGAACTTCGTCAACAATCCCAGATTGGTTAAGGTTATTCCCTGGGTTAAAATAGCGTCATATTCAAGAATCTCTTTTTTTAGTTTTGCGTTGGGGAACAATATTTTTATCCCCAGATTGATGGTGCGAAAAACTGGGGCGCTTAAATATTTAAGGCCTTGTATGTTTTTATTACTTTCTGAGGAAGAGAAGAGGGTAACATCAAACTCGTTGTTTAAGGCTTTAGCAATTTCGAGATATCTCATTCCCAGACCTGCAATGCGATCGCTGATGGGATCATCAGACAGCACCAGGATTTTGTTATTTCTTTTTTGCTTCAGCATACAGTCTAAAAAAGAATTTGCGTTTAAGGATATGAGTTATATGTAAGAGCTCTATAAAAAGGGCAAGTAATTTTGGGGCAAATAAATGAATTGCCTGATCATCGACCGGCTCTTTCTCATAGATCTTAACTATTGGGAATTCTTTTTTTAATAGTTCTTGTAAAGAAGAGGTTGTAAAAAAATTTATATGATCTACAGCTGGTGTTTGCATAAAGGTCATATGATCAAGGGTGATGCGGCCTACTGAGAGTTTAATTAACGGGGTACAGTTGGGTACAGTTATAATGATATTGTTTTTTGCTACTCTTTTCATTTCTTTTATTGCCACTGCTGGGTTTTCCAAATGTTCCATAACTTCTATGGCAATCGCTGTGTCAAAATAATTATCAGGAAAATCGAGTTTGTTTTCTTTAATTAAGCTGGTTTTAAGTCCAAGCCCCTTTGCTCGATTTAGAAAATCTGGGTTTATATCAGCTGCAGTACAATCAAAGCCCAATTGTGTGAGCCTGGCGCTATAACCGCCCACTCCACAACCAAAATCAAGTATTGTTTTGCCGGCTCTTTTAGATATAAAATTAATAATTTCAGCCGAAACAAAACTTAAAGGGTCGTTATCCAAAAACCAATCTTTAGCATCTTTCTGATAAATATTCATAGCCTCTCCTTGATAAAAATGATGATTTTCCTAATCGTTCTGCTTTTTTCCGCTTTCCTTTGCTGAATTTTCTAATGATTCCCTCTCCGCAGGATTTATGAGCAGATATTAAATCACGAAAAACAGCAAAGAAATGCAATCATTATTTTCGATTTTATCATATTCAGCGAATAATTCCCAGATAAATATTAGGCTGATTTGAAAGGGGATACCGTCAAATTATAATCAAATCAACGAAGGGAAAGCGTTCCCAACAAGGTTAATAATATATGGGGCAAGATGGATGATCTCATGGTCAAGCGCGCTTAAGCGATTGCCGTATTCATAGATGACACGGTTACCACCGTGATTCTTTTTGCTGGCCATGATCCAAACTATTTTCATAAAAGAGCTTTCTTTTTTAATAATAGATAATATTTTCCTTCAACCACCAATTCAAAGCGGGAGTCACCCATCACTTTTTTAAATTCTCTAGTATAAGTTTCCTTATCCAACCCGACTCTGGGCAGCTCACCTAAAAAAGTGAATTCTAATAATTTACCATAATTATTATCTTTTAACAGCTTTTTTATAACCGGCTCATAATCACCTTTAATCGGCCAGGTGGGATCGAGTTTCCCCAGGATCAAATAATCTGATTTTTCATAGTTCTTTGAAAAGATCCAGATGTTTTCGCGATGGGCGAGGTGGGGATAAAGGCTGCCCAAGGCAGAAATGGCCGCCTTTTTGGGGATCATTTTAAGCAGGCGGTGTCCTTCCAGGGTCTGGGGGGTAATCCAGGTCATACGGAAAAAGAAACCCAAAAAGAAGTAGAGCAGGGAGAGAAACATAAAAAAGAACATGGTACGCCGTATAATTGTATTAATTCTTTGGATGCGGTTGCCGTCTTTGATGAAAGCATAAAGCCTTTCCATCCCCAGGATGGCAGAGATAAAAATAAAAGGTACCAGCGCGGAAGGATACCGCGTGCCCCATTTGTACATATCACCATAGGTGCTTAAGAGATTTTGGACAAAAGCGGGAAGGGCAGGGATTAATTCGATCGGACTGAAAAAGGAGAGCAGGGCCACTGGCAGGAATAAACCAATCAAATAGGTAATCTTTTCGGAAGTTAATACATACTGAGCCACGTAAAGTGGTCTAAAGAAAATAGTGGATAACTTATCGCCCAAACTGGCGCCGAGATAACCATAGCGTTCATAATAGGCATAGGCGCTTCCTCTGAAAAAGGGAATGATGAATTGAATATCGGCAATAAAGAGTGCCAGACCGCCGGCGGCCAGTAAGGCACCTAAAGTTTTATTCTGTTTTTTTAATAATATATATAAACCAAAGAAAGATGTAATTAGAGCAATATCTTCCTGGCAGAGCAAGGCCACCGCCAGCCAGAGCAGAAAAACTTTATATTTATCCTTTAATAAATAATAAAAAGCAAAGATCAGCGGGGTGATGGCTAAGGCAATCTGATAAAACCCGGCAAAGTTTATATTTACGGTGGGCACATAGAGGAGATAAGCTAAAGGAAAGAGTAAAACAAAAGGACTATCCTTTAAACGTTCCTTTGCCAGCCAGTAGAGGGGTAGGGCGCCTAAAGCAATGATTAAGGTTTGGGTTACATACAAGATTCCCGGACCCATACCCATAAAATAAAAGGGTAAAAAGAATAAAAGGATGGGATCCAGATGATCGCCCAGAGTGCAATAACCTTTGATCTCGCTCCAGAAGAATTTCCCATGCAAAGTATTCCAGATTAAATTGTCATTATAGCCGTCATCCAAGGCATGGTTGTAAAAATTATAATGTGCGAGCAACCGAACGGCGCTAAAAAAAAGCGCGAAAAGGATGATCATCCATATAACTTTTCTGAGCTGGGTATTTTTCATAATAATGAGATTAACTAGAAATTATGTTCTTCTTTAACAATGAAGGGCGGCCTTTTTTTGGTCTCCATGTAGATTTTGCCGATGTATTCTCCCATGATTCCGAAAAATAACAATTGGATGCCGCCCAGAAAATAGAGGGGAAGAACGGTCGAGGCCCATCCCGGGACACTTTTACCCAAAAGGGTGATAATCACCGCCCATAAAGAAAGCAAGAGCGAAGCCAGGGCGATAATGATGCCGGCAATCGAAGCCAATCTTAAAGGCAAATATGTGAAAGAGGTCACTCCCTCCAGCGCCAGCCCCATCATTTTTCCCAGGGAATATTTGCTTTTTCCACCCGTTCTTTCCGTCCGGTCGTAATAGATCAGTGATTGATTAAAACCCAGGCTGGGGATCAGGCCACGTAGGAAAAGCATGCTTTCGGGAAACTTTTTCAATTCGGCAAGCGCGCGGCCAGAAATTAAGCGAAAATCAGCGTGATTATAGATTAAATTTGCGCCCATCAGGTTCATCGATTTATAAAACAGCTGGGCTGTGATTTTTTTAAAAAAACCATCGCCTTTTCTTTCCTTCCTCACGCCCAAGATAATCTCAAATCCTACGCTGTATTTATTGAGCATTTCCGGGATGATTTCGGGTGGATCCTGCAGGTCGGCATCCAGGGAAACGATGGCATCGCCCCGCGCGCGATATAAACCGGCGCAGAGAGCGGCTTGATGCCCAAAGTTTCGGCTGAAAGAGATGATTTTCAGCCTTTTATCGGTTTTCGCAAGCTGGATCAGAATTTCTAGGGTATGATCTTTAGAGCCGTCATCAACAAAGATTAGCTCGAAATCTTTTATCAGTTGTCGCGCCAGCCAGTCTTTGGCCAGATTATTTATTTTAATGAAGGTGAAATTGATGATTTCCTCTTCATTGAAACACGGAACAACGATACTGAGTAGATGGCAAACGCTCATGTTAGGCTTAACACGTATTCGACGATCTTTTCCACGGCCCCCGGGCTGCCCATTCTTTCCATACCGATGATACCCATGGCTTTCATTTTATCAGGATTGCGCAGCAGATGCCAGATTTCTGCGGCAACGGAAAGGGGATCGTTGTCTTTCACCAGATAGAGAGCGTCCCCCAGCAATTGTTTTTGAGCCTCGGAGAACTTTTTATTATATTGTGATCCCCGGCCATAGAATGAAAGCACCGCTAAGCCCGAGCCCGCCGCCTGCTCGTTACCCGTCCCGGAAAGACCCACGACCAGATCCGATTCAAGCAGGAGTTGGGGAAAGTTTTTTCTTTCCATATATTCAGGGATCGATCTGAGAGTGGTGGCAACCAAGAATTTTAATTCGATCTCCGGGACCTTCATATGGATCAGGGATTCAGTCACCTTTTCGAAATCTTCAAGATTGATCCGGGCGTCACCGCGAGTGCCGGGAAGAAAACCAATCGTTTTATATTCAAAAGCCTGTGTTCCCAATGTTGGTTCTTCTTTTTTCTGCTCTTTCACTTCAAACCAATGCGCGGTGGTATGCAGGCAATCCATTAAAGGGTTGCCAACATATTCAGCATTAGGGATTTTTATCCCCCTGGTTCTCAAATCTATTTCTGTGATCTTGTCTCGGACAAAAACTTTGCGGGCATGCCTTTGCAGCATGAGCTTTTCCCAGGGAGTGTAACCGTAGCCAAAGGTTTTATAATAACTTGATTTGTTCACCCCTACAAAGACGAAAGGAGCTTTAACCCGGCTGGCGCCGATGATGGGCACAATATCGCCGATGCCCACCGTTAGATCAACCCGGTTTTTTAACTCCTTCAAAATTCTCAGCTGTTCAAGGGTATTACCGAGTAAACCGGCATATAGGTCAGCCAGCAGGTGCCAGGGATGGCGAAGGGAAAATCCTCCACTGGGTAAACTTTTTCTGGAACCGATCACTACCGCTTCCAGATTATCGAAGATTTTACCTTCTCCTACCAGCGGCAGCACCAAAAGATGTGCTTTGCCCTGGAGTTTCTTAATCATTTCCGCTGCCACCATATCCTCACCGTGACCGTTAGTGATAAACAATATTTTTTTCATGATTTATATTTTCCTGTAAATCTTTCTGAACCGGTAAACCATATAAAGGGTTTTTAAGAGGATCCATAGATTTAATTTGGTTTTACCCTTTTTCCGATCCTCAAAAACGATGGGTATCTCATGTATTCTATAATTATTTAGGGCGGCTTGGTAGAGAATTTCGCTGACAATCGATGGCCCGGTAGAAATTAAATGATCAAGATCGATGGCGGCAAGCACTTCGCTTCTAAAACAGCGATACCCGGAAGTCACATCTTTAACTTTTAAACCCAACATTGAGCGAATATAGAGGCGCGCGAAAGAGGTGATCAAGCGGCGAAAGAAACTACGGTCTGCGTCCTTTCCCCCGGGGATATAGCGCGATCCTAAAACCAGATCATAACCTCTAATGCTTTCTAGAAAAGCTGGGATATATCTGGGATGGTGAGAAAAGTCGGCATCCATCTCGATAATATAACTGGCGCCTTCTTTTAAAGCGTATTTAAAACCATCAATCCCGGCCGAGCCACGCCCCCGATTTTGAAAACGGTGCATGACTTTGATGCTGGGATTTTCTTTGGCTAGTTTATCGACAATCCCTCCCGTCCCATCCGGGGAATTATCGTCGACTACCAGAGCGGTGAGTTCGGGTAGGTTTAATTTTATTATCCCTCTTAACAGAGCCTCGATATTTTCCGCCTCATTATAGGTTGGAATGATCACATAAGTTTTTGGCATAATTGTTTAGTGTAAGACCGCCAGTTCTCCTCGCTGATCCAAAACCTGAGCATATTTTTTTAAGTATTCCAGGTGCGCAAGGGAGGTGAAACAATAACCTTTCTTCTGTTTTAAGAAATCCACCGCTTCATTCTCGTTATTTAAGAAAAGGATGGTTCTTGAATTATAAAATACCACCCCCGGGCGATTGCCAACATCAAAAGCAGCGATCAGTTCATGATTTTTAATGGTACTGCTTACGGTGCTGGCCAGTTCTTTGGTCCCCTTATATTTTTCAACCGCGGGCAGGGTCTGGGTAGTTAGAATAAAGGTGATCAGGAACACCGTCATGGTAATGGCGGAAAAAGAAAGCGGGTAAAGTCTCAGAAAATAAGCTGAAATTGAGAGTAAAGCGCCGATGGTTAGTACGCTCGCCAGGAGCAATAGATTTGGCGTCAGGGCTTGATAGGGACCGGAATAATTCCGGCCTGCAAGGATGGCGCCAATGATGATCAGGACGACCACGATCGCAAAAAATAGATTTGAAAGTGACATCCCCTTTTTTAAATCCGCTTGTTTCTCCAGCCAGAAATCGTGCCACAATTTGCCAACGGTTATGGCCAGTAAGGGATAGAGGGGCAGGATATAGTTGGGCAATTTGGTTTTGGCGATCGAAAAAACGATAAAGGTCGGCAAAATATAGCAAAGCGTTAAAAGCTCGGGTGAGTTTATGCGATTTTTCCAGGTCCTCCAGAGTGAGTAGGGGAGAAAATGTGACCAGGGAGCAAAACCCAGCAGCAGAGCGATAAAATAATAGTACCAGGGGCCAGGATGGCCGGAAACCACGCTTTGAAAACGCGACATGAAAAGAAATCCCATCGCAAAATCCAGGAATTTTTGGCCATGCAGATACCATTCGATTAAATACCAAGGAAAACCAACCAGTAAGAGAATAAAAAAGCCGGCAATCAAATGCATATTAAATAATTTCTTCAGTTCTCGCTTAAAGAGTAAGAAGAGGAAAATGCCGGTGGCGGGCAGCGCCACCCCGATGATCCCTTTCGTTACCATGGCTAGCGCCATAGCTAAATAGGAGAAAAAATAATAATTCCCCTTATTCGAAGTATAGCCGCGATAAAACAGCGAGAGTGAAAGGGTCATCAAGAGAACCAGCAGGATATCAATCTCAGCGATGCGGGATTGGATCAGGGCTTGAAAGGCGGTCATCATAATGATGGCTGAAAGAAAGCCGACTTTGGAATTATAGAAACTTTTACCGAGGTAGAAAGTAGTAACGACAGTTAAGACACCAGCGACGGCCGCCCAAAATCTTATGGCAAATTCATTAAAACCAAAAATGAAGGTGGCAAGCGATGCCAGCCAGAAATATAGGGGTGGCTTATCAAAAATAATAGCACCGTTGTAATGCAGCGTAAGCCAATCCCCAGTTTTGAGGATTTGTTTGATGAATTCTCCATAGGTGGTTTCTGCAGCATCATAAAGTGAGAAACTGCCAAGCTTAAAAAAGAACAAAAATCCGGCCAGGGCAATTAAAATTATAATCCTCACCCCTGCACCCCTCTCCACTATGTGGAGAGGGGAACTAATTGGTTCCTGTGCATTATTTCCCCTCTCCATTTTATGGAGAGGGGATGAAAGGGGTGAGGTGCTCATTGTCTTAACATTCTTTTTGTTTCATAGGTATTGAAAAACATCAGCCATTGTTCAGGATTTTCTTTGATAAAATCCTCGAAGATATTTACCAGTTTATCAACCGTTTCGTCGCGTGTCGCTTTTTCTATTTTTAATGGCTCATATAAGGTAATCAGATTCATTTTCCCTTCTTTTTTTGTCAGAATAGGAACCACCGAGCACCCGGCTCTCTGTGCTAGGGTCAGCCAACCGCTGGCAATAGGAAGATCATAACCTAAAAATTTGTGTGTGATATGGCGGCTTTCCAGGGCGCCGGTATCGACCAGTAAACCTACCATTTCATTTTTAGCCAGTAGTTCCAGTGTGGTTTTGTACATATTCTCATCTTCTACATTGATCAGGCGGGCTCCCCCGGTGGCGCGGCTGCGGTTAATGATCTTGAATAAAGGGTCGTCGGTGGCGCGCAGTACTGAATTGACTAGATACCCGTGGTTGGATAGAGCCGGGGGCATTAATTCATAATTACCGGCATGCATCGTAACCAGAATGACGCCTTTGTTTTCTTGACGGGCCTTATCCAAATTTTCAAGCCCTTTCCATTTTACGATCGCATCAAAATGTTTACGCTTGAAGAAAGGCGTACATATAATTTCAAAAATGGCGTAACTCGTGTTGGTTATTAATTTGGCCGCGGCGGCCTCGGCCTCTACATCGGGTAAGACCATTTGTATATTAGAGGCTACCATTTTCCTGATCGGGGTTTTATTAATTACCGCCTGGGTCAACCATCCGGCAAAATGCATCAGGGAGAGAGCAAAGCTTGCGGGAAAGAAAAAGATTATGCCAAAGATCCACTGTAAGCTCTTAAAGAAGATAATCATGTTTTATTTTTAAACTGGATTTCATAAAGACGCTGGTAGATGCCGCCTTTAGCTAGTAATTCCCGGTGCGGTCCGTTTTCTACAATCTGCCCGTGATCAAGCACCACGATGCGGTTCGCTTTTTCAACCGTATAGAGGCGATGGGCGACAATGAAGGTGGTGCGTCCTTTCATCAATCTTTCCAGTGCTTCCGTGATCAGGGCTTCGGTTTCTGCATCCAGGGAAGAGGTGGCCTCGTCCAGAACGAGGATTCTCGGGTCGCGTAAAATAGCACGGGCGATAGCGATGCGTTGTCGTTCCCCGCCCGAAAGTTTGGTCCCCCTCTCGCCAACCTGGGTTTCATATTTTTGCGGGAGCCGCTCAATAAAATGGTGGGCATTGGCCAGACGGGCGGCCTCGATGATCTCTCCCTCTCTGGCTTCGGGTTTTCCATAAGCAATGTTGTCTTTAATCGTTCCCCGAAAGAGGGCGATCTCCTGTGGTACCACGGCAATCTGACGGCGCAGGGAATTTAAAGTTACTTTATCGATCTCATAGTTGTCAACCAATATCTTTCCCGAAGTAGGATCATAAAAACGTAATAATAAACTGACCAGGGTACTTTTCCCCGCCCCGGTGCGTCCCACCAGAGCCACAATTTCTCCCGCCTCAACCTTCAGATTTATATTTTTTAATACCCCTTCCTTTTCATAGCTGAAACTCACATTTTTAAATTCAACTCTCCCCTGAAGTTTTGGCAGGGGGAGGGCATCTTTAGCATCTTTAACCGTAGGTTGAATATCCATCACCTCAAATATCCTTTTGGTGGAAGCCATCCCCTGTTGGATCACGGTGTATGCCTTGCTGAGAGTGTTTCCGGGATCGGTCATAATTGCCAGGGCGGTAGCAAAGGAAATCAGTTGGGGCAGGGTGAGGCCACCTTTAATAATTTCCATTCCTCCATACCAGACCACCGCCACCACGGCGATCGTTTGCAGCAGGGCGATCACCGGATTCTGCGTCGCCAGAATTTGCATGGCGCGCATGGTCAGCACAAACGATTTATGCGACTCCTGCTCAAATTTCTCCGCCTCTTTATGCTCCATGGTAAAGGACTTGACCACTTTGATCTGAGAAATGGTTTCCTGCAGATGGGTAGTAAGGTCGGCAGTTTTTTGCTGTACCCCCTCGCTGATCTCTCTGATTTCTTTAGCGAACATACGCATCACCTGTACGATGAGCGGCAGGGCAATGAGCGTTAACAGGGAAAGGCGCCAGTTTAACCAGAAAATATAAACCAGCAGTCCCAGCAGCAGCAGGGAATGGGGAACCAGCGTGACCAGGGCGGTAGAAAGGGTGGTTTGCAGGGTTGCAATATCGTTCATGACGCGTGAAATTAATTCGCCGGTATGCCACTTACTAAAGAAATCTAGTGAAAGATTTTGCAAATGACGGTAGAGTTTAGTCCTGAGGTTAATGATAACCTTTTGCACGATATAAGCGGATAAATATTCCTGACCGTAGTTAAATAAACCTTTCAGAAAATAAAGGCCGATCATCCCCAGGGCAGCAAGATTAAGCCATAAAAGGTTTTTCTGCTCAATGTTTTTGAAGACAAATCCGGCCAGTGGGGCGATGAGCAGGGTTATGCCCGTAACCCCCAGGGTGCAGATGAAGGCGCCCAGGATCTGGGGAATGTAATCCTTAATATAACTAAGTAAACGACCGTAAAGTTTCATTTATCTCCTCCGCAATTTTTTGTGCCGCCCCTGCTTTCCCCATAGATTTTATAAGCTCTTCTGAAATCTTTTTTCTTTGTAGGCTATTGGTTAAAAGAGAAAGAGCGGCTTCAGCTACTTTTGATGGGTCAACTTTTCCACGGATTTCCGTGACAATTTCTTTTCCGGCTTTGATATTAGGCAAAGCAAAGAATTTAGTTTTCTGGTTTACGATATGAGCAAAAAGCTTTTTAAATTTTGTCCCAAAATAGGGGAGCATGCCAATATAATGAGCGGCGCCTTCCAGTGGAATAACCTCAACTTTATCTAAAGGAAATACCACCAGCATCGGAATTCCCCGCGCCGCCAGGCGGGCGGTGTTGGTCCCAGGAATAGTGATCACTAATTCAGAATTATAGGCTTCTGCGAAAGAGATGATTTTAGCTTCTCCGATCGGCTTCGCACTTTCGAAAGGAGAAGAAACGACCTGAAATTTCAAGCCGGGTATTCCAGCTTTCATCTCTTTCATTATTTTTTCGTAGAGATGTGTCATATATTGAATTTGCCAGGCGCGACTGCCGGGCATGAAGGTGATGACATTTTTTTCCGGAGACCATGGCTTTTGGTCTGAGACAGAATCGGTCATGAGGTTGCCGACGACTTTTATTTTGCTTTTTAAAACCCGATCTTTTGACCATTTTAAATAAGTTGCTTCATCCGGGACAAAAAATAGTTTATAGAATTTTTTCCAGGCAATTCTTTCCTGCACATAAGCAAAGGCGGGGAATTTAAGCTTCTTGGCCACCAGCATGGCATGGGCTAAATCTCCGCCTAAATAGACGACCACTCCTTTTTTTTCAAAAATAATTTTAGGTTTTTGATTGAAAAGTAACCACTTTTTATAATCAGCGGAAGAGATCACTTCCTGGATTTGCTTGATCCCCTGGACATACTCGCTTTCCTTCCCGCTGGTATACTGGCAGGGAGTCAAAACTAAAATAATCCGGGCAGCTTTTATTTTCTGGGCGATAGCCTCCGCCATCGGTTTTACCAAGGCAGAAAGTTCACCGGGGCTATTCGCGACCAGGACAATATCGTAGTTGGGCATCGCTATTAGAGAATTATATCAATTTTCCTGACCGATTCCTAGTAAACGCAGCAGACGTCCTCGCTTAAGGTAGATAGCATGGTAGGGGCAGAGCTCGTGGCAGCAGAAACACATGATGCAATTTTTCAGATCAATTTCAACTTTGCCTTTCAGATAATGGATAGTTTTAGTGGGACAACCGTTTACACAGATCAGGCATCTTAAACAGGCTTTTTGATTAATAGATGGATTTACACGGATGATACGGGTAAAAGGTTTTATCAAAGCATAAATCCAATCGGGGATAAACCGGGATATAAGCAGGGTGGTGGGGGGATGTTTCCAGTCCTTCTTGATAATTTGTCCCAATGATAACCCTACTATTTCAATCTTTTCCAGCCTGGCTTCACCCAAGTGCCTCTGATAAGCAATCCAAGTGGTATCGATTGCCAACGGCTTATAACCAATCAGATAAGAAGCCACCGCATCCAGGGCTACTGCATCCGAAGAGGTCATTAACACTCCCATGAATCTTTTATTCCCACTGGTTGGCCCATTTCCCTCCATCCCGAAAACCCCGTCCATAATATTTAAAACTGGTTTTGTCAGTTGAAGCACATCTACCAGGATCTCAGAAAAGTCGGCTGGTCGATGAGCCAGCATATGATATTGGGCTTTGTGAAAACCGGGCACACAACCAAACATGTTTTTGATCGCTCCGGTAAAAAGAGTATAGTTGTGGGTTTTGAGTTTGGGCAGGTTAATAATGGCATCAACTTCTAAGCTGGCCTTGGTTATGCGTAAGGTTTTCGCACGCGGATGGTTCGAGGGGCTGGTGATTTCAACGCTTCCCGATTCGTGAAGATTAATGATTTCTCCACCCGCTTCCTCGGTAGCCTGCTTAATGCCGGTGGCGGTCATAACTTTGTTTATGTCCGCGGTAGCGTTGCCGGGAGTATCGCCAACCAAGGGAATGGCACCTAAGCTTTTAACCGCTTTGACCACAGCTGAAACTAGAGAGGGATGGGTGGTAATGGCGGCATCCGGGAGACTGTCCATCAAAACGTTTACTTTAATCAGAACCCTCTGGCCAGCTTTGATGAATTTTTCTAACCCGCCGATTAAATCTAAACTCTGCTGAAGGGCATGCTCTACGTGGAATGGATCATAATCGGGGCAGGGAACGAGGGCGACCTTAGTAGCCAAGCCTTTTGACCACTTCTTCAACTTTGCAGGGGATAAAAGTTGGTTTCTCACCAAAGAAGATGGCGCTATCCGGATCTTTCAGGCCGTGACCGGTCAAAACACAGACCACGGTTGAACCATCGGGGATCTTGCCGGCTTTTGCCAATTTGATGGTCCCGGCGACGGAAGCTGCTGAGGCCGGTTCACAAAAGATCCCTTCCCGAGAGGCGATTAATTTATAAGCATCAATAATCTCCGAGTCGGTTACAATACTAATTGAGCCGCCAGAGTCTTCCGCTGCTGCCACCGCCGTTTTCCAGCTGGCCGGATTGCCGATGCGGATGGCGGTAGCAATCGTTTCGGGGTGTTCGATGGGGTGACCGTGCACAATCGGGGCGGCCCCTTCTGCCTGGAACCCGATCATTTTTGGCAGACTGGTGATTTCTTTTTCGGAAAAAAACTCAGTATACCCTTTCCAGTAAGCGCTGATATTTCCAGCATTGCCCACCGGGATGGCGTGAAAATCGGGAACCGCATCGAGTTGATCACAAATCTCAAAGGCCCCGGTTTTTTGTCCCTCGATGCGAAAGGGATTGATAGAATTTACGATTTCAACCGGATAATTTTCTCCCAGAGTTCGGACCAGATTTAATGCCTGATCGAAGTTCCCATCCACCTCAAAGACTTTAGCCCCATGCATGATGGCCTGTGATAATTTACCTAAAGCAATTTTTCCCTTGGGAATAATTACAATACAATCTATCCCGGCCCGGGCGGCATAAGCGGAAGCGGAGGCGGAGGTGTTGCCGGTGGAGGCGCAAATGACGGCTTTACAATTACTTTCTACTGCTTTGCTGATGGCCAGTGTCATGCCGCGGTCCTTGAAAGAACCGGTTGGGTTTGTCCCCTCGTATTTCAGATAAACTTTACAGCGCGTAATTTCTGAAATATAATATGCGTAGAGGAGTGGAGTATTCCCTTCATAAAAAGTAATGACCGGAGTTTTGTCCGTGACCGGTAAATAATCGCGATATTCTTCAATTACTCCCTGCCAGTGCATATTTTTTCTCACTTATAAACTAGAAAGAAAACCCCGGCGGTGACCAACACGATGCCAAAATAATTAAGCAGGGCCAGTTTTTCATCTAGCATAAAATAGGAAAGAACCGCGACAATAATGTACGTGATGGCGGTCAGGGGCAGGGCCAGGCTGAGTTTGAACCAGGAAAGGATGGCCATCCAGAGAAAGAAGGAAGAGGTCATTAGGGTGCAAGCCCCTATAATATAAGGGTTTTTGATAACCGAAAAAGCGATTTGTAAGGCTTCCTCCATCCCTTTGGCGCTGAAGGAACCAATCTGATTGACGCCTAATTTTAAAAGCACCTGACCGAAAGCCAGCATAAAGGTGTAAATAAAAATCCAGAAGAAAAAAGTGGAGATGAGTTTTATGTTTTCCATCGAAAAGCATTATACCGCGAGGTTAAAATTGGGGCAAGTATTTTATTTCAAGTTGATGGTAATTGATCCGAAAATAATAAACAAGATGCCTAGTATTTTTATGAGGGTGATCTCCTCTTTCAAGTAAGCCCGGGCGATGATGAATGCCCAGATGTAACAGATTGAAAACATAGGAAAAAGGATACTGGATTCAGCAAAACGATATGCGACGACCAGTAAGACGAAATATATAATATAAAATCCTAGTCCCAACAAAACATTAGGATTCAAAAGGGAATGGAATGGTTTATTGATTTTAAAAGATTGCGAACCCCGTTTAAAAAGAGAATGGCTGACGGCGATCTGTAAGGAACCGAAAATTACAATGAGCGCAACGTAAAAATTAATAATAGAGCCCCCTTATTTCTGTCCGCTGATCAAAAATATTCCGATCATGATATTCAAAATGCTGAAGATTTTCCAGAAAGTTAATGGCTCTCCAAAAAGCCAGAAAGCAAATAAAAGATAAATAACATTCGAGAGAGAACCTATGGGATAAACGGTAGAAAAATCCCCGAATTTATAGGCCAGGATCACAATGAAAAAAGTGATGAAATTCAATAGGATCCCAATTATAAAAATAATGATAAGGTAGCCGGGATGACCGATGGGACCGGAGGCTAATTTGAAGAAAACGTTTGCCGTTGCCACGACAAAAGCATTAAGCGCCATCAGTAAAACAGCGAAGCGAAGTTTGTCATCAGCGCTAATTATTTTTTTCATTTTATTGTATTTTAAATATTTAAGTGTGCAATTATAACACATTGGACTTTCAGTATTCAGCTATGAATTCTTGACAAACCAATTCCAATCGATTATAGTTCGAAACAAATAAAGCTATGAAAAGCAGAGAACACCCAATTGCTAAACCTTCAATCTTTTCGCTACTAAAATTGCCTGATTTTGTCTCCCTGGCGTCTGTGGTTTGCGGATTTCTAGCGATAGTTCAATCGGTTAGACAAGATTTTATGGGCGCGGCGTTGCTGATCATTGCGGCGGCGTTTTTCGATTGGCTCAACGGTGAGGTGGCCGGACTTATCCAGAGAAAAGGGAATTACGGCATCGAGCTGGATTCTTTGACGGACGCGATTAACTTTGGCGTAGCTCCAGCTATTTTTGGCTATTTTCTTGGCCTGAAGGATAATCTCTCCCTGGTGGTTTTTATCATCTTCATCTCGGCTTCCATCTTGCGGCTGGCGCGTTTTAATATTATTAAAAAAGAAGCCCATTATGTGCTGGGTTTACCCACCACCGCCAACGGAATTGCCATCCCTATGTTATATTCTTTGCTCGGTATAATTTCCGTCCCGTTTGAGATTTGCCGCTGGATATATCTGGCTTACTTTCTGGCGGCTTCGGTTGCCATGCTTTCCCGGGTCTCCGTTCCTTCGATTAAAATGTTCCGCACCTACGAATATACCGATTTTTTTGAGCACTAATGAAATATTCAGTCCTCCGCGGCGCTAAAGATATTCTTCCCGATGAAAGCGCGCTCTGGCAATCGCTGGAAGAAAAATTTAGGAAGATCTTCGCCCTCTTTAATTATAAAGAGATGCGCACCCCCATTTTTGAAATGACCGAGCTCTTTACCCGCTCGATCGGGGAGAGCACCGATATTGTAAAAAAGGAAATGTATACCTTTTTGGATCGGAAGGGGAGAAGTTTAACCCTGCGGCCGGAGGGAACTGCTCCGGTAGTGCGCGCCGGTCTGGAAAATAATTTGATCAGCCCCGATCAGATCGCCAAGCTCTATTATTTTGGGCCCATGTTTCGTTACGAGCGGCCGCAGGCCGGGAGGCAGCGCCAATTTCATCAGGCTGGGGCCGAGGTTTTTGGTGCGTCAGATCCTTTGCTGGATGTTGAAATCATCATCTTAAATCTGCAGCTCTTTGAGACGATTGGTTTAAAAAATCTGGAAGTAGATATTAATAGCGTTGGTGATCTAAAATGCCAGCCCAATTATCGCGCAGCTATCCAACGCTATTTTGCTGAAGTTATAAGCCAGATGTGTGAAGATTGCCAAGAACGCTACCGTTTAAATCCCTTGCGCATCCTGGATTGTAAAGTAGAAAGGTGCCAGCCTTTTATCGAAAAAGCACCCGCTTCGGTAGAAACGCTTTGTGAAGAATGTGCTCGCCATTTTGAGAAAGTGATTGAATATCTTAAATTAAGAAAGATTAATTTTAGGATTAACAATCGTTTAGTACGCGGACTGGATTATTACACCCGGACCACCTTTGAGATCGTTTCTAATCTGCTCGGAGCTCAGAAAGCGGTTTCCGGGGGAGGGCGCTATGATGATCTGGTAGAGGCTTTTGAAGGCAAGCCAACCCCTGCGGTTGGGTTTGCCATCGGTATCGAGAGGGTAATCGAAATCTTAAAAACCCACAACCCACAACCCACAACCCAATCAGGTATTCTATTATTTGTCGCGACAATCGGAGAGGAAGCTAAAAGAATCGGCTTTGATCTGGTAATGAAAGCCAGAGAAAAAGGCATCGCCGCGGAGATGGACTATCTGGGGAAGTCTTTAAAAGCGCAAATGAAACTCGCGGATCGAATGCTGGCAAAATATGTTTATATTGTTGGAGAAGACGAGTTAAAAAAAGGAGCCGGAATCCTGAAGCATATGGGAAGCTCCGAACAACAGACGGTTAAATTTGTCGAGCTACTTAATAAATTAACACCCTGATTTCTTCTGATTGAACCGCTTTTCTTTTTGTGTTAATATTTCTTGCTTATGTGGCGCACATGTAATTGTGGAGAATTAAGGAAAACAGAGGTTAATACGGAAGTAACGCTGGCGGGCTGGGTGCATCGTCGGCGCGATCACGGCGGACTGATCTTTATCGATCTGCGCGATCGTTCCGGGCTGGTTCAGGTAGTCTTCAGTCAGGAAAACAAAGAACTGCATACCAAGGCCGAACAGCTACGTCCTGAATATGTGCTCAGCGTTAAAGGAAAAGTTGTTCCGCGCTCGCCGGAGACGGTTAACAAAGAGCTCCCTACCGGAGAAATCGAGGTTTCCGCTGGGGCACTTGAAATCCTGAACACCTCAAAAACCCCGCCCATTGAAATTGCCGATTCGCGTACCGAGCCGGATGAGATGGTTCGGCTCAAGTATCGTTATCTCGATCTGCGCAAAGACAAAATGCGCGAGAACCTGGTTTTCCGTCACAAAATTGTCAAAGCTATTTCTGATTGTCTGGATGAGCAGGGTTTCCTGGAAATCGAAACCCCTTTCCTCACCAAATCAACCCCAGAAGGGGCGAGAGACTTTTTGGTCCCCAGTCGGGTCAACCCCGGCCGGTTTTACGCATTGCCGCAATCCCCGCAACTTTTTAAACAAATCCTGATGATCGCCGGCATGGAAAAATATTATCAGATCGTGCGTTGCTTCCGCGATGAAGATTTGCGGGCCGACCGCCAGCCGGAATTTACCCAGGTTGATATTGAGATGTCTTTTTGTTCAGAGAAAGAAGTTATCGATACAGTAGAAAAAATCTTGGTCTATACTCTGCAGGCGCTGGAAAAGGATATTGATCTTTTTCGCGGCAAACATATTCCAAAGATTAGCGTCCCCTTCCCGAAACTTACCTGGGATGAAGCCATGAATCGTTTTGGAACAGATAAACCGGACACTCGCTTTGGCCTGGAGCTGGTGGATGTGAGCGACTGGATGAGAGAAGTAGAATTTAAAGTTTTCAAAGAAACCGTCAGTAAGGGCGGAGTGGTGAAAGCCATCAATGTTAAAGGCGGAGCGAGTTTTTCGCGTAATGAGACAGATAGCCTGGAGGAAATGGCAAAGAAGCTGGGGGCAAAGGGGCTGGCCTGGGTGGCCATTACTCCGAGCGGGATGAAATCGCCGATCGTTAAATTTTTTAAAGTGGAAGAAATGAACGCGATTGTAGACCATTTGAAAGGTGAAAATGGCGACCTCTTGATCTTTGTGGCAGATAAACCCCAAATTGCCCATCAGGTTTTAGGTCAGATCAGATTGGAATTAGCCAAAAAACTAAATCTGCTGGATAAAACCAGTTTCCATTTCCTGTGGGTGACTGATTTTCCTTTATTTGAATACAGCGAAACGGAGAAACGCTGGGTTTCAAATCATCATCCTTTCACCGCGCCGCACGGCAGCTGGGATGACCTGGAAGAAAGGTTTATAAAGGATCCAGGCGCGATTCGTGCCCAGGCTTATGATTTAATTCTTAATGGCACGGAGATCGGCGGCGGTTCTATCAGGATCCATCGCCCTGACATCCAGCACAAGATCTTTAAACTGCTTAATCTTTCTGAAGAAGAAACCAAACGGCGCTTTGGTTTCTTCTTGGAAGCGCTCGAATATGGGGCTCCTCCCCACGGCGGGATCGCGCTGGGGGCAGATCGTTTTGTCATGTTGCTGGCGGGGATGGAAAGCATCCGGGATGTGATCGCTTTCCCCAAGACCCAGTCGGCTTTATGCCCGCTGAGCGGAGCCCCGGATACCGTGAGTCCCGAGCAGCTGAACGAAGTTCATATTAAAACCATAAAAGGAGAAACGCTTTAATGACGGTTACAGTAATTGTCGGAACACAATGGGGAGATGAAGGAAAGGGTAAAATTACCGATTTACTGGCGCGGGATATGGACCTGGTGGTGCGCTACCAGGGGGGGAATAACGCCGGCCACACGGTGGTGATCAAGGACGAAACTTTTAAACTGCATCTGATTCCTTCCGGTATTTTTTATAGCAACGTTCTGTGCGTGATTGGCAACGGGGTGGTGGTGGACCTGCGGATCCTGCTGCAGGAGATTGAAACGCTGCGCAGCCATGGCTATGCCGTGGATAACCTTCGTATTTCTTCTCAGGCACATGTGATTTTGCCTTATCATTGTGATCTGGACGCAGCGCAGGAAAAAATGCACGAGGCGGGGAGGATCGGCACCACCTGCCGCGGTATCGGCCCCTGCTATGTCGATAAATTTAACCGACGGGGGATTCGCGTCTGTGATTTTTTTAATGAGAGTATTATGAGGCAAAAACTGGAGTGGAACCTGAAAGAAAAATCTTTTATCTTAAATAATTTTTATCAGATGAAAGTTGACTATAATTTGGAGGAGTTGCTGAATGAGCAGCTGGGTTATTTTCATGCCATCAAAAAGATGGTGGTGGAAGAATCTCCCGCGCTGGTGAATGATGCCATCGCTAAGCAAAAAAATATTCTAATGGAAGGCGCTCAGGGGACAATGCTGGATGTCGACCACGGCACCTATCCTTTTGTAACCTCTTCCAATCCGATCGCCGGAGGGGCTTGTATCGGTGCGGGGATTGGTCCGCAGAAGATTGATGAGGTGATAGGGGTAGTCAAAGCCTATGTAACGCGGGTAGGAGGTGGGCCATTCCCAACCGAAATACCCGGTGAGTTAGGACATTTATTGAGAGAGAGGGGCGGCGAGTACGGTGCCACGACCGGGAGACCGCGGCGCTGTGGCTGGTTTGACGGGGTGGTAATGCGCCACGCCTCAAAAATTAACGGCCTAACCCAGCTGGCAATCACCAAAATTGACGTGCTGGATTCATTTGATAAAATCAATATTTGTACCGCTTATGAATACGAAGGGAAAGAGATTAAGGATTTTCCTCCCGATCTAAGCAAATTGGAAAAATGCCAACCCATTTATGAAGAATTGCCAGGATGGAAAGAGAATCTGGGGAAAATAACCGATTATAAACAGCTGCCGGTCAATGCCAAAAAGTATATCGATAGACTGGCTGAAATATCGGAAGCGAGAGTAAGCTTGATTTCCGTCGGGGCGGAGCGGGGGCAGATCATTAAACTTTGATTCTTACTTAGGGTTTCTTATCTTCCAGACTCTTTCTCCGAGAGTGTTAAAGGCTCTGGTCATAGACATAACGGCGCCCTTAAGATTTATGGCATCTGCCTGAGGATGAGTGGCGATAGCAATCACATAAGAGGAGTTGAAATAACCCGATAGATGGACTCCTTCGCCAGTTCTGATGCCTCGGGGAATAGTAGCTTCTCCCATTGCTTTGATGTCCGTTTCTACTCTTAATTTTATCCTTTCATAAAATACTTGCCTTTTGAGTGTAACTTCATCAGGTTTTGAAAGACCGATCAGGGATCCAGACATGGTAAGGACTAAAATCGCACTATCAATGCCCGGCGGAACGGTGTCTCCGTTGGTAATAAATTTAAAACCTTCGGCTTTAGCCATCATTTCAAAAGTTTCATTTTTTGCCAGCCAGTGCAGGGCCATGGTATCTCTAAATTCTTCCAGGCTTTTCCCATTGCCTTTGGTAGGATAGGCTTCATCTGCCAAATCAATTACCCATTGGCGATATTTTCCCGGGATCAAATCTAAAAATGAACTTTTTTTCAATTCGGACTTTAGTTTCTCCACCCGGGCCAGGGCTTGATTGGCAACCATTTCTTCTCGACTTAGAATAGCGGGACGTTCCAGCCTGATCGGAGAAAGTTCCACGGCTTCCGTTTTAAGCAGTTCCGGCATAGATTTTGGTTCAATCAGAAGCAGGGTGACCTGATCCCCAAATGGAATTGATCTTACACTCACCTCCAGCTTCGGAGCTATTTTAAGGATGGCTTTCGGTGACGGAATGATTATTTTGCGGGTAAGCGATTTGATAAGATTTTGCAGTTTAGATCTTATTTTGTTAATTTCCAACTCAAAATCATCCTGGAATTCTTTAGCATTAAAATAATGCAGCAAAACGGCGGATTGAAAGGCATATCTGTTCTCGTTGACTTCATCATGTGTGCCAATCCCTCCGGCAAAGCAGGTTAATCCCTGTGCCAGAAGGTTATGGAATAATTTATTAATTTGGGCTTTGTCTTTGGTCTTAATTACATATTCGAGCACATCTAAATCGGAGAGTATTTCGTCAATTACCTGTATACAATGAAAAGAGGGTTGATGAGCAAAAACTCCTTCTGCTTGCCGATTCAGATGTCCCTTTTCGTGGATAAGCTCAAGTTCTTGTACATCTTCAATAAAAGCCTTTTTACAATTTTCGATATCTTGTGGAGACATAATCCCGTAAGTATTTAAAAACTCTTTTATGATATTTAAATGGACGCTGGTTGGTTTTACTACGTCCACTAAGGAGGCTAAGCTAGCCAGGAAGGTCAAGGTTTCAGCTATTTTTCTTTGGCGGATGGCAATGATGCCGGAATGAAGGGCGGTCGCGGCGATGTTAGGATGGGAATTAGAAAACAATTCATTTTCGGCAAAATAATATGTTTCACCATCCGCGCTGACGGTTTCTTTACTGATCCGGCCAAAAATTACCTGACGCTCCCATTTAAAAAACCTTAATTCGGATCCCTCTTTCCTCAAAACACTATTTATCGATTGGATATTTAAGCGAGACACGTTCCTTGATTGGCCAAAAAGAGTGACGGTGGATTTATCTCCGGCAATGGCGCGGGCGAGGTTTAAAACCTGGTTTTCCAGATCCGCCAGACGCGCGGCCTTCAACCGGTCCGGGAATTGTGCGGCACATTGTTTCCAGCTATTGCTGATAGTTATTCCCAAGTTGTTATTTCCTTTTGACTAATAGTTATCGCTATGTATTTATCGGATAAAGTTTGTTAAGATTTCAGTGTATGGCAAAATCTAAAGCGGTCATCTTGCTTTCCGGGGGGCTGGATTCAACCACCACCCTTTATTATGCAAAGCAAAGTGGTTACCAATGTTTTGCCTTAATCTTTGACTATGGTCAGAGACACCGGCGCGAGATTAAAAGTGCATTATCAGTAGCCAAACGCGCGAAAGTTCCGTTTAAAATTATTAAAATAAGTTTCCCCTGGAAAGGCAGCTCACTGCTGGATAAAAAATTAAATATTCCTGCAGATAGAAAGCTTAAGGGAGTCCCTTCGACCTATGTACCAGCGCGTAATACCATCTTCTTAAGCTTTGCCCTTTCCTATGCGGAAACGATAGGAGCCAAGGCGATCTTTATTGGGGCGAATGCTATCGATTTTTCCGGCTATCCCGATTGCCGGCCAAATTTTTACCGGGCTTTTCAAAAAGTCATCCAAACCGGTACTAAAGCAAAAAAGATTAAAGTCTTAACCCCGTTGATTAAGATGAGCAAGGCGCAGATTATTCGTCTGGGACTTAAACTGGGCGCTCCGCTGGAGCTGACCTGGTCCTGCTATAAGGGCGGGGCTAAGCCGTGCGGTGTGTGTGATAGTTGCAGATTGCGTCAAAAAGGGTTTGAGAGTTTGGGACTTAGAATAGGAAGTAGCAAGTTGTGAGAGTGAGTAATGGGTTCTGTGGCGAGTTGTGAGGGTGAGTTGTGAGTTCCACAGTCCCACAACAAAAAACCTAACTCATAACCCACAACTCATGACACATAACTTACCGCCTTTAGGCGGCAGTAATTAAGTTCTAGTTAGCATTTAAAGACACAAAAAAGGGTGCCTGTAGGTACGGAGCCAGCCAAATTCTTTCTGCGCTAAATGATGATTGGTCCCCCAGATTTGATTTTACCGTAAACCGAACAAATGACTTTTCGGCATCGATCAGCGAGGGATAATCGCTGAGATCAAAAATAAAATAACCCAGCGCATAAGGTGCGCTTTGTTTAATATTGGTTAACTCCCCGGTGTTCCAACGATAGGCATCAATTTCAACATCAATGTTTCCGCTCAGCGATTCTTCTGGCGGTAAGCCGTTTATTATTCCTTGAATACTAATATCTGGTCGGCAAAGAGCGGCGTTACCTGAACAGAAAGGGAGATAGAATCCCCTTTCTTCGGTGGTTCCTTCTGGAGTAGTTACAGAAATAACCATCCTTATTCTTTGCTGGGAAGTGACAGTATTGGGAGGGATATTAATTGTGATCGGATTATTTTGAGTAATGCCGTCTTTTATTTCAATTGAGCTAGAATAAACTGCAACACCCTGAAAATCTTCAACCCTGATATTTGCAGTCCCAGAGAAAACGGATCTTTCCAATATTCCAGATTTGCAATCAGAGGTAGGTTTGCTTGCAAATCGGTCTTCCCAAATAGAAATACCATCTAGATAAATTGAATCCCAAAGTTGGAGGATGTGGTAAGTAAATAAGGCTAGGATTTTATAGCCAGCATCGGTAATTTCACTTAAAGCATATTGTGCCTTATACCAATCTGATAAGGGGTTTCCTTCAATTGTGTGATTGGGAGGCAGAATCCAATTGCTTAAAAATTCAAGTAACTCCTGACCTGAGTAAGGTACGATTTGTGCTTGATATAGGACGTTATTAAAATCTGGCATAAAATTAGGTGAGGTAGCATTAATTTTAGCAAGGGCAATAAAAGATTGTTGATATTTGATAAAGAATTGTAAAAATTTATCGAGGTTGATGCCGAGCTGGTCTTCTATATAACAAGGGGGGGGCATTGCTCCTGCTTTTTGATTATTTAAATCATAGACTCCGAACACATAAGAATAAAACATTGCAGGATGTAGAGAGAAGTTTATTTCATCTGGGCCATAGGAATACCAGTATTGATAAGCTGTATAGAAAGCTAATAAGTTAGCAAATCCTTCTTCGTTTGAGACTCCAGTAAGTTCATCATGGTAAGCATGGGCAACTTCATGTGAGAGGGTCTGAGTATCCGGAATAGTAAAAATCAAAGAACTAGTGCAGAAATTTATTTTGTTAGTGCAGGGGACATAATGCGGGAGTTCGCACCAGTCTGCTTTATCTATGACGATTTGATTCCCAAATAGAGGCTTGCCATAATATTGCTCCATAATAGGGGTTAACTTTTGTAACCGAGAATTTAATTTGGCAATTTCATCCTCGGACCAGTTTTGGAAAGTAAATGTCAGCGATTCTCTGGGCGAGCCATTTGGTTGACATTCTGTGGCATCATGGTTTTCAACTTGGGCATCTGCCGGGGAATGAAGATTATCTCCGCAACCGGTGAAACTTAATGGTAAATTCGTATTTTTCCGGTCTAGATACTCCTTAAACCAGTTAATAAAACTATTTCGAGAAGAAGCGTTTTCGTCCGCTTTAGTAGAAGAAGCTGGAGAGGGTAAGGCTTCATCCTCACAGGTTTGTTTTTCTAAGTTATAGTAACTTGGTAAAGAACAATATCCGCTAGTGACCGCTATTTCTGGCACGGTTTTTCTCTCCTTTTGTCTCAGCTATTTCTCGTAAGGCTTTTATGAAAATTTCATTAATCCATGCTATAATCCAAGCTTAATATGAACCCACTTTTGATCATTTGTTTCCTGACAGCAATCATTCACATGACTGAAACCGCGGCTTCGTCTTTACGTATCGCCGGGGTGCGGACCAAACAGATTGCCACTTCGCTCTCTTTTGTGAATGCGACGCTCCTCATTACCCGCACCTCTAACATGATTCAGGCGCCCTTTTTAGGTGGGATGGTAGATGCGTCGATTATGCATGGGGATCCTTCGTTCCTGGTCGCAAATTTCCGATGGGTTATTTTTTCCGCTTTTATCGGTAACAGTGTGGGGGCGCTGCTGACCCCATTTTTTGTGGCGGTTTTCACCAAAGCGGTGGAACGCTTTGAAAGGGTTGGTTCGGTCCCGCGCCTGCTCCTGTCGATTTTTAAACCACGTAACCTTAAGGCGATTTTACGGTCTTTTCGCTTGCCTTCCCGTGGATCGTGGTTGAATCTATCCCTGAAAGGCATGCCACAGTCCTTTTTATGGATTAATTTAGTGCTGGTTTCAATTTATGCCATCGGCGTCTTATCTTCGCTCTACGCTGGCGCTTTAGTCCCCGAGTTTCGTATTACCGCTTCCCAGCTATCCGCGATTGTTAACGGGATCGCTACTATTTTGCTGGTGACCTTAGTTGATCCCACCTGTGCCTATATCACGGATCAGGCGGTGCGGGGTAAAAGAAAAGAAATCGATGTCCGGACCATGGTTTTTTATATTATTTTGGGCCGGGTGGTAGGTACATTGATCATTTCTCAGCTTCTGTTTTTACCCGCAGCGGAATATATACGCTCGGCGACACTGCTGGTAAAAGGATTATTTGGTCGATGAGGATCATCCGACACCCGAAAAGAAAAAGTTTAAAGGGTTGTGTCATTGCGCTGGGTACTTTTGATGGCGTGCACCGCGGTCACCGACAGGTGATCAGTAAAGCGGTAGCCCTTTCCCGCAAGCTTGATGCCTGCTCACTGGTCCTAACCTTTGATCCCCATCCGCAACAATTAATTGTGCCGCAGCGGGGGCTGAAGCTACTGACTACTTTAAATGAAAGAGAAGAGCTTTTTTGTCAGCTGGGGGTCGAGGGGGTGGTAGTAGTTAAATTTAGTCAGCATCTCCGTAAATTATCCTATGAAAGATTTGTAAGGAATTATTTAGTAAATAAGCTGGGGGTGCGAAGGGTATTTGTGGGTTACGATTTTGCTTTCGGTTACAGCAGGGAAGGGGACGTTTCACATCTCAAAAGACTGGGTAAGAAATATGGTTTTGCCGTAACGGTGGTTCCACCGGTACTGGCGGATCACCGGCATATCAAATCAAGCAATATCCGTGAGCTGGTAAGCCACGGCAGTTTTACGGAAGCCCTACGCCTATTGGGGCATCCCTATCCCATTACCGGAAGGGTGGTGAGGGGGACCGGGAGGGGGAAAACCCTAGGTTTTCCCACCGCTAATTTATTGATTGATGAATACAAACTAATCCCGGCGCAGGGAGTTTATGCCGGCAGGATCGAGGGCAGAAAGTGTGCGGTAAATATTGGTTCTCGGCCGACTTTTGGGATCGATCATACCCTGGTGGAGGTGCACATCCTGGATTTTCAAGGTAATCTTCGCCGTAAAACGATCAAAGTGGATTTAATCAATAAGCTACGCGCCGAGATCCAGTTTTCGGATGTTGAGGATTTGAAACGGCAGATCAAAAAGGATATTCTAAAAGTAAAGAGGTTGTAACTTGTAAGTCGGCATGCTATAATCCAAGTTATGATAGTGAAAAAAGAAACCAAAGAAAGATTGATGTCAGATTATAAACGGCATGAGGGGGATACCGGTTCACCCGAAGTACAGGTGGCACTGCTTACCCAGAGAATCAACCTGCTGGTTGAGCATTTAAAGAAAAACAAAAAAGACAATCACAGCCGGCGCGGTCTGATTATGCTGGTCAGTCAGCGTAGAAGGCTGCTCAATTATCTTCAGGGCGAAGATGTTCGAAGATTTGAAAGCCTGGTAACGAAATTAAAACTTAAATGATTACCAAAGTCGAGAGGGATCTGGGAACCGGCAAGATCCTTTCTCTGGAAAATGGGCGAGTGGCCAGGGAGGCCGGGGGATCCGTGGTCGTGCAGCTGGGCGACACCATGGTTCTGGCAACGGCGGTTTCCTCTGAAGTACCCCGTGCAAACATTGACTTCTTCCCTCTGATTGTAGACTTTGAAGAAAAACTTTATGCGGTGGGCAAGATTCCCGGCGGATTTTTTAAACGGGAAGGGAGGCCTACCGAAGCGGCGATCCTTACCGCCAGAAGGGTGGATCGACCGATTCGACCGCTTTTCCCCCAAGGCTATCGCAATGATGTTCAGATCGTCATTACTCCGCTCTCGGTTGATCAGGATAATCCACCCGATGTTTTAGCAATTATCGGCGCCTCCGCGGCGCTTTCGATCTCCGACATCCCTTTTTCTGGTCCGATCGGTGCTGCCCGGGTAGCCAAGATCGGGGATAATTATATAGTAGATCCGACCATTGCTGAAATGAAGGAATCAGAGCTCGATTTGGTAGTTGCCGGCACTGAAGATGAGATCCTGATGATCGAATGCGGCTCGGATGAGGTTTCAGAGGCCGAGGTGCTGGAAGCGGTTAAATTCGGGCATAAAAAAATAAAAGACGTTATTAATCTTCAGAAAGAGCTAATGGCCAAGGTGGGAAAACCCAAGAAAGAGATAAAACTTTACCAGCCGCAGCCAAAGATCGAACAATTTGTGCGCGGCGGCTATGCGGAAAAAATCAAGCGGGCGATGAATATTACCGATAAACAAAAGCAGCTGGATGAACAAGATAAGATAAAAGATGAAATAGCGCGGCAAATAAAAGAAGGAAAAGATGAAGAGCTGAAGAAATTAACTGCCGAAAACCCGGCCGACATAAAAAATGTGATTGATAGCATCGAAAGAGAAGTCGTGCGTAAAATGATCTTGTCGGAGGGGCATCGTCCGGATGGGAGGGGTTTTGATGATATTCGAGACATCGCCTGTGAAGTAGGGGTGCTTCCGCGTGCGCATGGCTCGGCCATCTTCACGCGCGGGCAAACCCAGGTCTTAGCCGTGACAACCCTGGGAGCACTGGGAGAAGTCCAGCGGCTGGAAGGATTGTCACTGGATGAAGCCAAACGTTTCATGCATCACTATAATTTCCCGGCCTTTTCTGTCGGTGAAGTCCGGCCCATGCGGGGCCCGGGAAGAAGGGAAATCGGGCACGGAGCGCTTGCCGAGCGGGGCTTGCTGCCGGTAATTCCCACCGAAGAAGAATTCCCCTATACGATTCGCTTGGTATCAGAAGTGTTAGGGTCCAACGGTTCAACCTCCATGGCCTCCACTTGTGGCAGCACCCTGTCACTGATGGATGCGGGGGTGAAAATTAAAGCACCGGTGGCGGGGATTTCCATCGGCCTGGTAAAAGAAAAAGATAAAGCGATTCTGCTAACCGATATTATGGGCATAGAAGACCATCAGGGAGATATGGATTTTAAGGTTACCGGTACGCGTAAGGGTATAACCGCCATCCAGGTGGATATAAAAATTGATGGCCTTTCTTTCGAACTGATCGAAAAGGCCTTGCAAAAAGCTAAGACCGCCCGCTTATTTATTCTGGATAAAATGGAAGCGGCGATCGGTTCCCCGCGAACGGAGCTCTCCCAGTATGCTCCGCGAGTCACGGTTTTACAGATTGATCCGGAAAAGATCGGGATGGTGATCGGCCCCGGCGGGAAAAATATCAAAAGAATAATTGAAGAAACCGGTGCAAATATAGACATCAACGATGACGGCCGGGTACTGATCACCGCGAATGATCCTGAGGGAGCAAGTCGAGCGCAAAAAATGGTTGAGGATATCACCTTTGAACCCAAAGTGGGTTCGATTTACAAGGGCAGGGTTGCCAGAATCACTTCTTTTGGGGCTTTCGTGGAAATTGCTCCGGGGAAAGAAGGTTTGGTGCATATCTCAGAAATTGCTTCGCGCCGGATCGCCAGGGTGGAGGACGAGCTCTCCCTGGGAGATGAAGTGGTGGTTAAATTGATAGAGGTTGATGATCTGGGAAGATTAAACCTATCACGCAGGGCAGTCAGTCAGGAAGAAAAGGAAAAAACACAGGGGGCTTAAGTTGTGAACACAACTGCCGCCGCCATTATCCTCATCTTTGTCATTTCGATTTTTTCCAGCGCGGGGAATAAAAGTTATCGCTATCCCACTACCACGGAAAACCCTCCTCCACAAATTTATCAAACTACCGTTTCTTCAATTGAAACACCAGATCCAAACTATCTAACTGAGGATGTTCGACCTTCCATCACACGCTATATCCAGAAATATCGAGACGCGGACCTGGCGCAACAGATCGCGGACAGTATCGTACGTTATTCGCAGACTTATAACGTTAACCCGAAACTGGTGGCAGCTTTAATTGCCCGTGAGTCCAAATTTAATCCCCGTGCCCTTTCCTCCAGCGGAGCGATGGGGTTGGGCCAGCTTTTGCCATCCACCTGCAGGGGGTTGGGGGTTTCGGATGGTTTTGATATTGATGAAAATGCCAAAGGTACGGTGCGTTATTTAAAAGGGTTGCTGGACCGATTTAAAAAATATGAAAAACCGGTCCAGCTGGCCCTGGGGGCCTATCTGGAAGGGCCAAATTCAGTTGAACGTCAATTAGGCTATAGCGATAGTACGCGTGCCTATGTCGATGACATAATCAGTATTTACAACAAGATGTAGAAAACCTCGTCATTTCCCCGTAGATTTCTTAATTTTAACCGGCAATAAGATTGCTAGCTGACTTTTATGCTGAAAGACCTTTCCCGGGAACAAATGCTTATCCTTCTGGGCTTTATCTTAGTGATCTTAGTTGGGCTTGGAGTCATGGCTTTCCGCCATCTTGTGCCTGCCGGTGCTGCTAATGAAATTCCCCTTGCTGAACCCCAGACAAATATGCCAGTGGCTGAAATATTGGCGCATATCTCCGGCGCCATAAGGAATGAGGGGGTTTATAAACTCAAAGCCGGTGATCGAGTAGTGGATGCCATCCGCTTGGCGGGAGGCGCACTTCCCCAGGCCAATCTTTCAGCCATTAATCTGGCGGAAGAAGTTAAGGATGGGCAGAAGATTATTGTTCCTGAAAAACCGAAACTTAGCGAAAGGGTATCCGGAGATCAGGGTATCCGAGGATCAGGAATTTCTAATCCATCGGTTCCGGTAAATATTAATCTAGCGGATGAGACGACCCTTTGCACGGTGAAGGGGATCGGTCCGAAAACCGCCCAAAAGATCATCGACTGCCGGGAAAAGAACGGCCCTTTTTCTAAAATAGAAGATATTACTAAAGTCTCGGGGATTGGCAAAGGTAAGCTCCAAAAAATCAAAGATCAAATCACGATTTAAATGAATAATCCGCTCGTTATTATTACCGCTATTTATGTGCTCGGAATTGTATTTGCTAAAATCATCAGTTTGCCTTTCTGGCTTAGTTTTATTATTTTAACGGTACTGTTTTTCTTTGCTTTTTTTCGCGTCTTGATCCATAAGGATATCCGCTTTCCTCTTTTATTGTTAATATTTTTTATCGGTTTATACAATTCCCAGCTGAGAAATCTACCGCCGAATAATAATGACATTGCAAATCTCCCTCTTTACCAGACAGTTTCCATTCTGGGTTGGGTGGAGGATGAACCGAGAGAGGTAAAGGATCAAACATTTTTTACGTTGAGGTTGGTGGGAGTTGGTGGCCATAAAAAGGATAGTTTGATCTCGGTAGCATCGAAAAAGAGCGCGTTGCAATATGGCGATAAGATTGAAATTGAAGGAAGGCTGGAAGAAATTGATGGGCTGTCGAATCCGGAGATAAGTTCTTATGTCGATTATTTAGAAAACAAAGGGATAATCCGACAACTCAAAACCACCAGCCTTCCGCGTATCATTGGCCACGGCGGGAATATTTTAGTAAAAATTTCTATTTTCCTTAGAGAACGCCTGATTTACATTCATCAGAAAACCTTACCCGAACCCTATGCCACGTTGCTTTCCAGTATCGTCTTTGGCGCGCAAGCCTCAGGCATGCCGGCGGAGATAAAAGAGCTCTACAAAAAGGCCGGAGTGTCGCACCTGCTGGTGGTCTCCGGCATGAATATCAGTATCTTGATGGGAGTCTGCCTGTTTATCATACGTCAATTAAGCATACCTCTCGGTTTTGCTTTTTTAGGCGGTAGTCTGATAAATATAATGTATTCGCTGATTGCCAGCGGGGGTCCTTCGGTCTTGCGTGCGGCGATTATGGCTGAAGTGATGCTGCTTGGTCTTCTCTTTGAAAGAGAGAAAGAAGTGTATACTACCATCGCTTTGTCTGCCCTCCTGATCCTAATCTATGATCCCGGTCTTTTGTTCAACGTCGGATTCCAGCTCTCCTTCGCCGCTACCTGGTCACTGGTCTATTTTGCTCCCACCCTGGTGGAAAGGTTTAAAAGATATTTGCCCGCCTTTTTTGCTTCTACCTTGGCGGTTTCCCTGGCGCCTTTTCTGGTCTCAATCCCCATCACGGTTTTCCATTTCAGCCAGTTTTCTTTAATCGGTATCCTTACCAATATTTTGATCTTGCCCTGGGTGGATACGCTGACCATTATGGGTTTTGTCTCGACTCTACTCGGCGCTGTTTTTCTGCCGTTGGGAGAATTAGTCAACGGCGTAAATTTAATTATGTTATGGTGTATGCATTCGATTGTGACTTTTCTGGCGGGCTTACCCTTTGCTCAAATATTTACAGCGCCTCCTTCTTTGCTCCTGATTGCTGCTTATTATGTTTTTCTGATAGGGATGATAGAACTGTTTAAAAAAGATAAATATCCTAAATTAAATGTTTTTAACGTAACATTTATTTTACTCGCAATTATTTCGCTCTTTTTCTGGAATTTCATTCTTTTACCGACAGATCAAGGGTTGAAGATTACGATGCTGGATGTGGGGCAGGGTGATTCGATCCTGATAGAATCACCTTCAGGCAGAAGGATTCTAATCGATGGCGGAGAGGAACCGATGGGGGAAAGGGGCGTGGTCCCTTATTTAAATCGAAAAGGTATCAATCGATTAGACCTGGTAATTTTAACCCACCCGCACGATGACCATCTGGGAGGAATTTTATCGGTTTTGAAGAAAATAAAGGTGGAAGAAGTTTTGGATAATGGTATGGTTTATGAGACTGAAGCTTACCGCCGCTTTATATTTTTGATCAAATCCAATCATATAAGAGAAGCGGTGGCCAGAGCCGGTCAAAGGCTCAACTTCGGGGGAGGTGCGAGCGCTTACGTTCTTAGCCCGTTTTATGGTGCGGTCAAGAGTGGTAATCCCAATAATGATTCGATAGTTTTTCGATTAGCCTATGGAGGGTTCTCGATGTTATTCACCGGAGATCTGGAAAAAGAGGGAGAAGAAAAATTAAATGTTTTTAATGCGAATATTTTGCGTTCAACGGTCTTAAAAGTTGGCCATCATGGGAGCTCAACTTCAACCTCGCAGGAATTATTGAATAGAGTGAACCCGCAATTAGCGCTGATCTCGGTGGGCAGGCATAATCGCTTCAGACATCCGAACAAATCGACCTTGGAAAGATTAAAAAATTTGCAGGTATTTCGGACCGATCAGGATGGAGCAATTATCATTAATAGCGATGGAGAAAAATATGCGGTTACGGTGAACCGGCCATCCCGGTATCCCAGTAGTCATTCACCCGCTTTGTGATCTGGGGAACGCGGTAAAGGACCTCGCAGGCTTCGGCGCGGGTGAAAGGATCCGAAGGTTTGAATTCTTTCCCTTCCAAATACTTCAACATGCCGGATTTTCTGGCGGCTTCAATATTTTTATTAGCCCAAAAATCGGCCTTGAGATCGGGGAAGGGAGAGGTGGTTACATTTTCTTCAGGTAACTCTGCGTAACGAGCCAAAAGGGTAATACCTTCAGCTCGATTTATAACTTTGTTGGGTTTAAAAGTTTTATCTGGATAACCGGTAACCAAGTTCTTAGAGACCCCATAGGCAATGAATTTTGTCGCCCAGTGTTTTGCCGGGACGTCTCTGAAGTTTGCCTCTTCAGTTAAGCCCTCTAGATCAATGGGTAAATTGCGGACCAACAGAGTGATGAGCTCAGCGCGACTGATGCCCGCTTCGGGCTTAAAGGTATTATTTGGATAACCCTTAACCAGACCCAGGGTAACAGATAAAGCGATCGGTTCAATCGCCCAGTAATTCAGAGGCGTATCGGTAAAAGGTGAAAAGCGTAAAACCCTTACTTCGGATGAGCCACCGATGGCATTAAAAACGGTTTTATTGACCGTTTCAGGGAGAGTATAACCCTCTACCCGAAAGACATTTCTTCCTGGGTTGAGGGGAGATGAGGTTTCAATGGTGCCCGATTTTTCGAGCTTGATCCCATTAAAATAAATCGGATCCAGTTTTTCGGTTTCATAAATTTCATGAACCTCTTTAGTTTCGGAGACCGCCGTGACCGTCCAGAAAGTGGATTGGTCAACCACACGTTTGGCTGAAGCTTCAAGGGTGATAGAGATGCTATCCAGATCAGTAATAAAATGATCGGTTGGCTGTAAAAATTTAATCAGCGGTTCTTTTTTTATTAGCTTAAGGGATTTGGAAACAACCCTTTCGCCGATGTAACACAGGGAGAAATAGTGAGGGGTGTCTCCGGGTATCCCTGGATTTTGATAATAGGCATAATCAAACCTGAAGCCGGCATTGATAAGCCCGATCCCCAGCGCGAACCCGGTCCCGTTAGGGGTGAGATTGAAGCCCGATCGCAGGGCAATTTTAGGCATGGGGAAATATTCGACCCCTAAATGATAGGCGGTCGAAGAAAGCGAGCTATGCGGAAAATCGATATCCAATCCACCGAAAAGTTTTTGTTGGTTATAAACGATCGCTTCTTTGGTGACCGGTCCTAAGATATCCAATTTGCAACCCAGCTTATAAAACCCGCCAATTTTATCTTTGGCTCCATTTTCCCACTGCAGATTTCCTTCTAGTAGATTTTGTAGGTTTGCTCCCAGGGTTAACCAGATCATGGGCTTATAGCTAGCGCTCAGGTCAAGACCAAAGCCGCTGGCTTTGCTGGGAAGGGTACCGCTTAAAGACTGATTGAAGAGTTTAAGCGCGCCACCGAGAGAGAGATCAGAGCGGACCTGTCGGGAATAAGAAAAAGCCATCACGCTGTTGCCGTAGCTGGTGGCCTCACGGCTAGCGTCAATGATAATTCTGCCGCTGGCAGGGTCAAGGGTGGTGGGCAGGGCCCCGCCCACGCCTAAACTAACATAACCAAAACCGAAAGTCCCATTATTGGTAGGCATGGCCCAATCGATCTGAGTGTATTGCACCTCATCTAAAATCAGCTTTCTAGAAGTAACGCTTAATTGCGGGAAATCTAACTTAGTAAGGTAGGATGGATTGGAAAAAACTCCGTTGGCATCATTGGCAAAACCCAGACCCACTCCTCCCATACCCAACTGGCGGGCGTTCAGCAGGGAATTGGAGGGGTCCACGCTGGCGCCGTCTAACGCATAAGCGGCAGAGCTAAGAAATAAAAGGAATGAAAAAATATAAATTATAAAGACTCTAAAGTATTTCATCTTTTGAATACCGCGATTTTGCCCTTACCGTTTTGTGCGACCTTCCCGTCTACAATTATCAAATAAATATAAATACCATTGCCCACCAGTGTCCCACCATCTGATCGTCCATCCCAGGGTACTTCATTGTAGCCTGCCCGGCCGCCGGGTTGGTTGGCACTATAAGATTTTTTGGCAATCAAACTCCCGGAAAGATCAAAAATACTTAACGTCACATTGCTGGGAATGGAAAGCATGTAACTGATAGTAGTGGATTCGGTGCCAGCATTAAAGGGATTGGGATAATTGAGCGGTTGGCCGTATATTTTTGCGTCTCCTGCGGTCTGTACCTGCAGGCTCAAGGCTTCCCGGGTGCTGTATCTTAGATTTCCAAGAGAGTCACTATCAATGGCTTCGATCCGGATGTCATTTGAACCTACCACCAAAGTTGGTAGATAGTAGAGGGTGGTAATGAAACTGGGATTGGTAAGGGTAAGTTGTTGGCGTGTACCGTTTAAAGTAAACCACAACTGATTAAGGGTTCTATCCGTAACCACTTTAATTTCTAGTGAAGGGGTAGAACGTATAGCATCCCCATTTAAGAGGTTATTGCCGTCAGCTTTTAGATAAATTTCCGGTTTGTTGCTGATAACCTGGAATTGATAACTGGGGAAACTGCTAGTGGCAGTTACACCCGCAGCATTCGTGGTTCGTATTTCTATCGTGTGTTCTCCGCGAGTCAGGCCTTGACCGATGGAGAAAATAAAAGCTTCGGTGGCAGAATCGAAAGCTCCATCCAACGGTGTGGCGGGCAGCCAGTTGCTCCAGCTATTGCTGGCATAACGGTATTCGACATTAGCAATGGTTGATCCGCTGCTGTCGGTGGCGATGCCGGTAAGGGTGGGGTTGGAGTCGGTGGTAACATCGGTAATTACCCCATCGCCATTTATAATTCTATCAATTGAGGCGGAAGGTGGAGTTCCAGAAGCCGATGTTCCAGTAGTAAAATTAAAATTATAGTCGGCGGTGAGCGTAGTTCCATCGCTGGCAGCTACTCCAGCGACACTTTTTATATTAACCGAGAAATTCTTACTGGCGATCAAGGTTTTTGAAATCGTAAGGGTTGTCCCAGTGGAATTCCAGCTCCAGTTAGAACTGCTGATCGGAAAAGAGGTTGTGCCATCATAAGTAATAGTTAACCATTGATCGACGGCGGTTTGATTGCTAATTGCTTTAGCAAAATTGATAATGAGCGGTTGGTTGAGTGCAACGTTAGCCGTTCCGTTCTGAGGCAGATTAGATAATACAGTTAGGGGGGCGGAGCCGTAAGTGTAAGTGAAATTTCTGGAAAGACCACCGCCCAGATAAAATTGTTGGGCGCGTGACGCGGTAACCTGCGTGGTTCCCGTGACCAGATCCCGGCAGATTTCATCCGAATATCCTGGCGTTTTATAAAAAGATTGAATATAACCATTGGTATACACTTTATAGATATTAAATCCGGTTGGGAATTGTAAACCGGAAGCGGTCCTGACAATTCTAAAACCATTTATATCTCTGGCGCGATTATCATGAAAGTGGCCGGCAAAAACAGAACCAACTACTGGCTCTCCATTGGCCAGTTTATATTGAGATAATAGATTGAGGAAAGCATCGCTGTTTTGAATCCGCATTTTATCCCAATCCGCAGGGTCGTTAAACGTGGGTTTATCCAGGACTTCGGCCAGGATGTCGGTCGGGATGTCCGCTTCCTTTGAAACTTCGTGGTGAAGGAAAATAAAAGCTTTCTGGTTACTGATCTTGGCAGCTTGCAATTCACTTGCCAGGAAGGTTGTATTGACCTCGGCGGTTTGTCCGTCGGCTTTTAGGGAATCAAGCATGATAAAACGATAACCCGATTGCTGAAAACTATAATTGAAAACTGAATCGGTGCCCGAAGATACTCCGGCCAAAGCAGGATATAAAACGCCCAAATTGCTATTTACCCAATTATTAGGTCCACCACCATAAGTATAAGATTTGTCGTGATTTCCCGGAATGGGATAATAACTCTTTCCCAAACCATCTAAAATGGGTTTAATTTTACTATTAACGTAATTTTGGGGGGGAGCAGGCAAGGCTGAGCTGGGTGGATCGCCGATAATATCACCCTTGATGATCAGGAAGGTGGGATTGAAATTTTTTATCATATTTATCTGCGCAGTAAGAATAGCTTCACTTGAAGCATAAGCCCTGCCTCTTACATCGCTGGTGTTGGCAACATTGGTATTAATATGAGTATCGGTCAAGGTAGCAAAAGTAAAAAGGTATTGACCGGTGGGTCGCGCCAGGGTGGTTACCGACTTTAGCTGTCCTTCAGTGGTTCCGTAGCTGCTGGTGCTGAAGATTTGATAATAATAAGTCGTGTTGGGATAAAGATTGGTAAGCGTTAAATAATGGTAACTCTTTTTGGTCGGATCTTCCGTTACAATATTCGGTGTAACCAACCCATATTTAATACCGGTGGTTGACGATTCATTGGTGGTAACCCAGGTAATGATCACGTGGTCATCTGCAATTGTGACCAGCTCCTCGTTCACTAACAACGGCGCCGCCTGGACCTTTCCGATGAGGATTACGGAAGCGATAAGGGAGACAAAAAATATTTTTCCTTTCATATTTTAAAACCTATAACCAACACTTAACGTTTGCACCCATTTTAGCATGGAAAGGTCAAAACCTTTATCGTTTTGCCGATCTTTATTGGCAGCCGCGGTCAGGAACGGATCGACCGAAGCGAGATAGCTGACCTTCCAGGCTTCCCTCGCAAAATAGATATCATAATAAACCAATTTATTCAGGTCAAGGTTAAGGGTATCCATCTGTGCCAGAGATATAAGGGAAGAACCATTGATATTTAAACTAGTACCCAGCGAAGTTCCCCAAAGATTTACTTCGGTTCCTAAATTAAGATCAATCGGCAAAACACCGAATTTAAAGGCTTTATTTAGATTATCCTGCCATTGAGGATCGCCATTATCCAGCGAAGGTTTAAAGATGAGTTTGATGGAACCGCGCAGCCACCAGGGCAGGGCAAAGATTCTAGTTTCGCCTCCGATGCGCAGGAAAGCGAGGTTGGAAATGGAAGCAAGCTGTTGTTGTTTGTTTTTGTCTTCGTATTTAAATTTAATCGGGGTCTGGTTTTGTTCATAGTCTACCGCAATCAGCAGTGGTTTTTTAAGGGCGACCCCGAGACGAATCTTTTTAGGTATTTCTCGATCAATTTCCTCTTCCAGGAAATAATTCTCGGTATCTTTCACCGTTTCAAAGTTGTCCATGAAGGGGCTCCAGTTAAAGGGTTGGGTGGGATCGGTAAAACCGGTCGGTTCCGCAGTGGAAACCCTGGTTTTAACATAAGCTACGCGGCCCGAACCCTTAAAGTTAAGCGCGGCACTGGTGATATTCTCCAGCGCCAGCCCCAGGGTTAAATAATCGCCCAGATCATAATTGGTGCCGAGATCGATGCGGACAGCACTGGCGGAATAAAATCCCTGAAAACGGGCTTCAGCGATAGACTCTCCCGCCGGCACACGGATGGTGTTACGTTTGTAACCGTTTTCCGTAGCGTATTGATTCGGGTCCTGTGCCCAGTTTAAGATCGAACTCTCATTCTTCGGATCAACATTCGGTTGATACAATACGATGTCCGGCGTCCCGGCATTGATTACCGCGCGGGAAATATTATCAATGTTGGCCGTGGCAGAGATGGGGGTTAAGCTGAGGCCAAAACAAAAATCTTTCCAGTTGGCCGCGCCCACCATCGTTAAGTCTGAGTTTATCGTCATATCATTCCTGGACTCTAAAATAGCATTCGACGGCACCAACGATCTTTGTTGCAAGAACCCGCTCCAGGCTTTTTGGTCAAGGGTTTTGGTGTAAGTTCCACCACCCCCTTCCGGAGTAACGGTGAGGGTAGGGAAGCCTTGGTTATTAAAACTGATGCTGAGTTGATTGCTAAGATTAAAGGTTTTGTTTAAAAAATTGGCGCTAACCACAGTAGTGGTCGGATCGATCCCAGACATGTCGATGGAGAGACCGCTTTCTCCGCGCGCGATGAAACCGAGGGTTAACCAATCATTGATTCTTAACGCCTGCTTAAAATTAGCTCCGGTACTTTTGGTGGAAACACTGCCATGGGCAAAATTTTCTCGGGTGGCAGCGGTAGTGACGGTGGGATCAGCGGTAAAAAACAAGCCCACCTGCAACAATTCCTGCCCGTTTATTTTAATATTTTGTGTTTTATCTGAGGCTTCATAGGTTTGAGTAAAGGTACCCGGCGCCAGTTCGGAGATCAGGGAAAAATTGCTGCTGATACTTTTGGTCTTTGCGACCGAGGCGGGGTTCCACATAGCGGTCTCAATTCCAAGGGAAAGGGTGGAATAATTATTCCCCAGGCCCGGGAAAGGATTATCCAGCGGGATGGTTGTTACCTGGATACGTGCGAATGGGAAATCCTGGCCGGGAATGGTGGCAGCTGTGATAGGAGAGATATTAATTAGAATAACAGCAGCTACTAGAATTAGTACGGAAGAAAATCGCATTGAGCGAATTCTAATTTAATCGTCGTTTTTTGTCAAGGCACCTCACCCTGAGTTTTATGTTAATGTTTAAACTCTCTTTTCGGCCCTCTCCATCTTTGATGGAGAGGGGCTTAAATCCCTTGCTGAATCAAATAAGCAAAATGTTGGGTGAGGTGTGTTATAATTTTCAATGAAAAATGGGAAATGACCAACAATATAAAATTATTGGTCTCACCGGACCAATTGCCACGGGAAAGGACGAAGTAGCAAAAATCTTGGCGAAAGGCGGCGCTTACATTATAGATGCTGATCAGATCGCCCACCAATTGTATTCTTATCAATCACCCGTCTGGCAGGAACTGGTTAAAACTTTTGGATCCAAGATCTTAATGCGTGGCGGCAAGATCAACCGGCACAAACTTGGCGAAATAGTTTTTGCTGATCGAAATAAGCTCAAACTATTAAATAGCATAGTGCATCCTCAGTTGAAGGAAGAAATTATTAAGATAATCGAAAATCGAAAATCGAAAATAGAAAATAGGAGACAAATAATCGTAATTAACGCCGCTGTGCTGAAGGAAATCGGGCTGGTCGATCAGGTGGATGAGGTTTGGGTAGTTCTGGCATCCAAGGAAAAGAGATTAAAACGGCTGATAAAAGCTGGGCTATCTAAGTCTGATGCCTTGAAGAGAATCAATGCCCAGGCTCCACAGAAAGATTATTTGAAAATGGCGGATGTGGAAATTAAAAATGATGGAACACTTAAACAATTAAATGCAAAAGTTCAAGCTCATCTCCAAGTTTGAGCCCAAAGGTGATCAGCCCAAGGCGATTGCGCAGCTGGTCAAGGGGATGGAGGCCCGCCACCGCTATCAGACCCTGTTAGGTATTACCGGTTCGGGGAAAACCTTTACCATAGCGAACGTAATTGCCGCGCTGCAGAAACCAACGTTGGTTATTTCTCCTAACAAAACCTTAGCCGCCCAACTCTGCCAGGAGTTTCGTTCCTTTTTCCCGGAAAATGCGGTTGAATATTTTGTCAGCTATTACGACTATTATCAGCCGGAAGCCTATATCCCCCACACCGATACCTATATCGAAAAGGATTCCTCGATCAATGATGAGCTGGATCGTTTGCGACACGAAGCCACCATGTCGCTCTTCGAAAGAAAAGATGTGATTGTCGTCGCTTCCGTTTCTTGCATTTATAATCTGGGAACCCCTAAGGATTATTTGAAAGCGGTCATCTCTCTAAGGGTCGGAGAGAGCTGGGACCGGGATGAGCTGATCAAGCGTTTGGTATCGGTCAAGTACGAGCGTAATGATGTTGAATTAAAACGGGGGAAGTTTCGGGTGAGGGGAGACGTGATCGAGATTTTACCCTCTTATGAAAAGAATCTCCTAAGGGTTGAACTGATGGGAGATAAAATAGCACGCATTAGTGAACTTGAGGCGGTTTCGGGGACCAGGTTAAGAGAAAGGGATTATGTGGCGATCTACCCCGGGACGCACTATGTGACCTTTGAAGACAGTTTGAATGCGTCGGTTGAATCGATCCTAAAGGAGCTGGAATGGAGGTTAAAGGAACTGCGTCAACAGAATAAACTTGTAGAAGCGCAGCGGCTGGAGCAACGGACCAAATATGATGTGGAAATGATCCGGGAAATGGGCTACTGCAACGGCATCGAAAATTATTCGCGCCATTTTGATGGTCGCCAGCCGGGTGAGCCGCCCTCAACCTTGATCGATTATTTCCCGGAAGAATTTTTGATGTTCATCGATGAGTCGCACGTTACGGTCCCGCAGATCCGCGGGATGTTTGAAGGCGACAAATCACGCAAGCAAACCTTGATCGATTATGGTTTCCGCCTGCCATCGGCCCTCGATAACCGACCCTTGAATTTTCAGGAATTTGAGGAGCACATTCATCGAGCGGTTCTCGTTTCCGCCACGCCTGGGCCCTATGAAATAAAAAATTCAAAACAGATCGTAGAACAGATCATCCGTCCCACGGGCTTAATTGATCCGGAGGTGATTATTAAACCCACCGAAGGTCAGGTGCAGGACCTGATCGGGGAGGTCCAAAAACGGGTGGAAAGGAAAGAAAGAGTCTTGGTTACCACCCTGACCAAACGCATGGCGGAAGATCTGGCCGAATATTTAAACGAAGCTGGGATCAAGGTCCGTTATTTACACTCGGATATTGAGACCCTGGACCGGATTGATATTTTGCGAGGATTACGGCTGGGTCAATTTGATGTTTTGGTGGGGATTAATTTATTGCGCGAAGGACTGGACTTGCCGGAGGTGTCTCTGGTAGCCATCCTGGATGCGGATAAAGAAGGATTTTTAAGATCAGAAACTTCCTTGATCCAAACCATTGGCCGGGCGGCGCGCAATGTCAACGGCCAGGTTTTTCTCTACGCAGAAAATGTCACTGGCTCCATGAAAAGAGCCCTAAAGGAGACCAATCGCCGCAGAAAACTGCAAATCGAATTTAACCAACAACATCATATTACCCCCAAGACGATTGAGAAAGAAATTGCCGATATTACCGATCGCATCCGCGAAAGCAAACTGGCCGAGATCAAACACCTGAAAGAATTCATGCCGCCGGAAGAAGTGCCGGATTTAATTCGTTCGCTGGAAGAAGAGATGCAGATTGCCGCTACCGAGCTTAATTTTGAAACCGCGGCGGAAATCAGAGACAGAATCAAAGAGTTAAAAAAAGCTTTCGCGCTAATTTAGCTGAGGAATTTTATCGGCCGACAATATAAAACTCACGGCTAACCGGATCAAATTTCAAACAGGCGGGCGAGTCGGAGAGCTGGGCGAATAAATTGTTTACGCTTAAGCACAAATCTTCCGGTTCCTCCGACGGGTTCCCCTCGGTGTTTTTCTTTATTGCCATTTTTATTGCCGAGGGTTCAAGGTTTTCCAAGTTAATATCTATATCATCAATTTTTAAGCTGCCGATATCTCGTAAATGGCTGCAGATTGATTTTAGCGTTCGCAGGATGGCAAGGTCGCTAATAAATGCCAGTGGGATGATTTTGCTTAAAAGAGAAGCCGTTACTTCACTTTTTTGCTTTCCGTAAACAAATGCGAAATCCTCAGTTGAAAGGTGAAAAAGAAATCCGGGGGTTTTAAGAGAATGGGGCTCTAACTCTCTCAGTAGTTGTTCCCGGTGTCCCTTTTCAATGCATTTTATCTCGCATTTTATATCCAGCAGGCCGGCCAAGAGATAGCTGAAAATGGAACCGGTGATTTGGTCTTGGAATAACTGCTTTCCCCTAAAGTCCAGACGGTGCTGCAACTCATGAACGAGTTCTCGTTCGAAAGAAGGTGAGCTTTGTAAAATGAGATACCGTTCGCGAAAGGTATCGCTGCCCACCATCTTTTCCAAAATAACGCTGGCGCGAGGATTGATTTTGGAATTGTCTTGCAGATAGGGATTAAGGCGGTCCAGCATCTGAGGGTCCGGCTTGACTACACCCCATCTAACATTTGCATCTCCGAGCTCGTTCGCATCTCCAACCAAGCTGAGTCTGCCGAATTCGATTATTTTACCTTCATTAACTTTACAAACAAAACTGGGAATTTGAGATAAGTTTTCGCTTGTCAGCGTAACCAGTTCCACACGAAATTGGTTAAGCAAGGCGCGGGCAGATTTTAGGGTACGGTCAGACAGCGCATCCAGAATGGTCTTTATCTTGGCTGAGCCCGAATGGTGAGGGATTTCAAAAGCATAGACACCGGCACGATGCAGGCGGCCAGCGTAACCGGCAGAGTTCCAAAGAATTTGTTCGGTTTTACCCGTGAGATATAATTCGCCTGTTTTGACCAGCACACGAACTTTACTGTGCTCGCAAAGTTCTTGCAGTTGCCGGCAGACGCTGGTGGCACCCAGGGGGCGGGTCAATTGATTCCAGAATGACCCATCCATTACTCTGCGGTGGGGATCAATAATTACTCTTGTGACCATTTTATTCCTTTGATTAGCTGACTAAGTAAAGCCAGGAAACCAGAGACTAAACGTCTCGGTTTCCAAACTACTATCTATTCTATTTATCTTATACTTTTTTGAAAGATTTCAGCTTAAATGCTATAATTTCAAACAGCGGGAGGTGCTGAAAATGGCGATTTTTGGAAATGTTTTGACGGCGATGGTGACTCCTTTTAAATCCGATCTCTCTATCGATTGGAAAAGAGTGGAGGAGCTAGCCAATTATTTATGCGAAAACGGTTCGGAAGGATTGGTGGTTCACGGGACCACCGGTGAGTCACCCACTTTAACTCACGAAGAGGAGTATGAACTTTATCGGGTGGTGAAAAAAGCGGTCGGTGGCCGTTGCAAAATTATTGCCGGAACCGGATCGAACTCAACCGAGACTACAATCAAATCCAACCGTGAGGCGGAAAAAATCGGCGTCGACGGTTTGATGGTGGTCGTGCCTTATTACAATAAACCCTCAGCGGAGGGGCTATACCAACATTTCAAAACGGTGGCAGAAAAAACGAATCTTCCCATTATTATCTATAATATCCCGGGCAGGACGGGAATCAATCTGACTCCGGAAACGACCGCTCGCCTGGCCGAGCAAAAAAATATTATTGGCTTGAAAGACGCGGCTGGGAATCTGGATCAGACTTCGGCTACCCGGCAGCTTTGCCCGAAAGATTTTATTATCTGGAGTGGTGACGATAGCCTGACCCTGCCGATGCTGGCGGTGGGTGCGACCGGCATTATTTCGGTAGCCTCACACATTGCCGGAAAAGAGATCGCGGAGATGGTGAGCGCTTTCCATAACGGAGAAGTAAAAAAAGCGACGCAAATTCACCTGCGCTTGCTGCCACTTTTTAAAGTGTTGTTTATTACCTCCAACCCGTCGCCGGTAAAATATGCCTTGGGACTGCTGGGACAGCCGGTGGGGAAAACGCGGTTGCCACTGGTTGAACCAGGCGAGAAAGAAAAAGCGGCCATCAAAGACGTGATCAAGGATCTGGGACTGATCTAGCGTGTCAAAGCTTCTGCTGCATGCCTGCTGTGCTCCCTGCACCACCTATGTGCACCGCTGGTTAGTAGAAAATGATTTTGAAGTCGAGGGACTATTCTATAACCCAAACCTTCGACCGGAAAGCGAGTACCAGAAAAGAGCTGCGACCATGCAAACTTACGCTACGGAGGTCGGACTCAAAGTTTATTATGAATCTGATGATCAACCCACCGAACCGGAGCATTGTGAGCAATGTTATCGCCGCCGCTTGGAGAAGACAGCGAAGATGGCAGGTAGGAATAAATATGATTATTTCAGCACAACTTTATTGATCAGCCCTTACCAGAAACACGCCTTGCTGAAAAAAGTGGGAGAGGAAGTTGCCGAAGAATATGGTGTGCCTTTTTACTACCGCGATTTTCGTGAGGGTTATTACGAGAGCCGGCGCCTGGCGCAAGCTATGCAACTCTACCGTCAGAAATATTGCGGGTGTAAACCGAAAGAGGAAAAAATGAAAGGAGAAAAGCATGCCCAAATTGGTCAATTTGCTCAATAAAAATATAATGACGTTAATCGTGGCCCTGCCGAAAAACGATCCAGAGATGGCGGCGGCGGCAGTGGCAGCGGGGGTGGATGGCCTGCAGCTCCATCTTAACCATGCAAATTTTGGAAGTTTTGTTGAAGAAAAAAAGAATCTTGAAAAAATCGTTAAGCAGGTAAAAGTACCGGTGGGGATCGTACCGGGGAGCAAAATTTCTGCCAGCGAAGAGGAAATGAAAGAGATGGTTAAAATGGGGTTTGATTTCTTCAATATGGATTTAACCTATCTGCCGCCTTTTATGCTGAGCCTGAAAACGATCTCAAAAGTACTGGCGTTAAACAGCAAATTCACCATGGATAAGTTAATCGGTCTGGGGAATTTGGGCGCGGACGCATTAGATGCCGCGATCATTCCGGTTTCGGAATGGAGAAAAGAAATGGTGGTGGGTGATTTGCAGAATTATATCTCGATTGTTATTTCTGCCGGAATCCCGGTCATTATTCCCACGCAGCGTTCGCTTCGGACCTCGGAGGTTGCCATTATCTCTGATACCGGTGCCAAGGGGCTGTTACTAACCTCGGTCGTGATGGGGAATACCATTAAAAGTATCGAGAAGGCGGTTAAAGAATTCAAGCAGGCTGCCGATGAACTGGAATAAACTAACCCGAAATCGAATAATACAAAGACGATTAAAACTATTTTTGGTTTTTGTCGTTCTGGTTTTAGGAGTAAACCTTGCCTTTGCGGCGGATAAGTTTAGTTTTGCCGTGTTTGGTGATAATCGAGATGGGGATAAGATTTTTACAGATTTAATCAATAAGTTGAACCAGGATCCCAGCCTGGCTTTTGCGGTCAACACCGGGGATTTGGTCCCTTATGGGAGAGAAGCGGAATACAAACATTATCTGGAAATGACAAAAAAATTGAGCATTAAACTGTACAATATTCCGGGGAATCATGATCTGGTCGCCGGTGGTTATAAATATTATCTGAAATATATTGGTCCTTATTATTATTCGATGGATTATTTAAATTCCCATTTTATTTTTATCAACAACGCCTTTAAAGAGTCGTTTGATGAAGCGCAATTTAATTGGTTAAAAAATGATCTGGAAAACACCAAGCAAAAACACATTTTTGTTTTTATGCATCGGCCGACCTTTGATCCGAGTGATATTTATGGCGGATATATTATGTCGGGAAGGAAAGTGGTGGAGGAGCTGATCCGGCTTTTTGAAAGAGATAAAGTGGACTATGTTTTTGCCGGGCATATCCACGGTTATGCCAAAGCCAAGCGGGGCAGGGTTACCTATATTGTTACCGCCGGGGCAGGCGCGCCGCTTTACCTGCCGCGGGAATTCGGCGGATTTAATCATTATGTAAAAATTACAGTGGATGGGGATAGCATCCAGGATGAGGTAAAAATGATCTATGGAGAATAACCGCCGTCGCCCGGCGATCAAGGAAAGAAATCGCATTGCGCTGGCATTTCTTGAATTAGCCAAGGATAAAATTTTCCAAAAACTGGCAGAAGAGAAAAAAATGAGTCTGATCCGGGAGGTGCTTTTGATTGGGGATGAGGCGGCTAAACGCATCATCGCTGAATATAAAACCAACGATCCCCGCAAAATTGCCGCACAGCTGGGAGTGCGGGTGCTGGGGGAGGGGTCGGGGAAAAAGCTGCGGTCGGAATATAGAAAAGATAAAAAAGAGATTGCGGTTTCCCGCAAATTCCACGAAAAGTTGTTGCGGGAAGTACACTCCGCCGAACTCTCGGACAACCTGCTTAAATTTGTGGTGGCCCACGAGCTTTTTCACCATCTGGAGAGCAGTCAGCTGGGTGAAATTTACAAAAACTTCAGATTTAAAAGCTGGCAGCTGGGCCCCTGGGTGAAGCATAGATTTATCAAAGGCCTGAGCGATGTGGCGGCGCAAGCTTTTACTGAATCACTGCTGGGGCTTGAGATTTCACCCGAGATTTTTGCTTACCTGACCTATATCTTATACACCGCACCCTAGCCGCGTTGAGAGCCAAATATTTTTGTGATATAATCAAATAAATGTCAGCCGATTTACACGTTCACACCACCTTTTCCGATGGAACCTGCCGTCCGGAGGAAGTGGTTGAATTAGCCAAGAAAAATGGTTTAAGCAAACTGGCGATTACCGATCACGATGTGGTGGAAGGGATAGAGCCGGCAAGAAAAAGGGGCGAGGAGCTAGGGATCGAGGTCATCCCGGGCATTGAACTCACCACCGAAGCCATGAATAGCGAGCTCCATATCCTGGGTTATTTTATAGATGACCATAGTTCGAAATTGCTGGAGACCATCACCCAGATCCAGAAGGGTCGCGAAAAACGGATCTATAAAATTTGCGAGAAACTCAAACAGCTGGGGGTAGAGCTGGACCCGGAAAAGGTTTTTATGATTGCCGGACATCGGGCCGCTGGCAGGCCGCATGTGGCAAGAGCTCTGATCGAAGAAGGTTATGTAAGAGATGTGCGGGAGGCATTTTACCGTTACCTGGATTTTCACGGACCGGCTTATGTCTCCCACTATAAACTCTCTCCGGAAGAAGCGATAAAACTGATTAACGCCGCCGGAGGGGTGGCGGTCTTCGGGCACCCGGCGGTATCAAATTGTGATCAGATCATACCCGATTTAATGGTGGCCGGATTACAGGGGATTGAAGCCTATTACATCGGACATGATCAGAGCCAGACCCAGCACTATTTGAACCTGGCAAAAAAATATGGTTTACTTGTAACCGGGGGGACCGATTATCACGGTTCAAGAAGCGGGCGAGAGATAGATCTGGGCACGATCTCCGTGCCGGATGAAGCGGTAGAAAAGTTAAGAGCGGCAAGCCATGAACACCTACGCGGAAATTAGTCTGCAGGCCATAAAAAATAATATCGGAGAGATCCGAAAGCTTTTAGCCAAAAATGTAAAATTTATGGCGGTGGTGAAGGCCAACGCTTACGGTCACGGGGCAGCGGCGGTGGCCAGAACGGTGGTCGAAGCCGGGGCCGATTATCTGGCGGTGGCCAATCTCAAAGAAGCGCTGGAACTGCGCGAAGCGGGAATTGTTTATCCCATCCTGATTTTAACCGAATCACCCACCTCGGTCATGGATGAAGTGGTCCAGTATGATCTGACGCAAACCCTCTATTCTTTTGCCGAAGCCAGGAATTTATCCGATGAGGCGCAAAAAAGGAAAAAGATTGCGCGCGCGCACGTGAAGATCGATACCGGGATGGGGAGGGTGGGGGTTTCTCCTTCCGAAGCGGTGGCTTTTATTTCCAAGATTTCTTCTCTGCCCAATCTCCAGCTGGAAGGGATCTTTACCCACTTTGCCGTGGCGGAAGATCCTGACGATAACTTTACCAAAGACCAGTTTCAAAAGTTTCAGCAAATTGCTTCACGCCTGACGCAGATCCCCTTAAAACATGCTGCCAATTCGGCAGCGGTGCTCTTTCACCCGCAAACCCATCTGGATATGGTGCGGGTGGGATTGATGGTGTATGGTTTATATCCGCAAAATTCACGGCGCTTGATCAACCTGAAACCCGCGCTTTCCTTCAAGAGCCGTATCACTTACTTAAAACGGGTCCCGGCCGGGACACCCGTCTCTTACGGCCGCATTTTTGTGACTACCAACGATACCTACATCGCCACGGTACCGGTGGGCTATGCCGACGGTTACAGCCGCCGTCTTTCCAACCGGGGGCAGGTGATTATTCGCGGGAAACGCTATCCGGTGGTGGGGAACGTTACCATGGACCTGCTGATGGTAAATGTAGGGGAAGCCAAGGTGGAGGTGGGAGACGAGGTCACCCTGATTGGCGAACAAAACGGTCAGCTGATCTCGGCTGACGAGATCGCCAATTTGGAAGGGACCATTTCTTACGAAGTAGTCTGCAGTATCGGCAGAAGAGTTCCGAGGATTTATAAGTGAGCTATATTTCACTTTACCGTAAATGGCGGTCGCAGAATTTTGATGAGATCGTAGGGCAACCGGCGATCGTGCAGACGCTTAAAAACGCCATCCAACACAATCGCCTGGCGCACGCTTATCTTTTTTCCGGTCCGCGGGGGACGGGTAAAACCTCCACCGCCCGTATCCTGGCCAAGGCCCTGAACTGTGATCAGGGTCCGACCGCCGACCCCTGCGGAAAATGCAGTAACTGCAGCAAGATCCGCGATGGCCATTTGGTGAGTGTGATTGAGATTGACGCCGCTTCCAATCGCGGTATCGATGAGATTCGTGAGCTGCGTGAAAAAATCCGTTACGCCCCGGTCGAGGGCCGTTACAAAGTTTACATTATCGACGAGGTCCACATGCTGACCTCCGAGGCCTTCAATGCTTTGCTTAAGACGCTGGAGGAGCCCCCCTCACATACCATTTTTATTCTGGCGACCACTGAGCTACAAAAAGTTCCGCTCACCATCTCTTCGCGCTGCCAGCGCATGGATTTTAGCCGGATAAAACTGGCGGAAATCGAAGAACAGCTGCGAAAAATTGCTAAGGCCGAAGGTTTTGAGATCGAAGAAAAAGCTTTAAACCTGGTGGCACGCGATGCGGAAGGTTCCATGCGCGATGCCGTTTCCTTGCTTGATCAACTGGTCTCTTTTTCCGGGCAGAAGATCACCTATGATAATGTGATTACCCTCCTGGGGACGGCAGACGAAGAGCTGCTGTTTGCCTTTGGGGAAGCCATCATCGAGGGCAATACCGCACAGGTCTTGGAGATGATCAAACAGGGGCTGGAAGAAGGACGCTCGACCCCCCAGGTCACCCGCGATCTGGTAGCGCATTTCAGGAATCTGCTCTATCAGAAAGTGGGAGCTTCCGAGACGCTGGAGCTGACGGCGGATTATTTAGAACGACTGAAAAAACAGGCGGAAAAATTTTCGCTGGAAAAAATAAAAGAAGTGGTGCGCGCTCTTTCCCGTGCGGAGCTGGACATGAAGTGGCATCCTTATGCACGGTTAGTATTAGAAGTTGCGCTGTTGGAGCTTTTGGAAAATCGAGGTTCGGTTACAGTCACGATGCCGGACCTGCCTGCCGGCAGGCAGGTAGCGAAGCTCGAGGTTCAGAATTCCAACGGACAAATGACGAAAATCAAGGAACACTGGAAAGATATTCTGGAGAGCGTTAAGAGAAAAACGGTCTTCGGTTATGTTTCTCTACATGAAGGGGAACCGCTGGAGGTGAACGGGAAAGGGAAACTGGTCATCAGTTTCCACAAAGGTTACGCTTTCCACAAGGAGCGCTTAGAAGAGGCAAAGAATAAAGCCGCGGTGGAAGAATCGATCCGCGAGCTCACCGGGGAGAAAATACCGATTGAGTGCGTAATACTGGAAGGAAAGAAGGAACCATCGATTTCCGCCCACACCGTGGCGGAATTTTTTGAAGGGAGGATTATGCAATGATTTTTGGCAATCTGGGGAATATGGGTGAGATGATCAAGATGGCGCGGGAGATGTCGGGGAAGATGAAAAAGCTGAAGGAAGAATTGAGCCGGGAGATCTTTGAGGGATCATCCCACGGAGTGCTGGTAAAGATGAGCGGGGACATGGAGTTGAAAGAACTTAAAATCGATCCCAAAGAGGTGGACCCGAATAATGTCGGCAGACTTGAAAGATCGGTCAAAGAAGCTACGGCTAAAGCCTTGAAGGAAGCCAAAGACGGGGCGGCCAGAAAAATGAAGGGAGTTACGGGAGGCATGGGGCTGCCCAATATACCGGGACTATTTTGAAATCCAAACTTCAAAATCCAAAATCCAAATATGTACGCTGAGACCTTCGCAAAATTGATTAACGAGCTACAAAAGCTGCCGGGCATCGGGCCGAAGTCGGCCCAGCGTTTAGCTTTTTATATCCTGGAGAGCTCCCGGAAGGAAGTCGATTTATTAACGGCGGCGATCAAGCTGGCTAAAGATAGCATCCGGTATTGTTCAATTTGTTTTAATATCACCGACATTGACCCCTGCGGTATTTGTTCCGATCCTTCCCGCGATGATCATTTATTGGCGGTGGTGGCGGAGCCTAAAGATCTCATGGCAATCGAACGTTCCAGAGAGTATAATGGCAAATACCATGTTTTGGGAGGGATGATCTCTCCCCTGGATGGGCTCGGTCCGGATAGTTTGAGGATTAAAGAGCTGCTGCACCGTTTGCAAGCAGGGAAAATAACCGAGATCATCCTGGCGATCAGCCCGACCACTGAAGGGGAGGTAACCAGTATTTATCTTTCACGCTTGATCAAGCCGTTGGGGTTGAAGCTGACGCGTTTAGCTTATGGTTTGCCGATCGGCGCGGATATGGATTATGCGGATGAGGCGACTCTTTCCAAGGCCTTTGAAGGTAGGAGGGAAATCTAGAAAATGACCAATAAACCATTACCCATCATCAAAATCATGCGTGATTATTTTAATACCTGGTGGACGATCATGGTCCGTCCGATCTATTTTTATACAAAATTGCGGGAAGAGGATTGGAAAGAAAATGCCCTGACCTTTTTGCTGATCAGTTCCTGGATCCTGGCTGCTCTGGCGGCCTTGATCGTTTTTCTTATTCAATATTTGCCGATTGGGGCTACCCTGATTGAGGGGGTGGTGGGTTTAAAGCTAATTATTATTCTGCCGGTGTTGCTTACGCTGGCGCTGGTCTTTTTCCTGATTACTTTTTTCATCATTGGCGGCCTCATGATCCTGGGTTTCTTTGCCATGTTTGCGGTGGTGGCGGTGATATTACATTATACCTATTGGCTGCTGGGAGGAAAAGGGAGATTGGAGCGCGTGCTGCAAAAATCTTTTTATAGCTCGGCGATCATTTTATTTTTCGCATTCCTGTTGATTCTAATGCTCTTTACCAAATACGGCGGTTTGGATTTTCATCTCTTCCGCGTGGGATTTAAGGTGATCTACTTTTTTACGATCCTTTACGGCTATGGTCTGTGGGCGATTGCCGGCAGGAAGGCTTATGGCGTTCCCAAGTGGAAGGCCTTTGTCGGAGCGCTGGTCCCGGCGATTTGCTTATTGATTTTTGGATTGGCATTTGATAAAATAGCGCTTTCGAAATTACGGCCCTGGATATCTTAGAAAGTAAAAATTATGGTTGAGAAGGAAATCATTGAAATTCGGTGGCACGGAAGAGGGGGACAGGGGGCAAAGACCGCGGCCTTATTATTTGCGGACGCTGCCCTATCGCTGGGCAAAAATATTCAGGCTTTTCCCGAATATGGTCCGGAACGAATGGGAGCTCCGGTGGCTTCTTTCAATCGTCTCTCGGATAAACCCATCACCCTGCATTGCGGGATAACCAATCCTTCCATCGTGCTGGTTTTGGATCCCACCCTGATCGATGCGGTCGACGTAACGGCTGGTCTTCCTGCGGACGGTAAGTTGGTAATCAATACCAGCCTTTCTTCAAAAGAAATTAGAAAAAAACTCAATTTTAATACGGGAAAGGTTTACACGGTTGATGCTTCCAAGATCTCAAAAGAAACGATCGGCAGGGAAATTCCCAATACCCCGATGCTGGGCGCTTTAATTAAAATATCCGCCTTGTTAAAGATCGAAGATGTCATTGACGACCTGGAGAAAAAATTAAAAAAGAAATTTGCCTCGAAGCCGGAAGTGGTTAAAGGTAATCTGGACGCCGTTAAACGGGCTTATCAGGAGGTAACCGCCGAATGAGTGAAGAAAAAAAATCCGCCTCCGCTGAAGCTACGGCGGACAAGCCAGGCTGGAAAGAGTTGCCGGAAGGGGATGTGCTGGAAGCCGCCACCGCGGTTGATTTCCACACCGGTAGCTGGCGCTCAAGCCGACCGGTTTGGAATGAAAAGAATTGTATACAGTGTTTAATCTGCTGGATTGCCTGCCCCGATTCTTCGGTTTATGTCAAGGAAGGTAAAATGACCGGATTTGATTATGATCATTGTAAAGGTTGCGGCATTTGTGATCACGAATGCCCGACCAAACCTGAGAAACGCGCGATCGTGATGGAACAGGAGAAGAAATAGGATGCAAATCGTAGCCAAAACCGGCAATGAGGCGATGGCGGAAGCCATGCGGCAGATCAATCCGGATGTGGTAGCGGCTTATCCGATTACACCAGCAACCGAAGTGGTAATGATTTTTGCTCAGTACGTGGCAGATGGACTGGTTGATACGGAATATATTCCGGTGGAGTCTGAGCATTCCGCGATGTCCGCCTGTGTAGGGGCGTCTGCGGCTGGTGGACGGGTCATGACCGGGACCTCTTCTCAGGGATTGGCGCTGATGTATGAAATCCTTCCGATCGCTTCTGCCCTGCGACTGCCCATCATTATGGCGGAAGTGAATCGCGCCCTCTCCGGACCAATCAATATTCACTGCGATCACAGTGATACGATGGCGGCCAGAGACTTTGGCTGGATCCAAATCTTTTCTGAAAACGCCCAGGAGGCCTATGACAATATGCTGCAGGCGGTACGCATTGCCGAAAATACTAAGGTTAATTTGCCGGCGATGGTTACCACCGATGGTTTTATTATCAGTCATTGCATGGAAAATATAAAAATCTTAGAGGATCAGGAAGTAAAAGATTTTATTGGAGAGAAAAAGGTTCCCGTTTCTGTCCTGGATACCGATCATCCGGTTACCATCGGGGCGCTTGATCTTCAGGATTATTACTTTGAGCATAAAAGACAGATCGTGGACGCGATGGGTAAAGTGGCGCCGGTGATCCTGGAGGTGGCCGAAGAATTTGCCAAGAAAACCGGCAGGAAATATGGCTTAATTGAAGAATACAAACTGGCGGACGCCGAGTTTGCCATCGTAGCCCTGGGTTCTACCTGCGGCACAGCGAAAGTGGTGATTGATGAGCTGCGGGCGAAGGGGATAAAGGCCGGTATGCTAAAGATCCGGGTCTTCCGTCCCTTTCCGGCGGAGATCATCGCCGAAAAATTAAGCCCGATCTCAGCCATTGCCGTAATGGATCGTTCCGATTCTTACAATACTCAGGGAGGGCCGGTCTTTACCGAGATCCGTTCCGCGCTTTATGATAAAGGGAAAAAACCGAAGATTGTTAATTACATTTATGGTTTAGGCGGTCGGGATATCATGCAAGAAGATCTTCTATCCGTTTTTAATGACCTGAAAAATGTTGGCAATCAACCACAGATAAATTATTTAGGAGTCAGAGAATAATATGGCAACTTTGAAAGAACTTTCTTATCGTAAAGATCCTTTGACCGGTGGTCATCGTGCCTGTGCCGGATGCGGGTTTCCCCAGATTGTTAGAGCTATTTTAATGGCTTCAAAAGATCCGGTGGTAGTAACCTGTGCTACCGGTTGTTTAGAAGTGACTTCGACCATTTTTCCATATTCCGCCTGGACCGTACCCTTTCTGCATAACGCCTTTGAAAACGCGGCGGCCACCGCTTCCGGTATGGAGGCAGCCCTAACCGCCTTCAAGAAGAAGGGGAAAATTAAGGGGAATGTGAACGTGGTAGCTTTCGGCGGTGATGGAGGGACTTATGACATCGGATTGCAGGCGCTTTCCGGAGCCATGGAAAGAGGGCATAATATTTTATATGTTTGTTACAATAACGAAGCCTACATGAATACCGGGGTACAGCGATCGGGAGCTACCCCCCGGGCTGCTAATACGACGACCGAGCCGGCCGGAAAAGTTAAGAGCGGGAAGATGAGGCCCAGAAAAGACCTGACCGGCATTATGGCCGCTCACAACCTGCCCTATGTCGCACAGGCTTCGGTCGGTTATTATATGGATCTGATCCGCAAGGCGGAAAAAGCCTTTGCTACGCCCGGTCCAAAATTCATGAACGTTCTGCAACCCTGCCGCCTGGGCTGGGCTTATAAACCGGAACTCACCTTTGAAATTGCCCGGTTGGCGGTGCAAACCTGCACCTGGCCGATCTATGAAGTAGAAAACGGCAAATGGAAGCTGAGTATGAAGCCGAAGGATAAAAAGCCGATCACCGAGTTTCTTAAACTGCAGGATCGTTTCCGCCATCTCTTCCGTCCCGGTAACGAAAAATTGCTGGAAGATCTGCAGGCAGAGACGGATAAAAACTGGGAGACATTGCTCGAGCGTTGTGGTGCACAAGGAGGCATGGTTTAATGAACAAAAAACAACTGGCGGGTAAAGTAGCGGATAAGAGCGATATGACAAAAATTCAAGCGGAAAAGATCATTGACACGACCCTTGATTTGATCAGCGAAGCTTTAATAAAAGGTGAAAAAGTAAGGCTGGTGGGTTTTGGAAATTTTTTAGTGAGGACCCGTAAGGGGCGAATTGGGCGAAACCCGCAGACCGGAGAAAAAATTACCATCGACCAGTCTAAATCACCTGCTTTTGTGCCGGGCATCAATCTGAAAAAAAAGATCAAAGGTAAATGAACCCCGTTCCTTCAGAAAAGGAAAACAGCGAAGAAATCCTCAAGCTGTTATCAGTTTTACCGTTGGATATCCAGAAGCCATTGAAAGATTCTGCTGATTTACCCACCCTGGTGGAAGTCGTCCTGGACCTGGGCCGGCCGGCCGAGACGCGCTTTGCAAAACGCAGCATTTATATCGGCGGGACGGTGAACCAGGGAGATATCGATTATGTCATTGCCCGCGTCGGCCAGTTTACCGCCGATAATCGGGCGGGCATTGAGAGGACGCTGCACCGCATTTCCGCTATCCGCAACCGGGTAGATAAAATCATTGGTCTGACCTGCCGGGTGGGTAGAGCCATCTACGGTACTAACGACATCATCCAGGATGTAATGGAGTCAGGTAAAAACACCCTTTTTATGGGGCCTCCGGGAATTGGAAAAACTACCAAGCTGCGCGAAGCGGCCCGGATTCTTTCCGATAAATTCAACAAGCGGGTGATCGTCGTGGATACCAGCAATGAAATTGCCGGTGACGGCGACATCCCGCATCCCGGGATCGGGAAAGCGCGGCGGATGCAGGTTTCGTCCCCGGAGCTGCAGCACCACGTAATGATTGAGGCGGTAGAAAACCATATGCCGGAGGTAGTGATCGTTGATGAGATCGGCAATGAGGCGGAAGCCGCCGCTTGCCGAACGATTGCCGAGCGTGGAGTGCAATTAATTGCTACCGCGCATGGAAACAGCCTGGAGAATATTATTAGCAATCCAACCCTTTCCGACCTGGTGGGAGGGATCCAATCCGTGATCCTGGGAGATGAGGAAGCCAGGCGTCGGCGCACCCAGAAAGCGATTTTGGAGCGTAAAGCCCCGCCCACTTTTGATATTGCCATTGAGATCAGAGAGCGGGACAAGTTTGCGATCTACCAGGATGTAACCAAGGCGGTAGACGCGATTTTGAGGGGAAGACCGATCGAACCCGAAATCCGTGTCAGAATGCCTTCGGGGAAAATCGAGGTTAAAAAACCAACGCCGCAAATGCCGGAGCCAAGCGCTGAAGAAGTGGAAGAGGCAAAAAAAGAAAAAGAGCCACGCAGCAAAGTGATCAGGATTTATCCCTTCGGCGTTAATCGGCAAAATCTGGAACGGGGTATGCGATCGATGCTGTTGCCGGCGGTGGTGGCGCCCAGTTTGGATGATGCCGATCTGGTGCTGACCACCAAATCTAAGGCCCGGCCCGGCACCAAGATTGTGATCGCAGCCGAAGACCACAAGCTTCCCATTCATGTTATAAAAAGGAATGTCTCTTCGCAGATCATGCGCTTTCTGAAGTTTTATTTTGGGGTGGGGGGAAAGGAAGAATCAGAAGAGATCGCTCTGCGTGAAGTTGAAGAAGCTATCATACAGGTCAGGGACGCCAAAAAATCGGTAGATCTTAACCCACAGAATTCATACATCCGCAGACTGCAACATCAAGCGGTGGAAAAGGCGGGCTTGCATTCGGAATCGGTGGGGGAGGAGCCCAAACGCAGGCTACGGATTTATCCGGAATAGCTAGGCAGCCCGGGCTAATTTTATTTCTTCTATTCTTTCTGGCCCTTGTTCTTGGGTTCTAAGGATTGAAGCATACCTTTCATCTAGGTCCTGCTTAAGCTTTTTGCGTTCAGCCATTACTTCCTTTTCTGTCTTTCCCAGTAATTGAGCCGCTTTATGGTCGCTTACCCACATATCGAAGGTAATTGTATAAAGGTCCATTTCTTCTGAAGAAAGCGCGGCGAACATGAAATTAAGTATATTGGGATCGTTTTCCCATTTAAGATAGGGTGCGGGACGATGAGATTTGGAGACTACTCCCTGTAGTTTTGCCAAGACCTCATTTTTAATCTGACGAACTCTTTCCCGACTGAGCCCGACCATTCTTCCTACTTCTTTATTGTCCATTTCACGCTCCCCGTAGTCCCGCGAAAGGCCATAAAGCAATTCGATCACCCTTCTCTGATAGGGAGGTAGAGTGGGGAGGGCATCGTATAACCAGGAAATATTGGACCTGGCTATTGACAGATCTTCCGCATTTGGCTGGGGGTTTGCCAGACGGGTGAGGATGGAGAAACCTTCGGATTTATCCCTGGCAACCGTAGCTTCAAGAGACGAGGTGAGTCCCAGCATTTTCTTTTCTTTCTCTGGAATGGCTCGCTGAATATAGTTTCGAATCCAGAAAGAGGCGTAAGTGGAAAGTCTTTTTCCCCGGTTGGGGTCAAATCTATCGATCGCATCTAAAAGGCCAATCCTGCCTGACTGTTTGAGATCTGAAAGATCTAGCCTCATCCAGAGATACTGTTTTGCAATCATATCTACTAAGTATTCAAGTTTATTTAGAAGGATTTCTTTAGCTTTTTCTGCCTGGGGACCGCCCGCCTTAACCTGTTGTATAAGTTTTAATTCCTGTTCGCGATTTAAAAAACCGGCCCGGCGAGGATCCTCCGCTCTCGGGTGAGGGTTACGGACTAAACAAAGCTTATTAGGAACTGGCATTCGAGATACTCCTTTTAAGAATCAGGGCCCAGATTCTTCTATATTTATATCGCAAATATCGTGCCTAGATTTCATTATTAGCCTAGACACTAACCGATAACGAATTAAGAGATCAGCGGAGGCTTGAAATTTATCACCCCATGGCTGGCTAATATATAAGTTTTTTCTACAGCGTTACGTTTGGTAACCGTGACAATCACTTTATCTTGCTCAAGTTTTTCAATCGTTGCAAGTGCGATTGTTTTCTGTCGTCTCTCGCAGCCCAATGATCTGAGAAATACTGATTGCCTGTTGACACTGAAGAGGAAGGCGGTGCCGTTTCCCCCGATAGTTATTGGAAAAGGTTTTGGCGCTCTTTGTTTTTTGCCCGCGATGAATTCCAGGATCAATTTGGTTCTTTCCATGGCCAGTTTCTGAGATGATTTTTCAAGCGGTACCGCCAGCCAGCGGTTGCGCTGTGAGGTGAGCCTAAATTCCCGGATCGGTTTATCGTTTTCAACGCGATTTTCTTCATAAACGGAAATGATCTGTTGGCCATTTTCAACCCGGAAAGCGACTAAAGCTTTTCTCTTTCGGCAGCCGAGGGAATTGAGCAACAAGGGCTTATTATCTATCATGATCAGGTCGAAGGTACCGTTTTTTCTGATCGTGAACGTAAAATATCCTAAGGGAGGCGGGCCGCCTTCAAGAAAGGATTTTATCAGCCGTGAGCGATCATCCGCGAACTGGCGGGTGGAAGGGTTAAGCGGCACTGCTTGCCAAAGTCCGCTGTCTGACAGAATGAATTGATACTGCCGGATAAGCCGGCCATCAAGCTCGTAGACCGTGCAGAATCTCTCCTCGTTTATTAGCTGGAAACGTATTTTGGCTTGTCTCTCGCCAGTGCCCAGGGCTCCGATATGCAGGAGGTTGCCGTTTATTTCGACGAGATTGATTCCTCCATGCCCTTTAATGGTCATGGTGTATTCTTGGCTGGGTTCTTTTCCGGTCAAGATAAAAGCCCGGATTGCCCGTCCCCGCTCGAAGGATAATTGCAGCTCGGTCATGACAAGCGGCTCCGCCCGCCAACCTCCATCCGGCCCTTTTTTAATTGAAAATTCTCTGATCAATTCGCCGTCCAGCTCGCTGACCGCGGCGATTTTCCTTCCGTTTTCCATCCTTAGGCTGATTCTCACCATTCGCTCTTCGCACCCCAGGGGTGTTAAATGAACATCCCTACCGTTAACAGTGATCAGGCTCAGGATGCCGTGATTTGCTTTTTTTATGAAAAGATCGGGGGGCGGGCCGGCATCTTCCAAAAAGGCCAGGATTTTGTCGTGCAGTTCTAATGATTTTTGCCTTCGGGTTAACTTTTCTGGCACAGCTTCCCAAACATCGTTTTCGCGGCGGATGATCTCGAACCGGTTGATCACAGTGCGATCTAATTCAGTGGCCAGAACGTAAGTTTTTTCCTCATTTCTTTCGAAGGAGAACCTGATCAGCCTTGCTTCAGTTCTTCCCATTAACCCGGGAAGGATGATCCGGGTTTGGTCAATGGTCAGCAATTCGTATGTGCCCGCCTGACTGACCAAGCTGATGAATGAGGGAGGGTTGGTCCCGCCGTCCCGAAAGAAAGCGAGCATTGCCTGGATCGGCGTGTAAAACATGGCCAACCAACGGCGGGCGGTTTCATTCCGACTGGCAAGCTTTTCCGCTTGTATATTAGCTCCCAGGAGGCGGCCCTTCGGCAGGTGGCTAAGCAGTTCGAATATTTTCCCCTTGATTTCCAGCTGGCGGCCCTGATTTGATCTGTCCAGCAGGTTAAGGATTAAGAATACATCAGATGTCGAAATATCTTTGCGGCTTAACAATTCGACCAGCGCGCTGAACCTTTGTTCGAACAGACCAGGCCTGTCCATAATGGCCGACAATTCTTTTACCATCTCTTTTTGCCTGGGTGACGCTTCTGGCTGGTGGTGAACGGGGGTGGTTTCATTGTTGGGAACCGGAAGGGGTGAGGGCGCTTCTTTTGCTGATGGGATAGCTGGCAACTCATCCCTCAAAGCCTCTTGGTAATCGGAAGAAAGCCGGTCCAAAGTGAGGCGTGCCAGCGCTCTTTCTTCGGGATTGTAAGCGGCCGGGTCGGCTGTAAAATTATGAAGCGTCTCTTTTTTGCCGTCGTGAAATGGGACCGTTCCATCCAGCGAGATAAATTTGGCCGGGAAGCCTAATTCCCTCCCTTTTTCATGTATTCCATTTTCAATCGCTTTTCTGATAAATGGGGTGGAAAAATCAACAAGATTTAACCTGCCAGTCCTAACTAAGTTTTCAAAATCTGGCTCCTTTAATTTTAATTCAAAATCGCCGATCGCTTCGAATAAACCAATGTTCCCTTCGTGCATCAAGTCCGTTAAATTCAAGCCCCGGTTTTCATATTTACGAGCGAAACTTCGCACCAGCTGATCATTTTCTCTGATCAGAATATCTAAGGCTGTCCTTCTTTGAAGCGCCCCCTCTCTGACCCTGCTAAAAAGGTTAAGAAACCTTTGGGTATTCGGCTCGAGCTGAGGATTCGGGAAACCGGCTTCCGGATGGAATGTTAATTTAATAGCAGAAATAATTGGCGGCATTGTCCATGCTCCTCTTTGCTATATATATATCGATGAAAATATGGAGAAATTTCGATTTATGAAGAGGTTTTATTAAGAAATCTTTTAAATTCCCACACCAAGCTACTTGGTGTGGGAATAAACCAGATGTCTTTTCCAGTTCAGGTTATCAGTATCTGGAAAATCGCTGCGGTAGTGGGCGCCGCGGGATTCTTTTCGGTCCAGGGCGGCTTGCGTAATGAGTTTAGCAACCAGAGTCAGATTCTTTAATTCAATCTCGTTTTTTGTGCAGGGAGTATAATCTAATTTATTTTCTACTTCTCCCAGCATTTTCAAGGCGTGGGAAAGGGTAGCTTCCGATCGGATAATCCCAACCTCTTTCCACAGTGTGCTTTTTATGATCAGTTTAAAACGCTGAATGTCAACTTCTTTTATCTGGCAGATGCGGTGCTCTAATTCAGATACGAGATCAAGTTTGGATATTTCTTTAGCTTCTCTTTTAGCCGCGAGCGCCGCGCGATGACCAAAAACCAAACCGTCTAAAAGAGAATTTGAAGCCAGACGATTGGCGCCGTGGACGCCCAGCGAGGCGCATTCACCCGCGGCATAGAGAGCGGCAAGATTGGTCCTGCCATCGCTGTCCGTTTTTATTCCACCCATTGAATAATGGGCGGAGGGAGCAACCGGGATATTATCTTTAGTAATATCCAGACCGCGCTCAAGACAAGTTTTATAAATTACCGGGAAGCGTCTTTTTATGTTTTCCGGGCCAAGATTAGCTAGGCTGAGAAAAACATGGTCGGATGAGGTTTCTTTCATTTCCTGAAAGATAGCGCGGGCAACAATATCGCGGGGAGCCAGTTCGCCTTTGGTATCATATTTTTGCATGAAGCGTTCGCCTTTAATGTTGAGCAGCTGTGCCCCTTCGCCGCGCACCGCTTCGGAGATTAAAAATCGGGGAAAGGCGACCATATCTTTTAGCTCTTCAAATTGGACCAGCGAGGTAGGGTGGAACTGAATAAATTCCATGTCGGTTACTTCCGCACCCACCCGATAAGCCATGGCTACTCCATCACCAGTAGCGACTTCGGGATTGGTGGTATATAAATAAACCTGTCCCAAGCCGCCGGTGGCGATCAGGGTAGATTTTGCGAGGAAAAACTTTATTTGATTGGTTTGCTGGTCAAGCGCTTTGACGCCGAGACAGCGGCCGTCTTTAACCAGCAGATCCATGCCCAGCATATAGGTTTGGATTTCTGCCATTTTTTCCGAAACGATGTGCCAGCCGAGGGTTTTCTGGATTTCTTCACCGGTGGCATCCCCCGCATGCAGGATCCTTCTTTGTTTATGCGCGCCTTCCAAAGCTAGCGCATAGCCGGTTCCACTTTCAGTTTCAGCGCGATCAAAGCGCGCGCCCATCTCGATCAGCTCTTTAACTCTTTCCACACCTTCGGTTACCAGGATCCTTACCGCTGCTTCTTCGCAAAGCCCGGCGCCGGCGGCAATCGTGTCCTCGAAATGGAATTGGGTTGAGTCGCGGATCTGATCGATAGCAGCGGCAATTCCCCCCTGTGCCTTTTCGGTAGCGGACTCGCCAATTTTTCCTTTGGTAAGAATGATAACTTTGCCATATTTGGAGGCTTCTAAAGCGGCAGAAAGCCCGGCGATGCCTCCACCCACAATTAGAAAATCGCAGGTTTCAATATGGTTTGGCATATTTTGATTATACAACCAAGATTGAGAATTGACAAATCGTAGAAGCTATCAATGAATTCGACACGAAGGTTGTTGCATTCCTGGCTTCGTCATAACGATCTGCCATAATTGGAGGCCTCTGGTCCTAAAATCGGCGGCGCAAGATAATAAATAGAATTTCCACATTCTATAAAATCTTTCGCCGTACTTTTCTTTTAACTCTGGCCAGGCGTTCTCGAAATTCGCATCCCAGGCCATCAGCGTCTTATCATAATCCGGACCAAAATTGTGCAGGTCTTCCCAAACGAACAGCCCCTCCATCGCCTGCGCAAGTTGTTTAATGGAGGGGATCATACCTACCTGAAAGATATATTTTTTTGTCCAACTATTTAACGTTGAAACCGAAATATTCCCTCCGATGGTATGCACAAAGGCGATGCCGTTATCTTTCAGGGTTCTATTCACCACTTCAAAATAGGTTCTGTAATTCTTATGACCCACATGTTCAAGAATGCCGATAGAAATAACTCGGTCATAATGGCCCTTAACTTCCCGATAATCTTGAACTCTAAGTTCAACCGGCAGCCCCTTACACAATTCCCTGCCGAGCTCAACTTGCTCCTTAGAAACGGTTACCCCTAAAACCTTAGCCCCATGTTTTTCCGCAGCGTATTTAGCAAATCCGCCCCAACCGCAACCCAGGTCAAGGACGGTCATGCCGGGCTTAAGGTCTATTTTTTTGCAAACCAGCTCTAGTTTTGCTTCCTGTGCCTCGTCAAGATTTTTGGCGTCTTTCCAATAACCACAAGTATAAATCATCCTCTTATCCAACATTGCCCGGTACAGGTCATTGCCCAGATTGTAATGTCGTGCTCCATAGGTAACCGATCTTCGCTTTGAGGCTAAATTAAAGGTTTTAGAGATAAAGTGTTCGATAATCGTTCTGAGGTTTTTTTTGATTCTTTGATCAACCCTAGCCCTAAATAAATGACATAAAAATTCATCGAGCCTTTTGCAATCCCACCAACCATCCATATAGGATTCACCCAGCCCCAAAGGACCTTCCGCCAGAACCCGCGAAAACACCCGGTTATTATGGACCTGGATATCCCAGGGCCGATCACCATTAACTTTTATATCGGCTAGAGACAATATCTCGTTAAGTACTTTTCCAATCATCTTCTTTTCCTACCAAAAATATCGTTCAAATAATAACATTTTTCCACACCCAATTAAAAGGTTTATTGAAAGCAATCTTTTATAATGCTGAATAGGCTATATTTCTTTATTGATTTGACGGAATAATTTGAACCATTAATGATAGCTTTAGCTGCTTCCAATCCGCTTTCCACCGCCGGCTCGATCCCTTCCCCCAGATCGCGGGTGGCCAGGCCCAAGGCGTCACCGATAATAAAGGCGTTTCCGATTTGTCCGGTCTGGATATTTTCTCTCAAATAATAAACATAACCTTTGGGAGCAAACGGATAATCATTTACCAAAGAAAGGTTACTTAGTTTTCGGACAAAATATCCCCAATAATCTCGAATGGTCCGGTGCTTAGCTTTTAACGCTTCCAGCGATCCGCCAATTCCAATGTTTAAGTATCCTTTTCCTTTAGGCACATACCAGGAATAACCAGGAAATTTATTTTCAAAAAACCACAAGTAGCAATTTGGATCTGTATAGTTATAAGCAAACTCCTGTTCCATGGTGACGACGGCTCTGGTCCTGGGGTTGATCGCCTTAAAAAAAGTATTGTAAACCGGGCAAAAAGTCCCACCGGCCCCAATCAGATACCGGCAGCGGTATTTTTCATCAATAATGTAAAATCCGTTCTCGACTCGAATGTCTTTCACGGGATGAGTTTCAACTTTAACACCCGAACGTTGCAAGAGCCATTCATCAAACTCCCATCGCCTGATGGAATATTGTTTTGCGCGCAGCTTAAGAGTAAGCCCAAAAATATTAACGTGTAAATAATCTAAAAGGTTCAGGCTGTGGGGATAACTATTCAGATCGATTTTTAAGTCTGTAACAACTTTGGGGGTGATCCATCCGGCGCATAATTTCAGGCGGGGAAAACTTTCCTTATCCAGTATCAAACAGTCGACCCCGCTTTCTCTCAGCTGCCAGGCGCAAGTTGAACCCGCCGGTCCACCGCCAACGATAATAACTTCAGAATAAATCACAATTTAAACAACTCGACACGAAGGCTGTTCCGTACCGGGCTTGGTCATTACGACCTGCCATAGTTGGATGCCTCTGGTCCTAAAATTTGCGGCGTTAGATAATAAATAGAATTTCCACATTCTATAAAATCTTTCACCATACTTTTCCTTCAGCTTTGGCCAGGCGTTCTCAAAATTTACATCCCAGGCCATAAGCGTTTTGTCATAATCCGGGCCAAAATTGTGCAGGTCTTCCCAAACAAACAGGCCCTCCATCGCCTGCGCAATTTGTTTAATGGAGGGGAGCATGCCTACCTGAAAAATATATTTATTCGTCCAACGCTCTCCCGTCGAGACTGAAATATTTCCTCCGATGGTATGAACAAATGCGATGCCGTTATCTTTCAGGTTCCTATCCACCACTTCAAAATAGGTTCTATAGTTCTTATGGCACACATGTTCAAGAATGCCGATAGAAATAACTCTGTCATAATGGCCTTTAACTTCACGATAATCTTGCAGCCTAATTTCAACCGGCAGCCCTTTGCACGATTCCCTGCCGAGCTCAACTTGCTCCTTAGAAATCGTTACCCCTAAAACCTTAGCCCCATATTTTTCCGCAGCGTATTTAGCAAATCCGCCCCAACCGCAACCCAGGTCTAGGACAGTCATGCCCGGTTTGAGCTCTATTTTTTTGCAAACCAGCTCCAGTTTTGCTTCCTGCGCCTCATCAAGATTATTAGCACCCTTCCAATAACCGCAAGTATAAATCATCCTCTTGTCCAACATCGCCCTGTACAAGTCATTGCCCAGATTGTAATGTTGTGCTCCATAGGTAACCGATCTCCGCTTTGAGGCTAAATTAAAGGTTTTGGATAAAAAGAGCTCGATAACCATTCGGATATTCTTTTTAATTTTTTGATCAGCCTTAGCCTCAAATATATGGCAGAGAAATTCATCGAGCCGTTTACAATCCCACCAACCATCCATATAGGCCTCCCCCAGTCCCAGAGAACCCTCCGCCAGAACCCGCGAAAATAACTGGTTGTTATGAACTTGAATATCCCAGGGCCGATCACCATTAATCTTTATATCGGATAGAGACAATATTTCGTTAACTACTTTTTCAATCATTTGCTTTTCTTATTAAAAAATCGTTCAAATAAAACGTTTTTCTTTATCCTATCAACAAGCTAATTATGTGTCAATAAAGAAGCGGTTTGATAAGAGAGTTACATGAATGTTAAAAGGGTTATTAAAAGCTATCTTTTATGATGCTGAATAGACTATATTATAATCGACAACTGGGCTGTTTTGTCCCGGGTCTGGTCATAACGATTTGCCACAATTGGATGCCTCGGGTCCTAAAATCGGCAGCGCAAGATAATAAAAAGTATTTCCACATCCTATAAAATCTTTCGCTGTACTTTTCCTTCAGCTTCGGCCAGGCGTTCTCAAAATTCGCATCCCAGGCCATCAGCGTCTTATCATAATCCGGCCCAAAATTGTGAAAGTCTTCCCAAACGAATAAACCTTCCATCGCCTGCGCAATTTGTTTAATGGAAGGAAGCATGCCAACCTGGAAAATATATTTTTTGATCCAACGGTCTGCCATTGAAACGGAAGTGTTTCTTCCAATAGTATGAATAAAAGCGATGCCGTTATCTTTCAGGTTTCTATCCACCACTTCAAAATAGGTTCTGTAATTCTTATGCAGCACATGTTCAAGAATGCCAATAGAAATAACTCGGTCATAATGGCCTTTAACTTCCCGATAATCTTGCAGCCTAATTTCAACCGGCAACCCTTTACATAATTCCCTGCCAAGCTCAACTTGTTCCTTAGAAATCGTTACCCCCAAAACCTTAGCCCCATATCTTTCCGCAGCGTATTTTGCAAAACCTCCCCAACCGCAACCCAAGTCAAGCACCGTCATGCCGGGTTTGAGTTCTATCTTTTTGCAAACCAGCTCCAGTTTTGCTTCCTGCGCCTCATCAAGATTTTTTGCATCTTTCCAATAACCACAAGTATAAATCATCCTTTTATCCAACATTGCTCTGTACAAATCGTTGCCTAGATTATAGTGTTCTGAACCGTAGGTGAACGATCTGCTTTTGGATGCCAAATTAAATGTTTTAGATAATAAGAGATCAATCACATTTCCAATATTCCTCTTAAGCTTTTCATCAACCTTTGCTTTAAAGATATGGCAGAAAAACTCATCAAGCCTTTTGCAATCCCACCAGCCATCCATATAGGCTTCACCCAACCCTAAAGAACCCTCCGCAACCACCCGGGAAAATAACCGGTTGTTATGGACCTGGATATCCCAGGGCCGATCACCATTAATTTTTATATCGGCTAATTTCAGCATATCTTTAAATATGTTCCCAATCATTTTACTTACCTCCTCCTATTAATAATTGAATCAAAATATTCTTAATCTAACATAACTATAGGACCATAGTATATCAACAAAGAAGGGGTTTGACAAAACCGCCAGAGGCCTGATAAACTGGTTTAGTCATGCACGAGTTTGGGACAAAAATCCTGATTTTTACCGATAGAAACCCCATCTTTAAGGGTGGGGCGGTGATGATTGTCGGTTTGCTGGCCTTGCTCTTTGCGTTATGGATGCAGCGTCGCTGGAAAGAACCGATCCGAGGAGGGTTCTTGGTTTTTATTGTTATTTCTATCTTTATTGTCCTGTACGGACTGTTTATTCTCGTTTTTCAGCCGCACTGGTGGAATTTGCCATACTAGAGATCTAAATGTTGAACTTCAAACTTCAAAATCTAAACTTCCTGCCTGCCGGCAGGCAGGCAAAACAAATCCCAATTTATAAATCCCAATTTTGTAATTTTGGATTTGGAAATTGTTTTGGATTTTGAGGTTTGAAGTTTGGATTTCCGCGAAGCGTTGGGGGATCGTCTAATGGTAGGACAGCAGCCTCTGGAGCTGCGTGTGAGGGTTCGACTCCTTCTCCCCCAGCTTTCCCATCGGCGCAAACTCCCCCTTAAGTGTGAAATGAGTTTATTTAATCTTAAAACCCGCCGGCACCTTGAACTTGTCCGCTGGCACCTCTACGTTTTCCTGGAAACTGACCGCTTTTACGAGTGAATAGGTACTGCTGCTATTAAGCTCGATCATCATAAGCACGCCCTTATAACCGGCCAGCTTCGTGATCTGGCCTTTTCCATCATTAATAATAAATACCTCGCAATTCTTTCCGGCAATGGTCATGCCGGGCGCTTTCTTCACTTTTCCAGCTTTAATATCCTGGTTCGAAAACTCATCCCAGGAAACCCGCAGTTCGGTGCCACTATAAGCCTTGCCCTGCTTGGAAGCGGTTTTGTGGGCATACCCCACCTGGTATATATCGCTGCCATCGCTGAAATACGATTTATTCAGCACCTTGCCGTTGTACGTATCTTTGCATTCTTTCATCCCATAGTCATCAAAATAAACGGTTATCTTTTGCGGAGGAAGACTGAAATTTCCCATTTTCGTAGTGTAATTATAAGTAATGATTCCTGATTTGATATCGTACTTTTTGATTTCAGCGCCTGTCTTAACCTGTGCAAAAATAAATATCAACCCGAAAAAGAGCACAATTATTTTTCGCATAACTTTTCCTCCTTATGAATCATTATCCTACTAATAGGCTCATTAAAAGTCAAGCAATAGCGTCCCGATCTTTTTGATAAGAAAAGAAGTATACTTAGGCATTCCGAGCGAGGCCGAGTCCGACGAGGCTGAGTCGAGGAATAATAAACAATGCCATACTATGTCTACATTCTTGAATGTTCAAATAAAGCCCTTTATACAGGAATAACCACAAACCTTAAGCGTCGTTTTGCTGAACATCGGGCAGGTGAGGGCGGGCATTATACCAGCTATAACCGTCCGGTCAGGATCCGTTATTATGAAGAACACCCTGACCGCAGCTCCGCTTCCAAACGCGAAGCGCAGATCAAACGCTGGCCCCGCACTAAGAAGTTGGCTTTGATCAAGGCAGATAAAGGTTTTATTATTTATCACTTGAAATGCCGCTTACAGACTGGGCGAAATTGATATAAAATATATTCAGAGTATTCTGTAAAATCATTATAATGAAAAATCTTTCTCACATTGCCCAATTTAGATTTAAACCGATACCACCCTATAGCTTTGAACTGACCGTGAAAAAGCCCGCTGGTTGGAGCTGGTTTACACCTTATGAGAAATGGGAGAAGGGCACGATCTGGTCGGGGTTCTGGTTTGAAAAGATGCCGATCGGCGTAAAAGCGCATTCCTCTAAAAATGAATTTATCCTTGACCTATATTCCGCGAAAAAATTATCTCAAGAACAGTTATCACGCCTCAAGCGCCAAATGAGCGAGTCGCTTGGTGTTAACGAAGACCTTCGGCCCTTCTATAAGTTGATGAGAAAGCATCGCATTCTCAAAGATTTGGTCCAACATCTATACGGGATGCATGAGGGGTGGGGGATGAATATCTTTTCTTCGCTGACGCTCGCCATTCTTTTGCAGATGGCGCCGATTAAGCGATCGGAAGAAATGTGGGACTGCCTGATAAGAAAGTATGGCCAGAGAATTAAATTTGATAACAAGACAATCTTACTCTGGCCCAATGAGGGAACGATCGCAAAGCTCCGGCCACAGGAAATAGCTCAAACATGCAAGGTCGGTTATCGAGCCAAATTCCTGGTCCGGCTGGCGCGGCAATTGGTTGCTGGATTTCCCAGTATTGAAGAGTTAGCTCAAATGACGCCGGAGGAAGCAAATAATAAATTGATGGAGCTCTTCGGTGTCGGAGAGTACACAGCGGGTTTTGCCTCGCCCCATCCGAGTTTTTCCCTGGATGTCTGGAGCATTAAGATCTTTTATCCCATCATCTTCGGTAAACGCGCTCCGGCGAAAGATCCACGATCGGTCATCAAAAAAGCAACCCTGGCCGCGGAAAAGCTGTGGGGTGAGTGGCGCGGAATGGTTTTGGTGTACGTCCTCAATGATCTGCCGTATCTGGCTAAAAAGTTCAAAATCCCGATAGATTAAACGTTGATATTGGGGAAAGTCAACGTTTTTTCAACCCTGAGAGAGAAAAAACGGGAATGTAAATTTTCTACCACCGTGTAGACGCAGCCCTGCCTGGCCTGCTTGGCGATAAAAGCTTTCTCCCCGGTGATCGTGATATCCCTAATTGAAAGGTCTTCTTTAAATATTTTCGCCAGATGATCCCAGGCCGTTTTGTCCGTCATTCCGGCTTCAAACCAGGGAGTGCCGTTGTGGCCGAGGGCATCTACCATGACCACCGGCGCCGTCAGTCCCGGCATTCCGTTAAGCCATTTTTCGATGTTGGCGCGGTCCGGCGCGGCGGCGAAGATAAAAATAGGCGCCAGACTGGCGGTCAGGTGATCTCCCAGACGTTTCAAGTAAGCCGCGTACCGGGCTTGGACCTTATTCATTTCAGCTTTAGCTAGTTCTTGTTGTGCGAAACGCAGCGCAAAGATATTGGGATAACTGGATAGGGGATGAACGACTAGCTCCGCCTGGGTGGTTGTCATTTGCTTAAGGGTTTGAACCACATCTTTAACCCGCTGAAATTGAGCCTGGTCAAAGGATGCTTGACGGGAACGATCGAGACTGATGATATCGATGATTCTTAATTTGCTGGCGGTTAGCATACTAAAGATATATCGAATCGAATAAATAAAAATTTCGCTCTAGTTCCTAAATCTTGCTTTTTTCCATAAATGGAGTATCCTTGTTGTCGTGATAGTTTATCTGGTTCGCCACGGTGAAGCGGTAGCGGAAGAAGTCGATCCCGCGCGGCCATTGACGGAAAAGGGGAGAGCGGAGGTGGAGGCGACGGCGAAAGAGTTGAAGGAAGAGAATGTCAGGATTGATGAGATCTGGCACAGCGGCAAACTGCGTGCCAGGCAGACGGCCGAGATCATTGCCGGGGTCCTGGATATTTCTAAGGTAATTGAAAAAGAAGGCCTCAAGCCCAACGACTCCGTTACTCCGATCGCGGCCCAGATCCGCCACAGCAACAAAACCCTCCTCATCGCCGGCCATTTACCTTTCCTCCCCAAATTAGCTTCTCTGCTCAAGACCGGAACGGAAGATAAAGAGCTTAAGGTTAGAATGGAAGATAAAGAAGCGGAGGGGTTTAGGCAGGGTGGGGTTGTGAGGATTTCTTTTTAGTCCACGGTCAGCCACTTCTTGAGCCACTCAATCATCTTCTCCGGTTTATCCTGGAAATAGCTGTAAGACTCAAACCGGTGTTTTGTGTTTTCTATCCAGAAGAACTCTTTGGGTTGCGGTGTCGCCTCATAAAAGCTCAGGATGTCGGTTAATTCCGTCCATGGATCATGGATCGCCTGAACGTAGAGTGTCGGGACCTTGATGTCTTTCGCGTATTCTTTGGGCGACATCTTTCCCAGCGGATGAGCTCCCCTTAGGACGACGAACAGTTTTATCAGCGGCATGAGGAGGAGGGCAAGGGGCGGGGTCAGGATTTTTTTCGTGTAAGTGCGGACAAAGACTTCCATGGAGATCGGTTGGATCGCCATGAGGCATTTGACCCCTTTAAATGCTTCCGGCCGTTTGCTCATGGCGATGATGGTGGCATTGGCGCCCATGCAGAAGCTGACAAAACTGATCTCGAAGTTTTTCGTTGCTTCCCGGTTCCTGACAAATTGCAGCGCCGCGACCACATCCTTGTATTCTTCCAGCCCGACACCGGCCATACCCTTGTTAGGGTCGGGCCCGCTTTCACCATGATTGCGAAAATCAAACATCAGGACCCAATAACCATTGTTGTGTAAGTGCCGGGCGGTTTTTAAGAACTCGATCTCTTTATTATAAAGCTTGGTAGGATTTTTATAGGGTACCGTCGAACCATACTTGGTTAATCCTCCCACGTGGGTCATGATCACCAGTTTTTGTTTATTCCCGGGGATCAGCCAGCCTTTTATCTTAACGCCGTCTTCCGTGGTAAACTCAACCGCCTCAAATTCCATTCCGTAATCTTTTGGATTTTTTGGGACCGGCTGGCGGTTGAGGTAGACGATCGTGCCGGAAATGAAATAGGCCAGGCCCACATATATTAGAAGAAGGATTACAATAATCGAGTAGATCATACTATAAATTTAGCAGAATATTACGGGAGAGGCAATGTTAATTCTTGCGAAAGAAGTAATTGTTAGGGATCAGACAAACAAAGGCTAAGACCTACCTAGTACGCTCAAAAACGATGGACCAATTTGTGAAGTCCATAGGGCTGATGCGGAGCATGACAACAAAAGAAATATTATCACCATATCTCTGATAAAGATATTCCCATTGGGTTGCTAGAAAATTTGCTGCGCCTATGGTTCCTAATTCAGAAAGACCAGCTGCATAAAAAACGCACCTATTTCGCTCATGATCCACAATGCGTTCAACAAATCCGTATGTTCCATCATTTATTGGAGGTAGATTATTTATTATCATTGCTGCTCCATCCGGCTGGAATCGAACTTGAGAATGATATGTTGTCTCTACAAGAGCTGATGCGGCATTATACCCAGGACCGCCTAATGTTACGAATGAAGATGAATTGTCTATTTGTTCCTGGGTTATTGGTGAGGGTAAGATTTGCACTTGAACGTCAGAGATTAGGAGTTTGCTTAACAAGCCTGGTCTTTCAGAAAGAGAAGGGAGAAGATAATTAAAAAGATTGTAAAAATGATTTACTATAAGCATCTCCCCAAAAGGGCCTGCAGAACCCCCAAAGGATCTTGGTTGGCCGTCTATTCCAATTGCGCCGCCGGGGAGAATTCTGAGATTTGATAAATAAATAATTAATCTTCTAGATGTAACCAGACCATAAAATTTAAGAAGATTTGTGCGATGCGTAAAAATCAAGACAAACCAACCAAGAAATATAACTATTAAAAGAAAAATAAAACTTGCAATAACATTATTTGTAATATTTTCAATCATTTTAGTTTGTAGATAAGCCCGATATATCAAAAAAATAATTCCTAAAATGAGTCCAATTGCTAATATAAAAAGAGAAAAATATTTTGTTATTCTTTTAAAAGTATGTCTCATAATTACGTTCCTTTAACATTAATAAGAAAAATATTTTATTGATGCTAATCTGCTCATATTCTCCCACCACAATCTTTGGGTATCAATGTTTTGGGGGCTAGGGACTGGGGGCTAGGGATTTGACTGAACAATTTAAAATGCTCTCATATTATTAAGCTTCTATTATTCGCTCCAATCAAAAAGATAGTAGTAACTTGCTACTTCTGTAGAAAGTGTAGAAGTAGTTACATCGAAACTCCTAGTTGCGCCAGCGGGAACATCTGTTCCGGTAACATATGAGTATGAAATATCAATGATCTTTCCTGAGCTATCCTTTGAGACAAAAATTATTTTAACAAAAGTCGTAGCAGTTGTGCTTTTATTCTTTATTTCTCCCAAATATTCTCTTTTGCCAAAATAATCACTTCCCTCCGTAATGCTTCCAACTATTTCAAATGAAGCCATAGGCGTAGATGTTGAAAAGTTTTCCCAATCGATTAAGTAGGTAAAACTTGCAACATCGGAGTAATTGGTCGTAGTACTAACGTAAAAGGCTCCGGTGTCTCCTGGTCGTAAACAAGTATTAGTATTGGATGAGGTTTTTAAAACAGTTCCATCTATGTAAGAATAATCGGTCGCGATAACATTTCCGCTTGAATTTTTCATTGTTATATGGACTTTAACGAAATTAACTGTTGTGGAGCCATTATTTTGCACTTCACCGTAGAAATTGGCATAGCCCAAGCTGCTTTGCCTTTCATTAATTGAGCCTTTAAGAACAATATTTGTGCTAGTTATTGTTGATGTTGTCGTTGCTGTGGTTGTAGATGAACTAGGGGTTGAACTTGTATTAGTAGTAGTTGTTGTTTCAGGTTTCTGAGCCGTTGAGCAGCCTGTAATAAGTATTAACAGAGCTATGCCAAATAAGTTTATATATTTCATAGCGCTGTTAACATTCTCCCACCGCCATCTTGGGGTGTCAACGGGTCAGGGGATCAGGACATCAGAGGATCAGTGAATCAGAGGGAGCCTGATACCCTGTTGCTCTGATAAGCCGCCTACTGATCTGCTGGTAGTCTGATATGCAGTTAAATCCCACCGCCATCATGGGGTGTCAATGTTTTAGGGGTTGGGTGCTTGAGGGGCTAAGACTTTGGGCGGACAAGCAACTTATAAAGTGCCGCGCTAAGATAGGGAATAATTACTGCGCCGGCAAGGACGATCAGCAATTTATAACTTATATGATGCATAATTAGTACATCCTGTAATAGAATAATCAGAAGGACAGCGATAAATAGTATTAGCGCGAGGGTGTTACTCAGGGCGTAGGGTTGAGAAGGTTTTATGAAGTAGAAGAAAAGGAGAAGAAGAACGGTCAAGAATATAAAGTAAGTATAGGGGCGAAGCGCTTCGGCAATATAATATTTCTGCGTTACCGTAAAAATATAACCTACGATGAAAGTGATGATAAACACTCCGGTCTCTTTTAAGTTTAGCTTATACATTTTTGCCCTCCAAGATTCTGTTAAATGATTTATTTCCCGTGATCCTTAAAAGTATAAATTAATATTGCCCCAATAATGATGGTCGGGACGATATAAGCCCAGGCGGTTCCGGCTAAAACGGTTAAAGGATAACCGGTTGACCATGTTTCCGGGGAGCTCGCCGCATGCGCCAGGAGCCTTAAACCAGTCGAACAAAAAATCGCGGAGAGCACGATCCCCACTAACCATAAAATCGTCAATTGCCCTTTATTCATTTCTTTTCACCTCCAAAGTATTCTTGCACCGTAGCCTTTGGCTGTCAATCTTTTGGGGACTAGGGACTGGGGAAAAGGGACTAAGGGAATGGGAAGAAAGAACCGGGAACCGGGCAGGCGCCAATCGGGCGTCGCTTAACACGAATTGCCTAACAAAATACCAAATTATGATAAATGTTGGGTAATGTATCGTTGACCGGCGTTACCTAACAAGATATAATATTCGTACATTTGTTAGGTAATAGGAGGATTTATGAGGGGAGTTATAAAAGGAGTGCTGGCCGAGGAGCTTGAGAACTCCATCAGGATGAAAAAGAGCTATGAAGAAGCGCTGAGAAAACTGCCAAAAGGATCGCTGGCGATCAAAAGAATACGGGGGCGTGAATACTGTTATCTGGCGGAAAGGGTGGGAAGGAAAGTAAAATATAAATATTTAGGGAAGCTATCTGATCTGGAGAAAAAGAAGTACTTGGAAGCGACAAAATTAAGGGCAAAATACAGGAAGTTGCTATCGCAGGTCAAGAAACAGATAAAATATCTGAAGGGGAGCTTGCGTGGAAAACAGGCAATTTGAGCTTTGCCTCGAGGTCCTGCGCCGATTTGATAAAGAAGGATTGTTGGATAAAATAATCCTCATTGGGAGCTGGTGTTTGTTGTTTTATCAGAATTATTTTAAGGGCAAGGAAGGATCTCGGTTTTCTTCATTCAAAACAAGAGATATCGATTTCCTTATTGATAAGCCTTCCCAAATAAAGAAACACATAGACGTTCCTGAATTATTAAAGGATTTGGGTTTTGTGGTTCAATTCAAAGGAAATAAAGGATATTTAAAACTTGACCATCCTGAACTCATTCTCGAATTTTTGGTCCCCGAAAAAGGAAGGGGATCGGATAAGCCATATCCTCTGCCAAATTTGGGGATGAATGCCGTCCCTTTAAGATTTTTGAGCTTTCTTTCTCAGAATACTATTAAGATCGATTATCAGGGCATAGCAGTTACTCTGCCTCATCCAGCGAACTTCGCTTTGCATAAATTGATCATTTTTCAAAGACGAGTGAAACAGGAAAAAGCTGAGAAAGACAAAAAGGCTGCGATTGATGTTTTAAGGGCATTAATTGAAATTGGGAAAAAAGGGTCAATTATCAAAGCGTATAGCTCAATCCCGGAAAAATGGCAAAAGAAAATAATTAAGGGGTTGAAAGAATCTAATGCGACTGAAATAATCGCTATCCTGGTATCTTGATAATCTTAGCGATCGGGAGCGCTTTTTCACAGCAGTCATTATCCCCCATGGTTGATCTCCTTTGACGGGACTCTTCTGCGCTGTTTTTTCTCGGATTGGATTTTCTTCCCTCTCAGCATTTTTTCTTTGGCGCGCTTTGATCTTTTGCGCTTCTGCCTTCTGATCTTCTCTCTTTCTTTTTGTTTCCGGCTTTTTTCTCCGAGGATTTTGCTTTCGATCTTGTCCAGTAACAGCCTCCAGGCCAAAAAGCGGTTTAAAGTCTGAGAGCGCTCTTTCTGCATCTTAACTTCAATTCCGGTTGGAATATGTTTTAGATAGACCGCGGTTGAAACCTTGTTCACATTTTGCCCGCCGGCTCCCGACGACCGGATGAATCTTTCTATGACATCTTCTTTCCGGATGCCGTACTTCTTCATCCTATTTTCAATTTCAGTTAATTTCTGTGGATTAATAAAAGTCATATTTGCTTGATTATTCTCCCACCGCCATCTTGAGGTGTCAAATCTTTTGGAAGCTTGATTTAGCTGGAGCGCGGGAGTAAGATTCCATTGCAAAAATGGATAGACAAGATTACCAATTAATCCGTTCCCGCAGGAGAACACTAGCTCTTGAGATCTTGCGGGATGGCAATTTAGCCGTTCGAGCTCCGCGGGAGATATCGCTTGAGTTTATTAATCGGTTTATAGAGCAGAGAAAGAAATGGATTGAGCGAAATCAACGGGTCGCACGGGAAAGAACGAGAAGCGCCTCTAAAATGGAAGCCAAATCTGAAGAGGAGATTGAAAAGCTTAGAGAAGAAGCCAGTCAAAAGCTTTGTGAGCGGGTGAGATATTTAGCCAGTCTGATGGGCCTTAGCCATGGCAGGATCAAGATAACCAACGCCAAAAGCCGCTGGGGATCTTGCCAGAGGAACGGGAATTTAACCTTCAGCTGGCGCCTGGTCATGGCGCCTTGGCCGGTAATTGATTATGTGGTTATTCATGAGCTGACCCATTTGTTGGAGCATAATCATTCAAGACGCTTTTGGGAAAGGGTTCGGCGGGTTTATCCGGAATATAAAAACTGCAGGAAATGGTTAAAGGATAACGGGCATTTGTTGATGATATAAAAGGTATCAGGTAGAATTGTCGAAGATTAGTTTGGATTAAGGAGGATTTATGCTGGATGAAACCATAAAAAAATCTATTTTAGTCTTTCAGAAGAATGAGATCACCGAATATTTTATCTATGGGTTGCTTTCACGGCATGAGAAAAGCAAGCAGAATCAATCGGTCCTGCATAAAATAGCTGAAGAGGAGCTGAGCCATTATCAGGTTTGGAAGAAATATACCGGGATCGAGCTGTCTCCGGATAGGCTGAAAATAGCCTGGTATTATGTGATTGCGAAATTGTTTGGCGTCACCTTTGCCACCAAGTTGATGGAGGCGGGAGAGAAGGGGGCACAGAAGGTTTATGGCCAACTGGTTAGGACCGTTCCTGAAGCCGAAAAGATCATGCACGACGAAGAGGGCCATGAAAACGAGTTGATCTCTATGATCGATGAGGAAAAATTGAAGTACATCGGCTCGGTGGTGCTGGGTTTGAACGACGCCCTGGTCGAACTGACCGGAACTCTGGCCGGATTGACGTTTGCTTTGCAGAACTCTAAGCTGGTAGGAGTGGCGGGGTTGATCACCGGGATCGCCGCTTCACTTTCCATGGCGGCCTCAGAATATCTCTCCACCAAGACCGAGGCCGGAGAAAAAAATCCTCTGCGCGCTTCTTTTTATACGGGAGTAACCTACGTTCTGGCGGTAGCCATTTTGATCGCGCCCTTTCTTATACTCAGCAACCACTTTGTTTCATTGGCGATTTCCCTTTTAAGCGCGATCCTGATGATCTGGGTCTTTACTTTTTATTTCTCCGTGGTGAGGGAAGTCTCTTTTCGCCGTCGCTTCGTTGAAATGGTTGGGATTTGTTTAGGGGTAGCGAGTTTGAGTTTTATCCTCGGCCTGGCAGTCAGGCAATTTTTGGGGATTACAATCTAATTTTGTTTATACGTAAATGACTAAAATTTAGTTATCCGATAAAAAAATAACTTAGCTACTTCAGCCAGAAAGATATAGGCCAAAACGATTAAACCTAGGGCCCCCAAAAAAGAGACCGGCAAAGCCATAAAGCCAAACCATTGGTTGAGATGAAGATAAGGGAAAGCGATCGCCAGCAAGACCGCTAATAAGGTGGCGCCAAATAAATACCCGCTGGGCCGGCTCTTCCAGAAATATTTACGGGTGCGGATGATCAAAACGATGGTGGCGGCGGAAACCACCGATTCGATAAACCAGCCGGTTCTGAATTGAGCGACGTTAGAGTGCAAGAAAAAGAAGAGCACGCCAAAAGTGGCAAAATCAAAAATTGAGCTCAAGGGGCCAAAGACCAGCATGAAATTGCGGATAAAATTAATATCCCAGCGGCGGGGCTTATTAATTAGCTCCTGATCCACGCTGTCCGTCGCGATCGTCATCTCCGGCAGATCGGTAAGCAGATTGTTCAGCAGGATCTGCTTGGGAAGCAGCGGAAGAAAAGGGAGGAAGAGCGAGGCGGCCGCCATGCTGAACATGTTTCCAAAATTGGCGCTGGTTGCCATAAACACATATTTAAGCGTATTGGCAAAAGTTTTTCGCCCGGCCTGCACCCCGTCGACCAATACCTCCAGATCCTTTCCCAGCAAGACAATATCCGCCGCTTCTTTCGCCACATCCACTGCGCTGTCAACCGAGATCCCGACATCGGCGGCATGCAGGGCGGAGGCATCGTTGATGCCGTCTCCCATAAAACCGACCACATTTCCCGCTTTGCGCAGCGCCAGGATAATGCGCTCCTTATGGTTTGGTTCCACTTCTGCAAAAATATCGGTAGTATTGACATGTTTGAGCAGCGCTTCTTCGGTCATCCGATGGATCTCTTTGCCTTTGAGGATCTTGGGATGGGGCAGGCCGATTTCCCGGCTGATATAGGCAGCGACCAGTTCGTTATCTCCGGTAATAATTTTCAAAGTAATTCCTAACCGCTTTAAATTAGCAATGATCTCGGCGGCGCCGACTTTGGGAGGGTCAAAAAATATCAAAAATCCCATAAAAGTCATGTCGGTTTCGTGCTCTTTTGACAGAGCCACTCTGGACTCAAAATTTCGATAGGCGATCCCCAAGCAGCGAAAACCCTGACTCCCGAATTCTTTAAATTTTCGCAAGATTTCATTCTTTTCTTTTGCAATATCAATCTTGGTCCCATCGCTACCTTCTGCCGAACTGCAGACCTGAAGGATATTTTCCAGCGCACCTTTGGTTATCATCAAATTGAGATTTTCTTTGGCTACCAAAATACTGATTTTTTTCCGGTCGAAATCATAAGGGATCTCATCTAATTTATGGTAGCCGCCCAGGTTTAGTGACTTGTAGCTACGAATGGCTTCGTCAATCGGATTGGTAAAGCCGGTTTCGTAATAAGAATTCAGGTAAGCGTAGAGCAGGACCTTTTCACTTTCCTGCCCGGCGAGGTTAAGTGCTGAACGGAGCTCAACCTTCCCTTCGGTGATGGTCCCGGTTTTGTCAGAGCAGAGAACATTCATGCTGCCAAAATTTTCGATCGAGGCCAGTCGTTTTACGATTACTTTATCTTGCGCCATGCTCCGGGCGCCGTAGGCCAGGTTGGTCATGACGATGGCCGGTAAAAGTTGGGGAGTGAGTCCCACCGCCAGGGCCAAAGAAAACAGGAACGCTTCCAGGACCGGACGGTTGAAATAAACGTTAATGGCAAAGATCGCGATGATTAACAGCAGCGTTACCTCCATCAGCATATAACCAAAATGGCGGACTCCGTGCTCAAATTCGGTTTCCGGTCGGCGTAGCTGCAGATGGGAAGAGACTTTCCCAAACTCGGTGGTAAGTCCGGTCTTTTCAACTAGCACCGTCGCCGAGCCGCTGATGACATGCGTTCCCATAAAAACCATATTTTTACGTTGTGCGATGGCGGTATCCGCCGGAAGAACACCTTCCATTTTCTCGGCGGGATACGTCTCACCCGTCAGCGCCGCTTCATTTACATAAAGGTCTTTGCTTTCGATAATCAGAGCGTCACCTGGGACCCCGTCTCCGGCATTTAGGATAACAATATCACCCGGGACCACCGCTTCGACCGGGATTTCAATTTCTTTCCCGTCACGCAGCACCATGGCTTTGACCTGGACGGTTGCCAATAGTTTTTCAACCGCGTCATTTGCTCCTTTTTCCTGCCAGAAGCCCAAAAGCCCGCTTAAAAAAACAATCGCAAAAATGATGAGCGTATCGGTATGGTCACCCAGGAAATAGGAAAGACCGGCGGCGAAAATAAGGATCAGCACCAGGGGGCTGCCAAACTGGGAAATTAGCAGGGAAAGTAAATTGGATCTTCTTTCCGGCCTCAAAAGGTTTCGGCCGTATTTTAATAAACGCTGTCGGGCTTCTTCCTCCGACAGGCCTTTGGGCACGGCCTCAAGATTTTTTAACGCCGCACTTACCGTAATGCTCCAAAATGGTTCTGGCATAGTAACGCTGTAATTTTAGCATATCTGCCAGCGATGCGCTGCGTCATATTCTATAAGCATTCCTAAGATTATTTGTGCTATAATTTTAAATAGATGTTAAAAAAGATAACGAAAAAAATACAACTTTACCAGACTAAATTCAGTTTTGGTATGACCTCCGCTACCGTTACCGACCTGGCTCTGATCGTAGGACTGAACCAGACCACCAATGCGAAGATGAGCATTGTCGCCGCTATCCTGATCATTGCTCTGGCGGATAATATCTCCGACTCGCTCGGCATCCATATTTTTCAGGAATCGGAACGGATAGAACAGAAAGAAGTCTGGCTTTCTACCAGCACCAATTTTATAACCAGAATTTTGGTTTCGTTGACTTTTATGCTTTTGGTGATTTTTCTTCCGATGAATTTAGCTGTTATTAGTTCTATTGTCTGGGGATTGCTGCTGCTGACTTTTCTCAGTTACACTATAGCCAAAGAAGAAGGGGTAAATCCCTCTTTGGAAATAATCAAACATCTCGGCATTGCCATTTTGGTGATACTGGGCAGTGATCTAATCAGAAGATTTATCTTAATGAAATTTTCCTCATAAACAAGATGAAAAGGTTAACCCTGTTTATTATCGGTTTTCTCTTTTTGGCCAATTTTGCCCTGGCTGAAACCCGAATTTATTTTTCACCCAACGGTGGGGTTGAGGATGCTATTGTAAAGGAGCTGGATAAGGCACAAAATTCAGTGGTTATCGCCATGTACTCTTTCACTTCCCGCCCGATTGCTCAGGAACTGGATAAGATAAAAGCAAAGAATGTAAAGATAAGGATAGTATTGGACAAAGATCAGGAAACGCAAAAATATTCAAAAAGCCGCTATTTTATTCAACGCGGTTATGAAGTCAAATACGATACCGGCGCGGGCTTAATGCACAACAAATTTGCGGTAATTGATGGTAAGGTTCTGATTACCGGTTCTTTCAACTGGACCGCCGGGGCGGAGCATAAAAATGAAGAAAATCTACTCATCCTGGATGATCCAACCCTGGTGCAAAAATATGCGGAGCGTTTTGAATATCTGTGGCAAAAAGGTCGAAAGGGAACTTTTTAACTTGTCGGTTTGTCTAATCAAGTAGTTTAAACCATGCTGCAACCTGAATTTGAACAGATCTATTCGGAGAATAAGGAAAAGGTCTGGAAAATCATTGCCCGCTTTGTTTTCTCACGGGCAGACCGGGAGGACCTTTTTCAGGAAGTGTTTTTAAAAGTGCATGCCGCCTTGCCTCGCTTCCGGGGGGAAGCAAAGCTTGAAACCTGGCTTTACCGAATTGCCGTGAATACCAGTATTAATTATGTTAATAAACAAAATCGTGACCGTAAATTACAAAAGCTACTTGAAAATCTTAGGATCGTGGAGGAGATTCGTCCGGTAGAGGTTGAAGACCTCTCATTGCCGTTAGCCAAACTCAACCCTCAACAGCGAATGGTACTGCTGCTGGTAGAGGTAGAAGAAAAATCGCTGGAAGAAGTGACGGAGATTATGAGGCTTCCCCTGGGAACGATAAAATCAAATTTGCATCGCGCCAAAGGCATAATAAAAAAGGAAGTGATAAAAGATGGATCAATATGCGTCTTATATCCAGAAATTAAAACAAACCCTGCCGAAAACTGATTTTGATTCACTTTACCGGAGACTGGAAGAAAGGCATAGCCGGAAAACGGTAAGCCTAAGTAAACCCTTAATCAGTGTGGCCGCCATCAGTATGCTTTTGTTATTGACCCTTCCTTTAGCGATACAACACCAGGCGTCAGTGGTTGAAGAAAATACCCTGCAGGCTTATGTCTTTCAAAATGATGCCGCCAGTGATCACACGGTCGCAAATTTCGTTCTTAATGATTAGAGGGAACCTTTTTATCCCATCCTTTGTCTAAGAATATAAGGAGGAATACCATGAAAACAAAAAACAGGATAATTTGCTGGTTAATCATCGGAGTTTTATTGGGTTTTGTATCTTCGGCTGATGCCTGGGGGAGGGTTGGTTTTAATAAAGAAAAGGGGTGGGGAAAGCCCACGGAAGAAGGAAAGACTTTGGTGGATAGGAGACCTCCGATGGAAGGAAGGCATCCGGTAGAAGGATTAGCCCGTATGCTTGATCTAACCCCGGAGCAAAAAACCAAAATGTTGGAACAGAATCAAGCCCTTGAGCGCGAGATCCTTCCTGTTCAGCAAAAAATAGAAAGTTTGCGGATGAAGATGGAAGACGAGATGAGCAAGGATAAACCGGATCATAGTGTAATTGAAAGCTATGTAAAAGAAATCGGGCAAAACCGGGTTGCCATTCAGATGAAAAGGATCGATTTTTTACTTAAGTTCAGGGAAAGTCTTTCCCCGGAACAAAGAAGTAAATTGAAAAGACCGCGACACTGATAATTTAAGAGAGTATAATATTTCTCGATGCGAAAACTGTTCATATTCCTTTTCCTGGGATTTTTTACCTGCCAGGTTAATGCGTTAACCTGGTCAAACATCCTTTCTCTGGCCGGAGAAAACAGCAATGAAATTAAGAGCGCCCAGAAGCAGCTCGAAGCTTTCCGCTGGACCTACTATAAATCTTACAGCAGCGTCCTCCCACAGGTTTCTGCTAATCTATCGATCGGTGAATCATCCGGCAGTTTGGGAACTTCCTATAATGATAGTTATGGCTTGAGTGTTTCGCAAACCCTTTTTAAAGGATTAAGCAATTATTATAACCTGCAATCGGCAACCGTGACGGTTGATTTTTACAACGTCAATCTTCAGAGTGTTATGGCCGATTACTTTAATCAGGTCCGACAGGCTTTTGTTGAACTATACATCGCCCAGAAGAATTTGGATGTCCAGAAAAAAATCCGGGCTGCCCGCGACGCCAACGTCAGGATGATCAAGCTCCTTTACGACGGCGGGACGGAAGATAAGGGAAGTTACCTGCGGACCAAGGCGCAGCTTTCGAGTGCGGATTACAGCCTGGCCGCCGCAGGGCGGCAGCTTGAGCTTGCCCGGTTGCAGCTCTCCCAATTGCTAAATACCGATGTTACCTCCGCGGAGGGCGAACCAAAAGTCAGCCCGGTTACACTGCCCGATATAAACCGGCTAACGAAATTGTCCCCCGCTTATTTAATGGCCAAGGACCAGCTGGAGCTGGCCGATATCTCGCAGAAAGCGACGCTAAGCGAATTTCTCCCCACCATTTCTTTAAACGGCAGTTACCAGAAAAGCGGAAACAGCTGGCCGCCGACCGCTTCCGGCAAATCGTTATCCCTTAATCTTTCCTTGCCGCTTTTTCCCGGTGGCAGTAATTTTGCCGATCGCGCGATCAGCGGATTTTTGCTGGATAAGGCCCGGGAAGATTTTGCTAAAAGCGAAAAAGACTTTTATTTTAGTATCAAACAAGCTTACACAAACCTGACAGATGCAATCGAGTCTTATAATGTCCAGAAAATCGCTCTCGATGCCTCAGCCGAGCGGGCGAGGATTGCCCAGGCCAGCTACATGAACGGCCTGACCAGTTACAACGATTGGGATCTGATCCAGAACGATTATATAAACAATCAAGGCAATCTAATAAATTCTCTCAAGAATCTGCTGGTGGCTGAAGCAAACTGGTATAAATCATACGGAGGTTATATAAAATGAAAATTCCAAATCACAAACACAAAAAAACAAACAATACCAAATATCCAAAATCCAATTTTCCAAATAGGTTTAGATATTATTGTTTTGTAATTTTGGGATTGTTTGTAATTTGTAATTTGTTACTTGGTATTTCCCTTGGGGGTTGCGCTTCAAAAACCGAAACGACGCTCAAAAAAGCTACGGTTAAGAAAGGGAATATTCTGGCGCAGCTGCCGACCACTGGCGTGGTTATTCCTCGCAACAACCTGGAGATCAAACCGCCGGTGGCGGGAAGGATCGAGCAGGTATTGGTAGACGAAGGTCAGCGTGTGCACAAAGGAGAGATCGTGGCTTGGATGAGTTCCAGTGAGAGAGCGGCCTTGCTCGATGCCGCTCGAGCCAAGGGGCCAGCGGAATTAGAGTACTGGCAGGATGTCTACAAACCGGCTCCAATCATTGCGCCGCTTGACGGCTTTATCACAAAAAGGAATATGCAACCGGGTCAATTTTTCAGTCAGAGTGACAACGTCTTGGTCATGGCGGATATTTTGATTGTAGAAGCGCAGGTTGACGAGACCGATATCGGGCGGATCAAGTCGGATCAAAAAGCCGCGATTGTGTTGGATGCCTATCCTGACCAAAAGATCCCCGGTCACGTGGAAAAGATCGCCTATCAATCCGATACGATCAATAATGTCACTATCTACCGGGTCGACCTGCTGCCGGAAAGCGTTCCTCCCTTTTTTCGTTCCGGAATGAGCGCCACCGTTAACTTTATGATGGATGAGAGAGAAAATGTTTTGACCCTGCCCATCAACGCCATAAAGAAAATGGGTGGCCGTTCATATGCCTTCGTTCAGGAAAATGGAAAAATAAAAGCGGTTCAGGTCCAGACCGGGTTGGAAAACAATGAAAATCTGGAATTGGTATCCGGTCTAACGGAAGGGCAGGAAGTGATCATCCCCACTACCAAGATCGCGCAGGACGCACTGCAGCAAAATCAATCCAGAGGCGGTCCCTTCAACTTCCTCGGCGGTGGCAGAAGAAGAAACTAAAGATGGCCTTAATTGAGCTCGAAGGCATATCAAAAAGTTATTACCTGAGCAAGGACCTGCCGGTGCATGCCCTCAAATCGGTTTCCCTTAAGATCGAAGCTGGTGAATTCGTGGCTATCATGGGCCCCTCCGGTTCAGGAAAATCAACCCTGCTGGCGATTCTGGGGTTGCTGGATAAGGCGGATCAGGGGGTATTCAAGTTGCTGGGTAAAGATGTGATCGGCCTGAGCGATAATGATTACGCGGTTTTGCGCAGTCAGTACCTCGGTTTTGTTTTTCAATCCTTCAATTTACTGCCCCGCTTCAACGTGCTGGAAAATGCCATGCTTCCCTTCCTTTACACCGAGGCTACTTCTGAAGACCGGGAGCATGTTCTAAATATCATGCAGAAGATCGGGCTGGGGGAGAGGCTCAGGCACCGGCCCAATGAAATCTCGGGCGGGCAACAGCAGCGGGTGGCGATCGCCAGGGCATTGGCGAATCGACCGCAAGTAATTTTCGCAGATGAACCGACCGGGAATCTTGATTCTAAATCGGCCGGCGAGATCATCGGATTATTAAATGAATTGAACGCACAGGGAACGACCATTATCATGGTCACGCATGAACTTGATCTAGCGGAATGCGCAGGTCGGATCATCACTATGAAAGATGGTTTGATCGTTTCGGATGAGAAAAAACAGGCGGCGGAGAAACTGGCCGCAGCTGAGGCGCGCGCAAGAAAAACCAGACGGAAAGGCGCGCTTTCCCTGGCCGGGTTATTTAATTATGCGTACGAAGCGCTACTTTCACTCCTGGCCAATAAATTAAGGTCGTTCCTCTCGATCCTTGGGGTGCTGATCGGGGTGGCGGCGGTCATCGCCATGTTAGCGATCGGGACCGGCGCGCAACAGTCGGTTAAACAGACCCTGGCTTCGATGGGAACCAATCTCTTAATGGTCTCCACCTCCTTCCGAGCGCCGGGAGGGATTTCTCTCGGCTCAGATTCGGTCACCCGCTTCAATTTTGAAGACCTCAACGCCTTGAAGAAAATAGATTCAGTCAGCCGCGTGGCTCCGTATGTATCCGGGCGCGTGCAGGCGGTTTTCCAGGACAAGAACTGGAGCACGCAGGTTCAGGGAACCTCTCCGGATTATCAGTATACTCGTAGTTCAATTCCGACCACGGGCCGCTTCTTTACTGACGCGGAACAAACCGCCAGAGCCAAGGTCGCGGTTATCGGGCAGACCGTGGTCGACAACTTGTTTGGGAACCTGAATCCGATCGGCCAACAGATCAAAATCAACCGGATAAATTTTAGCGTGGTAGGGGTTCTCCCGGTCAAGGGAAGCTCCGGTTTTCAAAATGCGGATGATAGAATCATTATTCCTATAACGACCGCGATGTATAGATTACTTGGAACTGACTACATTAACAATTTCGATGTTCAGGTCAGTGATCCGGAAAGTATGTCGGATGTTCAGGATCAGTTACCTCAGGTTATTGGAAAACTGCACCGGCTCTCCGATCAACAGCAGCAAAACATCACCGTCCGCAACATGGCGGATATTCAGCAGGCGACCAATGATATCGTTAATACCTTTACTTATTTGTTGGGATCAATCGCCGCGGTCAGTTTATTAGTCGGTGGGATCGGCATCATGAACATCATGCTGGTCCTGGTGATGGAGCGGACCCATGAGATCGGTCTACGCAAAGCGCTGGGAGCAGAAAACCGCGATATCATGACCCAGTTCCTGGTGGAATCGGTGCTGATCTGCGTGATCGGTGGAGTGCTTGGAATCATTATCGGATCATCAATTTCTTGGGGCATATCTGCGATATTAGGCTGGGTTACTGTGATTAGTTTGGCTTCGATCATCCTGGCCTTTACCTTTTCCGTGATCGTCGGCGTTCTATTTGGAATCTGGCCGGCTTGGCGGGCAGCTAAGTTATTACCGGTGGAAGCGCTTCGCTACGAATAGTTGCCTAAATTAATTAGTTGCACGACCAATTCAATTGCAGTATAATCAGCTCAAATTGTTATAAGGAGGAATGTTATGAAGAGATTTTTACCTGCGTTAATGATTTTGCTTTTTGCGGCCACCCTTTCTTCTGCTGAAGTTTTTAAAATCACCAATATAAAATATGGCACGACTAAAATTAAGGCCACGGAAAAGTCTTCCGGCACTTATCTCTGGCACAGTCAAACCAAAGACTCAAAGATAAATTATAAGGGCCAGGTAATGGTCTACTCTGAAGAGACGGGTGGGGGGACCTATGATAAGAAAGATCAAACCTGGATTACCAAATCCTTCTTCACCCTGGATGGGACGAAGATGACGCCTTACCAGATAACGATTGTCTTTAAAGATAAGGATGGGGCGGTCACCCAAACGGTTGATAAATATTATGACCAGCAGAAGAAAAAGATCATTGGCATTGTTAAAGATGGCAGTGATAAAGTTAAAAAAAGCAAAGAGTTCGATTTTAAAGATGATATTGTTGATACCGAGAATTTAGGAACATGCTTAAGAAACTTTCCTTTTGAGGAAAAGCGGGATGTTTATTTTAACTTATTAACGGATGAGCCAACGCTTTACGGCATCAACATGAAATATCTGGGGATCGAAAATTTGCAAGTTAACGGAAAAGAAGTGCCGTGCTACAGGTTGCAGATGGTGGTGGATCTGGGGGCTCTGGGTATTATCGGTGCTTTTATCCCCAAGACCTATTTCTGGTATGAGGTAAAACCGCCGCACGAGTTTGTGCGTTACGAAGGACTGGAGAGCGGATTGGGCACACCTTATATCGTAAGAGAAATAGTGGCCGACTAGAGCTTGAATCCGGCCGTTCTCTCGAAAAGCAAGTACCTGGACGGGCTGAAATGCCCCAAGCTCCTTTGGTACGAATATAATCGCAAAAGTGAAATTGCCGAAAAAGACCCCTCGCTGCGCCTGCGTTTTGAAGAAGGGAAAAGGGTGGGAGAGTGCGCGCAGCGCCTTTTTCCTGACGGATTACACCTGAAAAGAGAAGCCATCCCGGAGAAACACAGCCAGCAATCTTTGACCGCGTTGTCTTATCGCCGCCCCCTCTTTGAAGCCGGCTTTGTTTACCAGCAGGCTTACGCGCTGGCGGATATCCTGGTTCCGGTAGAAAACGACGCCTGGGATTTGATTGAAGTAAAGAGCGCCACCAATCTGCGTAAAGATTATTATTTCGATCTGGCCTTCCAAAAATATACCTATACCGGTGCGGGCCTGAAAATCCGCGATTGTTATTTGATGTACATCAATAATCAATACCGGCGCAGCGGGGAAATTGATCCTGAAAAATTATTTATGAAGGTTAAAGTATCAGAGCGGATTGATGAGCTGGTGCCGAAAATAGAAGAAGAAATCAAGGGTATGTTGAATGTGATTGCGGAGAAAGAAGTCCCGGATATAAAAATTGGTTCGCAGTGTAACGCGCCTTACGGCTGTCCCTTGCATGATATCTGCTGGAGTTTTATGCCAGATGAAGAGCATATTTTTATTTTGCATAAAGGAAGGGAAAGTCATCTCTTTGATCTCATGGAGAGAGGGATCTTAAAGGTTTCAGACATTCCCGAGGAAGAATTGGAAGGCAAGCAGTTGATCCAGGTTGAGAGCCATCGTCAGGGTGTCGCCCATATTGACAAAGAGGCGATCCGCGACTTTCTTACGAAATTAAAATACCCGCTGCATTTCCTGGATTTTGAAGCCTTAACTACTGCCCTGCCGCCCTATGATAACACCCGGCCCTTTGAAGAAATTCCTTTTCAGTATTCTTTATATGTAAAGGAAAGTGAAGACCAGCCAGCTGTCCATTACTCTTACCTGGCGCCGGGCGATCTCGATCCTCGTTCTGAAATTCTTAAGCAGCTAAATATTTATCTGGGAAAGAGCGGTTCGATTATCGCCTATTATGCGCCGTTTGAAATCAAGGTGATTAAAAAAGCGAGTGAGGCTTATCCTGTTTATGAGAATTGGTTTAATCAGATCGTGGACCGTTTTGTCGATCTTTATGAGCCCTTTCAAAAATTCTTTTTATATTATCCCGCCCAGGCCGGCAGCACTTCGCTAAAATCAGTCTTGCCAGCGGTGACGGGTAGTACTTACCAGGGAATGGAAATTGCGGATGGGATGGCGGCGGCCTCCGAATATTATCATGTGACCTTTGTTAATCCAGATGATCAAAAAGAACGGGAGCGGGTACGCGGTGCGCTGGAGAAATATTGTGATCTCGATACACGCGGGATGATGGAAATATTGGAAGTTTTAATCAAGGAGGGCAGGTAAGGGTAATGTACAGCCTTAAGGATAAAAGAATCGTAGTGGTGGGGGTTTCTCAGCAAACGGATAAATGGGGTTATCGCATTTTTAGGGATTTGCTCAATGCCGGTTATTCGGTTGAAGGAGTGAACCCTACCAATGGAGAAATCTTAGGTAAGACCATCTATCGTAATCTTAAAGCGGTTTCGCCGGTACCGGAGATGGTGATTACGGTGGTGCCACACCAGATCACAGAGAGATTGATTGAGGAGTGTAATGAACTCGGTATAAAAGAGATCTGGATGCAGCCGGGTTCGGAATCGGAACTGGCGGTCGAGAAAGCGCAAAGCTATGCTATAAAGACTACGATCAATACCTGCTTTATGGTAAGGCAGGGTCTCTGGTAGATTTTTACCCGCCGCTTATTTCATTCTTTCTTTGATCGACAGGTAGATGGAAGTATTAATTCCCTGGATAACCACCAGCAGATAACTGAAAACCATAGCGCTGATAAAAGCCAAAATTAAAAATAGGATAAGTAATGCAATTTTATTGGAAAGGGTGGCCGGGATTAAGGTCCCAGTAGCCAGGGCGGCGGTGACCGGCCAGAAGATGCCGCTGGTGATGCTTAGGCTCAGACAATAGATTAATAACACTCCTAAAATAACCAGCAAGAGAAAAAGTGTAGCAAAAGCATAATAGAGAATTAAATAGATGGGGGATTTTTTAACCACTTCAAAGATTTTCTTTACCGTATCTGTCGCCTTGAGCTCATCCGACGCGATAATGGCTAACGCTAAGGCGGTCCCGAATAAGAGCAGAAAAGCGATCAGGGCGTTGAGGATGAAGATCGGCATGCATAAGAGCGCATTTAGGATTTCTCCCAGCGTGGGAATCTTCCCGATAATCCAAACCAGACCAAATTCGACCGCCAGCATCAGTGCCACACTCAACAGCAACAACAGCGGGCTGCCAATCAGCGCCAAGCTTTTTTCTTTGATAAAGGTTACGGTCTGGCCGAGCGTGCTTTTTTCCCGCGAGGAAAGTTCGACATAAAACATGCGGCAGGTGCCGCCATTGGTCAGCATCAAAACCAGGTAGAGCCAGAGACCGCCCAAAACATAAAATAAAATTTCCAGCGTTTTCATCCCGCTTCCCAGCATTGAAAAAAGAAAGAAACCCAGCAGGGCAATCACTACCCCGGCCAACTGGAAAAACATTTTCCTTAGATCAAAGGCCATCTCGAAACTATCCATTAATTTATCAATCCCAAAATTCATGTCATCCCCCTTTATATTTGAATCTCTTTGCGTCTTCTCTGCGCCCTAAATTGTAGCAGAACAGTGCTCGGGAAGCAAAGATTTATTTTGTAAGAGCTTGACAAAAATAATTGTCTGTTTGATAATTTGGAAAGAAGGGATAAACCAGCGCGCAAGAGTATTAAAAGCTGGAAGAGAGCCGAAAAGTTAGGGAATAATTTACATGAGCATTTTACTACCAAATAAAATATTTTTCACCAAAGGGGTAGGGCGACATAAAGAAAAGCTAGCCAGTTTTGAGATGGCTTTGCGGGATGCCGGTATCCAGGCGGTAAATTATGTTGCTGTTTCCAGTATTTTTCCGCCGGGTTGTAAGCTGATCAACCGTGAACATGGATTGAAGCTAATCAAGCCGGGAGAAATTACTTTTATTGTTATGGCGCGGAATGAGACCAATGAACCGCACCGCCTGATTTCGGCTTCGGTGGGAATGGCCATCCCCGCCGACGCCAACACCTATGGTTATTTAAGTGAGCATCATGCCTATGGTCAAACGGATGAAGAGTGCGGTGAATATGCGGAAGATATTGCCGCCCAAATGCTGGCTACCACCCTGGGAATTGCCTTTGATGAAAATGCCAGTTGGGATGAACGGCAGGAAGTATGGAAGCTATCCAACGATATCGTTCGCACCACCCACATGACCCAGAGCGCAATCGGGCAAAGAGGGGCGTGGACCACCGTTTTAGCCGCAGCGGTCCTCTTAATTGACCAAGAGTCAAACAACCAGAAGCCAGAAAATAGTTTATGACCGACCTCGAGATCAAGGGTTTTATTCCCTCTTCTTTTTTAGATTGGGACGGTAAAATAGTCTCAACCATCTTTTTACCTTACTGTAATTTCCTTTGTCCCTTTTGTCATAATGCGGGTTTGATCGACCATCCGCAAACCTATGAAACTATTTCACCCGAACGGATCAAGCACCATCTGCTTGAAAATCGCGATTTTATTGACGGCCTGTGTATTACGGGAGGAGAACCTTTTCTGCATAAAGAGCAGGGGCTTTTTGAATTCATCAAAAGCATTAAGGATTTGGGTTTTTTGGTAAAAATGGATACTAACGGATCAGATGCGGAAGCCCTGGGTAGGGCGCTCAATGAAAAATTATTGGATTATGTAGCTATGGACATCAAGGCACCGCTGGATGAGCGTTATCAAAAGTTAGCTGGGGTTAAGGTGGATTTGAACCAGATCCGACAGAGTATCAAAATTATCCGAGAGAGCGGTATCAACTATGAGTTTAGAGTTACAGTCGTTCCGGGTCTGCTGGATACGGCCGAGATCGAAGCAATCGCAGAAGTAGTTGCGGGCTCAGAAAAATTGGTACTGCAACAATTTTCCCCGGCCATCGCCCGGGATGAAAATTTGAGATCGATTAAATCCTATCCTTCGGAAAAACTTGTCCAGTTAGCAGAAAACGCCAAAAAATTTGTTCCCCATACGGCGGTGAGAGGTGTTTAATAAAAAGCTTAAAAGCTTGCGCCTGGGTCTGGTGGTGGGCGGCCTGATCCTGTTAACCGTAATCGCTGCCGGCAAAGAAAAGTTTAAGCCCGTTTTGGGGACCAGGTTTTATCCTCCGGTTGAAATGGAAAGGCCGGAGAAAGGGGTTCCCTTTATCGAACCAAATTTTCATACCCGGATCATGAGAATCACTGATAAAAGCGATGGCTATACCGGACCGGGCATAGAAAATGAATATGCCCGCACCGATCCGGAAAACGCCGACGGGACTTATTTGATTTTACGGGGAAATGACGGTGAGTGGTACCGCTATCGCACCGCCGATTTTAAATTGGTGGAGCATCTGGATATCACCGGCGGAGGAGAAGAGCCGGAGCCGAGATGGGATAATAGCAATCCCAAGCTGTTTTACTATTTATATGGTTCTAAATTAAAAAGTTATAACTTTGAGACGGGCAAGGTTGCGACGCTCCATGATTTTAGAGGAGATTTTTCGGCGGTAACTTATATCACCACCAAAACCGAAGGCGACACCTCGCGCGATCGCCGCTTCTGGTGTTTTATGCTGGAGGATTATGGCTATCGCATTCAGGCGGTGGTTTGCTATGATAAAAAGCTAAATAAAATTGTCGGACGGAAGGATACTTTTCCGGACAATATCAACTGGGTCAGCATGGATATGTCGGGTAAACACTGTATCATCGGTTATGAAAATCTACCGGCGCAGGTCTTCGCGAACGATCTGAGCATTTCCTTCAGTTTGCCGAACGGCGCGAACGGGCACATGGACCCGGCACTGACCGTCGACGGAAAAGATGTCATGGTTCTTCAGAATAACGCCACTGACTGGATCTCCATGGTCGATCTGAACACCGGGGTGGAGACCAAACTGCTGCCGATTCCCTTCGAGGTTAATGGCGATATTGGACTGCATTTTTCAGGTAACGGCAGTGAGACCCCCGGCTGGGTGCTGGTCTCAACCTATGGTTCGAAGAATCTTCCGACCGAATCCAAGGACCATTCCTGGATGGATACGCAGCTCTTCATGCTGGAGTTGAAAGAAAAACCCATCGTCTGGCGACTGGCGAACACCCACTCCTACACCTCCCTGGATTTTAGTGCTGAAAAAAATTATTTTTCCGAGGCCTTCGCCGCCATCAATCAAAAAGGCACTCAAATTTATTTCGGATCCAACTGGTCCAACTTTTCCACCGATTACAGTGATGCTTATCAGCTAACCCTGCCCGACGCTTGGAGCAAAAATCTTAAAAAAAGTATTTTTAGCCGATGAATAGTGGCAAAATATTTTCCGGAAGCCTATTTGTAAAAAAATATTTTTTGTGAGATAATTAGCAGCTAACGTGGGACCCGGTAGCTCAGTCGGTTAGAGCATCTGCCTTTTAAGCAGAGGGTCCTGAGTTCGATTCTCAGCCGGGTCATTGGGATTGGCCGCGGTAGCTCAGTAGGTAGAGCGACGGACTGAAAATCCGTGCGTCGCCGGTTCGATTCCGGCCTGCGGCATTTCCAAGACCGAAGAGAGGCATCCCTGAACAAATGGTTGGATTGATCAAGAGAAAAATTGAAAAAAGTTGGTTTGCCAAGCTTTGGCTTTCACTTTTGGTTTTTCTTTTGGTGAGCTTTACCGCACGCCTGGCTTTTTCCAGCCAGGAGAGCAGTACCCTGCGCGATGTCTTATTGAATACTCCTCCTCGGCATAATCCCTTTGATCCGGCGATGATTGTTATGATCCTTTTGGCTTTTTCCGTTACCACTTTATCGCTGGCTAAAGGTTACGAGATCCTACGTCGGGCAAATTTTCCAAAGTTAATTTTACCGGGGGGGAAGAGCTTGCCGTTAGATAATAATGGTGACAAGGAATTGATGGACGAGCTAAAGACGAGTTTGGATGAGACCCGGCGCAGCAAAGAAAATATGTTAAAAGATAACGACGATTTGAGGAGTAAGCGCAAAATCCTGCATCTGGAGTTGGAGGAATTAAAGCAGGTTGAACACATGCTGCGCAAAAGCAATCTTTCGTTAGATAAAGAATGTGAGCGTTTGAAGACCGAGAATGAAGCGCTGACGCTGAAAGCCAGTTCGTTGCCGGTTGCCGCTAAAAAAAGCGAGAAAAAGAAAATCTCAACTAAGGGCAAGCCGATTAGTAAAAGGACTAAAAAGTGAAAAAAGCGATAATAATTTTAGGTTTATGGCTGGCCATCGTTCAGCTGTCTAATGCGCAGTTTTCTTTTTATCCTATCGATAATTTTGAAAGCGGTAAATTCTCGGAGGGTGGGCGCTGGTGGAAGTTTGGAGAGATTAAAGCGGAAGTGACAAAAACGGAGCGCGTTGAGGGACAGGATCTGGTGGCCATGTCTACCGGGAATTATGCGCTCCATCTCTCCGGTGAAACCAATAACTGGTATGTGGGTGGGATCGGCACTTATCTAGGAATTGATGCCGCCCCTTATTCCCGATTTCAAATCGATGTTTCAGGCAACGGTGCTTATGCCGGTAAATTGGTGATTGAGCTGTATGAAGATGACAATGGAAATTATACGATTGAAAAAGACCCCAAAAGCTATCTGCCACTGCACGATGATAAGTGGGTGGCTGAAATCAATATTCTGGGACACGGGTTTACCCGCTATTCCATTCCTTTCTCCGCTTTTCGCCTGGCCAATCCAGGGGTGGGAGATGGGATCTGGAATCCGGATCAGAAAAACGGTTCGGGGGGATTAATCGAGATGCAGCTGGTGGCGATTGCGAATGAGCAGAAGGGGCAGGTTGATTTCAACATTGATAATATTTTGTTAACTTACTGAGAAAATCGAAAGGAGAAATGAAATGAAAAAGATATGGATTTTGGTTTCAATTTTAATGTTTTCAAATCTGGCCTGGGCGACGGTGCCACCGCAAATTGATCAAAGCAATTTAAGCTTGAAAGCCGGCCCGACCGAGCCGGGTGAGCCGCTCTCGATCGTTTGGATGGAGTCGTTGGTTTATCCTAAAAAAGTCGGAGGAGATCGGACTATCTTACTGGAAGTGAGATTAACTTCCCGGGTAAAGGAAGTGGAAGCCGCTTTTGATTTTACCGGAGAAAAGGTCAAGCTGGATTCAAATGACGGATTGAACTGGGATATGAGCTACCGCATTCCGGATGAGGTTGCCGCCGGGTTACATGTGGCACGCTATCGCATTATTGATGACCGTGGTTCAATCCAGAGGACGGTGGATTTTTCTTTAGATGATTCTGCCGCTTTTGCACAAAATAGCAATCCGATTCTTACGGCGAAAAGTGGAGTTAATGGCTGGCCGTTGATCGTAACCCAAACGGGGATTGCGATTCAGGGCGGATCAACCCGCATGCTTCAGCCCGGAGCCAAGCTGACCGGGATTGCCAAGGTGCCGTGGTACAAGGTGGTTTTTGAGGATGGAAAAGAGGGTTGGATTCCGCTTTCTATGGTGGTGGAGCCAGTGGAAGAATATTTTCAAAAAGGGTATGCCGCTTATCTGGCCAAGAATTATAATGAGGCGATTGCGAATTATAAAATGGCGATAGAAATTGACCCCACGCTGGTTAAGGGTTACCTGTGGTTGGCGAAGAGTTATTATCAAATGAGTAATCTGGATGAGACCAAGCGCTGTATCGTGGAAGCTTTGCGCCTAGATGATCGGGACATGAATTTAAAGGTGCTAGCGGCGATGCTGGCGGCCGATTATTTTAAGCTGGCACACATTCAATATCGAGCGGGTGATTATCAAGCGTCTATTACCAATTATAAACAAGTTTTGGATTTGAGATCGGACTCGGTGCTTTCCTGGATTGAGCTGGGGAAGAGTTATCGGGAGATGGGGATGGGGCAGGAAGCGCGTTCCGCGTGGCGAGAAGGTTTCAAGCGCGATCCTGAGAATAAAGTGTTATTGTCTCTTCTGAATATCGGAGTAAATAATGCTCCGGTTGAAGCGCTAAAGCTTAAGGTTCCGACCCTTTTAGTGGATGATTCCCTGGCAGTGGTAAAAGGCGGAAAGACCAACAAGGGAACCTTAATTGAAGCCGCTTTAAAATCGGTGATCTCATTAACCCGCTCCCTGGGCACGCCGATGGTGGAAAAAGGGTGGGTGGTTAAACGAGATGGGGCAAATTATCTGGTGCGCTATTTGTGCGAGCAAGGTTCAGGGGTACTGGAGACTTTTGATTGGCTGGTAAATGTTGATTCACGCGCGGTCTCTGCCAATAACGGCAACGCCAAGCTCCTGATGGATCGCTGGTAGACTTACAACCGCAACCTTCGTGATGCGCGGGGCTTGGGGTAGACTCCCTCTCCCGGCTTTTTTATTAAGATGGGGCTATCAAAATATAAAGGCAATTTAGCTGAAGCAAAAGTATTAACCTTTTTGGTTAAACAAGGTTGTAATGTGGCTTTGCCTTGGAGCGAGGATTCGCGGTACGATTTAATCGCAGAAAAAAACGCACGATTCATTAGAATTCAAGTAAAGTATGTTTCCCCAAGAAATGGTTGTCTATATATTCCGTTAAGAAGCTCGAACAATTGGAGTGTTATTAAATATAAAAAGGAAGACGTTGATTTGATTGCGGCTTATAATCCGGAAAATGATAAAATATATTTTGTTCCCCTTTCTGATTTTAGGAACACAGCGACAATAAACTTAAGAATAAAAAGAACTAAAAATAACCAGAAAAGCAATGTAGTTTTGGCGAAAAGATTTGAAAATAAGTTTGTGATCTAATTGGATGCCGACGTAGCTCAGACGGTAGAGCAAGCGATTTGTAATCGCTAGGTCGTGGGTTCGATTCCCTCCGTCGGCTTTTTGTTTTTCATTGTAAAAGCAATAAATATTTATCCCTCAGTTTATTACCTTAAAGTCTTCAGAACTGATTTGCTAACAATTTGCTAACGGTTTCTCTTATGGTTGACTTAAAAACATATGAGAGTATAATTTCTCTCAAACCGAGGTGAAATTATATGGCAGAGAAGGTTTGCAAGTGCGGCATTAAGAAACAAGCAGGCTACCTCTATTTCGTAGACAATAAGGGAGACGTTTCCCGCGCCAAGATGGCCCGTGGTAGGAAGAGCAAGAAAAGAGGGCCAAGAGAGCCAATGAGAAGGTAACATGAACAACAAAGAAGAATTCGAAAAGGTAAGGAATACTTTTATACAAGTTAGTAATAATGCAAGGAATCAGTTAACCGCATTATGTATTACGTTAATTGCTGCAATATACTTTTTTTCAGAAAAACAAATTGTAAATATTCCCATTTTAAAGGTCGCTTTAGTTTTCCTTATTTTAACTATTTTATTTGAAGCTTTAGCTAGTTTCCTTAAAACACATCATTATGCCGCTTGGATTGAAGGGAAAATCCACTCTATAGACGCCTCTGCCAGTTTTTGGGGAAAAGCAGCTGATATTTTATTTTGGGGCCAGATGTTAACGCTTATTGTTGGCATTGTCATTTTTTTCATTGGTATATTTAAATAACAATTATCTAGGCCATCAATTTTCTCTCTTCAAGCCAATAATCAATCTGCTTAACCGCTTCTTGTAAGTGTTCTTTCGATAAGTGAGAGTAAATTGTATTTATTTTATATACGTATGCCCCAATAAGTCTTTGATAGTTAGAAGGGGATGCCGTTATCCCAAGTTCATCTTGACAAGCCTACAAAGGTAGTCGCATAATTTGGATAAGAATGTAAAGGAGGGAAACATGAATAAACAACTAGATAAGATATTGCTTGGTTTCCTGCTTGTTTCTTTTATGCTTCTTACGGGATGCGCTTCAATATTTAGTGGGAACCCATCTATGCTAAATATTATGACGAATCCTGAAAATGCAACAGTGACAATTAAAGGATCTCAATCAGGCGAAAAGATAATACAACACACTCCTTGCAGCATATCCTTAAATAAAAGCAGCGACTATATGGTAAACATTGAATTAGCCGGGTATCAGTCTGATAACATTATTATTAGGAGGGAAATTGCTGGGTGGTTTTGGGGAAATATTCTTTTGGGTGGCGTAATTGGAATGGTTATTGATTATAGCACTAATAATATGTGGACACACGCTCCCACAGCTATTAATCTTGATCTAAGCAAGATAAGCTCATTACCAGAAAAAATATTGATTGAGTATCCTATTACTCTTCTTATGGAAGATGGAACTAGAGTTGTTAAATATCTCCCAATAACTTTCCATAAGATATCCTAAAATATTGGTAATTTTTAAAAGGATATTGATTATTATTGGTGCCTTTTTGCTAGGTGTAATACCTGCATTTTTATTTAATCACTTGCTAAAAGACTAACGCAATATTTATTGGGTTGCTTCCTATTATTAGCCTTTTTAATTGCATAGTTACTTTCCTGAAGATGGAGGATGAGACTTAGCTTAGGCTGAGTAAATGTCCTAAATTGACCCCATAATCTATCTGATTAACTACATTCTGTATGTGGCAAGCAAACTTGACTTTTCTATACGGAGGGCTAGAATCGGAGACAAAAGGGGTGATATAGGTGAAAAAAATAGCAATAGCAACTTCTTTATTCCTTCTGATAATGATGCCTGCTTTAGCAGCAACTGGCCTAATTAATGTTATTTCAAGTGTTCCTGGGGTTCAAATTGAATTAGACGGGAAAAAATATCAGAAATATATTTTAGCTGAAACTGTCACGGTGGGAACACATATAGTAAGGGCATTTTACTCTGGCGAAGATATTCCATTTTTTGAAACAACTGCAATAGTAAGGGAAAATGAATTGACATCCGTTTTAATTAAAAATGAGGCTCCCGCAACGGGATCAAAACCAGTTGAATTTAAAGAGCCGAAATCAAATGAAGCTCCCACAACGGGATCAAAACCAGTTGGGCTAAAAGCAGAAGAGCCTTCTGATTTTAAAATTGGTTTAAAAATAGATGCCAAGTCGGCTGCTTATGTGGCTTCTGTATCAGGATACTCTTCGACAGTCTCAGCTGACCCAATGTTAGGGTTAGGGGTGGTTGCTAAAAAGAAATTAGACAATGATTGGTCATTGCTTTTAGAAGCATTATTTAATACTGGTTCGGGATTTGCCAATGCTAACGGAGGAAAAACAAGCATACAGGCCTATCCTCTTGAGGCTAATATTGAAAGAGGTTTCGGCAGCTGGTATTTGGGAGGGGGAGTCAATTATTCTTTGTGGAATATGTCAGCAACAAGCGGAAATACTTTTAGCATGCAAAATGGCCTGGGATCACAATTTTACGGGGGATGGAACAAGTTATTTTCAAGTAATTCCGACTTAGAAATAAAATATACCTATATGACAGCTTCTACAAGTCTATCTGGAGTCACAGTTAATACAGCATTAGGGACATTAAGCATTGGCGTAAAAGTGTGGCCTTAATTAATATAATTTTCTTCTAACAATCTTCTAACAAAACCAATCCAAAAATTGCTAACACTTTTGCTAACCCTTCGACAAGCTCAGGGCAAGCACTCTCAGTTGTTTTGTGTGGTTTTCAATGGTTCTAAGTGGTCTTCTCTAATAACTAACTTCTAATATCTAATAACCATCCCATCCTGAAATTTCCCATCTATGTTATAATTATAAATAATGCCGACGTAGCTCAGTTGGTAGAGTCCCGACGGTCATTGTTATATAATTATGGAATCGTCGGGATCCCGATCAAAGCTGCAAAGCCGACGTAGCTCAGTTGGTAGAGCAGCTGTTTCGTAAACAGCAGGTCAGCGGTTCGATTCCGCTCGTCGGCTTTGCATCGGGACAGCTGTTTCGTAAACAGCAGGTCAGCCCTGCCTGCCGGCAGGCAGGGGTTCTCCCGACGGTCATTATGATATAAAATAATGTCCCGACAACATTAACATATCATTATGTAAAGTCGGGATCCCGCCGATTTCATTATTATTATAATAATGTGCGGCGGGAGATTCCGCTCGTCGGCTTTTGTATCGGGACTAGTGGAAAAGTTGTGGGGATGAGTTGTGGGTTCTCCTCATCCACACGACACACAACCCGACTCACCTGCCTGCCGGCAGGCAGGCAACCCAATACCCAAAACTCACAACATTGGATAAAGTTATTTATGCTAATCAAAACGATCGTGGTCGGAAGTTTACAGACCAACTGCTATATTTTAATCGACGAAGAAACAAAAGAAGCGGTGGTGATTGATCCCGGAGACGAAGCAGATCGTATTTTAATGGAATTGAAGGATCTGAAAACCCATATCATTATATTAACCCACGGCCATCCCGATCATTTTGGCGGAATCGATGCGCTAAAAGCGCAGACGGGAGCTACTATCTTAATGAATCCGGCAGATAATTGGTTTTTTAAGCCGGACCAAGAGATAAAAGATGGCGACGAAATCAAACTTGGCAAGACAATGCTTAAAGTGATCGATACACCGGGACATTCTTTAGGTAGCCTTTGTATTTATACCCCCGGCCATCTTTTCAGCGGTGACACGCTTTTTTATCGCAATTATGGCCGAACCGACCTAGGCGGCGGATCCGAAGAGCAGATGCAAAAATCTTTGAAACGGCTGGCAACTCTTCCACCGGAGACAATTGTTTATCCCGGTCACGGTCCCTCTACCACCATCAGCAGCGAAAAGGAGTCAGGTTACCTTGGCTAAGGCAATTTATCTTTTCTACGGCAGCGAAGATTGGCTAATTCAAGAAAAGCTGAAAGAGCTGATCAAGAAAATCCCCAATCCCGAACTGAATGTGGAAAAATTTGACGGGCAAAATCCAGAGCTTGAAGCGATTATAGGAGCGCTGCAGAATACCCCGCTCCTCGGCGGAGAAAAATTAGTCATCATCGAAAGGGCGGATCTGGGTTGGGAGGGTTGGGAGAAGCTGCTCCCTCACTTACAAGCGCTTGCTCCGGAGACAAAAGTGATCTTATGGACAGAGAAAGCGGATAAGCGAACTAAACTTTACAAAGCGCTCGCTGCTCAGGGAGAGGTCTATGAATTCATGGGTTTTGCAGAATGGGAACAGGAGGAAGTGGTGGCCTGGATCAGACAAAGGGCCAAGCTGGCCGGCGGCGAGATAAACTCTGAAGCGGCGGAAAGTTTGCGTGCCATCAGCGGCAATGCCTTAGGTAAATTGGCTTCGGAAATTGATAAACTGGTTACTTATGTGGGGGAAGGGAAAACGATTGACGAAACGGCTGTTTTTGCTTTGGCTTCGCCCGGGACCATCAATACCTTTGCCCTTTCGGATGCGATCTTGGAAAAAAATATCATTGGTGCTCTGTCCACCTTTCGACTGTTATACAAAAATAAAACAGATCTTTTTTCTCTGCTGGGCTTGCTGGCGTCTAATTACCGGCTGCTGTTGCAGGTTAAGCAGTTTCCCCCTTCCAGCGCCCAACCCCGCTCGATTGCGGCAGCGGTCGGGGCCAATCCTTATTTTGTGAAAAAGTGCCTGGGGAAAGCCACTAAATTTAAGGAACAAGAGCTGCAAAACAATCTCGAACTCATTCTGCAAACCGATCTTAATCTGAAAAGCGGATGGCCGGAGCTTCCCACCCTTGAACTTTTGATCACCTCACTCTGTTTACCTTCACCAGCCAAAGATCAATCAATAAAATAAGTATGGAAAAACGCAGAATCTCAACTCTAAGTAAGCTGGCGATTATTTTGTTTCTGTTACTTTGTTTACGCTTGTTTGACCTTCAGATTCTCCATCACCAATTTTATCAAAAGAAATCAATGGAACAACACAAACGGATCATCCGGCTGGCGGCCCAGCGCGGGGACATCTTTGACCGTAATGAAAATATTTTAGCAACCTCACTGGATACTTATTCTGTCTATGAATATCGACATGGCTGGCTGGGACGTAAACTTTCTCTGGCGGAAGCACAGAAACTACAAGGCAATAACCACGAACAAATTAATATCCTTAAGGAAAAGAAAAGGGTTTATCCCAAGAGCACACTGGCTTCCCAACTAATCGGTTTTGTCGGCATGGATAATGAGGGTCTATCTGGGATTGAGTTATCGATGGAAGAATATTTAAGAGGCAAAGAAGGGCGGGTAATAACGGAGGGGGATCCACAGGGAAGGGAGCTCTATGGCGCTGAGCGCGAGATGGAGGGCAGCAGTGATGGGATGAATATTACCTTAACCATTGACGAAAACATCCAATATGTGGCGGAGAGAGAGATCAGTAAGCAGGTAGAAAAATCGAAAGCGGCTTCAGGGACATTGATCGTGATGGACGCTAAAACCGGTGAGATCCTGGCGCTGGCAAGCAAACCTGATTTTGATCCAAATTTCTATCAAAAGGCTGGTCGCCAGCTCTGGCATCCGCGCTTTCTTAATCCCTATGAACCGGGTTCAACTTTTAAAGTCATTACTACCGCTTCCGGATTAGAAGAAGGGGTGATCAAAACCGATACCCTGCTGGAAGCGCTGGATAGCATCACCGTAGGAGGAAAAGTGATTGAAAATTCGCATAAAATTCATTGGCCGGGAAAACAAATTACCGTTTCCCGGATGCTCGAGGAATCGATTAATACCGGGGCAGTCCAGATCGGATTGAAATTAGGTCCGGAAAAATTTTATCAACACATTAAGGCTTTTGGTTTGGGAGAAAAGATTGGCAGCGGGATGGCGGGAGAATCAAAAGGAATTGTTAATAACTGGCGGGACTGGTATAAACCCGATGTGGCCATGATTAGCTTCGGGCAGAGTATTGCGGTCACCCCTTTGCAACTTGTCTCCGCTTTCTCGGCTTTTACCCATCACGGGATAATGCTGAAACCATATCTGGTGAAGCAGATCGAGAGTCTGGACGGTAGATTTGTAAAAGTCTTTATGGATGAGGAACGAGGCAGAGCTATATCCGACCGGGTGGCTTCTGAAATTAAAGAGCTGATGCAGGATGTGGTGGTCAATGGCAGTGGCCGCCGCGCTCGGATGAAAGAATTTGGGGTGGGGGGGAAAACCGGCACCGCGCAAAAAGCGGCTCCCGGCGGCAGGGGATATTTGAAAGGCCATTATATTTCCTCTTATATCGGTTTTGCTCCTTTCAAGGATCCGCGCCTGATCGGTCTGGTGATCGTGGATGATCCAAAAGGCGGCTACTGGGGAGAAACGGTGTGTGGCCCGGTTTTCAAAGAGGTTATCGAGTATGCGCTGCGTTATTTGAACGTTAAACCCGATATGTTATAATAAACTCAATTCAATAATGAATAGAAAACGCGTATTATCTGGAATTCAACCTACCGGGCTTTTACATCTGGGCAATCTCATCGGGGCGGTGGAAAACTGGGTCAAACTGCAAGAACAGTATGACTGTTATTTTTTCATTGCCGATCTGCATGCCCTGACCACGGCTTATGATGATATCCGTCGCGTGAAAGAAGATATCAAACAAATGACGATCGATCTCCTCTCTTCCGGCATCGATCCAGAAAAATGTGTGCTTTTTAAGCAGTCCGATCTACCGGAGCATTCAGAGCTGCATTTACTCTTTTCTATGATAACACCGCTTGCCTGGCTGGAAAGGGTTCCCACCTATAAAAGCAAAATCGATGAACTGAAGGGGAAGGATCTACACACTTATGGTTTCCTGGGTTATCCGGTTTTGCAGGCAGCGGATATCCTGATCTATAAGGCGGAATTAGTGCCGGTGGGACAGGATCAGCTGGCGCATATTGAGCTGACCCGCGAAATTGCGCGTCGCTTCAATCATTTTTATGGAAATATTTTTCCTGAGCCAAAAGACTTACTGACCGAATTCCCGGTTTTGCCGGGAACGGACGGGCGGAAAATGAGCAAGTCCTACAATAATACCATTGCTATCTCAGATACTCCCGAAAAGGTGCGAAGCAAAGTTTCCTGCATGGTAACCGATCCTGCCCGGGTAAAACGCGATGATAAAGGCCATCCCGAAGTATGCACCATCTACGATTATTATAAGGTTTTTGCTAAAAACCGGAGTGATGCAGTAGCGGCCGAATGCCGCGAAGCCAGGCGGGGTTGTGTTGAATGTAAACGTGAACTGGCGGAAATTTTGATCAACTATCTGGCGCCGATTCATCAAAAGAGGGAAGAGCTTGAAAAAAAACCCGAAAAGCTGGCGCTGACATTAACGGCTGGCGCAGAAAAAGCCCGCAAACTGGCAGCGCTCACGCTGAACGAAGCAAAAAAAGCGATGGGTTTAATCTGATGGTTGACGAACTAGTTTATCAAATTGATATTGCAGTTTATAAGGGTCCTTTTGATCTCCTGCTTAAAGCCATCGATGAGGGGGAGATCGATATTTACCACGTGACCCTTTCTCAGATCACCGCTTCTTATTTCGAATATTGGAAAAGGGAAGAGCCCAGTTTGATTTTGGCTTCCGACTTTTTGATCATGGCGGCTTATCTGATTGAATTAAAATCGAAAGCCCTGCTGCCCGCCAAAGAGGAAAACATCCAAGAAGAAGACCTGGCCGGGATTGAAGCCTCATTGCTCTCCCATATCGAAGAGTATGCGGTTTACAAAAATATGGCGCAGGCGTTGCGCCAACGCAAAGAAAGGTTTGAAAAAATATACGGGAGGCATGAAGGAGAACAGCTGGAGAAAGAATTTGAACTGGTGGATGTGTCTCTCAAAGATTTGGTGCTGGCGTTCAAGCGCGTTTACGATGAGGCAGCCAAACGAGAAAGCGTGGTCTCGATTGCCGCCGAGGAAATCACCCTCGAGGACCGCATTATCGAGATAAAACGCATGCTCGCCGGGCGCAAGGACGGGATACCCCTGGAGGACCTGTTTCAGAGGAGAACCCGACTGGAGGTGGTGGTGACCTTTCTGGCGATTCTAGAATTAGCTAAACAACGCTTTATAAAAATCGCTCAGGGGAGAAGATTTGGCTCAATTTTGGTTTTCGCTTCGGAAATATGGGAGGCCGAGTATGGAACTGCAAACGAACCAGTTGAAAAACATTCTTGAATCGCTGCTTTTTATCGCCCGCAAACCTTTGTCGCCCGAAGAGGTGGTGGAGATCTTGAATTTGCCTGAAACTTCAATTACCGCTGCACTCGAGGAACTGGCGACGGAATACAGTCAGCACGGGATAAATATTATTAAGGTGGCGGGTGGGTATTTAATGGGGACCAACCATGAAAATGCCGAGTATGTACATAACCTCTTGCATGCTAAATTGCAGACAACGCTTTCCCCGCAGGCCCTGGAAACACTTTCGATTATTGCCTATAAACAACCGATTACCCGGACGGAGATTGAAAGAATCCGGGGTGTGAACTCAGATGGGCCGGTCGAAACCCTGTTGCAAAAAAAATTTGTCAGAGAAATAAGTCGTAGCGCAGCGGTGGGGCATCCCTATCTCTATGGAACCACCGATGAATTCCTCAGACACTTCGGCTTAGAGGATTTAAAAGAGCTCCCGGCCTTGCCCAATTCCACCACGGAGCAAGAGCAGGTCTTTAAATCCGCCCTACATGAATGACGACCACCGAAGCTCAGCTTTGTGAAGTTTTTAGCTCCTTTCAGGGCGAAGGCCTTTATCTGGGAGAACGCCAGATTTTTATCCGTTTTGCCGGATGTAATCTAAACTGCCAGTACTGCGATACGCCTCAGGCTTTGAGCGCACCCAAAGAATTTAAAGTCGAGATGCATCCCGGCCAGAAACAGACCAAACTGATACCGAACCCCATCAACATTCCGGAGCTAGTAGAGCTGGTTAAGGGTTTTGATAAACCCAAGGGCATCCATCACTCAATTAGTTTGACGGGCGGGGAACCGCTGCTCCAGGTTGATTTCCTAAAAAATTTTATACCGGTGCTGAAGAAGGAGTTAGCGCTGCCGCTATATTTAGAGACCAATGGTGTTTTGCCAGAGCATCTGGCGGAAGTGATAGAAATGGTAGATATCATTGCCTTGGATATTAAGCTGCCCAGCGCTACCGGGTTAAGCGCTTATTGGAAAGAACACAAAAAAGCGTTGGAGATCGCTTACCTGAAAGAGCTTTTTGTGAAGATTGTTCTTACCGCTGAGTCAAAAGCGAAAGAGCTGGATGATGCCGCGAGTCTAATCGCTGAGCTGGATAATAAAATACCCCTCGTGCTGCAACCGGCCACTCCCCACGGAGCCATCAAACATCGGCCGTCGCTCGAACAATTATTTTCCTGGCATGCGATTGCCCGGAGAAAATTAGAAAAGGTGAGGGTTATCCCGCAGATGCACCGACAGTTAGGTCTTAGCTGAAAGTCGTGCGATGGTTTTTTCCAGCCAGCGGATAGTTCGGTCCAGGTGAGCATTGAAATGGATCGTTTCCAGCGATCGGACCAGATTGAGTTTGTATTTGGCCGATTCAAGGGTGAGTCGATCCAGCGTATTTTCCAACCAATCTTTTGCCTCAGCCTTTGCTCGGTGCAGGGTTTCAGCCTTGATGTGTGCGGTGATCCGATCAAACTCAGTCTTTGATTCCGTGAGCAGGCGTTGGAGATGTAGGTCTTTAATCAGGATTACCAATCCTAAAAGTTCTTTATCGCCTAACGAAAATTTGTCAAAAAGTTCCTGAGGATTGAACCTTAATTCTTTTGCGATAGCAATCGCTATTTCTTTGGCCGATTCTTTCTCTGCCACGGGATTTTCATTTTCGGCTGCGGTTTCATCTTCTGAGCTTTTATAGGCGTCGGCGATCGTCTGTTTAGGTTTTTGTTCTTGATCTTTATTTGTTGCTTGACCGCTGATCCTTATCTGTCCATGAGGAGTATAAAAGGCAGCTTCTTCGAGCATGCTCTCTTCATTTTGATAAGTACTTTCTATTTCTTCTGTGCTGACCGCTTTTCGGATAGTGTTTTCTACCTCAACCGTAATGGGCTTTTCCTGCTTGTTAAAGAGTACATCCAGGAATGAACGGGAGCGATCGATTTCCGCCCCGGTCTTTTCCTCGATCAGTTTCCGATCAGTGGCAGTAAAAATCATTCCCTGGGAACCGGCGACGGACATTGCCTGGTTGCTTAGATTTGGATTCATCGGTGCTATCGGAACTTCGGCCATTTTATTTTGCCCCTTTTTCTTTAACTAAATAAGAAGGGGAAGCGCTCAGTAAGATCTTCCCCCCTTATTTAATCCTATCCTAAACGGATAGTTTTGCAACCTACTGAGCTAGGTTACGCTTTCTAATATATATATCGGATTTTTAAGCCAAAAACTTGCATGGATTTAGATTTAGCTTGACAAGTATTTTACATAAAGCTAAAATCGCAGCAAAGGCAAGAGTAAGGGGGGTGTAACATGGTAACGGGTTATTGCGTAAAATGCAAAAAGAAAAGAGAAATGAAGAATTCGAAAGCGGTAACGCTTAAGAATAAAAGGAAAGCTACCAAGGGTGAATGTCCTGAATGCGGGACAAAGATGTTTAGAATTGGTGGATAGCAACTTTTCGTAAGAAGCTGAATTCTTTTTACAGGGATAAAGGCTGTAGGCCGAGATTGATTGCGGCTTACAGCCTTTTTTGTTAGAATAAAAGTTATGCCGCACCGTGCCATGCCTGCCGGCAGGCAGGAAAAATTTGTCCATCTGCATGTTCACTCCGAGTACAGCTTATTGGATGGGGCGGCGCGCATTCCGGATCTGGTCAAAGTTGCCAAAGAACAGGGAATGAAAGCGCTGGCCCTGACCGATCATGGAAACATGTACGCCGCGATTAATTTTTACCTCAGCGCTAAAGAAGCTGGCATCAAACCGATCCTGGGCTGTGAGATGTATGTTGCTCCACGGACGCGGTTTGATAAGGAAACGAAAGAAGATCGGTCGCCCTATCACCTCATTGCTCTGGCGGCCAATATAACCGGTTATCAAAACTTGCTGAAGCTGGTTTCCCAGGCTTCACTGGAAGGCTTTTATTCACGACCCAGGGTTGACCGCGAGCTCTTACAAAAATATCGCGAGGGTTTAGTGGTTTTTTCGGGATGTCTCAAAGGGGAAATCGCTTCCCGCTTGATGGAAAATAATTATGCAGAGGCACGTCGTGCCGCCAGCTGGTATAAAGAAGTATTTGGAGATAATTTTTATTTGGAAATCCAGGATCTTAACCTCCCCGAGCAAAAACAGATCCTCGGGCAACAGGTAGCCCTGGCGAGAGAACTGGGGATAAAACCGGTCGCCACCAATGACGTGCATTATGTAAGACGCGAGGACGCCTATTCTCAGGATGTGCTGCTCTGCATTCAGACCGGTTCCTTTTTGGATGATCAGCAGCGGATGAAACTGCAAACCCAAGAGTTTTATCTGAAACCCCAGGTGGAAATGTTGGCGCTTTTTGCTGATTATCCAGATGCCATTCAGAGTACGGTTGAGATTGCCGAGAAATGTAACCTGGAACTGGAGATCGGCCAGCTCCATTTACCCAACTATCCAGTCCCGGAAGGGGAAACGCCCGATACCTATCTGGAAAAATTAGTGTGGGAGGGGGCCAAGAAGAAATACGGGGTGATGACGGAGGGGCAGTTGGCCGTCACCGATAAAACCTTGTTGCCACCGGAAATCATCGATCGCATAAAATACGAACTGTATACGATCGAAAAAATGGCTTACGCCGCCTATTTTTTGATTGTGCAAGATTTTATTAATTACGCAAAAAAAGAAGGAATCCAGGTGGGCCCGGGCAGAGGTTCGGCGGCGGGCAGTATTGTTTCTTACGCGCTGGGGATTACCAGTGTCGATCCGCTAAAATACGGATTAATATTTGAAAGGTTTTTAAATCTGGAGAGGGTTTCCATGCCAGATATCGATATTGATTTTTGCTATGAGCGCCGCAACGAAGTGATCGATTATGTTACCAAAAAATATGGAAGCGACCATGTGGCACAGATCGTGACCTTTGGAACGATGGCTGCCCGGGGGGCCATCCGGGATGTGGGGAGGGTGCAGCGTGTGCCGCTGGCCGAAGTGGACCGCATCGCCAAAATGGTTCCCTTTGGCCCGGAGGTAACGATTGCCTCAGCGATGGGTTCCGTCAAGGAGTTGCGTTCCCTCTATGAAAAGGATGAAAAGATTAAGGCGCTGCTGGATACCGCCCAAAAATTGGAGGGGATGGTGCGTCACGCCTCGGTGCACGCCGCCGGCGTGGTAATTTCAGAAAAACCCCTGAACGTTTATGTCCCGCTGCAAAAACTGGATGAGAACGTGATTGTCACCCAGTACCCGATGGAAGCTCTGGAAAAAATCGGTTTGCTGAAAATGGATTTTCTGGGATTGCGCAATCTGACGATGATTGCCCACGCGGTGGAAATCATTAAAAAGACACAGGCGATTGAACTGAATATCGAAAAAATCCCGTTAGATGATCCCAAAACTTATAATTTGTTATGCAGTGGGGAAACCACCGGCATCTTCCAGCTGGAAAGTCGGGGGATGAGAGCCCTCATCAAAGATTTACACCCTACCAACTTTGATGAAATCATTGCCTTGCTGGCGCTCTATCGACCCGGCCCCTTGGAAAGCGGAATGGTGGAAGATTATGTTAAACGTAAGCATCATCGGATTCCCGTAAAATATCTGTTGCCCGAACTGCAATCCATCCTGCGGGAGACCCACGGTGTCATTCTCTACCAGGAACAGGTGATGGAAATTGCCAGTAAGGTTTGTGGCTTTACCCTGGGGCAGGCCGACATTCTGCGCCGCGCCATGGGGAAGAAAAAGACCAAGGAGATGGCGCAGCAAAAAGAGTTCTTTATCGAAGGGGCGGTCAAGCGCGGAGTTTCTCATCACAAAGCCACTGAGCTCTTTAATCTCTGTGAAAAGTTTGCCGGTTACGGGTTTAACAAATCGCACTCTACCGCTTACGGCATTATTTCTTATCAGACCGCTTTTCTGAAAGCTAATTATCCGATAGAATTTTTGGCGGCACTGCTTACTTCGGTCATGGGGAATACGGACAGAGTTACGTTGTATCTGAACGAATGCCGAAGATTGGGGATTAAAGTGCTGTCGCCGGATATCAACCAGAGCGATAAAAATTTCACCGTTACCCAAGAGGGCATTCGCTTTGGCCTTTCGGCGATAAAAAATGTCGGTAGCGCCGCGATCGATTCGATTATCCAGACCAAGGAAAAGGAGGGGAGGTTTAGTTCACTGCAGGAGTTTTGCCAGCATGTGGACAGCCGGACGGTGAACAAAAAGGTGATTGAAAGTCTGATCAAGGCGGGAGCCTTTGATTCTTTTGGGGCCGGCCGGGCTTATCCGCTCGGGATCCTGGAGAAAGTTTTAAGCAAAGTGGCTACGGAACAGCGAGAGAGGGCCAACGGCCAGGAGAGGCTATTCCAAATGCAGGCGGCTGCTGCCGATTATTCGTTCCCGGAAGAAACCACCATTGAAGAGTTTGCGCCGGAACAGAAGCTGCGGTTGGAGAAGGAAATGCTGGGGCTTTATATCTCCTCCCATCCTCTGGAATACGTTAAGGATTCGTTGGAAGGGCAGACCAATACCAAGATTGCCGATATCTCTGATATGCGTGAGGGGGAAACGGTAAAGATCGGCGGGCTTTTATCCGACTGTCGCCGTCTGACTACTAAGCGCGGTGATAATATGCTGGTAGCAAATATCGAGGATATGTCCGGTAATATTTCCCTGGTGGTTTTCCCGAAAGTTTATGAAAAGACCGGAGCGCTTTTAAATAATGACGAGGTGGTGGTGGTAAAGGGAAAGATCAATCGCGATATGCGCACCGAGGAATACAATGTGGTTGCAGAAAATATCGAGCCGATGGTCGAGCTGGAAAAAATAAGATCCCTGCACATTGAACTGGTCAGCGTCAGGGAGCAATCTGTACTTTCGCGCATGAAAGAGATATTATTATTCTATCGTGGCGAAGACCCGGTCTACATTCGCATGGATGGGAAAGGCATTCAGCTGGGTAAAAGCTATACGGTGGATATTAACCCAGAGCTCGTGGGCCAACTGGAGGAACTATTAGGAAGTGGGGCGGTGAAGGTTGAATTTCGGGCGGTGAAAAAAGAAAAGGCAGCGGAAGAAATTAGTTTGTAGGAGGAAGGTTATGGAACTGAATAAAATCAAATTCAATCAACAGGGACTGGTCCCGGCCATCGCCCAGGATTGGAAAACGGGGGAGGTCTTGATGCTGGCTTATATGAATCAAGCGTCACTCCAGAAAACAATCGATACTAAAGAAATGTGGTACTGGTCGCGTTCACGCCAGGCATTGTGGCACAAGGGTGATACTTCTGGCAATATTCAAAAAGTGAAAGAGCTTTATTATGACTGTGACGCAGACGCGATTTTGGCCAAGATCGAGCAGGTGGGCGGCATCGCCTGCCACACCGGCAATCGAAGTTGTTTTTTTAATAAGCTAATTTAAGAAACTGAAAGCTGAAGATGGAAGCCGAAAAAATTGTTATCAAAGGAGCCCGGGAACACAACCTGAAGAATATCAGCCTGGAACTTCCCCGTAATCGATTTATCGTTTTTACGGGTATTTCCGGATCAGGTAAATCTTCTCTGGCTTTCGATACCATCTATGCCGAAGGGCAGCGCCGCTACGTAGAGTCACTCTCCGCTTATGCCCGCCAATTCCTAGAGCAGATGCAAAAACCGGACGTGGATTATATCGAGGGATTATCCCCGGCCATCTCCATTGACCAGAAAGCTCCCTCCCGCAATCCCCGATCAACGGTGGGAACGGTAACCGAGATCTATGATTATTTGCGCCTGCTCTTTGCCAATATCGGTATTCCCCACTGTAAGACATGCGGTAGAAAAATCGAGCGACAGACGCCCCAGGAGATCGTAGATCAGATCCTTGAACTTCCCGAAGGGCGGATGATCCAGATTTTGGCGCCGGTGGTACGCGGGCGCAAAGGCGAGTATAAAAATCTATTCGCTGATATCCAGAAAGATGGCTTCGTCCGCGTAAGGGTAGACGGTAAATTGTGCGAAGTTAGCGAAGTCCCACCTTTAAATAAAAAGATCAAACATGACATTGAGATTGTGATTGATCGATTGGTAGTGAAGCCGGCTAATCGGAAACGTTTGAATGAGTCGGTTGAAACCGCTTTGCGTTACGGCAGCGATGTGGTTGAAATTCTGGAGGACAAAGCCAAAGCCCGACCCAAGGTTTTCAGTGAAAAGTTTGCCTGCCCCGCCTGCGGTATTTCGCTGGATGAAATCACGCCCCGCATTTTTTCTTTCAACGGTCCTTACGGCGCCTGTCCCAACTGCAGCGGCTTAGGAAATAAACTGGAATTCGATCCGGACCTGATCATCCCGGATCGAAACTTATCGATTGCCGAGGGAGCCTTAGCGCCCTGGGGAGAAGCGGCCAGCTATTATCTGCAAAAGCTGGAGGCGGTAGGTGAAGAATACGGTTTTGATCTTAAGACGCCGATCAAACAATTGAAAAAAGAACAACTGGCAGTCATTTTGTACGGATCCAAAAAACCGATTAAATTTAAATACCGCATGGAGAGGAGTTACTGGGAACATGAGGGGGAATTTGAAGGGCTCATCAAATGGCTGAGACGGCGCTATCTTGAAACCCGTTCGGAAAATGTGCGTTATCATCTTTACCGTTACATGAGCGCCATTGCCTGTGAGGTCTGCGGTGGCGCGCGTTTAAAACCCGAAAGCCTGGCGGTTACCGTTGCTGGCAACTCCATCGCGCAGTTCGCTGCGCTATCCATTAAAGCAATTTTAGCTTTTATTGACAACTTAACCTTGAATGAACGAGAGCAACTCATCGCAAAGCAGATCTTGAAAGAAATACGGGCGCGTCTCCACTTTTTGATGAACGTTGGTTTAGATTATATTACACTGGATCGTGAATCTTCCACGCTCTCCGGCGGGGAAGCCCAGCGCACCCGTCTGGCCACCCAGGTCGGTTCGGGTTTGGTCGGGGTGCTTTATATTTTGGATGAGCCTTCGATTGGTTTACACCAGCACGACAATCGGCGCTTGATCGCTACCCTGCATCGCTTGCGAGATCTGGGCAACACGGTGATCGTAGTGGAACACGACGAGGAAACCATGCGTTCCGCTGATTATCTGGTGGACATTGGACCGGGGGCCGGTATCCACGGGGGAGAGATGGTTGCCAGCGGTTCGGTCTCGGACCTGATCCGGGAAGAAAAATCGATTACCGGTAAATATCTCTCAAAAAAGTTGGAGATAGCGGTACCGGCAACCAGACGCCAGGGTAACGGACAAAAATTAACCGTGGTCAAGGCCCGCCATAATAATTTAAAAAATATCACGGTTAATTTTCCGCTGGGGACCTTTACTTGTGTCACCGGCCTTTCCGGTTCAGGGAAAAGCTCGCTGATGAACGATATCCTTTACCGGGCACTGGCCAAGAAATTTTACCGTTCATTGGAGAAGGCAGGCGAGCATGAACGTATCGATGGCATCGAAAATATTGATAAGGTAATTATCATCGACCAGACCCCGATCGGCCGCACCCCCCGTTCCAACCCCGCGACCTACACCGGGGTTTTTGATCCCATCCGCCAGCTTTTTACCCTGACGCAGGAGGCGCGGATGCGTGGCTATCAGCCGGGGAGGTTTTCTTTCAACGTGCGCGGCGGTCGCTGCGAGGCCTGTTCCGGAGATGGTTTGGTAAAAATTGAGATGCATTTTTTGCCGGACGTTTATGTGCCCTGTGACGTCTGCAAAGGCAAGCGTTATAATCGTGAAACGCTGGAGGTCCATTATAAGGGCAAAAATATCTTTGATGTGCTGAACATGACGATCGAAGAGGCGCTGCACCTGTTTGAAAATATTCCGCAGATCAGGAGAAAGCTGGAAACGCTAAAGGACGTGGGTTTGGGTTATATCAAATTAGGCCAGGCGGCCACCACGCTCTCCGGTGGAGAAGCGCAAAGGGTTAAGCTAGCTACGGAGCTGGCCGCACGCTCGACCGGCAGAACCCTCTATCTATTGGATGAACCGACCACCGGTTTGCATTTTGATGATATCAATAAATTACTGCTGGTTCTGCAGCGTTTGGTGGCGACGGGCAATACGGTGATGGTGATTGAGCATAATCTGGACGTCATAAAAACCGCGGACCACATTGTTGATTTGGGACCGGAGGGGGGAGAGGCGGGCGGATGGGTGGTGGCCACGGGGACGCCGGAGCAGGTGGCCCGAAACCCTAAAAGCTACACCGGTAAATATTTAAAAGCACTCTTATGAGCACCTCTCAAGTCATCCTGGTATTGATCATCTTTATTATTATCGTGGTTTTTATTTTGATCTACCGGGGTAAATACTCACCGCCGAACTATCCCCATTATGGGCGATAAGGTGTTATAATAGCGCTCTTAAGCAGAGGAGGAAATTTATGGTGGCGATCAGTTTTGATGATTTTCAAAAGATGGAGATTCGCGTGGGAGAAATTAAAATCGTCGAAGACCTGCTTGGAGCGGACAAGGTATACAAATTAATCGTCGATATAGGCGGGGAGGAGCGCATCCTGGTGGCGGGGATAAAATTGTTTTATCAAAAAGAGGTTCTGATCGGCCGCAAGGTGCTGGTACTAGTTAATCTGGAGCCAAAAGTGATTCGGGGCCAGGAGAGCCACGGGATGATTTTATGCGCGCACAATCCAGATCGATCAAAGGTGATTTTAACGACGGTGGAGCAGGAGATCGAAGTTGGCGCCAGGGTTTCCTGAAGCGAAAGGGAAAATGAGCCGGGTAAAGAATTTATTAAAGTTGGGACAGAGCCCCTGGTACGATAATATCGAAAGGGGGCTTTTGCTTTCCGGCAAGCTAAGGCAAATGATCGAGGAAGATGGGATCTGCGGGGTCACTTCCAATCCCACCATTTTTGAAAAAGCCATCAGCGGGAGTCCACACTACCGGACGGACATCGAAAGATTAAAAGGGGAAGGGAAGGATGCGGCCTCCGTGTATGACGAACTGGTTATCGCCGACATCAAAAAGGCGGCGGATATTCTGTTGGAAGTTTACCACAACAGTCGCAGAGTGGATGGCTATGTGAGTGTTGAGGTTTCGCCCCATTTGGCCTTTGATATCCCGGCGACGATTAACGAAGCCAAACGCCTCTGGGAAAAGATCGCTCGTCCTAATTTGATGATTAAAGTGCCGGCCATGCTGGGCGCCGCTAACGGGAGCGAAGCGATTGGACGGTTGACCGCTGAGGGAATCAACGTTAATGCCACCCTGATTTTTTCGCAGACCCATTATATCACCGTCGCGGAAGCTTACATGCAAGGATTGGAAGAACGCATTGAAAAAGGGTTGCCGGTGGAGCAGGTGCATTCAGTGGCCAGCTTTTTTATCAGTCGGCTGGACACCTACATTGATAAGCTTTTAAATAATATATTGCTCAAGGAGCGTGACGAGAAGCGATTAAAACAGATCGAACACCTGATCGGGAAAGCCGCGGTGGCTCAGGCAAAGGTGATTTATAATCAATATCAGAATTTGTTTTACGGCCTGGATTTCATGAGAATGAAGAATAAAAATGCCAATGTGCAGCGCCTGCTCTTTGGCAGTACCGGTACAAAAAATCCCTATTATAGCGATGTGAAATATGTCGAAGAAGTCATCGGAGAAGGCACGATCACTACCCTGCCGCAGGCTACTCTGGACGCCTTCAGGGAGCATGGGGTCGCTGCCCTTACCCTGAAACAGGGGTTAAACGAAGCCAGAACGACCTTGTCCGAACTGGAAGCTTGCGGCATTGCCATGGAAACGATCTGCCAGAATATTCAAGATGATGGATTGCTGGCCTTCATCGAATCCTATGATAAATTGATAGCCGCGCTTAACTGAATTTGAATCAAACCCGATAATAAGGTAAAATTAAGAATCATGGCGGAAGAAAAAATCCCCCCTCAAGATCTGGTTGCCGAGCAATCGGTGATGGGTTCTATGCTCCTGGATAAAAATGCGGTGGTGCGAGCGGTAGAGATTCTGCGACCGGAAAGCTTCTATCGCGATGCCCATCGTTTTATTTATGAGACGATGGTCGAGCTCTTTGATCGGGGAGAGCCGGTAGACCTGGTAACGGTTACCGATGCGCTGCGGAAAGCGGGAAAACTGGATGCGGCGGGCGGGGCAGTCTATCTCGCCGATCTTTTGAATTCAGTCCCCACCGCTGCCAATATGGAATATTATGCCAGGATTGTCGAAGAGAAAGCCGTATTGCGCCGTTTGATTGAGGCCGGGACCAAGATCGTCAGCGATGCCTTTCAGGCAACCGAAGATGTAGACCAGATTTTGGACCAGGCAGAGAAAACGATCTTTGGTATCGCTTTGAAAAGGATTCGCGAGGGGTTTCACCGCATCGATTCAGTGATCAAGGGGGTCCTGGATAAAATTGATGCCCTGTATGATAAAAAGGGAGGGATTACCGGGATCCCGACGGGTTTTCCGGACCTCGACCAGTTAACTGCCGGTTTTCAAAATTCCGACCTGATCATTATTGCCGCCAGACCGGCGGTAGGAAAAACGGCTTTTGCTTTAAATATCGCACAAGGGGTAGCGGTCAAATATAAAATTCCGGTGGCCATTTTCTCGCTGGAGATGAGCAAGGAACAGCTCGCGCAGAGGATGCTTTGTTCGGAGGCGGAGGTGGATGCGCAAAAACTAAAGACCGCTAGTCTTTCGGATACCGGCTGGAAGAAATTGACCCGTGCGCTGGGCCGTCTCTCCGAAGCGCCTATTTTTATCGATGATGCGGCTTCGGTGACCTCCACCGAGATCCGGGCCAAAGCTCGCCGGCTGAAAATTGAACACGGCCTGGGCCTGGTAATTGTGGACTATATGCAGCTGATGCGGGGAAGGAACCGGGTGGAAAATCGAGTGCAGGAAATATCGGAAATTGCCCGATCACTGAAGACGCTGGCGCGTGAGCTGGAAGTGCCGGTGGTGGCTATTTCCCAGCTTTCCCGTGCGGTGGAGCAGAGGACCGATCGCATTCCGCGGCTTTCCGACCTGCGCGAATCGGGCGAGATTGAGCAAACCGCCGATCTGGTCATGTTTATTCACCGTGAAGACTATTACAATCCCCAATCCGACCGGGGAAATATTGCCGAAGTAATTATTGCGAAACAGAGAAACGGGCCGGTGGGCACGGTGGAACTGGTCTTCCGCAAGGAGATCGCCAAATTTAGCAGCAAAGAAACCCGCTACGAGGAAGTAACCTGACCTCTTTTTAAAGATGCTGAAACCCAAATGGTTTATGGTGGTTTTACTGATTATGCTTTATGGAACAGCTCCGTCACGTGCCCTCACCAAAGACCTGGTAATTAATGCCGATAATGTAAATTATCAAAAAGAAAAGAATCTGGTCGAGGCCAGCGGCTCGGTGGAAGTGAAATATAAAGATGTCAACATGTGGGGGAAATATGTTCGCTATAACACCTCGGAAGAAAGCGTTAAATTAGAGCAGGGTTTTATCCTTGATTACGGGGGGATCAGCCTGGAAGGGGAAAGCCTGAATTATAATTTAATCGGGAAGGAGGGGGTGGCAACGCAGGTGGCCTTTGCCTATGGTGGGGTCAGTTTAAGGGGAAAGGAAATTTCAATTGGGACTGAAAAATTTGATATCCAGGATGCCTTTTTCAGCACCTGCAATCTTAAAGAGCCGCACTATAGCGTAACCGCGCGCGAGATTTTACTTTATCCGCGCTATGGCTGGATGGTCGCCTACTGGGGATTCTTCTGGTTGGGTAAATTCCCCATCGTTCCCATGCCTACCTATATTTATGACATGCGGGCGGAAGAAAGGGGTGGAGAAAATCTTGCGCCCTTTCCCGAAATAAGTTCCAACGACCAGGATGGTTTTTATATTAATCAGAGAATGGCCTGGCATCTCAAACGAGAATTTTCAGGCACCTATAGTTTAAACTATGCCACTAAAAAAGGATTGGGGGGTGGGGGACAGGCCAATTATATTATTAATGATGACAATGCGGGAGAGCTGCGTTTGTATGGGAATACGACAGATGGATTGTGGGGTGGGGTTACGCACAGCTTATTCTTCGGGCCCGGGATGGATTCGGGAAAAAATCCCTCTTCTCCGTTGTTTTTTAGTTTTCCCGAAAGCCGGCATTTTGAGTTGAGAACCACCTTATCTTACCGTGAGCGGATCAATTATCAAAGAGTGAGCTTGTACCCCGATCTGCTTTTAAAAATAAAAAAAATGGAGCTGCTCGATCAGCGGGTGAATTATGATGCGGAGCTGCAGGCGGGAATGGTGGGTGAAGAAAACAATCTTAATTTATTGAGGGGGGGAGGGGCGCTGAACCTTTACAAAGTAATTCCTTTAACCGGCGGGATAGAAATGAATCCCTGGCTTTTACTGGATGGGCGCTTTTATGCTAATGGGGGCCGGTGGTTAAAGAGTCAGGGTGGAATTGAACTGGCAAAACCCTTCAGTGAAAGGGTGAGTGTGAAACTGGGCTATCGCCATTATTTTTCGGTCGATGGCCAAAGCCCGTTTAATTATGAGATGTACCGCTTCAGCTTTTCGGACCGGATCACTAGCGGAATGGCATTCGTCATTGGCGAAACGGGGGTGGGAATTACGACCTCCCATTTTTTACCGGGCGGTGCGGTTGAAGATATAGATTACACTTTATTTTTTAAAATGCATTGCTATAATTTAGGAGTAAGCTATCGCTCTCTGCGCCGGGAATTTAGTCTCGGCTTTGCGTTAGCTGGGAGATAAAATGTTTATAACTTTTGAGGGACCGGAGGGTTCCGGAAAATCAACCCACATTAAACGTTTGAAAAGCTACCTGGAAGGAAAAGGGGAAAGGGTGCTGCTGACAAGGGAACCGGGGGGGACGCAGGTAGGGAGGTTAATCCGTGAGATCTTGCTCAATCCGGAAAGTGTGCTAGATGAAACCACCGAGGTTTATCTTTTTGCCGCTGATCGTTCAGAACATGTGAGCAAGATCATTCAGCCGGCACTGGCGGAAGGTAAATGGGTGATCTCCGATCGCTTTGTTGATTCTACTCTGGCTTACCAGATTGGGGGTCGCGGGTTGCCTGAAGATTTGGTAAGATATATAAATATGATCTCTGCCAAGGGATTGGTGCCGGACCTCACACTCTTGCTGGACGTAGCGCCGGAGATCGGCATAAAACGGGCAATGGCCAATGGTACGGCAGATCGTTTCGAAAAAGAAAAGATTGAGTTTCACCAGCGGGTCAGGGAGAAGTACTTAGAAATTGCACAAGAAGATCCGCAACGTGTAAAAGTTATTAATACGGATAACAAAGATATAGAACAAGTGCAGGAACTAATTAGGAAGATCATTGATAATGAAAAGCGTTGAAATCAGAAATAAATTTTTAAAGTATTTTGAAAGTAAAGGGCACAAACTTTTGCCCGGATCTTCCCTGGTCCCTTCCGACCCCACCGTTTTACTGACCCTGGCGGGCATGCTCCAGTTTAAGCCGGTTTTTCTGGGACTGGAAAAACCGCCGCACAAACGGGTGGCCACGGTGCAGAAGTGCGTGCGCATGATCGATATCGAACAGGTGGGGAAAACTTCCCGCCATCATACCTTCTTTGAAATGCTGGGCAATTTCTCTTTTGACGATTATTTCAAAAAAGAGGCAATTGAGTTTGCCTGGGAGTTGCTGGTAAAGGAATTTGGTCTCCCCGCTGATAAATTACTGGCCGCGGTCTATGAAAAAGATGATGAGGCCTTTTCCATCTGGAACCGGTCCATTGGTCTGGCGCCGGAAAAAATATTCCGGCTGGGAGAGGATAATAATTTTTGGTCAGTGGGCCCGACCGGTCCCTGCGGACCCTGCTCGGAAATCTATTATGATCTCGGTCCGGCTAAAGGGTGCGGTAAGGCTGATTGTAAACCGGGTTGTGATTGTGATCGTTTCCTTGAGATCTGGAATCTGGTTTTTATTCAGTACGACCGTAATGAAAAAAATGAACTGCACCCTTTAAAAAGCAAAGGGATTGATACCGGAATGGGGTTGGAACGCATCGCCAGGTTACTGCAGGGGGTGGAAAACAATTTTGAAATCGACCTCTTCGTTCCCCTGATGCAGCGCCTGACAGAAATGATCCAGCAAGAAAACCCCTCTTCCCTTTCAAAAAAAATCATCGTTGATCATATCCGCGCTATCACCTTTCTCATCAGCGACGGAGTTTTCCCGGAAAATTTCGGTCGCGGCTATGTTTTGCGGCGTCTGATTCGGCGTGCCGTTCGCCATGGCCAATTGTTGGGGATGAAAAAGCCGTTCCTGCATAAACTTTCGCAAGATGTGGAAAGCGTCATGAAAGATACTTATCCCGAAATCTGCCAGAAAAGTAAGTTTATTTCGGAAGTGATCAAGACCGAAGAAGAAAATTTTCTTGCCAATCTGGAAGAAGGGTTGGAGTTATTTAAGCAAATATTAAAAAAATACGAGGCAGAAAAAACTATTCCGGGCAGCGAAGCCTTCCGGCTGCATGACACCTACGGTTTCCCGATTGAAATCACCAAAGAAATTGCCGAGGATTACAGCTACCGGGTAGATGAAGAGGGCTTTAATCGGGAGATGGAGCGGCAGCGCGAACGGGCACGTCACGCTGAGGTCTTGGTTGATAAACAGCACAAATTAGCTACTCTGGATCTGGATCGATTGCCGCCCACTAAATTTATCGGCTATGAAAAGACCAGTGATGAGGTGACGGTTTTAGCCGTATTTCCTAAAGAGAAATTAGTGGTCTTTGACAAAACTCCTTTTTACCGGGAAAGTGGCGGACAAATCGGTGACAAGGGAATATTGAACGTAGACAAGCACGAAATTCTGGTCCTGGATGTTTACAGCAATCCCAGAGGGGTTTACGTGCATGAGGTAGATAATACGGAGGGGCTCGAAAAATTTATGCGGGTGCGGGCGACGGTCGATGCTTCACGCAGAAAAGCCACCGAAATTCACCACACCGCGACCCACTTGTTGCATAATGCCCTGAAGGAAGTCCTGGGGGAGCATGTTCGTCAGGCGGGCTCCTACGTCGGACCGGATAAACTGCGCTTTGACTTTACGCATTTTACCGCCATGAAACCCAGCGAGATTGACCGGGTGGAAGAGCTTCTCAACCAGAAAATTAAGGAGCGGATGAAAGTTGATGTTTCAGAAAAGAACTTTCATGATGCGATTAAAATGGGGGCGGTGGCGCTTTTTGGGGAAAAGTATGGAGATCGGGTCAGGGTTTTAAAGATCGGTAATTACAGCATGGAGCTTTGTACCGGGACGCATGCCCGATCGACCGAAGATCTGCTTTTCTTTATCATTTTGTCAGAGAGCGCCCTGGGTGCGGGTTTGAGAAGGATTGAAGCCCTGGCCGGACAGGCAGCCAAGATCCATGTCATGTTTACCGCCAAGTCGATGCATAACGAAGTGGCAGAGCTGATCCGAAAATACCGGCTGTTGGAAATAGAAAAGGGGATGCTGGGCGGCGCGCGTTTTATGGAAACGGGTATCTTTGAGATTGATATTACCGAAATGGAAAGTCTGAGCAAGGCGGTGGACAATCAGGATTCAAAAAATGTAAAGAAATTTTTAGAACACTTAACCGGCCGGGTGGAGTGGTTAAGGGAACGGATTGCCAAGGCCGAGCGCGAAATAGAAGATTTGAAGTTACAACAGTTCAGGGAAAATGCTTCGGTTTACGCTAAGGAAGCTATTAAGCTGGGAGAAATAAATGTCCTCGCCAAAGATTTTAAAGGATTCAGCATGGAGATGCTGCGGGTAATTTCGGATGCCATGCAGAAAGAAACTAAATCCTGTGTCGTGGTGCTGGCTTCGGTCTCGGTCGATAAACTAATTTTTCTCATTACCGTGACCCCGGATCTGATCGAAAAGGGCTTGTCGGCGATAAAGCTGGCGGAGATTTTTTCCGCGACAGTGGGTGGGAAAAGCGGAGGTAAAGAAAATCGGGTGGAGGGGGGCGGCAAAGATCCGACCAAGGCAAAAGAGGGGTTGGAGCGGGTTTTAGAATTGATTAGAAAATAGCATGCGCATTTTAGGGATCGATTATGGAGATAAAAGGATTGGCATTGCTGTTTCTGACCCCCTGGGCATAACCGCGCAGCCGGTAGCCGTAATCGGAAAAAGGGTCACCCACGAAGAAGATATCCAAGAAATCAACCAGATCATCAAGCAATATGAGGGAGTGGATGAGATTTTGGTAGGACTGCCAAAAACCACCGCCGGAGAGATTGGGGAGCAGGCGAAAAAGGTTCAGGTCTTTATCGCAGCCTTAAAAAGTAAATTTAAAATTCAAATCACCCCCTGGGACGAGCGGTTCACATCGGTCGCGGCCGAAAGGATGCTGATCTTCGCCGGCCTCTCACGGGAAAAGAGGAAAAAAGTGATTGATAAATCGGCCGCCAGCCTGATCCTGCAAAGTTATTTAGATAGCAAACGCCCGTGATGAAATACCTGCTGCTCGGTTTGGGAATTTTTATTCTAGTTTTTTCCTCCATTTTGGTTCAGGCTTCTGATCCTTCCAACCGTTCCTCCCTCGATATCGAAATCATAAAAGGAAGTTCTACCGCGGTGATCCAGCACCAACTGGAAGAGAAGGGCATCCTCAAAAAAGGGAGCGGCTTTTCCTTTCTGGCCCGGTTACTGGGGGTTTCTAAAAGCATCCAGGCCGGTCGCTATCATCTTTCCCCGGCTGATCCCTTATATGCTATTTTATGGAAACTGCGCTATGGCAAAATCGTGGCCCCGGCGCAGATCAAGATCGTTTTCCCGGAAGGGACTTCAATTTATAAAATGGGGATGATGCTAAAGGCTAACAGCATGACGGAGGAGGCGGATAAATTTCAGGGGTTGGTGAACGAGGGGATAACCGAAAACCTGCGGAAAAAACACTGGACTTTATTTAAATATATCCCTTCCGAATCACTGGAGGGGTATCTTTATCCCGACACTTATTTATTTTTCCGGAAAGAAAAAGTCGACGGTATGGTTGAAAAGATGCTGCAGCGCTTTGAGGAAATGGTCATGCCTTTTTGGGAAAAGTCGGCGCACGCCACCCATTACAGTTTACACGAGATCCTGACCCTGGCATCGATTATTGAAAAGGAAGCGAAGTTGCCGGCGGAAAGACCGATCATCGCTTCGGTTTTTTATAATCGTTTGAAGGCCGGTATGCCGCTGGCGGCCGATCCCACCATTAAATACGCGCTGGAACGACCGACGAAAAGGGTTTATCTCGATCAGTTATCCATCGATTCGCTCTACAATACTTATAAGCGGAAGGGTTTGCCGCCGGGTCCGATCTGTAATCCGGGAATTGAATCGATTAAAGCGGCGGTTTATCCGGCTACTACCAATTATTATTTCTTTGTAGCCAGAGCCGATGGTTCACATATTTTTTCAAAAACCTGGCAGGAACATGAGAAAGCCAGAGGGATGGTTTCTACTCCCACTCGATAGTCGAGGGCGGTTTTGAAGAGATATCATAAACAACGCGATTGATCTGGGGACTTTCGTTTATAATCCGAGTAGAAATATTATCCAGTAATTCATAAGGCAACCGCGCCCAATCGGCGGTCATGGCGTCGGTCGAGTTTACGGCGCGGATGGCGACGGTGTTAAGATAAGTTCTTTTGTCTCCCATCACGCCCACGGTGCGAATGGGGAGCAACACAGCAAACGATTGCCAGAGTTCGCGATAGAGGCCGGCTTTTTTCACTTCGCCAACGACAATCTCATCCACTTCCTGTAAGATCTTAACCCGTTCCGGGGTTACCTCTCCGATAATTCTAATGGCCAGACCGGGGCCGGGAAAAGGTTGTCGGGTAATGATTTCTTCAGGAACGCCTAGCTCTCTGCCCAGAGCGCGCACCTCGTCCTTAAAAAGTTTTTTTAAGGGTTCAACCAGTTTAAATTTTATATCTTTGGGCAGACCCCCCACATTGTGATGGGTTTTGATTCTCACGGCGGTGGTGGCGGTAAGGCCCGGGACCGCCGATTCGATCACATCCGGATAGAGTGTTCCCTGCGCGAGAAAAGGGATCTTGCCCAGCTTTTTGGCCTCTTCTTCAAAAACGCGGATAAAATCATTGCCGATGCGATGTCTTTTTTCTTCCGGATCGGTGACCCCGCGCAACTTATCATAAAATCTTTGTGCGGCATTGACATGGATGAGATTAATCTTAAAATGGCGGCTAAAAACTTCGACGATCTTTTTGGCTTCGTTCTTGCGCATGAAGCCCTGGTCGATGAACATGCAGGTGAGCTGTTTTCCCACCGCCCTGTGCACCAGCGCGGAAACGGTGGAAGAATCGACCCCTCCCGAGAGGGCGCAAAGGATCTTTTCTTTTCCGACTTCCTTTTTTATTTCCTCAACCGATTGCTGAGCAAAATTTTTGGTGGTCCAGGTGGGCCGGGCGCCGCAGATGACATAAACAAAATTCTTGATGATCTCTGCCCCTTTTTCGGTATGCACCACCTCGGGATGGAATTGGACGCCGTATAGCTTTTTGGCCGGATTACCGATCGCTGCCAGGGGAGTGTTGAGGGTATGGGCCAGGCGCTTAAAATCTTTGGGAAGTTTTACCACGCTGTCCCCGTGGCTCATCCAGCAGGTGATTTGTTGGCTGAATCCGGCAAAAAGATTGGTTTCATCGTCGATAAAAAGGGGCGTGCGCCCGTACTCTCTTTTCTTCTCGGCGCGCACTTCTCCACCCAGGTCTTTAGCCATGAGCTGGGTGCCATAGCAGATCCCGAGGACCGGAATCCCCGCTTTCCAGATTTTCGGATCAGCTTTGGGAGCATCCTTATCGTAGACCGAAGCGGGGCCGCCGGAAATAATAATGCCTTTGACCCGGCGTTTTTTGAGTTCAGCGACGGACACATTGTGCGGCAAAATCTCACAATAGACGTTGCACTCTCGCACTCGGCGGGCGATGAGCATGGCGTACTGCGCACCGAAATCAAGAATGGCAATTAAATCGTGTTTTTGCATACCTGCGATCATTACTTATACATCCCCAATTGCTGGGCCTTTTGATAAACCTTGCCTTCGGTAAGAATTGAAGGCGCAATCACCACTTCCACCTGCTGCATTTCCTTGATGTTGGCTGCGCCGAGCGTTCCCATCGAGGTCCTGAGCGCTCCCACCAGGTTCATTGATCCGTCGTCATATTTTGCTGGGCCAAGCAGAATTTCTTTTAAACTGCCAATCGTTCCGACTTTTATTCTCGATCCGCGTGGAAGAGTAGGGGAAGGCGTCGCCATCCCCCAATGAAAACCGCGGCCGGGAGCTTCGGTGGCTTTAGCGATCGGTGAGCCGATCATGACCGCATCCGCGCCACAGGCGATGGCTTTGCAGATATCGCCGCCCACCGCCATTCCTCCGTCGGCAATGATCGGGATATAAACATTATTTTCTTTGAAAAAGGCATCACGTGCCGCGGCGCAATCGGCAATCGCGGTCGCCATAGGAACGCCCACTCCCAAGACCCCGCGCGAGGTGCAGGCCGCACCGGGCCCGATGCCGACCAAAAGCCCGGCAACGCCGGTTCCCAACAAAGTTAGCGCGACTTCATAGGTTACGCAATTCCCCACCAGAACCGGGACCTTCATTTGTTCACAGAAATCTTTAAGGCCGAGCGGCTCCGAAGTCGAAGATTTGTGTTTGGTGGAAAGAACGGTGGATTGAACGACGAAGATATCGACCCCCGCTTCGCGGGCGAGCGGACCAAACTCCAGCGCGTCTTGAGGGATGGAAGAGACGGCGGCAATGCCTCCGCCATCTTTGATCTCTTTGATCCGCTTTTTAATCAGCTCTTTTTTAATCGGTTCTTGATAGAGCTTTTGCATCAAGGAAATATAACCATCTCTATCCACGGCGGCAATCTGTTCCAGAATCCTATCCGCGTTTTCATAACGGGCCCAAACTCCCTGCAGATTAAGGACCCCCCAGCCCCCCAGCTTGCTCATGAGGATGGCGGTTTTTGGGCTGACCACCCCGTCCATGGCGGAAGCGATAATGGGGATCTCGAATTTCTTTTCGCCGATCTGTGCCGAGACGTCGGTATCGTCCGGATTAATGGTGATGATGGACGGAACCAGCGAGATCTCGTCAAAACCGTAAGCGCGACGGGTCTTTTTAGCTCTACCTAGCTCTGTTTCCATTTATGCTCCTTTTTCGTTCTATGGCTTTTCGGTAAGTCTTCCGCTAAACGTTTGCATTTTTCCGGTCCGATAAATTTTGAGGGTCATGGCGTCCCCCGGTTTCATTTTTTGGATGAGGTCCTGAATTTCGGAAGCACTTTTAACATTAACATTATTGGCGCTGCGGATAATATCGTATTGTTTTAAACCCATTTTTTCGGCCGGGCTGTCTTTGGTGACCTCGGTTACCATCACACCTTCAGCGACCGGCAGCTCCAGGTAGGCGGCAACTTTTTCATCCACGTCACGCATAAAGATCCCCAGCCAGGCACGGATAACTTTTCCTTTTTTGATCAGCTCGTCGATAATCTCTTTGGCGCCGTTGATGGGGATGGCGAAACCGATGCTCTGCGCTCCCGCAACGATGGCGGTATTGATACCGATCACCTCGCCGTTCAGGTTGAGCAGCGGACCTCCTGAATTACCGGGATTGATCGGGGCATCCGTCTGGATCAAATTTTTCTTTCCCAGGTCCTCCAGTGTCCTGCCGGTGGCGCTGATGATACCGGAGGAGACACTGTTGGCAAAACCATAAGGGTTGCCGATCGCGATCACCCATTCGCCGGGACGAATTTTTGATGAATCGCCCAGCTTTAAAACGGGCAGTCCTTTGGCATCCACTTTAATGACTGCCAGATCCATAGTACTGTCCGATCCGACCAATTTCCCGGTAAATTTTCTGCCGTCTTTGAGGGTGACTTTGATCTCATCCGCCCCGTTGGCGACATGGTCGTTGGTCAGGATATAACCGTTGGTGTCGATAATAAAACCCGAACCGGCGCCTTTCTGGGGGATAACACGGTCTTTGAAGTAATCTTTGAATTCGGGGGAAAGCTCAAAACCAAAAAAGTTATCTCCAAAATCGTTAAAGGGAGAAGCGAGCCGGATCTTTTTAACGATATCGACATTGACCACCGCTGGTCCCACCGCCTCCACGATATCGGCGATGGTTTCCGGACCCCAGCTGCCCGGTGGCGGGATTTGGGCGGAAGCAAGATCGAATCCAAAACTAATAATGATAAAGAAGATAAAAATGTAGGGGAATTTATTTTTTAACATTTTTTTTCTCCTTTCCTAATTTTTCTTTGGGAGGTTCTTTCGGGTGGGTGTCTTTGTTCTGGGCGGTCTCGATCATTTTTTCGAATTCCTGCATAATCGGTTCCGGTACCCAGATCTCACCGCATTCCTGGCAGACGAAGGCGGGGACCCCCTCCATCATGTATAACTTGCCTTCCTGATAATCCTCCAAGTTTACTTTTTCCAGCACCAGTGGTCCGCCGCAGACTTCACACTCTTCGGGGGCGTTCGCGGCTAATATGTCACGGTAACGATCAAACTGTTTTTGGTTATCTTCTGCCATAGAATGGTTAAGTTGTTATTATATAAAAAAATAATCAGTTTGACAATAGTACCGTTTATAGTATAATTACTGAGCTTATTTATGAAAAGGATTTGCTGGCTCTTTTCTCTGTTCGTTTTGTTTCTTTTTCCAACCACTGGTCTGGCGAATGAACGCTATCTTTCTGCCGGATTGGGGTTTGGCGGAGGAGCGGGAGGGATCAAGCTAGCTTACAATCTCCCGACGGAAAAGATCAATTTTGCGGTGGAAGCAGGGTATGGGGTGGGGACCAATTATTCGGTTACCAGTTTTGACCTGGTGGGAAGAATCCCGCTAAAAAATATGTTTATCGGTCTGGGGTTGGGGGCGGCTAGTTATTCCAGTGATGCGGCCGACATTCTCGGACTTTCGGGAATCGTGGACCAGGGAACAAAGTATGGAGCGGAAATTTTCGCCGGGACGGAACTTAACCAGTTGCAAATCAGACTAGGCTATAGTTCTGTTCAGGGTTTAATTGCGGGAGCGCTTTATAAATTTTAAGAAGGGGGGTGGGAATGAGTGCTTAGGAAAATGGTTTCGGTGGTATGTATTTTAGCTTTTCTTTTTTCACTCTATGGAGTTTCACAAGCGGCGACTAAAAAGAAAGTAGTAAAAGCTAAAGTTAAAATTAAAATTGTGAAAAAAGGCAAACGGCCGACCTTTCCAGTGGAAAAAACTAAGGTAGTAAAACCAGCGCCGGCGCCGGTAGCGGTTAAACCGGTAACGACCGGTCCCAAAGCGGGATTTTTGCTGGAGGGAGGATATGGTGGTGGAGCGGTGATGGTGGGAGTTGGATACAGCCGGCCTTTTTCGGAAAGGTTGAACCTAGTAATCGATGCCAATTATGGTTTTGGCAACGGGTACTCGGTAATTATGGCTAGGGCAGGCGGCGATTTTTCTTTTGGTAATGCTTTTGCGGGATTAGCAGTAGCGTACACCAGTTATTCCGCGAAGGTGCAAGATATTCCCGGTTTGAGCGGCACCTTTGACAAGGGGAGCCGATTTGGTGGAGAACTTTCCCTGGGGTATTCCTTTGGCGCGTTAAAAGCTCGGTTGGGTTATAATACCGGGCTGGCGGGTGGATTAACCGCTTCGGCCATGTATATATTGTAAGGAAAAAAAAGGAGGAAGAAATGATAAAGAAGATTGTTTTCGGTTTAGTAGCTTTGTTTCTGGGCGCGGCTCTGATTTACGGTTGCGGGCAGACAACTTCCAGTTCTGGCGGAGGAACAGTTTCCCCCACATCACAAACCTTCGGAAATGTTATGGGTACTGTAACCGATGAGGCAGGCAGCGCATTGGGTTCGGTTAAGGTCACGGTTACCAGCAGTAATCAAGCGACAGCAGTTTCTGGGTCTACTAATGATCAGGGGTGGTTTTCACTTTCCAACGTAATGCCCAATGGTAAGGTACTGGTGACATTTTCATTAACCGGTAAGGTCCCCGTTCAAAAAGTGATTGGGGTTCAAGCACGTCAATCCACTTTTGTCGATGTTACAATGGTGGCTGCTTCGCCTAACCAGTCTCTTAATCTTTCTAATGGTGGGACACTGACGGGCACAAGTGGAACTGGTCTCAGTGCTACCGTAATGTTTTCGACAAATACAGCATTAGTGGATGCGGGTGGTAACCCGTATACTAGTAGCACGGCGAATGTTTCCGTCACGCCATTTGACCTTACTAATTCTACAAATTTCAATGCTTTTCCTGGCCAATTCTCCGGGCAAAGGCTTGATAGCTCCGTTGTTGACTTTGCCTCCTATGGTTTTGTGAATGTAAGTGTTACCGATGCCAGTGGAAATCCATTAAATCTAGCGGCCGGAACTGCGACTGTCACTATGGCTGTTCCAGCTGCCTTGCAAGGTACAGCTCCCTCCCCGATTCCTATGTGGTATTATAATGCCACTACCGGCACCTGGATTGAAGATGGAACAGCTACTTATAATGCTGCGACCCAAAGCTATGTCGGTACCGTTACCCATTTCTCAACCTGGAACTTTGACATACCGTATTCTCAGCGAGCTAACGTAATCGGCAAAGTTGTTGATTCATCCGGGATCCCGATCGCCGGTGCGCAGATTTACATTAAGGGTCTTAACTGGGCCAGTGGAGATACTGGGACACTAGCGGATGGTAAATTCAATGACCGTGTAAAAGCCGGAGATGCTTTTACCATTTACGCGCAGAAAGGAAACAAAAAGAGCACGGTTGTGTCCGTTGCTGCAGGTTTAACTTCTACCACTACTCCATATGATGTCGGTAACCTAGTGATAGCAAATTCCGCGGTTTTTCAAGTAACATTAACCTGGGAAGCAAATCCTCGTGATTTGGATTCTCACCTGACCATACCCGCTTCGATCGAGGGTGGGACTATCCGTTATCATCTCTATTATGGAAATCGAGGTTCCACTCCGACCACTAGATGGCCGAATGCAAATTTGGACACAGATGACACCAGCAGTTATGGTCCAGAAGTGACCACAGTCAATAAATTGTATGCGGGGGTTTATCGTTTTTGTGTTCACCATTATTCTGGTACTGGAACCATTTCCACTTCGCCTACGAGGGTAGAACTACTGGTAAACTCGGGTCCAGTAGCGGGTATCTACGACTTCGATTCACCCGCGGGTGCACCCTTGGCCGCTAATGGAACTGATGGAACCGGTGATATCTGGCGCGTGTTTGATCTTACGGTAGATAGCTCGGGGACAATTACAAACATCGCAACTATTGGCAATTTCCAAGCGAGTGTTTCAGCTGCTGACAATGCCGATGATGGTACTTATAGTCCTCAGGGCAGCGGTACGGCAGTTATGAGTGCTTCCGGCATCCACCCCACCGCGTTTGAGATTTTGAAGAAGTAGCTTAACCAAGCTATAGGTTTATTAGTTAAGCCCCTGGAGAAATCCAGGGGCTTTTCTTTTAGGCGGGTTTAAAGCTTTTTGCGATTATTTGCAGACGATAAAGGGCATCAATTTTTTCTTCGAAAGACATTTTTGAGAGTTCTTTATGTATTTGTCCTTTAGCCTTGAATAATTTCTCAATCTTAATAGTTTTCATTTTTTCATTCTTCATAAAACTTCCTAATAAAATTATTAAACTTGCCCTTTAATTTGTGTTTTTCCAAAATATTAGTTAGAAGTCTTTTATCTATTTTTGCTTCATCGAGAACTTTAATTGCCCGTTCTTTGTCTTTGGCGCGGAAGGTCTGAACCATGATCGCGATAAGGTATTCCGGCCGGAAAGCACGGGTTTTTATGTTTTTATATTTTGCTTCAATGGAGTTTTCAATCGCTTCTTTAATCAGGTCGTTATAAGGCGGTAGGAACTGGACCGGGATATTCCCGATAATAATACTTTCCTGGTGGGGCTTATAACCCTTTTTTTTAAGAAAATCATAAATGGGGGAAAGGGAAAAGATTTTCTCTTTTTCCTCTGCGGGAATAAAGAAAATATCAAGGTCGTAAGTGAGCAGCGGTTCCGTATAAAGAATAGTCGCAATCCCGCCTCCAATGGCGTAGTCTTTAATGATCCCTTTGTCTTTTAGTTCATTGACAATCTTTAATGCTTTGTCCATACCGGAAATTATTGTAGCATGGGGGCTAAGGCGAAAACAAGCGGATAGTCCCACTTTGAAAACCGCGCCAATTCTGCTATAATTTCCCCAACGGAGGAGATTTTATAATGAAAAAGATATTTATTGGCATTGGAATTTGTATAATATTAGTTGCGGCTTTATTTTATGGATGCGGAAAAGTGGTGCAGGAAGGGGCGACGGGGGGAGGGGGTGGTGGCGGTGGACAAAGCGGACTTGCCTATAGTCCAGCTACACCTACTATTGCGGGTGTAGTCAGTGACAGTGTAACCGGAAATCCCATTCAGGGAGTTACGGTCACGGTGGTGGGGAGTACGTCTGCAAGCGGAGTGAGAGCGAGGAGTGTCAGCGCACAAACAAACTCAACTGGGAATTTTATCTTAACCGGAGTTTCTGCAAATACCAATATAATTAGATTTGAAAAAACCGGATATTATGCTTATTCCCAATTTAATTTGCCGGTCACTTCGCATTTGGTAGTTAATGGTAGTGCTTCGCTGAAAAAATTTGCGTACGGTCAGTCTGTCACTAATGTAGCAGTAAATAATACGATCTCAGATCCTGCTTCTGATGCTTCTATAACCATTCCTGCCGGAAATTTGAGTGGACCAACCACTGTAAATTTAACACCCTTTGAAGGTGGATCAAGGCTATTCCCGGGGAGCTATATGGATAGTACCGGTCAAACCATTAAATCTTACGGTTTTATAAATGTGGAAGGGGTATCAAACTTTAGCAATGCGCAAATGAGCATTCCCACCGATGCGAGCGCGGCAAATACGAGCCCGGTTTATGTTTTTGATAACGTAGCTAGTACTTGGGTATTGTTATCAGGAGTAACGGCTACAAAAATTCAAACAACCAATGGCTACGCTTATCAATTTACTATTCCTGCTAATGCCATTACCACTAGTTCTATTGCCGGTGCCGGGTCTCGAGCAGCTAGTGTTCAAAATTATTCAACCTATGTTAATTGTGATACGGTTGCTACAACATCTGGCCTAAGCGGTAGAGTTATCGATCAATCGGGGAACGCAATTGAATCAGCGCGGGTTTATGGTTATGGCCAGAGAATGGTAACTGATGCTCTAACAAATAGCCAGGGGATATTTAATCTTCGTGTTGAAGGCAGCTCAACCGTAAACGCTAAAGTGGATGTGCTCAATACTACGGGAGCGGAACAAGATAATATTGCAACTGCTCCGGTTGGTCAGACAATCGCTCTTTCTGATCCTTTTATTATTTATTATCCGGATTTAAGCACGGTGAATCAAATGGATGTTACGCCTATCCTTAATCCAGCCATTGAGCCAGAATTTAGTGCGGCAGTAGCCCCAGCTGGTTCAGGAAGAACCTTGGATGTCGTTACAGATGGAGCTAATAATAGTTTAAACTATTTCACATATGATGGATCAAATTGGGCACCCGGATCAATCGTTTATTCGTATTTGGCCGTGAATCCAACTATCAGAATAACCAGCGATGGCAAGCCTAAGATCTGTTTTTGGTCATCGTCTGACAATAGCCTATATTATGCTTATCAATCGGGTGCTAATTGGGTTAAAAAGCAGATCGTTCAGGCGCAAGCCGCCGGCGAGAATATCTATTATTCATTTGTCCTTGATAAAAATAATAAGCCTCATGTCTTTTACTACACCGAATTGTCGGGTATGACTTCTTGGGATATTAGGGAGATTTCTTCTGATGATGAAGTAAACTGGACGACACCAGCCTTGATCACAACTTCAAATAAAAAAATTAATGGCAATTCTCTTTCAGCAGCGATTGGGCCGAATAATGAACGTGCGATCGTTTATAATAACAATGATTCAACTGCAGGTGAAACCGATTATTGTAATTTTGTGCAATTCGATACGACGAGTTCATCCTGGGGGACACCACAACAGATTTGCAACTTTTCTTCTGCGGCTTCAGGGATTGTTTTTGCATCCAAGCTGTTGTTTTCTAGTGCGGGACAGCCTATAGTCGCGGTTCTAAGCTCTGCCGGAAATGCTACCGGTGGTTTTTTGAGCAGCATCCAAATTTTTAAATTTTCGGCTCATACCTGGAATGCTAGCAACGTTGTTTCGGGCCAGGACGAAGCTTATACAGCTGCCTTCGATTTCGCTTTAGATAATAATGGAAATCCACTGATTACTTATAATGATACCATTTATCCTCGGACAATTGCCGGTACCGCCAGTACTAGTATTGTCAATATGCTTAAATATGCAGCTTTTAATGGTTCGATTTGGAAATTTACGGATGTTGATTTTGCGGGAGCATCAAATGCAGTTATATTAGTAGGGAGTGATAATGCTATTCGTATTTTTTATCAGACCCTGCCATTAACTGGCCAATCTCGAACAAAATTATCGGAATTTATTCCTAAAATCACTATTGATTAACAAATAATTTAGTTATCAAAAAAGCTCTCGAAATAGATTTCGAGAGCTTTTTAATTTTTTAGACTTTATAATCGGTCACTTACCCTTAAACTTTTCTTAACACTTTTAAAGTAAAAATCAAAGTGATATACTTTTTCTATGAGGAGGGATTAATATGTTGAAAAAAATTCTGCTTGGTTTGGTGCCGGGTATTTTATTGATCGGCGCGATCTTTTACGGTTGCGGGAAAGCAGTGCAAGAAGGAATTATAACCCCGATTGTTACCTCCAATAAAATATCGGTAATCAATGTTTCTGTTTCAGGTAATAATTTATCTTTTGGATTAATGACTTTGGACCAAAATAATAATGTGATTAATGGGATTGGGACGGCCAATCTTTCAGGTGCAGTTTATGCTCAAAACCCATTGGCGGCAGGAATTAGAGCAACTGATGCCTTAACGCCAGTTGCGAATTTAATATTTAATAGTATTAGCGGGGGACCTTCCGGCACGCATAAAAACTTAGCGATTGCTCTCGCGATAGATAAAAGCGACAGTATGTATCAAGATGCGACTGGCGCGACTTCGGAAAGCAAGGTCGTTACGGCGGAGGCAGCCGCTACGGCTTTTGTCGGTGTAGAAGCTGCTGACACATCAAGTAATAAAGCCGCCATTATTAATTTTGCGGAAAGTGTTAGTATTGATCAGCCAATGATCGATTTGTCTGCAACAAATCTGTCTACAGTTTATGATGCTATCAAGATAAGAACACCTTTTGTCTATGGTACCGCACTTTACGACGCTATCGGTACCGGCATTGATGCTGCTTCAAATGAGGCGGCAAATCTGGTACGTGCAGTGGTAGTTTTAACCGATGGTGGGAATAGTCCAACCGCAAGTATTTATTACCACTCTACAACCGAAGTGATTGCTGCGGCTAATGCTTCCAATATTCCAGTTTACACGGTTGGAGTATTTTGGTCAACGGCGGAAGCGGACACTCCTTCTTTTTCGGGCGGAACCTGGAGCGGAGACTTAAAAGCAATTGCCAAAGGCACAACCGGTTCAGAAAACAACTATTTTCAAATTGTTGCCGGTTTGACGGGACTTACGGCTCATTCCGCGATTATTAGAGCCGCGGCTTTGAACAACACAGTTAATATTTATCAGAGTATTGCGCAAGGATTGATACAATCTTATACCGTTCAAGCGAGCTTATCTAATACGCTTTCACCTGGAATTTATTATGCTCTGATCCAAATACAGAATTATGGACAGGTCGTGGTTCCTATCCGTATATAAGTGAGGAATATTCTAAAATAGTTGGTTGGATCTGGGCCGGGAATACGTTTCTAAAGCAGTGTTGCACTTTAAATAAATCTCGGGGCTTTCTCTTTTTTGACCGACCTGCCGGGCGTATGATATACTTTCATGGAAAGGAAGCGATTTATTATGCATTTTAACATTGACCATATAAGAAAATCTGACCCGGAGATCGCGGAGGCGATTGATAAAGAGCTCGGTCGCCAGCAGAACAAGCTGGAGATGATCGCTTCCGAGAATTTTACCTCCCGGGCAGTGCTCGAAGCCTGTGGCTCGGTTTTGACGAATAAATATGCTGAAGGCTATCCGGGTAAGCGTTATTATGGTGGTTGTGAATATGTTGATATCGTCGAAACCCTGGCCATCGAACGGGCTAAAAAGCTTTTCGGCGCCGACCATGCCAATGTCCAACCTCATTCCGGCTCTCAAGCTAACTTTGCCGCCTACGTTGCCTTTATTAAACCCGGCGATACCGTTATGGGGCTTAACCTTTCCCACGGCGGTCACTTGACCCACGGCAGCCCGGTCAATGTCTCCGGCATGTATTTTAAATTTGTTTCCTACGGTGTTAAACCGGATACCGAAACCATTGATTACGACGCGTTGAGAGCCGCGGCCATTGAACATAAACCGAAATTGATCGTTACCGGAGCTACCGCTTATCCCCGCGTCATTGATTTTGCTAAATTCAGAGAGATTTGCGATGAAGTAGGGGCGATACTGATGGTAGATATCGCCCACATTGCGGGACTTGTCGCTACCGGACTGCATCCTTCACCCGTTCCAGTATCAGAAGTGGTGACTTCAACCACCCATAAGACTTTACGCGGTCCGCGCAGCGGCTTTATTCTTTGTAAATCTCAATTTGCCCAGCAAGTTGATAAAGCGGTCTTTCCGGGAACCCAGGGTGGCCCTCTGGAACACATCATCGCCGCTAAAGCCATCGCCTTTAAAGAAGCCATGACTCCCGAGTTTAAACAATACCAGCAACAAATCGTGAAAAATGCCAAAGCGCTGGCCGAAGGTTTGCTGTCCAACGGTTTCCGTTTGGTAGCCGGCGGCACCGATACTCACCTGGTGTTGGTTGATCTGCGTCCCAAGAAAATTACGGGAAAAGTGGCGGAGAAAGTCCTGGATAACATCGGCATTACCGCCAACAAGAATACGATTCCCTTTGATCCCGAAAAACCCTTTGTAACCTCGGGCATCCGGCTGGGCACGCCAGCCTTAACCACCCGGGGGATGAAAGAGAAAGAGATGAAGCTGGTGGCGGACCTGATTGGTTCGGCTTTGAGCAATAGCGATGACGAAAAAATCAAAAAAGAAGTGGCCGGAGCGGTCAAAGAGCTCTGCCAGCAGTTCCCGCTTTACGCTTAAACTTCTATGATTGAACTGGTCAACGTTTCAAAATCTTATGCCGGCGGAGTGGATGTCCTCGTCAATATCACACTGAATATTGGCAAGGAGGAATTTGTTTTTATTGTCGGTCCCTCCGGCGCGGGGAAAACCACCCTGATGCGGCTCCTCTATCGGGAGGAGCTGCCGACTTCGGGTAAAGTGGTGGTCGATCGGGTGAACGTGGTGGAGCTGGACAGTAACCAGGTTCCCTATCTGCGCCGCAATATCGGCGTCGTTTTTCAGGACTATAAGCTTTTACCGAAAAGAACCATTTTTGAAAATGTGGCTTTCGCCCTGCGGGTGACCGGCGCTCCCCGTTCGGCCATCCGTCGTAAAGTCATGCAGGCGCTGGAGTTGGTGGGGATGCTGCGTAAAGCTAACTCCTTTCCCGATGAGCTTTCCGGTGGAGAAAAACAAAGGGCCTGCATCGCGCGTGCCATCGTTAATAATCCGCCGATTTTATTAGCCGATGAACCCACCGGTAATCTTGACCCGGCGACCTCCTGGGATATTATCCAGTTGCTGGAAAAGATCAATAAAAGAAATACCACGGTAGTGGTCGCCACCCACAATAAAGAAATCGTCGATGCCCTGAAAAAAAGGGTAGTGGTGCTGGAAAACGGACGGATGGTCCGCGACCAGCAACTGGGAACCTATGGAGTTTAAATGTTAGGCAATCTTGAATTTTTTATGGTGGAAGCTTTTCGTTCTTTTCGACGGTCCGCCTTGTTGACCACGGTGGCGGTGGGAACCATCACCGTAACACTGGTGGTTTTTGGGATGTTTCTTTTGATCATCTTGAACCTGGGGAATATTGTCGGCACCGTTTCTTCCATGATGGATATCTCAGTCTACGTGGAAAAAGATCTCTCCCTGGAAGAGGCGGGCGCGCTGCAGGTGGAGCTGACGAAAATTCCGGGCGTGGAAAAGGTTGAATTTGTCTCCCGTACCGAGGCCTGGAAAAAATTTAAAGAAGATTACGGAACCCAGCTGGACCTGGATGCGTTGATCAATGAAAATCCACTGCCCCACACCTTTGCGGTTAAGGTGCACAGCCCGGAGCTATTGCCGGAGGTTGCCAAACGCATTTCTCAAATTCAAACCATTGCTGAGGTACGCTATAGCGGCACCCTGGTCAATCAGATTAAAACTTTGATGGATGCGGTGAGGATTGGCGGGGCTTCCCTGGTCGTGCTGATTGCTCTGGCCACCCTTTTTATTGTGGTCAACACTATCCGGTTGACGGTCCTGGCCCGGGAAACCGATATCTATATCATGAAATTGGTGGGCGCCACCAACACCTTTGTTAAATGGCCTTTTATCATCGAAGGGATCATGATCGGTGTCCTGGGCGGCGTCTTTTCTTTCCTGGTTTTAAAATTTTCTTATGACGCTGTAATTTCGCGGGTTTCGACGGCCATGCCTTTTTTACCGGTGGTCACCGATGTACGGTTGCTATCGGTGATTTATAGCGCTACCCTTCTGGGGGGTACCGCGCTGGGGATGCTGGGGGCTTATATCTCGGTTTCCAAGGTTTTGAAAGCGGAAATATAGAAAGGAGAAAAAAAATGTTAAGTTATCTGCGCAAAAAAATGAAAGTGATCATGATCGTAATCGCCGTCCTCTTTGCCGCTTCTATGTTCTACGGGATCGGTGCTACCCGCTGGTCTGGCGGCCAGGGAGGGAAGAAAAGCAGCGGCATGGCAAAAATAAATGGGACGGAGATCGATCCCTTGCGTTTCCGTGAAAATGTCAATCGTTTGATGCAGCAGTTCGGCATGGGGGCGGGCCCCTCCGAGCTGGCCTTTATTGAAAATATGGCGTTGGGGCAGACCCTGGATTTTACCATGATGCTGGAAGAGGCCAAGCGAAAGGTGCGGGTCTCAAACCGCGAGGTAGACGGGGTCATAGAAAATATCATGCAGCAAAACAAGATCCCATCTATGAAAGAGTTTGAAAGAGCCATCAAACAGATGGGAATAGACCTAGGAAAATTCAGGGACATGATCAAAGAAGAGATGCTGGTCCAAAAGCTGGTGTCTAAGATCAAGCAGTCCGTGACGGTAACCCCGGACGATCTGCGCGAAGTCAAGGCTAGTCATATCTTGGTGTCCAGCGAAGCGCTGGCTAAAGATATTCAGGCACGTTTAAAAAAGGGAGAAGATTTTGCGAAACTGGCAAAAACCTATTCAACTGATCGCGGTTCGGCGAGTAAAGGTGGCGACCTGGGATTTTTCGCTACCGGCGCCATGGTAGAGCCCTTTGAAAAAGTGGCCTTCAAGTTAAAACCGGGTGAAATGAGTGATATCGTTAAAACCCAATTTGGCTATCATTTGATCAAGGTTACGGACAGCCGGCTCAGGAAATTCCCGGGGAATGAAAAAGAATACGAGAAAGCGGCGCTGGCGGAAAAACAGGAAAAATCTTTCCGTAAATGGTATTCTGAATTGCAACAAAAGGCAAAGTTTGAGATTGAAAGCCCGGAATTGAAAGGCAACAGTTTCCGTTTCAAAGGCATGCTGGCCGAAGCCATTGCCGAATATAATAAAGCCATCGTTGAAAATCCTAGCAATCCTTACCTGCATATTTTCTTGGCCGATACTTATACGGCCATGGGGAAGGTTGATCTGGCCCTGTTGGAATATGAAAAGGCCGTGACGGTGGGTGGCGGCAGTCCTGAATTTTATTTCATCCTGGCACAAGCTTATGAAAAAGCCGGGAAGAAGGAAATGGCGCTGAAACAGTATCGCCAGGCGTCCATCATTGCCGGCGACAATAAGGACCTTCATCAAAAGCTGCTTAAGATCTTCCAGAAAGTGAACGCCGCAAAGGACGCGGCCGGTGAAAAGGCGGAATTAAAGAGGATCGAACGCAAAGAGCAGTTTGAAAAAGGTCTAAAGGGCGGGCACTGAAGCCAGTTTTTCGCCTTCCGCCAGAAGGAGGCGTACCTCGTTCGGGGTGCGACCCTCTACGTAAACCCTGACCAGCGGTTCGGTGCCGGAGGCGCGGAAAAGGATCCAGCTTTCGTTTTCAAAATTTAATTTTAGGCCGTCCAGCGTCTCCACCTGACTGACCTTTCTACCGGCAAAAATTTCGGGAGGAGATTTTTTTAAGTTATCAACCAATTCTCTCCCGCGCGTGGTGTGCAGGTCGGCGCGTTCATAATAAAAATAACCGTGCTCATCCATCAAATCATCTAAAATCTGGGCGAGGGTCTTTTTGGAATAGGCCATCAGTTCCCATAGCATCAAGCCGGCTAGGATGCCATCGCGTTCCGGGATAAAACCTTTGATCCCCATCCCTCCCGACTCTTCTCCGCCTAGGAGGATATCTTCTTTTAACATTAAATCCGCCACGTGTTTGAAACCGATGGGTGTGACATGCAGCTGGCGATCATATTTCGCGCACATTTTATCAATTAATCGGGTGAGGTTGAAAGTTTTTACTACATTGCCGGTCATTTTGCGATGCACCACTAAATGGTAAAGTAGCAGGCAAAAAACGTTATGGGTATTGATAAACCGTCCCGAGCTGTCAATGGCTGCCAGCCGATCCGCATCTCCATCCAAGACAATACAACCGGTTAGCTCGGATGTATATTTGAGCGCCGTTTCTTTCACATAGGAAAGCGACTCTTCGAGGTTAACCGGAACCGGTTCGGGATTGACCCCGCCAAACAGGGGATCGCGGTTTCCCCGGATTTCGGTAACTGGAAGTCCCAGCGCCTTGAAATAACCGGCGCCGCTGCCGTGCATGGCATCTACCAGCAATTTCAGGTCGGGTGAGCGCAGCAATTCAAAATCGACCAAGGATTTAATCTGTTCAAAATATAAGGGGTTGGGATCAAAAATTTCCAGTTTGCGATCATCGGGTTGAATGACTAGTTCATCACTTAACTTGGCTTCGACGGCGCGGGTGGTCTCGGGTAATGCCGATCCGCCAAAAGCTTCTTTAATCTTAAACCCGTTCCAGGCGGGGGGATTATGCGAAGCGGTAATCATGATCCCGGAGCAAAGATTCATTTTTTTTACGGCCAGAGAGAGGACGGGGGAGGGGACGGAATGGGAGGTTAAATAAGTCTTTATGCCGGCGCCGGAACAAACCTCAGCCGCAACCCGAGCAAAATCTTCGGAAAGAAAGCGATTGTCATAACCCACCGCTATTCCCGCCTGGGTGTTGCCCTGTTGCAGCAAATAATCAACCAGTGCCTGAGTTACCAGCTGTACGTTTTGGAAGGTAAAATCCTTTCCCATCTCGGCGCGCCAGCCGTCGGTCCCAAAACGGATATCAGTTTTCTTCATCATAATTATCTTCTTCACTGGGTGGAGCTGACTCATCACCCGGTTTATGCACATCGCAGGTTTCGGTGGGAACATCCTTTTTCCAGAGCTGGGCCCAGCGCACCCGTTTGGGCGGACAATAAGGGCCAGCCAGCTTACCCGAGTCCAAACAGATTTGCACGGTGGCTAATCCATCAGGTTTAGGGAAATCAAGCGCCGGCGTCCCGACCAGTGCCAGCGTGTTATAGGCTTTCCAGATCCGAGGACAAACCGCTACCTCGGCCACGCCCTGCATGGGACTGTTGTCGTCATTCCCGACCCAGACGCCGGTGACCAACTGGGGGACAAAACCGACAAACCAGGCATCTTTAAATTCTTGCGAGGTCCCGGTCTTGGCAGCCGAAGGCCGGCCGATATTTCCGCGCACGCCGGTACCACGCGCCAGCACCCCTTTCATCATATCTACCATCACCGCTGCGATATTTTCGTCCAGGACCCGTTTCTCGATGATCGAGTGTTTAAAAAGCGTGACGCCGTCACGGCTTTCGATTTTGGTAATGGCGGTGGGTTCCACGCGTATGCCCGAATTGGCAAAAACACCGAAGGCCGAGGTCATCTCCAGCAATGATACCTCCGAGGCGCCCAGTGTCAGCGCCAATCCCGGTTCCAGGTGGCTTTGGATTCCCATTTTTTGCGCCACATTGATGGCGGATTGGATGCCGACCCTTTCCAGCAATTTGATGGAAGGGATGTTGAGAGATTTTTCCAGCGCGTAGCGCAGGGTTACCGCCCCGCGGAATTTACGATCAAAGTTATTTGGCTGCCAGATCCCGTTCGGATTCCAGCGGTTGGGATAAACATTAAAGGTGGTCGGTGTGTCCATAAGAATGGTATCGGGAGAAATCCCCTGTTCCATGGCCGCGGTGTAGATGAAAGGTTTAAAAGACGAGCCCGGTTGACGTTTAGCCTGAGTAACGCGGTTAAACTCGCTCTTGCCAAAATCCACTCCTCCCACCATTGCCTGGATATAACCGGTGCGGGGATCGATGGAAGCCAGCGCCGCCTGCGAAAAATGATAACGGGTCCCTTCCGCCGAGACAAATTGATTAATCACACTCTCCGCCAGCGTTTGTTTGACCGTGTCCAGCGTGGTGTAGACTTTTAGTCCGCCATGGTAGACGATTTCTTCACCATATTTATCAATTAAATCTTGCAGCACATAGCTGATAAAGTAGGGTGCGATCTCTCCCTGTCTTTTTAGACCCTCCGGGAAAAAATCAAGGTTTTCGATGGAAGCCAGCTTGGCTTCGCGTTCATCGATCAGGTGCTGTTCCAGCGCTCGGTTCAGCACATAAAGCTGCCTTTGTTTAGCGCCGTTAAAATTACGGTAGGGAGAATAGAGCTCGGGTCCGCGGATCAGCCCGGCCAGCATGGCGGATTCAGCCAGGTCCAGCTCTGCCGCGCTTTTACCGAAGTAGAGGTTGGCGGCCGACTCCACCCCGTAAGCATTGTGCCCAAAATAAACTTGATTTAAATAAAGCTCTAGGATCTCTTCCTTGGTGTAGCGGCGTTCGATCTGGAGGGCTAATAAGAATTCCGATAATTTACGGGCGAAGGTTTTTTTCCTGGTCAGAAAAAGGTTCCGCGATAATTGTTGGGTTATGGTACTGCCGCCTTCAACGATCCGGCCGTAAGCAAAATTCTTAATACCGGCCCGGATCACTCCCCAAAAGTCCACCCCGTGATGAAAATAAAAACGCGGATCTTCCGTTGCCACCACGCCGCGCTGCAGATAGACGGATATTTTGGAAAGGGGCACCACCTGACGGTTTTCTTCCTGATGCAGGCGCGCCAGCACCTTGCCGTCAGCTGAAAAAATGAGGGTGGTTTCACTGGGCAGGAATGAATTCAGCGTTTCTACCTTGGGCAGCTTGGCGGTAATAAATAAGAGCAAACCGGCGATCCCGATCAGGAACAACAGGAAAACCACTAAAATGATTTTGTTAAGTGGGAGATTTTTTTTCTTGTGAAAATGTCTTCTTTGCTTGGGCATGAATCTTTTAATTATAACATATCTTTGGCGCGCTTGATAAGCTTGGCAGTGGTGTGGTAAAATCGGCCTGAGAGGGGAAAAATGATGAATAAAATATTGGTCATTCACGGACCCAATCTGGCTTTGCTGGGAGAGCGCGAAGTGGCGGTTTACGGAAATTTTACCCTAGATGAGATTAATCAGAAATTAAACGAACTAGCCAAACAGGAAAAAGTGGAGCTGGAAATCGCTCAGCTGGATGGGGAAGGGGAGATCGTTGAAAAAATCGGGAAGGCGCGCAAAGCGGTGCAGGCCATCTTGATCAATCCTGGCGCCTACACCCATTACAGTGTTGCGATTCGGGACGCCATCGCGGCGGTCGGGATACCTACCATTGAGGTGCATCTTTCAAATATTTATGCCCGGGAAGAATTCCGCCACAAATCGGTGATTGCCCCGGTAGCGATCGGCCAGATTTCCGGTTTTGGGATAAACAGTTATCTCCTCGGATTAAAAGCGGCTATTGATTTGATAAAAAAGTGAATCGGCATCAACGGCAAGCCGTTTGTATCGTCAATAAAATCTTTGAGCTCATAAATTTCAGCGCGGGTGAAACAGAAAAGAAGATAGCGGTACGCCTCGAGGCTTTTTTAAAAGGTTTTGATGCCCGGCCCGCCTTTCGCACGATCGTGGCTTCAGGGAAAAGAGCCGCTAAACCCCACGGTTTCGCCACCAGCAAAAAGATCAAAAAGGGCGATATGGTGAAAATCGATTTCGGCGCGCTTTATAAGGGCTGGCGTTCGGATATTACACGGACCTTTTTTGTTGGGAAACCCTCCTCTAAACAAAAAAAGATTTATAGGATCGTGCTGGAGGCCCAGCGGCGATCGATTCTTGTCGTCAAAGCTGGGGTAGAATGTCGGGAGGTAGACAAAGCCGCCAGGGAATATATCAAAAAGATGGGGTTTGGCAAATATTTTATTCATTCCACGGGCCATGGTGTCGGCAGAAAGATTCATGAGCAACCCAAGCTCTCTTTCGGAAATCACTGCAAACTTAAGGCTGGACAGGTGATCACCATTGAACCGGGGATTTATATCAAAGGGTGGGGAGGGGTGAGGGTTGAAGATATGGTGCTGGTAACGAAGAAGGGAGCAGTCTTGCTCACCAGTGTTTCTCGTAAACTTACATGCTTCTGACTACTTTATTTTTAACCGCAGGCTAAGCTCATCCATGCAGCGATCTACAATATTTGTATTCATATGGAATTTTCTGGCGGTAAATTGAATCGTGTCGGTTATTTCTTCCTTGGTGGGCATGCGCTTTCCTTTCCCGGGGGTGCTTTTATCTTCTTCCAATTGAGCAATAACCCCCTGGTAAATCGCCATCATTTTGTGGTGCAGGCGGCCCAATAATCTTTTTTCCGCATCCGAGACTTCTGCAACTAGCTGGTCGATATCTTTCCTCAGGAAAGTGCCCACCTTCTCGCTCCCGCCCAATAAATATTCTACACAAGCAGCGGTTACCGCTAATTTAGTAACCGTTTCTTTGCCTGCTTCTTCAATTATCCGCACTTTAAATAACCCGATCTCAGTCAGCTTTCCTCCTAGAGGAATGATATGGGTAGTGCGGGTCGGGAGATCAAAGCAATGGATGAATTTATCCTCGAATCTGAAACCCCGGATCTGGTGAAATCCAATGGGGCGTAGAGAAATATCGAGGTCCATCAGCGCCATTTTAAAGGTATCTCCTTTCAGTTATTTCTAATATCTATCTGTCGCTAGGGGAAATAATTTCAGAGAGTTTTGCCTAAGCCGCCAAATAATTTTTTTCAGTTATGCTAAAGTCAACCAGGTCAATCACCCAGTGTTTTACCTTTACGCCAAAGATGCCGAGTGCCGGTTTACCTGTAGAAGATCCGCCGTCAATTACGACCTTAATACCCCAGGTATTATGATAAGTCCCACCAAAATGCAAGTGACCGAAAAGCAAAATGTCTACCTTGCCGGCAATTATATTTTTAAGCTTATTCCGATCCTTTAATTGATGAAAAGGAAGAAAATGGATTGGGTGGTGATGCAGATAAACCACCTTGGTTTTGTCTTTGAGAGCGGGGTCGTTCATGATTTTTTCCAGCCCGGCCAATTGCTCCGCTCCCAGTTCCCCATCGGCAAAATACCGGTCATACCAATGCAGTTCGTCAGCGGTCGAATCCAGTCCAATAAAAGCCACGTCTTTCACAATATCCAGCTGGGGAAACTCCTTGATCTGGGGCAGGAACATTTCCCGAAACTTTCGCGCGGTTTTCGCCGAGTTCACCAGACCCGTGCCGTAATCATGGTTACCCGGACAGATCATGACGGTAAAACCATTCCTCCGCAGCTCAACCATATGTTTCAAGCCTGCGGCCAGGTCATTATCATCAACACCACGGTCCGCAATATCCCCCGTTACAACAATTATATTACTAACCGGATTTTCGTATGCGATGATGTTTTCAACGATCCGGGCAGCTTTCGCGCCACAGTCCCTATAACCGATATGCAGATCACTTAAATGGATGATCCGAGTTCTCTCTTCCATAAGCGGTAATTATAGCATGTGCCCAAATTTGTTTCTTGAGGTTGGCGGCGGGCTTGTGGTAAACTAAAGTTGAGTCGTAAAACCCATGAAAACAGTGGCCATTATTACCGCAGCCGGTCAGGGGAAGAGAATGGGTCGCCCAAAACAGTTCATAAAAATTGCTGGGCGGATGATGCTGTGGTGGACCTTATCCGTTTTTCAAAAAACCAAGGCGATTGACGAAATAATTCTGGTAGTTAATGCTGAGGAAAAGATCCACACCAAAGGACTTAAATTTTCCAAAATAAAAAAAATAGTTGCGGGAGGCAGGGAGCGGCAGGCTTCGGTTTATAACGGATTAAAAGCTTTACCGGAAAATACGGGGATCGTGGTGATTCATGACGGAGCCCGCCCTTTTGTTTCACCGGCTATGATCGAAGCAGCGATTGAGCAAGCTAAAAAGCATGGGGCGGTGGTGGTCGGAGTACCGGTGAAAGATACCATCAAACTTGTGAATCCTAAAACAAAGACGGTGATTCGAACCCTTCCGCGGGATAGGGTGTGGGCAGCGCAGACACCGCAGGTCTTTAAAAGAGACCTGATTATGAAGGCCTATCAAAAATATGGTAAACAAAAGGTGACCGATGATGCTATGCTAGTAGAGAAAATGGGAAAGCAGGTCAAAATGCTAATAGGGTCTTACTTAAATCTAAAAATAACCACGCCGGAGGATCTATTATTGGCGGAAGCTTTTTTAGGAAAAAAATAAACGTAGGAGGGAATCAATGCTGGGAATAATTCAGGGTTTACTCTCAAATTTTACTTTTAGAGCGGTTTTCTTATCCTGGTTTGCCGCGCAGACTATCAAAGTGATCGTTTATCGTTTCAAAGAGGAAAAATGGAACATCTGGCATTTCTTCGAAGCGGGTTCAATGCCTTCTACGCATTCTGCTTCGGTGACCGCGCTGGTGCTGGCCTTGGGTTTGTTGGTAGGCTGGAATAGCGCACTTTTTACTACCAGTTTAGTTTTTGCCTTGATTGTTATGTACGATGCAACCGGCGTGAGAAGGTCGGCCGGTAAACAGGCGGAGATTTTAAATAAGATCGTAGAAGATATCTATTCAACCGGCAAGGTTAAGGTGGACAAGCTAAAAGAAATCCTCGGGCATGATCCGTTGGAGGTGGTGGCGGGGGCGGCTATCGCGGTGGTGGTTACGCTGATTTTATATTATGTCAACTTTATTAGATAAGATTCAGCTCCCCGAAACACTTAAACAGCTCACCGGAAAACAACTGGAACAGGTGGCGGAAGAGGTCAGGAAAAAAATTATCACCGTGACTTCCCGGAACGGCGGACATGTAGCCTCCAGTCTGGGAGCGGTTGAGCTGGCGATCGCCTTACATGTAACCTTCGAAAGCCCGCGTGACAAGATCGTCTGGGATGTCGGCCATCAGGCATACGCGCATAAGATCCTGACAGGCCGGCTAGAGCGTTTTGATAGCTTAAGAACCAGAGGGGGGATCTCAGGATTTCCCAAACCGGAGGAGAGTCCGCATGACGCTTTCATTGCCGGACACGCCTCCACCTCGATTTCTGCCGCACTGGGCATGGCCAAAGCGCGAGATTTAAAAGGAGAAAAGTATTCGGTCGTGGCCGTCATCGGCGACGGTTCGCTTTCGGGTGGTTTGGCTTTTGAAGGCGTTAATAATATCAATGGTTTAAAGAACAATTTTATTGTGATCTTGAATGACAATGAAATGTCGATCTCTAAAAATGTGGGAGCGATTTCAAATTACTTAACCAAGGTTGCCACCAGTGATTTATATGTGGAACTCAGAAATCGCATCGAACACCTGGTGAAAAGGATCCCCCGGGTGGGGGTTTCGCTGTTTAAGGCCGCGGAGCGGTTTAAAGATCGGACCCGGCATATTGTCGTGAGTTTCAAGGTAGACGTGATCTTTGAGGAACTGGGATTTAAATATTTCGGGCCGATCGATGGCCATAATATTCCTTTAATTATGAGCACGCTGCACCATGTGCGGGATATCCCGGGGCCGGTGCTGGTGCATGTCATGACGAAAAAGGGAAAGGGTTATCCCCCGGCGGAAAAGAATCCCACGCTTTTTCACGGCATTGGACCGTTTGAAATTGAAACCGGCAAACCGCTTAATGGCAACGGCAAAATAACCTACACTTCAACCTTTGGCAAGACGATGGTTAAACTAGCCGAAAAAAATCCCAAGATCATCGGGATCACGGCAGCGATGCTGGATGGGACGGGGTTGGATGAGTTTTCTCAGAAATTCCCCGACCGCTTTTTTGATGTGGGAATCGCCGAGGAGCACGCGGTTGAATTTGCCGCCGGACTGGCGATTTCCGGCTTTCGGCCGGTGGCGGCGATTTACTCCACCTTTCTCCAGCGGGCTTACGACCAGATTGTGCACGACGTCTGTCAGCAAAATTTACCCGTGATATTTTGTGTTGATCGTGCCGGGATCGTAGGGGAGGATGGCCCCACGCATCACGGATTATTCGATATTGCCTATCTTCGCTCGATCCCAAAGATGACCATCATGGCTCCCAAAGACGAGAATGAACTGCAACATATGTTTTATACCGCTCTGAATAATAATGGGCCGGTGGCGATCCGTTATCCAAGGGGCAGCGGTCCGGGGGTTGAGCTGGATGACGTGTTAAAATCAATCGAAATTGGGAAAGGCGAAAATGTTTATAGGTCCAAAGTCTCCAGCCCAAAATCGCGGGTTGGGATAATCGCAATTGGTTCAATGGTTTATCCTTCGATTGAGGCGGCAAAATTGCTGGAGAAAGAGGGAATCGCTGCAACGGCAGTTAACGCGCGTTTTGTTAAACCATTAGATAAAGAATCAATTCTCAATTTGGCTAAAGCGGTTGATAGAATAATTACCGTTGAAGAGGGTGTCCTGGAAGGTGGCTTTGGCTCAGCGGTGATGGAACTTTTATTAGAAGAGGGAATTAAAATCCCGATTTTGAGAATCGGTCTGCCTTCCAAATTCATCGAACAGGGAAAAAGGGAAGAGCTGCTGGATATTTACGGTTTATCCCCGCAGAAAATTTATCAAAATATTAAAGCGGTTTAGTATTTGCTCATTTTTCGGCTTCGTGTTATATTTTATGCGTGTTTAGCGACATTGAAATCGCCCAGCAAGCGAAACTAAAACCGATCGTTGATGTTGCCAGGAAAGCCGGTATCAAACTTTCTGAGCTTGAACTCTACGGACATTATAAGGCAAAAGTAAATTTAGACGCGCTCCGCCGTTTAAAAGATAAAAAAGACGGCAAACTCATTCTGGTCACCACTATGACCCCCACCACCCAGGGAGAAGGGAAAACCACCACCACCATCGGTCTGGCACAGGCTTTACAGAGATTGGGAAAGAAAGCGGTGGCCTGTATCCGCGAACCGTCACTAGGCCCAGTGATGGGGTTGAAGGGTGGGGCAGCCGGGGGCGGATATTCTCAGGTCCTACCTATGGATGATATCAACCTGCACCTGACCGGTGACATGCATATGATAACTTCAGCGCATAATCTTCTCTCGGCTATGCTTTACAATCATATCTATCAGGGTAATGCACTTGGGATCGACGAAAACAGAGTGGTCTGGAAAAGGACCATGGACATGAACGACCGCGCGCTGCGAGGGATGTTTGATATCACCGCTGCCTCGGAAGTGATGGCCGTCTTGTGCCTTTCGGAAAGTGTCATTCACATGAAGCACCGGCTGGCGGAAATTATCGTTGCCTACGATCAGAAGGGTAATCCGGTGAGAGCCAGAGATCTTAAGGCCCAGGGTGCCATGGCCTTGCTCCTCTGGCACGCGCTTAAACCCAATCTGGTGCAAACCCTGGAAGGCGGACCGGCTTTTGTGCACGGTGGTCCCTTCGCCAATCTTGCCCATGGTTGCAACAGTCTGGTGGCCACCCATTTAGCGATGAAGCTCTTTGACTATACCGTTACCGAAGCCGGTTTTGGCTCTGACCTGGGGGCGGAAAAGTTTTTTGATATTAAATGTCGTGAGGGTAAGTTAAAACCTGCCACGGTGGTGCTGGTAGTTACCCAGCAGGCGATTGAGAAACACGGCTATGAAAATGTAGCCAAACATATTGAGAATATCCAACTCTTCGGCCTTCCGCTAGTGATTGCTATCAATCGTAAAAAGCATGATTCAGAAAAAGAAATAAAATATATTCAAACCCAGTGTTCCAAGTTTAATCTGCCTTGTGTTATATCGGAGGTCTGGGAAAAGGGAGGGAGAGGGGGAATTGAATTAGCAAAGCAAGTTGTCGAACTCAGTCAACAACCATCCAAGTTTAAATTTTTATATCCAATAAATCTTTCGCTAAAAGAAAAGCTGGAAACTATCGCCACCAAAATATATGGCGCGGATGGGGTTAATTATACGGAAGAGGCAGCCAAGGACCTGGAGCTTTTGGAAAGGATCGGTTTTACCGAAGTGCCGGTGTGCGTTGCCAAGACCCAATATTCTCTCTCCGATGATGCCAAGGCTTTTGGTCGGCCGAAGGGATTTAAGATCACGGTTCGGGAACTGAAACCCTCGGCCGGCGCCGGTTTTGTGGTGGCTTACACCGGAGCCATCATGACCATGCCGGGTCTGCCCAAACACCCGGCTGCGGAAAATATGGATATCACCGAAGAGGGTAAAATTAGCGGTCTGTTCTAATGAAAAAATTCTTCTTTATTTCCATCTTTACTTATTTGATTTTGGTATCCGTCTGTCAGGCGCGTTTAGTGTTGGGAACGTATTGTGGAGGATGGTAAGCTAAAAAGGAGGACAAAATGAAAAAAATAATCTTAGCATTAATCTTTATCGTAGGATTAATTTCTGTGCCTGGCTTTGCACGCACCATGTATTGGGAGCGAATCGACGTTAATCTCTTTATCAATAGAGATGCTACCGTAAATGTTGAGGAAAAACAGGAATACGTGTTTACCGGAGCCTGGAACGGGGGACTACGCTCCATCCGGCTAAAGGGTTTTGATTCGATCTCTGAGATTCAAGTCTGGGAAGGAGACCTGCAATATAAAGCTGGCAATTTGGACAAATATGGTTTTGAAACCTATCGTGAGGGAGGCGACCAGGTTATCAAATGGCGCTCCCGTGACCCTAATGAAGAAGAGTATACGGAGACGCATAAAACATTCACCATTAAATATAAATTAACCGGAGCCATTAGTTATAGCAAAGAATTCGATGAGTTTTACTGGAAAGCGATCTTTGAGGACCGGGAATGGAATGTAAATAATGCGACTGTCAGGGTCTATTTACCGGAAAAGGTAGAAAAGGGGAAATTAAGTGTAACCCTTTACAGTGAGGTGGAGGGCGCCCAGTGGAAGATTGCCAGTCCGCGTGAGATTTATTTTGAGGGGAAAAATATTTATCCTAATCAATTGTTTGAAGTTAAAATCAATTTTCCGGCAAGTCTGGTGGAATATCATTTTTCGCAGGCGCGGTTTTTCCGCACGCGGGTTAATCCCTTTCTCTGTTTTGCTTTACCCATCTTGACCTTGCTGACTATGACCGGCCTTTATTTTCGATTGGGTAAGGATTATGAGGTCCGTGGTGTCCCAAAATATATTGACACTATACCTTCTGACCTGCCGCCGGCAGTCGCGGGTACGCTGATCGATGAGAGAACCGAAATGAAAGAGATCCTGGCTACCATTTTTGATCTGGCAAAGAGAGGTTATATCGAAATCACCGAGCAAGTAGCGAAGTTCTGGATCTTTACCAATCGGGACTACGAGTTAAAGTTAAAGAAGAGTGGCGAAGATCTGCTTCCTTATGAAAAAAAAGTGATGGACAGCCTATTTAGCATAACTACTCCCGGAAATAAAATTAAAATATCCGATCTCAGGGATAAATTTTATCAACATCTCTCGGATATAAAAGAAAAAATCTATAATGAAACGATTAAACGCGGTTATTTTGAGGAAGACCCTCGCAAAGTAATCGCCAGATATATATTGGTGGGCATGGGGGTATTGGCAGTAGGGGTGGTCCTGTTGTTTTTTGGAGATGTTGGACAGGCTTTATTTTCCTTATTTATAGGAACGATCGTTCTGGCTCTACCACTGACAGCCGTAGTTTTAATATTTAACAAGCGCTATCCGATCGCAATTTTCTTGATGTTTTTTTATTTCATGATTTTGAGCGGAATCTCGGGTGGATCCGACACTCAGGAGATATGGTCTTATCTAACTCAGGCGGGGGCGAGCACGGGCCTCATCTTTTCCGGACTAATCATTGCCGGCTTCTCCTTTGCCATGCCGCGCAAGACCCTGCTGGGATCAAAAGAAAAAGAAAAATGGTTTGGTTTTAAAAAGTATCTGGAAGATCTACACAAAGTCAAGGCAGGAAGTGATGCGGCAAAGGCTTTTGAAGCCTATTTGCCTTACGCCCTGGCTTTTGGTATCGAGAGAAAATGGGTGAATCGCTATTCCGGCTTAGATATTCTTGCTCCTGCCTGGTACCATTCCTCCTTTGTGGATAGTGATGGCAGTACCATGCATAGCAGTACCTTTCCGGGATTCTCCGGCGGGGCGAGCGGAGGTGCGGGTGCCGGGCGTGGATTCACGATTGATCATATGGCGAGCGGTTTTAATTCCATGGTTTCGGATATGTCTTCCACACTTTCGAGTTCTCCTTCCAGCAGTGGGAGCGGAGGAGGAAGTGGAGGAGGTGGTGGCGGTGGTGGTGGTGGAGGGGGCGGAGGTTGGTAAACTTTCCAGACCACCCATTTTCAGGTATAATTTAAATGATGATTAACCAAAAGAAAATCGAGAAGGCGGTAAAGGAGATACTGGAAGCGATTGGTGACGATCCCAATCGCGCCGGATTAAAAGATACCCCCAAGCGGGTGGCGCGGATGTATATCGAGCTTTTTTCTGGAATCGGTAAAGATCCGGGGAAAGAAATCTCTGTTTTTCACAACGAAGAACATGAAGAGATGATCATGGTTAAAGATATTCCTTTCTACTCCATCTGCGAGCATCATCTGGTGCCCTTTTTTGGTAAAGCACATGTCGTTTATATCCCTACCAAAGGGAAGGTTACCGGACTTTCCAAGCTGGTAAGGGTGATTGAAGGGTTTGCCAAGCGGCCGCAGGTGCAGGAGCGATTAACCAGCCAGATTGCCGATTGTCTTACGGAAAGATTGAAGCCCCGCGGCGTATTTGTGGTGATTGAAGCGGAACATTTATGCATGTCCATGCGTGGGGTAAAAAAACCCGGGGCCATCACTACCACTTCTGCGGTCCGGGGTGTATTCCAGAAAGATGCCAAAACTCGCTCCGAAGCACTCGCTTTAATAAAATCCTAATATTTTCCACTTTATGAATGAGCAATTAAAATATTGGTTAGCGCTGAATCGGATATTGGAACTTGGCCCCGTTACGATAAAAAAGTTTTGGGAACATTTTGGCTCGGCCAAAGCGATTTGGGAAGCTAGCGAAAATGAGGTCCGGCAAATTGAAGGTATCTATATGCCTGCGGTTAAGGCGTTTTTAGAAAACAGGAAAAATATCGATATTGAAAAAGAGTTGGAAAGGCTTCAAGGGAAAAACATAAAGGTGTTAACCTTGGAAGATGAGGAATATCCCTTTGGATTAAAAAACATTTATGATCCGCCTCCCGTTTTGTATATCAAAGGCGATATTTTAAAAACGGATGGAAAAGCACTGGCCATCGTTGGGACAAGAAAAGCTTCGCGTTATGGTTTGGAAACAGCAAAAAAGTTAGCTTATGAGTTAGCTGCTTTAGGGATCACCATTGTCTCCGGTATGGCGGAAGGGATTGATACAGCTGCACATACGGGTGCGCTAGCGGCGAAAGGTAGAACGTTAGCCGTCTTTGGGTGTGGAGTAGATGTTATTTTTCCTAAAGAGAATAAAAAACTGTCAGATGAAATTGCGCAGTCTGGAGCACTGGTCTCTGAATTTCCGATTGGTGCCGGAACTGAAAAAGGAAACTTTCCGCGTAGGAACCGCATCATTTCTGGGTTATCGATAGGCGTCGTTGTGGTCGAAGGACACTATGACAGCGGGGCCATGATCACGGCTAAATTAGCATTAGATCAGGGAAGGGAAGTCTTTGCCGTTCCGGGAAATATTGAAATGGAACAATCTAAAGGCCCACACTGGTTGATCAAACAGGGAGCAAAACTGGTGGAAACGGTTGACGATGTTCTTGAAGAATTGAATATCGCAGTGCCGAAAAGAATGACCAATGACCAATTACCAATGACCAATGAAGGTAGGGATTATTCAAATTTATCTTATGAAGAAAAGAAAATTGTGGCAGTTTTATCTATGGAACCAAAGTATATCGATAATATTGCCATTGAAAGCGGTCTCTCTGTTCCACAGGTATCGAGTTCGCTCCTAATCTTGGAGATAAAAAATTTGATTCGGCAGCTACCCGGCAAAATGTTTGTGTTGTCTTAATTTTGACTTCGGGTTAAAATAGTTCTGCTATGGTCCTCTTTTCTGAAATGTTTGTTTCTGAGCTGATCGGCGATCCGGTAGTTGACCGTTTGCAGGAAAATATCGGCCGCGTCAAAGATGTTATTATTACTCTGGGCGAAGTCTTCCCGAAAGTGGTTGGCCTGCTGGTGGAGCTGGCGGCCGAAAAAAAAGAACTTAAGGTATTGCTGGTCGGTGAAATCGATCTGATCGGCAAGCAATTCGTGACGACCCGCGCGGTTAAAGATCGCGTTGCCTGGGCGATGGAGCGGGGAGGTGAGGTCCAGCTGTTACGTGATGTAATGGACCAGCAGGTAGTAGACCTGGAAGGGGCTCGGGTCATTCGCGTTAACGACCTGAAGCTGGCTAAGGTGGACCAGGACGTGCGCCTGATTGCGGCGGACGTGGGGTTAAGCGGCATGCTGCGGAGGATCGGCCTGGAAAAACCGACTAACTGGCTTTTTAATTTATTCCGGAAAAAGCTTTCGGAACAGCTGATCGGCTGGGACCATGTGCAGAATTTATCCGGCGGCAAGATCTCCATCCCTACCAAATCCATCACCGACCTGCACCCGGCGGATGTGGCGCAGATCATCTCTCAGGTCAAGACGGATGATAAGGGCGTGATCCTGGCCAACCTCTCGGATAAGACGGCGGCAGAGGCGCTGCATGAACTGGAGCCGATGCTGGCGGCGGTATTGATCGCCAATCTGGATGCTAAAAAGGCGGGAAATATCTTAGAAAGAATGCCGCTGGATGAAGTAGCGGATATCATCGGTGATTTGCCCAAAGATAAATCCGAAGAGCTGTTGCGCCTGATGCGCGTGCGCAAAGCGGCGCAGATCCGGGAATTGCTCCAGCATAAAGATGAAACCGCCGGCGGCTTGATGACCACCGAATTTATTACTTTGCTCCAGAACATGACGGTGGAGCAGGTGATCGCCCGTCTACGGGAGACAGCGCCGGATGCGGAGACCATTTATTATCTTTATGTTGTAGACGAAGCGGGCCACCTGATGGGAACGCTTTCCTTACGTACCCTGATCGTTTCCCCGCCGCTTAAAATGATTTCTGAGGTCATGATCAAGAATATCATCAACGTTTCGCCGGAGATGAATCAGCGGGAGGTGGCGGGGGTGATCTCAAAATATAATCTGCTGGCGGTGCCGGTGGTGGATAAAGAAGGTAAAATGCTGGGGATTGTGACGGTCGACGACGTGATGGATTTTGTTCTGCCGCCTCTTTCTCGACGGAAGAGGCAGATGCTAGGGTGATAACTCACCCCCCATATCCCCCTCTCTTGATAAGAGAGGGGGAGGAATAAAAGAGGGGTGAGTTATCAATTTGAATAATGGATAAAGTGATCAAACAAACCGTTAGAAAACTAAGAAAGAGTCAAACAGAGGGCGAGAAATTATTTTGGGAAGCGGTGCGAAACAGAAAAATAGCAGGGAAGAAATTTCTTCGTCAGTTTCCTATTAGTTTTAAATGGAGAGGAAGGGAGAGGTTCTTCGTTGCTGACTTTTATTGCCATGAAGCGCGGTTAGTAATAGAAATTGATGGTGGGATACATGAAAAACAAAAGGATTATGATAAGGTTAGAGATTCCATGATAAAAAGACTTGATATCGGAGTTGTTCGTCTTGATAACGAGTTAATAAAAACTGATTTAAAAAGTGCGATCAAAATTATTGAGATGCATTTGAATTCCCCTCTCTTAAAAAGAGAGGGGAAAGGTATGAACCAAAATGGTTCATACCAGGGGTGAGTTGTGAACTTATTTAAAAACTGGAGCTACTGGAAACTGCGCGTGCTGGTCTTCCTGTCAGTGGTGGGCCCGGGCATTATTACAGGAACGGCGGATAATGATGCTGGCGGGGTGGCCACTTATTCCGTAGCCGGAGCGCATTTTGGTTACAAGATGTTATGGATCCTTCTCCTGATCACCTTAATACTCTATGTCACGCAGGAGATGGGGATGCGTCTGGGGGTGGTGACGGGTAAAGGGCTGGCGGACCTGATCCGGGAAAGGTTCGGTTTAAAATTCGCCTTCTTCCTGATCCTGTTGGTCTTTCTGGCGAATTTTTCAAATATTCTGGCAGATGTAGCGGGCATTGCCTCGGTGGCGGATATTTATCATATTCCGCGCTTCATTTTTGTGCCGATTTTTTCGATTTTGATTTGGGCTGTAATTTTGAGGGGCAGTTTTAATTTTGTCCAGAATATTTTTCTGACTTCCTGTATTTTGTTCTTCTGTTATGTTGTCAATGGTTTTATTGCCCGCCCGGATCTGCATGCCATGCTTCAGGGGAGTTTTGTCCCAACCCTGCCCATGAACCGAGAGTTTATTTTTACCGCTACCGCATTAATTGGAACCACCCTGACGGTCTGGGGGCAATTTTTTGTGCAGTCCTATTTTGTCGATAAAGGGATCGACAAAAAGCATATCAAAAGCGCCCGCCTGGACGTTGCCTTTGGGGCTTTCTGGACCGATTTTGTCGCTTACTTCATCATCATTTCCTGTGCGGCGACTTTGTTCGTGAAGGGTATTCGCATTGAGTCAGCGGTGGACGCCGCCCAGGCGCTGGGCCCGCTGCTGGGAGAGTTTGCGAAGCACCTCTTTGCCTGGGGACTTTTAAATGCTTCCCTGCTGGGCGTGTGTGTGATCTCCATGGGAACGGCTTATGCCCTGACCGAGGTGCTGGGAACAGAAAGAAAAGTTAATGCTACTTTCAAGGAAGCGCCTTTGTTCTATTCGATTATCGGATTTTGCATTCTGATCTGTACCTTGCTGGTGCTGATACCCCATTTACCGATGATCTTTATCCTGACTGCTTCGCAGGCCTTAAATACTATGGTCCTGCCAATTATTTTCTATGTCATGCTTAAATTGATCAACGATAAAAAATTGATGGGGGCAAACACCAACGGATCGATCTTTAACGGGATCGCCTGGCTGACGATTGGCAGTTTTACACTGATTTCATTCCTGATGCTTTATTTAACCTTCTTCTAGCAGGAAATTATTCTTCAAGCAGTTTAAGATAGATATATTCTGAAAACACCTTGAGGATGGCGGCGGTGGGGATGGCCAGGAATAATCCAAGCACTCCGCCCACTGTCCCTCCCACGACCAGCGCAAAAATGGCCACCACCGGATGCACTTTTACAAATCTTGAAACCACGTTAGGAATAACAAAATAATCTTCCAGCTGTCTTAAGGCAAAATAGGCAGCGATCACGATAATGGCCAGGGAAGCGTTAGAGATGCCAAAGGGAGCGCCGGTTTGAAAGAGGGCGACGGTGGTGACGACGGTGGTGGCACAGATGGGGCCGGCGATCGGAATGATCTCCAGAAAGCCGGTCATCAGGCTCAGAACAATGGCGTATTTAATTTTGAGGATAGATAAGATAATAAAACTGGCAAAGCTCATGATAATGATCAAAATAACCTGCGCTCGCAGGTAAGCTCCCAGAGTAAGATTTATTTTTTCCAGCAAGTTAGAAATTTCTTGTTTATAGGGGTGGGGGATGATGGCCTTTAAACGTTCTACATAATTGCCGGATTCAAGGATAAAATAAAAAGTGACTACGAAAAAGACCAGCAGAAAGATGAATCTTTCTACTGCACCAAAAAAGAGGGGCCAGGCCTGCAGTGGGAATTGTGTCTTAACCCAACCCGAGAACAACTGTACCTGTTCTCTTAAATTGATATCAATCCCAAGAATGGAAATATTGCCCTGGGAAGCGATCTTACCCAGAAAAGTGGTCGGTTCATCCATGGAGCCGCTGACCAGGTCAGAGATCTCGTTTGATACCAGCGGGTAGAAGGATTTGACGAAGACAAAAATCAAGAACCCCAATACTATATACAGAATGATAATCCAGATAAATTTTGGGATTTTGGTTTTGTCTGTCAGGAATGAAACCAGCGGGCTAAAGAGGTAGGCGGCAATAGCTGCCCAGATGAAAACCGGCAGCACATGGAAGAATCGGAAAAGGAACAAGATGATCAAGCCGGCGATGAGCCAGAGGGTGATGAGTTTTGCCCTTAGGGAAAATTTATAGGTGCTGGGTTTATGCGGCGTCTGAACCGGATTCAGAAATTTAAATAATTGCATGGTTTAAGATTCTCAGTGTTTCTTGGTTTTTAGGGTGGTGGCAACGATGTTTAAGACCTTTTCAGGCGTGAAAGGCTTTTCGATGAGACCGGTCAGATCATATTTTGCCAGACTTTCCATAATGCGTTTCGACTCGCCTCTGCCAGAGACGAAAATCACCGGTAGATCAGGATGCATTGTCCGCACCTCTTTCAGAACCTGGTAGCCGTCGATTTTGGGCATGGCGATATCTAGCAGCAGAAGGCCGTAAATATTTTCTTTTACTTTCTGTAGGGCCTCTTCTCCGTCGCGGGCGAAGTCGGTTTCGTAGCCGCCACCTCTTCTCAAAACGAGGTCCAGCGAATTGAGAACCACCTCCTCGTCATCCGCGATAAGGATGCGATTATAAGCGATGGTTTCGTAGCCGACGACGAGCTCAGCTGAAATCTGGTCCTGGTTGTGCAGGATCGCCTGCGAGACCGTCCATGCACAGAGCTTCATAGCAGAGGAGGGCTTTCCCTTTGTAAGCCGGTAGATTTCTTCCAGGGCCGAATGTGAGAAAGGTTCGGTTTCCCTGCCGCCGGCGCTATGAATGCGCGCCTTTATAAAATTCTTAAGGCCTTCGAATTCCAAATTACGGTCTTCGATCGAGAGCTGTTTGAATTCTTCGGGAGAAAATGGATCTCTGGTCCAGCCCGCTTTGTTGAACCATATTTTTCGCTTTTCGGCGGGGGAGATTTCGGGTTCCGGTTTTTCGCTGGGTTTGGGGATAACCCTGGGCCGCAAGATTTTCGAGATCAAGTACAACACCAGGATTACAGCCAAAAAGCCAGTCGCGGAAATAGGGATCAGGAAATAGAAGAGCTGTTTTTTCTGCTGTTTCTGGTTAACCGCCTGTTGCTCTTTGATTGAAACGAGATATTGCCCGGCTTCAAGGTTGTCCGGTTTTAGAAAAAGAACGACTCTGAAGTAGGCGGCTGCCTCCGACAGTGCGCCGCGAGTAAGACTCGCCGTTCCTGCTTCGAGATTTTGTTTAACTAGCTTATCTCGCTCCTCCGGTTGAATTTCTGGGGTGGGGGTGGTTGGTCCCTGAATCAATTCCTTGATGGTCTTGATCAGTTCTTTTTCAGAAACAATAAATTTTCCTGCTTCGGCGGAAACGGGCGGAGCCTCGGCGGTGATCATCTGCTCAAACAGGGCTTCGTGCGTGGGTTTTTCAATCAGCGTAATTAGAGACAGCTCACCGATGGTGAAGGAATCGGTGTTTCCTTCAAAAACATTTCCGTCGAAATCAACCGCGCTCAGTTTGGCTGAATAGAAACCTTTTTTGAAATTGAGCGGAACCTCCCACATTCCATGCCAGAGATTGGACCGCCTTTCCTGAACCAGGCTAAGCGCCTTTCCATCCGGCAACACGGCGGTGATTTGCGCGGTGTCGACCGGTGCCTGCACCACGATGTGAATGAAGTCCCCGGGTAGATATTGTTTAGCAAAGAAACCGGCACCGGAAGTTTTTAAGGTTACCTGGGCCAGCGAAGGCAAGCAGGAAAAAAAAAGGAATAGCGCGCAGGTTAATACAAAATATTTGTAAAGCTTCACTTCCCGTTTATTATAATATGGAAGAAGACCAAAATCAATCCGGTTATTTTGGAAGGTAAAAGTGGTAGCGGGTTCCCCCTGCGATATTTTCCGCTCCGATTTTTCCGCCCTGCTTTTCAACCACCTGTTTGCAGAAATAAAACGACAGACCGGTCCCGACCCTTGATTTCAGCTCCGGATTCTCGATCTTAAAAAGATTATCAAAAATTTTCGGGAGGAGTTCCTCAGGAATCGGTTTTCCCGTGTCTTTGATTTCAAAAAAAACGCCCTGCTTTTCTTCCCGTACGGTCAGTATAATCTGATCACCCTTTTTACTCTGTTTGATGCCGTTCACTGCCAGGTCCTCGAGCACACGCTGCAGCAGCTCCTGTCCGGTGAAGACAGAGAGATCGGGGTTAGCCTCAATGATCAACTTCTTCCCCTCATTTTCAGCAAAGCCCTTCAGCCATTCTAACTCACTCAGAACCTCTCCGAGTTTGAGGTTCAGGCGGTGCAGTTCAAAACTCCCTGACTCAATATCCCGGATGGTTTCAAATTCGAATATAAGGGAAGCGATGTTCTTGGCACTGGTCCTGGTCAGTTTTAGGTATTTTATCTGATCCTCCGAAAGCGGCCCCAGCCATCCCAAAAGCAGCATCTCCACCGTGCTCATAATTGCCGAGAGGGGACTTTTAATATCATGAATTATTAGATCACTCGGCACTTGGTCTTCCTCCTGAAAGAGTTTTATTGATTTGCGCCAGCAGCGGACCGATTTCGAAGGGTTTAATAACGTAACCGGCGATATCCTTTTCCAGCGCTTCATTTTCTTCTAAAAAGTTGGTTTTGGCGGTAATCACAATGATCGGGATCGAGCGTAAATTTTCACTCTTTTTCATACGCTTGATTACCTCGAATCCGTCCATGTTGGGCATCATGATATCGAGCAGGATCAGGTTGGGGCGCTTTGCTTCCGCCAGAGCCAGACCTTCTTCTCCTCCAAAAGCGGTGAACGCCTCGTGCCCCGCCGATTTCATGATGTAAGAGAGAACAACGGCAATTTCTTGTTCGTCTTCGATAATCAGGATCTTGGACATTTATTCGGCTCTGCCTTTAAGCGCAAACCAGGGCTGGCCGATGTAAGACAGAGACACATAGGTTGTGGCCAGACCCGGATCGTTGTAGTAGGGATGGTAAGCGTAGTCAATTCTCAGCCCGCCGTAGCCGAATGAAATTCCGTAGGCCGGACTCCAGCTTTTCCGGGTGGCGGTTGCGGCATCGATGCTCTCATCCATTCCGGCCCGCAGGGCCATGAGATTGTTCGGTTTCCATTCTATTCCCAGGTGCGAAGTAACCGGACGGCTGCTCTGAGCGGGAAAGTCTGTGTCGACTGCGATCAGCAAAGTTCGGTTGAGAGGAGCCGGACGAATAGCGATTCCAACCTTGGTAATGCTGGATAACGATTCTTCCGCGCCGCTGTTCAGCCGGATTACCCCGCCTAGTGAAACCGGCAAAAAGTTCTGGGCGGAAAGACCGAGACTCAGGTAGGGAGAAAGGATCGCTTTCAATCCGAAATCGGAACTGAAGCCGGAAGCGTACTGATTGGTGCCGCCGGAGTAACCCCGGTTGAAAACCTTGAAATTTATGCCCGCAAAGACGTTGTTCCAGTACTGGAAGAATCTTCCCAGCGGCGTGCTGTATGACACCAGGAAAAGGGAATCATAATAATCGGTATTTGTGGACTCGCCGGTGATGGTGGTTTGCTGGGAAATACCGTTTACGCCGGTGGTGATATATCCCATGCCGAACGTGCCGAAGGAGGTGGGGATCGCGACGGAATATTCACGATAATAAATGTCTTCGAGGAGGTTGGTATACATCGTCATCGCCTGCGGTCCCTTGAGGCCGGCGGTGCCGGCGGGATTGATAAAGCAGCCGTCGGCGTCATCGCTTACGGCGGTAAAGGCCCTTCCCATCCCGATCGGGCGGGCGCCGCCGCCGATCGTCATCGCATCATCGGTTGAACCGACCACCGCCGCCGCGACTCTGAAGTCGAAAGTTATCAATAAAAAGCAGCACACCATTAACAGCTTAGCTATTTTTTTCATTTGATGATAGCGATCTTTCCTTTGCCAAGAATTTTGGTTTCCCCGTTGACTTTGGCGTTAATGTACAGGATATAAACACCAGAAGAGGCCACTGACTTGAAAGCCGTGAGTCCGTTCCAGGTTATCTCATTGAAGCCGGCCTGTCCGCCGGGAGATCCGGCGGCAGCAGAATATTCCCAGATTCTCTCAGCGCGCAGATTGTAAAGGTAAAGGGTGACGTCGGCGTCCCGGGTTAAATTGTATCTGATAACGGTTGGGCCGGTGGCGGGGTTAAAAGGATTGGGATAATTCAAAATCGGTCCGGTGATCTCGAGTGAGGGGGCTTCAATCTTGAAGGCCTGATTGAGCGTCGTGGATTTTCCGTCGGGATTGGTGACCGTCACGTCCCACAGCCCAACCACCGCACCGGTGATATTATAACTGCAGGTGATCAAATCCGAGCTAACGACCGTAACCGCGGTCGCGGTGATGTCGGTCTGTCCCGTTTTTGAGAGCTTTACCGTTGCGCCGGTCTGGAAATTGGCGCCCGCGAGGTTGGTGATGTTAACCGGCCGGTCGTTGTCTGCGTGATTTGGAGTTATTGAAGTGACGATCGGCCCCAATCGGGCAATCTGGAAGAAACTCCTGAAGCCAGAAACCAGGCGATAACTATTTGAGGTCTGCAGCAGGACCTCATGGTATTCCTCAATAATATTCAGGTTTGAATTTGAGGAGCTGATTATTTTTCCTGAAGAGGAGAGCCCGCCCTGCAGAGAAAAGTTCGCGCTCGAGCTGGCAAAAACCGCGGAGGTTAAAAAAAAACCAATAATACAAAAATTAAATAATTGTTTCATAATTTGATCCTGACCAATTCCAGGTATTCAACATTTTTCAACCTTGAGTATCTCTTATACTTGAGTAACCCATTTCGCTTGCGAAGATACCGCGAAGCTTACTTTTCTGCAAGCACACAGGTTCCATATTCTTCGTTTCAAATAATTTCTCCACCATTGATTGATCAAAGCCGTCTTCTTCAATTCCCCACCGTAATCCAGTCTATTGTTCTAGCAGCGTTTGTGCCGCCAGCCCCACGTCTTATAGTAAACTGAGAAGCAGTTTTCGCAGTTGTGGTATCAACGGTTACAAAACTAGAAGCCGGATTATCTTCTAGCGTAAGGCCAACTGAATAGGTCGTATTGCTGTAAGCTGTCCCCAGCACCACGTTGGTCGTTGCATTTCTAGCCAATGAGACCTGCCCACACTGAATTATTAACCCCCCCACTTTATCAGCATTAAGATTTACCACTTTAGTCTTTGAAGTTATTACCATCGGCGCAGTCCCGTCAGCTACAGTATTTGTGTACTGTCCAGTTGATAATAAAGCTGTGAAGCTTCCTGCCGCTTTCGTGGTCCCTCCAATAATTGTATTATTGATGGTTCCTCCAGAAATAGTTGCCGTATTGATAGTCGGGGAAGTTAGGGTCTTATTTGTCAGGGTTTGGACACCGGTTAAAGTATCAATGTTGGCTACGGACGCGGTATTTGTTCCATCGCTTAAATAACCTAACAAATATAAATTTTTCCATCTAAACGATGCAGAACCTAGATCAGTTGTATTATCAGCTGCTGGAGTATTTGGTCCTGCCGGTCCAGTAGATCCAGTTGATCCGGTATTACCAGTAGGTCCGGTGGGACCAGTAGCGCCGTTAGTTCCATTAGTACCGTTGGTACCAGTAGCACCGGTAGGACCAGTAGCTCCTGTAAGTCCAGTATTACCGGTATTACCAGTTGTACCGGTAGCGCCAGTGGGACCGGTTGAACCGTTAGTCCCTGCCGCACCGGTAGGACCGGTTGAACCGTTGATACCCGTTGCACCGGCAACACCAGTAGCACCCACAGCACCTGTAGCACCTGCAACACCCGTTGCTCCAGCAGCACCGGTTGCACCGGCAACGCCAGTAGCACCGTTAGCACCCGTTGCACCGGCAACACCAGTAGCACCTGCAGCGCCCGTTGCACCGGCAGATCCTGTAGGTCCAGGAACTATTGAATCAGCTCCGGTAGGACCTATTGGACCAGTTGGTCCAACAGCGCCAGTAGCACCATTAGTGCCATTGGTACCGTTGGTACCAGTTACGCCAGTAGGACCAGTTGCGCCATTAGTGCCGTTAGTGCCATTAGTCCCAGTAGGTCCAGTTGGACCTGTAGTTCCGTTAGAACCAGTGGGCCCATTATTTCCAGTTACACCAGTTGGCCCAGTTGCTCCGGTTGATCCTGTTCCTGTTGCACCCATAGGTCCGGTAGGACCGATATCTCCAGTAGATCCAGTAGGACCAGTAGCTCCGTTAGTGCCGTTGGTACCGTTAGTTCCTGCTGTGCCGGTAGGTCCGGTGGGCCCAGTAGCTCCACTAGTTCCAGAACCAGTCGGTCCGGTGGAACCAGTAGGACCCGGAACAGCCGAGTCTGCACCAGTTGCGCCTGTTGGACCGGCAAGTCCAGTAGATCCTGTTGATCCGTTAGAACCGGTAGCACCGGTGGGTCCGGTAGCTCCAGTAGTCCCTGCACCAGTCGGTCCTGTGGGTCCAGTAGTACCTGCAGTTCCAGTTTGCCCGGTCGGTCCAGTTGCCCCGGTTGTTCCTGCGCCAGTTACTCCGGTGGTTCCGATCGGACCCGTTGGTCCAGTAGCTCCGGTTGCTCCACCAGTTCCAGCACCGGTTGGTCCAGTTGGGCCGGTTGTCCCAGCAGGGCCGGGAACGGTTGAGTTTGCTCCGGTAGCACCGGTGGGACCGGCAGGACCGATCGTGCCATTTATTCCTTGCGGTCCGGTAGGACCCGTTGGTCCAGTCGGCCCGCCTGCGCCACCCTCTAGACTTTGCGCAACCGCGGCTTTAAAAGCATAAGGGACACTAACCATTTGTGTCCGCGGACTTAGGGTTTCACCTGCAATCGTGATTTCAAGGTAGCTGGTGGCACTGCTAAAAACAGAAGAGGTGATGGGGGTTGTCCCTCCTAAAACGACACTGAAGACACCGTTAGAATCGGGAGAGATATTAATCGTTTCTCCTGACCAGGTGACGCTTCCACCGGTCGAGGCATTAAACAACTTAAAATTTACACTTTTACTGGAAGTAATGGGGTTCCCGCTGTTGTCGGTAAGGCGTCCGGTGTAAGATAATTTAGTCGGTATATCTGACCAGCTACGGGCAGGAATAAGGATGGCGAAAAAGAAAACACATAGCATTAATATAAGAGCAAATTTTTTCATTAGATTTAATTTTATTGGATTATATGTTGGATTATATATAATGTAGTAGATTAATGTCAAGTATTTATGGACAAAGCTGGAAGATTTATATTAGAATAAAGTCCAAGCCATGAAAAGCAATCGTCTTTTTATTATTTTATGCGTCACCTTTCTTCTAATTCTGATTATTACTTATGCCAACCATTTTAATAACGCTTTTCATTTTGATGACAGCCACACCATTGTTAATAATTCCTATATCAGAAGCTTGAGTAATCTTACACTCTTTTTTACCGACGGTAGAACCTTTTCGTCTTTGCCGGCAAATCAAATGTATCGACCTTTGTTCACCCTTTTATCCGCCATTGATTACCGCCTGGCGGGCGGTCTCAACCCATTTTATTTCCATCTTTCCAGCTTCTTCTGGTTTCTGACGCAGTTGGTTTGCATGTTCTTTATGTTTCTGCTTATTTTTAATAAAACCTTTAAACATGATGGGAATAAGTGGCTGGCGCTGTTTGGGGTGGGGTGGTATGGTTTACACACCGCTAACGCGGAAACGGTTAATTATATTTCCGCCCGTTCAGATTTGATTTCCACGATGTTAGTGGTGGCGGCTTTGTTGGTCTATATCGCTTACCCATCACTAAGAAAGTTTTACCTTTACTTTATACCTTTTATTTTGGGAACACTGGTGAAGCCTACCGCGTTAATGTTTGCCCCAATATTATTAATATACATTTTACTTTTTGAAACCGAGTTCTCTTTTAAGCAGATCGTTAGGTCGATTTTGTTCACTTTACCGGCTTTTATTCTGGCGGGCTTGCTTTTTGTCCTGCAAAATCGGATGACACCGTCGACCTTTTACCCATCAAACATCCCGCTATTCAATTATTTGATAACCCAGCCTTTTGTCATGTTATATTATTTTAAAATATTTTTCTTTCCTTTTGGATTGAGCGCCGATTACGACTGGCAGGCATTGAGTAATATTTTAAATCCGCAAATATTTATAGGATCAGTATTTGTGCTTATTATGATAATCCTTGTCGCTTATTTTTCAAAAGAAAAGAAAAATCGGCCTATTTCTTTCGGTCTTTTATGGTTCTTTATCGCGTTGCTCCCATCTTCCAGCATTTTCCCGCTTTCAGAAGTATTAAATGACCACCGTGTGTTTTTCCCTTTTGTCGGGCTGATGTTGGGCGTGGTCTGGGGAGGAGGTCTTTTGCTATATAAATATGAAGCAAAAATCAGGGAAAAATCTTTCTTGAAGGCTTTAATTGTATGCGCGAGTGTTTTCATCCTGTTGGCTAATGCCCTGGGAACCTGGCATCGCAACCAAATCTGGAAAAATGAGGAGTCGCTCTGGCAAGATGTTACCCTGAAAAGCCCAAAAAATGGAAGGGGACTGATGAATTACGGTATTACACAAATGGAGAAGGGGAATTATGCTGTTGCTTTAAGGTATTATGAAGAGGCTTTGAAATATACGCCTCAATATTCGCTGCTTTACGTTAATCTTGGCATTGTAAATGGCGCGACGGGCAAATCGAGGGAAGCGGAGGATTATTTCAAAAAAGCGTTGCTGCTCGATCCGGGCAATTACAATGCATATTGCTATTATGCCAGGTGGCTCAATGATCAAGGAAGACAAAGCGAAGCAATCCCTTTATTGGAAAAATCGATCGCATTAAGCCCGGGTTATATTCCTGCACGGTATATACTGTTAAATATTTATTCCGCTCAGCATAACCGTAATAAAGAAAGTGAGATTGCCAACCAGTTATTAAGTATTGACCCCAATGACACGGTTGCCCTAAAAATTATTTCACCCGTTAAGGCAGCCAAAAAATTAATCGAGTCTAATCCTTCGCCTGAAAATTATATTAATCTCAGTCTGGCTTATTATAATGAGGGTCTTTTCAAAGAGTGCATCTCTGCTTCGGAGCAGGCGCTTAAATTAAAGCCGAATTATACTGAAGCCTATAACAACATCGGCGCTGCTTATAACCAGATGAAAAGGTGGGACGAAGCGATTAAATCCCTGGAGAAGGCGTTGAGTATAAATCCTAATTTTCAGCTAGCTAAAAATAATCTTGCATGGGCAAAAAGTCAAAAACACCGTTAGTTTTTTTTGCGGATCCAATCGCCCACCTGCTCGAGCAACGCAGCTCCGCCTTTCAAATAATTTGTTAATTCATAGAAAGTCTTAATTTGCATTATCAAATTCAGCATCCTTTTGGGGTTTAGAAAATAGAGCAGGTTGGCCCGGGCCACCATTTTTTCTATTTCTCTGGCAGGAACCAGGGAATTTTTCAAAACACATTCCTTTCCCACGGCCACAAAGTTTGTCCATTCAATATCTTTTAGAGGAACCGAGGAAAAATAAGATTCAAAATCCTTTGTTCCGGGGAAGGGGACCAGCATGTTGAAAAAGGCCAGCGTGGCGTTTACCCGGTTTGCGAATTTTATCGTATTTTCCATCTGTTCTTTTGTTTCTCCTGGTGCGCCCAGGATATAAAACGCTTGCGTTTTGAGACCCAGTGCATTAGCAACTCTAACGGCGTCAATTGCCATTTGGGGATCAATCGGTTTTCCCATTTGCCGCAAAATATCTTTATCTGACGACTCAATGCCAAAACCAATACTATAACAACCCGCTTTTTTCATAAGGGTTAAGAGCTCTTTGTTAATCGTATTAACCTGTGAAAAACAAAACCATTTGAGATTTAAATTATTGCTGATCATCCCCCGGCATATTTTCTCCAGGCGCTCGTGATTAGCTGTAAAAACATCATCGGTAATGATGAGTTGTTGTGCCTGATAATCTTTTTTGAGCATGCTCATTTCTTCAAGCACGTATTCGGCAGAATGGGTCCTGTATTTCCTGCCTGAAACAATCCTGGCGGCGCAGAAACTGCAATGGAAAGGGCAACCGCGACTGGTTAAAATGGTTAAACAGTTTTTATAACGGGCGTTGTGCAAATTGGGTTTAAATAAGTGTTGTGGGATTAAGTCTCTTGCCGGGAAGGGGAGGGAATCCAGATTTTCAATAAAAGGTCTGCTTTCAGTACGAATAATTCTGTCTCGAATTTTATAAACAATTCCTTTCACTCTTTCGGTGGCATCTTTGCGCTCTAGGGCGTTAATCAGCTCGAGCATCGTCTGCTCTCCTTCTCCCACTACGACATAATCAATTAAATCAGAATAATTATCGATGATAAACTCAGAAACGGCAGACGCATGAACCCCACCTAAGACAATTTTAGCATTGGAATTTTCCCGGGTAATTTGTGCCAGCTTAAGCGCGCCCGGAAAATTTGGCGTTGAGCAGGTCAGGCCAACCATAGCGGGCGCATTCGTTTTTATTATTTTAGCCAGATCGGTATAGCTTAAATTTTGAGACTCGGGTTCATAAAGCTGAACTGCATGTTGCCCATAGGAACGCAAGTAGGAGGCGATATATCCCAGCCCTAAAGGAAAATACCGTCCAGCTGCCTTACTCAGCTTGCCATAAAGCTCAATATAGGGTGGAGAAATTAAAATTACTTTAGCCATAAAATTTGTTGCCGGAAGCGAAGATCCGTGTCAGTCTGTCTTTCGGTTATTAATTTTTTCTTTCAGTAAAGCTACTTGCTGGGCAAGCGCTTTGTTCTGCTCATACAATTTAGAAGCAACGATGGATAAGTGTAAGAGATAAATGAAAATAGCTAGAATTGCGGCGGCAAAAGCCAAATTTATTCCAAGATAGATCCCTATCCATCTGGCCATCAGCTCAAGTCCCGAACGCCAAAAAGAAAATATAACCAGAATCAGGGAGGAAATGATCCAGATGATTGAGTATTCTGCCCTAAGCTTTCCTTTAATAATTAGAAAAGCAATAAAGATTAGAAAGCCAAGGCTGACAATGATGCTGGCGATCTGGGCTCTGATTGGTTCTATATTTTCCATGCTTTAATATACCTGAAGAAAAGTGCCAGGGATACTTTTACAATATAGTATACCGCTCCCCATCGCCGGATGGAAGACCTGCCCCCTGTACGTGAACGCATGCTAACTGGTGTTTCACTTACTTTCAAACCATTGAAAGCGAAGAGCAAAATTGATTCGGGCTCCGGGTATTCGTCTGGATAATCTTCGCTCACTAAGGCCATCGCCTTTTGGTTAAAGATTCTGAAACCGGAAGTGCAATCTTTAATTATTTGCCCGCAAAACAGCCGAATAAGAGAATTGAAGAATCTGATGCCGGTTCGACGCAATAACGTCGACTTAAAGCCTTCATCCGTCATAAATCTAGAACCAATCACCACATCGCTGCTGCTTTCCTGAATCGCTTTTATTAATTTGGGAATCTCTTGGGGTGGATGTTGCCCGTCGCCGTCCACCTGAACGGCAAAGTCGTAATCGTTTTCAAATGCATATTTTATTCCAGTCTGTACTGCCCCGCCAATTCCGAGGTTGATGGGCAGATCCAGGACAATGCCGTCGAGTTTGGACGCTATCTCCAGCGTGGCATCGGTCGAGCCATCGTTAATTACAACAATCTCAATTGGATAATCGAATTTGGATTTGAGAGCAATAAGCTCTTCAATCACTTTTGCGAGGTTTTCTGCTTCGTTATAGGCGGGGACGATGATAGCAATTTTATGCATATATAATTATGGCAAAATCTATATTAACACCAAAGCATGTTCTTGGCAATCAATCCGCGGTATTGCACGAAAGAAATCGAGGGATTCGTAATTAGTAATTGCCCTTCAAATTCATTGCCTTTCCCCGCTGAAGGAGTATAATTTTCGCAGGAGGTGTTTCAAATGGTTGAAATTCCCGATATTGAACATCAAAAACTGCAGGCGCGCCTTAATGAAGCCAGCCGGATGGTGACGGTGGTGTGTGACAGCAACGACGCGATCACTATCCAGGATTTTGAGGGAAAGATCCTCGCCTGGAATCGCGGCGCCAAGCTGATGTTCGGCTACAGCGAGCAAGAGGCGCTCAAGATGACCATCTGGCAGCTCGCTCCCCCCGACAAAGCCGCCGAGCAAAAAGACTTCAACCGCCGGATCTTTGCGGGTGAAAAGGTCGTCTCGTTCGAGACCCAGCGGCTGACCAAGGATGGGTGTCTGCTCGATGTCTGGCTGACGGTCACGAAACTCGTTGACGATGCGGGAAAAGTAATTGGGATCGCCTCCACCGAACGCGATATCACCGAGCGGAAGAATCTAGTCAAACAATTGCTCAAAGCTAACCGAGCGCTCAAACTGATCAGCCGATCCAACCAGACGCTAACGCGTATCTTTGATGAACAAGAATTTTTGAATAAAATCTGCAAGGTAGCGATCGAAACCGGCTATCTTTCGGCATGGGTCGGCTTTGCTGAAGATAATGAGAACAAAAACGTAAAACCGGTGGCTCAATATGGATTTGAAGAAGGTTTTCTCGAGAAATTGAAAATCAATTGGGCGGACAACGAGCGCGGCGGCAGCCCCACCAGCAAGGCGATCCAGAATGGGAACCCGTCTGCCTGCAGGAATATCCTGACCGACCCCGAGTTCGCGTCCTTGCGCGAGCAGGCGATCAAATACGGCTTCGCTTCTTTCCTTGTCCTGCCTTTGATCGGCGAGGGGAAATGTTTCGGGGTGCTGAGCATTTACGCGAAGGAGTCGGACGCATTTAATGGAGAAGAGATAAAATTATTGACCGAACTGTCGAACGACCTGGCCTACGGCATTATCTCGTTGCGCGACAGAACCAAGCTCAAGCGGGTGAATGAGGAAATTAGGGCAAGTGAGGAAAATTACAGAACTCTCGTTGAAAGCGCATCTGACCAGATATTTATGGTCAATGAAGAATTAAAATTTTTGTCAATGAACGGCGCCGCATTGAACCAACTCAGGAAAAAACTGGACGAAGTGATAGGGAAACCTGTGTCCGTAGTTTTTCCAAAGGAAATATCCGCCAACAACATAAAAAACCTGGAAAAAGTTTTCAAAACGGGCCAGAATTCCTCTATTGAAGAGGAATTAACCTTTGGCGGGGATCACGTCTTTGTAAGCTCAAGTCTTTCCCCCGTGAAAAATATTGAAGGTAAAACCGTGGCGGTATTGGGTGTTGTCAGGGACATTACCGAGCGCAAGCGGGCGGAGGAAGAGCTCCAGCTATCGGAACAAAAATTCAGATCAATATTTGACTGCGCCAACGATGGCATCCTCATCGCGGACTCTGAAAATAAAACCTTCGTTAACGGGAATAAAAGCATTTGCCGCCTGCTTGGTTACAGCATTGATGAGATCAAAAAAATGGGGATCATGGATATTCACCCCAAAGAGGATATCCCTTATATCATTGACCAGTTCGAAAAACAGACAAGAGGCGAAATAACTGTGTCAGAAAATCTCCCGGTGAAGCTAAAGGATGGCTCGGTCCGTTACACAGATGTTAATGCCAATTTGATAAAGATTGGCGAGAAGACGTATACAGTGGGACTATTCCGCGACATCACTGAGCGCAAGCGGGCGGAACAAGAGATGAAAAAGAAGCTCGAAGAGCTCGAGATCTTCTACAAGGCAGCGATGGACCGCGAGGATCGGATATTAGAGCTGAAGAAAAAGATAGAGGAACTGGAAAAGGCCAAAAGCCAGGGGGAAAAGAATGGTTAATGTGCCAGATAAAGAATATCAGGCCCTGCAGGACGCTGGGGAATGGGAAGCAACCGTCGATGCCATAGCGGATGGGGTATCCATCCACAACTCTGATTACGAAATTCTTAACCTCAACCGAGCCCTCTGTGAAATGTTGGGTAAGAAAAAAGAAGAATTAATCGGCAAAAAGTGTTATCGCGTTTTCCATGGCAAGGATGCCCCCCTGAATTTATGCCCCTTAAAAAAAGTGCTGGAAACGAAGAAAAGGGAAACCATGGAATATTTTGAGCCGACTTTAAACGCCTGGCTTACGGTCTCCGCTTCCCCTATTTTTAATGGGAGTGGAGGAAAAGTCGTCCACAGGGTCGTTCACGTTGTGCGCGACATTACCGAGCGCAAGCGGGTGGAGGAAGAATTGGCCCAAGAAGTCAAAGAACTTGAAAAAACGACCAAGATCATGGAGGGGCGGGAGGACCGCATCGTAGAGCTGAAGAATGAAATCAAGAAATTAAAAGGTCTATAGTCTATGGTCTATAGTGTGGCTTAAATAACATGAACTATACGTTTGCGGTGATCTCGCTGTTGTCATTTATGCTCGCGGGACCGGTCGCGGTGTTCGTGCTGCTGCGCTCCCCGAAGGAATGGCTGAACCGGCTTTTCTTCTGTTTTTCCACAGCGATCGCTTTAATGGCTATAACGGATTTCCTGATGAAAATCTCCAACAGCGCCGCTTTTGGGCTGCTGTGCATGAGATTACAGGTATTTGCCTTCCTGTATTTCATCGCTTTTCTGGTCCATTTCTGCCTGATCCTGGCCGACCGGGAAAAATGGCTCAAGAACCCATTCATTTACATTTTGATCTATGTCCCGCCGCTGCTAATGACGTATGTTAACTGGACTACCGATCTATTCTATAAAGGGGTCGAGAAAGATCTCTGGGGTTATACCCAGCAGTTCGCCACTCATTATTGGATTCTGGCGGTTTATTCGATCATATATTTTACAGTCCCGTTGTGGTTAAGCTTGCTGGCCTGGCTCCAGTCCGCCAGCCGGAGAGAAAAAAAACAAAACCGCCTTATTTTCATCAGTTTTCTCTTGACCTTTATCCTGGCTACTTTTTTTGAGGCCTGGATGCGGGTCGTTGGCCTGTGGTATCCGCCGGTGATCGTTCCGATCACCGGCCTGTTTGTTATTTTTTTCGCTTACGCCATGGTAAAGCAAGGATTTATGGTCGTGACGCCGGGCATGGTCGCCGAGAATATTATCTCGATGATGCCGGACTTCCTGGTCTTTTCCGGGGAAGATAGAAAGGTAAGACTGATCAACCGACGGCTGACCGAATTGCTGGGGTACTCCAGCCAGGATATTATCGGTAAGCCCTGTGAATTGCTGCATGTCGATAAGCAAGCCTATGAACAAATTCATGAGCAGGTATCCAAGCTGGGACTGGTCGCGAAGCAAAAGTTATCCATCAGGAAAAAAGACGGAGGCATTGTCCCGGTAACCGCGTCCGCTTCACTGTTGAAAGACAGCGAAGGCGATGAACTGGGCACTATTTTTATTTACCATGACATTTCCAATGAGGAACGGCTGCTGGCCGAGCAGCGGGAGACGATAGATGAATTGACCAAAACCAAAGAGCGCATGTTGAGCATCCTGGAAGACTCCACCGCCGCCCGGGAAGAAACTAAAAAGCTTTATGAAGATTTGAAAGTGGTCGATCGGACAAAGAACCAGTTTTTGTCGGTCGTTTCCCACGAACTGCGCACTCCCTTGACCCCCATTATCGGTTATATTTCTATGTTCCTGAGCGGGCGATTTGGAGAACTGGCGCCCGATTATAAGAAAGCGGCCGAAATCATAATGAAAGAAAGCAAACATCTTTTGCGGTTGATTGACAGCGTACTGGATATCTCAAGGTTCGAAAGCGGCAAAACCATGGGGCTTAATAAAGAGCCATTATCGATCAAGAACCTGGTTGAAGAATTGATCGAAGTATACAAGCCGCAGATCGATACCCGGCAGCTCACGCTTGAGATTGAGATCTCTCCGGATTTTCCCACTTTGATGGCTGACCCGGCCAATCTGCTGAGGGTGATCACTAATCTTTTTGGAAATGCGCTGAAGTTTACGCCGGTCAGCGGGCGCATAAAAATAGTCGGTATAAAAGCGGATAATTCCGTAGAGCTGCGAGTGATCGACAATGGGATCGGTATCGCCCGGGAGAATCTGGAAAAAATATTTGAAAAATTTTACCAGGTGGACAGCTCCTATACCCGCGCGACGGGGGGCGTCGGGTTGGGGCTGGCGATCGCTAAAGAGATCGTCGAGGCGCACGGCGGAAGAATCTGGGCGGAATCGGATGGGATAGGGAGGGGGTCCCGGTTTTGTTTTACAATTCCTATAAGTGGGGGGATAACAGATGTCAAATAAAATATTACTGATTGAAGATTATCCGGAAACGGTTGGAATGATTAAGAGTATTTTTAAGACCAGAGGTTATGAGATAACGGTTGCTTATGAGGGAATCACCGGCCTGCAGAAGGCGATCTCTGAAAAACCAGACCTGATACTGCTGGATATCATGATGCCGGGGATGAGCGGCATCGAGGTCTGCAAAAAGCTGAAGAGCGATCCGGAAACCTCCAAAATCCCGATCATCATTATTTCAGTTAAAACCGAGAATGAAGACCTGCAATTGGGAAAGGAAGTGGGGGCTGATGGATATGTTACTAAACCGTTTTATCCGGATGAATTGGTAGAGGTTGTAGAAAAGTACCTACAATCTTAATTCTCAACCTTCCACAGGTTTATCGCCAGGTTCTTGCGAAACCTTTCAGATTATGTTAAAATCCCATTTCACGTGTTTAAAAAGATTTTGGTCGCTAATCGCAGTGAAATTGCCGTGCGCGTCATACGCGCGGCGAAAGAGATGGGGATTAAAACTGTCGCCATCTATTCGGAAGTCGACCGTGAATCCCTCCATGTTAAAATTGCCGATGAATCCTACTGCATCGGTCCGGCCACGCCCAGCCAGAGTTACCTCAACATTCCCAGTATTATCAGCGTAGCCGAAGTGTCAGGCGCGGATGCCATTCATCCCGGTTATGGTTTCCTGGCCGAAAATTCAAAGTTTGTCGAAATTTGCGATGCGCATAAGATAACCTTTATCGGCCCGCCAGTAGAGGCGATGCATAAAATGGGGGATAAAGTCACCGCTCGCAAAACCGTGGTTAAAGTGGGGGTGCCGGTAGTTCCGGGGACAGAAAACACGATTTCCGACGAGAATGAAGCCAAAAAAATCGCGGAAAAAATTGGTTTTCCCATCGCTATTAAGGCGACCGCGGGGGGGGGAGGGAGGGGCTTAAGGATTGCCAAGAAACCGGATGAATTTATTCACCTGATGCGGACCGCCCGCTCCGAAGCCGAAGCCGCTTTCGGCAATCCCGAAGTTTATCTGGAAAAATATATCGAGGAACCGCGCCATATCGAGGTCCAGATCCTGGCCGATCAGCACGGAAATTGTATTTATTTAGGCGAACGCGATTGCTCCATTCAGCGCCGGCACCAAAAGCTGGTGGAAGAATCGCTTTCTCCGGCAGTGGATGAAAAGACCCGGCGCAAGTTGGGAGAAGCGGCAGTCAAAGCGGCCAAAGCCGTCCACTATTTTAGCGCCGGAACGATCGAGTTCCTTTTTGATAAGCATGGCAAATTCTACTTTATGGAAATGAACACCCGCGTGCAGGTTGAACACCCGGTGACCGAGATGATCACCAATGTCGATATTATTAAAGAGCAGATCCAGATCGCAGCCGGAGAAAAACTCCATCTGCATCAGGGTGACGTCAAGTTTCACGGCCACTCCATCGAATGCCGCATCAACGCCGAAGACTATAAACGGAATTTTATGCCCTCACCCGGACAGATAAAAACCTATCTGGCACCGGGGGGGTTGGGTGTCCGGGTTGACAGCCATGCTTATCAGGGCTATGTTGTCCAGCCGTATTACGATTCATTAATAGCAAAGTTGATCGTTTGGGCCAAGAATCGGCCCGAAGCCATTAAACGCATGGAGCGCGCGCTGGATGAGTATGTCATCGATGGCATCGCCACCACCATCCCTTTCCACCTCAAGGTTGTCCGCAACGAAGCCTTCCGCCGCGGAGATTTCACCACCAAATTTATTGAAGAGCATTTTGGCGCTGGCAGTTAGATGGGTAAAAGAAGCACCTCGCGCCGCCTGGCTATGCAGGCGCTTTATCAATCGGATCTTTCCGGGGTAGGAATTGAGACCGCCATTAAGAATATTTCCGAAAGCGAAAAGTTTATTGCGGAAACGATCGCCTTTGCCAGTCAGCTGGCAACCTCTGCCTGGGAAGCGAAGGGAACGATTGACAAAATTATCTCCAAACTGGCCATTGACTGGCCGCTGGACCGTATCGGTAAGGTAGACAGGAATATTTTACGGCTGGCTATCCAGGAGCTAAGGTTGAAAGAAACACCCGTTTCCGTGGTGATCAATGAAGCGGTGGAGATGGCCAAGAAATATTCGGGAGAAGAAGCGGCCAAGTTCATTAACGGTATCCTGGGAACCTATGTGCGCGAAAGAGAAAAAGCTGCCGGATAAGCCTGGTTGTCTTAAGTCCTGAAATATGCTATATTTATAAAATATGTTTACCGGGATAATTGAAGAACTGGGCATCGTTACCTCGCTGATTCGCCGCTCTTCTTCTGCCAGATTAACCCTCTCCGCCAGCCGGGCTTTTTATGATGTTAAAAACGGCGAGAGTATTGCGGTTAACGGGATTTGCCTGACCGCCGCGAATGTTCGCCGGAATCTGGTCGATTTTGATGTTTCCTCCGAGACCCTCAAAAGATCGAGCCTTTCCTACCTGAAGATTGGCGATCGCGTTAATCTGGAGAGAGCGCTGCTGGTGGCGGGAAGACTCGGCGGCCATCTGGTGACCGGCCATGTGGATGGGATCGGGGAGGTCAGGAAAAAGATCAAGGCGGGAGAGGATTTGGAAATCTCTCTCTCTTTGCCCAGTGAATTATTGGCATATCTGGTGCCGAAAGGATCGATTGCGGTCGATGGCGCCAGTTTGACCATCGCGGATTTTAGGGAAGGACTGGTGGTGATTTCCGTTATTCCCCACACCGTCAAATCCACTACCATCGCCCTGAAGAACGTGAGCGACCTGGTAAATGTGGAAGTAGACATACTTTCTAAATATATGGAGAAGCATTTAAAAGGGGGACAGCTGCGGGGTGTGGCGGAAGATACCCTTACGCGCATGGGCATCCTGCCGATGGGTTGGATCGACAATTAAAACTATTTTTAAATGACTAAGATTAAATTCAACAAAATCGAAGAGGCAGTGGCGGATATCCAGAACGGAAAAATGGTGATCGTGGTAGATGACCAGGACCGCGAAAATGAAGGGGATGTAGTGATCGCGGCCGAAAAGATCACCCCGGCAGCGGTCAATTTCATGATCACCAATGCCCGCGGTCTGGTTTGCGCTCCCATGACCGGAGCTAGATTAGATGAACTGGAACTGCGGCAGATGGTGGATGAGAATCGTGAGAGCATGCGCACCGCTTTTACTATTTCGGTTGATGCCAGCCCGAAATTTGGCGTGACCACTGGCATCTCGCCCGCCGATCGCGCCCGGACCATCGAAGTCTTGATCAATCCAAAATCCGACCGTTGCGATCTGGTTACTCCCGGACATGTTTTCCCGTTACGGGTAAAAGAGGGTGGTGTTTTGAAAAGGGCCGGCCACACGGAAGCGGCGGTGGATCTGTCACGGCTGGCAGGCTTGTATCCGGCGGCGGTGATCTGCGAGATCATTAATGCAGATGGCAGCATGGCGCGTACCCTGGCCCTGTTTAAATTTGCCCAGACGTATCACCTGAAAATTATTTCTATCGCCGATCTGATCTCTTATCGGCTGCGTCGGGAAAAGATGATAAAGAGAATTTCCTGCGTTAAATTACCCACCCGCTCAGGTGATTTCACCGCCTACAGTTATGAGGATCTACTGACCGGCGATCTCCACCTGGCGCTGGTGAAGGGCAGTGTCAGCGGGAAAAAAGATGTAATGGTAAGGGTGCATTCCGAATGCCTGACCGGTGATGTCTTCGGTTCCATGCGCTGCGATTGTGGCGAGCAGCTGGACGCGGCCATGGAAAAAATCAATTTTTGCGGTCGGGGAGTCTTGCTCTACATGCGGCAGGAGGGAAGAGGGATCGGCTTGCGTGATAAACTGCGCGCTTATGAACTCCAGGATAAAGGGCATGATACGGTTGAAGCAAACAAAATCCTTGGCTATCCGGCTGATCTAAGGGATTATGGCATTGGGGCGCAGATCTTAGCCGACCTGGGCTTGTCCACCATTCGCTTGCTGACCAATAATCCTAAAAAGGTAATCGGGCTGGACGGCTATGGATTGAGGATTGTGGAGAGGGTGCCGTTGGAAATCGAGCCCAATCTCTATAACAAAAAATATTTGAAGACCAAATCAAAAAAACTCGGACACATCTTACATTTAAAGGAGGAGGAGAAAAATGGTAAAAACTATCGAAGGAAATCTGGACGCAAGTAAACTTAAGTTTTGCCTGGTGGTTTCCCGTTTCAATGAGCTCATTTCAAAGGGGTTGCTGGATGGAGCAATGGATTGTTTGAGACGGCACGGCACCAAGGAAACAAACTTGGATCTGGTATGGGTTCCCGGCGCTTTTGAAATGCCCATGATTGCCAAGAAGGTCGCCAAAGAATATGATGCGGTGATCTGTCTGGGAGCGGTCATCCGCGGTGCCACGGCCCATTTTGAGTATGTGGCGGCGGAGGCGGCCAAAGGCATTGCCAAGGTATCTCTGGACACAGGGGTGCCGGTAATCTTCGGCGTTCTCACTACCGACAATCTGGAACAGGCGCTGGAGCGCGCCGGAGCAAAACCGGGGAATAAAGGTTTTGCCGCTGCCCTGTCCGCGATTGAGCTGGCAAATCTGAACAAAGCGCTTTAATTTATCCCCACACCAAAGAATTTGATGTGGCGATTAGAAGGGAAATAATTTGTGAGAGTATTACTGGAGAATGTAACCAAAACGTTTGACGATGTGATCGCGGTTAAGAATGTAAGTTTTGAAATCAAGGATCAAGAATTTGTGGTGATGGTGGGACCTTCCGGTTGCGGCAAAACTACCACTTTGAGAATGATCGCCGGCCTGGAGGAAATTAGCGAAGGCAAGATTTATATCGGCGATCGTGTCATCAATGATGTGCCGCCCAAAGACCGAAACATCGCTATGGTTTTTCAAAATTACGCCCTTTATCCCCATATGAAAGTTTATGATAACATGGCTTTCGGTTTAAAGTTGCGCGGTGAAAACCATAAAACGATCAAGGAAAGGGTGCGTGAGGCGGGCGAAATTTTGGGCTTGGACAAACTCTTGGATCGCTATCCTAAACAGCTTTCGGGCGGTCAGCGCCAACGGGTAGCGCTGGGACGGGCGATCGTGAGGAATCCGGCGGTTTTTCTGATGGATGAACCGCTTTCCAATCTGGACGCAAAATTGCGCGTGTCGATGCGGGCCGAGCTGCAGAAAATCCATCGCCGTTTAAAAGCTACCATGATCTACGTTACCCATGACCAGGTGGAGGCGATGACCCTGGGGCAACGCATCGCCGTGATCCTGAACGGTGAATTGCAACAGTACGAGGCTCCTTTGGATGTTTATGGAAAACCGGGGAACCGTTTTGTGGCCGGATTTATCGGCAGCCCGCCCATGAATTTTATTAAAGGGGTCATCGGAAAGAAAGATGATCTTTATAACTTTACCAGTGAAGGTTTTAAGATGGATATCCCCAAAGATGTGGATCACCTTTTGGAAGAATATGTCGGAAAAGAAGTGTCTATGGGAATCCGACCGGAGGATATCTGGGATGTCCCATCCTCGGCCTGGATAGAAGAAAAGTACCTGATTGAGACCAAGGTTGATTTCCGTGAATTGATGGGTTCAGAAACTTATGTTTATGTCAAAGTCGGAACGGTAGCACTGGTTGCCCGGGTCGGCGCCTTTGCCGATCCGAAACCCGGCACTAACTTTGGTCTGGTTATAAATTTAAGAAAGATTCACATCTTCGATCCCGAATCGCAAAAAGCTATTATTTAGAGAGGTTGGGTCCATCCTGCGACTGAACCTGCCGGCAGGCACGGCGTCGCGGTTCCTCCCAACCCAAATTAAATGGATAATCAGTTAATTTTTGAAAAATCAGTTACCGGTCGTCAGGCATTTTCTCTGCCTGCATGTGATGTCCCCGCTGAAAAAATCGAAAATTTAATCCCTCAAGAAATTTTACGTGATGAGCTGGACTTGCCCGAGCTTTCCGAAGTTGACGTGGTTCGGCATTTTACGGCTCTTTCGCGTAAGAATTTCGGTGTGGACAATGGTTTTTACCCGCTGGGGTCCTGCACCATGAAATACAACCCGAAGGTAAATGAAGAAATTGCCAGATTTCCTGGTTTTACGGATATCCATCCTTTGCAGCCCGCCGAAGAAGTACAGGGGATTTTAGAATTACTTTATAATTTTGAGCAGTATCTCTGTGAGATTTTTGGATACAGCGCTTTCACTTTCCAACCCGCGGCGGGGGCGCATGGTGAATTGACCGCGCTTTTAATGATCAAAGCTTTTCACAAAGATCGAGGCAAAACCAACAAGCACAAAATTATTATTCCCGATTCTTCCCATGGAACCAATCCCGCCTCGGTGACGATGGTAGGTTATGAATCGGTGGTGGTCAAATCGAATGGCCGCGGGAATATTGATGTTGATGCCTTACAAAAAGCGGTGGGAGAGGATACCGCCGGACTAATGCTTACCAATCCCAATACACTGGGACTATTTGATGAACATATTCTGGAAGTAGCCGAGATCATGCACAAGGTCGGTGGCCTGCTTTATTACGATGGTGCCAATGCCAATGCCATATTGGGTATCTGCCGGCCTGCCGATCTGGGTTTTGACGTAGCCCATTTTAATCTGCATAAAACCTTTTCTACGCCTCATGGGGGTGGGGGACCGGGGGCGGGGCCGGTGGGAGTAAATGAGAAATTGGAGCCCTTCTTGCCCGTGCCTAGGATTATTAAATCTGCTGACGGCTTTCAGCTTTCTGCTGACAGCTATCCAAAATCTATTGGCAAAGTCCACTCCTTCTACGGAAATATTAATATCATCGTAAGGGCTTATGCTTACGTGCGTTCACTTGGGGCAAAAGGATTAAAAGAAGTTGCAGAGAATGCGGTTTTAAACGCTAATTATATGATGAAACGTTTAAAAGAATATTACTATTTACCTTATGATCGCATCTGCCAGCATGAATTTGTGATTTCCGCCAAATGGCAAAAGGAAAAATATGGGGTGCGGGCTTTAGATATCGCCAAGCGCCTGATCGATTACGGCTTTCATCCGCCCACCATTTATTTTCCGCTGATCGTGGAAGAGGCCTTGATGATTGAGCCGACTGAAACTGAGTCGAAGGAAACGCTGGATTCCTTTTGCGACGCAATGATTGCTATTGCTAAGGAATGTGAGACGAATCCAGATTTAGTTAAACATGCCCCTTATACTACTCCGGTGGGAAGACTCGACGAAACCAAAGCGGCACGGGAGCCGAACTTAAGATATTAGAATAAATTCCCCAGCTGATGTGATAAAGAGTTATTGCCGTTGCTTTTAAATAAAGAATACATCCCATCTGGATAAACCACCAAGGCTGATCCCTTTTTGTCTCCTTTTACAAAGTGTTGAGCGGCATCATCCGTTAGGTGTTCACTTTCATATAAATGTCCTTGAAAGCAATTTTGAGCGTACTCTAATTTTATTTTACCTTGCAAGACAAGATGTGGCCAACCTTCGTTTAGCCAAACTTCATAATCACTTTTTAATTCCGATGAAAGACGGGGATGAACATGATTAAGATAGAAACGGGCGGTTGCTCCCAGAGAATGGTTAACCTTGGTCCGGGCATAATTATCATAACGAAAAGCGATGGACGCCGGCCTTAGTAAATTAATTGCCCGGGCAAAGCGCTCCGCATAAAGATCAAAGGTCGCTTGTGTGACTGGTAATTTATCAAATTCACGATGAAAAAGATGAATGGAGAGACGTTCGATGCGCAGACCCATTTGATGGATTTTCTCTGCCGCCGGATGAGCGAATTTATGGTTAGCTTGCCAGCCATGGGTTTGGAGCGGCAAGATATTACCTTTCATTGCCAAGTCATCTAACGCTGCTGTAACTGCGTCGCCAAGATTAGCGCCAAAGAGAACATCCCGATACTGAAAAGGGTCGCTGCGGTAATCCATAAATCTCAAGCCAGCTTCCAATTGGCCCAATATATCTGCTGCTGCCAAAAAGAGAGGGAAAGGCATCTGTTGCATGCGGGAAGGAGCTTCTACTCCACAAAAGGTGCATTGTGTCTCACAACCATTATTTAGTTCCACAAAGAACCTGGCATGCTTCGCTTTATTTGCTTCTTCGAAGGGGGCTGTATCCGGTTGTTTGAATAGTTCCAGGTGCGGAGTTTTCAAACTTGGTAAACCGACAATCAGTTCATCCAAACGATTAGCGAGCTGTTCCGGTGGGAGCGGAGAGGGTGGCGAAAAAAGAGCATCCGTAATTTGTAAAAGTGACCGGCCGCTTCCATTTAATAGCTTTGTATAGCGGGTAAGAATGCGGATCCCATTATCAATGCGCTGAGCTTCCTGAAAGGAAAGCGGAACCTTCAAATGTTTAGTCCCTAGGCTATTAGAAATTGATACATCCATATTATTATTAAGTAAGGCCAGGAAACCAAAGACTAAACGTCTCGGTTTCCTGGAACTTTAACTTAGATTGGAAACCGCGAAGTTTATTCGCAGGTTTCCAATCTATTTATTTATCGCAATCTTATCCTGATAATTTCATTCACAAGCTGGTTTCTTTTCGATATAATGTTATAAAATGATAGCTTGGCAACTAATTAAAACCCCTAGACTTTCTGGCTCCAAGAATATGCAATCCGATCTTGAATTGTTTAAAGCTTTTGAGAATGGTATGACCACCTCAACCCTTCGTATCTATTCTTGGAACCCACCCTGTGTTTCTCTGGGTTATTCACAAAACAGTGAAGCGGAAATCGATCTCGAAAAAGCAAAGAACCTGGGGTGGGAGGTAGTTAAACGTCCTACTGGAGGAGGAATTGTCTTCCATAATGAGGCAGAAGTTACCTATTCAATAGTTACCGCAATTGATAATCCAATTTTCCCAGAAGGTCTTGTGCCTTCTTATAGGAAAATATCAGAAGCGATTGTCCATGCCATACAGTTGATAGGCATCGATGCACAAATCCAAACTTCAAACTTCAAACTTCAAAACAAATCCCAAATTCCAAATCCCAAATCGCAGTTATGTTTTTCTTATCCGGCGGAATATGAGGTTGTGGTCGAGGGAAAGAAGATCGTCGGTAGCGCACAGAAACGCGGCAAACGTACCCTGCTGCAGCAGGGATCAATCTTTGTCCGTAGCGTGGATTCTAAAGTATTTACATTGCTAAAGAAGCCTGCCACAGAGTACAATGCGGTGAGTGTGGAAGAATTGTTGCATAGAGAAGTTAGCTTCAGCGAATTGAGCGACGCTTTAATTAAAGGGTTCGAAACCATGCTAGGGATCAATTTCAATGCGTAAAAATAATTGGATTCATTTGATTATTGGGATTTGTTTGGGATTTGGGATTTGGAATTTGGGATTTCCGTCTCACGGTGCCACTTGGTTGGATCCCGGATTAAAGTGGAAAACGATTGAAACCCCTCATTTTTCTATTACTTACCATTTGGAAGAAGAGAAGATCGCCAAGGAATTTGCTCCGATGGCGGAGGATGTCTATAATAAATTAACCCCCGTTTTTAAGCATCGGCCGGATATGAAAACAGAGGTATTATTAGTTGACACTACCGATTTTGGGAATGGTTCAACCAACCTGGTCCCCAACCCGCATATTATTCTTTATCTCACAGATTGGGCGTCCAATCTCAACCCTTCCAAACATGCCATCTGGCTAAAATTTGTTTTCTTGCATGAATATACTCACCTCTTACATCTGGATATTACCGACGGGGCCCCCAGCTTATTTAGGATGATCTTTGGCAGAATCTTTTTTATGAACGCGCTGTCACCCTGGTTTATTATCGAGGGGCTGGCAACCTATACGGAAACGACCTATACCCAGGATGGAAGGGGTAAAGATCCCCGCTGGGAAATGATGATGAGAATGGATATCCTGGAAGATAATATAAAATCGATCGACCAGGCTGCGTCGGATACAGTGCAGTGGCCAACGGGTCGACTGCGTTATCTCTACGGAGTTAAATTCTTGCAATATCTTTCCGCAACTTACGGTGAGGACAAATTGATTTCTCTGACCCACGTTTACGGTGATTTCCTCCTTTCAATGGGGATCGACGGTGCTTTTATTGCAATTTATAGAAAAAATCTGAGCATGCTCTGGGAAGAATGGCTGGATGATGCGCGCAATAAGTATACAAAACAAAAGGAGAGCCTGGGGAAACTGACCGAACCCCGCCTGGTGACGGATACCGGCTATGAAAATTTAAAACCCAAGTGGGCCAAGGATTCACAACATCTATTTTATGAGCAAAATAACGCCGACGGATACCCGGCCATCCGGATGGTGGACACGATCGGCGGCAGGGATGATAAGCTGATCGAAGCCCAGATTACAGATAACAGCTTAAACCTGGATCCTTCCGGGAAAAGTATCTTATTCTCAAAGTATGATATTTATAAGAACTTTTATGTTTTTAAGGACCTTTATACCTATGACCTGGAGAAGAGAAAGCTTGGGCGCTTGACCAATGGCAAGCGGATCGGCGATGCCGCTTTTTCACCGGATGGAGGGAAAATTGTTTACGTTAAAAATCAATTGGGCACTAATACACTCATGCTCATGGGAAGCGACACCTCAAATCCACAGTTGTTAGTTAGTTATGAGGCTAATGTACAATATTTCTCGCCTACCTACCATCCCGATGGGAACCGGATCGCTTTTGCAAAGTGGTCGCCGGGTGGTGAACAGAAGATTTATTTACTAGACACAACAACTGGCAAACAAACTAGAATTACTACCGATATAGATTTAACTTCTGAAGCCAATCCCGCTTTTTCTCCCGTCGGTGATTACCTTTTCTTTGATTCCGACCGGACCGGGATCGTTAATCTCTATGCCTATCAGATGAAAAACGGTCAACTGTTTCAGGTTACTAATGTGTTGGGTGGGGCAATGATGCCGGATATTTCCTCGGATGGTAAGAAAATCGCTTACGTTTCATATTCTTCCAAAGGTTATGATATCGCGGTTATGGATCTGGATACAAGTGTTTGGAAAGAAGTGGTTAATAAAACCGGGACTAAGGAAGCTGGGGGTGGAAGTTGGGAGGCAGAACCGAAAGTAAACTATAAAATTCATGATTATAATCCGCTTCCCAGTCTCACTCCTAAATTCTGGTTGCCGCTAAGTTATTATAACGAGAATGGCCCACAGAATTACGTTTACACGCAAAGCTCGGATATTCTGGGACAGCATATGTATGCGCTCGAGTTTGGATACGACTTTCAAGTAAAAAGACCGCAATATTTATTCCAATATATAAATAATCAGTGGCTGCCGCAATTCGTAATACAGGCCTATGATAATGCGGTTCCCTATGACTGGATGTTATACACTTTATGGATGAGAGAAAAATACGGGAGCTTTGCTGTGTATTTATATGATAATCGTGTTTTCTCAGAATGGGATAAACAACTGCTGACTTTCGGGATCGAACAGACCAATCTCTCTAATATTTCCAGTCTGGAAGGAGTGTTTCCTAAACCCAGCCTGGGAAACATCAACGGCTTTTTTGTGGCCTGGAGATACCTGAATTCCAGGATGTATACCAAATCCATTAGTCCCGAGGATGGCATCGATCTTACTTTGAAGGTGACGATGAACTCTTCCGCGCTAGGTAGCGATTATACTTTTACCAACTATAGCTCGAAGGTTTCAACTTATTTTCCTATGCCTTTTCAGCATCACGTGTTGGCGCCCAATGTATACGGTTTTTATAACAAAGGCGATCGGTTGGTCCAGAGTACTTTTTCCTGGAAGTACCTGCCGATCCGGGGCTATCCCGATAACGATCTTGCCGGTAACAAAGGGGTTTTGCTGTCGACCGAATACCGTTTCCCGCTCTTTCGGCCAGAAGCGGGACTCTTATATGGTAATACCTTTTTTGAGAACATTTGGAGCGATCTCTTTTATGACGCCGGCGGAGCAACCTTTGGCCCGGTGGCTAATTTAAAATTAAAGAGAAGTTATGGCACCGAACTTAATTTTGACACCTCATTCTTCTGGGGTTATTATGCGCTTACAATTAAGCTGGGTTATGTTAAAGGTTTGGATGAAAACGGAGAAGAAAAATTTTATTTTACATTCAGTCTGTGATGCAGGCAACTGATTAAAGATGGCAGATTGGAAAAATATTTTTCAAAAAGTTGATGACTATCGCTGGAAAATTCCAAAGAGCTTTAAGGAAGGAATGCGAGTGGACGGGTTGATTTATGCCGATGAAGCGATGCTTGAACACATCGCGGCGGATAATGCTCATCTGCAGGTAATAAATGTCGCCTTTCTTCCGGGTATCGTGCGTTATTCTCTAGCCATGCCCGATATTCATTTGGGCTATGGTTTTCCCATCGGTGGGGTAGCGGCTTTTGATCCGGAACAGGGCGGGATCATTTCTCCGGGTGGAGTGGGGTATGACATCAATTGTGGGGTACGATTGCTGCGTACCAGTTTGCACAAAGATGAGCTCTTGCCAAAGATGCGCGCGATGGTGGATGAGTTGGCAAGATCCGTTCCTTCCGGAGTAGGCTCCACTGGTCCCATTTCTCTTTCGGATAAAGATATGCACAAAGTATTGAGCGAAGGCTCAAAATGGGCGATAAAGAATGGTTACGGTGAAGAGGAGGATGTTTCGCACACCGAACAATTCGGGGCCATGGAGGGCGCTGATCCTTCTGCCGTTTCTCGCCACGCCAAGGAAAGAGGAGCGGAGCAACTCGGTACTCTGGGATCAGGCAACCACTTCCTTGAGGTGCAATACGTTGAGGAAATATTTGATGAAACAGCGGCGAATGCTTTTGGCCTCTGGAAAGATCAGATCACGATTATGGTGCACAGTGGTTCGCGCGGGCTGGGCCATCAGGTTTGTACCGATTATATAAATGCCATGCGCGGAGCGGTAGCAAAATATAATATCAACCTGCCTGACCGACAACTAGTCTGTGCGCCGATAAATTCTCCAGAGGGAGAGAGTTATTTTTCCGCCATGGCTGCCGCCGCTAATTTTGCCTGGTGTAACCGTCAGTTGCTGATGCACTGGACGCGGGAATCATTTTCCAGAGTAATGGGCGCTTCTCCGGCAAAATTGGGGATCAGCCTGATCTATGATGTTTGCCATAACATAGCTAAAAAAGAAAAACATATGGTTGATGGGAAGGAGAAGTTATTGTGTGTTCACCGAAAAGGAGCGACCCGCGCTTTTCCTGCCGGTCATTCTGCACTGCCTCAGGATTATCTGAAAGTTGGTCAGCCGGTCTTGGTTCCCGGTGATATGGGCAGATATTCCTATGTCATGGTTGGTACCGAGCTGGCGATGAAAGAGACCTGGGGGTCGGTTTGTCACGGGGCGGGGAGGACCATGAGCAGAGCGGCGGCGGTGCGGCAGATGACCATTAGCCAACTTCTGACTGAACTGGAAGAAAAGGGAGTGTTAGTTCGTTCCGCCAGTAAAAAGGGTTTAGTGGAGGAAGCGCCGGAAGCTTATAAAGATGTGCGGGAAGTGGTGGATGTGGTACATAATTCTGGGTTGGCAAGAAAAGTGGCCAGGATGAGGCCATTAGGGGTGGTTAAGGGCTAGTCAGGGATAATCGTTGATTTAATTCCGTACAAAAAGAAAAGGTCCGTATTTTTTCCACGCGTAGCCAAAATCACTTTCCAAACTGCCGGTAAAGCAGTGTTTTTTGTAACCAATCAAAAACTTGTCGATTGGTTGTTTATCGGGACCCTCCAGATGATCGGCTAATACCATCAATGGATCTAAAAACGGAAGTAAAATTTTGGTTGTGCCTTTCATGTCCCCTTTGCTCAGCATGCCATAGCTGGTAATACTGGCTGCCTGGTAAAGACCCATGATAGTCTTAGCAATTTTTATGGCGTTGTCAGACCGAATTTCTTCCTGAAAATAGAATGCGTTTTTCGTTTCACCCAGAAGGTTGAAGCGGATCAAAAAGAGGCGTTCACTCATCGGCCGAATAGAAATGGTATGGGGATCAACCCCTATTAAAAAAAGATTGGCCAGTGTGTATTCGAAGGCTGGTATTGATGGATAATACCCGCTACCTGGGACGTAACCCCACATACTTTGCAAGCAAAGCAGCTTTTGGGCCTGACGGCAGATGCTTCTTATATCAGGGATGGAAAGGGGATTGAACGCGGACCGATCGATAATGATTACGACTTTCGGGTTAAAGATAATTTCAGCCGGAGAAATATCGCCGGCTCCAGCTGGATAAATTACTGAGTCAACTCTTCCTAAGGGCGCGACCACTTGCTGCAGAGAAAGCATGTTCCTCAGATAAACATCACGGTATCTTAAGAGTGTACGGGTATTATAATTCAAAATGTCACGATCCGAAGAAGATGGCCTTTGCGTTTCATCTTGCTGGATAACGTGCTTAAATATTCTATCCAGATAGGGATTTTTATATAATCCGATTTCGCGCATTTAAATTAACGGCCCTTTACTAATTCGTCTCGACAATCTGGACAGATCTCTTGCTTGGCTTTAATTTCCTCAAGATGCTGTTGTATCCAAACATCTAGTGAAAGCCCTTGTCGCATAAGGCAAGGTCCTTTCTCCCCGGCGCAGTGCCTTCCGAGAGAAAGTTCGAGATTGTGATCTCGCGCAACCAGCCCAGCAATGTGCCCATATTCATGCGCCGCTAGCTTCCTTATAATTTGCAATAAGAATTCTCTTGAAACATTATAACGTTGTACATTAACATCATTTAATATTCTTATAGGTGAAATAACAAAGCCAAATTCTGGATAAGTTGAGCCAAAACAAAAGTTGATATAATCAAGTTCACCTTTTCTATTGAGAGCCCTCATGTTCAGATCTCGATCTACCACCATGGCTTCAAAATGCGGGTCAGCCTTCTGCCAGGATTCTTGCCAGATTAAGGAAAAAATTCTATCGGTCGCCACTTGTTGCCCAAATCCATGATCTAAAGGTAATAATGCTTGTGATTGATACCAGTCAAGGGATTGATATTCTTTAGTTGGATCTTCATTAAAGCCCCAGTGGCGTAAATCTACAACTTCGATCTTTGGCCGTGAAAGGTCATTAATAAGTCTTATTCCAGAGGCAACCGCATCCATCACATCATTTGAGACTTTGCACGTGCGGGTAATAAATATTTTATCTTGCACAACTGGTTGCGAGTTCTTGGCTCTATGTCGTTCGACTAGTCCCAATAGTTCTGCCATAGCTGGTTATTTATCGGCGGGTCAATGCATAAATTTCAAAAATATGTTAAATAAATGGGGGGATTAGGGGTTAATTAAGGGTCTTAGTTCCGCGATCATCTTTTCATAGTGTGTTCCCTTCCAGTAATATTTGTCATCCACTGGACAGTAAGAGAATTCATTAAATAGTTTATAGATCAGGGGAGGAACCCGATCTTTCACGGTTTCTTTTGGAACAGGCTGCAGGGGAGTATTACAAACCGAGCAGCGGCTAAACATATTCGCGGAAGAGATATTTAAATGATATTTCTCAATTACTTCTCGGATTTGGGAACCTAATTTTATACTGGTGACAAAAAAGGCATTGGCTCCGCTGATTTTGGTGAGACTCAGATCCCGTGTCAGCAGAATTCTTTCTTCTTCCTTTGATTTTCTTAACAGGAAGCTGTCGGCGGAATCACCGTAATAAGTGGCATCAAAACCCAGCATGCGCAGGCGAACCGCCAGCTTCCCAAGCATATCATCTACAATGAATTTAGGTTCAGTGATTATCCGTTTTGTTCCCGCCAAATGTTTATCAACTCCAGGAAAGATAGTATTGAAAATATAACATTCTTCTCCACGTATCTCGACAAAAATCATTTCTTCTGGATATTTAAGATTTACTTTTAGATGTGGATATCTTTCTAGAACTTTCGCTCCCAGCTCTGCTGCTTTCTCTTGCGAAGTGAAAGAGTGTTGGCCCACACGTTTTACTTTTACTCCAAAGGATCGCTTATCCTTTAAAAGCTTTTCTGCATAATTGATAAAGGTGTTTTCTAGTTGGTCAAGTGAGCATTTGAAGCAAGGGGAAAAGGAGGCGATGCCATAGATCTCTTTCAGTGTGTTTGTTTCATCTTTTTCTGTCTCTAAAAAGATCCGTCCGATATCCTTGGTTATGATTGGGTTATGAATCTTCAGTTTTAAATTATCTATGATGTCTCGTTCGGCTTTGCTCTTTTCCGGATGCGGCTCTTTCCCGATTTCAGCGTAGCGAAGTAGATAGAAATACGACATTCACTAAAGGTCTTGTTCGGGTTCTACCAGGACACGATAAAAACAAAAAATAGTTAGTCCAATAATAAAACCCCAGGAAGCCAACATAAATATCCAGCCCCAAAGATTCATGCGTCTTCTCCTCTATTTTTAGTATTATCTAAACTGGGCATAAAGGGTTGCATACGATAATAAGCAAATCTTACCAGAAGGGCAATGGCAATAAAGAAAACAACCAGCCCGATCCGGGTGGCCAGGATATAGGGCGCGTTTTGCGGAGAGATACCTTTCATCATCAGGGTAGGGACGGCTTGCTGGATGAACCAGAAGCCCAGAATAAAAATTAAAAACACCGGAGTAATATACTTCATGATAAAACGATAAAAACGTGGGATGGTTAATTCAGCCCCATGATGGATTTCTTCCCAGGCTTTGTCCATGCCAAAGACCCAGATAAAGAGAATGGTTTCAATCAAGGCGAATAGCACCAGACAAAAAGTGCCGCCCCAGAAATCCAACTCATCTACCACCCCGTTACCTAAAAAGAAAATGGCCGGCTGACAAAGAATAAAAGTGGCGACCGCAAAAATGGTTACCGATTTACTGCGACTGAGTTTTAGCTCATCTCTAACTAGCGCGATGGCGGGCTCGGCTAACGAAACCGAGGACGTTATTCCGGCCAAAAAGAGCAGCACAAACCAGAGCAGGGCAAAAAATTCACCCAGCGGGACCTTGCCAAAGATCAGCGGCATGGTGACAAATCCGAGATTAAAAGCGCCGCTGGCGGCAGCCTGGGTAGCTCCCGCTGCGCCGAGGAAAGCGAAAGCCGCCGGGATAACTATTGATCCCCCCAAGATGACTTCGGCAAATTCATTAGTGGCAGCGGCGGTAGTGCCGGAGAGCACCACATCATCTCCGCGGTTAAGATAACTGGCATAAGTTAAAATCGCGCCGATGCCAACGGAGAGGGTAAAGAAAATTTGGCCAGCGGCGGCCAGCCAGACCTTGGAGTTAGTTAAGACTGAAAAATCGGGATTCCACATAAAACCTAGGCCATTAAGAATATTCCAGTCGGGTTGGGATGGATTGGGGGTGCCTAAAGTTAAGACCCTGACTGCAACAATGATCCCAAAGACAAAAAGAACCGGCAGGGCCCAATTACAAAGCCATTCAATCCCTCCCTTTAAACCGCGGTAAAGAATCCAGATATTTAATCCGAAGGTAATTAAGAAAAAGAGGTAGGCGGTTAACAGGTTGCTTTGGGGTGCCAAACCCTGATAAGCCAGGAGAAAGCTTTTCATGGATGCGGGCGTTGTGAATTGTAAAAGTTTTCCACTGATAGAAAAAAATGCATAACCCAGGAGCCAGGACTCGATATAAGTATAATAAATGAAAATCACGACCGGGCCAAAAACACCGATGACGCCGAGGTATTTTAAAAAACGGTTCTTTGCCAGACGATTGAAAATAAAAGGCGCGCTGCCATGACCAAAAAGACCACCGTAGCGTCCGATTGCCCATTCAATCCACATCAGGGGGATGCCCAAAATCAGGAAAGAGATAAAGTAGGGGATCATAAAAGCCCCGCCGCCGTTTTGGGTGGCCTGTACCGGGAACCTAAGGAAATTTCCCAAACCAACCGCCGAACCGGCCACCGCCATAATGATCCCGAGTTTAGTTCCCCACTTTTCTCGTTGATTCATTTTGTGGTATTATAGCATAGGAAAAAATCAATGAAGAAGAGCATTTTTGAAACGAGGGTGATTTATCGGGATACGGATGCGGGAGGGGTGGTCTATTACGGGAATTACCTAGCTTGGACGGAGGCAGCCCGCACGGAATATTTACGAGAACTCGGATTTTCTTTGCGGGATCTAAAGGAAAAAAAAGGGATTTTGTTTGCTGTCCGCAAGGTTACCGTTGATTATCTGCTTCCCGCCCTCTATGACGATCTATTGAGAATCGAAACCAGCGTTAAAGAAACGACCAATGCTACTTTTGTTTTTCATCAGGAAATATTTCGCGGAGAAACACTTTTGAACCGGGCGGAGATTGTGGTGGTTTGCATCAGTGCGCAAAGTTTTCGGCCCAGGGTTATTCCGGAAGAATTGCGGCACGCCATATTGGCGCATAAATAGGAGGGAAGGATGAAGATCCAGATTTATTTAGTAGCAATCTATGCAATCAATGTCATATTTTTGTGGTTGATGATAAGAATGAATAATTTTAATTGGTACAAAGTACCTGGTACCCTGATTTTGTTCCTTTTGCCATTCTTTTCGGTCCTTCCCAGCCAACCTAAATTTGAATTGGATTACTTCTGGTGGATTGTGGCGGGTTATATTGCGCTAATACTGGGATTAATCCTGGTTATTTGGGCTAAGTATCAGTTTAGAAAGGTATTTGTCTGGGTTGGTTTCAACTCCACAAAATTGATTATTACCGGTCCTTATCAATTTGTAAGACACCCCATCTATCTAGGTCTGATCTTTATTTTCGTGGGGTGGTGGTGGGTGTGGGCAGCGGTTTATGCTTTTTACTTTGGGATGTTCATTGTGGCGCTGCTCTGGCTGCAGGCTTATCTGGAAGAAAAACTGATGCTCGAAAAGATATACGGTAAAGAATACAATGCCTACCGAAAAGTCACCGGTATGTTCTGGATTAAATAATTGTTGCGCAGCTTTTCCCGCTTAATCCTTCTGGTCTTATCCCTGACGCTTATGCTGCAAGTGGTTGATGCCAAAAATCCTTTAGCTGAAGCTAAAGGCGATCTGGCATATCGAAAAGTTAAAATCCTAGCCACGACTTATTTTGCCAATAAATGGAGCGATATCGGACGCTATCAGAGGGTTTCAAAAAACGGCAAACGCTTAGGCAATTATGTGGCTTTAAATTTTCTTCCGGGTGGGAGCATTATTATGATCCCTAAGCTTTTTAAAACTACTAAGTTTGAAGTGGCGGACACGATGGGTGGTTCGGGGAAAGGCAACTATCGAGGTAAAAGCTATTGGAAGGTAGATATTTTACGCAATAAAGGTGAATATATTGATGATTTCGATTACCCTTTAGACCTATATATCGTAAAGTTCAATAAACGCGGCCCGGTAAAGAATGAACAGGTGAGAAGGAATTCTCTGCTCTTTGCCGATTAAATTTAGGTGTTCCAGATTTGCTGCTGATATTCCGCCACCATGCGGTGGGTATTGAAATAACCGCTTTCGGCAATACAGTTGATCATCATATCGATCCAGGCCGATTCTTCGATTTTTTTCCGATTGAAAGCGGTGTCGTAATATTGGGTCATCATCTCTTCAAGGTTCTGATAAAGGGCCTGAGAATCTTCCGCCAACCTTGGATCGTATTCACTGCCAATCTCATCCGCTGATGGGACATAACCGAATATTTTGCCGATATTTTTATCGGCGGCTTCCACGACCCAGCCGTCCAGGGTGCTGAGCTGAAGGGTGCCGTTGTGGATAGCTTTCATGCCGCTGGTGCCGGAGGCTTCGAAAGGCGGCAAGGGATTATTCAGCCAGAGATCCACCCCACTGGTTAATATTTTTGCAAAGTAGGTGTCGTAATTTTCCAGGAAACAGATGCGTAAAATTTTTCTTTCACCGCTGAGCACGGTGATCTTCTTCAGCATCTCATCCATGTGGATGGAAGCCGGGACATCGTCCGGATGCGCTTTACCGGCAATGACGATTTGTAAAGGGCCAAATTTTCTGGCAATCGCTAACAATCGGTTCGGATCGTACAGCAGAAGGGTGGGGCGTTTGTAAGGGGCAATCCGACGCGCCCAGCCCAGGGTGAAAGCTTTTTCTTCAAAGAACCAATACTTTAAAAATTCCGTGAGGATCTTTTTGTTCTCCAGATGTGCTTTCCAGAGGTCTTCCCGGAAGGCTTTGTCCGCTCTTAAGTTTGTCACATTTTTCAGGCAGGTGGGATCTGTTTCCCAGTCACCAATTTGATCTTTGTACTTGAGAAGCAGGTTTTTGATCGCGCTGGCGATCCAGGTGAAGGTGTGGACGCCATTGGTGATGCTTTTTATCCGGTCCTTAAATTTAGGAAATTGGAGCCGGGTTACTTCGCCGTGTTTTTTTGAGACCGCGTTGATGGAGCTGCAGGTGTTCATGGCCAGCTGCGTCAAATTGGCGATATTGGGATTTCTTTCGTCACGTCCATATTTAAGGATAATATCGCTGTTGTCTTTTCCCAAGGCGGCGGTCAGTTCCTGCAGGTCAAAGCGATCGTGACCGGCCTCGACCGGGGTGTGGCAGGTATAAGCAAATTTTCCCATCAAACTTTTCGGGTCCTCACTTTTAGCTTTTTCCAAAAATGCCAGAGCGGCATGGCCTTCGTTGAGATGAAATTTATCAATCTTATAACCCAGCGCCTCCAGCGCTTTCACCCCGCCAATCCCCAGGATCATGCGCTGCGCAATTTTTATCCAGCCGTTTTCACTGCGGTAAAGCTGGTCGGTGAGGGTGCGAAAATATTCCGGATTTTCTTCGAGGTTCGAATCCAGCAACAACAGCGGGACCACCTGTTTGAGATTGTATGCGTAGACATAATATTTCCAGATTTTAAGTTTAAGTTCTGCGCCGCTGAGCAGCATGCTGATTCTGGGGGTCAAAGGGATCAGCCCGGGGTAAGAGTCAGGGTCCCAGGACATTTCGTCCGGGAGCTGCCCTCCCGACCCAAACCAAAACTTTTGTTTGAAATAACCCTTGTTCCAGAGGATGCCGATGCCCACCAGCGAGAGGCCGTGATCGGCGGACGATTTTAAAGTATCTCCCGCCAAAACCCCCAGTCCTCCACCATAAATTGGAAGATCCAGGATTTTTTTAACCGGAAGAGAATGATAATAGTCCATATCTTTCATGTTGGAAAAAACCTCGTGTTCCGAAAGGATATTTGAGGTTTTGATCGGGTTCTCGGTCTTGAAAGTATGATAAATACTGGGGGCCAGGCCGTATTCCATCGAAAAATAGGAGACCGATCTTACTTCTGGGGAGAGCAGTTTTTCTTCCGCTTCAATCAGGGGCGGCAGGGGAAAGCCAAAGAATTGTTCATCGGTGATATCCTTTAGATATTTATCGTTGCTGATATCCAGCCTTATCAGGTCTAGGGCCTTTTTCTGCATATTGATTTATTCTAAATTAAACCGGGTGGTTTGTGAAGCGATTATTTATCCTCACACCAATAGGTTTGGTGTGGGGATTTATTTGACTTTGCCGATCAGTTTTTTGTAATGATCGATTTGATGTTGATCTAAATAAGTCAAGATTTCTTCTGCCAGGCGCAAGGGGACCTGTGTGTCCACAAAATTGGCCGTTCCGACTTGAACCGCGGAGGCCCCGGCCATAAAAAATTCGATGGCATCTTCCCCGTGCATGATGCCGCCGCAGCCAATAATCGGGATCTTAACTACCTGCGCTACCTGCCAGACCATCCTGACAGCGATCGGCTTGATAGCCGGCCCGGAAAGTCCTCCCGTCATTGTTCCCAGACGCGATTGAGCTCTTTCGATATCGATCGACATGCCCAGCAAGGTGTTAATCAGTGAAATAGCATCTGCACCGGCGGCCTCCACCGCTTTGGCAATCAGCGTGATATCGGTCACATTGGGAGAGAGCTTGGCGATCACCGGTAAACTGGAGGCTTTTTTGGTGGACCTGACTACCTCACCAGCGCAATCGGCGTCTACCCCAAATTGCATGCCACCCTTTTTAACGTTCGGGCAGGAGATATTCAGTTCGATACCTTTAACCAGCGGTTCTTGATTTAATATCTTTGCCAGTTCGACGTATTCTTCGATGGTTTCGCCGGCGATGTTAGCGATGATGGGAGTTTTGAACCGGGAAAGGAAGGGCAGGCGCTTTTCTATAAAATCTTTTACCCCCTTATTTTGCAAACCGATCGAATTTAGCATGCCGGCAGCGGTCTCGACGATGCGGGGTGGGGGGTTACCTTCCCGCGGCTTTAAGGTGATGGTTTTAGTTATGATTGCGCCCAGTTTATCCAGGTCAATAAAATTTGCTGCCTCTTCGCCATAGCCGAAGGTGCCGGAGGCCACCATCACGGGATTTTTCATTTTAATCCCCACGATTTCCGCAGCTAATCTTTCCATAAAATTTCCCGGGCATCGAAGACCGGTCCTTCGTCGCAGACCTTTTGGTAACCCGCATTAGTTTTAATCACGCAACCTAAACAGGTGCCGATCCCGCACGCCATCTGCTGTTCCATGGAAACCTGACAATCGATTTGTTTTTGGAAAGAAATATCAGCTATCGCCTGCAGCATCGCCCGGGGACCACAAGCATAGATAGTTGCCTGCCCGAATTCCAAAGCCCCGAGATCGTTTTCGATGAAGTTTAATAAAATATCGGAGACAAGTCCTTTTTTCCCGTAGCTTCCGTCATCGGTAGAGATTAAAACCTGATCGGTAATTTGCTTAAAATCGCTTTCACAGAGAACGGCGGTGCTGGTTTTGGATCCGATGAAGACATAGAGGGCCTTGGTTTTCAAATTGTTAGCTATCGAGAGCAGGGGGGCAATTCCCATTCCGCCTCCCACCAGCATCGCAACTTTTTTGTTTTGATCGATACTAAAACCTTTTCCTAACGGGCCAAGAACGTCCAATTCTTCTCCGACGCTGTATGCAGAAAGAAGTTTAGTGCCTTTTCCAATAATTTCGTAGAGCAGTTCAAAGCTTTCGTGTTCTCGCGCAATACGATGGAGGCTCAACGGGCGCCGGAGCAGAGGGTCATAACTGTCGCTACATTTAACATTCACAAATTGTCCGGGCTGCGCGTGGGTTGAAATGTATTTGGAAGCAAGCGTTAGTTTAAAATGTTTGGGGCCGACTTTTTGGTGATCGAGGATCCGGCATTTTTCCTGGATTGGCATTCCAGTTATATTTTATCAAAAAGGAGGTTAAATAGCGATAGTCTCTTTGATGTGCGAGCGATGCAGTTTGAGTTCCGAGATGTCAATGACGGGCTTTTCACCTTTGATCAGGTTAGCTACAATCTTGCCGGTGGCGGGAGAGTGCATGAAGCCGTGACCGGAAAAACCGGTGGCGATGATGAGGCCCGGCAGCGGGAGATCGATAATGGCATGCTTATCAGGCGTTTCGTCACTCAGGCTGCTTAAGGTTTTTTTGATGCCCTTTTTTTCTACTTCAGGAAAGCGATGGATGCTGGCTTCTATCGTTTCGACCATACTTTCCTGCTGTTTTTCAAAAGCCACTTTCTCTTCTTTTCCCGACATCCCGATCAGCGCGTCCTCACATTCTTTTTTAATGTACCAACCGGTCGGCACTTCCATCACCAGGGGGATATCAAATTTGAAACCCTCGATCACAAACACATATTTTCTTCGGTTAACGATCGGAATATTTAATCCAACCATTTTCCCCAGCTCTTTTGATTGGGCGCCGGCGGTCAGGATAACCCAATCCGACCGGATTTTTCCAAGATTGGTCTCGATCCCTTTGATTTCACCATTTATCTGGTTAATCTTGATAACCTCGGTCTCCATTAAAAATTTAACGCCGTTGCGCCGGGCATGCTGCTCATAGTAGGAGAGGAGCATGGAAGGATCAGCGATGCCGTCTTCGCTGAAGAAACTGCCGGAGATGATGCCATCGGTATTGATAAAGGGAAAGCGAGCTTTAATTTGGTCTATGGTTAATATTTCGCTTTTTATCCCCAGCTCGTTTTGCATGCTAACGCGCGCTTCGGTGATGCCCACTTCCATATCCAGGATCAAATAACCGTATTTTTTATAATCGATTTCTTTAGCCAGGGCGCGGATGGTTTTCATCGATTCAAGCGAGAAGAGGCAATTTATTTTTGTGGTAAACTGGTGGCGCACGCCGCCGGAGCAGTACTGGGTAACAGCGGTCCCGAGCAACTTCTCTTTTTCAATTAAAGTAATATTCTTTATGCCGGCTTCTGAGAGATGGTAGGCAATCGAGGCCCCTACAATTCCTCCGCCAATGATGACGATCATTCAATTTTCCGCTTTCTAATATCGATTTATATCAATCTTCCAAATAAGTCTACCACTAGTGAAACCCTTATTTCAAGAGGGTTTGAAGCGGTCTTATAGAGGTACCATTCAGTATGAGTTTTAGTAATTTCTTGGTCGAAAGGAAAAATTCAAACTTTAGGGCGTTTCATTTGGTTCAAGGCTTCTTCAGCTGCTTTAGAAAGAAGCGGGCCTTCTTTAACTTTTTTGCTCCCAAATAAAACCCTTACAAGATCTCTCCCTATATTCGCTAGTCGCGCTTCCGGCGCCTTGGTGGTACCAGGATAAACTTCCCCTTCTGGTTTTTTGCGGGCTGGAGTCGATTTGGCTTCCGCTTTATTTCCTCCAGAACTCTTTTTTGTTGCTCCTGTTTGTGCCATCCATTCTTTGAGATCGGGGTCCACTTTGATTTTTATCTCCCACGATCCGTCGGGTCGCATTTTGAGAGATCCCGGCACAATGTCAATCCCTTTTGCATACAGCTCCCTTTTTATATCGGCTAGTCTCAAATTTTTTGAAACTGCAACTCCATTTTGTAAGTCAACTTCAATTGTACCCTTGCCCCCTCGCTGATTTTTAGTTTCAATATTATAAGCCGGCTGTGCATTTACCCCATCGATACCCATATGATTACCTCCTTTAAATATTATTCTTTTGTTTTAGACCTTCTTTGAATATTATCGTGATTTATAATAATAAACTTGTATCGTTTTTAAATAATTCGGTGCTACCCAAACTCACAATGAGAAGTTGTATTAATTGATTTTCTTTGAAAAATAAAAGACTGGTCAGAACCCGATCAGCGTTACCGCTTCTTCCAAGGGCCTTCTTATCGAACGTGACGGCGTTTTCTCCCTCGGATTGCTGTAGCCAATCGCGATGCCAATAGCAATTAAATAATTATCAGGTATTTTCAATTCCGCCCGGATTAAATCGGGATAGGTCACCAACATAATTGCCGGGATCGATTGTAAATCAAAATCAACCGCCGCTAACATAATGCTTTGCGCTAGTGAGCCGAGATCAAAGAGAGACCAGGACGGTGCCGCGCGGTCTAGGCAAATATAAACTATTACCGGTGCGTCGAACAATAAAAAATTACGTTCGTTAAGCTTTTCCCTCATCTCTTCAGGCATTGAAGTCCTCGGCTTGAAGCTCTCATCGATCCGCTGCTTCATGGCCGGCGGCCACTGCTGAGGCGCTGCGATATCCGGATTACGCGGCTCGCTTTTTTTGTAATTTGCCAGATAGGCTTTGCGTAAACGTTCCAGTGGCATTCCTGTTGCGACAAATATCTCCCACGGCTGGCTGTTAGCCCAGGATGGCGCGCGTGTAGCAGCTGTTAGTATCTTTAGAATTGTTTCTTCCTCTACCGGACGATGATCGAATGAACGGCAGGCGTAGCGGGTATTGAGAGCATCGATGGTATCCATGATCTTCCTCCAAAAAAGAATGCGCGCTACTGGGTTCGAACCAGTGACCCCTTGCCTGTCAAGCAAGTACTCTAACCAGCTGAGCTAAGCGCGCATCACAAATTATATTAAGGCGCGGGGCGGATTCGAACCGCCGAATCGCGGTTTTGCAGACCGCTCCCTTAGCCACTTGGGTACCGCGCCATTAATTCTTTTAACAAACAAAATATTTAAACGGGGCGGATTCGCCCGCCTTCGGCGGGTTGCAGACCGCTCCCTTAGCCACTTGCCTGCCTGCCGGCGGGCAGGGGTACCGCGCCAATATTAAGCGGGTGATGGGGATCGAACCCACGACCTTCTGCTTGGGAAGCAGACATTCTACCAACTGAACTACACCCGCATTTTAATAGGAGTACATATTTTAACCTAAAAAGAAAAAGGTATCAAATAGAAAAGATAAAGTTTATCGAGGTACCGGAGATTCCTTCAGCAGTGTGCTGAGGATAACGCTGAGGATTGTTAGTCCCAGGAGCACGAGCAGGGAAATGGTCATAGAACCGTTCTTTACGGATTTGAACAAATCCATGCCAAAAATAAAAATTATCCCAGAAATCTGTCCCATAACGAGGAGGAGACTATTGGAGGTTCCTTCGGGTGCCGGATAGGTTATCTCGGCGCCGTACTGAAATCCGATCGGACCCGAGCTTAACAAAAAGAACCCAAAGACAAAGCCTGAAACGAGCAAAAGCCAGTAGCTCGTCGCAAAGGTCATCCCGACCAGCCCCGGGATTAAACCGATTAAGGCAAGGAGGATGAAGGGTTTTCTCTTGCGCAATTTGTCTGAAAGTAGGGGAAGGGTCATCGCGCCGAGGATTCCGCCGAAGAGCATCATGCCTCCCAGTATGCCGGCCTGGGCGATAGAAAATCCTCGGGGATGAACGATCTCTTCGATCCAGGTCGAGACGCCGTTGAACATACCGAGGCCGATAAAAAAGATAATCAATAGCAAAATAAAATCCTTTTGCCGCAGCATCGATTTTAGGCCATCAAACATCAATGATCGTTCTTCGCTGCCGGGGGGGCAGGGAGGGGTTTCAGGCTTACCTTTTGCAAGAAACAAAAATACAATGGCAGAGACTACCGACACTATTCCGTAAATCACCAGCATACCTGGCAGGCTGTATTTAATCACCAGAATGGGGGTGATGAGCATGGAAACGAGAATGCCGAGATAAAGTGCCAGAGTTCCCAATCCAACCGCTGTCGCCCGTTCTTCAACTGGAAACCAACGGGCTGCCAGTTTCGTAATCGCGCCAAGCACGAACGGCTGACCGAGAGCGATTCCGATCTGGGAAATAAAAACGAGCGTGAAGTTTGATGCAAAGAGGCCGCGCGTCAAAGCGAAGACAGCGGTCAGCACCGCCCCGATACCGACCGCAACCCGAAAGCCGTAAGTATCGATGACCCAGGCCGACGGCAGAACGATAGCTATATAGATAACCATAAAGATCATCGACAGCAGACCGATCATCAGATCTGAAGTGCCGTAAAAGCTTGCCGCAGTACTCGTAATCGGGGCAAAGGTTATCCAGAGCAACTGGGTCATCGCGGCGATAAACATGAACGCCAAAAGTACAACCCAGCGGTAACCGTAAACTTTAATAGCGGTAGGGGGCATTATTGATTATCTTCCGTCTTCAAAAGTTTCTTGAGTTTCAGTGTTGCATCTTTACAAATACGGCTGACCTGAGATTCGGAAAGACTGATTTCCTTGCCGATCTCTTTGAAGGTTCGGTCTCTTTTATAATAACCTTCCACCACCGATTTTTCCTTATCCGAGAAATCTTTCATGGCCGTGTCCAGATGCAGCAGTTTATCGACTTCCTCATGCACGATTTCCTTACGGTTAAAAGCCATGTAAACGTTAGCGGCAGAAGTAATGTATTCGTACAAACCGGCAACCGGATCGGAACCGCGCTTGCGCAAATAATCCTGCATCGAACCTTTCAGTCTGACCGAGACATAGGGCCAGAGATCCCCCTTGCGCGGATCCCAGGTTTTCAGACATTCAATGAAGGCGATTTTGGCTTCCGATCCCAGGTCATCGGCTTCGGATTTGGCTACATGGCGGGGCAGGGAAGAGACGTACCATCTAACGGAGGCTTCAATTTGTTTCTTGTATTTTTCCAGCGTCTCTGAAGCATGTTTGAGAAATTCTTCGCGGACGATGGCAATGATTCTGTCTTCAACTTCTTTACGGCTGATCATGTGAATCTTTTCGCCAACTTTTGTAGAAATTCTTTAGTGCGGTCGGATAAAAGCTCTTCACTGAAGCGATGGGCAGTGTTGCGGGCAAATTTCCAGGAGGCTCTCAGAACCGGACCGATACCGGCAGGCGGGGCTTCCGCGGCTTCATCCGGTCGCCCGATTTTTCGAATCTCCCTTTCCGATATTCGTCGTATGGTTGTCACGATGATGATTAATATAAGTGCTGGCTACCGCCAGCGCCTGTCGCCTTAGCTCCGGGTTAGCCACAATCGAATCGGCTAAAACGCTAACCATTCTAGCAAAACCGCGATTTAATGTAAAGCTCTTGCCGTATTCACTCTCTAAGGCGGCAATCACAATGCATTCCGCCAGTTCTTTAGCGGTGAGCGTGGGTTCGATCAAATTCCCCAGTTTTTCCTGAAAATTAATTAAGCTCTGCATGGTCATTCCCTGCCTCTTCTTCGGAAGTTTAACCCAAAAATTTCACTTTTGCAAGCCAAAAGGGGTTGCGAACCAGGGCAGAAGGAGTATAATTAATTTAGATTACAAAGGGGAGGAAAAAACATGCGAAAAGGATTAGTCTGGCTGGTCATGCTGATGTTAAGTATCCTGGTGCTAAATTCGGGTTCCTGGGCGGGGGTCATGTGGAAAGAAAGAATCAGTAAACCTCACCCGAAACGCATAAGCTTGACCGAAGTCGCGAAAGATTTGAAAACTACACAGCAGGATATGGAGGGATTGAAACAGACGGTTCAGGACCTGCAAACCAAAATCGTCAGCAATGAATTAGTCAATCGTCAGCTGATCGCTGAAGAAAGAATCAGCATCCTTGAGAAAAAAGTCGGCGCTCTTGCCGGTTGGGTAACGCTGCTGGGTTCGGTTACTGCCATCTTAGTAGTTTTATTTATTGGCCTATTGTTTGCGGTTATGATGCTGGTCGGCAAGAAAAGAGTGGCCTGAAATTTACCCTAGCGCTGAATTACAATCTTACCCTTGCCTTTAACATCTGAGCCGGTGAAATAAACGAGATAGATACCGACAGGCAGAAGACCCCCGTTAAAGTCGGTGCCGCTAAAGTTGATCTTATTCGTTCCCAGGTTAATGGTGGCGCTTAGCTTATTCACAATCCCAGTTAATCCAATAATATTGATGCTTAAATCCCCGGTAAAAGTTCTAGATTCAAACTGAATGGTAACCGGGTTTGCCGGGGTGGGATTGTAGTTAGGTGAAGTTAAGATATTGGTAATGTCGTTTTCTCCCGCTTTTTTACCTTCAAAATAGACCGTATCATAAAGCTGACGGACCGGGTTGCTATTTATATCTTCAGCATAGAGATAGAGACCCTTGGCGGTGCCAAGGGCGGCAAAGGCGTCGGAAACGGCGCCGGTCGAAAAGTTCTTAAGATTTTGCAAAACCGTCTGGAGGTTGCCTTTGGTAGCATCATTTGGGTTCAGCGTCAGCACACTGCCCGGATATTCATAATAATATTCAACCGGATCACCGATCAGAATTTTAAAGGCAACGGAGTTTTGGCTAAGACCGGCAGCTGCATCCAGATGGCAGGTGACCGAAGGATTTAGCTTTGTCAGTTTTTTACCGGAAGTGGCTGCGACCGCGCCGTCAACCACGATCGAAGAAATGGCCGGCATGCCTGGACCGCTGCCGCTCCTGATCTCGAAGGCACTAGGTAAAGTATAAGAGCTTTGGTCAGGATTGGTAACGGTAATGTCCCTAGATACCACGGTTGCTGAAGAAGAGATGGAGACATTAACTTTAAGTTGCGTCGAGCTGACAAAAGTGGCATTGGATAAATTAACACCCACTCCGCTAAAACTTACACTTGCACCAGAGATAAAATTTTTCCCGTTGATCGTGAATTCTCTTAAAGCTCCCTGGTTATCCCAGGAGACATTACCTAAGGTTGGATGTCGACGGGTTACCGAAGTCACGATGGGAGTGGAATATTTTAGAATAATGCTGTTTGCACCACCACCGCCACCCACCGCCCAGCCGTTGTACTGGTCAACAAAATAAACCGCTTTCAGGTCACCGGAAATATTTCCCGGTTCGTTGGCCCAGGTTTCTCCGCCATCGGTAGTTTTTAGGATGGTATCACCGTTGCCCGCCACCCATCCCTGGAGAGCGTTAATGAAGTAGACAGAAGTTAAGCGGCTACCACTGCCGCTAGCTTTGCCAACCCAGTCAGTTCCATTGGTTGTCTTGATTATGGTTCCATTGGCTCCCACCGCCCAGCCAGTGGTCGCATTTAATAAAAAGATACCTAATAAATCATTGGCGCCAATATATTGCGCAGTCCAAGTATCTCCCCCATCTGTAGTGTTATAAACATGGCTCCCTTCATCTACCACCCAGCCCTTGTTATTATCGCTGAAAAAGATACCATAGAAATTAATCGCTATATCTGAAATTCCCGCTACTTTATCGGTCCAGGTAATTCCCCCGTCATCTGTCCGCCAGATAGTGGGGGGAATAGTGACGGGATCAGGAGCGCAAGCAACCCAACCCCGGTTTTGATTAATGAAAAAAATGTCAAGGATAGAACGACTCAAAGCCGGAGCTGCGGCTGCAACCCAGGTAAGACCGCCATCCGTTGTTTTTAAAATATAACCTTTACCGGATGGATCAGATCCAGCAATAAAGCCAAGAGTAGAATTAAGAAAAAAAATAGTGTTGAGGTTGTAATTATTTGCTTCGGCAATTATTTCTGTCCAGTTTCTGCCCCCATCCGTTGACTTAATGATGACTTTATTATTACCCACAGCGAAACCAACATTTTCATCGAAAAAGTAAACATCATTGATTTCCTGGCTGGTGGGACTGGTTTGTGGTACCCAGCGTGGCGCGGACAAAACCGGCGTCGCACAAATAATAATCGTTAAAAGGAATAAAAGACGTCGCATGTTAATTAATATTTATCAAAGTTTTTTAGCTCACCGATCAGGTTTGTAACCGGTTTGCTGCGATAGAGGAGTTCCACCGCCTCGGCCCGATTAAGTTTTTTATTCGGCTCAAGCGGTTTGCCCTTGAAATGGATCAGAAGGCCTTCCTTGTCGGCTCCGGAAATGATGGGGGCGGCCCAGTAGCGGGCGTCAACATCGCTGTATTCGTAGCCGTATGGCAGTTCTTTTACACCGCCGAAGCGAGCGATCATCGCCAGTCCTTCAGCACGCGAAATATTGGCAGAGGGTTTGAAGGTGTTATTCGGATAACCCCTGACGATACCGCTGTTGGAGGCTACATTAATATATTTCATAGCCCAGTGCCGGAAATTAACGTCTTTAAAGATTTCCACTCTGGGTGTCGGAATTTTTTCTTCGCTGCCGAGCTTGGTCCTTATCAGTAACGCAGCCGATTCGGCGCGGGTGATATTCCCTTCCGGTTTAAATTTGCCATCCGGATAACCCTTGATGATGCCCAGGGTGCCGATATAGTTAATGGCTTCGTTAGCCCAGGTTTCTTTCGGTACATCTGGATAATTGATCAGCCGCAGGAGGCGTAATTTCTTTGTGGCAATGAGACGGCCGCTATCATTAAAGCCTTCGATCTTGATCGTATTCTTGCCCACATTCAAGGCAAAGTCTAAATTGAATTCGCTTTTACCCGAGAGTTTCATTTTAACCCCATTGATTTTAATGGTAGAAATTTCAGGATCGACCGCGGTTCCGTTAATCGCTATGACCAGTTGCGAGGTAATTAATTTATCGGGGGTAGCGACAATTTTTTCTACTTCCACCAGCGGCGTAATGCCGTAAGAGAGGGAGAAGAAATAATTGCTGATACCCGGAGCACCGGCAAACGGATGGTAGGCAACATCAAAACGAAAATCTTTATAGTAAAGACCAACACCGGTCGTAAAATCATTGCTGGTCTGGCCAACACCGGTCATTTCTTGATCAAGGCCGCAACGTATGGCAATTGAATCTAGCGGCAGCCATTCTAATCCAAGATGAAAAAGAGTAGGGATTTTAGTAGATGATTGGATCTGATAATCAAGGTCAGTTAAGAATTTAAGTTTATGATTGCCCAATGCTCGCAGAGCGTTTTGCGGGCCGAGCACATTGGCGGCCAGGCCTAATTTTAAAACCGCCGGATAGGATTCTTCCCAGCCGGAGTCATAATGCAGTTTGCCTCCCAGTGAGGCGGGCAGGGCATTTTGGACATTTCCACCCAGTGAAAGCCAGGTCAATGGTTTGCCTTGCAGGCCGAGGTCCATCTCCTGTCCATGAGCGTTACCCTGGGTAATGTGATCACCGGTAAGACTCACCGAAAATAGTTTAAAGTTCAAACCAAAATTTAGATCGTTTAGCCAGGGGACTCTTTTGCCTAATTCGGAGAGGAGGGGAAGACCAAGTATGCGATCTAATTTAGTACCGTAGGAAATAATCATTAAGTTATTGTAATAACTCATGGCACTCTGGCTGGGGTCGATCGTATAAATGGGATTGCTAGGATCAGAACCGGCTTCAATGGTAGTGGGAAGTGCGCCGCTGATGGAAGAGTTTACATAGGAAAAACCTAAATTACCGTAATTGGTTGGATAAATACCGGAAACAGACAGGTAATTGAAATCTTCGAGCAGTTTGCCGGACATAGTGGTGAGCTGCCAGCGTGCCGGGTTGGCGATACCGGCGGGGTTCAGAGAAATTGAGCCCACATCATCCGCCAGACCGACAAAAGCTTTCCCCATTCCCAGCGGTCGCGCGCCGGTGGCGATATTGGAGGGGTCGGGGGCAGAGACCGCCAGGGTTTGTGAAACGGAGGCGACTAAAATAATAAATAAAGCTAGTATGCTTTTTTTCATTTTCTTATTTATTTTGCAGCATGATCTTTAATTTTTGCTTTTGCAAATTACCATCTGTTTTAAAAATTGCCAAGATTATTCCGTTGGGTAATCTTTTACCATTGTAATCTGTCCCATCCCAACGTAACTTATTATAGCCCACCGTTGCGTTGGTTGAAAAGCCCATTATTTGCTTTCCGGAGATGTCTACCAAAACGATCTCTACTAAGGCATTTCGGGTGATAAAAAATTGAATGGTACCCAGACTGGCGCTACCCGGATTATAGGGGTTGGGGTAGAAGATAGCGCTGGTGACATCCGCGATATCACTCTGGGGAGAAATTTTTAACGCATTGGCTAAGGTTCCATGGCCTCCATCGGGATTGGTTACGATAATGTCTCTGGTAACGAGGCTGGCGGAGGGGGCGATGGTTAGTATTACATCAATTTGGTTAGAATTCATAAAATTGATACTGCTGGGAACAATATCGCCGGTAGGGTTGAAGGAAACGGTGGCGCCATTCTGAAAACTGCTTCCCATAATCTGAATGGCTTGGGTTGTTCCCCGATAGACGGTGGAGGGATCGGAAGAAGTGATGGTGGGATTTATGATCACTATTCCTTGAGCGGTGATGTAGAGAACCGAGTTTTTGCTGTCCGATCCTCCGGAAGGATTGGTGATGGTGATAGAACGTGGGCCGGTAGTAGCATTGGCGGCCACGGAGATATTGACCGTAAGCTGGGAGGAGCTATTAAAAGTAGTGGAATTGATAGTAATCCCATCACCGGAGAAAGTGGCTGTAGCGCCGGATTCAAAATTTGAACCGGAAACAATTAAGTTTTGATTACTGGTTCCTTGATTTAGACTGCCAGGGGTTACTGAAACAATGCTGGGATTAGGAACAATTGCGGATTTGACCGTAAAGATGGCAGTCCCGCTGCCATTATCCGGATGATTTGTAAAAGTGATGCTGCGTTGTCCGGTGGCGGCGGACGCGTCGATGGCAATATTTACGCTCAATTGCAGAGCGCTTTGATAAGTAACTGAATTGGTGATACCCGCTCCAAAATTTGCCGTGATCCCATCTTGGAAACCAGACCCGGTGACAATTAAATTGAGATTGGTTCCCTGTGTTCCGGAAGGTGGAGAAATAAAATTAATAGTTGGTGAAGCATTGACGGTGAAACTTGCGGTGGCTTGTCCACCGTCGGGATTAGTAAAGGTAACAGTTCTAGAACCGGTAGTGGCAGAGCCGGCAATATTAATGTGAACAGTTAATTGGGTTGGGCTTTGAGTGGTAACTGAACTGGTGATATCCGATCCTCCAAAATTAGCGGCGATGCCACTTTGGAAACCAGTTCCAGTAACCGTAACGTCGAGACTGGTTCCCTGAGCGCCGGAGGCTGGGTTGAGAGAGGAAGTGATGGTTGGAACAGCATTGACACTAAAAGTGGTGGTGTCTACTATGGTGCCATCGATATTTTCCACTCTTGCATTAAAAGTTCCGGTCGGAAGATTAGTCGACGAAACGTTGACCGTTAATTGGGAGGAATTATTACGAGTTACTGAATTAACGACGATTCCAGACCCCGGAAACGAAATACTGCCGATGCCGCTTCCGCCGCCCCAACTCCCAATTTGAAAATTAGTACCAGAAATGACGAGGTTACCTGTGAATCCCACCGGAACTTGGTTTAATGAGGTAACCGGATTGATAACCGATGTGACCGCGAGCGGGGTGATAATGGCATAAATATTACCGTTATCGCAAACCGTAAAAACATTATTCTCATCCAGAGCAAAAATTTTATTTAAACTAGCGGGGGCCGGATTGACGGGAGTTGAGGAGGGCGGGGAAGGGTAAACCCGGGTCATGGCCAGCGCTGACGAAGATGTTACCGTCCCGGCAGTATAATTGATGGTTAATTTATAAACATTTCCGTTTGCGGTACAAATCCAGCCAGTGGTAGAGTTAACAAAAGAAACGCTGTTAATTATGTCGCCATTATTCCCAACACCACTAACCGGTACCCAATTGCTACCCCCGTCCTTAGTATAAACAAGGTATCTAATGGTACCGAAGGCATCTGAACCAGTTATAAAACCGTGGTTGGGATCGGTAAAACATATATCCCTAAAATCAACTTTCTGACCCACCAGGAGCGGAAACGTTTGTGCGGTGGGCCAGCTGAACCCACCATTAGTCGAATTATATAATGCCGCAGTTTGCCCCGCGACCCAAAAATTCTGAGCGATTCCGGAGGATGCTACACCATATGGGGCATTCGAAGGAGTATGAAAACTGCTCGCATGCCAGTTGTTGTCCGTCGTTGGATCGCTTGAGTAAAAATAATTTCCAGGCCCGGGCATACCGCGTGAAGCAGCCGATATTGGCACCACGCCCTGTGCCGGATTTGAATTGTCGAGGGCAATACCCATTATGCAACCTCCCGATAGTCCACTTGATCTGTTTGTCCAACTTGCACCCCAATTGCTGGAAAATAAAGCTTTTGCTGTTCCAGATTGGTTAATATTGCCTGCAATCCAAAGATCCCCCCCGGCAATAGAAGTTGCATAGAAATCTATGTTTGCGGGGATGTCGATGTTATTGTCGATATTTTTCCAGTTTGTTCCATAATCATTCGATAGCTTAATGAGGCCCCTTCCTGAATCTTGAATTCCAACCGCACAAAGGGTAGTAATATTTGTGGAAGTAACGCCGGTTATTGCTTCAAGGGCTGCTCCGAATGAGGGAACGGCGCAAAGTACTATTACTAATAAACTAAATAAATGTTTTTTCATCTTATCTACTTTGGATCATGATCTTAAATTTTTGTTTTTGCAGTTTCCCGTCGGTTTTAATTAAACCCATTATAGCGCCGTTGCCAATTAAATTTCCGTTATAATCTTTTCCGTACCAGAATATTTTGTTATAACCTACCGTCGCATTGGTTGTAAAACTCATTTTTTGAGCGCCGGAAATATCGATCAGCGTGACCTCCACCAGGGCGTTCTGGGTGAGGAAAAATTGCAGGGTAGCGGGTTGGCCGGCATTTGGATTATAGGGATTGGGATAACATACAAAGTCGGTAATAACCGGGGGAGGGTTCTGCGCGATGATTTCTACGGCATCTGCCAGGCTGCCATGCCCTCCGTCGGGATTGGTGACTCCAACTTCTCTTCTGCCCAGTGCGGCCGCCAGATCGGCGGTTAACAAAACCTCTATCTGGCCAGCATTTTTAAAAGTGTTGCTATTAATGATGATGTTACTGGAAGGAATAAAGGAAACGGCTGCTCCATCTTTAAAACCGGTACCGTTAATGGTGATGATTTGCGCCGTTCCCCGGTAAACCAGGGATGGGGAGACGGAACTGATAGTGGGATTAACGATACCGGAGGTGGTTATATAAAAGAGGTTATTGGCGCTACCCGAGCCGCCGGTAGGATTGGTAATGGTGATGGAGCGTTGGCCGGTAGCGGCGTTGCCGGCAACCGAAATATTAACCGTAAGCTGGGATGAGCTGTTGAAGGTGGGTGGGGAATTAATAGTGATGCCGCTGCCGGAGAACATTACCGTGGCGCCGGATTCAAAGTTAGAACCAGTGATAATAAGGTCTTGATTGATTGTTCCTTGTACAACATTACTTGGCGATACAGAACTAATGGCGGGATTGATTGCGGTTGCGGAACTGATGGTGAAACTTGAATTGACGCTTCCGCCATCGGGATTGGTGAAGGTGATGGTCCGTGGACCGGTGGCAGCAGAGGCGTTGATGTTAATACTTACGCTTAGTTGTAGGGTACTTTGATAAGTGACTGAACTGGTGATACCAGATCCGAAATTAGCGGTGATGCCATCTTGGAAACCGGTGCCTTTAACTAATAAGGTGGAGCTTGTTCCTTGAGTGCTGGAAGACGGATCAATCGATGTAATCGTTGGTAAAGCATTAACGGTAAAAGAGCCGGTAGCGGTTGAATTATCAATATTGGTTAGGGTAACAGTTTGGGGGCCAGCAGTTGCGCTGTTGCTGATCGAGACATTGACGGTAAGTTGGGAAGAGTTGTTGCGGATCACTGAATTAGCAGAGATCCCGGAGCCTATAGGAAAAGTGACATTACTGGTGGACCAGGTCCCGATCTGGAAATTGGTGCCGGTGATGATGAGATCGCCACTGAAACCTTGAGGGGCTTGATTGGAAGAGTTGTCTTTTCTTACCACCGATGAGATAGCAATAGGCGTAATCTGGGCATAAATATTATTTATATTTGGGTCACCACCGCTGAATCTGCCGGCGACGAATCCATTGTCAGCATCAAAGAAGAAAAGTTTTAAAAAATTTTTCCACGCATAATTTGCCTCTTGTGCAATGATAGTTCCTGATCCATTTATTTTGTCTATAATAGTACCTAGACATGCCCAACCGGTGTTATTATCAACAAAAAAGACGCCGCTGCCTGGTAAACCAGATGTGGTCACCACTTTCCAGGTATCACCATCCGTTGTGTATAGAAAAGTATAATTATCTCCAACTATAAAACCATGATTGGGATCAGTAAAACATATATCCTTTAAGTGTTTTGAAGTTAATCCAATAGCCTTTTGACTCCAACTCGCTCCATAATTATCTGATTTCCAAATATTGCCGCTGTCTCCAACGGCCCAGAAAGTGCCGCTTGCCCCGGAATAAGCCATCGCCCTGAGTACCGGAGTAGCACCACCAAAATTTGCGGCAGACCAATTAGCTCCCCTATTAATCGTATAATAGATTTTTCCCTGACTAGCACCGTACTGCATACTTAACATTCCATTGTTTGGATAAGTCGGATCAAAGATAATATCAAATAGAGGCCCGCTAGATACAATTCCGTTGCTCTTTTCTTGCCAGGAATTCCCCCCATCGCTAGAAACAAAAGGTTTAATAGAGGGAGCGCTTCCGGCAACCCAAAGATCACCGCCCGCAAAGCAGGTTGCGCTTAGATTAATAGTTCCAATGGTGGCTGAGTTTTTAGTTTGCCACGTATTTCCGTAGTTGTTAGAAATAATAATAGTTCCATTTTCTCCAACTGCACAAAGGTTGGTGATGTTAGCGGAAGAAATACCGGTTATCGCATTTAAATTCTGAGCGGTAGATGTTTGCACAACCCAGGTTCCAAAGGCTGACATGGAATAAAGGATAAGGAAGAGGGGAATGAAAGCAAATTTTTTTAGTGACGCCATAAAACTAATCAGTCAATCGAAATCATCCCGATACTCTGCACCTTTACCTGCGGGACGATCTCGTTGTAAGAGAGCACGGCGGTATCAGGGAAGCTGCGCTCGATAAAGCGCTTGAAGTGGGGACGCAGGCGGGGGGAGCACAGGATGACACCTCTTAGCTTCATGCGTCTGAAATTTCTGAGATGCCCGGAAATCTGAACCAGGATCTTTTCTCCCACATTCGGGTCCACCGCCAGGAAAGAACCGTATTCCGACTGGTGAATAGCGCCGATCAGTGTTTCTTCCAGCGAAGGATCGATGGTAACTACGGTTACAACGCCTTCCTTATCGGTATAGGTCTCGCAAATTTGCCGGGCCAGCGATTGCCTTACATATTCAGCCAGAATATTGATATCCCGGGTCAGATGCGCATAATCAGCGAGCCTCTCCAGTACCGTCGACAAATCACGGATCGAGACCCGCTCCCTCACCAGCAGCTGCAAAACTTTGTGCACCTGTCCCAGTGACATCAGATCGGGGATCAGTTCACGCACAATGGCAGCGTTGGTGTTTTTTACCAGTTCGATCAACGACTGTACATTCTGGCGCGTCATAATCTCATCCGCGTAGCGTTTAATGATTTCCGTGAAATGATCGGAGATCACATCCACCGGCGGTTTGCCGGCTAAACCCGTTTTTTGTATTTCGGGCAGCTGTTCATCCGGCACCCAGGTAACCGGATCATTGGTGAGGGGATCGCGCGCTTCGATCCCCGAAAGTTTTTTCGCCCGGGCCTGTGTCAACGTCAGGTCAATCATCTGATGCCCCATGCGGATTTCACCGGCCGAAACTTTGGACCCGCGAATTTCTATAACATATTGGTCGGGGGGAAGACTCAGGTCATCCATCACCCGCACCCCGGGAATGACAAAACCCAGCTCCTGCCCGATATTGTAACGGATCAAGGTGATGCGTTCGAGCAATGGTCCCTTTTGCGCCGGATCGATCAGGGGGATAATATTCCTGCCGGCTTTGAGTGAAAGCGGATCGAGCCCCAGCGTTCCGAGAATACTTTCCGGTTTTTTCATCACATCTTTGGCCGAAACCTCTTCCGTCACCACTTTGGATTCTTCTTTGGAAGTCTGCGCGCGCATTAAGACCAGCGCTACAATCCCGGAAGAAAAGGCCAGAATTAAAAAAGGGATCGGAGGAATGCCCGGAATGAGGGCAAAGATTCCCAGGATGATACAGACAAAAGCAAATGCCCGGGGCTGCGCAAAGATCTGGCTGGCAACGTCGGTCCCCAGGCTCATCTCCGAAGCCGATTTGGTGATGATCAGGCCGGTGGCGATGGCAATTAATAAAGAGGTGAGCTGTGAGATTAAACCGGCGCCGATGGTCAGCAGGGCGTAAAGGGTTAGCGCTTCCATGATCCCCAGGCCGCGCTGCAAAAAGCCGATCAAAATACCGCCGATAATATTGACGATAACGATAATAATACCGGCGATGGAATCGCCGCGGACAAATTTATTGGCGCCGTCCATGGAACCGAAGAAAGTGGCTTCCTGTTCGATCTTGCGGCGGCGTGCGCGGGCTTCAGTGGCATCGATCAGGCCGGCGTTCAGATCAGCGTCGATCGACATCTGTTTACCCGGCATGGCGTCCAGGGTAAAACGCGCCGCTACCTCCGCCACCCTTTCCGAGCCCTTGGTGATAACGATGAAGTTAACGATGGTTATAATGCTGAAGATGATGGCGCCGACAATGAAATTACCTCCCACCACAAAATTACCGAAGGCGCTAATCACCTGTCCGGCTTCGCCCAGGGTCAGGATCAAACGTGAGGAGGCGATATTTAAAGCCAGGCGCAGCACCGTTAATACCAGCAAGAGGGAGGGGAAAGCCGCCAGTTCCAGCGGTTCTTTCAGATACATGGCGACCAGCAGGATTACCAGGGAAAAGGCAATATTTAAGGTCAGCAAAATATCCAGAATGAAAGGCGGAAGGGGAACGATCATCAGGGCGATAATGGTAACCAGTACCATGGCCACGCCAAAGTCGGCGACACTAAAAAGATTTCGGATATTTTTTAAATCAAACGGTGATGACATTTTAGATCAATTTCCAATTATAGCTTCAGCGAGGAGCCAAGGCAAGAGAAGCTTTTCTGCGGACTTCTCGCTCCCTTTTTATTTTGTAAACATAAGCCAGGATCTCGGCCACCGCCTGATAAAGCTCAGAAGGGACTTCCTGGTTGAGCTTGGTGGTGCGATAGATGGAACGTGCGAGGGGTTCGTTTTGAACGATAGTAATCTCGTGTGCCTCGGCGATGCGGCGGATTTCTTCGGCGATTTTCCTTTCGCCCTTGGCCAGCAGGACAGGGGCTTTCATTTTTTTCGGGGAGTATTTTAACGCCACCGCGATATGGGTGGGGTTGGTGACGACCACGTCCGCTTGCGGCACGGCGGACATCATGCGCTGGTAGGATACCTGCCGCTGCAGATCGCGCATCCTTTGCTTGATGAGCGGGTCCCCTTCCAGACGTTTGTATTCTTCTTTAATTTCCTGCTTGGTCATTTTTAGGTTGCGCATATATTCCCACCTGCGGTAAAAATAATCAAGGATGGCGATAATCACGTAAAAAATACCGACCCGCATGGCGATCTTATAAGCGATGCCTCCGCCGATCACCACCGCCTGCCAGGGATGCGCTTCGATCAAGACCACGATAAAGGGGAGATCGTCTTTGGCCGCATACCAGGCGATGTAAAAAACAATGATGATTTTGAGCAGTGATTTTACCAGCTCCACCAGGCCCTGCAGCGAAAACATTTTTTTAAATCCCTCGAAGGGATTGATCCGTTCCAGCTTGGGGGAGAGTGGGTCCATAGCGAAAACAAAACCGGTTTGCAGCGCCTCCGCTATAAAAGTGGAAATAAAGGCAATGGCGAAAATGGGCAATAATACCAGGGCCATGCTGCGCAGGCCGATAAATAATATAGTCCCGGCAAGTTGCAGGTTAAAATTTTTGGCTTCGGGGAGCATCTGGAAAATAGTGCTGGCCATCTGGGTTAAATTTCCCCACATATACTCGCCCAGATAACGGAACCCCCAGTAGGTAAGGAGCAGGACAATAGCTACGGTAATTTCACGGCTTTTGGCTACCTGTCCTTTTTCCCGGGCTTCCCGCAAACGGTGCGGCGTTGGTTCTTCTGATTTATCTCCGCCTTCACCCATTTTTTACCTCACTTGATGGTTTGCGAAAGAAAGACCATCTGCTGCATCATCAATCCAATTAAGGTGTTGATATATTTTACAATTAAAGGCAGTGTGAGCATGATCCCCAACAGTCCCAGGAGAGGTTTGACCTGAAACCCGAGCATAAAGACGTTGACCTGGGGCGCCACCCGGGAAACAATCCCAAAAGCAAAATCGGAGAGAAAAATAAGCAACATCACCGGAGCGGCCAGCTTAAAAGAAGTGGCCCAGAGGGTGGAAAAGACATCCACGATCTGGGTGAAAAGCGCCGGTGAGGAGAAATTTGCCAGTTTGCCCACGGGTAAATAAGTAAAACTTTGGTGCAGGGCGGAGAACAGCATGTGGTGTCCATTGGCCGTAACAAAGATGACCAAAGAAAGATAAAAGGAAAGTCTCCCGATTACGGAGATGGTAGCGCCGAAAATCGGGTCGAGGGTGGAGGCCACCGAGAGTCCCATTTGTGTATCCATAAATTCGCCGGCGGACTGAACCGCCAGGAAGAGCATGTTACAGATGAAACCCATCGTGAAACCGATGGCCACTTCGAATACCAGCGCGATGATGAAACCGATTAAACCGGTAGGCAAAACATTACTGACGGGGGTCACAAACCAGAGCACCATCGACATCCAAATGGCAAAGCCAACCTTAACCGTAGCCGGGATGCTACGTGAGCTGAGCAGAGGCGCTTGAATAAAAATTCCGATGATTCTGGAGAAAATCAAAAAAAAGACTTCGATCTGTTGAACGCTCAGGATCATCTTGACATGGCGGGAATGGCACCCCAGAGCGTGGTCGTGAATGAAATCAGCATGGAAATGACCCAGGGTGAAGTGAAAGCGATCACCAGCAGTACCGAGACGACTTTGGGTACAAAGGTTAAGGTTTGTTCCTGGATCTGGGTAACGGCCTGGAAAAGACTGATCAAAAATCCGACCAGCAGACCCACTCCCACCGATGGCAGGGAAACGAGGATAATGGTAGTAATGCCCTGATACATAACCTGTACCGCGAAATCCTGGCTCATCGCATGAAACTCATCATGAGTCCCCGGGTAATCAAATTCCACCCGTCTACCAGCACAAATAAGAGGATTTTAAAGGGGAGCGAAACCATGACCGGAGAGAGCATGAACATACCCAGAGAAAGAAGCACATTAGAAACGACCAGATCGATGATGATAAATGGGATAAACAGCAAGAAACCGATCTGGAAAGCGGTTTTGAGCTCGGAAATCATGAAGGAAGGGATCAGCACATAGGTGGGAATATCATCCATCGTTTTTGGAGATTTAATCTTAGAAAATCCGACGAATAATGCCAGGTCCGCTTCACGGGTTTGTTGGATCATGAATTTGCGTACGGGTTGCATGCCGACTTCCAGGGCCCGTGTCTGGGAAATTTTACCCTGGTTATAGGGGATGAGGGCGGTCTGGTTGATTTCCTGCCAGGTTGGGGACATGATAAAAATGGTCATGAACAATGCCAGACCGGTCAGGATCGCGTTCGGCGGAATCTGCTGGGTACCAATAGCGGTGCGCAGTAAACTGAAGACAACGATGATCCTGAGGAAAGAAGTTACCGACATCAAAAGGAAAGGCACCAGTGAGATCAACGCCAGCGCGATAATCAGTTGTACGCTGTTGCTGAATTGGGGCGAGGCCATAATGGCACGGAGATCGACGTTGACGTTCAGGGGAGCAGTGGCTTGCGCCAGCGCAATTCCCGGAAAAAGTAACAGGCCCATGAGGAGGCCGGGCAATTTTTTACTCATAGCTCGCTTTCTTCAATCTTATCGACGCGGGTTACCTGTTTGTTGCTGATGGCCAGCAACCAGGCGCTTTTACCGACTTTCAGGATATAAGCTGACACCTGTGGCTCAAGGTAAACCCGGTCTAACACCTTGATATATTTTCCACCGGATGATTCTTTCATGCGCGGCAGAATATACCTTGAGATCAAATAGATGAAGGCCAGAACAATCAGTAGCGAGAGGACAACCTGCATGACGTAACCGAAGGTGACCACGGGCGCGGTCTGAAAATGGATCGCTTCCGCGGTCATTTCATCACCACGTTAGTTACACGGATGCCGTAGTAATCGTCCACTGCCACCACTTCTCCCTGGGCGATCAACTGGCCGCCCACTTTTAAATCCAACGGTTCACCTGCCAGGCGATTTAGTTCAATAATTGAGCCTTCGGCCAGATCAAGAATTTCCTTAAGCGTCAATTCGGTTTGCCCCAGCTCTACCGTCGCTACCACGGGAATGTCCCCCAGCACTTTTTGTTCGATCCTTTCGCCTTTTCCTTCTTCGGTAAATTCAGGAAATCTTACATTTTTAACTTCCATGCTGCCGCCTCCTTTTTATAACTTTTCTTCGGTTGATGCTTCGGCTGGGAATTCTTCTTCGGGCGATTCTTCTTCGGCATATTCTTCCTCCGGAAATTCCTCTTCGGCGTATTCCTCTTCGGTGTCTTCTTCAGGAAACTCTTCAAAAATATTTTCTTCCTTTTCCTCCGGCAGCTCCTCGCTCTCTTTAGGTAGTGGGGTAGGAGCTTCAATTTCAGCTGGGGCCGCCGGGATTTCTTCTGCCTTTTTTTCAGGCGCTTTCTTTTCTTCAAGCATGGTGGGAGGAGCGATCAGCATCCCTTCTTCGCCCATCCCTGCCACCCGCAAAGAAACTTTTTTGTCTTTTATGCCGGGTTGACCGAAAAGTTTGAGTTTTTTACCGATGGACATTTGAATGGCGCTGTTAATCGATGACTCAAGCGAAACCACGTCACCGGTTTCCAGCCGCTGGATCTCACCGGTGGTCAGGGTGGTTTGGCCGAGGGTGATAGAGGTCGGAATGGTGATGCGGGAAAGCAGCAGCGGCAACAGTCTGGAAAAATCCACCACTTTTCCCTTTTCTTTTTGATGATATCTTTCAAGCAAAGTTTTAAGCGTATTTCCCGAATAGCCGATCAGAATTTTCCCCGGAGGGTTGTCCGCCAGCAAAACCTCTGCGCCAAAAACGACAAAGGTGGCGGAGGTATTGATGGAAGGGTCGATGGTGATATCCGGAGAACCCATCATTGAAAAAGCCGCTGTTTCAAAGATCTCATCAAAGGCGGCGGAATAGTTGGGCAGGTATTCGGTAAAGAGGGCGGAAAAGGCCAGGCCCTCGGCTTCGGTTAAGCCGCGATTGATCGGTTCAATATCATGGCTGCCCAGGGAATAATTGATCAGGGTATTGGCCAGGTGCAGGTCGACAAAAAAGGAGACCGGATCGTTCAGGCCATCGATGGTTACTTTGGATTGGACCAGAGCGCTGTTCAGAGTGCGGAGAAAATTTAAATAAGTGGTTTGCTCCACCTGTGCGGAATAAAACTCCACCCCTAATTTAAGATCAATTTTTAGTTGTTTTAAAAAGTTCTCGATAAAGTGGTAGTGAAGCAGCAGAACCAGGTTCAGCTCTTCTTTGGAAAGACGATCAAAGCCATAAAGCCCGGATTTAACTTTTTTGACCAGGATCTTGGGCGGCCGATAGGTTGTCCAGTCTCCGATCGCCGGAGCAAGCTTGATGGTCCTTTTTTGCCCCGCAATTTCAGGTTTATTTGCCTGACGTTCTGCCATTAATTAAATAACTTTCTTTCTCTTTCTTTATCCAGATAATTTCGAAATAACCGATGAAATGAGATCCGAGGCCATTTTTACAATGGCTAAATTTCCATTCAGAACTCTCTGCAAGTTGGCCGCGTTAATCGTTTCTGTAAAATAGGAGACGTTGGATGCCTCCAGCTGGCCGGGTTGAATCGAACCCACCGCACCGCCCGGTAACTGAGCTGTGTTGGGTGGACCGGAAGAGATGGTTTGAGCGAAAGCGGTTCCTTGAGCTTGTGCCAATCCTGATGCATTAGGAAAACGCGTTAAAGCGATCGAATATCCAGTATCAATCCAGACCGGTGTCGCCGCTGTGGGATCGGTGGTGTATTGCAAGCGGCCGTCCGCCAGCCATTGGTAGTTTGATGTGCTGCCGGAAGGCAGATTTGTGATCGGGACTTGGGTGCCAGAAGTATCTAAACCGTAAACCTGCATCCCGTTCGAAGTTAAGCTGCCGTTGGCATCTATACTAAAATTTCCCGCTCGGGTATAGAGATAAGAATTTCCTCCATCTGGCGAGAGAATAAATAAACCCTCACCAGAAATAGCCAGTGACAAACTGGTTCCGGCGCTGAAAGATCCGGCGGAAAAATCCACACTGATATTAGAAATTCCCACCCCTTGTCCCAGCTGTTGCGGATTGGTGCCGCCCATGTTGTTACTGCTGGCCGTCCCCTGACGGATCAGTTTCTCATAGATGGATTGAAAAGAAACATCTAGGCGTTTATAACCCGTCACGCTCACATTCGCAATATTAGCCGAGGTGGTCCTGAGGGCTTCATCATAAGACTCGATGGCATTTTTTGCCATACTCATGATATCAAGCATTTTTACCCGCCTCCTTTGTCGCTAAAATTTTAATTTCACCGATATGCACATCCGCTTTCTTCAAGGCCGCTTCCAATTCATTCAGATGCGCCTGAATGATTTTTCGCGTTTCTTCTGAGGCCTGGATCGAGACATAAATCATGCCACCCTGTGAAGTTAGGGTTAAGATCAATTCCCCAAGATTCCCGGGTTTTAATCCCAGGGAGAATTCCACTTTCCCTTTATCTTTGACCATTTGCAGATGCGACACAATCTGGTCCACCAAAGATTGGAGATCGAGCTTTTGTAAGAGTTTACCTTCCAGCTGGGCAAGATTGAATTGAGGAGTGATTTCCATATTCGGAACTAGCCAGCCGGTTTTCATAAGGATTTCCTGCAAGGTAGACTGGACCGAAGCGGAAGAATTAAACGCCAGACCGGCAGATGCGTTTGCGGTTTGACTACTAGGTGCGGTTTTAGCTGAGTCAGCTGTTTCAAGATAAGCATGTGAACTGGGCAAGGTATTTACCGTATCGCTTGAAAGAATATAAGTCGGTGAGGAATTTTGCGCACTGGGGAGAGTGTCGGGATAAGCAAACCAGGAAGAAAAATTAAACTGTCCCCCGGGCGCAAAGAGAAAACCCAAACGTTTCTGTTCTTCCTCCAGGAATTTCTGAAAGCTTTGGCTCGAACTGTTCTGGGCGGAGGAATTCTGCGACAGACCAGGGGTATCAGAAATTTCTATTTCTTGGATCGGGACTTGAGAGATCTCCATCACAGTTATTGCTCCTTAACTTTAATCGTAATCATAAACAATAATCTTGTATCCGTCAATTCACTTCATGCCTGGGAAGGGATTCGAACCCTTAAGCCTTTCGGCATACGCCCCTCAAACGTACGTGTATACCAGTTCCACCACCCAGGCACATGGAATGAGATTTATTTTATCAAATATTTCGGATGGCTTCTACTACTTCTTCCAGGCGCATGCCGCGGGAAGCTTTTACCAGCAAAACATCTCCCGGGCGCAACATTTTTTTAACCATTTTAATCGCCGAGGAATTACGCGCGCAGTGGTAATCCGCCGGCATGGCTTTTGAAAGTTTACCGACACAGATCAGGAGATCAATTCCCAATTTTCTGGCAAGCACTCCCATTTTTTTGTGGGAGGTTTCCGCGCTTCGGCCCAGCTCCAGCATATCGCCGAGTAAAGCGATCTTTCTACCTTCAATCCCGGCCAGCACTTTCAGGGCGGCGGCCATCGAGGTCGGACTGGCGTTATAGGTGTCGTTGATGATCTTTACCCCATCCGGCCGATTGATGATCTCCATCCTTTTACTGGAAGGGCGGAAATTTTCCAGCCCCTTTTTAATTAAGGCTTTTTTAAAATTTAATCTCTGCGCGACGGCGATGGCGGCGAGGGCGTTGTAAATATTGTGTTCACCCGGCAAGGGCAAAGCGATTCCTTCCAAAGCTTTGGGAGTGACATCGGCTTTTTCGATAATTCCGAAAGTCAGGACCTTAGCCTTCCGCTTTTGAGCTTTAGCTCTCAGGTGTTCAAAAAATTCATCATCCTGATTAATGATCGCGCAATCTTTGGGAGTAAGATATTTAAAGATTTCCGATTTTGCCTGTGCAATATTTTTTTTAGTTTTGAGAAACGCCAGGTGTGCCTCTCCAATATTAGTTATTACAGCAATATTAGGACGAACGATTCCGGAGAGCAGCTCAATTTCCCCCAGTCCCTGCATTCCCATTTCGATCACTGCGGCGCGATGATTTTTGGTTAATTTTAGAAGGGTGAGGGGGACGCCAATTTCGTTGTTAAAATTTTCTTCATTCTTCAGGGTGGGCATTTTCTGTGCCAGGATAGAAGCGAGCATATCTTTGGTGGTGGTCTTACCGACGCTCCCGGTCACTCCGATCACCGGAATTTTAAATTTATTCCGATGATAAGCGGCCAAGGATTGCAGTGCGGACAAGCCGTCATCCACCAGCAGTGCAACCGCTCCCTTTTTTACTGCTACAGTGATGAATTGCTGGCCATCATGTCTTTCCCCTTTTAGCGGGATAAAGAGCTCTCCGGCTTTAATGGTGCGGGTGTCAATGGAAACTCCTTTGATAGTTCTCGGTACGCGGCCCCTGAAACTAGCCCCCTTGATAAGCTTGAGAATCTCCCGGGGTTTAAACATGCTCTCATTATAGCATCGTCGCGGATAAAATTGTTTGAAATTTTAGCGGGTATTTATTGATAAAAAGATAGCTATGAAAGATATAGCGCTAAAATTTGTTGCCGGATACCCTAGGACGGATTGGCTAAGAAGAACCGCGCCGAATTGCCAGATTCCCAAAACGATTTTGCCGCGCTTAGCCGATATTCACCGGGCAGCGGCGTTATTGAAGGGAGCAAGTCTGCATCCCCAAACGGATTTAAACGAACAGACCGCCACCGCTTTTATTATCACCTTTTCTCCGCCGCCGGGTTTTGAAAAACAGGAGGGTGCTAGTTTATTGGTCTCAAAGGCCGCCGTTACAGATATTCCCCTTGGATCGGCACTATTTAAATTTAGAGTCAAAGTAACGGAGAGAACCGTAGAAGAACTATTAATGAAAAAGGAAAAAGGTGAAGCTATTTTGGAAGAAGAATGGCTACTGCCGGCGGAGAGAGCAGAAAAAATATTTAAGTTTTATTCTAGAATGCTGGGGGAAATAATTGGGCATTTGGGTGCCCGTCCCTTTGCCTGCCTGACAGGTAATGAAGTTGACCAGCCGGCTTATGATTTGCAGGAAAGAAGTTTTAAATTCTTTTTCAGTTCTTCGGTTCCCGATTTGTTATATGGAACGATTGGCGGTATTTTGCAAACCAATCGCGATTTGATCATGCTTCCCATACGCTTAAAACAGATGATTCTGGACGGTGAAATTACTCACGTTGATGGCCGCCAGATCGCAAATCGAAGGGTAGAACTGCAAACCAGTCTGCGGCAATTGAAAAGTGTCCAAATGGGCAAAGATTTCGTAAGACATTCGATTTTAGAAGAAGTCATTTTGGAAATAAGTAATACAACTTTAATTGACTTACGTTGAAATTTTTCATTTATGAGTCCGATAAATAAATGGCAGTTTGGAAACCTGCGAATGAACTTCGCGGTTTCCAAACTCAGATAAAAAGAGTGAGGAAACCGAGACGTTCAGTCTTAGGTTTCCGAACCTTATTTAAGGGGTCAAAATTAGATGCGAAAAGCAGATTTATCATTTTATAAGACAGAACGGATTTACGCAAAAAACTTCGATTATCCCGTACTGCAGGAGGGGATCGATCGGGGCCGATTAAGAGATGGGGTCGAACTGAGACGGGTGCGGGTTCTGGTGGGGGGAAATCCACAAGAATTATCGATTTTTATGCCGCATAACTATAGTTTATCCGGTAGGCAGTGCATAACTATAGTTTCTAAAGGGCACACCCATACCTTAACCCTGGCAACTCCTGTTCCCAAAAAAATTGAAGCCCAAAAACCAGAAGAGGTAACACCCAAAGATATTTTGCTGACCGGTATTCCCGCTTCCCCCGGTTTTGGCATTGGCCAGGCGCTGCTCTGGTTGGAATGGGAAAAGGGTATGCCGATAAAAAAATATGAAATTGCGGAAAAGGATATCCCGGCGGAGAAGGAGCGATTTAGACAAGCCGTAAAAATGGCGATCGCTCACTATGAGAGCCTGGGAAAAGAAGTAGCCAACGGGGAACACGATCGCATCTATCAATCTTTTGTTATGATATTGCAGGATGAAATAAACTTTCTGGGATTGGTTGAAAGGGGAATCGAAAACCGGCCGGAGGTGGAGACGGAGAGCCAGACCAACCGGACCGGGTTGAACGCTGAATATGTAGTAGAAAAAATTATTAATGATAAGGTGGCAAAATTTGAAGAGATGACCAATGAATATTGGCGGCAAATGGCGAGTGATCTCCGGGATATTGGCCGAATCCTTCAAGAAAAGCTGCAGGGTAAAGAATCACGCCGAAGAATCGAGGGTGAAGAGATCATCTTGGTGACGGAGGAACTCGGCGTCTCCGACCTGGGAGAGATCAGCCGGGCAAAAGCTAAGATCATTGCCCTGGTCACGGCTAAGGGTGGTCCGACCGGCCATGCGGCGATCATTGCTAAAAGTATGAGGATTCCGGGGGTGGTGGGTTTGGATAATATAACGCACATCGTCAAAAATGGCGATTTGTTAATTGTCGATGGCAGAAGAGGGCAGGTGATCTTCCATCCGTCACAGTCCTCCCTGGACAAATATCTGGAAGAAAGAGATAAACATGACACTTATTCGGAAAAATTAAACCGAGAAGTTGAAGGGAAAAAAGCTCAAACGGCCGATGGCCATCGGGTATATTTGAAAGCCAATATTTTATCGCCGCATGAGATAGGGTTGGTCAGAGAATCTGAAGCCGACGGGATCGGACTTTTTCGAACGGAAGGAGAAATTGACCTGCTGCCCAGAGAGGGTGGGGCTAAAGAGCTCCAGCTTTATGAGGATCAGGAATTTGAGAGATACCGCATGCTTAAGGGATTAAGCGTTGAATTGCGGTCGCTGGATCTGGGTGGAGATAAGCTAGGCGGGAAAAACTTATCGGTAAAAACGCGTATTCCGCTGGGGGCCAATCCCTTTTTAGGGGTGAGAGGGATCCGCGTTTCTTACCATAACGAGTACTGGCAAAATATTTTTCGGGCCCAGGTCCGGGCGGGGTTAAGGGCCAGCGAAGAAAACCGTAAACTTTCCATCATGTTTCCTATGGTGAGCGACCTCTGGGAATTTGCCTGGGCGAAGCAGATCCTTGAAGCAGAGAAAGAGGCTTTGAGCGGGCGGCACATTAAATTTAACCCGGGGATCAAGGTGGGGGTGATGGTGGAAGTCCCTTCGCTGCTGGCGGTGATGCCAAAACTGGCCAAGATGGCCGATTTCTTCAGTTTTGGTTCAAACGATATGATCCAATACATTAAGGCTGCCGATCGCACCGATGAGCACGTGGCCTACTTGTATGACCCTTTTCATTTTTCACTGGTCTGGAGTTTGAAACGCGTGATCGAAGCGGCGCATAGCGAGAATAAACCGGTGACGGTGTGCGGAGATATGGGCGCCGATCCGCTGGCTTTTCTGCTTTTAGTGGGTTTGGGCGTCGACGGGATCAGCATGATCCCTTCGGAAATACCGGCGGCAAAATATGTGCTGCTGGCGCTCGATTATAAGCAGGCCAAGGATTTCGTTGAGAAAGCTTACGATGATCGGGAACCGCTCATCTTAGGGGAAGAGCGGACTTCCAATCGGGATAGACTGAAGAAACTGGTGCTGGAAGAATTTCCTTTAGAGGTAACCGAACGCATCAACCTGGTTGAGGCCCGCTTCTCTCCGCGCCGCTAAATTATTTTACCTCGGCGGAATCCATAAAGGCTTTGTTGGATTTAAATTCTTTCAATCTTTCAATCAGTTGCTCGGTGGCGTCGGCGGTCTCGTAACTATCCATGATCTTTCTCAGCAGCCAGACTTTTCTCAGTTCATTTTCTTCGAGCAGCAGCTCTTCGCGGCGTGTCCCGGAGAGTTTTACATCAATCGCGGGGAAGATCCGGCGGTCCGAAAGTTTCCGGTTTAAATGCAGTTCCATGTTGCCGGTGCCTTTGAATTCTTCATAGATGACATCGTCCATGCGCGAACCGGTCTCTACCAGGGCGGTGGCGCAAATCGTCAAGCTGCCGCCTTCTTCAATATTGCGTGCGGCGCCGAAGAATCTTTTAGGGCGGTGCAGGCAGGTGGGGTCAAGTCCGCCGGAGAGCGTTCGGCCGGAGGGTGGGGTGACCAGATTATAAGCGCGTGCCAGACGGGTAATTGAATCCAGCAAGACGACTACGTCTTTGCCCATCTCGACCAGGCGTTTGCAGGATTCAAGCAAAAGTTCTGCCACATGGATATGGTTTTCCGGCGGTTCATCGAAGGTGGAAGAGATCACTTCGCCCTTAACCGATCTTTCCATATCGGTAACTTCTTCCGGTCTTTCGTCTACCAGCAAAACTTTAATGATCGATTCCGGATAATTAATGCTGATGCTGTTGGCAATATTTTTGAGGATGGTGGTTTTTCCGGCTTTGGGCGGGGAGACGATCATGGCACGCTGGCCGGTCCCGATGGGAGATAAGAGATCGATCAGGCGGGCAGCGATCGGGCAGCCGGTGTGTTCCAGGGTATAGCGCACGTCGGGAAAGATCGGGGTTAAATTTTCAAAAGGCACGCGGTCGCGCGCCGCTTCCGGGTCTTTGCTGTTGATGGCTTCGATCTTTAATAAGCTGTAATATTTTTCGCCTTCTTTGGGAGCGCGGATCTGGCCGGAGACCTGGTCCCCGTTTTGCATGTCAAACCTGCGGATCTGGGTTTGAGAAACGTAGACATCTTCACGGCTGGGTACATAACCGCCGGTCCTTAAAAATCCGTAACCTTCGGGCAAGATCTCCAAAATTCCTTTGGCGAACATAAAGCCGTTCTTCTCGGTTTGGGTTTCCAAAATTTTAAAAATCAGATCGTGCTTTTTGAGCTGGCGATGGTTGGGAATGGCCAGTCCCTTGGCAATATCATAAAGTTCGGGCAGGTTTTTTCCTTCTAATTCGACAATATCCATGTGTTTTCCTCCTTGAGAAAATTAACTTATGAGAATTTTAATTGAGATTTATAAACATGTAAGGACTCAAAAAATGCGAGGCCTCTTTTATCGATCCAAATTCATAATACATTAATTAATCTATTTTTGTCAAGCGTAAATTAAAAAACAATAAGCAATCATCAGATGAAGTGTCGAGTTTACGTCATGCGCAAGCTAATTCTTTATAGATGCAAGGTTGGTAATAAAATTGCTGTGATCATATAAAGTAGGTTTTGAAATGAAAGATTTGGTTTATGGTGGAAATATTGAAGATAAGATCCTATTAATCCGAGGGCAAAGGGTCATGTTAGATCGGGATCTGGCCCAATTATATGGTGTGGAGACCAAGTATCTAAATCGCCAGGTGAGGAGGAATTTATTAAGGTTTCCAGCAGAATACATGTTTCAGTTGACCGATAAGGAGAAAGCCGAGGTGGTGACAAATTGGCACCACCTTAGCAGCCTCAGGTTTTCGCATCAACTGCCTTACGCTTTCACCGAGCACGGAGTTGCTATGTTATCCGCTGTACTTAACAGTGAGCGGGCTATTCGTTTAAGTATTCACATAATCAATGCCTTTATCCGGCTAAGAAAATTGCTGTCAATTCATAAGGAATTAGTCAGTAAGATCGAGGAGCTGGAACGAAAATATTCCAAACATGAACTGGAGATCACGACCGTTTTTAAAGTACTCAAGAAACTAATGGAGAAGCCGGCCGAGACCCCGCGTAAACGGATCGGGTTTGTTGTTGCTAGGGACTGAAGGGATGAGGGAAATGGGATATGGGAAACGGGGAAAGGGGGTAAATAATATGAGCGAATTGATACCGATTGAGAGAATTGAAAGCAAAATTTATATAATTCGCGGTCAAAAGGTGATGATCGACCGGGACCTGGCGGAGCTTTATATGGTTCAAACCAGGGATTTGAATAAAGCCGTCGCCAGGAATTTGGACCGATTTCCAGAAGATTTCATGTTTCAGTTAACCCGCGATGAATTTGAAAACTTGAAGTTCCAATTTGGAACATCAAGTTTAACTGCAGGCAAGGTAGGTTGGGGCGGTGTCCGCAAGCTGCCTAAAGTGTTCACCGAGCAGGGGGTTGCCATGTTGTCTTCGGTATTAAAAAGCAAAAGGGCGATCCATATCAATATTCTGATTATGCGTGCCTTCGTTAAGCTTCGCCAGCTGCTTTCTACTCACAAAGAGCTGGCACGTAAAATTGAAGAACTGGAGAAAAAATATTCCAAGCACGAGGTTGAAATAACCACTGTTTTTAAATTATTGAAACGCCTAATGGAGCCGGTGGTTGAACGACCAGTTAAACGAATAGGGTTTGTTGTTAGGGACGAGGGACGAGGGAAGGGGGTTAGGTAATGGAATTTAAAGATTTGAGAGTGTGGGGAGAGGCAAAGGATTTGGTTTTAGAGATATACAAGGTAACAGAGCAGTTCCCAAAGACAGAAACCTACGGATTAGCCGATCAATTACGGCGGTCAACTAATTCCATTTGTGCTAATATAGCTGAGGGATTCAATCGCTATCATGCTAAGGATAAGATCAGGTTTTATTACAATGCCAGGGGATCGATCAGTGAAAGCCAAAGCCATTTGATAATCGCGTCAGAATTAGGATATATAGAGAAGGCATTTACTGATAAGTTGATCGAAGGGTTGGATCGAGTTAGAAAGATGTTAAATGCTATGATAGGTTCCCTTAACCGCTGTCACGAATTACGTTCTAAATAGTTGCCCACTGTCCCCATCCCCCATCCCTCGGCCCCCATCCCTTGTGTCCAGTTTCCCGTCCCCCATTCCCATTCCGCATTTAGTTAATTCCCCAGTCCCTTAGTCCCCTAGTCCCTCAGCCCCTTAGTCCCATGCGTCCAGTCCCAGTCCTTGTAATGAATAAATAAAGGGCGTAAAATTTTACGTGGCGAGTTGTGTAGATAGTGAGTTGGAGATATCTTTCCTAAAGGAGTATCATAGCCGAATATGAGCCCATTTATGCAGCAAATAAAATCACTTGCTAGTCAGATCAGTGTTAATAGTGCTTTGAATCCCATATTATGGTTGACCGTGGTATCGCTTGCCCCCTTAACTATGTCCTTTTATTTAACTGATATGCTTATTAAAATGATTTTCATTACTATTGGGGTTTTGCCATGGGTTGCCGCGGTTGGTGGTTTTTTATATTTACTTTTCAGAAATCCTGCGTACCTCCGTTCCGAACGATATCAATTAATGACGCAGATATTAGGGGATAAAGATCATCCGATTTTACCTAGTAATGGCAAGGAAATTGCAATGGAATTGATGAAAAATCCCTTAATGATCGAGAACAGCAAACAAAAATCTAATAATGAATAAAATATATCTTATCACTTATAATACGGATGCGACTTTTAATAGCCAAGTATTCCATAATTATATAACATCATTTTATCCAAAATACCTATCAGATTGGTGGCACTACATTAATGATTTTTACTTAGTTTCAACGAGTCTTAATGTGAATGATTTATATAATATAGTTTTCAGGGGGATTCCAGGTAGACATCTTATTATTATTGAGGTCAACCCGAACAATTCTCAGGGTTGGTTGCCTAAGCAGGCCTGGGACTGGCTACAGAAATACAGAAGTAAATAAATATATGTATAATAAACCCAAGCTTGAACTAACTTGGATCGGCAAAGACAAATATCGTCTCACGATTCCCATCTGAGCAAGCGTTTCCCGCCCCCATCTTTATCTGTCAATAAATTCGGGACATCTACAAATGCTTGCTTTACCTCATAATGGGGCGTAAAATCTTAGAAGATTATTTCGTGTGGCCACGGATGTTAAATAATGAGGAAAATTAAAAGAATTATATCTGATGAAAATGAGAGTTATAAATATAATCAAGAAGAAGAAACAGATCATATTAATCATGCTATCGTAGCCAAAACTCATCCGCCGATGTATCTCATGCATAAATATTGGGCTAGAAAACCGCACAATGTTGTTTCTGAATATATAAAAACTTATTCAAAGAAAGGCGATATTGTTTTAGATCCATTTTCTGGAAGTGGAGTTACCGCAATAGAAGCTCTAAAAATTGGTAGAAAAGCAATAGGTGTTGATCTGGATCCAATGGCTATTTTTATTGCTCAATGTACTGCGATGCCCATTGATGTTAATAAATACAAAGCTACTTATGAGCTGATAAGCCAGAATATAAAATCGAAAATTGAATTACTGTATCAAACAAAATGCGAGAAGTGTGGAGGGCTGTGTTTTATAACACATTGTATTTGGGAAGAAGGCGTAAGGAAAAAGAAGGAAAAACTATTAAGCGTATGGTACTTATGTGAAAAATGTAGCAAGAAAATATTGCATAAAAATCCTGATAAGTACGATTTGGGATTAATTGAAAAAGTTAACAAAATGAATAATGCTATGTGGTATCCAAAAAATCGATTCATATGGAATTCAAGAATTAATGTATCTAAAGATGAAAGAGTATGTGACCTGTTTAATAAAAGGGCTTTAATAGCATTGTCGATGATTTATAATGAAATAGATAAGGTATATACAGGAAAAGACATAAGAAAGATCATGTTGTTTACATTTACCTCCGCACTAGCACAAGCTTCGAAATTAATTCCTGTTGTTCATGGTGGAGAAGAATGCAAAAGTTGGACATTAAGGGGGTATTGGGTTCCACTGAAGCATTTTGAAATAAACGCATGGAATTGTTTTAGCGAAAGATATAAGAAAGTTGTTAGGGGCAAAGAAGAATCTAATCAGAAAATTAGCACATATTATCCAGCTAAAAAATATGAAGATTTAGATAAAGATGCAAATATTCTGTTCTTAAATCAATCAGCATTGGATTTATCAAATATACCAACGGAATCTGTCGATTATGTATTTACTGATCCGCCATATGGAGATTCAGTTCCATATCTAGAATTGGATTATATGTGGTCAGCATGGCTTAAATATGAACCTGTATTTGAAGATGAAATTATTATTAGCGATAGCCCAGAAAGGAAGAAGAACTTTGATGAATATTATAAAATGCTAACTAAAGCATTTGAAGAAATATTTAGAGTGTTAAAGTCCAATAAATGGCTTACTGTTACTTTTCACAACACCGACATTGAAATATATAATTCAATTATTAGAGCGGCAGTATATTCTGGATTTGTATTAGATAAGATACTATATCAGCCGCCCCCAAGAGCATCTGCGAAATCCTTGTTGCATCCTTATGGTAGCGCGATAGGGGATTACTACATTAGATTTAAACGGCCGATTACAAAAAGGGCGCAGCCATCTGAAAAGGAAATTGATGAATTGCGTTTCCGGCGGGTTGTTGTAGAGACGGTAAAGATGATAATAGCGGAAAGAGGGGAGCCGGTTACTTATAATGATATATTAAAAGGGATATATGTGGAGCTAGACAAACATGGTTATTTGCTTGCATCAAAACCACAAAAAATTGAAGAAATAATTAAGCAGAATGAGAATATTGAGTTTGTGTTTATCAAGGGAAAAGGTTGGTGGTTTAAAAAGCCTGATGCATATTTATTGAATAACATTCCTCTCAAAGATAGAGTAGAAAAAACTGTTATTCAAGTATTAAAAAGAAAGTATAAGGCTTCTTATGATGATATCTTGCAAGAATTATTCATGACTTTTAAAAACGCCTTAACTCCCGATCCAGTAACGATAATACAGATATTAGATGAATACGCCGAAAAAACAAAAGATAAAAAATGGAAGCTCAAGCCCATCTTTGAAGTGAGAGAGAGCCAACACGATAAAATAATCTACTATCTATGTCTATTGGCAAAAAAAGCTGGGTATTTATTTTATTCGGGTCATCGAGATGTGCAATATGATGGGAATAAAATAATAGATATTAAGGGGTATGTAGAAATTGATAATTTGCCTAATATTACACTGGAACAAGTAAGGCGGCTTAAAGAGATAGATGTGTTATGGATAAAAAATAAAAAAATCGAATATTCATTTGAGGTAGAAAACACAACGGGTTTTACAGAAGCAATTATTAGAGGATCGAATATCCCGTATAAAGCCGATAAATACATCGTCTTGCCAGAAGAAAGAGATCATATGTTAAGAAATAAATTAAAAGAACCAGTTTTGGAGCATTTGTTTAGTAAAGGGGATTGGTCGGTAATATTCTATGGGAAAATTGAAGAATATATTAAAGTAAAACGCTCGCAATTTAACCCTAATGAATTTAATAAAATTGCTTGGTTAAAAGGGAAAGAAGTTGATAAAACTGGCCAAGAGGCCCTTTTCAATTAATAAATACTCCTTTCTAAGCATTTGTTATTTTGTTCTCCTCTATTATGAGCGTAGAATAGTGATATCCTTATTAATAGATAAATAAATGATCATCCCATTATTTAGGTCAAAACAGCCTGTTGAAAACTTTTTCTCAGTTTTTGGGAATATTAAAGAAACCAATTTAACTGCGTGCCTTGCTTACCTTATTTCAGCTTTCCCAACCCAGCTGGGCCATTTATTTGCTGGCAGAGAAAATCTGAAGAGAATCGATATTGAAGTGGTTACTAAGGATTTAAACAGGCATGATATTATTATAGAAGCTGCTAAATCTTATAAGGTTATTGAAGCCAAATTAGGCTTTGAGCAAAACGAAAAACAGATAACTCGTTATGTTAATGATTTGGCAAAAGAAAATAAACGAGTTGAATTAGCGTTGCTTGATCGAGGTTCCTGGCAAAGTATATCTTGGATAAAGGATCTAAAAAGAAGACTAAAAAAGCGAGTATTTATAAAGGCCGTTCAATGGAGCGAATTACATGCTGTTCTTTTAAGGGTAATTCGCTCAAAACGGCTGATGCTATTAAATCCGAAAGCCTATTTTATAGCGGAGGAATTAGCTAATTATATGGAGGTAAATAATATGAGTTCTGTCGAAAGAAAAGAGGTCTATTGCCGTGATTTGGCTACGGAAAAGTCAATCGAATTATTTTTTCGTTATCATGTTTATATTTCTCAGCCCAAATTTTATAATTCAGCTCGTGGGAATGTATATTTCGCTCCATATTTTACGGGGCGTGCTCCGGATCGATTCGCTGAGAGATCTTCAGTCAAGATTGGAACAGGGATTTCTTATATAGCACCTATCAAAGATATGCAATTAGTAAAAAGGAATGAAGTAAAAGAATTCTTGAGGAAATCAGGAATAGTAAAGTATAAGGACGCAGCAAAACTATTGCTAAGTTACTCAAAAGAAAGAGATCAGATTATAATTTTTGTTCTAAGCGAACCATTGAGGGCATTTTTAACGCCTATAAAGAAAAATCATTTAGGTTTTACTGGAGCTATGGGGGCAAAATCGCTTACATTTCAACAATTATTTGAAGCGACAATTAAAGGTTAATAATGGAGCCCTAAAGATTCCTCGGCTCCTTCCTCTTTGTTCTTAACTCATCTCAAACTAAATATCTTTGCCGTCGCCGCACTAAGTAAATCACGATCCTCGGAATTGAGCCCAAGCAATTTGAGGGATTAGGGACCCCTCGACTACACTCGGGGTAAACTGGGGGCTAGGGAAGTGGGGTGAAGAGAGGCATACGTTAGGCGAGGTGGCGGATTTAAAACCTATACGTTTACACGGCTTTTCTTCAACCGCCAACATCTTGCGGATTGCGTCAAAGATTAATTGGATATCAGCTACATTTTTCTCCGTTTTTTCTTCGAGTTCGTTCAACTTGGCAAGTATTCCTTTATGAGCTGACAACAGTTGCCTGATCCTTACAAATGCGCGCATAATTATAATATTAACTTGGATAGCCCTTTCGGACCTCAAAACAGAAGAGAGCATGGCGATTCCTTGTTCCGTAAAAGCATAGGGCTCCCAGCGTAATCCCATCCGGTCTGAATTGGACATCACAAATTGTGACCTCCAATTTCTGAACTCGTTTTCCGTTAGCTCAAACATGAAATCGATCGGAAATCTTTTCTTATTTCTTTTAACCGCCTGTTTCAGGGCTCTGGTTTCTACTCCGTAAAGCTCGGCCAGGTCCCTGTCCAGCATAACTTTTTGCCCACGAATGAGATAGATCTTGTTCTCAATTTTTTCAACTGGTATAAATTCGTTCATCTTTCCCTCCTTTTTCCTAGCCCCTAGCACCTACAACAAACCCAATCTTCCTTTTAGGCTTGGTGTTTGCGGCGATCATCTTTTCAATGGCGCGGATGATGAGTCCGATCTCCACATCGTGCCGGTCGACCTTGTGCTTTAGTTCCTTGAAAAGATAAGTGAGGTCTTTGTTGCGGTTAATGATCTGCCTTAAGCGGGTAAAAGCTCGCATGATCATGATATTGACTTCGATCGCCTTTTCGCTGTTCAGGACCGAAGAAAGCATCAATATTCCATGTTCGGTAAAAGCATATGGCAGATGACCACCCAGTTCCCTTCGGGAAGGTATCGCATTTTGCGATAGCAGGGCTTCTGTTTCTTGCTGGTTAAGCTGAAACATAAAATCAACCGGGAACCTCTTTGGATTTCTTTTGACTTGCTCTCTTAACCTTATGGGTTTAATTCCATAAAGCTCCGCCAAGTCTTTGTCGATCATCACTTTCTGTCCCCGGATCAGATAAATCTTATTCTCAATTCTTTCAATGGGGATTAGATCTTTCATAGTTGTACCTCCTTGTAGATGATATAGCAATCTTATTGCCACGCTTGGAAAAGAAAAAAGTGACGTAAATTCGCCAGGGGTGAGACGGCTTCCTCCGGTAATTTGTAAAGATAGTTTATCTTTGCTATACTTCAAAAATAATTTTGCCGCTGTGGTGGAATTGGCAGACGCGCCTGACTCAAAATCAGGTGGGGTTAACCCCCGTGCCGGTTCAACTCCGGCCAGCGGCATTTGATATATGTGCTCCTGTGCCGGTTCAACCCTGCCTGCCGGCAGGCAGGTCCGGCCAGCGGCATTAAGATAGCTTTAGTTAAAAATATTTTTTGTGCTTGCATCGAGCGATGTCGAGCGAGTGAAACGAGTCGAGATAGAGTCGAGATGCCCAGGTGGCGGAACTGGCAGACGCACTAGCTTCAGGAGCTAGCGGGGTCACACCCATGGAGGTTCAAATCCTCTCCTGGGCATTTGTTTTTTACCGCAAACTATTGCGGAGGGGCGGCGACTTCGAGGCGCTGATAAGTGCCGAGAAGTCGCCGCATCTGTTTGATCTGCGGAAAACTGATCTTCCGCCGGAGGTCTGCGCAGCAGGTCGGAGGCGGCATCGACGCTATCGGAATACAATAAT